>Ga0207864_1000004_pt1 | contig 496100 bp, 422 predicted proteins | sample HigsolmetaAR202D_FD_184834 | JGI IMG/M metagenome (GOLD analysis project Ga0207864, IMG submission 184834) | Ionic liquid and high solid enriched microbial communities from the Joint BioEnergy Institute, USA - AR20-2-D (SPAdes) (version 2) ... | reverse complement strand
ACTAACTTGAAGAACTTCGACGACCATCTCAGTCACCCCCTCCGAATCGGGGTTGCAAAAGTATAACCTTTTTGCAAACCACCAAACTTTTTAAGAAAAAAATTATCAAATTTTCGTGTAAAGAACTGTGCTCGTTTTTTAAAAGCGGACTGCAAAGATACGTTGATTTTTAGCTAATAAAAAAATTATTTTTAAAAATAACTGCTCATAAGAATGAAGTGTAAATCGCTATTTATCTCACTTCTTCGAGCGGCATCTTTGCTTCTTTAAACTATTGGTATGCTCAGAGAACTATGCGTTTTTCAAAACGCGGGTGCAAATATACGAGCCTTTTTGAAGGCACAAAGTTTTTATGCTGTTTTTTTCAAAAAAATAAAAAGAGATGATTGTAATCATGCTTATAGAATACAAATTATTGCCTTAACCACATGGGCTTAAGCTTTAGTATCTTCTTATACACCGGGCAGCTTTCATCATGGGCACCTTTTAGATAACCAATGCTCAGCAGAAACTCATTTACGATTTCACCACCCGTGAAGCGAAATGTCTTTTTAAATAACCTCACCCACTCTTCTTTGGTTTTGGGATGATGATACTCGAGCCAGCTTTGAAACGAACCGTACTCTTGTTGCAAGGCCACAATGGTTTGGGCATTCTCGATGGCGGCATTAATCTTTAATCTATTGCGAATAATACCTGCATCTGCCAAAAGACGTTCTCTATCTGCATCGGTGTAAGCTGCCACCTTTTTAATATTGAAATTGCTGTAAGCTTTACGAAAAGCTGCTTCCTTTTTTAAAATTGTTTCCCAACTCAATCCGGCCTGATTGATTTCCATAATCAGTCTGCCGAATAATTCATTATCGTCATGAATGGGATATCCATAATGATGGTCATGATAGTGTTGATGCAGTGCTTTCCTTTCCGCCGGCTGCATTTTTTCTATAGCTGTACAATACGACATATTGATGATCGAATAGCGTTGGTAATAAAACAAATTGCTGAAACGCGTTCCTAATCCAAAGCATACGGATAATACACTTGCATCAATGTCAAACCATGAGCAGGTGTATCAAAGTAAGCCCGGGTGCAGTCCTTTGCTTCGATGATCGCACGAAACTCATCCAATGTTATAATGGAGCGGCCCACTTTGAGCATAGTAGCCGTTAATGCACGTACCATTCCCCGTAAAAAGCGATTGGCTGCTACTTCGTACACGATACGATCGCCATCCGTAAACCAGTGGCTGCTAATAATATCACAGATAAAGGTTTTTACCTGGGTATTGCGTTTTGAAAACGAAGTAAAGTCACTATACTCCTTTATAATAGCCGCTGCAGCTTTTAGTTTTTCAATATCCAGTGTGTAAGGATAATAATATGCAACGTCTTGCAGAAATGGGTTTTTAAACTGATAGATGCTGTACTGATAGCGCCGCCCGGTAGCATCAAATCTGCAGTGCGCCTCATCGTGCACCTTAAATACATTGGTAACCACTATATCATCGGGAAGTATCGCATTCAAGTTGTAAATCCATCTATGCTCGAAATAATCTTCCCAATCGAAATGATAAAAGTTTTGTCGGGCATGTACACCTGCATCGGTACGTGAGGAACCCGTTAGTTTTATTTCATCTGGTTGCAGCCGAAAGAAGATACGAAAAGCTCTTTCGATCTCTCCCTGAATAGTGGGCGCATTATGCTGAGTTTGGGATCCCTTATAAAGTGTTCCCCTGTATGCAACTTCAAGAAAGTAACGCAAACCCTAAACTTTTAAACTAACGATTAAAACCTAATTCTCCTTAACCTTATTGCAGCAAACTATTGAATTTTTCGATATAAGATGGCTCTTTGATTTCGGATGCTAGAGAAGCAAAATTTTCCCGATCCGCTACATAAGCATATGCCGCGGCATAAAAATTATACTTACCAGCATTAGAAAGGAACATACTGCTCAGATATTTGATCTGTGCGGTAGTATAGCATTTGGCTTTGAAAGCCTTTACAGCCTGAGCTATCATGCTGTCATCGTTAGTTTCCGCAGCCATCACACGACGCAGTTTCAAGAAATCGTCTTCGCCGGCAACGGCTTTACAAGCTGCGTTGGTAGGCTTAACAACTTCTGGTTGGGCAGCTACCTCTGTTTGAGGAGCAGGTTGATTTGCTGTCGCCGACAATACATTTCCCGCATTGGGGGCTTCCTGAGCCGGTGCCTTATTCTCGGTATTTTCTGAAGAAGGAGCTTGTGTATTGGCTGCAGACGTTCCCTGCGAGGTGGCCGGTGCAGGAATAAATATGGTAATAGGATCTACTTTTCCAAATTCATCGCGATCATCATACACCAATGTCACACCTTCGCCAGAAGATACCGGAGCCGAGGGTAGCCCCACATTTGAGGTTTGTTCTTCGGCAGGCTTTGCCTCTGCAACTACTGGAGCTTCTTCAGGCTCTTCTTTAGGTTTCTCTAACAAACTAGGATCATTGGCTGCCTGAGATAAAATTTTTGTAAAGTCCGATACATCTTCCGCTGGTTCTGATTGCTTTTCATGTGCGGTAGACACTGGTGGTGTTTGATTGGCGACAGGTGTAGTGGTAGGCGTTGTAGTGGACGGCCTTGTAGGAGGGACCTGCTGAGCGGGCCTTCTACCTTTAATAGCCGCTTCGGCTTCCTCGCCTGTTAGGGCTTTTTGCACCGCCATGGTTTGGAGATCAAACAGTCCCCATCCTTCTTCGCCATAATCCTTAATCAAATAGCCTTTGTCTTTGGAGTCGATACGGAAATTGAATGCCTGCTCTGGGGTTTTACCTTCGGGAAAACCTACAATAAGTTTATAATCACCATCGCGGAGCTGAGGCAGAATTAAATATCCGGAAGCGTTTGCTGTTATTTTCTGACCATTAATTCTGATATAGAAAGGCTGTGCCGGCTCTATTTGCAGGTATACGAAATAATTCGATTGTACCTGATACCCCTGCCCTGAGGACCACACAAATGACAAAACCAATAAAGCCAATAAAATAAATCGCCTGTTCATGAGTTTTTATTTCCTTGGGGCAAATTTAGCTAATAGTTAATTAGTAATTGGGCTCAATATTAAGATTAACAACTTCATTAAGATTGATCCCAAAAGCTTACCAGCTGCCTCCGGCACCGCCGCCGCCAAAGCTTCCTCCCCCAAAGCCTCCGAAGCCTCTGCCACCACCCGACCAGCCACCACCTCCGGACCAGCCTCTACCCCCGCCCGACCAGTCTTGGGGAAAGATAATGGGGCCACCCCAGTCGTCGCGATATCCTCTGCGAGAAACATATCCCCCGCCACCACCGCCTTTGCGACTGATAATAACGAGTATAATAAAGAGAATAAAGGCTACAAACAAAAGCCCGAGGATACTACCACCGCCTTTATTGGCTCGATAGTTAGCAGGAGCTTTGTACTTTCCTGCGGCAGCCTGCATGATTTCGGTAGTAGCAATATCTAAGCCCCTATAATAATTGCCTGCTTTAAAATGCGGCAGCAAAGTATGTTGCACAATTTGATCAGCGACCAAATCAGTTACCGAACTTTCCAGTCCGTATCCTGTAGCTATAAATACACCACGCTGTCCACCCTTCTCTCCGGTATTTACCAGAATCACAATACCATTGCTAAACTCTTTTTGGCCACCAACACCCCATTTGCGCCCCAATGCAATGGCGAATTCATCGCGCGAATATCCTTTCAGATCATCTACAATTACTATGGCAATCTGATTAGACGTACTATCATCATAAGCCACTAGTTTATCCTCCAGCGCCTGCACCTGATCTTTTGTTAAAAAATGACCGGTAAAATCATTCACCAATCGGGGAGGATTAGGCACCGGGGGGAGCACAGCATCTATTTGCGCTTGAACAAAAAGAGTAAAAAACAGACTGATGTATAGTAATAAGAATTTCTTCATTGATATTATTAATGAAACGATATTGCCGGACCTTTTACCGGAATCAGTACGTTGATGATGTGCATTAATGCCCAAATACAATTTCATCGGGCAGCTCATTATGATCAGTCTCTTTGTCGTAAGGGAAGAACTTGCGCAACCCCTCTCCTATTTCGTGTACATATTCACAAATACCCTCTACAAAATTTTCTTTATTGAAATATTGAAGGATGCGGTTGACAAGATTTTCCCAATACTCACGCCCTGTTTTTTTGTAGATACCTTCATCACCAAATATTGCCATTTGATGATCTTTTACGGCAATGTACAACAGTACGGCATTGCGATCCTTTGTCTGATCCATTTTCAGGCTGAAAAAAATTTCAGCAGCACGGTCGAGAGGATTCACATATCTACAGTGTCGTTCTATATATACTCGTATTTCGCCGCTAGTACGAGTTTCTGCCTGACGGATTGCGTTCACTACCTGCTCTTTCTCTGCATCTGTCAGGAAGTTGGCGGGCTTCTTATTTAAGAACGAGAACATTAAAGCTTAAAATTTTATTTCAACGTTTTTATCGGCTCCGGCATCGGCCTGAAAACCTTGCTTTTCCTTAAATCCGAAAATTTTGGCTACAATGTTTTTAGGAAAGCTACGCACAGCCTGATTATAATCGGCTACTGCAGCATTAAAATCTGCACGCGCTACCTTTATCCTGCGCTCATTGCCTTCCAGTTGGGTTTGCAGTCCTCTGTACGCATCGGTACCTTTGAGTACCGGATATCTCTCCACCGTAGCAATAAGCCGGTTGGTATACATAGCCAGTTCATCCTGTACTTGCGTCTGCTGTTTATAGGTATCAGCATTAATCTCTGTTACTGAAACAGAGAGTGCTTTACTCCGGGCTTCGGCGATTTTGGTAAGCGTTTCCTGCTCAAAACCAGATATCCCTTTTACTGTATTGACAAGATTAGGGGTAAGATCGAGTCTACGCTGATAAGTGTTTTGCACCTCAGCCCACATCTGCTCCATTTTTTCCTCTTTCGCTACCAAAGAATTATAGGCCACCGCGGTGTAAAGCACCAGTAATACAATCAATACACCGAAGAGTACACCCGATAGTTTTTTCTGCTGCATCACTAATCAAAATTAAACTCAACTTTTGGAGCTTGATCTGCACCCGGATCAGCCTTGAAAGGTTCTTTTGCTCTAAAACCAAAGATACCTCCCAAGATGTTCATTGGGAAGGAACGCACTTTAGTATTATATACGTTTATTGCACTATTAAAAGCATTACGAGAAGCTCTAATATCGTTTTCGATACTTTCCAATTGTCCCTGCAATTGCAGGAAATTTTGGTTAGCCTTTAGCTCAGGATAACTTTCTACCACTGCCAGCAATCTGCTGAGCGCACTACTTACTTCGCCCTGCGCAGCTTGAAATTTTTCCAGATTTTCAGGAGTCAGCTGGTCAGCAGAGATATTTACCGAGGTAGCTTTGGAACGTGCCTCCACTACTCTAGTTAATGTTTCTTGTTCAAACTTAGCGGCACCTTTTACCGTATTCACTAGGTTCCCTACCAAATCATTCCGTCTTTGATAATCAGACTGTACGTTTGCCCATGCTTTTTTCACGGCTTCATCCTGTTGTACAAGACTATTATATCCGTTACAACCCATAAAGCCAAAGATGACCAATACTATCAGTACAATAAGTCCTAATCCTTTTTTCATGTTTTCGGTTTTAATGTTAACAAAACAAATTTAACATAATTCATTTATGTAGGAGACGAATTCCTAATATATTCGGTAAAACAGTTTTTTGAATCGGTAAAGCCTTGAAGAATGGGATGTTTTTCAATAAAACTAAGCATATACACCAGTTGCTTACACTCATTAAATGGGTTTGAGCATGATTTTTCCCCTGATACCATTTATCAACATTAAAAACATCAGGTACCAGCACTCGGTTACGCTACCCAAAATATCTAGTTAAGTTACTCTTTACTCCCGATACTATTTGTGGTAAAATCTTTTGATTAATAAATAAGAGCAACGGAGTTGCTGTGCATCAGCAAATAGTGTTCCGGTACAAATATTTAATCTGTAGAATGTAGCATTATGCCTACTCTTTTAAGTCCATCTTTATTTCTTTATTTTCTTCTTAACAGCCTTTGAAGGAGATGGCTCTAACAAAGGATTGGATACTATAAAGGGCTTGGGCTTAGTAGCATTGCGACTTTTTTCAATTTCCACTTCGTTGATGATCATCGATTGGGGAGCAATAATACTTAAATCAGCATAGTTCCTTAACATGGTCTTATCCGATGCTACAATAAATCGTCTTAAGGATCTTATATTTAATGGCAGTACTTCACATTCGTTAATCATCTCTTCTTCGCCTGTAGCTACATTAACCCTATAAATCTCTGTATCGTTTCCATAACGGCGAAGTCCCTTAATGATGTAAGCATAAGGCAGCCCTTCTTCTTTGGCCAGTTGCAATAATCGGCTTTTCATAGAATCGGCGGGAGCGATGCTATCGGAAGTAAGTCGTAGTACCCCGGGAGAATACGTATTACTGCCAAACACTGATGCCGAAAATCCCTGAGAAACCGGAAACTTATGCGTAGGAGTACGCCCATTGAGCAGTGATCTCAACACACCATGCTGAATGAGCACCAGCGAATCTGGAGGTCTCACCCCTTCATTATCTACTTCATAAGCGCCTGTTGTTTTTTTGCCTTCAAATACTTTTAAAGAAGGTATAGCAGTTACTGTAAGCGCCGAAGCAACCAGTTTCTGTCCGAGTTTTTCCTCATAGTCTACATCAGGCATACCATACCCTATTATAGGTTTTCTTTTTACTTGCAAGTTAGAAGTAAAACAACTTTGAATAATACCGTGAACAGCATCTCCCTCAAAAAATACCGGACCGATATACGAGCCTTCGAAGGGTTTTGCTTTTTGCTTATTGCGCAGGGTTGAGATAAGTTGTTTTACAGCTGTTTCCAGTGAGTCAAATGATGGAAGCTCATGAATATCCTTTACAATTAGCGAGTACGTGTGGCTAATGCTGCTACCATCTTCCTGCATTAAAGCGCCGTAAGCTGTAAAAGTCACATGCCCCTTGGGTTTTCTAATAGTAGTTCCTTCGCTGGTAACTAGGTACTCTTCCGCACTATTCATCGAAAGGCGGCAGTAAGATGTAGTAATATCAGCATGTTCATTAAACAAAGTAGATAATCGCTTTAAACGCTCTTTCCATTTATCGGTATCGATTACGATAGGTGTTGCTGCACCAAAATCTTGCGTCAGTGGTGTGATGATGGACAAATCGTCCAAGGCCAGCTCCTTAGGATCTACATTTACTCTTTTCAAAGAAGACATAAAGGCAGTATACTGACGGGCATTATTCTTATATGCTTTATCGGTTTCGAGCCATATCAACCTTCTGTACTCATCAGCATCTTCTTCATGGGGTAATAATACTGAGTATACGTCGTTAATCATGTAATCGAAATTGCGATGATAATCTCCCACCCGTAGTTTCACTGCAAATACTTTTCTGTTTACGGGTTCACTTACAGTTGAAGTAATAATACCACGCTCAGCATTTAGCTCCAGGTTGTAATGATTACTGAGGTTGTACGCAATGAAAAACGGCCTCTCCAAGTCTGGCAACTTTAGTCTTTTAATATTACGCTGCAGCTCCTCATGCAATACTTTTACATAGAAATTATCTTGCAAAGGCTGGGCCGATGCATACATAACAGCCACCAGTAACATCAGCATTATCCAGCCTGTCTTCGTTTTCATGTTCATTAATTATAATTTCTTTCAGAATACTAATACAGCTTCGTTATTGCTCATGATCCAAGTCGGGGCGAGGTAATACCGGCGGCCTCTCGGATGATTTACTCTTCTTCTGTGTTTCGATAAGGTCTACAAATATGGCCGGAGAAGATGCCGATACCGGTACCCAGCCTGAGCCCGCCCCACAGGAGCCGTTGAAGGTATCCATTTCCTTACTGCAGGCGGCAATGCGCATAAACATAGAAAGCGGTGTACCAATCAAGTCTACACCTCTTACCAACTCATCTGGTCTTCCATCTGCATATACTCGATACACCTCCGTAGGAATAACATTAAACGCATTGGGTGTTGTTCTGCCTACATTAGTAAAGCCCCCCTGCACATCAGCAAAATAATAACCGAAAGGTTTACCCTGTTTCTTACACTCCTCGATGAGCATGCTTCTCAGGTCTGCTTCAGTTTTATCTGTTTTACCTGTAACAATAAGATTGCTTTGTCTGCTTTCGGGAATACCACCCGGTGCCGTACGGGCATGACCATTACTACCCGACACGCCATTGATGGGCGTTCGCGTCATCAGAAAATTTTTAAGAATACCATTTTCTACTACATCTACTTTTTGTCCCATTACACCTTCATCATCGAAACGATAATAGCCGTTTACATCCACTCCGTTCACCTGCTTTGCAGTGGGGTCCATGGTAATGCTTAGAAAAGAAGGTAGCACTTCGGTGCCAATTTTATTTTTGAAGGTTTGGCCATCATGCTCATTCTTCATGCGCTTGCCTTCGAGGCGATGGCCGAAAATTTCATGAAAGAAAACACCTGAGGCGCGGCCCGAAAGAATAGCCGGTCCTACATAGGGGTCGGCCAGCGGGGCAGTACGCAGCTTGCTAAGCTTTTCACTGATGATTACTGCATCCGCAATAATACTGTCTCTCGAAGGTAACCTCGCGGGCTCAAATGCGAAATATAGCTTCGTTAATGGCAATTCCATGCCGTCATCCGCCTTAGTGTTACCAAAAATATACAGCCATACCCCTGTGGCGTTCTCAATAATCTCCGAGCCATCGGTATCTACAAAATATTTGCGCGTGATTTTAAACTCATAATTACAACTGCCCGTCAGCAAATCCGGATTTTGTTTAAATACCTTCGTAATGGCTTTCAGATCTTCGGCAACACGTAACAAATCTGGTTTTAATGCCGCATAGTGCACCGGAGGGTCGTAATAAACTTCTTTCTTAGCGGCCGAGAAATCTGCAGCCGTATCTTCTTCTGCTACTCTTACACGTTTATTGGTAAGCAGCTGTTCATAAATCTGAGCTGCATTCTTATAAGCAGCATCGGTATTTTTCCAGATAGCCAATTTGATTAATGTTTCATCATCTACCAAAGCTAGCCGGCCCGATGTATTGCCAAACTGCATATTATGCGTATTATCCAACTGATACGTACCCAATCGCACCGAAGGCGTAAATACACGCACACGACTGGAATCAATAGCATTCACTACACCGAAAGTGGCACTTACCCGATAAGTAGTGATATCATCTACTCTGTAGCTAATGTAGTAAACATTGGAATCGGCATTTCTTAACTGCTCATATTCGCGTTGAAGTTCTGATTTCAGAATCTGCAAAAGCTTATCCTGGGCGTTTCCGGTAATAGAGAACAATATAACGCCAACAAGCAGAAAGATACGGGTTGCACTTTTTATCATATTATAAAGATAAATGCAGACGCACAACAGTACACGCGAACTTTCATAATAGTTCGCTAATATTTAAAGCATTAGAATACCATTAAGGAAGCTGCTATATGCACTACAGTTGAACGGAGCGTCGCAAATACGATGCTATAGGTTCCCCAGCTGATACCAATAAGAGCGATTATTTGGGATTTACATAATTCTGCACATCGTCGGCAGTGATGGTTTTACCACTAAGAATTACCAGACGTTCTACAACGTTGCGCAATTCGCGAATATTTCCGGTCCAGTTGTATTCCTTCAATAGCTTCATAGCGGCATTATCGATGCTTTTTTTCGCAATACCGTAGTCGGAGCAAATGTCCTCAAGGAACTTGTCGACAAGCTGTGGAATATCATCGCGCCGTTCATTTAAAGATGGTACATGAATTAGGATCACGCTTAAACGGTGGTATAAATCCAACCTGAAGTTTTTCTCTTCAACCTCTTTTAATAAGTCTTTATTGGTGGCAGCAATTACGCGTACATCTACGTTGATATCCTTATCGGCACCTACCCTTGTAATTTTTCCTTCCTGCAGGGCACGGAGTACTTTGGCCTGTGCGCTCAGGCTCATGTCGCCTATTTCGTCCAGAAAAAGCGTACCGCCATTAGCCTGTTCAAACTTTCCGATACGCTGCTTTACTGCAGAGGTAAAGGAACCCTTCTCGTGACCAAAAAGTTCGGACTCGATAAGGTCTGTAGGAATCGCTGCACAGTTTACTTCCACCAGTGGTTGATTGCATCGATGGCTTTTTTCGTGTAGCCAACGGGCAACCAGCTCTTTACCTACACCGTTTTCGCCGGTAATCAATACACGTGCTTCAGTGGGAGCAACTTTTTCTATAGTTTCCTTGATTTTGCGGATAGGTTCTGAGTCGCCGATAATTTCCTGAACACCCGAAATTTTTTTTCGAAGTACTTTGGTTTCGGTAACCAGATTCTTTTTGTCCAGAGCGTTTTTGATGGTAATCAGCAGGCGGTTTAAATCCGGGGGTTTGGAGATAAAGTCAAAAGCTCCTTTTTTCACCGCCTCCACAGCCGTTTCGATAGTTCCGTGACCGGAAATCATGATAACGGGGATATCCGGGGCGAATTCCATCACTTTGTTTAGGAATTCAATCCCATCCATTTTGGGCATTTTGATATCGCACAAAATGGCATCAAACTTATTGTTTTCTTTAAGAATTTTTAGCCCCTGTTCGCCATCAGCAGCCTCATGGGTTTTGTAGCCTTCGTAAGAAAGGATTTCTACCAGTGTTTTTCTGATAGCTGCTTCATCATCGATGACTAATATTGTGTGGCCGTTATCTGTTTTTGTTCTGTGAGGCACTATATATACCGGAATTTAAGTGTTTACGTTTAATGTTTTCGGAGCTCACACCGCTCTCTACTCTGCACAAAGAACAGCAACCGACAAGGCAGCACATAAAAGCGGGTTTTAAAGCTTTGTTGCATGCGCATCTTTGTTTCTTTAAAACCCGCTTGAGGGTTTGTTAATTATTTTTTCAAATACATTACTTCCTTCACCAGCTTTACCGTGCGTTCCACGCTAGGCAATGCGGCAGCTACCAAGTTAGGTGCATAGTGCAATGGTGCGTCGGCAGCAGTAATACGACGAATAGGTGCATCCAGATAATCGAATGCATCTTTCTGAACATTGTAAGATATTTCTGAAGAAACAGAACCAAAAGGCCATTGTTCTTCTACAATCACCAATCGATTCGTTTTCTTAATGCTGTTAATTATAGTAGGAATATCCAGCGGACGAATGGTACGCAAATCAATCACTTCGGCGCTGATACCTTCTTTTTCCAGTTCAGCTGCTGCACCCAACGCTACTTTCATCATCTTGTTGTAGGAAATGATAGTAACATCGGTGCCTTCTCTTTTTATATCGGCCTTACCTAACTCGATGTAGTATTCTTCTTCAGGTACTTCCATTTTATCCCCGTACATCAGCTCACTTTCCATAAACATCACGGGGTCTTCTTCGTAACGGATAGCCTGTTTTAATAATCCTTTTGCATCGTAGGGGTTGCTTGGCGATACCACTTTAATGCCGGGAATGTTGGCATACAGAGCTTCAAAAGCGGTACTGTGTTGTGCCCCCAACTGTCCGGCCGAACCATTTCCACCGCGAAAAACGATAGGACAGGAAATCTGTCCGCCGCTCATCGCCAGCATTTTCGAAGCGGTATTCAGAATCTGGTCCAGCGCCAGTACAGCAAAGTTCCAAGTCATGAACTCTACGATAGGTCTGAGACCGTTTTGAGCTGCGCCCACACCTACGGCAGCAAAACCTAATTCAGAGATAGGCGTATCAATCACTCTTTTTGGACCAAATTCGGCCAGCATGCCCTGGCTCACTTTATAAGCTCCATTATACTCAGCCACTTCCTCCCCCATCAAAAACACTCTCTCATCCCTTCTCATTTCCTCACTCATCGCCTCTCTTAAAGCTTCCCTAAATGCTATTACTCTTGCCATATTTTATTAGTTATTTCTCTTAAAGTGGGCAAATTTAAACGTAAAATGTAGAATATTCAATATAAAATATAAAATTGTCAATAAAAACATGCTGTTATCTTTGTGCTATGCAATCTCATTTCCCCCTTATCATTATTGGTGGCGGACCTATAGGCATGGCCTGCGCCATTGAAGCACAAAAAAATAATATTGATTACGTGATCTTGGAAAAAGGGTGCTTGGTAAACTCTCTGTATCATTACCCTGTGAATATGACCTTTTTTTCGACCTCTGAACGATTAGAAATTGGCAATGTTCCCTTTGTATCCAATAACCCCAAACCTACCCGAAACGAGGCTCTGGAATACTACCGAAGGGTAGCTCAAACCTACCAGCTCAATACGCACTTATTTGAAGAAGTGTTAAAAATTGAGAAAGCTGCGGCTGTGGGGCCAAGGTTCGTCGTTCATACCTCCAAGGCTACTTATACTAGCAACTATATCATCATCGCCACCGGTTTTTATGATATTCCTTATTTGCTGAATATACCGGGAGAAAACCTGAGCAAGGTGACGCACTATTACAAAGATCCTCATTTTTATGCCTTTCAGGATGTAGTAGTGGTAGGAGCGATGAACTCAGCCGTGGATGCCGCTCTAGAAACTTTCCGCAAAGGTGCTCGTGTTACTATGGTTATAAGGGGAGGCAAAATCGGTTCCCGTGTAAAATATTGGGTACGACCCGATATTGAAAACCGCATTAAGGAAGGTTCTATTAAAGCTTATTTTCATGCTACTTTAAAAGAAATTCGCGAACACGAAGTGGATATCAACACTCCAGAAGGTGTGGTGACTATTAAAAATGATTGGGTTATTGCTGCAACAGGGTATCAGCCCAACCTGAAATTTCTGGAGGATATCGGTATTGAACTCAGCAAAGATGAAGTGCGTGCCCCTACCATCAATCCTGATACACATGAAACCAATGTTGCGGGAGTGTATCTGGCGGGAGTAGTTTGCGGCGGTATGAACACACACCGATTGTTTATCGAAAACTCCAGAGAACATGCAGTATTAATTCTGAAAGACATAGCTACTAAACAAAAAACGGCATAAACTCCCCTTTACAGAAACGGTGATTCATGACCCAAGAAAACAACATTAAAACGGTACAACTTCGCCGGCATAAAGCCATTGCTACCGGATTATTCATCTTAATGGTAGTTATATATGCCGTAACGACGTGGGTTTTACACCGACAAGAGCTTGCTTGGTTGCACTATGTAAGAGCCTTTGCCGAAGCTGCCATGGTGGGGGCTTTGGCCGACTGGTTCGCAGTAACAGCACTTTTTCACCATCCGCTCGGGATTCCTATTCCTCACACCAATCTTATTGAAACGCGCAAAAAGAGCATTGGAGATAATCTGGGAGGATTTATTGTTACAAATTTTTTAAACAGTGAAACTGTAAGACCCTACATCCAAAAGCTAGACATCAATGCATTGCTCCTCCCCTGGCTTAAGAATGCAAAAAATACAGAACTGCTGGTAGCAGAAGTATCTAAAATTCTAAAAAATATTGTTACCCGCGCCGATGATGTACTGGTATCTGGCTTTATTACCCGCAAATCCAAAGACCTGCTCAACGATATTCGATTGAATGAGGTGCTTGCATCGGGATTAAGCATTCTTATAGATAGAGGCGATCATCTGCGTATTTTGGACTACCTGGCCGAGAAGCTGCGTGTTTACATACTCAATAATGAAGAGATGGTACGCGAAAGAGTAAAGAAAGAAAGCCACTTTTTAATCCCGGGATTTGTAGACAATCTAATTGCAGCAAAAATAACTAGTGGGCTGGCGAGCTATCTAGCCGAAATCAAAGAGGATACCCACCATAAAATCAAAAGCGATATTACCGGACACCTACAGGCCTTTATTGAAGATGTACGGAGCAACCCCAAATGGCAACAAGAGCTAGAGGGCATTAAAGAAAATATACTAAAAGGAGATAAAGTACAGCAATATGCCCACTCTATATGGAAGCAAATCCAGAGTGCTATTATCAAGGATCTGGAAAACACAGACTCGCATATTCGACGTTATTTCAGCAAAACAATCCAAGATATGATGGAAAACCTGCAACAAGACCCACAAATGCAGGAGAAAATCAATCGCTGGGTGCGTTATAATATCTACAAAGCTATTTTAAGAAATGCATCAAAAGTAGGAATGCTTATTAGCAACACGGTGGGTAACTGGCAAGGAAAAGAACTTAGCAATAAACTCGAGCTGGAAGTGGGTAAAGATTTGCAATTTATACGCATCAATGGTACACTGGTAGGAGGCTTAGTAGGCTTGCTGATTTATACCATTACACAACTTATTCAAAATAGTTAAACTATCTAATTTTTATTTTCATGCATATACAGATAACATTTAACAATATATCCGACACTATTAAAGAATTACTGATTGCAGAATTGGCCGATATAGCCGAAGGTTTTGAAGAAACGGATACCGACCTGCATGCCTTTTTTATGAAAGAAAAATACGACCGCGAAGCGGTTACCTCTCTGGCAGCATTGCATAATATCACTTTTACAGAAAATGAGATTGCACCTCAAAACTGGAATGCACTGTGGGAATCCAATTTTGAACCAGTGATTGTAGAGAACTTCGTAGGAGTACGTGCTTTCTTTCATGCACCGATTCCTGATGTACAGCATGAAATCATCATTACACCCAAAATGAGTTTCGGCACCGGACATCATGCCACCACCTATCTCATGATTCAGCAAATGCAGCAGATAGACTTTAAGGGTAAAACAGTATTTGATTTCGGAACGGGAACAGGCATTCTGGCAATTCTGGCAGCTAAGTTGGGTGCCCAACAGATAACCGCCAACGATATTGACGAATGGAGTATACAGAATGCCCGCGAAAACTTCGAAGCTAATAATGTAACGGATATCAGGCTGGTGCACTCCGACTCCGGTATGATGGCCGAGCATTTTGATATTATTTTGGCAAATATTAACCGAAATGTGCTTTTAGAAAATATTTCACATCTTAGTAATCAATTGAATAACAATGGATTACTAATACTAAGTGGTATCCTTAGAGAAGATATTGCGATAATAGAGCAGTGTTGTAAAAACAACCATTTATCTTTGTCCGGTCAGGCTGAGAAGAGTAACTGGATGTGTTTGAGTTTTAAAAAATTATAACTTTAATGGCCTGTATATTTTCCTATACGGGATTATATATTATATTTACTCTTCGATTGCTCAAATAACGGACAGATAATGCAGGAAACATTATTAATCATTTTAGCCTATTGTCTTGGAAGTATCCCTACATCGGTATGGGTGAGCCGGGCCTTTTTCAACATCGATATTAGAGATTATGGTAGTGGTAATGCAGGTGCCACCAATACCTTTAGGGTACTGGGTCCCCGCTGGGGTACGTTTGTGATGATTTGTGATGTGCTAAAAGGTTTTCTTGCAGTAAAACTGTTTCTTCTATTGCCCCCATTTCATACTGAAATTGCAGAACTCAATATGCAACTCGCCTTAGGCGTTGCTGCTGTATTAGGACATATTTTTCCTATATGGGCTGATTTTAAAGGAGGAAAAGGTGTAGCCACTTTATTCGGGCTGGTAATTGCCATTTCGCCTTGGACTGCATTGGCCTGCTCCGGCGTATTTTTATTGGTTTTGTACCTTACCCGATTTGTATCTTTAAGTTCTATTTTGGCTAGCATTGCTTTTCCTATATTTATACTAGTTATTTTTAATGTAGAAAATCATGTGTACCGTGTGTTTGCGGTAGCTGTAGCATCGCTAGTTATTCTTACCCATCAGAAAAATATTAGTCGTATTATTAAAGGCGGAGAAAGCAAGGTACCCATTTTCAAACATCGCGATAGACGCAGGCAAAGAAATACCGAAGACTAATGAGTATTTTTTACAACCATACAAAATCCAGCACCGTCAATATTATCTTTGATTTGGTATAAAGATTGCATTCAAGTTTTAAAAGCAGTATTCATGATAAAGAAATTAGCAGGCTTGATAGCTATTGCAGCTATTGTTGTGGCATGTACCACTAATGCCATCACCGGTCGGAGCCAGTTCAAACTGCTCCCCGAGTCACAGTTGCAACAGATGGCTGTTGGCGAATATCAATCTTTTCTTTCCAGCAATAAAGTTATTCCAGCCACCTCTAGTAACAGAGACGCAGAAATGGTAAGTCGCGTAGGACAAAGAATTGTGAATGCCGTTACAACATTCTTTAAGCAGAATAATATGGCTCAGGAGCTTGAGGGGTATCAATGGGAAATTAAATTGGTGCAGAGCAACGAAGCCAATGCCTGGTGTATGCCTGGCGGTAAAATTGTAGTGTATACCGGACTATTACCCATTACCCAGAATGAAGCGGCCCTAGCCAATGTAATGGGACATGAGGTATCGCATGCGCTTTTTGGACACACTAATGAAAGAATGAGTCAGGCTATAGCTGCCCAATATGGGGGAAGTATTCTGGATGCCTTTATGGCCAACAAATCTTCGGCAGCTATGCGCAACATCTTTGGGTCGGCGGTAGGTATGGGTTCGCAGCTGGGTATACTGGCTTTTGGCAGAAAACAGGAGTTGGAGGCAGACCGCTACGGTATGATTTGGGCAGCGATGGCAGGATATAATCCAGAGGAAGCCATTGGACTGTGGGAAAGAATGCAAGCATACGCCGGTGGAGGGGGCACTCCCGAGTTTTTGAGCACCCACCCGGGGCCAGAAAGAAGAATTGAGCAGCTTAGAAAATACCTCCCCGAGGCTATGAAATATTACAGACCTGTAAGTAAATAGATATTATACTTTACAATAATACAAAACCCGTTGGTTATAAAAAACTGACGGGTTTTTTGTTAAATATACCTTTCATAAGGCGGTTTTGAGTTAAATTTGCAAATATTTTCAAAACCCATATATAATCCGGATAGCTTGATATCTGGTATTTGTTAATAAATCCCACAAGTTCTATGACTCAATCTGTTTTCGAAAAACTACAGTACGCAGACGAAAAGAATCTTTTAATTCAGGGTTTACCCTCCTCCATTGAGAAACAATTTAGTAAATTATCATTCGCAAAAAACATGACTCCGTTGTTAAGGGCAAGAAAGCTCGATTTTGCCTTAATTTTTGCTGTGAATGAAAACCAACTCAATGGTATTTTGAGTGATGTAATGCCCTCATTAAAAGAAGATACTAAGTTTTGGGTAGCGTATCCTAAAACAAGTTCTAAGATCGTAACCGATCTGAACCGTGAAAGGAGCTGGACCAAACTTACGGAAAAAGGGTATGTAGGTACTGAAAATGTTGAGCTAGACCATGTTTGGACAGCAACAAAATTCGAGAAGTGCCAGTCGGCCCAAAAAACCGCTAGCGCTGCTAAAGAAAAGAAGAAACAAGTGCAGATGGCCTAAAACAGTTTTATAGAAAATTAAAGCCCGTTATATTAAATATCGGGTTTTTTTTATGTATACGGCACAGTTATTGTATCTTTTGCGTAAAATCTCTCTTATGAAAAAAGTATTTTTATTATTGACAGGGTTTTGTGTGGCGAGTCTTGTTTCTCAAGCGCAGACACAAAAGGGTTATTACCTCATTGGTGGCAATATTGCCAGTGTAGGAGGTAATACCAATGAAAAAAGCTTTAACCTAAAAATTGAACCGAAAGCTGCCTGGTTTATTCAAGATGATTTAGCAATTGGTGGACAGGTGAGCTTTGGCCTAGATGCCGGACGAGGCAGAGGGCCTGCCATCAATTACTTTGTAGGCCCTATGGCCCGTTATTATTTCGGAGAACAACAAGTAAACACTCCCAAACAAACCCGCCTTTTTGCAGAAGCAAATGCCGGTCTGGGAGGTACTAATGGTGGGGGACGCTCTACCAACGGATTTGAAGCCGGTCTCGGCCCAGGTTTGGCTTTCTTTGTAAACGAAAATATTGCTCTGGAACTATTGGCAAAGGGTAATATTACTACAGGAGGTGGAACCCATGGTGTAGCGTTTAAACCACATCTTGGATTAGGCTTCCAGATTTACTTACCTACTTCGAAACTAAAAGATATCAGAGACAATATTAAGAAGTAAAGCTTAGTATGACTTCCATATAAAAGACGGTGCTGTACAACACCGTCTTTTTTATTTTTTTAGGACAGGCTTGCTACCGCCTTATCGCCATACATTTGGTCCTTATACTTTAAGGATGGGGATGGAATAAATTTTCCAATTCCTAACTGCTCCCATTTAGCATCTACCGCCGCAATGGTTTTATCGTCAGCTACAATAATATTGGGCCAATCTCTTTCAAAACCATCCCATTCTTTTGTTTTAATGGTTCCATCCAATCCTAAGATAGCCGTGTATTTTCCTGCTATACCCTTCTTGTTGAGATAATGATCTCGCTTAGGATCCAGATTATTGCAAAAACGCCATAATGCAGTGGGCAAATCCATTGCATTAACGGTATGCTCCACATACAAAATCATTTTAATGCCGTTGAGCATTTCCAGTTTGCTCAATGCTTCATGCAGTTCTTTGATATGTCCTCTTCTGTTTTTCTCTACAGAAATTATGAGGCAGGGGATATCGTGTTGTAATAGGTTGCTATTACAATATTTAATTTCCGGAAAACTTGTCTTTAGCGTTTCGATATTAATTGCTTTAGGAGAGGGCACATCAATATAAGAATCATCTTTCTCCTCGTCGTATTTGAAAGTACCGTCTATACACATTTTACCTCCAAATCCCAGCTTACTACAACTGTGATCAAGAACATCCATAGGACCTTGAGAGAAATAGATATCGGTAGCCGGATTTAAATTTCTGAACACTTCTCGCGCAATATTCTTATAATCCGTAATGGCCGTTCCCGACTGAGATGTAACAACTAGGATTTTATTAAACATCATTTGTCCGGCCCCCCACATGGCATTCATCACCTTGTTGCCTTGGCCGGCATAATCCTTTTTAATTTCTGCAATTACCAGATTATGAAATACGCCCTCCACCGGCATGTCCATATCAGTAATCTCCGGTACCAAAGTCATTTTTATAGGAGCCAAAAATATACGCTCGGTGGCCTTACCCAACCAGGCATCCTCCTGAGGAGGGATTCCTACTATCGTCGCCGGATATACGGCATTTTTTCTATGCGTAATAGCAGTAACATGAAATCGGGGATACCAATCAGGCAAAGAATAATATCCTGTATGATCTCCAAAGGGGCCTTCCCAAATCATTTCTTCATTAGGATCTACATACCCTTCAATGACAATATCGGCATCTGCCGGCACTTCAATTTCGGGCTGGGTAATACATTTTACCAGTTCCACTTTTTTCTTACGTAGAAAACCGGCCAGCATGTATTCATCAACATTTTCGGGTAGCGGTGCTGTAGCCGAATAAGCATATACGGGATCGCCTCCCAACGCAACTGCTACAGGCATTTTTTTGCCTAGCTTTTTATACTCATTAAAATGCTTCGCAGAAACCTTATGCTTGTGCCAGTGCATTGCCGTAAGCTGCGGTCCAAAAACCTGCATACGATACATACCCACATTTCGCACGCCGGTATGAGGCTCCTTAGTATTGATAATAGGCAGTGTGATAAAAGGTCCTCCATCCTGCGGCCAACAAGTAATTACAGGCAGACGGGTAAGATCGGGAAGCCCCATCCATCTTTCGCCGGTAGGTAATGGTCTCTCCGTAAGAATCACTTCTTGACATTCGCCCCTGCCCTTCCTCACCTTGGGCATCCAAGAGGCAAACTCACTCAGCTTGGGCAATAACTTCAGCTTATCAAGAATATTTTCTTTTGGCGAGGACAATAACTTAAACAAGTCCTCAATATCGCGGGCCACATCATCCAAATGCTTTACTCCCAATGCCAAACACATGCGCTTCTCACTGCCATAGGCATTCATGAGTACTGGAAAATCATAACCTGTATTTTCAAATAGCAATGCTTTTCCTCCTCCCGGTTCCTTACTCATCCTGTCTGTTATCTCTGCCATTTCCAGGTGAGGATCGACATAAGTTTTGATTCTGATGAGTTCCCCTTCTTTTTCCAATACTCTAATAAATTCCTGCAGATTTCTATATGCCATGGCGATAGTTTAATTACTATTAACGATGTACGCGCGCAAGTTAAAATAATACAGTGGCAATAAAATGATAAATCTGTAGTAATTTATTTTACGCTACATTCAAGGGTTACAGTAATACTGGCTGTTTTATTTTTGGATGTAGTATTGAAGGCGCCGCCATAACTATAATCTTCATTGCTGTTCTGCCCCGTAATCTGAAATACCCCCATGGTAGCCTTGCTAACGCCCGTAATAGTGCCATTGGTATTCTTAGCGATAATTTCAGCGCGCTTCCGAGCATCTTCAGCAGCTTTATCCAGCAAATCGAGCTTGAGGTCGGCAAGTTTTGTATAGAAATATAAGGGTTCTGGAGAGTTAAGTTCGATTCCTGTTTCGATAAGACCTGTGATCTCCCTTGCCATGGCTTCTACTTTAGCAACATCGCTGGACTCTACTTTTATATTTTGTGTAAGGTTGTACCCGGTAAAACGATAACCTGTAACCTTTCCCTCATCACTGTATTGATATTCAAACTGACGATCAATTTTTATTGAAGAAAAAATCATTTCTTCCGGCTTAATGCCTTTGCTTATCAGATAATTTTTAACGTTCTCTTCATCCTTTTTTATCAAAGCATAAGCGCCCTTTAAATCATAGGCATTACGGCTATAACTACCGTTCCACACTATCAAATCGCTAGTAAAATCTGTTCCCGCACTGCCTGTAACTTTTATGGTCTGACTTGTCTTAAACTTGTACTTGTATGCACCGGCAATAGCAAGAGCTCCTATAACAATGGCTAGAGCTATTAATGCAGTTCCTATAAAATTTAAACCCCAAAAACTTCTTGTGCCAGAAGGTGTGTCCATATAAAAGATTTTACAACTGCCTTATTTTGATATTTTTGAAGTAGGCTTTATTACCGTGATCCTGTAGGGCTATATGTCCTTTTTTAGCTATACCATAATCAGGATAATCCTTCCATTTGCCCGTGTTCTTTTTATGATACCATTCCTCGGTCCAAGCTTCAAATGCTACTATCTTCTCACCATTTAGCCAGTGCTCTACTTTACCTTTATTAAATATAATTTTACTGTGGTTCCACTCTCCTACAGGCTTTAATTTTTTATTAGGCCCTGCCACATGCATGGCATAGTCAGCTCCAGTTTGTTGCCATTCTTCCAGCTTGCCCGGATAATTTACATCATCTATAATCTGATACTCCGGTCCCGTTTCATAGGGTCCTTTGTATTTTTTGTCTTCAATAACATGATACATCACACCACTGTTACTTCCTTTATCTATCTTCCATTCCCATTCCAGCTCGAAGTTCTCATATCGTTTATCGGTTACAATATCTCCACCGGTATCATGCTTTGCTGCTCCTAGACATACCAATGCTCCATCTATGATTGTCCAGTTCGTAATGGGCGCATTCCCTTTATTATATCCATGCCATCCATTAAGGGTTTTACCATCAAAAAGAACTTCCCATTTTCCGGTTTTAGAGACTTTAGGAGAACAGGAAAATAATATAATTGCAAAAAGCAAGTTTAATAAAAATAATTTTGTTTTCATATACAATTTACAAATCTTTCAAATTATAAAAAAGTTGCGGTACTGAGTTTTCGCTGCAGCCACCGCAACTGATTCACTATCACTAATGTGATGTTAGACTGAGTTAGACTCTTTTCATCTTCACCGGATCCCACTGTATAGGTCGTTTCTCACGCAGGCTGTCATTACATAATAATGCTGGAGCGGCAGCTCTGAAGCCGAATACGGCATCCTCCACAACCGAAGTATTATTACGAATAGCGGTGAAAAAGTTTACCATATGATCGTAGGGACCACCTTTGTATCCTTCTTCTGCCTTATAAGTCATAACAGAAGGGGGTAGAATACGTTTACGAGGTTCGTTAGCATTACTTTTTTTCTGTTTTTTCAGGAAGGGATCTCCGGAATCGGAATAATTGTTTCGCTTGAGCGTTACATCATCCCAAGTCACATCCATAGCCCCTTCGCTTCCTACCAGCCGCAGGAAGGTAGTGCCACTCGTGCCGTCAACAAAGTTGCAACGCAATGAAAGATTAAATGCCGGATGCTTATCCGTTTTAGGATAATCAAAAGCGCCCAGTTGCACATCAGGACATTCACGACCATCATGCCAGAAGCGTAAGCCACCGGTAGAATACACTCTCTCCGGTCCTAAGGAATCAGTAATAAAGTGCAAACTAGAGAATAGGTGCACGTACAAATCGCCGGCCATACCGGTTCCATAATCATTATAATTTCTCCAGCGGAAGAAACGCAGCGGATCAAAGGGGCGTTTTGTAGTATTGCTTATATAAGTTTCCCAATCCACGGTTTGTTCCGAAGCGTCTTCTGGAATAGGATATTGCCATACAGCAACAGGATCACGGCGTGCCCAGAAACCTTCGGCATAATTCAATTCTCCAATAGCGCCCTGTTTCAGCAGCTCTTTAGCTTTTTCATTTCCTAGAGAAGATACTCCCTGACTTCCCACTTCAAACACTTTTCCGGTTTTCTTTTGTGCAGCAATCACTTCAGGTCCTTCATCTATGGAGTGCACCATAGGCTTTTCGCAATACACATGTTTACCGGCATTCATAGCATCAATCGATATTTGTTTATGCCAGTGATCCGGTGTGGCAATGATGACAGCATCAACATCCTTGCGATTTAAAACTTCTTTATAACTTTTAGTTATAAAGAGATCATTGCCCCATCTTTTTTTGGCACTTTCCAGTCGGCCTGTGTACAAATCGCAAACGGCAACAATCTTTACTCCGGGTACCATGAGCGCTGTATTCATGTCGTTTACACCCATGCTCCCTGCCCCTATGAGGGCTACATTTACATTATCATTGGCTGCAAAAGTTTGATTACGTGTAAGACCAATTATTTTTCTTGTTTCGGTTGAAGAGGCACTCAGATATCGGCTTGCCGCCAGCGCACCGGAGGACAATACCAGTTTTTTGAGGAAGGATCGACGTGCGTGTTCTTTGCTTGCGCTCATAATTTTAAATGAATTTTATTAATGAAAGAAAATGCTACGCTTTTCAAATATAATGAAAGCAAAATCAACTAAAATTAAGAATTAATCGTAAATAAACGATAGATCGGTAGCTTTCATATACAATTTCTTACCTACCAGTCTATGGCTTCCATCTCCAAACAATATAGCTCAGCATACAACAAATAACTAAAAAGCCGACTGATATGCATCAGCCGGCTTTTTAAAAAACTTTCGGTAAGATAGAATTACACTTTATTAGCGCCTTCCACCAAAACTGTCACATTATTATTTAATACTTCTACAAATCCTCCTTGTATATCATAATATGTGGCAGTACCATTGAGCGAACCTTCCAGCACTTTTAGCCTACCTTTGGTAAGCGCTGCTATCAAAGGAGCGTGCTTATCCAACACCTCAAAAGAACCGGTTACACCGGGCAGCTGCACTCCATATGCATCGCCACTGTAAATGCTACCTTCCGGGGTTAATATATTCAGTTTCATCTTTAAGAATCACTAATTCAATGAATGTTTCGGATACCTCTTTTATTAGCCGGTATATTAAGCGTTGCCGGATAATAATTTTTTACCTTTTTCGATAGCCTCATCGATAGTACCTACGAGGTTAAACGCAGCCTCAGGATATTCATCCACTTCACCATCCATGATCATATTAAAACCACGGATAGTCTCGTCGATAGGTACTAGCACCCCTTTCAATCCGGTAAATGCCTCCGCTACATGGAACGGCTGAGAAAGGAAACGCTGTACTTTACGAGCACGAGCAACAATCATTTTATCCTCATCGCTCAGTTCATCCATACCCAAGATCGCAATAATATCTTGAAGTTCTTTATAGCGCTGCAAAATACTTTTCACTCTGTTGGCACAATTGTAGTGTGCTTCACCCACAATTTGAGGAGTAAGGATACGAGAAGTAGAATCCAGAGGATCCACAGCCGGGTAAATACCTAAGTCGGCAATTTTACGGCTTAATACGGTTGTTGCATCCAGGTGAGCAAAGGTTGTTGCTGGCGCAGGGTCGGTAAGGTCATCCGCTGGTACGTATACCGCCTGTACCGATGTAATAGAACCATTTTTAGTAGAAGTGATTCGCTCCTGCATCAATCCCATTTCTGTAGCCAAGGTTGGTTGATAACCCACAGCAGATGGCATACGACCTAACAGGGCCGATACCTCAGAGCCCGCCTGAGTGAAACGGAAAATGTTATCCACGAAGAACAGAATGTCTCTTCCTTTTCCTTCGCCATCACCATCACGGAAATACTCGGCAATAGTCAGACCACTCAAAGCAACACGAGCACGAGCTCCCGGAGGTTCGTTCATTTGTCCGAATACGAAGGTTGCTTTAGAATCAGACAATTCTTCAAAATTTACTTTGCTCAGATCCCAGCCACCTTCTTCCAAGCTCTTCTTAAAGTCCTCACCATATTTCATAATACCGGCCTCGATCATTTCACGCATTAAGTCATTACCTTCACGGGTTCTTTCACCCACACCGGCAAATACTGAAAGACCAGAATAGGCTTTAGCAATATTATTAATCAGCTCTTGAATCAATACTGTTTTACCCACACCAGCACCACCGAACAAACCGATCTTACCACCTTTCGCATATGGCTCAATCAGGTCGATTACTTTAATACCTGTATATAATACTTCCGCAGTGGTACTCAGATTCTCAAATGCAGGCGGCATGGCATGTATAGGGCGCCCATTTTCTTTTGGTACCGCTGGAAGTCCATCAATCGGATCTCCGGTTACGTTAAACAAGCGACCTTTAATTTTATCACCGGTAGGCATAGTAATAGGTCTTCCGGTATCGCGTACTTCTGTACCACGCACCAAGCCTTCTGTTCCATCCATCGCAATAGTACGAACAGTATCTTCACCTAGGTGCTGCTGTACTTCCAGTACCAGCGTGTCGCCATTATCTTTTGTAAGTTCTAACGCATTATAAATTTCGGGGAGCGAATCGTCGAATTGCACATCAATTACGGCTCCGATAACTTGCTTAATTTTACCAACCTTTGCCATATTTTAATTAGTGTGGTTATTTTTGTGGGTGCAAAAGTAAGGTTTCTAAGTGGATTATTTTGCAGAACCGTTATAAATTATTCACATTAAATATAAGTTGCCCCCTTCTGCCCGGTAAAATCATCTTCTGCACACATTATATATAATAAAATATACTAATACCTATTGTTTCTGTAGCAATTCCCCTTATTTTTACGCTAAGTTTTAAGTGTCCATGAATATTAAGCTACTGCTTGGAATTGTACTAACTGCTACATTAGGGGTTCTCTCCTGCCAATCATCGTCTGAAAAAGAAAAAACAGTCAAAGAAGAAAAGCCAGTAACCAAAGTAGATGTTACTATAGACACCACCAATGCTTTCAATTCGCTTTTTATTGACAGTTTTGTGGTAAAAGATATTTTACATCAGCTTGACCTGGGTGATACACTTACCAATCGGATAAGAAGCTTTTACAATAGCCGCAATTACCAATATGCTTGGTTTTCAGAGGAAGGCCTACCTGAGCATACAATCTCCTTCTGGAATTTACTTAAAAACTATCTTAACTATTCCAAAGATTCAGCGGTATATGATTCCTGGGTTACAGAAAAAATGGAAAAATTGATTACCGCCGGTAATGTCAGGCCCAAAAACGACTCTTTATACCAAAATCTCGAAGTGTTACTTACCAAATACTTTTATATATATGCCGATCATGCCTATGCAGACGATCCCACTTTCAATATAAAATCTTTGGAATGGTACATACCTAAAAAGAAACTTACGCTGGAGGCCATGCTGGACTCCGCGCTAAGCCATAGCGGACAATATGCTGATGAATATGCTCCGCATAATCCGCAGTACATTAAACTTCGCAATCAGCTTATCAAGTACAAGCGCATTAAAGACAGCGGTGGATGGCCAATAGTGAACAGCAAAGTAGAGGTAATGAAAAAAGGTTATACAGACATCGCCGTAGGGATGCTCAAAAAACGCTTAAAAGCCGAGGGTTTTCTCGACACACCCGATAGTGCTATAACAAATGTATATGACGACGAACTGGTAACCGCCGTAAATGCCATAAAAAAGACTTATGGCTATAAGCCCGACGGGACTGCCGGACAAACCTTCCTAAAAGACGTAAACGTTCCTGTAGAAGAACGTATACAGCAAATTCTTATCAACATGGAACGTATGCGCTGGCTACCGAGTGATACTAAAAAAGAATATGGCCGCTCCATTATGGTCAATATACCAGAATTTCGTCTTCACGTTTACGAGAATGGCAAACCCGCGTGGAATATGGACGTAGTGGTGGGTAAAGAAGGTAATAACACTACTGTCTTCACCGGAAGACTCAGCACTATCGTGTTTAGCCCTTATTGGAACGTCCCTCCAAGCATCGTTAAAAACGAGATGAACGGTAAGCCTAGTGCTGCTTACTTGCAAAAACATCATATGGAAATTGTAAAAGGTCAGGTAAGGCAAAAACCTGGCCCTTGGAACTCTTTGGGATTAGTAAAATTTCTGTTTCCCAATAGCTATAATATCTATTTCCACGACTCGCCGGCTAAAAGCCTTTTTAATCGCGATAAAAGAAGCTTCAGTCACGGCTGTATCCGTCTGAAAGAACCTACTAAGTTGGCTGTGTATATTTTAGATGACTCCGTTAGGTACAATACAAAGAAGGTGGACAGTTTGATGCGCACTTATAAAGAAAAATACGTAAAGGTAAAAAATCCTGTACCCGTGCTGATTACTTACTTCACCGCTTGGGTGAATGATAGTAGTGTATTGAATTTTCGAGAAGACATTTACGGACACGACGCTATTGTTGCTCAGAAAATGTTCCTGAACAGTGTAGGCACGAGCTATACACGCAAAAAAGCGATTGCAGATAGTTTGCAACGCGCGAAAGACATGGCAAAACTAAAAGAACAACAAAGAAAAGATTCTCTGAATCGAACTCTGCGCAGAGACTCAACCATAAAAATGGAGGATACCCTAAAAAAGACGAAGAATATTGCCGACTCGACCATATGATGACGCGGCTCCCTATTTTTGCAAAATGAATCTGATTGAAGTTACTACACCGGCACAGGTAAAAGAGTTTATTCAGGTAAATGTTCTTATCAACAGAGAAGATCCTAATTATATCCGCCCTTTAGATAAAGATATCTATGATGTTTTTGATAAGGAAAAGAACAAAGCTTTTCGCTTTGGGGAAGCTAAGCGATGGATTTTAAAGGACAATCAGGGCAATTTAATTGGCCGCATAGCAGCATTTGTCAATAAGAAATATAAAAACAAAGGCGACGATATTCCTGTAGGGGGTATCGGGTTTTTCGATTGTATTAATAATCAGGAGGCGGCCAATATGCTTTTTGATATTGCCAAAAACTGGCTAACCGAAAAAGGTATGGAAGCAATGGACGGCCCTATCAATTTTGGTGAAAGAGATACTTGGTGGGGTTTACTGGTGGAAGGTTTTGAACCACCTCTTTACCGAATGAACTATAATCAACCTTATTATAAAAATCTCTTCGAGACCTACGGATTCAAGCCTTTTTTTAATCAAATCTGCTTCGGACTACAAGTTAAAAACCGTCTGCATGAAAAATTCTATGAGCGCCATGCTGCTATATCTAAAGACCCTAATTTTTCTGCAGATAATATCAAAATCAGCAATCTGGCTAAGTACGCAAAAGATTTTACCGTTGTTTACAACAAAGCATGGGCAGGTCATGGTGGCATGAAGCAAATTGAAGAGCGTACTGTGCTTAAAATGTTTCAATCTATGAAAGCCGTAATGGATGAACGAATCAGCTGGATTGCCTATTACAAGAGCGAACCTATTGGTATATGGATTAATCTGCCCGACCTGAACCAATGGTTCAAATATCTGAATGGAAAATTTGGATTGCTGGACAAACTGAAATTCTTATGGTATAAGAAAACAAAACGCTGCACCAAATTCGTAGGGCTTGTATTTGGTATAGTACCGGAATTTCAAGGTAAAGGCGTGGATGCCTATCTAATCGTAGAAGGCTGTAAGCTGATGCAAAGACTGAAGATAGAAAACGGACAATACATTGTGGGCAAACCTATCTACGACAAATACGAAATGCAATGGATTGGCGAGTTTAATCCCAAAATGATTAATGTAGCAGAATCACTGGGTACACAACGCACTCGTAAACTAACAACATACAGATTTTTGTTCGATAGGGAAAAAGAATTTAAACCGCACCCTATTCTACACTAAATATAAAAGTGTATTTTTAGAATCATTCAAGCATACAAACAAAAAACCATTCCGAGAATTCGGAATGGTTTTAATATTCTTTGATGAGTATGAATTAAATAATTTTTTCTACTTGCATGTAGTTCAGTTCTACAGGAGTAGAGCGGCCAAATATTTTTACAATCACTTTTAGCTTTTTCTTCTCGTCATTCACTTCTTCAATCACGCCATTGAAGTCGTTAAACGGTCCCTCCACAATCTTAATAGTTTCGCCTACAATGTAAGGCTCTACCATATTAACGCCGCCGGCCTCATTCATTTCATCCATACGGCCAAGCATTTTATTTACCTCTGCCTTTCTTAATGCAATAGGGTTTTCTTTTCCGAGAAAATGGATAACACTGTTAGTACCTACTACCATATCCCTTAAATCATCGCTCATCTTTCCATCCACCACTTCGATCATTACATATCCGGGGTAGTAGTTACGTTCCCTCATCACTTTCTTCCCGTTCTGCACTTTATATACTTTTTCTACAGGAAGAAACACCTGTTTTACCACATTGCTAAAAGGACTGCGCGCGATTTCTTTATCAAGATACTCTTTCACCTTGCGCTCCTTACCGCTCACCACACGCAACACATACCATTTGGTATCTTGTTGTGGAGTTTCCGCAGCAGTATTTCCAACAGTATTTCCTTCCATTGTTAGCTATATAAAATTTTGTACAATAAATTTAGGCCACCGCCCGCAATAAAATCCATTACCCACACAATCAGGGTGATAATAATTGTGGCCACCAGTACAATCATGGTAGATTGCTGTAACTGTGCCCAAGTGGGCCAAGTTACTTTTTCAGCCAGCTCTTTGTAGCTGTTCTTTATATAATTTCCAAATTTGCTCATCGCTTAGGGATTAAAATTCATACACCCTACTCCGTCTCTGCAAAGGTACGAAGTAAATATATGAATTTGTGGCACGGGTACAAGGATTCGAACCCTGATCAACGGTTTTGGAGACCGCTATTCTACCATTGAACTATACCCGTATAAATGTCAAGCTTTAAAAGCTTGACAATATTTTATTATAAAAAGAGCTTTCTTTTAAAAACAAAGTACCTGGAGATACCCCAAGTACTTTGCAAATTTATTTCAAACCTGCCCAAATACTCCCTTTATAGGGAAATGGGGGCTCTGATTACTTAATGATCTCAGTTACTTGACCAGCACCTACTGTACGTCCACCTTCGCGGATAGCGAATTTCAGACCTTTTTCCATCGCAATAGGCTGGATCAGTTTAACTGTGATAGTAGTGTTATCACCAGGCATAACCATTTCAGTTCCTTCAGGAAGAGCAACTTCACCGGTTACGTCAGTTGTACGGAAGTAGAACTGAGGACGATACTTGTTGAAGAACGGAGTGTGACGACCACCTTCGTCTTTGCTCAGTACGTATACTTCAGCTTTGAATTCTGTATGCGGAGTGATAGAGCCTGGTTTACAGATTACCATACCACGACGGATCTGAGTTTTCTCGATACCGCGCAGCAGCAGACCTGCGTTATCACCAGCTTCACCTTCTTCCAAGATTTTACGGAACATTTCCACACCAGTTACTGTAGAAGTCAGCGGTTTTTCCATCAAACCTACGATTTCAACAGGATCACCCACTTTAACTCGACCTCTTTCGATACGTCCTGTAGCTACAGTACCACGACCAGTGATAGAGAATACGTCTTCTACAGACATCAGGAACGGTAAGTCAACCGGACGAGGAGGCAGAGGAATCCAGTTATCTACTGCATCCATCAGTTCGTTAATGGCGTTAACCCATTTTTCTTCACCAGCCAAAGCACCGGTTGCAGAACCTTTAATGATAGGAGTGTTATCCCCGTCGAAGTTACGTTTGTTCAGTTCTTCGCGGATTTCCATTTCCACCAGATCCAACAGTTCAGGATCATCCACCAAATCCACTTTATTCAAGAACACCACCATTTTAGGTACACCTACTTGTGCAGCCAGCAGAATGTGCTCTTTTGTTTGAGGCATAGGACCATCGGTAGCAGCCACAACCAGGATAGCACCATCCATTTGAGCAGCACCAGTAATCATATTTTTCACGTAGTCAGCGTGACCGGGACAATCCACGTGTGCATAGTGACGAGTAGCTGTTTGATATTCCACGTGAGCGGTATTGATAGTAATACCTCTTTCTTTTTCTTCAGGAGCTCCGTCAATCTCATCATATTTTCTTGCCTCAGCTAATCCTTGTTTAGAAAGGATAGAAGTAATAGCTGCGGTCAAAGTAGTTTTACCATGGTCAACGTGACCAATAGTACCAATGTTAACGTGGGGTTTCTCCCTCTTAAAGGTCTCTTTTGACATTGTTATCTGTTTTAAAGTTGTTTTTGTATTTATGAGTTTTCCCGAAAATATTTTCGGGAGCAAATTAATACATTATTAGTTTCCAAATCTCATTAGCTCCAGCATGCAGCGCCGCAGCCACTCACTGCCCTAACGCTCATCTCAAACTAATAGCGGAGCCGTTGATGAGAATTGAACTCACGACCTCTTCCTTACCAAGGAAGTGCTCTACCACTGAGCTACAACGGCGTGTCAGTGGCAGTTGATCGCGAGTTGACTGCTTATCGCCCGCCAACTCCCCACTCTCATCTGCCATCTACCAAGTAAAAGAGCGGGAGACGAGGCTCGAACTCGCTACCTGAAGCTTGGAAGGCTACCGCTCTACCAAATGAGCTACTCCCGCCTATAAATCAGTAAAAGTTTTAAATAGTTCTCAAAGAACTGTGGGCAAGGATGGATTCGAACCACCGAACTCCGAAGAGGACAGATTTACAGTCTGTTGCCGTTGACCACTTGGCTACTTACCCATTTTTGAGAGAGCCGAAGAAGGGGATCGAACCCATGACCTACTGATTACAAATCAGTTGCTCTACCAGCTGAGCTACTTCGGCTTAAATAACTATCTAAAAGAACTTAAAACCACTGATAACTCTCACTTGCACAAGCAATTCAACTACCACTTTCGATTTTGGGAAGGCAAAGGTAAGGGAAAAATTGAAAGTTCAAAAACCTTTTGCAAGATTTTTTTTCAAAAAAATAAGAACAATTTGGACACTCTATTTTTTGCATAAAAAAGCCCCGTTTTTTAGAACGAGGCTGGATAATTATTTGTGTATTTAAGCAATCATTTTTTCTTTACGTCTCTTCACTTGGTTGACGAGTGAATCAAATGCGTTTTCAAACGACTGTTCGAAGGATTTACTGGAGCACTTCACAAAAAAACTATGACGCGGCACATGTACCTTAATCTCCACAATCTTGTCCTTAATGTGATGCACCACATTATCCAGCTTTAAAAACACGTCAGAGGCTATGATGCGGTCGTGAAAAGTATTTAACTTTTGCATCTTACGCTTAACAAGGTCAAGCAACTTCCGGTCCGCATCAAAATTTACCGTTTGAATGTTCACATTCATAGCTATATATTTAAAAGTGAATAATTCATACTATCAAAGAACTGGTTCGTAATAAAGTTAATGAAAAAAGGGGCGAGTTGCAAAAAATAAATGCTAAAGTTTTCTATATAATTTTAGGCCTTGGGATGGGCATTGCGGTAGATCTCTTTGAGCTTTTCGATGGTATTGTGCGTATACACCTGAGTAGCCGCCAAACTGGCGTGACCCAGTAGTTCTTTTACGGCACTTAACTCGGCTCCTTTGTTGACAAGATGGGTGGCAAAAGTATGACGCAATACGTGCGGACTTTTCTTATCTAGTGTAGGAATTTGGCTTAGCTGTTTTTTCACCAACAGATAGGCGTATTTAGGGTACATTTTCTTTCCTTTTTCCGTTACTAGCAACTCTTCGGCATATTCCGCAAACTCCTTCCGTTTTAAATCCATATATCGCTGAATCGAATCCAGGATTTCGGATGCAAGTGGAATACTACGCTCCTTATTACCCTTACCCAACACTTTTACCTGCCGACGACTAAAATCGATCTGCCGTTCCTTCAGATTGATGAGCTCGCTAAGACGCATGCCGGTGGCATAAAACAAATGTACCAGCATGTACCCGTTAAGTGATTTCCAGTCTTCGGTGCTCATTTTTAAAGCATGCGTCAGTTGATGCAGATCTTCTTCTTTGACGAATGCAGGCAACCGTTTATTGACTTTGGGTGTAACTACCTTGGTGGTCGGGTTAGACCGTATGTTTCCCAACTTAAGATGAAACTTAAAGAAGGATTTTAAAGCCGATATCTTACGATTGATGCTTTTGGAAGATAATCCTCCCTCCTTTAGCTCGGCTAACCAGCTGCGGATATGCTGATAACTAACCTCAGAAAGCGGTAATTCACCGAATGTACTTAGCAAAAACACAGAGAATTCGCTTAGGTCTCCTTCATAGGCGATAATGGTATGCTGAGAGTACCTTTTCTCAAATTTCAGGTGGCTGATAAAAGTGCTGATATGTTCATTAAAATGCAGCAACATAAAAAAGTCCCGCAATAATATGCGGGACTGCAATTTATCCAAATTTCGTTCAATTCAATGCTTATTTCACTTCAATTTTGCCGCTAGCAATCTGCTGCTTGTAAATCGCCTTCAGAATCTGGTTACGACGCTTTACAGATGGCTTTGTAAAGTGCTGACGCTCACGAAGTTCAAGCAGGATTTTTGATTTTTCAAACTTTTTCTTGTACTTCTTTAACGCCTTGTCTATGTTTTCGCAGTCTTTTGAATCGATAATTAGCATAATGTATATACCTCCTTTGGTAAAAATTTTAAGGCTGCAAAGATAATATTTTACTTTTAACAAACAAATATTTTGGCCAGAATCCTATTTAATAGAAATTAGCACCATGTTTACAGGAATTGTTGAAGCTGTGGGTATCGTCAAACACATTACCCCCAGAGGCTCCGGCATTACATTTACCGTAGAAAGTGCAATTTCTTCTGAATTAAAGCCCGACCAAAGTGTCAGCCATAACGGCGTATGTCTTACCGTGGAGGAAGTCGCAGGCAATATACATACTGTAACTGCCATTGAAGAAACGTTAAAAAAAACCAATCTGGGAGCACTCAAAGAAAAAGACATTGTAAATCTAGAGCGCTGTATGCTCATGAACGGCCGCCTCGATGGCCATATCGTACAGGGACATGTAGACAGTACTGCCCGATGCATATCTATTACCGAAAAAAACGGCAGTCACGAATATATCTTCAGCTTTGACAAAAAGTTTGCTCCGCTCGTCATTGAAAAAGGTTCGGCTTGCGTGAACGGAATTAGCCTTACTGTATTTGATGTAGGTGAAGATACTTTCAAGGTTGCTATTATACCCTATACTTATGAACATACCAATATCCGATTGGTCAAAGAGGGCGATAGCGTAAACATTGAGTTTGATGTGATCGGGAAATATATTTTGCGCCACCAACAACTAAGCGAAAAATAACACCTCTTTAAATTATCCGTAAAGATTATCCCCTAGACACTTAACTTTGCATCACTCAATTATAAACGTATAATATGCAGTTACAAACTGTTGATACTTTTGATACGCTTTCTCCTGAAGAATTTAAGAGCAAATATTACAACGCAGGCAAGCCGGTAGTCATTAAAGACCTTTCTAAAAAATGGCCGGCTTATAACAAATGGAACTGGGATTTCTTTATCAAGATTGTAGGAGATAAAGAAGTTGGGGTGTACAACAACGTAAAGAGCGACTCTTATACGCCCATCAACACTGCCGACGGATATATGAAGTTTGGCGAATACCTACAACTGGTGCAAAAAGGCCCCGTAGACCTACGCATCTTCCTATTTAATATTTTCCAGCATGCACCACAAATTGTCAGTGATTTTACATGGCCCGATGAATACATGAGCGGTTTTGTAAAGCGATTCCCAATGCTTTTTGTAGGTGGAGAAGGTGCCGTAACCCATATGCACTTCGATATCGACATGAGCCATATACTGCACACCCAATTTGTAGGACGCAAAAGAGTATTACTTTTCCCATTTGAAGAACAGTACAAACTTTATCGCAAACCCTGGGAAGTATTGAGTCTGGCCGATTATACCCGGTACTACGAAAATTTCGATTATGAGAACTTCCCTGCAGTAAAACTTGCCAAAGGGTATGAGGTAATTCTCGAGCACGGCGACACGCTGTTCATGCCGGCCGGTTACTGGCATCACATGGAATACCTAGATGCAGGTTTTGCCATGAGCCTGCGTGCATTACAGAAAAGCCTTATCGGAAAACTGCGTGGCGTGTGGAATCTGTTCGGTATGCGAAACATTGATACCCTCATGAAAAAAACCGCTCCCAAATGGTGGTACGAAAAAAAGCGAGCCTTGGTGTACCAAAAAGCTAATGAAGCATTGTCACTTGCAAAATAAAAGTACTACTCTTTAAAAATAATAAAGCCTCGGTGTCCGAGGCTTTATTATTTTATGCATTCCAGATTTTCCAACTTAGTTCGGCCTGCCCTACCAGCATTTCATATCCGTTCTTGATAGTAGCCCCTCGCTCCTCTCCTTGCTGCAGAAAAAGCGTTTTGGCTGGATTGTAAACCAGATCGTACAAATAGTGCCGCTCGGTAAGATATTCATAAGGAATAGCCGGTGCCGTATCCATTTTGGGGAAACTGCCTAGCGGCGTAGTATTAATAATGAGGGGATACTCTTCCATAATTTCCCGGGAAAGTTCTTCATAAACCAAACCGCTACCCGAACTGCGAGACACATAGGTGAATGGTATACCTAAACCGCGCAGCACATGTACTACAGCCTTGGCTGCACCCCCTGTTCCCAGTACCAATGCCTTGTTGTGATGCGGTTGCAACTGTTGCAATAACGACTCCCTAAAAGCGGGCGCATCGGTATTGAAGCCGGTAAGTTTCCCATCTTTTATTTTGATACAGTTACACGCACCTATGGCTTTTGCCTCTTCATCTATGGCGTGCAAATAGGGCAATACCTGCTCTTTGTAAGGAATGGTAACGTTCAACCCTTCCAAATTGGAATGCCGCAACAGCAAATCCGACAGTTGATGAATCTCTTCCAATGGAAATAATTCATACATCGAATCGGCAATACCTTCCTTCTCGAACTTTTCGGTAAAGTATTTTTTGGAAAAAGATTGTGCTAACGGCATGCCGATAAGCCCAAATAACCGCATTACGATGTTTTTTTATCGAGATAAAAATAGAAACTATCCCCACGCAAGCCGATGCGCATAGCTTCCAATGCTACCACTTCATTAGGCGGAATATTTCCTAGATTGACATTGCAACCTATCAGTTCGAGGAAGTACAGCTGCTGTTCTTTCTGAGGCGCTTCCCAGATAATACGCTCAGAAGGAATCTGTGTTAAGATTTCCTGCACCAAACCCTCTCTTACTTCTCCGCTTCCGCGGTAGATTCCCACATTACCTCCTTCTCTGGCCTCCGCAATAACATAGGAAGAACCGGCTTCCAACTCTGCTTTCATCAATTCGATCCATTTGTAAGGAGGAATAATATGAGTGGCATCTTTGCTACCTACCTCACTCAATACGGTCCCATATTGGGTGAGTTTTTCAATATAACTACACTTCTCAGCATGAGGAATTACAATAGAACCATCACTTACTTCCATGTAATCAATTCCAAAATTTTTACAGGTAGCAATATAATCCTCAAACTGATTTCTGATTACATATGCTTCAAACAAGGTACCCCCGAAATACACGGCCATGCCATGCGATTTGTACAAAGCTATTTTTTCTTCGAGATGGGGAGTAACGACTGCTGTACCGAACCCCAGTTTTACTAAATCTACATGCGGAGCCGCAACGCTCATAAAGTTTCTTGCTTCTTCAAGGCTTAAGCCTTTATCCATCACCATTGTAAGACCGGATTTTCGGGGTTGCTTATTTCTTTCCGGTAATTGAGTCAGATTAAACTTCATCCCTGGTTAAATTAGTATAGCGGCAAATGTATTATATATTACTCAAAAATGAGTGCATAAATAGGACCCACTTTATCATATCAGCTATAAAAAATCTATCGCCGATATAATAAATACCTTTCAATATCAATTGCCTTTTTTACGTTTCTTATATTTCAGTATAAGATCTGCCACCTGTTGGTGTTGTAAAATAGATGGCTCTACTTGCAATATTTTCTTTAATTGTAAAGGAGATTGAATTAATGCTTCTTCCAGATAAATTAAGGCTTGTTTTTTCTTACCCAACGCCAGATGAATCAGCGCTTTGAAGTATAGAAAAATAGGTTTCCCTCCGGTCATAATTAATGCCTGCTCGGTTTGCTCCAATGCTTGTTCGTAGTAATAGGCACAATACAAACAGCGAATTAATGCTTCCCAACCTTTGGAGGACTTGGGTTTTAAACGTACCACATGGGTAAAGTATTGAATAGCTTCCTTGGTATAGCCCAATAACATTTTGCACTGGCCCATCAAAATGTGGTACTCTGCCTTATTCTGCTTCATTTTCAACACTACTTCCAGCTGCTTCACACACTGTTCATATTTATTTTCCTGAAAGTAAGTGTAAGCAATTTTATAAAGCAGATGGCTTACCTCTGGATTGAGATGATAAGCCTTACGATAGTAGAATCTTGCCTGCGCGTAGTTTTTCATTTTCTCATAACAATAGCCCATCGCCTCATAAATCACATCCTCGGGCTTTGACAGCTCTACTACTTTTTCAAGATACTCAATGGCATCTTTATACTTGCGCAGTCGGATGTATGCATCTCCAATATTGCGGTATGCATAATCCATTTTTTCATCTATGGCCAATGCATACTGATAGGCATCAATAGCTTTTTCATAAAGCTTGATGCCCTGATAAGCGGCCCCCAGGTTAAACCAAGCCAGTTCGTTGTACGGAGATTCGTCGATAATTTTTTTATGCAACTCAATGCTTTCGGCATTGCGGCCGGTATAATCGGTCCAGAAGCAAATTTTATAAAGTGCTTCCTCATTATTAGGATCCTGCAGCAATATTTCCTTTAGGCAGTCAAATACCTTATCAAAGTCTTCGTAATCATCATAAACATCGGCTAATTCAAACAGCAAATCAATTCTCTCCTCTCCTTCAAAATGTTGTAAAGCTTCGTTAAGCAAAGTTACCGCCTCTTCCTGCCGATCCAGAGCCAGAAGAGCTTCTGTTTTAAGTATAAAATGATCTATATGATTCTTATCGAAGATATAAGCCTGATCCAACAGCTCCAGTGCCTCTTGGTAGCGTTGCTTATTCATTAAAAGATCGGCTTTTTTAATAAGAAAGCTTGCAGAATAAGGGAACTGTTCAATGGCGATTTCTACCGCCTGGTATGCTTTTATATATTGTTCCTGCGATTCAAAGTACTCAATAAGCTTTTCAAAAGCTTCTTCCTCAAGGTAAGAAACTGCCTTCCCTTTTCGCAAATTGTCATATTGCTGCAACAATTCTTCCAGCTCGTCTCTCTCCTCGTCGTAAAATTCCTTCATACAAAGTCTTTTTAATTACACACTAAATCAAGTCCACAATAAATGTATAACATTACAACAACTTGATAACGGGTTAGTTTTCCTCAAATGTGAAAAACTTGGACTACTTAAAAAAATGTTAACAAAATCCTAAAGTTAAGTGTATATTATGGTAAAAATATGTATCTTTGTAGTGTGCGATATTTTAATAACTGTAAAATTATGCTAAAGGCATTATTTTTTAACGTAGCGTTTATATTTTCCTTTTCGGTTGTTGCCATAGCCGCAGAGGAAGTATATGCTGATACCTATGGAAAAGAAAAACCAAAAGGTTATACCATAGGAAGTAAGAAAGAAAAACTGAACCAATCCTTTACTCTGCGCTCTGGCATGTATTTCAAGGGTGAAAACATCATTGATGTTCCCTCTGAAATTAGTAAGAATAGCAGCTTTAACTGGGCTAATAACATTACATTTCAGAAAAGCCAGAACAGCTATGTATTGCCCCACAAGAAAAAAGCTATTCTGAACAAACTTACATTCAATCCTAACGAAGTTTTAAGGAATTATTCAGCGAAGTAATTTTAAATCTTATTAAAAAATCCCGCTGATCAGCGGGATTTTTTAATCATGTTTTAACACATTTATTTTCCAGAAGGATTTTGCTTCCTGAATTCTGTATAAGACATTACCCTATACCCTGTTTTGGGAATATCAAATTTTGCCATGGGTACGGTTGAAAACTCTATGTTAGAAACGGTAAAGGTTACCTTTGTGCCACTTCTTGTAGCATCATACTGCATGGCCAAGCCCGGAAGATTTTTATTGATATACTGAAAATCGGCATTTAAGGGTAAGAGGTCTTTGGTAAAGTACACCGTAAACGTAGTACCATCCGAAAGCTTACCAATCGCTTTCTGGCACTTATAACCCGCTATAGTTTTGAATTCGTTTTCTATCTTATAAGTAATACTCTCGTATTTCTTATTATACACCTTCCACTCCTCGGGAGTGTAAGTAATCATGAATTTCTTATTTCCATAATCTCTGATGTTTACTGCCGATCCGTCCTTGGCGTCAAATATTGTAGAATGGGATCCCAGTGAACTGATAAAATCAGACCGGTTCAGATTGCCCTTTACATAAATAATATTAGTAGAACCATCCAGCATATCAGCAGCTTGAGGCGTCTCGTTGGAGGTGTTGATCACTACATCGTAGTAAATTACGGCTTCGGTAAGCCGTTTTTGGGCAAATGTATATTGCGCGGTGAGTAGCAGCAGTATTAAAAGTTTCATTTTCATATCTAACCTTATTCAGTATTTGTATTAGACGATACAAGATAAAAAATTAGTTGCTTACAAAAAATCCGGGCTGTCAATAACCCGGATTTTTAAACTATTTTCTTTTCTGCTGTTGCTCTCGTAATTGGCGTTGTTGCTCCTGCATTTGCTCTAGCCTTTCTTGCCATTTCGACTTGACTTTAGGCTTTTTCCTGTTCTCTTCAATCTTGGCCAATATTTTATTATGATCGATAATATAGTTCTGAATAACGAACTGTAATATCAATGTAATAATGTTAGATACGGTATAATACCAGGTGAGCGCCGATGGAAGCTTGTTGAAGATAAACAATAGAAATACAGGCATAATATAAGGCATGTATTTCATCATCGGATTGCTTTGGTCCGGAGTTAGACTCATGCTGTATAAAGAGATAAGCAAACTGGTTACCACTGCCGCGATAGTAAATAAGCTAAGGTGACTACCTAACAGCGGTATATTGAATCCAAATTTAATAGGATCGTCATATGCCGATAAATCGTTTGCCCATAAAAAGTCTACAGCACGCAGATCTACATTAGAACTGAAGAAGCTATACAAAGCAAAGAATATAGGAATTTGCAACAATGCCGGCACACAACCTCCTAATGGATTTACCCCTGCCTCTCTAAATAGCTTCATTTGCTCCATACTCATCGCCTGTTGGTCATCGCCAAATTTTTCCTTCAGCTTGGCAATTTCCGGTCGCAGGGCTTTCATTTTAGCGCCACTGAGATAGCTACTATAGGTAAGTGGCGAAATAAGTAACCGTATTACTAAGGTCAATAAGGCGATGATAATACCATAACTTCCTACAAATCCCTTGAAGAAATTAAAAATGGGGATAATGATAAACTGGTTAATCGGCCTCACAAAAGCGTATACACCTTGGCCCAAGTTAATCAGCTTACTTAAACCTCCTCCCTCACGTTTCAATATATTGTAATCTGCTGGACCATAGAAGATGCTTAATGGCACAGTAGCTTGAGCGCCGGCATTTACGGCCAACTGCATATTAGCAGTAGAGCGCACTACCACATGGCCTGTATCGCTAGGCATGGTCCAATCCATTCGTCCTTTCGCAAACTTGTCTTTTGCAATAAGGAAAGTATTAAAGAAACGTTGTCTTACACCAATCCACTCAACCGTTTCATCAAAACCCACGCTGTTGGTACGACCTATGGAATGGTAGTCAAAGCTACCGTTTTCCATATAACCTATCTGTGTATTTTGTTTTTCAAATTCCAGATCGGCTTCCTGCTGAGCAGCTTCATACTGCCAGGTCAGATTAAGTTTTCCATCAGTAAGTAGACTACGGGGTTGTGATAGTAAAATATTGAAATCAACTTTATAGCTGTTAGGATAAATGATATACTGATGCGTAATATAATTGCGTGTGCTGGCACTATCGCCTCCGTTTAGTTCAAAGGTTACAATTTGCGAACCGGATGGTCCCTGCTCTACCTTACCTCCACTAAAATACAGCTCGTTGGTAAGCATACTTTGATTCGGAGCAGTATTGATAGTATAAATCAATTGATCGAAGTCGGATGCTGCCAATTGTACCGGCTGGTTGTTAGCTGTATTTTTGAAGTTTTTCAGCTCCACATATTTAGGTTGGCCACCTTTATTAGTAAATGCAATTTTAAACACACTGTTTTCCGCTACTACGAGTTCTTCTTCTCCCGCAACAGCCTGCTGAAAAATACCAGCTCTGGTTGCGTACCATTGCGCCTGAATATTAGCAGCATCAGAAGATGCTGCAGCAGTGTCCACCTGCGGACGCATGGCCCTCTCAATCGAGTCCTTAATTGCTTGCTCCCTTTGTATTGCAGCGTATTGCTTGGAGTTGTAATAGAAATAAAAGAAAAAGAGTAACGCTAAAAGTGCAAACCCTATGACGGTGTTACGATCAAACTTCATTATAAGCTTACATTTTTTGCCCGAAGAACTCCTTCGGGGAGGCGCAAAGATAAGCATTGTGGCGACACTGAGCAATATATACTTAGCTTATATATCCTACAAATGCTTCTTTTACACCAGAAATGTATATTGGCCTTACACATATATTATTATCATAGTGGACACGGCATTTCTACAAAACAAAATAAAAAATCCGGCCTCCCAACCGGATTTAATATTCTTTGATAATTATCAGCTAATTAGCGTCTTGAGAATTCATATACGATATAAATCGTTTTCCCTTCGAATAGAACAGGGCTACGCAGTGTAAAGCTGTTTCCTTCAAAAGAAGTGACTTCTAGTGAGTAACCCTCGAGGATATCCTTAGAGTCTTTTTTCCTTACACCATCCATCTTTTTAAAGTTGAATAAAGTGGCTCCTCCGTTTACGCGCTGCGACCACAAAATCTGGCGGGCACCTGACGGGCACTCACCATTGTTTATGGTATAAGAACCGTAGCCATTGCTAGGCAAATACCAGGTACTACCTCTAAAACAGTTTAAATCTGCATCGTCAAATGCAGTTATGTTCAATTTTCCTTCAGCTCCCTCTACTCTTACAGAGATAATTTCCCAATTGCCTACAAAATCTTTTCTGGGAGCAATTGCATTTTTACTGGTTGAACAAGCGCTCAACCCTAAGATCACCACAAATAGGGACAATCTTAAAAACTGTAGTTTGTTCATACGATTAAAATTATAGTTATATGAGCAACAATTGTAATGCCAAAATTACTTAAAAACAATCCTCTATTATTCTCCGAATAAAGTTTTGAGCTTCTCAGCCAAGGCATCTCCTCTTAAGTCTCTGGCGATAATTTTTCCTTCGGGATCTATCAGAAAGTTACGAGGAATGGCTGAAATGCGATATTTTACTGCTACCTCATTACCCCACCCTTTCAAATCGCTTACATGCGTCCATTTTAACCCATCGTTTTTAATTGCATCGAGCCAGTCATCACGGTCCTCATCCAGCGAAACACCAAGAATTGTAAAGTTTTTATCCTTATACTTCTCGAAGACTTTTACTAGGAAAGGATTTTCTCTGCGACAAGGACCACACCAGCTAGCCCAGAAATCTACCAATACATACTTACCTCTGAACTGTGCCAGAGATACCATATTTCCGGCAGTATCGGTTTGTGAAAAATCCAACGCCGTCTCTCCTACTGCATTAAAACGAGCATCCTCAATTGCTTTCTTCAATTGCTGGCCCAGTACATTATTTAAAGCCTCCTCTTTTAGGCTTTTCGCGCGTTTTTCGAGCAGACTTGTATTATCCGTAATACCAATGATTGATAAAATAGCCAATGTACTCACAGGAGAAGCCGGATACTTGGCAATAAAAGCATCAACAGCATTTTGAATATCATCAAGTGCGTCTTGCAATTTCTTATTGCCCACAAGTGTACCATCCTGACTCTGCAACTCCATCACCAGCGCATTTAAGTTTTTAAACTTGGGAGCAAAAGTATTTTGATAATCTATAAAAGAGTTTTGTATCGATGAACCGGTGTATTCCCATTCATCAGGTGATTGCTGTAAAGAACCTGTAAGTTTTACGTCCTCATTGCCAACAAACAAAGCTGTTCTGGTGGAATCGCCTATACTTAACCCGATTATCGATGGTTCTGCAAGCGATGCAGATAAAGTAAAAGCTTCGGATTTTGAGAACGTTTCAGCCAAAGGTGTCCCAGGGTTCTGAAGATCTACCAATACAATCTTAGTGCTATCAGGTAATCCTTTCAACATTCCTGACAAGCTAAGCTTTTGTGCCCAAGATAGCACAGGCAACCACAGGGACAGAATACAAATAATAATCCTCATTAATTTTTATTTAAAATTTGCGATAGAAACGTGCTCAACCACTCTTTAAAATTAACACGATAGGCGCAATAATAAAATTCATGGTTGCAGTACGCGATGTCTTACTTAATTGATAATGCTTTGCACAAAACTCTTTGTAATCACCTCGGGCGACTGAGCATGCTGAATAAACTTGATGTATGCCGAACCTATAATGGCCCCATTGGCATATTGGCAGGCCTTATTAAACGACTGTTTGTCTTTAATACCAAAACCTACCATAATCGGGTTCTTCAATTTATAACTCTGTAACTTTTGCAAATATTTTGCCACTTGCTCAAAATCTTTTTCACCTCCGGTGGTAGAGGACGAAGACACGGCATAGAGAAAGCCACTACTTAAGCTGTCGAGTTTTCTAACACGCTCTTCCGAAGTTTCGGGAGTTACCAGAAAAATAAAATCCAACTGATACTTTTCAATAATAGAGCGGTACACTCCTTCAAACTCATGAGGTGGCATATCCGGCAAAATGAGTCCGTCTACTCCTACTGCAGCTGCATCGGCACAGAATTTTTCAAAGCCGTACTGCAGTACCGGGTTCATATAGCCCATCAGCACCACAGGTATGTCATTACCAATACCTCCATCTTCCGGTGCCTTACGCATGTCCTTTAACTGCTGAAACAGTACCCGCATATTCATGCCGTTGGCGATAGCCACCGTACTGCTATTCTGAATGGTAACACCATCGGCTAGTGGGTCGCTGTAAGGCATCCCCAACTCAATGATGTCGGCACCGCTTTCTTGCAAAGCCTTCATCACGGGTAATGTACTATCCAACTTGGGGAAGCCGGCAGTACAATAAATATTCAGTACATGATTGTTCTTACGCTCAAATAATTGCTTTATTCTGCTCATCAATATAATTGCATTTATAATTTTCTTCTAAGATGATCCTTTACATGCTGCAACCATTCTTCTTTTAATATGCTGAGCACAATGGTATCTCTTCTTCTTCCATGCATAGCTCTATTACTGCGCAATACGCCTTCTACTGTACACCCAATGCTCTTCATAGCCGCTATACTTTTTTCATTGGTATTATCAGCCTCAAACTGTACACGCACAGCGCCTATATTCTCAAAAGCGAATTGTAACAATAGATATTTGGCATGCTTATTCAAACCAGTACCTTGAAACTCCTTGCCATACCATGTATTACCTATGCTCAGCACGTTATGCACCGGAAATATATCATAATACCTCGTAGAACCGACATAAGCGTTCTTGATTTTGTCAAATACGATAAAGGAATAATGCAATCCGTTTACTCTAGCCTGCACTGCCTGTTCTACATAATATTTCATTCCATGATCTACCGGTGCTGAGCCTATAGGAAAATACTTCCACAGATCGGGTTCCTGTTCATAAAAAATATTCAAATGCGCATCGTCACCTAATTGCAGCGGCCTCAATAGTACACGCTCATCCTCTAAAATATAATCCTTGGCAAAATCAATATTCATGGTATCCGAACTGTGCATTCCTTTCTCTCTAAAAAGTGTTTAGCTTGTGGCCATCACTCTCATATAAGTATCCATATCCTTATCTCCACGACCACTAAGGCATATCACAACATTATCCTCTTTCGCAAATTGCACTTTATTCAATGCAGCCAACGCATGGGCACTTTCCAAGGCAGGAATAATACCTTCCAGACGCGCTAATTCGAAAGCTGCATCCAATGCTTCCTGATCGGTTGCACTCAAAAACTTACCCCTCCCGGTGGCGTGTAAATTCGCATGTAGCGGTCCGATACCGGGATAATCCAGTCCGGCAGAAATACTATGAGGTTCTACTACCTGACCGTCTTCGGTCTGCATTACATAACTTTTGCTACCATGCAGAATACCTGGACGGCCCAATTGAGTCGTTGCAGCACTTTTACCAGAATGTACTCCACAACCTGCTGCTTCTACAGCGATGATATCTACTGAAGGTTCATCTAGAAAATGATAGAAAGTACCTGCGGCATTACTTCCACCTCCTACGCAAGCAATAACGGCCTTAGGTAACTCCGTACCTGTTTTCTCTTTCAGCTGTGTACGAATCTCACTGCTGATAACACTCTGAAAGCGGGCCACCATATCCGGATAAGGATGAGGTCCCACTACACTTCCTATAATATAAAACGTTTCTTCGGGATGATTAATCCAATCACGAATGGCTTCATTCGTAGCATCTTTTAAAGTGCGGCTGCCGCTGGTAGCTGGTACCACCGTAGCTCCTAGCATTTTCATACGAGCCACATTGGGGGCCTGACGCTCAATGTCTTTTTCACCCATATACACAATACACTGCAGTCCTTTCAGCGCACACACTGTTGCCGTGGCCACACCATGCTGTCCGGCCCCAGTCTCGGCTATAATGCGCTTTTTACCCAAACGCTCTGCCACCAATATCTGGCCTATAGTATTGTTCACTTTATGGGCTCCTGTATGACAGAGGTCTTCACGCTTCAAATAAATATTAGTATTATACTTCTGTGATAAACGAGATGCATAATACAAGGGAGTTTCACGTCCGGCATAATCCTTCAGCAAACCCTTATATTCTTCTTGAAAAGAAGCACTATGGATAATTTCGAGATAATTGACACGAAGCTCTTCCACATTGGGATATAGCATTTCCGGAATATAAGCACCGCCAAATTCGCCGTAGTAACCCAGCTCGTTGGGTTCTTTATAACTTGATTGCATTATTGTCAAATACGTTTTAGGGGCTGTAAAGATAAGGAAACTGTACGCCATTATTGCCTCAGCACAAACAGGACGCTTAAGAGTGTAAACGAAAATATTATCGACGTCTTCTTACAATATAATCCTACCGATGTGCTATATAAAAAGCTTAACGGGTATATTTTCCTCTTTTTGCACGCAGATATTTAGATCGAATTACATCCTGCACATTTATGCCGGATATTTTGCTTTCCAGCCAGCTGATAACATCCAAATAGGCAAAAGCTCGAGCTTCTAGGCGATTTTCCTGATACTTCTTCAGCTTAGCCAATAGCTTCTCAAACTCAGGCCTGATGGTCTTTTCATTGAACTTCAATGCACGCCTTAAGAAGGCAAAGATTTCTTCCTCCACTTTACTCAAATTCTGCATCTTAGCCATATAACGATATACGGATTTAATCAGATACTCCAGCAGATTATAGTTTTTCAACTCGTAATGCGCAATAAGATGCAACAGTCTAGAATAGCACTGTAAGTCAGTCCGTAAATCATCTCTCTGATTGATAATTCTGTTCAGATAGTCTATGGCCTTACTGTTATCGCCACTGCCAAAATACAGACAGGCGATTTTGTAGTAGAACACCATCACTCTATGACGATCGAGGTATTTCCCATACTTCACCAGCATCTCCTCCAGGAAAGGCACCATTTTCAACCCTTTTTGGAAAGTTCCTTCCAGAAAATGCAGATTGATTACTGCCGTGTACAAATACACATACGTTACAATGCGGTTGTTATCGATATTCTGCACTAAACTGCTCTGCGCAAATTTTTTAAACTTCTTGATGGTGGCAGCCAGCTTATCGTGATTTAGCAGATTAAAATGTGCTGCCATCAAATTGTGCATTCCCTTGGCATACATAATTGTTTCTGCCTCTATCATTTTGGGGTTTTGCTCAAAGAGATCTACCCATTTTTGGCTGTATCGATAATACATCAGAAAATCGAGTCGGATATAGGCATACCAAACATAACTCTGATATAGATAAGCCTTTTCATAAAAACTGTCTCCAATATCCGTTTTAAGATGCAAGTCCATGAAAGCCTGCACCACTTTCATGTCTTTTTCATTACGGGCATGACCATTTTGTATATACCAGCCATATAGTTGTAAAGTAAGGTTGGACAAACTATTGATGCTGCTGATGGTAGTATTGACCTTCTGCGACTCATCAGTTAGTTCATCAGCCTTTGTAGTAAGACTGCGCGTGATATATAAAGCTTCTATTTTCTTTTCGAAGAAGAGCGCCTGTTGTAAGTACGTAAGTTGATAATGCGTACGTGCCATGTCCTTAATTTTTTCCAGCATTTTCAAGGTCTGATGATACAAACCTTTATTATACAAGATGCGGGCAAAATCCAGCATTTCATGTAATTGCTGGTCAATGTTGCGATCTTCTTTGAGTACCCTCAGGCTACTTAATATCTGACGATATAATAATGCTTTGGTATTAGACAGTTGCGCTTTACTCACACTGGGCACCTTTTTAAGCAGCAAAGCTTCATCGTATTCCTGCATCTTGTCCAAGGCATCAAATAGCTGTATACTCTTGAAGCTTTCCGAACCGGAATTCCTTTTCACAAAAAGCTTCAAATTTCTCTTTTCTGATTTCTGAAGAGACTTTACTAATTGAAACAACGTATCTGTACTTCTACTGGGCATTGTAATTTTTACACTTGTTATAGATTGAAAATCAATAAGATATCAAAGAATAACAAAATTTATATGGCGTAAATCCTTTTTAATTGGGTTTCCTGCACAATATAGGAATGTTTACTTTTATTGACAGCTATTTATAAAGGCTGAATAGCTGTGCTAAAATTCTGAAATTTTATTCATTTATAATGCTTTAAAATTTATGGCACAAGACAAAGTATTTATTTTCGACACAACCCTCAGAGATGGAGAACAGGTTCCAGGATGCAAACTTAATACCGAAGAAAAGATTAAGCTTGCCTTAAAGCTGGAGGCTTTAGGTGTAGATATTATCGAAGCTGGTTTTCCAATCTCCAGCCCGGGGGATTTTAAATCTGTGGAAGAAATCTCAAAAGCCATAAAAAACGCTACGGTAGCCGGTCTAAGCCGTGCAGTACAAAAAGATATTGAAGTAGCCGCAGAAGCATTAAAACCTGCCGTTAGACCTCGTATTCACACAGGTATAGGAGCTTCAGACAATCATATCAAATACAAATTTAACTCCACTAGAGAAAACATATTGGAACGGGCCGTAGCTGCTGTAAAACTGGCGCGCAATCTGGTACCTGATGTAGAGTTTTATGCCGAAGATGCTGGCCGTGCCGACATTCAGTTTTTAGCACAGCTCACCGAAGCGGTAATTGCAGCCGGCGCCACAGTGGTAAATATTCCAGATACTACCGGATTCTGCCTGCCGCATCAGTATCAGGAAAAAATAGCCTACTTGATCAACAATGTTCCCAATATCGATAAAGCTATTTTATCCTGTCATTGTCATAACGATTTGGGACTTGCAACAGCCAACTCCATCGCCGGTGCCATGGCGGGGGCACGCCAGATCGAATGTACCATCAACGGAATTGGAGAAAGGGCCGGTAATACTTCTCTGGAAGAAGTAGTGATGATTATCAAAAAACATCCCGAACTGAACCTCTATACCAATATCGACACTACTAAATTATTACCGATGAGTCGTCTTGTCTCAGAAACCATGCGTATGGTCGTCCAGCCTAACAAGGCCGTCGTCGGTGACAATGCATTCTCTCACTCTTCAGGAATACATCAAGACGGCTTCTTAAAAGAAGCTTCCACTTATGAAATCATTTCTCCTGATGAAGTAGGTGCCGATACATCGCGTATTGTGCTTACAGCCCGCAGCGGACGCAGTGCATTGGCTTACCGATTTAAGAATCTAGGATATAATTTCGACCGCAATCAGGTAGATGAACTTTATCAGCAATTCTTACGCATTGCTGATGAAAAGAAAGAAGTAGAAGATGCAGACCTCATTGTAATTGCGGATAAAATGAAAGCACTTGCCGAATAATCATCGCAAAATCATTACTATAATCAGCAGCAATATTGTCTGCCACTACCTGTTGCAGTACAAGCAAAACTGAACACGTAGTTAGCCTTTAACATAATTACAAGCGGATCATACATACTTTTAGAACATTATTTATTTTATGAGCGAACTAAATAAATACTCGAAAACCATTACGCAAGACCCTACACAGCCTGCCGCGCAGGCTCAACTATATGCCTTAGGATTAACAGAAGATGACCTTAAAAAAGCCCAAGTGGGTGTCGTAAGCATGGGGTACGATGGTAATCCCTGTAATATGCACCTGAATGAGCTGGCAGCAGAAGTAAAAAAAGGAGTTTGGGAAAACGACCTCGTAGGTTTGATATTTAATACAATCGGCGTCAGTGATGGAATGAGTAACGGTACCGACGGGATGCGTTATTCGCTGGTAAGCCGTGATATTATTGCCGACTCCATCGAAACCGTTTGTGGAGCTCAGTATTATGATGGATTGATTGCTATTCCCGGATGCGACAAAAACATGCCCGGTTCCCTAATGGCCATGGGGCGCTTGAACCGCCCAGCCATCATGGTATATGGAGGAACCATTGCCCCCGGTCATTATAAAGGTCAGGATCTAAACATTGTTTCGGCTTTTGAAGCATTGGGCCAAAAAATAGCCGGAACGCTTGACGAAAACGACTTTAAAGAAATTGTAAAAAGAAGCTGTCCGGGTGCTGGAGCTTGTGGAGGTATGTATACGGCTAATACAATGGCTTCTGCAATCGAAGCAATGGGTATGAGCCTTCCTTATTCCAGTAGTAATCCGGCTTTAAGTGAAGAAAAAAGGCGCGAGTGTAGAGAAGCCGGTAAATACATCCGCATCTTACTGGAAAAAGATATCAAGCCTCGCGATATCATGACTCGTAAGGCTTTTGAAAATGCGATTACCATTGTAATTGCATTGGGAGGAAGCACCAACGCCGTATTACACCTGCTGGCCATGGCAAAAAGCGTTAACGTGCCCTTGACACAGGATGATTTTCAGAAAATCAGTGATAAAACACCAGTGCTGGCAGATTTCAAACCCAGTGGTAAATACCTGATGCAGGATTTACATAAAATCGGCGGAATACCAGCAGTGATGAAATATTTAATGAAGAACGAATTTATCGATGGTAGTTGTCTTACCGTTACCGGTAAAACCATTGCAGAGAACTTGGAAAATGTTCCAGACTTGGATTTTGACTCGCAAGATATCGTAATGCCGCTCGATAAACCCATCAAGAAAACAGGACATTTACAAATCTTATACGGAAACCTCGCCGAAAAAGGTAGTGTAGCAAAGATCAGTGGTAAAGAAGGGGAGCGCTTTGAAGGAACTGCTCGTGTATTCGACGGGGAAAAGAAATTAATTGAAGGCATTGCCAATGGCAGAGTAAAACCCGGAGATGTCGTCGTCATCAAAAACGAAGGCCCTAAAGGTGCTCCTGGTATGCCCGAAATGCTAAAACCTACAAGTGCGATTATCGGAGCAGGATTAGGAAAATCAGTAGCGCTTATTACTGATGGACGATTTAGTGGAGGTACGCATGGGTTTGTGGTAGGTCACGTAACTCCGGAAGCTTATGAAGGCGGTTTAATCGCATTCGTACAAGATGATGATATTATTGAAATTGATGCTGTCAATAATAAAATCACGTTAAAAGTCCCGGATGAGGAAATAGCAAGGCGCAAAGCCAACTGGCAACGCCCGCCGCTTAAAGCCACCAATGGGGTATTGTACAAATACGCAAAACTGGTGAAAGATGCTTCTGAGGGATGTGTAACCGACGAAGATTAAAAATGACAAAAGAGTATTTCAAAGAGCTAGCTTCCTACAATGCTTGGGCTAACGCCCAAGTTTGTAACTGGATCCTGCAATTAAGCAACGAGCAGTGGGGCCAACAGGTGACAAGCAGCTTTAACAGTATTGAGGCAACCGTACTACATGTCGTCAGTGCCGAAAATATTTGGCTGCAAAGGTTTCAGGAGCTCGAACACACAGAATGGTTGCAGTCATCGTTCAGCGGAACAAAAGAAGAGCTTGTGGATATTTGGAAAAATGTGTTCAGAGATATAAAAACCTTCCTAGAGACTTTCGAAGAAAGCAAGCTCCATGCGCCTCTGCATTTTAAAAAATTGAACGGAACCCCTGATGCAAAACCTTATTATCAGGTCTTTGCTCATATGTTCAATCACAGCACGTATCACAGAGGACAACTGGTAACTATGCTGAGGCAGGTGGGCTTTACGGAAGTAGCATCTACCGACTTATTAAACTTTTACCGACAATCATAAAAGTCTTGACCTTATCGCATGGTGCGATAAATAAAAAGAAAGTTATTATGGAAACAGCAACAACACCACAAACAAAAACTACCGCACCCGAAGTAAAAGAAATCAGCGGTAGTGTAGCTGTATTGGAAGCATTAATAGCTGAAGGCGTGGATACCATATTCGGATATCCGGGCGGTGCTATAATGCCTATTTATGATGCACTCTATGATTATAACGATAAAATCAAACATATACTGGTCCGTCATGAACAGGGAGGTATTCATGCCGCACAGGGTTATGCACGTGCCAGCGGGAAAGTAGGTGTGGCTTTTGCTACCAGTGGCCCCGGTGCCACCAACCTGGTAACAGGTTTAGCCGATGCTCAGATAGACTCCACTCCTATTGTATGTATCACAGGTCAGGTGTTCGCACATCTGTTAGGTACTGATGCTTTTCAGGAAACCGATGTAATCAACGTCACCATGCCGGTTACCAAGTGGAACTATCAGGTTACCGATGCAAGCGAAATTCCTTCGGTAATGGCTAAGGCTTTCTATATTGCCCGCAGTGGCCGTCCGGGTCCGGTACTGATAGACATCACCAAAAACGCACAGCTTCAATTATTCAAAGCAGCCCCTTATCAAAAATGTACCCATGTTCGCAGCTATCGCCCTAAACCTATCGTGCGCAAAGAGTACATTGAACAAGCAGCCGAGCTGATTAATAAAGCGGAAAAACCCTTCGTAATTTTTGGTCAGGGAGTAATATTGGGCAATGCCGAAAAAGAGTTCAAAGCGTTTATTGAAAAAGCCGGTACTCCTACGGCATGGACCATTATGGGAGAAGGTGCTATTCCTACCGACCACCCGCTGGGCGTAGGTATGCTGGGTATGCATGGTAATTACGGTCCCAACGTTCTAACCAATGAATGTGATGTACTCATCGCTGTAGGTATGCGTTTCGATGACCGCGTAACCGGACGTCTAGACAAATACGCCAAACAGGCACAAGTAATCCATTTAGATATTGACCCTGCAGAGATTGACAAGAATGTAAAGACCACTGTGCCTGTATGGGGCGACTGTAAGGAAACATTACCACTCCTTACTGCATTAATCGAAAAGAAAGAGCATACTGCCTGGTTAAATAAGTTTAAAGAATACGCCGAGGAAGAATACAATCAATGCATTCAACCAGAAATGTATCCTCAGGGCGATATAATGAGCATGGCTGAGGTTATAAGAGAACTCAATGAGCTTACTAAAGGTGAAGCCATCATCGTTACAGACGTAGGCCAACACCAGATGGTAGCCTGTCGCTATGCAAAATTCAATCAATCCCGAAGCAATATTACTTCTGGTGGATTGGGAACCATGGGCTTTGGCCTGCCGGCCGCTATAGGGGCCAAATATGGCGCACCTGATAGAGAAGTAATTGCTGTTATTGGCGACGGAGGTTTTCAGATGACATTGCAAGAACTGGGTACCATTATGCAGTTTGGCGCACCCGTAAAAATTCTAATATTGAACAATGAATTCTTAGGCATGGTACGTCAGTGGCAGCAACTGTTCCACGACAAACGATACTCCTTTGTAAATATTACTAGTCCAAACTTCGTTACATTAGCCAAAGCTTATGGAATAGAAGGTAATTCTATAAGCAAACGCGATGATCTAAAGACTGCACTTAAAACCATGCTGGAACACAATGGTAGCTATTTGCTGGAAGTAATGGTAGGCCGTGAAAATAACGTGTTCCCCATGGTACCACAGGGATGTAGTGTGGCAGAAATTCGATTAAAATAAAAAGGTTGTAGCCCCGATTGCAGTAAAACAGTTGAACTCAATTTAACTATTAACAAAATGAAACAGCAATATACAATTACCGTTTATGCTGAAGACCGAACAGGTTTGCTGGCACGCATTACCATTATCTTCTCCAGACGTAAAATCAACATTGACTCCTTAAGCACCTCTGCGTCCGAGATTCCTGGTATCCATCGCTTCAATATCGTGATTGACGAAACAGAAGAAGTCGTAAGAAAACTTTGTCGCCAAATAGAGAAACAGGTAGATGTATTAAAAGCTTACTACAACCTGAACGAGGAAATTGTATGGCAAGAGCTTGCATTATACAAAGTTCCTACCTCTGAGGTTACAGATAAGATGGTCGTAGAACGCATTCTGAGAGAGTATGGAGCAAGAGTCGTTTCAATCAATAACGACTATACCGTGTTTGAATGCACAGGACACAGAGAGGAAACTGACAGGCTGGTGAAAGTATTTGAAAAATATAATCTCATTGAGTTTGTACGTGGCGCCCGTGTAGCTATCATCAAAAAAAGCGAAGGCTTTCACAAAAAAATCAAAGAATTTGAAGCTAAAGAGCCAGGTGAAGAAGTCGTCGAGAACGAATATCTCAATCAAAATGACAAAGTGTTCACAATGTAATTTATTTTAGTTCATTAAAACAGATATGTTTATTCTCGACAACATAAATACTATAAATAAAAAAATAGTTGAAATCGTCTCCGAAACGGAGTTGGATGTTATTAATAAAATTCCAGAAGGCTTTAATAACAATATAGCCTGGAACTTTGGCCATATTGTAATCAGTAGTTACAGTCTGGCATTTCTTGCCACCGGGGCCGACACAAGCATTCAACTACCATATGTAGAGCAATATAAAAGAGGTAGCAGCCCCCAAGGACCTGTATCGCAGGAAGAAATAAACGAATTAATATCTTTAGCTGATAATTTTACCGCTGAAGTACGTGCGGCATTAGATGCAAATAAATTCAGCCATATCAACACTTATACTACCCAAACTTTTGGTGTACCTATAACAAACATTAACGATATGCTGACAACCATTGCTATGCACAACACACTTCATTGGCAGATTATAAAAGACTATAAAAGAATCCTTAAATCATAAATCTTAAATATTAAAACAACAATGGCGAATTATTTTAACACGTTACCATTCAGAGAGCAGCTAAAACAATTAGGTGTTTGTGAATTCATGGATAAAGATGAGTTCGCAGATGGTGTTAATGCGCTGAAAGGAAAAAAAATCGTTATCGTAGGTTGTGGTGCTCAGGGTTTAAATCAAGGGTTAAACCTGAGAGATAGCGGACTGGATGTTTCCTATGCTTTGAGAAAAGAAGCTATAGAGCAAAAAAGAGCAAGTTGGAAAAATGCTACCGACAACAACTTTAAAGTAGGTACGTACGAAGAGCTGATTCCTATCGCTGACTTGGTAATCAATCTTACACCCGACAAGCAACACACCAGCGTTATCAACGCGGTTATGCCATTGATGAAAAAAGGTGCTACATTATCGTATTCACATGGCTTCAATATTGTAGAAGAAGGCATGCAAATACGTAAGGATATTACCGTAATTATGGTGGCTCCCAAAAGCCCGGGTAGCGAGGTAAGAGCGGAATATCTGCGCGGCTTTGGAGTGCCTACGCTTATCGCCGTACACCCCGAAAACGATCCGGAAGGAAAAGGCTTAGAGTGGGCCAAAGCCTACTGTGTAGGTATCGGCGGACATCGTGCCGGTGTACTGAGATCATCTTTTGTGGCTGAAGTGAAATCAGACCTAATGGGAGAACAAACCATTCTTTGTGGTCTGCTACAAACAGCTTCGATTTTGTCGTTCGATAAGATGATTGAAAAAGGTATCGACCCCGGCTATGCTGCCAAACTCGTACAATATGGAGTAGAAGTTATTACCGAAGCATTGAAGCACGGCGGTATTACAGGCATGATGGATCGCCTGAGCAATCCAGCTAAAATAAAAGCCTTTGAGGTGGCTGAGGAGCTGAAAAGCATCATGCGCCCATTGTTCGAAAAACACATGGACGATATCCTCAGCGGTGAATTCAGCAAAACCATGATGGAGGACTGGGCAAATGGTGATGCCAAATTGCTGAAATGGAGAGCTGAAACTGCTGAAACTGCATTTGAAAAAACTCCAGCAGGAGATATGCCTATTAGCGAACAGGAATATTTTGATAACTACACCCTAATGGTGGCCTTCATCAAAGCGGGCGTGGAACTAGCATTCGAAACCATGGTGGATGCAGGCATTAAACCCGAATCTGCCTATTATGAGTCATTACACGAAACCCCGCTAATCGCCAACACAATTGCTCGTAAGAAGCTTTACGAAATGAACCGCGTCATCTCTGATACAGCTGAATATGGTTGTTACCTGTTTGATCAGGCTTGTAAACCGTTGTTGGCAGATTTTATGAAGAAAGTGGATACCGACTTAGTAGGTAAAAACTTTAATGAAGGTAAAGACAATTCGGTAGACAACCAGTTGCTGATTAAAATCAACGAGGCTATCCGCAATCACCCCGTTGAAGACGTAGGTCGTGTATTGCGTAAAGCAATGACAGCAATGAAGTCTATCAAAGCATCTTAATATTTCACATATTTCGTAGCCCGGTTCCCCGGGCTATGCTATAAATACACAACTATAAACATTGCTGCGAGTGCACAAACTAATTTTGTTGCACTCGCGGCAATTAAATTTTATATCTGTTCCATGACGAGATTGAGGATTGAAAACCTATCGGTACATTACGGTACTAAAACTGTATTAGACAATATAGCATTTAAGGCTGATGCAGGCAGTTGTTGGATCATACGTGGTATAAGCGGGAGTGGGAAAACCACATTAGGACTAGCAATTGCAGGAAGAATAAAATATATGGGTGATATCCATATACAGTATGACGAGAACAGCCCTCTTCCCGCACAGACATTATATGTAGAGAACTGGTATCGTTTTACTAACCTTGAAGGGGATCGAAATTTTTATTATCAACAACGCTATAATCGCCAGCAACGAAGAGAAACTTTAACAATTGAACGTGAACTAGAAGTATTCGGAGCAACACATGCTTTACAAAGAGAAACTCTTGACAAACTCATTGCTGCTTTTAACTACTCAAAAGTATTGGATGAGCAGCTCTTTGAAGTTTCCAGTGGCGAACATAAAAAACTACAGCTGATTAAAGCCCTATGGCTGCGGCCACAACTGCTGATTATAGATCAGCCCTATACTGGATTAGATACCGCATCCCGAAAAACATTGAATCATTTGTTTTACACCTACACGCAGGCGGGAGGTACGCTGTTACTTTTAGGCAACGATCCAGAACTACCAGAAGGAGATTTGCACTTTGCAACAATGAACCATGGCAAACTAGCATTAGGAGATCATCTTCCTACAAGCATTAAAAAGGCATTGAAACCGCTGCCCGATTTTCTAAAAACATCACCTGAGTATACCAGCACAAATTTAATCAGCATGAAGGATGTAAACATCCATTATGATGAAAAGTATGTACTCCGCGACATCAATTGGGAAGTGAATGCTGGAGAACGATGGCTTCTGCAAGGCCCTAACGGCTCAGGCAAATCTACTTTATTAAGTCTCATTACCGCCGACCACCCACAGGCATATGCACATGACATAAAACTTTTTGGCGTACGACGCGGCAGTGGCGAAAGCATCTGGGACATTAAAAAACGTATTGGCATGATATCTCCAGAGTTGCACTGGTATTTCGATACCACCGCAAGTGTGGCAGATAGTATAGCCTCCGGATTCTTTGACGCCAATGGATTGTATCAACCTTTGAGGTATTCTCAAAAAGTACAGTTAGAAGAGCTGTTACACTTTCTCGATCTGTACGATGTAAAAAATGAGCTGCTGGCAACCCAGCCCTTGGGCAAACAACGACTGGCATTGTTGGGACGTACCATTATCAAGAACCCGCAACTACTAGTGCTGGATGAACCCTGCCAAGGATTGGATAATGAACAGACGCAATACTTCAACGACTTAATAGACGAAATCAGCAAAAACGGTATAACGATTATATACGTTGGGCACTTCGAATCACTATTACCCAGCTGTCTAACTCACAGACTAGTATTACAAGAAGGTCGTATTGTAGAACGTACCACTACTACACACGACGCAAAGCTTCCGTAGCAGCCTTTATCACGTTATCTTCCTTTGCAAAGCAAAGACGAATAACTTTGGAATTTTGTGGAGCTTTATAAAACGCGCTCAGTGGTATGGTAGCGACTTTATGCTCCTTAGTCAACCACTGAGCAAATGCTACATCATCGATATCACTAATGGCACTATAATCATATAACTGAAAATAAGTGCCGATGCTCTTATTGAGCATCTTGAAGCGAGATTGTTGCATCCCCTCCATTAGCAAATCCCTTTTGTTTTGCAATAACTTCGCGGCAGCTTCTCTTTCATATATTTCCAAATATTTTGCAAGTGCATACTGGGCAGGTGTATTAACACTAAAAGTTAGATACTGATGTATAGAACGAAATGCCTCTGTAATTTCCTTTGAAGCCACACAATATCCCACCTTCCATCCAGTAATATGAAAGGTTTTACCGAATGAATAAATAGAAATGACTTTATCCTGCAAACCTTCTTGCAAAAATCCGGGAACATGCTTATATCCATCATAAACAATACTGTCATACACTTCATCCGAAACCACATAAATATCCCTGTCTTGAATCAACAATGCCAGCTGTTGCCAGTCGTCTTTCGTCCAAACGTACCCCGTAGGATTATGCGGCGTATTAATCAGTATAGCTTTGGTTTTCTCTGTGATGGCGTCTGCAAGCTGCTGCCAATCCATTTTAAAACCATTGGCAGCATCTAATGTAACTTTTACCGGTACCCCACCGTTAATTTCTATAGCTGGAAGATAGCAATCGAAAGCAGGTTCCAGATAAATCACTTCATCACCTTTATCTATTAAGGCTGTAAGCGCAGTATAAATACCATATGTAGCCCCTGGCGTGATCGTCACCACATGCGGCGAGCAGAAATTCGTATTATACCGTTCATTTAGTTCCTGAGCAATCATCTCGCGCAACTCAACCAATCCTTGCATGGGAGCATACTGATTATATCCATTCACAACGGCTTCTTGTAGTAATACATGCAGCTCCTGCGCTATAGGATAATCAGGCAACCCTTGCGAGAGATTATAAGCATTTTCCTCACGCGCAAGGTTGGTCATGGACGTAAAAATATTCAGGCGAGGTGCCGAGTGTTTCGAATGCAGTTTCATCAAACAGAATTAGGTTATGCAAATATGCAACAAGTTCTGCTTTAAAAAAGATTTCTCATAACCGTATCCAACCCATGTTTGTATTTTTGCTGAACTATTTAATAACATTTATCATAAACATATGCATTCCGTAACAGTCGAAGCTGTAACTGCCGCCGCACAAAGACTCCAATCCGTAGTTACCCGAACGCCCTTACAGCTGAACATATCTTTAAGTCGTCGCTATAAAGCCAATATATATTTAAAGCGCGAAGATCTTCAACTGGTACGATCATATAAGCTACGCGGTGCTTATAACTTGATGAGCTCTTTGCCTCAAGAACAACTCGACTGTGGAGTGGTGTGTGCCAGTGCAGGTAATCATGCACAAGGATTTGCTTTCAGCTGCAAAGCCCTCAATATTAAAGGCACCATTTTTATGCCTTCCATTACTCCCAAGCAGAAAATTACACAAACCAAAATGTTTGGTGAGGACAATATTGAAATTATCCTCACTGGTGATACCTATGACGACTGTGCCAGTGCTGCCAAAAAGTTTACGGAAGAAAACAACATGACCTTTATCCATCCTTTTGATGATGAAAAAATAATCGAAGGACAGGCTACTGTGGGATATGAAATATGTGAACAACTGAAAGATATCGATTACGTCATTGTTCCTATTGGCGGTGGAGGCCTCTGTGCGGGTGCTGGCAGCTATATCAAAACAATCAGTCCTGCCACTAAAATCATCGGCACCGAACCAGAAGGCGCTCCTTCCATGACGGAAGCACTGAAAGCCGGCCATCCCGTTGAATTAAACAACATCGACCGCTTTGTGGATGGTGCAGCTGTAAAACGAGTAGGTGATATAACTTTTGCAATTTGCCAGGACATTCTTGATAATGTAATTCTAGTGCCGGAAGGGAAAATATGCACCACCATTCTGGAACTGTACAATAGAGATGCTATTGTTGTAGAACCTGCCGGCGCACTTTCTATTGCAGCCCTTGATTTCTTAAAGGACGATATAGAAGGTAAGAATGTAGTATGCATTGTAAGTGGTAGCAATAATGATATCGACCGCATGCAGGAAATCAAAGAGCGTAGCTTACAGTATGAAGGATTAAAACATTACTTTCTTATCAACTTTGCACAAAGACCCGGTGCTTTAAAACAGTTTGTAAATAATGTACTGGGACCAGACGATGATATCACACGCTTTGAATACATGCAAAAGACTAATAAAGAAAGTGGGCCGGCACTCATTGGCATTGAATTGAAAAACAAAAACGATTACAACCACCTCATCGAGCGCATGCAAAAACTGAATATACAGTTTAAAGAACTAAACAAAGACGACTCTTTATTCAGCTACCTAGTATAAATCATCATCTCATTTTCTTGGCAATATCCTGAGAAGGAGAAGGATTTTTATGCCCTAAACGCAACTTCTCGTTGCAGGAATTGAAGTAAGAAAACAGCACTTTTCAATTAAATAAAATCTAAGAAAAACGGCAAACTTTTGTAAAAATTCAATAATTTGGAAATTTCTTTATTTTTTTTATCCTTTTTGACGATTTTTTAACTATTTTACATGGCTCACGATTGCCTGCTCCATATTGAAAAGCTAAATTTTTATGTAAAAAATTTATAAGAGGAACGTAAGGTATGACAAAAAACAAAGGTCTCTATGACCCCGCCTTCGAGCGCGACGCATGTGGTATTGGTTTTGTCGCCAATATTAAAGGTAACAAGAACCATCAAACTATTTCAGACGCGCTTACGATTTTAGAAAATATGGAGCATCGAGGAGCCTGTGGTTGTGAAGCCAACACAGGTGATGGGGCAGGAATTATGATTCAGATCCCCCATGAATTTTTCTACGATGAATGTCTCCACTTAGGTATTACACTACCTGCTATTGAAGAGTATGCTGTAGGTATGGTATTCTTCCCTAAAGAATCACGAACACGAGAAGAATGCCGCGACATCTTCAACAGGGCTGCTGAAAAGTTGGGCATGCGTGTTATACACTGGCGCAAGGTGCCGGTAAATAACTCAGACATTGGCCCTAGCGCCCTAGAGGTCGAGCCTACTATCGAGCAGGTTTTTGTAGAGCGTCCTGCTGGTGTAAAAACAGCCATCGAGTTCGAACGTAAGCTGTTTGTATTACGCAAGTACGCAACCCACATTACCAGTAACGCAGTTAAGAAAGATCCCATTGGTTTCTACATAGCATCTCTATCATGCCGCACCTTAATTTATAAGGGGCAGCTTACTAGCCATCAGGTACGTGAATACTTTCCTGATCTTTCCGATAAACGTGTAGTAAGTGCATTTGGATTAGTACACTCTAGGTTTGCGACCAATACATTCCCATCTTGGAGATTGGCACAACCTTTCCGCTTTATTGCACACAACGGAGAGATTAATACCTTACAAGGTAATCTAAACTGGTTACGCTCCGCTGAGTCCAGCTTCGAATCGCCTTTGTTTAGCGACGAAGAAATGGATATGCTGGTACCTATCGTGAGCAACGATCAGAGCGACTCTGCATGTTTAGATAATATGATAGAGCTGCTGTATCTGACCGGCCGTTCATTACCCCATGTAATGATGATGCTAATACCTGAAGCATGGGATGGTAATGAAGACATGGATCCAGTAAAGAAAGCCTTCTATGAGTTCCATGCCTGCTTGATGGAACCATGGGATGGCCCGGCTTCTATCTCATTCACCGACGGGAAAATCATCGGTGCTACACTGGATAGGAACGGCTTACGCCCATCGCGCTACTGCGTTACTAACGATGGACGTGTAATCATGGGTTCCGAAACAGGAGCTTTACCGGTAGATCAGAGTATCGTAATAGAAAAAGGAAGATTGCAGCCTGGCAAAATGTTCCTAGTGGATATGGAACAGGGCCGCATTATTAGCGACGATGAACTAAAACGCGATATCTGCTCCAGAAAGCCTTATGGCGAATGGCTGAACAAATATAAAATCCGTTTGCATGAGCTTCCTGAGCCTCGCGTAATGTTCAGCGATCTTAGTTCTGAACAAATCTTTAAATATCAAAAAGCATTTGGTTATACCTCAGAAGATATAGAAAACATCATCATGCCTATGGCTACCGATGGTAAAGAGCCGGTAGGATCCATGGGTGTAGATGCTCCGCTCGCTGTATTGAGCGATCAACCTCAACATTTAAGTCATTACTTTAAACAATTATTTGCACAGGTAACCAACCCGCCCATCGATCCTATCCGTGAACGGATGGTAATGTCGTTAGCAACATTCGTGGGTAATAATGGAAGCCTGCTAATTGAAGATGAAAAAGACTGCCACGTTGTGGCACTGAAGCAGCCTGTATTAACCAACTACGAGCTGGAGAAGTTGCGCAGTATCGATACAGGAAGCTTCCAGGCCAAAACCCTGCAGTGTTACTTCGTAGCCGATGGTAAGCCCGGATCTTTACGCCGTGCATTGGACCGATTGTGCCGTTATGCCGAAGATGCAGTAAATGACGGCTTCGAGGTATTGGTATTGCAAGACCGCGCTATCGATGGTCAGCATGCTGCGATCCCTTCGCTGCTCGCAGTTTCGGCAGTGCATCATCACCTTATCAGAAAAGGCCTGCGTGGAAAAGTAGGTTTAGTTGTTGAAGCCGGTGATGTATGGGAAGTACACCACTATGCATGTTTGCTGGGCTTTGGTGCTACCGCCATCAATCCTTACTTGGCACTTTCTACAATTAAACTGTTAAAAGAAACCGGTAAGATAAAGACCGATAAATCTGTAGAAGAGCTTGAGAAAAATTACATCAAAGCTGTAAATGAAGGATTGTTGAAAGTATTCTCTAAAATGGGAATCTCTACCCTACAGTCCTATCAAGGAGCACAGATATTCGAAATTATCGGTATCAATAAAGATGTAGTAAACACCTACTTTACCAATGCCACTTCACGTATCGAGGGTATGGGCTTGGACGAAATTGCCCGTGAAGCATTGGCAAAACATAGCTTTGCATTCACTCGTAAGCAGTTGCCGGTGGACATGCTACCCACTGGAGGTTTCTATCAATGGAAACGCAAAGGTGAAGCCCACTTATTCAATCCGCAAACCATCCACTTGTTGCAGTACTCAACAAGAATGGGCGATTACAACTTGTTTAAGAAGTTCACCAAGCTTATCGATGAGCAAAGCAAAAAAGCAATCACACTCCGCAGTCTGCTCGACTTCAAACGCACGCGTCCTTCTATTCCAATAGAAGAAGTAGAACCTGCTGAAAACATTTATAAAAGGTTCGCTACTGGTGCAATGAGCTTCGGCTCTATCAGCTGGGAAGCACACACTACCTTGGCAATAGCCATGAACAGACTAGGAGGTAAAAGCAATACCGGTGAAGGTGGTGAAGACGAGATTCGTTATAAACCACTTGAAAACGGCGACAGCATGCGTAGTGCTATCAAACAGGTAGCTAGTGGTCGCTTTGGTGTTACCAGCTTGTATCTTACAGAAGCAGATGAACTGCAGATAAAAATGGCTCAGGGTGCAAAACCCGGTGAGGGTGGACAGCTTCCAGGGCATAAAGTGGATGAGTGGATTGGTCGTACCCGACACTCTACTCCGGGTGTAGGATTGATTTCTCCTCCCCCACACCACGATATTTACTCTATTGAAGACTTAGCTCAATTAATACACGATTTGAAGCATGCCAACCGTCATGCACGCATCAATGTAAAACTGGTAAGTAAAGCCGGTGTAGGAACTATTGCTGCAGGGGTAACAAAAGCTAAGGCCGATGTAGTATTAATCTCAGGACACGACGGTGGTACTGGAGCTTCTCCATTAAGCTCTATTCGCCATGCAGGTCTGCCTTGGGAACTGGGTCTGGCCGAAACACAGCAAACCCTGGTGAAAAATAAACTACGCAGTCGTGTAGTATTGCAAACCGATGGTCAGTTACGTAGTGGTCGTGATATCATTATCGCCACCATGCTGGGTGCCGAAGAATGGGGTATAGCTACTGCAGCCCTAGTGGTAGAAGGTTGTATTATGATGCGTAAATGTCATCTGAATACCTGTCCGGTAGGTATCGCCACTCAAGACCCCGATCTTAGAAAACGCTTCTCTGGAACTGTAGAGGCTGTAGTCAACTTCTTCAAGTTCCTGACTCAAGAAGTACGTGAACTGATGGCTGAACTCGGCTTCAGAACTATCGATGAAATGGTAGGTCAGGTAGATGAGCTGAAAGTAAGAGAGGGAATTGATCACTGGAAATATAAAAATCTGGATCTCTCTCCTATTCTTTATAAAGAGCCTGCTGAAGAAGGTGTAGCAATTTATCACTGCGAAGAGCAGGATCATGGTTTGGATTCCATCATCGATTGGAAGTTTATTGAAGCTGCCAAACCGGCGCTGGAAAACGGTACTCCGGTAAAAGCTTCTTTCGATATCGTAAACACCGACCGTGCCGCAGGTACCGTACTGTCGCACGAACTTACCAAAAAATATCGCGATGCAGGCCTTCCCGAAGATACCATTCACCTGCAACTGAAAGGTACCGCTGGACAAAGCTTCGGAGCCTTCTGTAATCAAGGAATTACGCTGGAGTTAGAAGGCGATGCAAATGACTATTTTGGTAAGGGTTTAAGTGGTGCCAAACTAATCATCTATCCTAATAAAAAAGCAGGATTCGTTCCGGAAGAAAATAGTATTATCGGTAACGTAGCCTTTTATGGAGCTACCAGCGGCGAAGCCTATATCCGTGGAAAAGCCGGTGAAAGATTTGCCGTGCGTAATTCCGGTGCTATAGTAGTTGTGGAAGGCGTGGGTGATCATGGTTGCGAATACATGACCGGAGGTAGAGCCATTATACTGGGCGAAACCGGTAGGAACTTCGCAGCCGGTATGAGCGGTGGTATCGCCTACATTTACGATGCAGCACAAAAGTTTGCTCGTAACTGTAATATGGAAATGGTAGAACTGGATCCCTTAGAAGCGGACGATGTGACTTTCCTACAACAATACATAGAAAGGCACTATAAGTACACCGAAAGTACCGTAGCTAAGTTTATCCTGGACGACTTTGAAAACCAGCTTAAAAACTTTGTAAAGGTATATCCAACCGAGTACAAGAAAGTTATGCAGGCCAGAGTAGCACAAAAACAAACTGCATAAACGACTACCATGCGGAACATAGCTGATTGGATTTCCGATCATCTATGTTCCTTCTGTAATTAATCTCAATATCAAAAAATTAGAAATCTTATATAACAAATGGGCAAACCAACAGGATTTTTAGAATTTACTAGGGAGCTTCCTTCCAAAAAGCCGGTGGAGGAGCGAATCCAACACTATCGCGAATTCGTGGAGCTTTTCCCTGAGGAAAAGTTAAACAACCAGGCAGCCCGTTGTATGGACTGTGGCATACCTTTCTGTCATAGTGGTTGCCCGCTCGGAAACGTTATTCCCGAATTTAATGACGCCGTTTATAGAAAAGATTATCGCGAAGCATACGAAATATTAGCATCCACTAATAACTTTCCTGAGTTTACAGGACGCATCTGCCCAGCACCATGTGAAATGAGTTGCGTACTGGGTATCAATCAACCTCCTGTAACCATTGAAGAGATCGAAAAACATATTATCGAAATCGCTTTCGAAAAAGGCTTCGTTACTAAAAAAGTACCTAACGTTAGAACCGGCAAAAAAGTTGCCGTTATCGGTAGCGGACCGTCAGGTCTGGCGGCAGCGGCACAACTGAACTACGCAGGTCACTCTGTAACCGTATTTGAACGCGATGAACAACCCGGAGGTTTATTACGCTATGGTATTCCAGACTTCAAGCTGGAAAAATGGGTGGTAGACCGGCGTATTGCTTTGTTACAGGAGGAAGGAGTAGAATTCAGATGTCACGCTAACGTGGGGGTAAATGTTAAGGTGAGCGATATCATGCGTCAGTACGATGCTATCGTACTTTGCGGTGGCTCTACTGTACCTCGCGATCTTCCTATTCCAGGACGTAACCTGAAAGGTGTTTATTTTGCAATGGAATTCCTGAAGCAAAATAATAAGCGCGTAGCCGGAAAAGATTTCTTAGCACACAAAGACATCGAGAGCAATATTCTTACCGAAGAAGTATTAGCAACCGGTAAAAACGTAGTGGTGATTGGTGGTGGAGATACCGGTAGCGACTGCGTAGGCACCAGCAATCGTCATAAAGCAGCTTCTGTAACACAGTTCGAATTGCTACCCATGCCTCCGAAAGAGAGAACTCCTTCGATGCCATGGCCTACTTATCCCATATTACTTAAAACTACTACCAGCCATGAAGAAGGAGCACAGAGATACTGGAGCATTTCTACCAAAGAGTTCATCGGCGACGAAAACGGGCATCTTAAAGCGTTAAAAGTAGTAGATGTGGAATGGTCTACACCAGCTCCTGGTCAGCCTGCCCGCTTTACCGAAGTTCCGGGAACAGAAAGAGAAATCCCCTGTGAACTGGCGCTGCTGGCCATGGGATTCGTACATCCGCTGCATCAGGGATTATTGGAAGAATTGGGTGTAGAATTGGATAACCGTGGCAACGTAAAAGCTGAAGAAGGGAAATATGCTACTAATATACCTAAGGTATTTACTGCAGGCGATATGCGTCGGGGTCAAAGTCTTGTAGTATGGGCAATCAGCGAAGGACGCGAATGCGCGCGCAAAGTCGACGAATACCTGATGGGTACTTCCCTACTGGAAAGCAAAGAAAGTTCTATACTAATGAATTTTCAATAAACAAAAAGAATATCATAAATAAAAAAATCCCTTTATGAAAAGGGATTTTTTTATTCGATAACAATCGAATGAAAGATACAACAACAATGCATGCCATCGAATATCGAAATCAAAGACAAAGCCAAGGATAGCACAGGGATAAAGGTTCAAACTTTTAGAAAAAATATTAGAAAAACCAACCCTCACAAGCATAATAGCTACTTGGAATTAATCTACTTATCTCAAGGAAAAGGTTCGCATACTATAGATGCTGAAACCTTCCCTATTGAGCCACCCGTTCTTTTTGTAATCAGACAGGATCAATTACATTTTTGGGATATCACAGTAGAACCCGAAGGATTTGTACTTATTCTTAAAAAAGAATTTGCAGAACAATATTTTGACCCGGAATTAAAATATTTATTTACCCAACTTCATCAATACACCAAATTAAGTGTACCTTCTCAGGAAGCACCATCTATTAGCCACATCTTTCATCTGTTGGAAGAGGAGCTAAAATTGAATACTTATCCCGATATCACATTTTTAAGTCTTCTCAAAGCCTTACTTGCAAAAGTGTTGCGTACAGCATCAGTGTCAAAACCTCAGGCCGGAAGTTTGTATGCTTCATTTATCCAACTACTGATCTCATCCAAAAATCAGATGAATACAGTATCACATTATGCAAAGCTACTTCATACCACACCACAAAATCTAAATGCTGCCTGCAAAAAAGAAACGGGCAAGGCTGCAGCAGAAATAATTGCTTCACATGTAACCGCAGAAGCGACAAGGCTTTTGTTATACACCCAACTATCTATTTCGGAAATTGCATACCTCCTTAACTTTAAAGACAACTCACACTTTTCTAAATATTATAAGAAAAATACAGGCACCACGCCTTCTTTCTTAAGAAAGCATCCATAAATACCATATTTTTTTCAAATAGACCACACAAATAGGTTGCTTCTACGCAACTTCGTGATCTCTAACAAGCTTTTATGACACAACGATTACTATTCATGGCATGGATATGTGCCTTCTCCTTGTCTTTAAACGCCCAATCTGTAATAAGTGGAACTATTGTAGATAGTGTAGAACAAAAACCACTCCCCGCCGCTACCATACAAGTACTAAGTGCTAACGGCTCAATAATAAAAAGCGAAAAAACCAATGATAAGGGCTACTTTAAGATAACTACACCCCACATATCAAAGGGGAAAATAATAATTAGTCATATTAATTTTCAACCTCTAGAAATAACGCTACCATTAGAAATACAGCCAACCGACGACCTAGGCATACTTTATTTATTGCCCCAATCCTATTCATTAGCAGCTGTGGTGGTGGAAGGACGTAAAGCTCCTGTATCATTTAAAGTAGATAGACAAGTATATAAATCTTCTCAGTTTACCAATGCGGCTAATGGAACAGCGGTGGACGTAATTCGCAATCTACCCGCCATTTCGGTAGACGCTAATGGGACCATCTCCTTTCGAGGGTCCAACAGCTTTTTAGTGCTAATTAATGGCAAACCTACACAGGGAGATCCTAGCTTTGTATTGAGCCAATTACCGGCAGGAGCCATTGAAGATATAGAACTCATTACAAGCCCTTCTGCCGCTTATGATGCTGATGGGAAAAGTGGGATTATTAATATTGTAACAAAAGATAGTGTAGAGGACGGTTGGATCATTCAGGCCAATCTTATGGGAGGCGCACCCCCTATTAATGATTTCGACAATAAACGTTACAACCATCCTAAACGTTATGGCTTCGATGTTTTAGCAGGGTATAATAAAAATAAATGGAACATAAATGCAGGTATCAACTATTTGCGCAATGATCTGGCAGGATTTAGAGAGGGGGATGTATACACTATCATTGACGAGGTAAAAACATCCTTCCCTTCTACAGGAGAGCGGAGTTATAAAAGATATAATTATGGTGCCAGAATGGCTGTGGATTTCCAAGCTAATTCTTCCAATACCTTTTCAACGGGCTTCTATATCGGAAAAAAATATCAAAGCCGGGTAGCCGATCTATTGTATCATAACTCCCGAGAAAATTTAAATACAGGGGCGATCACCTACTTTAATTATTTCAACGAAAATACACAGAATAAAGAAGGAATTTTTACATTAGCCAACCTAGACTATATACATACCTTTGAAGATAACTCTAAAATCAGTTTCTCTGGGTTATTTGAACAGGCTAAACTATCGGGTACCACATACAATCTTAATCTCCAATATCCGCAGCTAATAGATACCATTCAATATACGGTAAATCCTAGCACCAATCCATTAAAAGCATACAGAGGAAAAGTAGACTACTCTAAAGACATTGCTAATGGCAATCTTCAAATAGGATATCAGTACAGATACGATATACAAAATGGCGACTTTTTGTATCTTACTAAAATCAATGGTTCTAATGATTTTGAAACCGATCCTACATTTCCAAGTAAGGTCGATGTAAAGAATCATATTCATGGCGGATATGTACAATACAGTGGTAGAGCTGATAAATTAAACTACTCAGCAGGACTACGATTGGAACACTCCGAGCGAAACTTATATTTTTCACAGAGCAGTGAAAACAACAAGCTATCTCTTACCAATCTCTTTCCATCCGTACAATTGCGCTACGCCGCATGGAATAAAGGTGTGATAAAAGCAGGGTATAATCGACGTATCAAACGAACCAATAATTATGAGCTCAATCCCTTCCCCGAAAGAGAACACTCTGAAACGCTGGAACAAGGTGACCCGAATCTTCTTCCCGAACTCACAGGGACTTATGAGCTGGGTATAGAACAAGGTTTAAAAAGAGGTAATTTTTTTATCACTTTATATCACCAACGAATACTGAACCCTATTCAACGCGTAAACAAAGTATTTAATGATACCATTTTAAATAGAGTGTTCACAAATGCAGGAAAAGCCACACAAACCGGTGTGGAGGCAAATTTAGATTGGCAGCTTACCCACGTATGGCGCTTTTTATTAGGCGGCAACCTATACAAATACAAAATCAAAGGGGCCATTTTTCATGGAACCATCCCTGTAAACAATCAAAAATGGGTATACAGTATCAATAGTACACAGTCGTTCGCATTGCCCAAAAATTGGTTACTGCAATTAAGCGTTAACTATCTTTCCTTAAGAGCTACGGCGCAAGGGGAAGATGGTGCGTTTTTAACACCGCATTTTACGGTGAAAAAAACAACGACTGATAAACGATGGTATTTCCAATTGCAATGGCTGAATATAGATGCCGGCATGAAGATATCTAACCGCCAGCGTATTACCACTTGGGGTAACGACTTTTATACAACCACTAATTACATTTATGAACCTGACCAACTACAACTTTCGGTGGGCTTTAATCTCCTTAGAAAAAACCGAAAAATTAAACTACCACAGAGTGAAATTGGAGAAAAAGAGTTTTAATAAAAAAAGAGCCGTCGTTAATACGATGGCTCTTTTTCAAAACAAAAAAAACAATCACGGCTTCTTTTTTACCACTTCATAGAGAACCTTTCCATCCTCTCTCACCTCTTTATAATAAAACCCATTAGGTGAAACATATTGTTTCTCTCCATCCACAATTACCTCTCTCGAATTTTTAGGCAACTGCTCAAAACGATCTCCAATTTCCGGCTCAATAAAATAGAAACTAGAGCTATCTTTAGAAGAATGGGATGGCACTTCATCTCCCGATGATTCTTCGTAACGATAAGATGGTGTTCTTTCTGCATCCTCTTTTTCATCGGTGTACAACTCACCATTCTTACCTTTTATGATATATACGGTATTACCGGCATCGTCCCTGTCTTTGTAATAGAACACCCCATCCTTCTCATAGTAATACTTCCCGTTAATTTTTGTCAACTTAGCACCGATGGGAATTCTATGTAGTGTCGCTCCCACCGGTGGTTCCACCACTTCAAATCCGCCATCTTCTCGCTCGCGGAAATAAGTATTGTTTTTATAATAATAAGTAATACCGTTAATTTCTTTTCTCACAGCCCCTACAGGCAAATGATGAGTTCTGGCTCCGGGAGGGGGCAATACCACATTCACGCCCACACCCACAGCAGGTCCCCAATAACCGCCAAATAATCCACCTACTCCCACCGCTATCACAGGACGCGTGCGGTATACTGGATAGGGGCGATAATAGCGTACCCGCTGTGCATTAATCTCTCTATAAAAAAGAAAGAAAAAAACTACCCAAAAGGCTGAAAATAAAAAACGCTTCATTCCCTTTTGTTTTTTTGAAAGACGCGCCAAAAACTAAAAAGGCTGCGTGCGATAAAATAAATTTTATAGAGGGCTTTTCGCTCCATCAGACCTGCATTTTTCCCATTTATTTCTATATTCACATCCAGTATTATTATTTACATTTGAACTTCATACAATTGATTTATGGCAAAGTCTACAAATACGAAAAAGAAAACCACTCAAAAACAAGTTATTACACCAACCTCACTACAATTCCTCAAAGATTACATCAATACCCCTTCTCCGGTAGGTTTTGAAAGTGCAGGTCAGAAGGTATGGTTGGACTATCTGAAACCCTATATTGATGAATATTTTACTGACCCTTATGGAACAGCTGTAGGTGTTATCAATCCCGGCCAGCCTTTTAAAGTAGTTATCGAGGCGCATGCCGATGAAATTAGTTGGTTTGTAAACTATATTAACGAAAGTGGACTATTATTCCTAAAAAGAAACGGTGGCGTAGACCATCTAATTGCACCAGGTCAGCGGGTATATGTGCATGGCAAAAAAGGCATCGTAAAAGGTGTATTTGGATGGCCGGCTATTCATACCCGTATTGGCAAGGATAATGAGACCCAGCCTAAAGTAGAAAACCTGTGTATCGATTGTGGCGTACGTAGCAAAAAAGAGGTAGAAGCCCTAGGGATTCATATCGGAGCGGTAGTTACTTATCAAGACGGCTTTGATGAACTGGCCAATGATTTCTATGTAGGTCGGGCATTCGATAATCGTGCAGGTGGTTTTATGATTGCTGAAGTAGCTAGATTGATTAAAAAAAACAAAAAGAAGCTCCCTTATAGCTTGTATATTGTAAATGCCGTTCAGGAAGAAATTGGATTACGCGGAGCAGAGATGATTGCGCGCCGTATTAAACCCGATGTGGCTATCATTACCGATGTTACACACGATACTAATCACTTCTTAATCAATAAAAAAATAGAAGGAGATATTTCCTGCAGTAAAGGTCCGTCACTGGCTTATGGTCCGGCTATTCATAACAAACTCTTAGCCTTTGTGGAGAAAATTGCGGAAGAGAAAAATATCCCTGTGCAATGGCGAGCATTAAGCCGTAGCACTGGTACTGACACCGACTCATTTGCTTATGCCAACGATGGATGTCCTTCTGTATTGATTTCATTACCATTGCGCTACATGCATACTACAGTAGAAATGGTGCATAAAGATGATATCGAAAATACCATAAGGCTTATGTATGAAACTTTGCTGCAGTTAAGCCCAAAAACAAATCTAAAATACTTGTAGTACCGATTAACTATTTTCATAATACTTTAAAACCTGCCTGGAATGGCAGGTTTTTTTATTAAAAACATAAACGGTTCATTAAAAATTTCTCAAAAAATCCCGTTAAATATAACAAATAATAAAATAAACTGTACGGTTGATTGCAGTCAATTTCTTTAAACCTCTTAATCCGTTTACAATTTGTTAACATATAGCAAGGAAATGTTAAAATTTATTATGTTTCTTTGCCATATTAAAACTCAGTTACATGCTCAAAAAAATCCTTCTCTCTATCACACTAATTATTTTTACAGTTGCACTTCGGGCCCAGGTAACTACTAGTAGTATTACAGGAAAAGTTACCGACCATGCAGGAGCACCCTTACAAGGAGCTACTGTTGTTGCAACCCACACGCCCACAGGTACTGTATACAAGGGCGTAACCAATGATAATGGTAATATCAACCTAGGAAATGTTCGCGTAGGCGGTCCTTACAAAATTGAAATTAGTTATGTAGGACTCGCACCCGATGTTCAGGAAGATGTATATCTTGAACTGGGTCAGCCTTACGTATTGCAGGTAAAACTGCAGCAAGCCGGACAGACAATGGAAGAGGTACTTGTGGTAGGTAGAGCCAATGCGTTAATGAAAAGGAACCGTATCGGAACTTCCACCACCGTAACCCGAACCCAAATTGAAAACCTACCATCCATCAGCAGAAGTGTGAACGATCTTACCCGCCTGGCTCCTCAGGCCAACGGAACCGCTATTGGTGGTGGTAACTATCGCTCTAACAACTTCACCGTAGATGGTGCTAACTTTAACAACCAGTTCGGTATTGGTCAAAATGTACCTGCTGGTGGTTCTCCTATCTCCTTGGACGCGATTGAACAAATTACCGTAAACGTAACCCCTTACGATGTTCGTCAGACAGGGTTTACTGGTGCCGCTATCAATGCAGTTACCCGTTCCGGTAGAAACGAGTTTTTCGGAACTGCTTTTTATACCGGCAGATCTGATAAACAGCAAGGTTATAGAGTCGAAGACTTTAACATTACCAACATCGCTCCTTTAAAAATTCAACAGTATGGAGCTAGCTTGGGAGGTCCTATCATCAAAAACAAACTGTTCTTCTTCTTGAACTTCGAACAGATGAAGCAAACAGAACCGGGACCTACTAAAATCGCGCAGACACCCAGCAACCCCTGGTCACCTTCCAATACCAACGTAGCTAGACCGAGAGCCTCTTTCTTGGATAGTGTACGTAACTACCTGATCAGTAATTATGGATATGATCCCGGACCTTATCAGGGATATTCCTATAAGAGTGATAATACTAAAATGTTCGGAAGAATCGACTGGAACATTGCTACAGGGCATAAAATCAACTTCCGATATTCACAGGTAGAATCTAAAACGCCTTCTTTAATTAGTGCATCTACTACAAACCAAGGGATTTCCTACGCAGGTAGCAGAACTGCCAATACCGCAATGCACTTTGCCAACTCCAACTATTTCCAAGAAGATAACCTGTACACAGGAACATTGGAATACAACGGTAAAATTGGTAATCTGAACCATTCTTTCAGAGCTTCTTATGTACACCAAAACGCACCTAGAAGCTCTCCCGGAGGTTTATTCCCGCTAGTAGATATTCTAAGTAATGAAGGTGGCTTAAGTGGCAATAACGTACTTACAACTTTTGGATACGAACCTTTCACTTTCGGAAACTTAAGGGATGTTAAAACGCTTACCCTCAATTATGATGCGAGCTATACACTAGGAGACCACACTTTAACCGGAGGTATCCAGTACGAAACCAGCCGCACCAAAAACGGGTTCCAAAGATTTGGTACCGGTGCTTATACCTTTGCATCATGGGAAGACTTTGTAAACGGTGCCAAACCCATCAACTATGCTTTAACGTTCCCGCTTACTGAGGATGGATCTCAAGCTTTCCCCAGCTTTAAATTTGCTCAGTGGTCTTTATACTTACAGGATGAGTTTAACATCACTCCAAACTTTAAGTTAATGGCCGGACTGAGAGTGGAACTGCCTTCTTATCCAAACGTAGCAGAGATAAAGACACACCCGCTGGTGGCAGAAGCTACATTTGCTAATGATCTGAAAATTAATACAGGTAGCCTACCCAAGACTACAGCCATGTTGTCTCCTCGCCTCGGATTTAACTATGATATCTTAGGCGATCGTTCTCTGGTATTACGTGGCGGATCCGGAATTTTCACCGGAAGAATCCCTTACGTATGGATTGTGGCGCAGTCGGGTGATGCCGGTATGTTGCAGTTCCTGCAAAGCTATCAGGCAGGAGATCCCAACATGCCTAACTTCAGCCCGGATATCAAGGCTAATTATCCATCTACCTTACCTCAAGCAGGAACATCCATTCCTTCAAGCGTATCAGCGATGGCTTCCAATCTGAAATTCCCGTCAACCTGGAAGTCGAGCTTGGCTTTGGACGTGAAATTACCTTGGAACATCATCGGTACTATCGAAGGTATCTACAATAAGGACATCAATGGCGTAGTAGCAATGAATGCCAACTTAGTAGATCCTACTCGCATGAATATAGCCGGATATCCAGACAATAGATACATCTTCCCTTCAGGAGCGAATAGATATATCAATAAACTAATCACAGATGTTAATGGCAATAGGGTAATTGATCCTAGTGGTACCAGCGGTTTTGATGCGATTGTAATGAAGAATGCAAAAGGTGGTCATTACTGGGCTACAACCGTGTCATTAACTAAACTGTTTGAGAGAGGCTTCTCTGCCACCATCGCATACACTAGAAGTGGAGCTAAAAACTTCGGCGATGGAAGTGGTGACCAAATTGCGAATCTGTGGTCGCTGCCTTTCCAAAACACTGGCAACCCCAACGAACCATCACTTTCCTATACCAGCAACGTGTTGCCTAGCCGTCTGGTGGGTTCGGTTACCTATAGCAACAACTGGATTGGCAACCTGAAAACTTCTGTAACCCTGTTCTACACAGGAGGACATCAGGGTAGATACTCTTATTCTTACTCCAGCGACTTCAACAACGATGGTCAGGTTAATGATCTGATATATGTTCCGAAAGACCCAAGTGAGATTGTATTCGTTACTGCTAGCGGTTCTGCATACGGAGGTAAAACATATACTCCCGAAGAACAAATGGAGATCTTTATGAACTTCATTGAAAAAGATAAATACCTAAGAAAAAGAAAAGGTATGTATGCAGAGAGAAACGGTGCAGTACTGCCTTGGAGAAATCAATTTGACCTGAGATTCGCTCAGCAAATATTCAATGGCTTAGGCGGTGCGAAACACTCACTGGAAGTGTTCTGGGATGTATTTAATGTCGGCAATCTGTTCAACCCCCACTGGGGCGTTTATAAGATCGCTAACTCCAATATTCTGGTTCCTGCAGGTACAGCACCTGATGGCAGACCTCAATTCAGAATTAACAGTGCCAACGGTGATATCATCAGAGATCCCTACCGCACTAACCAGACAATCACTTCCACTTACTACATGCAATTTGGTATTAGATACACATTCAACTAATAAAGTGGAGCACAATAAAAAAACCGGCTTAATGCCGGTTTTTTTATACCTAAGTTTTTGTTCAATACGAAATTTCACGATGATCAGGATGCCACACGCTACTAAATTCTCCTATAACGGCTATACTATCTGAAAAGTCCAACAGATGTATTTTCAGCATTTCAATATCTTGCTGTCTTACCTTCCGATACATAGGATGCAGTGTACCACCCGTTACACCCGCTGGTTTTGTAGGGTCGTACTGATATTGTGGATCTACTAAAGTACCCCGTGGATACATGATGCCTGGAGCTCCTTTGCCTCGAAAATCTAAGTCTGATGGATGCTCCAATCCGAGAGTATGACCATATTCATGTGCCGCTGTTGTGGATCCCCTATACAGGTTCTCCAGCTTGAAGTATCCAGAATTACAGCCTATTCCATCAACAAACGAAATATTACCGTAAGCAAACTCCTCGATACGAAAATAATTATTGCGGGGATTATCGTTACTCAAAACCTCTAAGGGGGTAATCTCCGGGTTATACTCCGCAGTAATGCTAAACTGTACTATGTACACCTCTTTATCAAAATAGATTTTACCCTGCGGCGCGTTCCACATGGTTTCGATTTCATCCCGTATTTGTTCCGTAATCTTCGGGTCTGCTGCATTGCCATAAGTGACAATATGCGAGCGAATTAGAATCGTTTTATGAGATTGAATTTCTGCAGTACCCATAGATACCTTTTAATTGCGTATCGGTTTGCCGGTTTTAATTACACTTTGCAAACGCTCCAGTGTTTTTCTTTCTCCGCATAACGAAAGAAATGCTTCACGCTCTAGATCCAACAAATATTGTTCCGATACCAATGTAGGTTCGCTAAGGTCTCCACCACACATCACATAGGCCAGCTTCCGGGCCACCTTAGCATCATGCTCGGTGGCATAATTACCCCGCTGCATGGCGTGAATACCAGCCAGCAAAGCGCCAAGTGCACTACGACCTAATACTTTGATATCGTTGCGGGGTACCGGTTGCACATATCCCGCATCATACAAACTGATAACACGGTTTTTTGCTTCTGTAATACGACGATCCTGATTGATCACCACCTCATCCTGTCCGCTACGGTAAATACCTAATTGATAAGCTTCGAATGCAGAAGTTGCAACTTTGGCAGTTGCAATAGTTATAAAACGATTCTGCAAAGGAATGTTTTCCGGAACGCCGGGTTGCACATCATCCGCTGCGCGCAATACAAACTCTTTGGTCCCTCCGCCCCCAGGTATCACACCAACACCTAGTTCTACTAATCCCGTATACGTTTCAGCTGCGGCACATACCTTATCTGCGTGCATGCTCAATTCACAACCACCACCTAATGCAAGCCCATGCGGCGCCACTACTACCGGAACTGAAGAGTAGCGTACCCGCATCATCGTATTTTGGAAGGACCGAATAGCAAAGTCCAGCTCATCAAACTCCTGCTCCACAGCCAGCATGAATATCATGCCCACATTGGCGCCTGCAGAGAAGTTTGTACCATCATTGGCTATTACAAGCCCCTTATAATCCTTTTCGGCTTTATCGATAGCCGTCTGAATGCCGCTTAACACATCGCCTCCAATAGTTCCCATCTTGGTATTCCATTGCAGCGCCAACACATCATCTCCAATATCATAGAGCTTACAACTGTTGTTCTTCCAAATTAATTTATCAGCATAGTTTTTAAGAAGGATGAGCGTTTCCTTACCGGATATGGGTATATATTTCGCTGTTGCAACATCATAAAACAAAGTTTTACCCTGTTCGGATTTATAGAATGTTTTATGTCCCGCAGCAATCATGGCTTCTACCCAGGGAGCTACGGCATAGCCCGCATCTTTCATATCGGCCACTACTTTTTCAGGCCCAAGCAAATCCCATGTTTCAAATGCGCCGATCTCCCATCCAAATCCGGCTTTTAAAGCATCATCTATGCGATAAAACTCCTCACTTATTTCCGGAATACGATGACTGATATAAGAAAACAGCCCGTAGTGAAAATGTCTGTAAAATTCTCCGGCTTTATCGGGTGACTGAAACAGCATTTTCAGCCTTACCGACAAATCCTCAACCGGCTTAGCAGCATCGACTGAAGCAAATTTTGCTTTTACTCTAGGCTTATATTCCAGTGTTTTTAAGTCCAGCGAATAGATTTGTTTTTCTCCTTCCTGTGTAGGGGGCATTTTTTTAAAGAAACCCTGCCCAGTTTTATCTCCTAGCCAGTTATTGGCTACAATGCTATGCAGCCATTCCGGTATTTTAAATAACTCGCGCGCTTCATCTGAAGGGCAGTTTTCATATATTCCGTTGGCCACTTTTACCAAGGTATCAATACCCACTACATCTGCCGTACGAAAAGTAGCAGATTTGGGACGCCCTATTATCGGCCCCGTAAGGAGCTCTACTTCATCAATGGTTAATCCCAGCTTATCTACCAGTGAAAAAACAGACATAATACTGAATACGCCAATGCGGTTGGCAATAAATGCTGGAGTATCCTTGCACAGCACAGTGGTCTTACCCAGTATCACATCTCCAAAATCCATGAGGAATTGCACAACTTCCGGGTCTGTGTCGGCCGTAGGAATGATTTCCAAAAGACGTAGATAACGTGGCGGATTGAAAAAGTGCGTACCACAGAAATGTTTTCTGAAGTCATCACTTCTACCCTCTGCCATCAAATGTATGGGAATGCCAGAAGTATTAGTTGTTATTAGAGTCTGGGGCTTGCGGTATTGCTCTACCTGATCGAAAATGGCTCGCTTCACATCCAATCTTTCCACCACCACTTCTATCACCCAATCACAGGTAGCGATATCCTTCATATTATCATCGAAGTTACCTGTGGTGATTTTTTTAACCACGTCTCGAGTATAAACCGGCGAGGGGTTGCTCTTCAAAGCGGCTTGTAAGGCTTCATTCACCAGTTTATTCTTGTCATAAGATGTGGATTGTCCTTCAGGTGGTAACGGAGCCGGCATATCCAATAATAACACCGGAATACCAACCCCCGCAAAATGACAAGCAATACGGGAACCCATAACACCGCTACCTAAAACAGCAACTTTTTTAATTGTTCTTTTCATGGCTTTTGCTATTAAAACCGGCCGCAATGCTCTTACGTAAAAAGCTCTCGAAATATGAACTTTGATTACAACTAAACGCTCATTCAACGCGTCATAATCATGCAACCGTCTTACGGATATATTTAGTTAGCTAAGCAACTATTTTCTATGAAGATAAGAAAATAAACAAACGATTGATGCACTCGGTCAATTGATTGTACGCAATATTTATACGAACTGAATACAGATCCGATCTAGTTGACTGAAATAGAATGTTTGGGAAAATACATTGATTAAAGCTGTCTAAAAAAAGTTAAATTTGCAGATACTCAAGTTCTACAAATATGAGCGAAGAAAATCATGTGAAGGAAGAAAAGAGCCTTAACTTCATTGAAGAAATCATAGAAAGGGACCTGGCAGAAGGTAAATATGACTCAATAGTAACGCGGTTTCCTCCGGAACCGAACGGCTATCTGCATATTGGGCATGCAAGTAGTATCTGCCTAAATTTTGGTTTAACCCGTAAATACAAAGGCTACACCAATTTGCGATTCGACGACACCAACCCCACCACAGAAGATACCGAATACGTAGAAAGTATTAAGGAAGATATTAAATGGTTGGGCTTCGAGTGGAAGCATGAGCTTTATGCATCGGATTACTTCGAACAGCTGTATGAATATGCCGAAAGACTGATCAAAAAAGGACTGGCATATGTAGATGATAGTACCAGTGAAGAGATAGCCGAACAAAAAGGTACGCCCACTCAACCGGGATATCGCAACAAATATGCGGACCGCACCCCGGAAGAGAATCTGAAGCTTTTTGCCGAAATGCGTGCCGGAAAATATAAAGATGGGGAAAAAGTACTGCGCGCTAAAATAGACATGGCATCGCCTAATATGCTGATGCGCGACCCTATTTTGTATCGTATCAAGCACGCACATCATCATCGTACGGGAGATACTTGGTGTATTTATCCCATGTATGATTTTGCGCATGGGCAAAGCGATTCCATCGAACGTGTTACACATTCCATATGTACGATGGAGTTTGTACCACACCGCGAAGTTTACGACTGGCTCATCGAAAAACTAGAAATTTATCCTTCCAAACAATACGAATTCGCTAGAAGGAACTTGAGTCATACCGTTACCAGCAAAAGAAAATTATTGCATCTGGTTACTGCTGGGTATGTTAGCGGCTGGGATGATCCGCGTATGCCAACTATTGCGGGTTTTCGACGTCGCGGTTTTACTCCTGAAAGCATTCGGGACTTCTGTGAGCGCATCGGTGTGGGTAAACGCGAGAATATGGTGGACATGAGTTTGCTGGAGTTTTGTGCGCGCGAACATCTCAATAAAATTGCGCTTCGCAGAATGGTTGTCTTTAATCCCATCAAAGTGGTGATTACTAATTATGAAAAAGGAAGTGAGCTACTAAAAGCAGAAAATAACCCCGAAGATCCGAATGCAGGTTATCGTGACATCAGCTTTAGTAATGAAATATATATTGAACGGGAGGACTTCATGGAAAACCCGCCTAAAAAATACTTCAGGCTAGCCCCCGGACAAATGGTTCGCTTAAAACATGCCTATATCATCCGATGTGATGAAGTGATAAAGGATGATGCAGGTAATATTATACAACTGAACTGTTCTTACATTCCTGAAAGCAAGAGCGGTGAAGATACATCGGGTATCCATGTAAAAGGAACGCTGCATTGGGTAAATGCAAAAGAATATATTACGATTACTGTAAACGAGTATGATCGTTTATTCACTATCGAGGATCCGGGTAGTGTTGAAAATTATACAGCTTATATCAACCCGAACTCGTTAAATGTGGTTCCCAATGCACTGGCTGAGCCTTCTTTACAAGAAGCAGCCCTGGAACACCGCTTCCAGTTTTTAAGAAAAGGATATTTCGTATTAGATAAAGAAAGCCCTAAAGACAAATTGGTGTTCAACAGAACTGTAACATTAAAAGATACTTGGGCCAAAGCTGCGTCCAAAGCCTAATTTTTAAGCTCTAGTTGCAAAACATAGATAAGCCCATAGGAGTTATTCTCAATAAGATTTCCTATGGGCTTGCTATATATTACATTTTATCCCGTCTAATCAAACTTAAACACATATTCATTTCGCTCATCTTTTTTCCAGGCCAAATGCCTTGTAGATGGCGAAGCTGCAAACAAGGGTGAGAAAGTTTTCACCTTCACCGTTTTACCATCGGGCATAAATTCTAGAATGCGCAACCAACCATCACCGCCATTTCCTTCTCTATGTCCACCTCCCATCGACTGTGCATCAAACAACATTTGATGCACGGTTTTTCCTGCCTTGTTTTTATCCTTACGATAACCTTCGCCTGAAATATGTCCACATAATACCAACTCGATATTAGAAGCAGGTTCTACCAATTTTTGCCATATCTGCTCTCCGTTGTTGGCATTGGGTAATGGTATAGCAGGAGCTTTCACAGTTGCATTGTTTATGATATAAGGTTCCAAAAATCTCCACTTTATTTCACTGGTAGTACGTTTATCCTTCGTGTTAAGATAATTATGCGTAAGCAACACTACGCGATGATTCTGGTACTGCTTTAGGTCCACAATTTTCTTAGCCCAAGTAAGCATTGAATCGCGAGGACCATACTCCAGTGTTAGAAATAAATAATCCTTTCCATTTAGGTTTTTAATCTCATAAGCAGCATTATCCAGAGAGGGTCTTCCCTGCTCATTTTTTCCATGCTGAACTAGATATTTTTTGTTCAGATGATTCCTTTCAATAGTGAAAAAATCATTGTATCGAGTTGATCGATTTCCCATTCGGTCAATACTGTAATCATGATTACCGGTAGCGGCAATATAAGCCACTTTTCCATCCAATCTCGAAAATACTTTAGATGCTGTCTCCCATTGCTGTTGCGTGGTACGATCGCCGTTATTATCGTTGGCAATTTTTTCATCAGTCTCGACTAGATCGCCCGCACACATCACCATTTTAATGTTTAGCGAATCAATATTATCTTCTATCCACGCCATCATTAAATCCAGAATAGGAGTATTTCGGTTCCATTTTACATAATTCTGAATATCCGGAATTAGAATTAACGACCAAGAGTCTTTATTTTCAAGAGTGGGCTTTTTATAATCTTGCTGCGCAAAAACACTTATCGTAATAAATAAAAAAACCAGCGTGGGAATAAGATATTTTTTCATTAGCATATAGTTTTATTCCATTATAAAATCAGATTGCAAAAAGAAATGATCACTGGGGTATTTACCGTTGATGTGATCTTTGACAATAGTTGTAGCAAGAGGTTTAATTTTTCCTCTGTACCAGATATAATCTATTCTACCTTTAGATGGGCCCTTCTCATAATTCAGTCCTTGAAACTCGTGGGCAGTAAAGCCGGCTTCTTTTTCGCCGTGAATAGTTTCATAGCTTTCCTTCCAACCGCCTTTTCGAGCCGACTCCAGCACCTTACTCTGGTAACGACTATTGAAATCTCCGGCCATTATCTGATTAAACTCAGGCAAATATTGAGCACTTTCTTCCACTACCAATTTCAGTTGCTCAGTTTTAGCCTGAGCAGACACATGGTCTAAATGCAAGTTGACTACCCGTAACTGTTTTCCTGAAATTTTATCCTTAAGACGAACCCAACACATGTTTCGAGCGCGGGCAGTATCCCAAGACTTACTTCCTGCAATCAACGGCGTTTCTGACAACCAATATGCACCACCCGAAAGCAGCTCATACCGAGCTTTGGAATACAAAATAGGATTTTTGGCAATCCCATGATAACCTGTAGGATGTACATCCATTTCAGGACCATCGAATCCAAAAAGTTGATAAGAAGAAAAATGCTTCCTGAAATCATCTGCCTGTACTCGCAATACTTCCTGTAAGCAAATAATATCTGGTTTTTTGCTTTCAATGATTTTTAGACAAATGTTTTTCCTGGAAGACCAGCCTACTCCTTTCTTTTCATCTTCATCCAGAGCTACTCGAATATTACAACTCATTACCCTGAAACTTTTTTCAGCCACATGCGTGCCGATTTTAAGCTCTTTCAGAGATAATGCAGGAATAGCTGCTAAAGAAGCGAGGTTCTTTAAGAATTTTCTTCTTCCATTCATGATATGCAATTTATTAAAGCTGTAACAGGTAAGGTAGCAACAAAGATTATCTTACCATTAAACCTTAGTTATCGTTTCTTTATCTGTCTAAGAAATTTATATTTTGAACTTTTTGCAGGTATAAACTCTCGTATCGACTCATAAGCCTCAAGAGCCCTATCGCTTAGCAGGATATCACCTCCCTGTTGTACTACCTTCTTATATGATTGTACTCTTATTGCTTCATCTTCTTCCTTTTCCATAATCTTTGCTGTAAAAATGATCACCATCATGCCTTTACTATGTACCAAATCGTAAAAAGCTTTTTTCTTAGGCTGACCAAAATAAGCCACCATATTGCTTGTAGGCACTCCGGTAGCTTCGTAGGCTCGTAACCGTTCTTCATTGGAAACAAACACTTCAAACATCAGATTAGGATCGCGGCTGTAATAATATGCTGCTTCTTCCGGTTCATACGCCGATATTAGTACATTGTGCTCGGCTTTATTCCTTTTGATGGCATCGTAGATCATCGAAAAGGGCACGTCTTTCTTATCCAACATCAGAATCGTTTTCCCCTTGGCCCATTGCAATACTTCATCAAGTGTATGAATGCGATAGTCGGTAAGATTTCCTTTACTATCCTTTAATCGCAGCTGCTGCACTTCTTTCCAAGTATAATCTATCAACTTCCCTTTACCGTTAGTCGTCCTTTCCAATGTTGCATCATGAAACACCACAATGACACTATCCTTGGTAAGGCGCGGGTCTATTTCAAAAAAAGCAGGCATATGTTGTAACACATATTCCATACCGGCGATGGTATTTTCGGGATAGAGCGATTGTGCCCCGCTTCTATGACCACATATCATAGGAATGCGATCCTTGGAATAGGTAAAGAATTCGCGAAGCTCCTTGGTGCTTTTAATGTATAAAGTATTCAACGTCTGTGAAGCGCCTGACAGGCTCCACAACAGACTACAGCAAACAATCCATATATATTTTCTCATTACATGAAAATTGATTTCATATTGGTGTTACCACATTTCAGCAATTATTCAGCAGGCACCACACTTTCAGTTCGCAACCAAGCACCTTTGGCTAATAACTCCTGTTGCAACGCTTTCACATCAATATCTGCCGGTTGCACTTTATTCTTGATAGCCATTTTGGCTGCGCGTCCGGCGGCTTCTCCCATAGCCATACAAGGTGCCATTACTCGGATTGCCGACATTGCCTCATGTGTAGTAGAGATAGCACGGCCCGCGACAATTAGATTTTTTATTTTTTGAGGTATCAGAGAACGATAAGGAATATCGTAGCAATCGCCACACCACTCCAACGTACAATCGCCTCCTACCGGATGATGAATATCCAGAGGATAGCTAGCCACAGCAATTGCATCTTCGAAATGACGACAACTCAATATATCTTCGCGGGTCATTGTATACAACCCACGTATTCTACGGGTTTCACGAATACCAAGGAAGGGTGCGGTTCTTACGAAGTATGCATTTTCGAATCCCGGAACATACTTAATCAAATACTCCTGTACATCTTCTATTTGTTGGCGTCCCAGAATCTCGCCCTGCGTCAGGCTTGCAGGATCGGTTCCATTCACACCATTCACCCTTGTCATATTTACCCATATCTCACCTTTGCGTAAACCTGTAATCAAAATAGTACGTTCGGTAGGCAATTGCATTCCTGCTTCCTTAGCCTGCTTCATCAGGTTGCGTAAGCCTACTAGTACAAACTGATTGTTTTGTCCAAAATATTCGGCAGGGATAAAATCTGTTAAATACGTGCGAGGCTCCTGAGCAATACTGAGGCGCAGCTCCTCCGTGTCCACTCCACCCATGCAGAACATCAATGTAGGTGGTTGTACCCCTCCCTGTTCATTTCCAAACTCGCATGGAACACCTGCTTTATAAGCAACATCGGCATCACCGCTACAGTCGATAACTACTTTAGCTAGAATAGCTTCTCGACCGGCCTTACTTTCAATAATAACACCTTTTAGATCATCCCCTTCCTGCACTACTCCTGCAAAGAAAGCATAAAACAATACCTGCACATTTGCTTCAATCAGCATTTTGAGTGCTACCGTCTTTACAGCTTCAGGCTCTACAAGGGTCAAACTCATATGTAGCGGGCAGGGTCGGTGTTCGCTGGCCGCCTGAACTTCTTTTAAACGATCGATAAATTTTTGTGGTAGCCCTTTAATAATCTGATTTCCTTTTTGTCCTAAGAAACCTAGTATAGGTAGGCCTATCGTCATATTACCACCTACAAAACTTCTGCTTTCAATAAGCATTACTTTATGTCCTTCCTCTGCAGCAGCCAAAGCAGCCATAATACCCGAAGGTCCACCACCTACTACCAATACATCGGTTTCATAACGCACGTTTATTTCTCTTGACGGTTCTACTATCTTTTTAGTACTATTGGTTTCCATATTATTTTATGATTGAGGTTTTTCTTTTCTAATGACAGTCCACAGCAGTAGTACTGCAATGGGATGTAAAAAAGCCATGAATGTAAAAATCTTGCCTGCACCCAAAGTGCCGATAAGCTGTCCTACAAAATAGTTGAACAACACAGCCCCGGCAGCCCCGAACCCTCCGGCTATTCCCAACACGCTGGCTACATTTTTTACGGGGAATACTTCACTCATCACCACCGGTGTATTGAACACCCAGGTCAAGCACATTATGGCTATAACGCTGAACAAACAGATGGTCAGCACTGGATTATGGGATACATAAGAGATCAATAAGCACAACGGAGCCGCAAGCGATACTGTTGTAAGCATGATTTTACGTGCTTGAAGTGGCGCCTTCCCACGGCGCACCAATCTGTCCGACCAAGCCGATGTGCCAATAGCTCCCAGATCTGCACATAAGAATGGAATCCAACCAAACATGCCTACCTGTGCCAAACTAAGGCCTGAGTTTTCCTGCAAATACCCCGGCAACCAGAACAAACAGAAATACCATACCGGGTCGCTAATAAAACGTATCAACAATATACCCCATAGACTGCGAGTCTTCCACAACTGAGACCATTTAAAAGCCTCCGTATTCACCTGCGTAGCAGAAGCTTTCACATTTTTAGCCAATACCTCAGCAGGTGGATCCCGATAAATCAGAGCCCATAAAATGACAATTATCAACCCTACAGATCCAGACACTATAAACGCTGTCTGCCAATTATAAGAAAGTGCAAGCCATGCGATAAGCGGGGGTGCAATGATGGCCCCCACGGAACTACCGGCTACACACAAGCTATTAGCAGTAGCACGCATCTTATCCGAAAACCAGACCGTCACTACCCGTATTTGTGCGGGGAAATTGGAAGGTTCAGCAATCCCTAATAATCCCCTGAAAAAAGTAAATTGTCCTAAAGTTCTGGAAATCCCTCCTCCGATACAAGCCAGCGTCCATGTCAACACCCCGTATAGCATCACTTTACCGGCACCAAAACGGTCTACCAACCATCCCGCCACCGGATACATCAGCGCATAACAAATGGTAAATACATTTACAATTAAAGCATACCCATCGTCATCAATATTAAACTCCGACTTTAACATCGGTTTTAAAACAGACACGATTTGCCGGTCGACATAATTAAATACAATCGCTAGAAAAATAACGGCAACAATCAACCAGCGTCTTGTTTCAGGCCTAATACGCATTATGACTTATTAAGTTTTCGAAAACACTATTTCATTTACGAAACAAACCTGTTTTACTACACGTACTGTTCAGTTTGCAATCGCTATAAAACAAAAAACTCAATCGTTTATAACATTCCCAAGCAACCTATAATCACTCCTCACTGGAACAAATGTAACAATATTAAAGATAAATAAAAATATTTTTAAACAAAATTAAATATAATTAAATACAACTCGAAAGCATTTGATACTGGACTAAAAAATGAAAGGCCGCCTTACAGCAGCCTTTCATTTTCCAATAAATGTATTTCTGCCATCCTAGTGTTTCACAGATGTGCTGTTCATCTCAGTAGTAACTGTCATAGGAATCTTTTGCCCCATGGCTTCGATATCTCCTTTCATATTCTGCTTCGTGATACTAACAACCGATAACCCTGTATCCAGATCCACTTCGTAAGTACCTGTAACATCTCCTTCCAGATGTACCGACATCGTCATCCCTCCGTATTCCATTTTAGCATCGGCGGGAGTATGTAGTTTGCTCAACACTTCAATGAATGCTTTTTTACCCTCTACACGTTTTAGTGTATAGGCACTTTCCGACACTAACTCATATGGATGAGTAAGGGTAATGGTTTTAGTCCAAGTTTGCCCTACTTTTACCGGCTTACCCGGGTAAAAACCCATACTCATAGCCATAGAGCTTTTCACAGCATCGCTACCTACTATACCTTTAATGGTTTCGATTTGAGAAGGATCAGCATCGATGCCATCCAGCAAATTTTCAGCGCCCGTAACTTTTACTATATCTCCTTGAGGGGTTATGCTTAAACTTACGGTCTTCCCCTTCAGTTGTTTTAGTATGGCACTTTGCTTCGTATCATCTTCACTATTGATAGTAGTTGCCATACCCAGCATATTCATATCTACTTTCATTTTGTCATACGTAATGTGTAGAGTTTTATTAGCTCCATCATCGTCGAAACTATACACCGAATTCATATCCATTCCCATATTTACCGTCATCTCCTCTCCCATCACTTGCTGCGTAATAGTAGATTTCAAAGTGGTACGTACATCATACGCATCATTTTTCTTCGGCTGAAAATGGATGGAATAATTTTGAGCATTCACAGCTAATACCAGCAGCGTACTAGCCAGAATTAAGAAGAAGTGCCTTTTCATAGAAGTGCTATTTAGGATTATAAATTGTCCCATTTTATTTCAACGAGGCTAATAGTTTCTCGTTCAACTTAACATAATCATCATTTTTAGCTTGCGCTGCTAGCTCTTTCGACTGCAGTGCAACTTTAGCAGCCTCGTCCTTTTTTCCGGCTTTAGCAAGGGCCCGCGCATACTGATATTTTATCCAGAACGCATTAGGCTGTTGTTCTGCTGCCTTAGCAAACCAATCAATAGCTTTATTTAAATCTTTGCCACTCTCGAAATAATAAGTAGCTGCCTGAAAATAGGCAGGCTTATCCGACTTCATGGAAGCATCTATTGCAGCCATCACTTTTGCATCAATATGGGTTTTGATGGGCAATACTACCATTGTTTTATCCCAGATGATTTGCAACTCACAAGACTCCGGCTGAATGTTTTCAAACTGAATAGTAAAGTTCTCTACCTTATTAGCCAGCGTTTGAGGTTTTGCTACCACCCTTACCACATCCTCCTCTTGTTTATAGGCTGCTGGGCTGGTCACATTGGTTTGCTTGGTAATAATCAACACCCATTCTTTTTCACCCGGAATACTTAACAAACCATATTTACCTGCCGGAATTCGTTTACCACCAATACTTACTTCATCACCGAATGTCAATGTAGTGGCTCCATTTGCACCGGTACGCCATACTTTGTTGTATGGAACCAGGTCTCCAAAAACCTTCCTTTCGCGTACAGCCGGACGGCTATAAGAGAGTTCTATATAAGACAAGCCAAAGTCTTGCTTAACGGTTTGAGCCGGACTAGGTGCTGGTAACACGAGCTGCTGAGCATTTCCCAAATGCAGAGCACACAATAACACAATGGACAAAACAATTCGTTTCATGGCAGTCATTTTTTTATAGAATTAAGATAGCAATATAGAAAGATTTATTCAATAGGAAAATATTAAGCGGTAACGTTAAGTATTCCTGCTAAAGGAAGGATGAAACTCTTCCAATGTTTTTCTGAGAAACTCTTTATCCAGATGTGTATAGATTTCGGTGGTAGTAATGCTTTCATGGCCCAACATTTCCTGTACCGCTCTCAGATTGGCTCCACCTTCTATTAAATGTGTAGCAAAAGAATGACGAAAGGTATGCGGAGAAATCGTTTTGGTAATCCCGGCCTTTTGAGCCAGCTCTTTTATAATTAAGAAAATCATTACGCGCGACAACTTTGTGCCTCTTCGATTCAGAAATAAAATATCTTCATTTCCGGGCTTCACATCGATATGTACTCGCACCGTTTGTCGATACAGATTGATGTATTTGACTGCTGCAGCGCCAATAGGCACCAACCTTTCTTTATCTCCTTTTCCTGTAACCCGTATGAATCCTACATCCAAATACAATTGGGAGATGCGCAAATTCACCACTTCGCTCACACGCAAGCCACAACTGTACAATGTTTCCAGAATAGCTTTGTTGCGCGTACCTTCGGGCTTACTTAAATCGATTTGCTGTAAGATGCGCTCAATTTCTTCAAAACTGAGCACATCTGGCAAAGCTCTTTTGGTTTTAGGCGCTTCCAGTAGTATAGATGGATCTTCTTCTACAACATTCTCTAGCAAACAATATTTATAAAATGCCCTAATCCCCGATATAATCCGTGCCTGTGAAGTATCGGCCAACTGCATCTCGGCTATCCACTTTATAAAAAACTGCAAGTCCTGCAGGGTAACCGCTGCAGGACTCTTAGCCATATTATTCATCTCAAGAAATTGCGTGAGCTTATCCAAATCACGCAGATAGGCTTCTGTAGAGTTTGAAGAAAGCGATTTCTCCAATTGCAAGTATGCTTTAAAGCCTTTTTTATACGCCTCCCACATTTGATTATTTAAAATTGAGTGGGTTGTTATGTACGATTTCCTGATTTTTTACTTTAAGTTTTGCGTAAATATTCGTCTTAGTGATGTTTACCGAATCAATCAGGCTATGAATATTGTCATAATCGATTTCGGTCACACCGGTATCTGTTAAGAGCTGCTTAGCGATTTGGCCGGTTTGCATATCCTCTACATAAATGAACGTATTGTCATAATATGCTACCAGACCATCTTCTATGGCGAATTTAGGATCGAAATTATTAATCGCACTGGTAAACTTGCTGGTAACGCCATCTTTATCAAAACCCAGTTTCAAAAGATAGCCACGCCCTGTAGCACAATCGTTAAACTTCACCCATGCGTATTTACCTTCGATAATATCGCAAGTAAGAAACTGCTTGGAAGGTTTTACTGTTTTTTCAATAAATTCATTAAAGATAATATCATTTGCTACGCCACCGCTCTTTTCCCAGTGTATGGAATCTATTTGACAATCTTTAAAGCTAATTCGCACAAAAGGTTTGCCGGGAGCTGTACTTTCCACCAGCATTGGCTCTTCAATACAAGTCTCATCTGCACAGAATGGTTGTGATGAAGTGTCTCCCCCTTTACAAGCTGCAAGCGTTACTACTGCAAAGGCTGAAGCAAAAAATAATAGTCTCATACTGTTTGTTTTTGTTTTTATTTAAAGTTTGAAGGTTGTTTGAACAAGCTAAACCCTCCTCTGTCAGGGGGGGTATGGCATAAAATTAAATGCCTGAAAACAAACCTACACATTTTTTTATAAACCGTATTACATAAAAACATCTTCGAGCAAAAAGTATTCAGGAGGTCTATTTTTATGCAGTGTAATGGATAATACATCATACTGTATCCATTTGTAACCCGGGTGCTGAAATAAATATGCATCGGCAGCAGCCTTCAAAGACGCAAATTTTTTCGCAGTTACGCTCTCCTCCGGATAGCCGTAACGGGATGAGCTTCTGGTCTTCACTTCAATAAAATGCAATTTATTGTCTTTCGTGGCGATAATGTCAATTTCATGCCTGCCATAACGCCAGTTACGACAAACAATGAGATAGCCTTTTTGCGTAAAAAACTTTACGGCCATGGCTTCCCCGGCCTTTCCTAACTGATTATGTGCCGCCATTTCCTATCTTTACAACAAGTTACTACAAATTATACTATGCAAGTGTTAGCACCATTAAGCGGAGATATTAAGCATTACGACTGGGGGGGTATTCATTACATTCCTTCACTTCTAGAAATTGAGAACCCTAATATGGAGCCCTATGCCGAATACTGGCTAGGCGTACATCCTCAAGCTAATTGTAAAATTACCTTGGATGACGGGTCCGAAGTATTACTGAGAGATTATATTCAGCAACAACCCGAGAAAACATTGGGCAAAAAGATACTGAAGACCTTCGGTAATATGCCTTACTTGCTGAAAGTGCTGGACGTGAAAGATATGCTCTCGATTCAAGTACATCCTTCCAAAAAGCAGGCGGCCATTGACTTTGAGGAAGAGAACAAAAAAGGCATTCCGCTGGATGCGCCTCACAGAAATTACAAGGATACCAATCATAAACCCGAGTTGATGGTAGCCATGAGTGAGTTCTATCTGCTACATGGGTTTAAGCCCGAAGAAGAAATGGAAGCTATACTCACTCAGACCAAAGAATTGAAATTTTTGAAACCGATATTTAAAAAGAAAGGTTACGCAGGACTGTATAAGACAGTTATGGAAATGCCACAGGAAAAAGTAAATGAAGTACTGCATCCCTTGTTAGCACGCATCATACCTTTATATCAAAACGGTGTGCTGCAGAAAAATGATGAAAACTTCTGGGCGGCTCGTGCTGCACTTACATTTGACAGACCTGGCGTAATAGACCGCGGCATCTTTTCGGTTTATTTCTTCAACCTAGTACATCTTACACCAGGACAAGCTATCTTCCAAGATGCGGGCGTACCCCATGCCTATTTAGAGGGTTACAATGTAGAAATCATGGCCAGCAGTGACAATGTTCTGCGTGGCGGTCTTACTACTAAACACATCGACACTGCAGAATTGCTTAAACACACCAAATGCGAAGCCACGCATCCCAAAATCATTAAAAAGGCGCGTACTGCCAGCCAGCAATACAAAGCGCCCGTGAAAGATTTTGCACTGGCCTCTTATAAATTAAAAAAAGGCGAATCCATAAAATTGGATATTGCCACTACCGAAATATTCCTATTGATGGAGGGCAACGTGACACTGAAAGCGAAAAAGACTACTGTACCCCTGCATCGTGGTAATATTGCTGCTGCTGCATTTGCCGGAGCCAAAGTAACCGTTAAGGCGCTGGAAGATTCTTGGCTGTTCAAAGCCGCGGCGAAATAGTAGATATACCAATGTGTTAATACGCACAGCGCAGCAAAGCATCTTCACCATCTTATCAATAACGCAATCCCAATAAGGGCATTGCAAGAATCATTGGGTCTTTTTTAAATGTAAGGATGACAAAGAAAGAGCGTTATCGGTTTGTTATTGATTATTTTTCGGAACATATGCCCGAACCTGAAACGGAGTTGATATATGATAACCCCTATCAATTGTTGGTAGCTGTAATATTATCCGCACAATGTACCGACAAGCGTGTGAACCTGACCACACCGCATCTTTTTCAAAAATATCCGGATATATACAGCCTAAGTAAAGCCACTCCGGAAGAAGTGTTTCCTATTATCAAAAGCATCTCTTATCCTAACAATAAGAGCAAACATCTGGTAGGAATGGCTAAGAAGGTTGTGGAAGAATTTAACGGCGAAATACCTATGACCGTACAGGAATTAACTACGCTGCCGGGAGTAGGGCGCAAAACCGCTAACGTGATTACTTCGGTAATTGAAAAGCAGCCCAATATGGCTGTAGACACACATGTATTCCGGGTAAGCAAAAGAATAGGACTTGTATCACCCAAAGCGAGCACACCCTTGGCTGTAGAAAAGGAGCTGGTTAAAAATATTGACCCCTCGTTGATTCATAAAGCCCATCACTGGCTGATATTACATGGACGTTATACTTGTATGGCACGTAACCCCAAATGCCGCGAATGCGGATTACAACAGGCCTGCGCATGGTTTCACAAAAATGTTACGCTTATATAACGTCGAAGGGCTTTAACTCTAGCAATCTGTACTTTACAATAGTTTCCGGCGCCCTCGATTTACAGGTAAGCAAGTGCGGATAATCGATACGCTCTTTTAGCAGCACTACTTCGCAGTGAAAATTGCTGGTAGTCTTTACCCCTACGGTATATCGGTCTTCTTCATGATGCAGGAGTTTCATGCTAATGTCAAAATCGATATCATAGTTTTGCAGATACTCACGCACATAACATTCTACAGATTGCTCAAAAAATGAGCGACGGCTTAATCCCCTGTATTTATTCTTGTAAATCTTTCTAAGCAAGGTGCGCACCATAATATGGCCTACATCTTCTACTACTACATGTCCATAATAAATACCAAAAGGCAAGGCCACAACATTAGCCGCAAAGCGGTCTCCACCTACATGAGAACTCTCCCATACTTGCACATCGGTATTGAAAGCCTCAAAAAACTTGAATACAGGATATCCAAACTTAGCGCAACACTTATCTTTTTTCCCATTGGTACAGATTACAAAAAACGGGTCGGTCTCCCATTCAGTAGACTCGGAATGTATGTAATCTGCAAGACGAACCGTAGCCACCTGCTCAATAGGTAGTTGAATAGTAAAGTAGGCGCATTTCTTACAATCGACAAAAATGATACGACAGTCTCTGAAATTGGTTTTCTTATTGCGAATTAGCAAAACTTTCCCTTTTAGAGACTTTGCCAGTTTCTGTATACCTTGAAGCCAAGCTTTATCAAAATGCGCCTCCCCTACTTTTGCCGGAAAAGGATTGCAATGCTCTATCAATATAAAAACGCTGCTGTTGGCAGCAGTTCCTGCCAGTGGTTCTTTAAAATATCGCGAAGCTGCACTGCAAAAAAATACGTCTTTATCAGTTATCTGTTTCAAAAAAATAATCTTTATAACGCTTCAATATAAACAACGCCCTCCTTCACTAGTTGCGTAAGCAGGTTTTTTTTGACTTCCTCGTTCAACTCGCCTGGTAATTCGTCTAATGTAAATTGCTTGCGCTCAAATATAAAATCAATCACCGGTCGCACTGCATTGCTTAACTGGATAGCCTTTCCCCAGAAACGTAGTTCAAAACCGTTATCATTTTCGACAGAAGAGAAAAGTACCCCTTCATTCAAGCGAAAAGACGTTTGCGGCTGAATAGACTGTACATTGCATACGCTTTCAAAATAATTACGTACTGGTTGCGGCTGTGCAGTACGGTAACTTTTATTGAGCCTCTCTATGCCATCCTTAAAATTCAGCTCTGATAATTTTTGCGTAAGAAGTTTTACCTTTTCTTGTATTAGCTCGTCAAGATTGTCTTTCCAAAACGGAACCGCCTCTCTAAATTCTTTAAACGCTTCCAGTTGCGGAAATACTTCGTTGAAGAATCGTACCCAGGTGAAAGAGAGTATACCGATGGTGATATGTGCCGAAACGCCATCATCGGCTACGGCATCATGCACATAGCCACGAGGTACATATAGAAAATCTCCAGGCTTAATCTGAAGGGTTTGTAAGGGCTCTTTGTTATAATCTTTGCTAACGAAAGATTGATTCTTGGTAGGTAGTTCTTTTTCAAAGCCGTATAGGTGCCAGGTTTTGGTGCCAGCTATCTGCAGTACAAATACATCGTGAGTATCCCAATGCGGATGAAATCCCTGCGAACGACTGGGCGTAATGTATAAGTTGGCCTGAACGGGTGAATTAAATTTTTGCGATAATTGCAAACAGCAATGAGAAAGATTATTAAAATAACGTTGTCCTGCCTGAATTACAAAGGTAGCACCGTTGTTAAACAGTGCAAAAGCTTTATCGGTATTGATAATTCCATCTTTTCTGTGATGGCCTATAGGTGTGCTTTTGAGCGTGTATTCGCCATTAGGAACTTCCTTCCCGTCTTTTACCATACGCACAGAAGGGTAAAAGATATCCTGTCTATCCAGATAATCTGAAATTTCCTGTGAAGTAAGTATAGGGTTGTAATAAGATGCATCGTTGCGGTTAATGTATAGAATATCCTTTTCGTGGTATCGGGTAAAAAAATCGTCAATAGTATAAGGTGCGATAATCGATTCAAAAAAACGCGTCATATAAAATATGATTTATGTAAATGCAAAATGTAAAAAAGCTGCAGAAAAGAATATCACTGCAGCTTTGTAAAAAGTTTTTTAATAGAACTCAAGCGTTAAGATTTATGCGCCGTCTCCACCATCACCGTCTGCACCACCATCTCCGTCAGCGCCACCATCGCCGTCTGCTCCGCCGTCACCATCGGCTCCGCCATCTCCATCAGCGCCATCGCCTCCGTCAGCACCTCCATCTCCATCTCCGTCATAAGCCTGTGCTGTTGCCGAAGTTTCATCCAATCTTGTTACTTGCAGTTCGTCCTGAGAGAGATCGATATAAGTTGTTTCCATAAAATGCGTTTTTAAAGAATGAAGAAAATTAATTCGTGTTAAGTGTAAAGTAATTAATTTTCTTCAACCGAAAAAATTTAAAGGCGAATAATTACGCACCTTAGCGAACTCTTAACAAGTTCGGCGCCTTTTACCGTAGCCTGTATTTTTTCTGCACTTTCGGATCATCGAAATATTCATTCAGCTGTTTCTCCGAAAGATTTTCCGACATCTCAGTAGGTACTTCTGCTAGCTGTGTCTGACTTTGTCTTAACTCTTTTTTCAGCGTCTCGGTTTTTACCAAAATGAGAGGATCTCTATCGCCCGACAGCTGATTTTCGGTAAGAATATAATCCAAACGCTTAATGTTCGTACGCAACAACGTCGCTTGATTTTGCTCTGTTGTTCTCTGAGGGGCAGCAGCTTCTTTCACCGGCATAGCGACCACACCTATGCTGGGCAGTATTTTCCCCGTATTTTGCTTGCTTTTATTTTCACCCGCAGTTGTTGCCAGCACAGTACCTGTAAGTGTAGTTGTTGCAGTGGTAATATCAAATCCCGACCGCCAGTTCTTCGTTTTTCTAAGCCTTTTGTCTAACTGCAGAAAGGTGTATTTATATCGAAGTATCCAAGTTTTTAGATTATTGAGGGCGTCATTATATTCTTTTGTCGCTATATCATAATTTAATCCGTTTTTCACAATCACCTTTACACGAGCCGTATCAGCATAGTTAAAGTTAGTACTACCAATGAATTCAAGATTCACGACACGCTCCCCTTTGGGGTCTTGATCCGTAACAAAGTCATATCCTGGCACCCACTCAAAATAATCGTCACAGGTTTTGGGCAATTTGAAATTACCAATGGACACATCGCTGGATACAAGTATCTTATCAATGGGGAAATTACCGTTTTCACACAATACACTAAAGCTCAGTCGATCTCCCTCCACAATCGTAACTGGACTTACCACCGAAGGTTTAATTCGGGGATATACTACATCAGTACTATAAAAGATCACACGGACGGTAGTATCCAGCCTATCCAAAGGATTAGACAAACTTTGCACACCAATTTTTACAGGATATTCCTGATCATATTTTAATCGGCCTGCAAGAAACAATGATTTATTAGATTTAAACGAAAGTACCCCATTATCTTTATCCATCTTAAAACCCACCGGAGCTTCTTTCAAGAACCAGTAATATTTTTTGGGATCCTTATTAATCAAAAATTTATAAGAGAGACTGGAATCCACATGCAATGAGAAAAAGGGGCTGAAATTCACTATTCTTAAAGAATCCATGCGGGACACTTCAGTTGCGGGTTTCAATACTATGCTATCGGGTCTCACCTGCGATCTCACTGATAACGAAAGTAAAAACACTACTAATAAAAGGGCCAGCTTGATATTGCGCATAACTGATAAGTGTTTGAATTCACAGAATTTACAAAGTTAGGCAATAGACGTCGAATAGCCTGAATAAGTGGGCTGAGGCTTTCAATATTCTTTAAAAAAAGCCCCTGCGTGGAAACGCAGGGCTTAAACCAAAACTAACTGCTTATGAGAAAAACTTGCTTATTGTACCTCTATTTCTTTTGACGCTGCTTTAGCTTCTTCCTTGCGCTGAAGGGTTACTATTAAGATACCATTAACATATTTTGCTTCAACTTTATTTGTATCAATCTTATCATCAATAGTAAATACCCTTCTAAAAGAGCGCAAATGAAATTCTTTTCTTAAACTCTTACCTTTTTGCTCCTCACTTTCGATTTTCTTTTCGGCTGAGATAGTAAGTAAATTACCATCTACAGTAATTTTAAAATCGGCCTTATCGTAGCCTGGAGCCACTACCTCAATCTGATAGTTTTTTTCGTTTTCAGTAATGTTTACTGGGGCAAAACCTTTTTTATCCGGCACCAGTAAATCAGTTTTAAATAAGCTAGGGATTTCGGTAAAGAAATCATCTACCAGACTGTTGAAAGTTCTTTCAAAAGGAATGCTGTTGAATTTTATTAAGTTCATAGTGTCAATCCTCCTTTTTATTGTTTTTTGGAATATTATTCAATAATCGATTTCGCCTATCTCTATTCAAACTATGAACCAATATCATTTATAGAGACATTTTGTCATTTTCAACCTTTGCAAAATGACAATCCGTCATAAAACCTTATTACTAATCGTAAATTTGTCGCTCAAGCATATATCATGCTGGAAGGGGATAAATTCGACGAATAAGAGAGAAGGTTTACAGGCTTACACTAAACAATTTCTCTAAATTTGCGTTGAATGTATTTAAATCTTAAAACAGTATAGAAGTATGTATCCCACTGAAATAGTTCAACCCATGAAGGAGGAGCTCACCGATAACGGGTTCGTAGAATTGCTCACTCCGGAAGATGTGGAGGCCAGCCTGGCCAAAGGAGGAACCAACCTTGTTGTAATCAATTCTGTATGTGGATGTTCTGCAGGAACTGCGCGTCCGGGAGTATTGATGGCTATTGCGAATGCCACTAAAAAACCCGACCATCTCACAACCTGTTTTGCAGGATACGATATTGATGCGGTAAAAAAAATTCGTGAACATTTACTGCCCTACCCACCCTCTTCTCCATCCATTGCTTTGTTTAAGGATGGCAAATTGGTACATTTCATCGAAAGACATATGATCGAAGGACGCTCGGCGCAGATGATAGCTGAAAATCTCATAGCTGCCTTCGATGAATATTGCGCTTAAAACGATTTTTTTATATCTTTATTACGGAAGATGCGTAGCATAATGCTACGCATCTTTGCTGTATATAATTTATTAACGCTGATATTTCAACCTAGTTTGTTGTAATATTGCCGCTAATAAAACAAAAATCACCTACTGCATGTATCCTAATTTATACTACCTCTTTCGCGATTGGTTTGGCGTAGAATGGAAATTCTTACATTTCCTGAACACTTTCGGTTTTTTTGTTGCAGTTTCTTTCATTATCAGCTCTATTGTTTTAACCCGCGAACTTCGGCGCAAAGGGAGAGAGGGGGTAATGTTTCCAACTGAGGAAACCATTGTTGTAGGTAAACCCGCCAGCTGGGGCGAATTGCTTACCAATTTTATTTTAGGATTTGTATTAGGTTATAAAATTCTGGCCTTACCGTTTGTTGACGAAAGCCTAAAGACCAATACCCAGGAATATATCTTCTCATCAAGCGGCAACTGGTTTACCGGTATTGCACTGGGGGCACTGTTTGCTTTTCTGAAATGGAAAGAGCGCAATAAACAAAAACTGCCACAACCCGAAAAACGCGCTATCCGCGTATGGCCACACGATCGCGTAGGCGAGATGACCATGATTGCATTGGTTTTCGGGCTAGTGGGTGCCAAACTTTTCGACGCTTTTGAAAACTGGGATACCTTTATTCAAGATCCTTCTTCGATCTTTTCCGCTGCAGGACTGACGTTTTATGGAGGATTAATTTGTGCCGGCGTTGCTCTATGGCTGTACACACGCAAGCATAAAATACCCTTTGTTCACTTTGTAGATGTAATGGGACCGGTAATGATGCTAGCCTATGCCATAGGCCGAATTGGCTGTCAAGTAGCCGGCGATGGCGACTGGGGCATCTACAATAGCGCTTATAAAACCACGCCTGCAGGAGGCGTATTTCCGGCAACTTCGGGTGATTTTGAAGCGGCTCTTACCACCCATGCCGAGTATTTCGCCCGACACGGCTCTGCTCACGCATCCTTTGTAAAACCAAAAATTTTAAGCTTTTTGCCTGATTGGTTCTTCGCTTACGACTACCCTCATAACGTAAATGAAGCAGGCGTACCGCTAGCAAACTGTAGCGATTTACAATATTGCACCCATTTACCAGTACCAGTTTTCCCTACACCGATGTACGAGGTCATTATTTCCTTTATCCTATTTGGAATATTGTGGATGTTAAGGAAACGCATCCACATACCGGGAATGCTATTCGGCATCTATCTTCTATTTAATGGATTAGAAAGATTTTTCATTGAGCGCATACGGGTAAATGTAAAAATGCATTTCCTAGGAATGGAAATGACTCAGGCTCAGCTTATTTCATTCTGCCTGATGTTAGGAGGTATTGTTTTAATCATTTATTCCAAAATAAACCACAAAAACATGCAACCAAGGACCAGCTAATTACGTTTATAATATAAATTTATTAACTTAATGCCCAGTTTTGTGGGAGACTTTAGTATATTACTATTGAATTTCTTCCATTTTATGCGTACCTTTGCAGGCTATTATTTAAATTGGGGCGGAATCTTTCACTTTAGTTTACCAAAAGGTTATATATAAACAATATGCGTCAGCTAAAAATTGCTACACAGATTACTAACAGAGACTCACAGGCAGTGGAAAAATACCTGCAGGAGATCTCTAAAATTTCAATGATTACACCCGAAGAAGAGACCGTACTCGCCCAGCGTATCAAAATGGGTGATCAACGTGCTTTAGACAAGCTCGTTCAGGCCAACCTTCGTTTCGTGGTTTCTGTGGCAAAACAATATCAGCACCAAGGATTGTCGCTTAGCGACCTCATCAATGAGGGCAACCTTGGTTTGATTAAAGCAGCCCAACGTTTTGATGAAACCAAAGGGTTTAAGTTTATTTCTTATGCCGTATGGTGGATTCGTCAGAGCATCTTACAAGCTTTGGCCGAACAAGGACGTCTGGTACGCTTACCACAAAACAAAATTGGCACTTACAACAAAGCCAACAAGGCCTACATGGCATTTGAGCAAGAGCATGAAAGAGAACCTTCTACCGAAGAGCTTTCGGAACTGCTGGAGATGAGTGAAACCGAAATCAATAACATCTTCCAAAGCAACACCCGTCACACTTCACTAGACGCTCCGGTACATGAAGCGGAAGATGTGGCTATGGGAGATCTGCTGGAAGGAGGTTCTAATACCGACGAAGATGTGATGAAAGATTCACTGCGCAACGAAATCCGTCGCGTGCTGAAATCTCTCTCTCCACGTGAAGCTGAAATTGTAAATGCCTATTTTGGTCTTGATGGTGAAAACGGTGTAACCATTGAACAAATCGGTCAGAAATACGACTTAACGAAAGAACGCATTCGTCAGATAAAAGAACGTGCGATTAAACGCCTTCAGAAGGCGAGATATAGTAGCGCTCTAAAAGCCTACTTAGGTTAAAAAATTATGAGACTCAAAGCTCCGGTCCGTGGCCGGAGCTTTTTTTATGCCTTCCTGCGAAATGTACTTCATTTCAAATAAAAAATATTGAATTATTATTGCGGCTAAAAATATTGGCGTGAAGATACTTGTAACAGGCTCTAATGGATTTGTAGGCAGTCATGTTGTAGCTGCTTTGCTGAAAGAAGGACACGAAGTATTTGCCTCCTCTCGCACAGGAGATGCCTCCTCCTTCAATAAACAGTATCCAACCTATCGCTTTATACAGGTGGACTTTACCGATCCATTCTCCCTACACGACGCCTTTGAATTCGTACAACCTGAGGTGGTAGTACATTGTGGGGCTATGAGCAAACCCGATGAATGTGAACTGAATCAGGCTGATGCATACGACGTGAATGTATACGGCACATTGCAATTATTGCTAAATGCAGAAACCTATCAGTCCTTCTTCGTACACCTATCTACTGATTTCATATTCGACGGTGAGAAAGGAATGTATACCGAAGATGACCCTGCCAATCCCATCAGCTACTATGGTCGAACAAAGAAAGAAGCAGAGGACGCCGTTGCTGAATATAAATTCGATAAAGCTATTGTAAGAACTAGTTTTGTATATGGCAAACCTCTTTACGGGCGGGATAGTTTTATTGGACTGATAGCAAAAAAACTGAAAAATAATGAACCCTTTAAAGTGGTAAATGATCAGCAACGCACACCGACCCATGGCGAAGACTTAGCAAAAGGCATTAGAACCATCATTAACAAGCGCGCCTGTGGTGTATATAATCTGGCAGGAAAGGACCTGCTTACACCTTATGAAATGGCCCTTGCCACAGCAGCATATTTAAATATTTCGGCACACCAACTGACACCTGTAACCCGAGCAACATTTCAGGAAAAGGCGCTGCGTCCTCTAAATGGAGGCTTAAATATTGCAAAAGCACAAAGAGAGCTAGATTATCATCCTATGAGTTTTGCAGAGGGACTCGAAAAAACACTGGCTGAATAAGTGCCCTCATCCATATTCTCATCCATATTGCGCCAACAGAGCCTGCACCTCTTCCAAAGTATTGACATCCTTGACGGTTTTATCTTTACGCCAGCGTAAAATACGCGGAAAACGCAGCGCCACGCCCGACTTATGACGGTTGCTTCGAGCAATACCTTCGAATCCTATTTCGAACACCAACTCGGGCTTTACGGTTCGCACAGGACCGAATTTTTCTACCGAGTTGTTTTTTATAAAACGATCGACCTCTTTTATTTCCTGATCGGTAAGACCTGAATACGCTTTAGCAATGGTAACCAGCCGTTCTCCCGATTTTACAGCAAAAGTATAATCGGTATAAAAACCACTCCTGCGGCCACTCCCCTTCTGCCCGTAAATCAAAACGGCATCGATAGATAAAGGGTTTATTTTCCACTTCCACCAATCGCCTTTTTTACGTCCGGTATGATAAATAGAGCCTTTTGCTTTTAACATTAGCCCCTCGCTATTTACCTGCCGTGCCTGTTCCCTTAAGGCTGCCAATTCGATCCAGTTGGCAAACCCTACAACCGGAGATATTTTTATATTCTGTAAAGGAACAGAAGTAATTATTTGCTCTAATAGTTGTCTTCTTTCGATAAGGCTTCTTTCTCGAATATCAGTGCCGTTCACTTCCAGAAGATCGTAAGCATAAAAACCTACTGGCACTTCTTCCTGTAATTTTTTGGAAATAACTTTTCTATTTAATCGCTTCTGCAGATGGTTAAAATTCAGTACCTGTCCATCTTTATAGGCTAGAATTTCACCGTCTATAACCGTACCGTCGGGCAGGTACGATGCTATAAATTGTAAATCGGGAAACTGATCGGTGACCAATTCCTCTCCCCGACTCCATAAAAACAACTCATTGCCCCGCTTAATCATCTGGCCTCTGATACCATCCCATTTCCATTCGGCTTGCCACTCCTGAGGGTTTCCCAGCTCCTCCACAGGCTTATCCATGGGATAGGCTAGACAAAAGGGGTACGGCTTGGAGTGATCGGCATTAATATGCTTACCGGCAATGAGATCGGTATAATCGGCTTCCTCTGGACGCCATTGCCCCATAATACTATGCATAATGGTATTGCTATCTACCCCTGTAAACTTCGAAAGCGCATTGACCAATAATTTGGACGATACACCAATACGAAATCCGCCGCCAATGAGTTTATTAAAAATAAAACGCTCATTATAATCCAGCCCGTTCCAAGCTGTAAGTACAAAAGTTTTCTTTTCTTCTTCGCTTTTGGAAGCCAGCTGTAGCAACTCTTGCATCCATTGTGACAAGCTTTTGTCAATACGTTGTTGAGGCTTAGGCAATATTAGGCTAATGGTTTCACCTAAATCTCCCACATTACTGTAACATTCCAGAAACAGCCACTCAGGAAGTTCCGAAAGCTCCAGCGCCCATTGTCGCATCAGCGTAGTTTTTACAGGTCGTTTAGGGCGACGTCCTGTAAATAAGGCTATCAACCAAAGCTTATCCTCATCCGGTGCTACTGAGAGATATGCGACGATAGCATCCAACTTATCGTTGGTCTTATTGCTAACTTCCAATGCTTGTATCAATGCGGCAAAATGTTTCATACCTCCGGAGAGATTGCTTCTTTGGAATTATCGGCCTCCGCTTCCTCATCACTACCGTATTGCGTTATTACCTCTTGAGCAGCAATACCTATTTCATTAAGATATTTCGAAAAAGTAGCGGTGTAGCCATGTGTCACATATACCTTCTCAGCGCCAGTATACCGAATGGTATCTAACAATCCTCGCCAGTCTGCATGATCGCTCACTGCAAATCCGGCATCCACACTTTGCCATCGTCTGTTGCCCCGCACCTGCATCCATCCCGAACAAATAGCTATAGCCCCGTGGGGTATTTTTTTTATCATATTTGTTCCCAATAAGGATGGTGGTAAAATCACAATACTGTTTTGCAAAGCCGTTCGAGGTGTATCGCTCGTCCATTGTTTGGCATGTGGTAATGTAATACTAGCAGATCGAATGGCTTCATTAAGTCGCTCAATGGAACTATGCACAAAAATGTTGGCCACACCTTCTAGTCCTTTCATGAGTCGCTGCGCTTTTCCTAAACTGTACGCTATGAAAATGCTGGTGCGACTGTTAGACTGATTGCGGAGGATCCACTGCTTGATGTTGTCGAAAATTTGCACTTGCCCTAACCAATTATAAATCGGTAACCCAAAAGTGCTCTCCGTTACAAATTCGTTACAACGCAAAGGCTCAAAAGGTGTAGAGATGCCGTCGTTTTCAGTTTTATAATCACCCGAAACCACGCTCACAAATCCCTTGTACTCCAATCTTACCTGTGCAGAGCCGATAATATGTCCAGCAGGATGTAAACTAAGCTTAACACCGTTGATATTTTTAGTTACTCCATAAGGCAATGTTTCTATCACGGTGTCGGGACCTAATCTTACCTTTAGAATAGGCTGGGAGAATTCATGTGCCAGATAGTATCTACTACCCCAACGGGCGTGGTCGCCATGGGCATGAGTAATCACCGCAAAATCGACGGGCTGCCAGGGATCAATATAAAATTTTCCTACTGGACAATAAATACCTTTAGCAGTAAATTGTAAAAGGCTCAATGATAAAAGAATTTGTATAGAAATTTACCCAAATATCATTCCTTATTTATTATATCAACGAGTAATTGTACGAAAATTTAGTGTGATTATAAAAATGGCCAGCCATTAAGCTGACCTCAAGACTTTATAAGCTTTGACAAAAGCAGCATTAGCTTTCCGCAGCAGAAGTAATTTTGTCCGTTATAATGTAGTACTTCTGACCATTAATCTCCTCCTCATGCCACCGCCAGTCCTTTAGGTTTATGGATGTGGTCACAGAAGATAAATACTTGATGGCATCTGCAGTGAATTTAATAGGCAGTTCCTTGGGATAAGCACTCTCGCCATCAATGACAGTTAACATTGCCTGATTGTTGGTTAGAGCGTTTCTCATATATTAAAAAATTAACATTTTTTTAATATTAAAGAAGTCAAATCCAGCAATTAGACTTTTGTATAACAATAATCTAGCTATAAGGTTGAAAATGGGCTAGCAAGTATTTTCTGAGTAAAAAATCCACAAAAGGTACGCTATACGCTTAAAAAAGCGGCTGCTAATTTAGCATTTTTTCAGTTTTTTACAAAACAGATGAGCCTGGCAGGGCTTTTAACAAGTGCTACTGATGCAGGCTATGTTCTTCTACTTTGCCTCGCTAAATGGTATTGACAAATGCCAAGCCTTAAGTTTCGGATTTTGCTTCGATAGCCTCTCCAATGGTTTTTACATCTGCTTCTGCAATATCTCCCCAGATTTGCTTCCACCGATTTTCGTCTTTTCTGATTTGAGTAATCTCTTGACCATCGATATGGCAGATATAAAACGGTATTCCATCGGTAGTCTCAGTATAGGTTACCTGCACCCGTTGCGACTTCCCATTTACCTGTGCATCTATTAAGAAATCATTTTTATTGCCATATTCCATATGTGTATGTTTTTAAGTAGCCCTGGTAGTTGATAATTCAGCCTAGATACACAAAATGGTACCAAAACCAAGCCAAAACTGATTACGGGATGCGAAATCTTAAACCCTTATTATCGGTGTTGTAGCATACATTTTGCAGAATAAGATTTGTTAGGCTACCTTCGATTTTGTGGACTAATTTTTACATTAGTAAAAATTACCATGTATTATATAATTATTTTCTAAGTTTGAACCTAGCCAACAATTCATTAGTATTGTAAGGCCAACAAGATAATATAGTTTTGAGTAAAGGATTAAGAAAAATTTTAAGGATTATACTTTGGACTGTGGCCGGCATTATATTGTTGGTCATACTTGCAGCGACATCTCTTACCGTTCCTGCCGTACAAAATTTAGTGAAAAACAAAGTCATCACTTATCTTAAAAAAAAGACAGACACCGAAATTAGTCTGGAACAGATTCGTATTACTTTTCCTTCTGGATTAAAACTTCAACAGTTTTATATAGCAGATAAGAATCATGATACCTTATTATATGCCGGAAATCTGAGTGTACAGCTGAACATGCTAGGATTTTTAAGAAATAAGGTAGAAGTGAACTCTATCGCATTGGAAAGGGTCTATGCCAACGTGCATCGCCTACATCCCGATACTGTATTCAATTATCAATTTCTGGTTGATTCATTGGTAAGCGATGCTCAGGAAGAAGTGAAACCTCCTAAGGAAGATACTGCACCACTACAACTGAAGCTTGGTAAAATTCTTCTGGATGATATTCGCATCAATTTTAAAGATGATGTAGCGGGAAATGATGCCGGCATTGCATTAACCCGTTTAAACGCAGTGGTGGATAAGTGCGACCTAGAAAACATGCACTATGTGCTCGACAGATTAGATTTAAAAGACACTCGCCTACACTATTTTCAGAACAAACCTCTTACAACCCTTAAACAAGTAGCGGTAGAAGCCATAGAAACAACTCAAGACGAGTCCGGAGGGAGTTTGCCTTTGATTGAAGTGAAAAGCTTTTCGTTCAATGGAGTGGAACTGAAATACGATGATCGGCTTTCAGATATGCAAGCCTCTGCATTTCTTAAAACATTCCACCTTCGTGATCTGTTGATAGACCTCACACATGGCAAGTACCAAACCGATAAGGGAGAACTCAGTAACTCAATTATCGAATTTGCTTATCATCCCGGACCTAGTACTAATGAGGATAAAAAAACTACCACAGATACTACTGAGGCCTCCTCATTTAGCCTTAATCTCAATAATATTGTTTTAGCCAATAACAGAATAAAATACGACGATCTCTCCGCACCACGGGAGCAAGGTGGTGTAATGGACTTCAATCATCTGAACGTAAAAGGACTAAGTCTGAACGCGGAAAAATTTATCATAGACCGTTCAGGCATTACCGCAGTTATAAAAGATGCTCAGCTGAAGGATACCTGCGGATTTGAGCTAAACGATCTAAAAGGTCGTGTAGTATACAATACCGAAAAATTGAGTGTGGAAGATTTAATTATAAAAACACCGCACACCTCTATCCATAATAATACGCTACTTACTTATTCATCAATCGATGATCTTACCAAATACCCGGAAAGAGTAGGTGTAGCACTTAGCTTTGACAACTCAACCTTAGGATTAGCTGATGCGGCTTACTTCTCCACTGCAATTCCGGCAACTTATCGCCATCAACAATTGCAAATGGTGGCATCGGTGAAAGGACGACTAAACGATATCACTATTCATACATTTCGTTTACACGGCCTGAAGAATACCGACATCGATATTACCGGCAATATCAGAGGTCTACCTGATACAGACAAAGCATACTTTAATATCAATATCCCCAAATTACGCACCTCAAAAGCTGATATTAATGCGCTTGCACCAAAAGGAACCATTCCCCAAGACATTGAATTACCCGGATACATTGCTGCCTCCGGGAAATTTGCAGGCAGCATAAAAAACTTTACGACCCATTTCAATATAAATACCGACATGGGAAATGCCCAGCTCCATGCAAAAATGGGTGGCTCTGCCAAAACACCTTCCTATACAGCCCATGTAGACTTAAGTAAAGTACATGTCGGAAAGCTTTTAAAAAGAAATGATGTAGGAGAATTGAGCCTGGTATTGGATCTCAATGGTAGCGGCATTACTCCCGAAACAGCAAATGCCGTTGTAAATGGTAAAATATTAAGCGCACAGTATAATAATTATAACTATCAGAACATACAGCTTGATGGCAAGTTTGCCAATCAGACATTGGAACTAGCAACCAGTAGTCCTGATTCCAATGCGCACTTTGATATTGTAGCGCGTGCGAGTATAGGAGGCCAGTACCCCTCCCTTACCGGCAACATCGATTTAAAAAGAATCGATCTGCAAAAACTAAATTTTTCAGATACGGAGCTGAAAATTGCCGGACTTGCAGTATTGGATTTTCCGACCCTAGATCCTGATTATCTAAACGGAACTGCAGTGATTAGTAGCGTCCAAATTGCCACTGATGGGAAAGTTCTTAACATGGATACTGTGCAGCTGGCTGCTCAAGCTACAGATTCTTCCAACTACTTACGACTTACTTCAGAAATTATCAGTGCCGAACTAAACGGAAAGTATCAACTTACCCAAATCGGTCAGGCCTTTATTAACGAAATCAGTAAATATTACGCCTTTGCACCTGCAAAACCTACTCCGCCACAACACATGCAATTTCATGCAACAGTACACGATTCCAAGCTATTGAAAGAGTTGGTGCCGGAGTTGAAAGCTTTTAATACTTCAACGTTGAATGGAGTGCTCAATACGGATGCAAATAACCTGACTATTCACGGAAACTTTCCACGCATTGCATATGGAGACTTCAATATAAATAACATCCAACTGAACATTGGCAACAGAGATACTACAGCTCTGGATTACGAATTGAATATTGCCAACATTCAAAGTCCGTCTATTCAGCTTTATAATGCTGCCGTTACAGGAAATGCTGCGGACAATTTGCTGCATGTAAGCCTCTTTTTACGCGACAGCAAGAACCGCGATAAATATACCATTGGTGGTAATTTCAAAGCAGCAGACGGCACCTATCAGTTTTCACTCGATCCGCAGCAACTGCTATTAAATTATGATCGATGGAATGTTGCAGCCGATAATTTGATACAATACGGCAACGCTGGCATATACATCCGAAACTTTGTCATTAGCAACAACGGTCAAGCGTTATCGGCCAATAGTATATCAGACACACCTAATGCCCCCATTAAAATTGCTTTTAAAGATTTCATGCTGGAAACGCTTACGCGGTATGCCGAACAAGACACTTCACTGGTGGGCGGTTTGCTCAACGGAACCGTGGAACTTCGCAATGTAACGGATTCTATGCAACTAGAAGCTAATCTTGCAGTGAGTCAGCTTCGCTATCAGAAAGATCTCTTAGGAGATTTGGAAATATACGCGGATAATTATACTAAGGATGCTTATAAAGCTGATATAACACTTAGTGGCCCTCATGACTTGAGAATCTCCGGATTTTATTATACAAGTGATAAAGGCGCTCTTGATATTACTGCTGCCATTAACCGTATTGACTTGAAATACATCGAAAGCCTATCCGGGGGGCAGGTACGAAATGGAAGTGGTACACTTACAGGTAACATTACGGCTAAAGGCTCGTTAACGTCACCAAAAGTTTTGGGCAACCTGCAGTTTAAAGAAGCAGGACTGAATATCACCCAATTGAACTCTTATATCAGATTAAAAAATGAAACCATCTCATTTGTCGACGACGGAATTCAGTTCAATAATCTAACGATCCTAGATTCATCTAATCAAGCCCTAACGCTGAACGGCATGATTAAAACCAAAGATTATCAGAATTTCGGTTTCGATTTAAGGTTGCGGGCTAACAACTTTAGGGTATTGAACTCGACTGTTGCAGATAATGAATTGTTTTATGGCAAGGTATATCTTACTGCAATGGCTCAGATTGGTGGTGATATGAACAAACCTGAAGTTACCGGTACGCTTAGAGTGAATAAAGACACTAGGTTTTTCTTTGCCATACCGGATAGTGATCCGGACATCGTTAATCAGGAGGGCATCGTAGAATTTGTGGACATGGATGCACCACCTAATAACAGCCGACAAGCACTTGATGTGGACAGCATTACACGAGCTCCACTGAAAGGCATTAATCTATCTATGAACCTCCTTACAGAAAAAGAAGCCGAAATTACAATCGTAGTAGATCCTGCAAATGGTGATGCCTTGCTAGTAAAAGGTGAAGCAGAATTAAACCTAACCATGGATCCTAGCGGTACCATTGCAATGACTGGTCGTTACCTTATTTCGGAGGGTAATTATAATTTATCTATTGGAGGCCTCGCAAGAAGAAAATTCATATTGCAGCAGGGTAGTTATATCCAGTGGACGGGCGCTCCCACTGAGGCGAATATCAATATCACAGCTACTTATAATATCAATACCTCGGCTATCGATTTGATTGCTGACCAGATACAAAACGTGGATCAATCCACACAGACCACCTATAAACAAAAGCTACCGTTTATTGTGTACCTGAAAATGACCGATCAGCTATTAAAACCGCGTATCAGTTTTCAGATCGATATGCCCGAAAATGAGCGAAACGCCTTTAGCGGTATTGTCTATACGCGCTTACAACAACTGAATACTAACGAAAGCGAACTGAACAAACAAGTATTTGCCTTATTGGCCTTAAACAGGTTTGTATCCGAAAATCCTTTCGAAAGCTTATCCAGTGGCATTTCTCCCGAAATGCTGGCACGGCAAAGCGTTAGCCGTCTGCTCACACAACAACTGAATAATCTCGCCGCCGATTTGATAAAAGATGTGGACATTTCTTTCGATCTTACGTCAGAAGAAGATTATAGCACCGGTTCACAGCAAACAAGAACTGATCTAAATGTTGCTCTATCCAAAAAACTGCTTAACGATCGTTTAACCATCACTGTAGGTAGTGACTTTGCATTGGAAGGATCCCGGAACACAGGTTCGGGGACGAATATTGCTGGTAATGTCAATATCGAGTACGCATTATCACGTGATGGGCGGTATAGACTAAGAGCTTATAGGCGCAACCAAAACGAAGGTGTCATCGAAGGCCAAATTATTGAAACCGGCTTGGGATTTGCACTGGTTGTAGACTACAATCGATTTAAAGAAATTTTCGACAGCTTTAAAAAACGAAACAGACGCGGTAGGGAAAGGTAAAACACAATATTAATCTTGAAGTAACATCTTTGTGAGTATTTATATCTATATGCTAAAGCGCTCGAACATATTATTTCTAATCATTACTGCAGTTTTGCTTTACTCCTGTAGTGGAACAAAATATTTGAAAGAAGGACAGGTTTTATATACAGGAGCGGAGGTAAAAGTAAACCCTGATAGTGCTCGAAAAGTTCCGGGAGAGAAATCTATAAAAAGTACACTGGAAGAACAAACCCGACCTTTACCCAATAAATCCTTGCTGGGAATGCGATACAAACTATTTTTTTATAACCTAGCAGGAGAACCCAAAAAACAGAAGGGATTCAAATACTGGATGCGAAATAAGTTGGGTGAACCACCCGTATTGATGAGCGATGTACGTTTACAAACCAACATCAATGTATTACAGAGTTATCTACTGGGGAAAGGATATTTACAGGCTCAGGTATCTGCAGATACTGTAATTAAAGGAAAAACCGGAAAAGTAATTTATACAGCTATCACCAAAGATCGATATACACTTAACAAAATACAATTTCCTCAAGAACCCACTGCCCTAGACAATCTCATTCGACGCACTTCTAATGAATCGCTTCTTAAAAGTGGTGAATACTATGATATCGATATTTTCACAGCAGAAAGGGAGCGTATAGACAGTGAGTTGAAAGAAAGAGGGTATTTCTTTTTTAATCCGGATTATATATTGCTACAGGTAGACAGTACCATTGGCAATAATCAGGCAGATGTATATGTGAAAGTTAAAGACCTAACGCCTATCGAAGCATTGAAACCTTACAGAATAAATGATATCAATATTTATCCCAACTATAATTTACGCAGAGACTCAGCCATCAAGCATACTGCCCCGATTGTCTACAAAGACTTTAATATCTATGACCTTCAAAACACATACAAACCACAGCTATTTGAAAGGCTAGTATTCTTTAAAAAAGACGAACCCTATAATAGGAGTAACCACAGCCTGAGCTTAAATCGTCTTGTAAACATCGGGACATTCCGATTTGTAAAGGCCGAATTTAAACCTATCGATACGTTGGAAAGTGATCTGCTAGATGCTAATTTTATTCTTACTCCACAGAAGAAACGTTCTCTATCATTTCAAGTACTCGGAACCAGCAAATCCAACAATTTTGTGGGATCGGAGTTAAAAGTATCAGCCACTAACCGCAACTTATTTCGCGGAGCGGAGCAATTTAATGGCAGCCTGAGCGGAGGTTTTGAGACGCAGGTTAGCGGAGCTAATTTAAACTCTTATTCACTTTCCGCAGATGCTTCTCTGATTTTTCCAAGAACTGTTGCCCCGATTCGGCTTAAAAATCTTGGGAACTCGGTTCCTAAAACACGTATTTCCTTAGGTGGCCAATTCTTGAGCCGAGCATTGTATTATAGCCTAATCTCCGGAAAAGCAGAGCTGGGGTACAACTGGAAAGGCAGTGAATATATAGAGCACAATCTGAACCCCTTATCAGCTACCTACGTGCGTACACTGAATACCACTGATAGCTTTAACGTTTTGTTGGAGCGAGTACCCTCCCTCAAAGCCAATTTTGAGAATCAATTTATCTTCAGCTCAAGCTATAATTTTGTGTATAGCGATTACTTTAAGGAAAATAAGCGCAATCATATCTATTTCTTGGGCTCTTTTGAAACTGCGGGCAATCTTGTAAATGCATTTTTGAAAAAAAGAAATGAGAACGGACAAAAAACATTGTTCAACACTGCCGTAAATCAATTCATCCGTATTGAGGCAGATTTCCGCGACTTTTATAAACTCACGAAGAATTCGATACTTGCCGGTCGTGCCAACATAGGCTATGGTATTCCATATGGAAACAGTAATGTGCTCCCTTATATCAGACAATTCTTTGCAGGAGGTAGCAACGATATTAGAGCATTTCGCGCCCGAGCACTAGGTCCCGGCACTTACCATTACCCCGACAGCAGCAGGTATTTTGCAGATCAGGGTGGCGATATTAAAATGATGCTGAATGCAGAGCTGAGAACAAAGCTTTTCAGCATCATACATGGCGCCGTATTTATCGATGCCGGAAATGTATGGACTGCCAAGACAGACTCTTCCAGAATGGGCAGTAAGTTTAAGCTAGCCAATGCATTGAGTGAATTTGCAGTAGGTGGCGGTGTGGGACTCCGTGTCGATGCTACGATATTTGTTGTAAGATTCGACCTAGCCATGCCACTCCGAAAGCCATGGTTGCCAAAATCGGAGCGATGGGTACTAGATAAAATACGATTTGGTGACCCGGCCTGGCGCAAAGAAAATTTAATTCTGAACATCGGTATAGGATATCCATTCTAAATATAAATTATGCAATATGAGCTTTATCATTTCAAAACCTAAAAATTTCTTCGTGGCTACTTTTAATTTGCTCAAGACCGCAGGAAAGGGTTTTATTGAAGATAAGGTTCCTAAATTAAGTGCCTCACTGGCATACTGTACTATTATTTCATTAGCACCATTACTAACGATCATTATTGCATCGGCAAGTATTATCTACCGAAAAGAGATTGTTGAAGGTAAAGTTTACGACATAGTAGCTCAGTTCACTACGCCCGAAACTGCAGCGCAAATACAAACCGCAGTAATGAATGCCAGTCTTAGTGGTAAAACTACCATGGCACTCACAATAGGTATTATATCCCTGCTTATAGGAGCAACAGCTGTATTTTTGGAAATACAAGATAGTATTAACACAATATGGAAAGTAAAGGCCAAACCACGCAATGGATTGTTGAATTTCCTTTTCAATAGGCTAAAATCTTTTTCTCTGATTATATCCTTAGGATTTTTGTTATTGGTTTCCTTAACTATCAATAGCATATTAGGGAGCTTGCAAACCCGCTTTCAAGAGTTAATACCCATTAACTCAGGGTGGCTATTTTTTATATTGAATAACGTCATCACATTTGTAGTTATTACTTTACTTTTCGCGATAATTTTTAAAGTACTTCCGGACGTTATTATTAAATGGAAACCGGCTCTAGTAGGCGCAGCTTTTACTACAGTACTATTTGCAATAGGGAAATTGCTGATAGACCTGTACATTACAAAAGCGAAGCCGGGAGCCATATTCGGAACGGCAGGTACGCTTATCATCATTCTGGCATGGGTGTATTACACCTCTTTCATACTGTATTTTGGAGCCGAATTTACGCGAGCCTATGCCGAAAAATTTAGCGACAGAATTAAACCTTCTAAATATGCCGTACATCTAAAAGTACAGATAGAAGAAGAGCCTATTACTGAACTTCCGACACAACATACCGAAGAAAAACAAGCATAATATTTCAACTATAAGTATGTTGCATTTATTAGGCACTATGGTAGACTTCTGACAAAAATCATTTTTTCACCTAACCTAAGTCACCCGGTAGAAAACATATCCACTGCACCTTTGCCCGAGCCAAGTATGGCTATCAGCAATGGGAGTAGTCATCAACCATACAACATGTTATCACTGCGGCGAATCTTGTCCGGATACTGATATACGTATTGAAGAAAAAAAATTCTGCTGCGAAGGTTGTAGGATGGTCTACGAATTACTGAGTGCAAACAACCTTTGCAGCTATTACAAGCTTAACGAAAATCCAGGCGTTACACAAAACCGTCCTGTAAGTCCTAACAAGTTTGCATTCTTAGACCGCGCCGACATTGCTGAAAGACTCATACGTTTTTCGGACAATAAACAGACACAGGTCATCTTCTATCTCCCACAAATGCACTGCAGTAGCTGTCTGTGGTTGCTTGAGAACATTCATAAGATTAACCCTGGTATTCTTTCTTCCAGAGTCAATTTCGCACGCAAGGAGGTATTTATTATATTCGACAACAAGGCCACAACACTTAAAAAGGTAGCAGAAACATTAACCTCCATCGGGTACGAACCCCATATTAGCCTTGCCGGCAACCACGATGCAACGAAGAAAAACACCGATAACTCTCGGATTTATAAGATAGGGGTTGCAGGCTTTTGCTTTGCCAACATTATGATGTTTTCCCTTCCTGAATATTTTGGGCTGGGACAACAGTCAGAGCAAGAGATAGGATTGGCTTTCAAAATCCTCATTCTATTGTTTTCTTTACCTGTGTTGTTCTACTGTGCTTCAGAGTTTTTTACTTCCGCATGGAAAGGCCTTCGGCATCGCTTTTTAAATATCGATGTACCTGTTGCTGCAGCTATTTTAATCACTTTTCTGCGCAGCATATTTGAAATATTACAAGATACCGGGAATGGTTATTTCGACAGTATGAGCGGCATTGTATTCTTCATGCTGGTAGGCCGCACTTTGCAAGATAAAACCTATCAAGCTATATCGTTTGACCGAGATTACAGATCCTTCTTTCCAATTGCGGTAAATGTTGTAAAAGACAGCTCCATCACACCAACACTTGTTCAGGATCTAAAAGTAAACGATGTTATACAAATTCATGCACAAGAGTTAATCCCAGTGGATGCGATCCTTTCAAAAGGCAATGCCAAAATTGATTACAGTTTCGTTACAGGAGAAAGCGTGCCTGTGCAGAAAAATATTGGAGAACTGGTGTACGCTGGCGGGCGCCAAACTGAAGGTTGTATCGAGCTAATTGTTGCCAAAACCGTATCTCAAAGTTACCTTACAGACCTCTGGAACAAAGCTGTATTCCGGGAAGAAAAACAATCAAAAAACTTATTCATTCACCAGATAAGCACATGGTTTACGATAATTGTACTAACACTGGGCATCAGCGCACTCCTTTATTGGCATCTGAAAGGCCAGCCAACATTAGGTTGGAATGCCATTACCACTGTATTAATTGTCGCTTGTCCATGTACGTTGGTATTAAGCGCATCCTTCGCTAACGGTAATTTGCTGAGAATATTTAGTAAAAATCAGCTTTATTTACGTCATCCCGATGTAATCGAGCAGCTACAAAAAGTTAATCACATTGTATTTGATAAAACAGGAACACTTACCGACAGTAAACATACTTGTAAAGTGTCTTATGAAGGTCACCTGCTATCACCTCAATTGGAACAAGAAATTGCGGCACTGCTTCGACAATCCATCCATCCGTTGGGAGTAGCCGTAGTGCAGACAATCGAGGATCGATTACAACATGCAATCGATATGCTTCCAATTGAAGTCGCCAATTTTAAATTATATGAAGGGGAAGGCATTGAAGGTTGGGTAAACGAAAAACACATCAAAGCAGGCTCTGCAAAATTTGTAAACATCAATTCAAAGCATGAAGAAAGCAGTGTAGTTTATATTGCTATTGATGGCAAAGTTTACGGTAAATACCTTATAAGCAATAATTATCGGAACGGAGTAAGAATGCTAGTTCAACAACTCAAAAAAAACTATACTCTTTCTCTTCTTTCCGGAGATAATGATAGCGAGAAAAGTACGCTGCAGACATTCTTCGGTCTAGATAGTCACCTCCTCTTTAATATGTCCCCTAAAGCAAAACTTACTTACATAGAAAATCTACAAAAATCCCAATCGGAATACGTGATGATGATTGGCGATGGCTTGAACGATGCTGGTGCACTCAAGCAAAGTAATGTAGGCATAGCTATCACCGATGATGATAACAAATTTACTCCAGCCTCCGACGGTATTCTGCATGCATCAAAGCTGAACAAGCTACCGGCCCTGCTTTCCTTAGCACAAAAGAATAGATTCATTATTCTATTTGGCTTTATGCTTTCATTTATATACAACGTAATTGGACTATCGTATGCATTAAGCGGCACCCTATCACCTGTGATATCAGCTATCTTAATGCCACTAAGCTCACTCACCATCATCCTTACATGCTATTTCCTTACTCGATACTTGGCATGGAAAAAAGGATTATGATATGGTACGGATAACAGTATGATAAAAATCATTAGTACGGATGACCTAGGGCATTATAAAAAAATCAGTTCTGTTAAATATTTGTGTTGTTATGATGGTGATTATCCTACTCCTGATTATAAGCATCTGTATCTCTGGAGGATTCCTTATCGCCTTTCTATGGAGTGTAAAGGATGGACAGTACGATGATAATTACGCTGCGGCAAACAGGATATTATTTGATCAAACAAAAAATAAAGATTAATGCAAGTGGAGAAATTTCGTTACGACAACCGCATTCCTAAGCTTTTCTTGATTGCCACTATATTTTGGGGTGCTGTAGGCATGCTCGCTGGTCTTTTGATAGCTTTTCAATTAGCATTTCCTGCTTTGAACTTTGACTTACCCTTCACCACATTCGGAAGGGTTAGGCCGGTACATACTAATGCAGTGATTTTTGCATTCGTAGGTAATGGAATTTTTACAGCTGTGTATTACTCTTTGCCCCGCTTGCTTAAAACGCCCATGTGGAGCAATACATTGAGCAAAATACATTTTTGGGGCTGGCAGCTCATCATTGCTGTGGGTGCCGCCACTCTTCTTTTAGGATATACTACAGCAAAGGAATATGCCGAACTAGAATGGCCACTCGATATTGCCATTACAGTAATATGGGTTGTGTTTGGCATCAACATGTTTGGTACCATATTCACCAGAAGAGAGCGTCACTTGTATGTTGCAATCTGGTTTTATATAGCCTCTTGGGTAACGGTAGCCATGCTACATATCGTCAATTCATTTGAACTACCGGTATCGCTCTTAAAAAGTTACTCGTGGTACGCAGGGGTGCAAGACGCCTTGGTACAATGGTGGTATGGACATAATGCCGTTGCATTTTTCTTAACTACCCCCTATTTAGGACTGATGTACTATTTCCTACCCAAAGCTGCTGAGCGCCCTATATATTCTTACAGATTAAGTATTGTTCATTTTTGGAGCCTGATCTTTATATATATCTGGGCAGGTCCACACCACTTGTTATATACGGCACTTCCGGAGTGGGCCCAGTCCTTAGGCACCGCATTTTCGGTAATGCTTTTACTTCCCAGCTGGGGTGGTATGTTAAATGGTCTGTTTACGCTGCGTGGTGCATGGGACAAAGTGCGTGAGGATCCAGTATTGAAATTCTTTGTGGTTGCAGTTACCTGCTACGGTATGAGCACTTTTGAAGGTCCCATGCTTTCTTTAAAAAATGTAAATGCTATTTCACATTACAGCGATTGGACTGTAGCACACGTACACATAGGCGCTTTAGGCTGGAATGGATTCCTCACATTTGGTATGGCTTATTGGCTGGTTCCACGATTATTCTCCACCAACCTCTATTCTAAGAAGATGGCTGCCCAACACTTCTGGCTAGGTACGCTAGGAATAGTGCTGTACGCTATCCCTATGTACTGGGCGGCATTCCGTTCTTACTTTATGATGTCTGCCTTTACACCCGAAGGGCAGCTGCAGTACCAGTTTATCGATGTAGTACAATCCATGATCCCCTTCTATATTCTTAGGGCGATCGGTGGCTCCATCTATCTTCTAGGCGTGCTACTGATGGTATACAATCTTGTTAAAACTGCTAAGCAAGGCAGCTTCTTAAAATTTGAAGAAGCTGAAGCACCCCGACTGGAAAAAGCATACAAACCACAACCCGGAACCTTCTGGCATGCAGTCATTGAAAGAAAACCCACCTTGCTTTTAGTATTGAGTCTGATCGTAGTAGGATTAGGGGGAATATTTGAATTGATCCCTACTTTTCTGGTAAAATCAAATGTTCCCACAATTGCCAGTGTAAAACCCTACACACCGCTTGAGTTACAGGGAAGAGATATTTACATACGTGAAGGCTGTTATAATTGTCACTCACAAATGATTCGTCCGTTCCGGTATGAAGTGACGCGTTATGGAGAATATTCCAAAGCAGGAGAATTTGTGTATGACCACCCGTTTCAGTGGGGCAGTAAACGTACCGGTCCCGATCTGGCTCGCATAGGCGGCAAATATCCTGATAGCTGGCACTTCAACCATATGCTCGATCCGGAATCCATGGCTCCCGGCTCTGTTATGCCCAAATACCCATGGCTTTTCGAAAACAAGTTAGATATCTCAACTACTAATTCCAAAATACATGCAATGCGAAAGCTGGGTGTACCTTATCCCATAGGTTATGAAAAGGAAGCCAATGAAGAGCTGAAAAAACAGGCAACAGATATAACCAACAATCTTGCAAAAGATAAAATAAAAATAAGTAGTGATAAAGAAATCATCGCTTTGATCGCATACCTGCAACGACTAGGCAAGGACATTAAGGGAGAAGAAAAAGAATCTCTCGCATCAAAATAACGCAATATGAAATTCACGTACTATCTGGAAAAAATAACAGGGGTAAGTATTTATCCCATTATCTCTCTGCTATTGTTTGTAACCTTTTTTATACTAGTTACGCTGTGGGTGTTACGAACAGATAAAAAAACTATTGAGCATGTTGAAAATCTTCCGTTAGACAATGATTAAATCAGTTTTTATGGGGAACCTGAAATTCATATATATTACAATACTCCTATCATTATCTCTTACAACTATACAGGCCCAAGATGCAGCGACTGCTGCAAAAACATCGTTCGGATTTATCAGTTCCAATGATATACTAATAGCATGTGCCGTATTTCTAGGACTTGTAATCATCGGACTAGGAAATGTATTAAAATCAGCCATCAGTTATCATAGACACAGAAAGAAAACTGCCACATCCGAAAGTATTAAAACGCTATTAGTACTGATAGCTCTTGTATGGTGGGGCGTGGCCGCTGCACAGGGAGGCGATACCGAAGCCCCTGTCACCCCCACATATACATTTACAGAAGCTGATTTTTTCAGGGGGGTAATGCTCATCATCATATTGTTGGAAATGATTACCATTTTTCTGTTTGCAAAATGGATTAAATATTTTACCGGCATAAAAGATTATGAGGAATCCTTAGCAGCAGCAAAAGCTCCTACAGAACAAAAATCTAAAACGGCCTTTCAAAGTTTTTGGGAGCGCATTAATAAGTTCCAACCCATAGAGCATGAAGCACAAATTGATACGGGACATAGCTATGATGGCATTCGCGAATTGAACAACGTAACACCACCATGGTTTAAAATAGCATTTACTGCCAGTATTGTATTTGCTGTAATCTATCTATGGCGCTATGAAGTATCGGGCAGTGGTTTGAGTCAGATAGAAGAATATGAGCGAGAAGTAGCTATTGCCAGAGCTAAACAGGAAGAATATCTGAAAAAACAAGCCAACAAGGTGGATGAAACCAACGTAACCATGTTGGATGCTGCAGGCATAGCGGCCGGTGCCAAACTTTATGCCACCAACTGCACGGCTTGCCATGGTGACAAAGGTCAAGGAGGTGTGGGGCCGAACCTTACCGACAAATATTGGCTACACGGTGGCAGTCTCAGCGATATTTTCAAAAGCATCAAATATGGCTGGCCTGCACAGGGAATGAAATCTTGGAAAGATGATTTCTCTCCGGTACAAATAGCACAGCTAACTAGTTATATAAAATCCATTCAAAATACGAATCCGCCCGGAGCAAAAGAACCACAGGGAGAAGAATACATTGACGAAGTTGTGGAAAATAATAATACTTCTGACAACAGCTCAACAGGGAATGATAGTAATGAATTGGTAGCGCAATAGACACGACAACAATATGAACGAACCAATATCATCCATACAAGAAGAAACATATAGAGACAGAATCGCTTCGGTCACCGAAAAAGGAAAAAGAAAATGGATATATGCACAACAGCCGACAGGCCGATTTTATAAAGCACGTACTATCCTTGCCTGGTTATATCTGATTGTTTTTTTCACCATGCCGTTTATAAAGGTAAACGGCATGCCTTTCATCATGCTGAACTTCTTTGAAGGCAAATTCATACTGTTTAGTAAAATATTCTGGCCGCAGGATTTTATCATATTCGCGCTGGGCATGATTACTATGGTAATATTTATCGCACTGTTTACTGTAGTGTATGGCCGGCTGTTTTGCGGATGGGTATGCCCACAAACCATTTTTATGGAATTTGTGTTTCGAAAATTAGAATGGTGGATAGAAGGAACCCCAACACAACAGAAAAAACGTGCTCAGCATAAACAATCTTTCGATTTCTTATGGCGTCGCATCATTAAGTACGTACTCTTTTTTGTACTATCCTTTCTCATTGCCAATACTTTTCTCTCCTACATCGTTGGTATTGATGAACTAAAAAACATGATTGCGGCGCCTATTTCTGAAAACTTCGGATTACTAAGCGGTTTGCTGGTATTCACTTTGCTATTTTTCAGTGTGTATGCGTTTGTAAGAGATCTTGTTTGTACTACTGTTTGTCCTTATGGTAGGCTACAAAGTGTACTCTTCGATAAAAATACGATGCTTATTGCTTACGATTACAACCGGGGGGAACCAAGAGGGAAACTAAAAAAGCATACAGAAAATAATTCAAGACCACGAGGAGACTGCGTTGACTGCAAATTATGCGTAAACGTATGCCCTACTGGTATTGACATACGTAACGGTGTTCAGATGGAATGTATAGGATGTACTGCCTGTGCGGATGCATGCGATAGTGTTATGCTAAAATTAAATCGTCCTACAGGATTGATTCGCTATGCATCCGAAAATGAAATCCAACATGGACAAAATTTCCGATTTAGCGGAAAAGTACTAGGATACAGCATTATGCTGTTTTTACTTCTAGCGGCCATGTCGGTAATGATTTTTACACGAAGAAGTATCGACACTTCTATCGCACGGGTAAAAGGGCAACTCTATCAGGAAGTACCAGAAGGCAAACTTAGCAATTTGTACAATGCCAAAATTATTAACAAAACCCACCAACCGATAAAGGTTCATCTCAAATTAAACCATATAGAAGGAGGTGAAATTAAACTGATAGGTATACCTAATATCACTTTAAAACCTGAATCTATTAATGAAATTTTCTTCTTCGTTATTTTACCCGACAGAGCAGTAAAACAGAGGAGTCAGAAAATTAAAATCGATGTATATAGCGAAGAAAACAAATTACAGACTATAAAAACAACATTTCTTGGACCCTTTAGCTAAAACATATGAATTGGGGATTTAAAATATTAGCCGGAATCATTGTATTCATAGCAGGCATGATGACTATGGTAGTTATAGCTCATCAGCAAACCAACGAAATGGTAGATGAAGAATATTATCTGAAGGAACTACAGTATCAGGAGGTCATCAATGCCAAAAACAATTTGGCACAACTTGCAGATACGGTTCAGATAAAAGATAGCCTGAACATGATTTACATTCAATTGCCGCACCAAAGCTTTGAAGCAGGAGCAATCGGCACCATAACGTTTATGCGTCCCGCAGACAAAAGCAAAGACATTAGCATACCTGTGATGGTTGACAAAAACGGAATACAAATAATCAACAAAGAACAGTTATCGCCAGGCATGTATATTGTTACAATAAACTGGCACTGCAGAGAAATCCCTTATTATAAAGAAATGAGGTTCGTCATCAACAATTAAACCATGAGTATCGGAGGAATAATCATCACAGGATTTACTATAGGCCTTCTGGGCAGCTTTCACTGCATAGGCATGTGCGGTCCTATTACCTTAGTGCTTCCGATACAACAACCCACCATATCGAGACGACTCACAGCTGTTGCACTATACAATTTGGGAAGAGCCCTCACCTATGGTGCTATGGGTGGCCTTTTCGGAAGCTTAGGCTATGGATTATTTATGGCCGGATATCAGCAGCTGGTCTCCATCATTTTGGGCGGTGTTATGTTACTGTTTATTGCAGTAAAATACTTTACTCCCTACCCTATTAAAACAAGAAATACATTTCATCAATACATTCAGCAAAAACTAGGCGGCCTACTGAACAGCAAAAACCATGTACCCTATTTATGGATAGGCATGATAAACGGTTTTCTACCCTGCGGCTTAGTGTATATCGCTATAGCATCGGCAATAGCTACAGGGAATGGGCTACATGGAGCCCTTCTGATGTTCATGTTCGGATTGGGCACACTTCCGCTTATGTCCAGCTTTATGATAGTAAGCAAATATCTATCTCACTCTTTTAAAACCAGAATGGTAAAACTTATCCCAGTATTTACAATAATGATAGCTGTGCTGATGATTCTGAGAGGCCTCAACCTTAATATCCCCTTTATTAGTCCGATGGTTAAATCAACGCAAGGAGTAAGCTGCCATTAAAGAGTTTATCTCAAGACGTCTCTCCTTCCATTCTTTTCATTATTGATATTTTTATATAATTTACGCCCCTTTAAAGCGTATATTACTAATGATACAGGGGGTTGCTTCTTCGCCATATAAGAAGAAAAAGTTTTATCAGATACTGTATGTTCAGGTTTTAATAGCCATCGTCATCGGCATATTGCTCGGTTATTTTTACCCATCTCTAGGAGAAAAAATGAAACCGCTGGGTGATGGATTTATAGGATTGATCAAAATGATCATTGCTCCTGTAATCTTTATCACCATTACGGTGGGTATTGCATCGATGAACGACATGAAAAAAATAGGGCGTGTCGCCTCCAAAGCGTTTATCTATTTCATTACCTTTTCTACGCTGGCTCTTATCATTGGCTTGCTAGTAAGCAATATTGTACAACCCGGCAAAGGATTAAATATCAACCCTGCCACACTAGAAGCCTCGGCGATTTCAAAATATGTCGACAAAGCACATGAAAGCTCCCTTATCAACTTTATTCTCGACATCATCCCTAAAACACTCGTAAGCCCGCTTACGGGAGATAATATTCTTCAGATTCTATTAATCGCCATTTTGTTTGGAATATCTATTTCATTAACACTGCCCCATAGCAAGCCTGTACTGGATTTTCTGGAAGCGTTGTCCTATCCTGTGTTCAAAATTGTTGCTATTCTAATGAAATTAGCTCCCATAGGAGCTTTTGGTGCTATGGCCTTTACTATTGGAAAATACGGGATAGAGTCTATTGGCAATCTGCTCATGCTAGTTATTACCTTTTATACAACATCTATTTTCTTTGTTCTGGTTGTGTTGGGAGCTGTAGCAAAATATAACGGGTTTTCCATTTTCAAATTTCTCAAATACATCAAGGATGAACTATTGCTGGTGTTAGGAACCAGCTCTTCAGAGGCTGCCCTGCCCATGCTTATGCAGAAGATGGAGAAAGCAGGATGCCCCAAATCTATCGTAGGGTTGGTAGTGCCTACAGGCTATTCCTTTAATCTGGATGGGACCAATATTTATATGACATTGGCCGCCTTATTCATTGCACAAGCCTGTAATATCGAATTATCCTTAGAAAGTCAGATTGTATTGCTGCTTGTTGCCATGCTTAGCTCCAAAGGAGCTGCTGGAGTAAGTGGTGCGGGTTTCATTACATTAGCAGCGACACTGGCAGTTGTACCCGAAGTGCCTATAGCTGGAATGACTTTAATTTTGGGGATCGATCGTTTCATGAGTGAGTGCCGTGCCCTAACCAACATTACCGGCAATGCGGTAGCAACGATAGTGGTAGCCAATTGGGAGAAACAATTAGATAAGAAGAAACTAGAGGAAGCCCTTAATCAAAGATGATCTGAATTTGATACATCTATATCTAAATAAAAAGCCTGCATACTTATATTGCAGGCCTTTCTTTTATATGCTTTTATAGCGTAGGCTACAGCTTTAATTTATGAATAGCTTCTTCCACGCCTCGTATTTCTGCCAACCCTTTTAATCTACCTATAGCTGAATATCCAGGATAGGTTTTTTTATTCAAGTCGTCCAACATCTGATGGCCGTGATCGGGGCGCATGGGAATGCGGCGCTGTTGCTCCTGCTGTAATTGCGTTACATAATGGATAATCTCGATAAGATTGCCTTTACCTTCAAGGTGGTTTGCTTCGAAGAAATTGCCTTCCTCATCCACCTCGGTACTGCGCAAGTGTAGGAAGTACACCCTATCTCCATATTTTTTTATCATTGCCAGCAGGTCATTATCCCTACGGGCGCCATAGGATCCTGTACAGAAACAGAGCCCTGCACTTTTGGAAGGCACATTTTTAAATAACGCTTCAATATGTGCATCAGTGCTCATGATACGCGGCAATCCCAATATCGGATAGGGAGGATCATCGGGATGAATTGCCAGTTGCACTCCGTACTCTTCGGCTGTAGGCGTAATTTCATTCAGAAAGTCGAATAGATTTTGCTGTAGTTGTTCGGGAGATATTTTTCCGTACTCGTTTAAAAGCGATAACACTTCCTCGGTAGTAAACAGACCATCGGATCCCGGAAGCCCCATTAAACAGGAAACTTTCAGCTTTTCAATTTCATTCAAGCTAAGGCCGTCAAAGAATTTTTTAGCCTTTTTTACGGCAGCTTCGTCGTAATCGTTTTCCGCCCCGGCGCGTTTCAGTATAAAGACATCAAATGCCATGAACTCTTTCCATCCGAAACGCAAACAGAGGGCTCCTGTTTCTGTAGGATAGTCCAGATTGGTTCTTACCCAATCCAGCACCGGCATAAAGTTGTAAGTAACTACACGAATATCATTTTCAGCCAGATTTTTCAGGCTGATTTTGTAGTTCTCGATCCAGGTTTTGTAATTCCCGTCTCTTTTTTTGATATCCTCGTGTACAGGCAAGCTTTCCACCACATCCCAAGTAAGGCCGGCATCTTCAATAATTTTTTTTCTTTTCTGAATTTCTTCTGAAGTCCATACCTCGCCCACGGGAATATGGTGTAGCGCTGTAACAACTCCGGTGGCTCCTGCCTGCCGAATGTCGCTTAGCGAAACAACATCGTTAGGACCATACCAACGCATGGTCTGAATCATCTTATAACTCATAATCTGCTAAAATAATCAAAATAAACATACTCTACATCTTCCCGGGCAACAATAAAAAACAGCCCCATAAAAATGGAGCCGATTCCTAAACCTTAAATATATAAAAAACTAAAGCCTTATTTCATTACCTAGACCGACGATCAGAACGGCTGCTTCTCTCGCTGCGTGCTGCTGAACGACTAGGGGCGGAGCTGCTACTACGGCTTTCGAAGCTACGGCTCTGCGACCGGCTTTCCACTCGGGGGGCCGATTGCCTTTGTGCTTGCACCTCTCTGGCACGTATTTGAGCTTCGGCCTGGCGTTGCTGTTGTTGCTGTTGAACACTACGCTGTCTAGCCTCAGCGGCTCTTTGCTGTTGTTGGGCGGCTTCATTTCGCTGCCTCATTTCCGAGATACGTGCCTGACGTTCCTGCTCACTGCGCTGTCTTGCCTCACGGGCTCTTTGCTCATGCTCCACCCTTTGTCTTTGCATTTGCTCCGTACGGCCTATATTATTTTCCCTCGTTCTGGACGCGTTATCAGTAATACGACGGTTATTATTACTTCTTATATCATTATTCCCTCCGGCTCCTCTGTTTTGAATGGCATCTTCCCTACGTGGAGGAGTATTCACCCGCACATTTCTATCCCTGCTTAATTCGGAACGATTAGTATTACGCGAATTATTTCCATCGTTTCTTGCCTGACTAGGGGCTATAGCACTCCTATCATAACGTTGCACGGTTCGAGGAGCATAAGTGGCTTTACTGCTTCTTTCGACAGTAGGTCTATACACCGATACCGCATTCCTACTCAATGATGCCCTTCCCGGCCTATCAGAATTACGTACGCTCAAAGGGCGTATACGTCCAGTATATCTTTCCACATCGGTTCTGCGTGGGCCTGAGATATAATGTCCGCCTCTGCCACCTCGGTTACCATGATAGTGGATGATAGTGGTACGATTAATAATGGTAACATTATTGCGATACGGATAGTAGTACCCAGAAATATACCGCGAAGTCATATAACGACTGGGAGCAAATGTCCAGTAGTCGTAAGGCGGATTGTATGTTCCTATTCCAATGGAGATACTGATACCCGGACGCAATGGTGCCCAGCCAAAGTAATCACCACCACCACGCCATACTACCCATGCCGGGGCCCAATCATATCCAGGAACCCACAACCATCCATAAAAGGGATCGTAAAACCAGCGACCATAATGAAATGGAGCCCACCCCCACTCATAATCCGAATACCACATCCATTCATAATCGTTGGTATAAATCCAATAACCGTTGGTTGCATAAGGACGGAAATTAGCTCCTACTCGAGGACGCCAAGTATAACCGTATTCTGGATAATCGATCCATTCTCCGTAAGGACTCAGAGCATCGTAGAAGGTCTGGAAGCTTATACTTACGCCTACCCGAGGTTGTGCTTCAACGGGACGTGCCATCAATGCACCTACCAACACCAATACTCCTAGTCCCAACGATTTTATAATTCTTTTCATTATCGAAACGTTTTATTGCTGTTACAAATATTGTTTGAGCTGCGCGCTTCTGTATTAATGACGCATAGATTGCTGTAAAGTTGCTTGAACCGCTCTTAAATTATTTTTCCTAATTCTTTTTAGGATAACTTTTGCATTTAGAAATCGCGACCCACGTAAGAAACCTTTGAATATCAGGATGCTACAAGAAAACCTTCCCTCACAAAAAAATTTAGGAGCGAAGCATAAGAATTGGCATATTTGTAGCATAAATGACCGTTGATTATTACGAAATATTACAAATATCTCCTACCGCCACATTGGCTGAAATCAAAACAGCCTATAGAAGACTAGCACATCTTTATCATCCTGATAAAAATCCGGGTAATAAAAGAGCTCAGGCGCATTTTGAACTGATTAAAGAAGCTTACGAAATACTGTCTAATCCAGCTAATAAAGAACAATATTTACAGGATAGATGGCTTGCCAAAGCACAAGGTAATCCCTTTCAAAATGCGATTATCACCCCCGAAAACATCCTTACCGAAGTACTGGATACCAGTACCCGGCTAAGTTATATTGACCAGTATCGCATGAATAAAGAAGGCGTTAAAACCGAACTGCTTGAATTGTTATCCGATATAAACATAACGATATTACAGGAGCACAATGAGATTTCCATTAATGACGCAATCGTGAGTGAATTTTTACGCATCATCAATATTTTGCCTGCAGTAGATGAGCTTGCTTTATTAGAAAGGGTACGCTTAATTCCTTCTAATCATACCGAAACGCTTAAAAAAAGAGAAAACACACTGCAATCAAATATGTTTTGGGAAAACTGGAAGCCTGCTTTCATTCTATTGATGGTAATTTTACTGTGCCTGCTTATCTGGAGTAATGCTATCCGATAAATTCCTGCGAATCTGCTTTATAAATTTTATCTTTCATAAATAAAATAAGCAATATGATTCCTATTGGAGATGATAACACCGGTCGTACTATAACTCCGTTCATTAATTATTTGCTTATTATCATTAACGTGGTCGTTTTCATATTTGCCCAAAGATTAGGTTCCAACGAGGCGTTTCTGATGAGCTACGCACTTATTCCTGAAGAAATACTTACAGGAAGAGATATTGTAGGAGGTGGTCTTTTGCATACTCCCATCAACATATATGGCACCATATTCACTGCAATGTTCATGCACGGTAGTATTGCCCATATTATAGGTAATATGTTATATCTCTCGATTTTTGGCGATAATCTGGAAAACGCCATGGGACATTTACGCTATCTTATTTTTTATCTATTATGCGGCGTGTTGGCATCCGCAGCCCATGTATTTATGGCCTACTATACTCATAGTGGTCTGTATATTCCCTGTATTGGCGCTTCGGGTGCTATATCGGGCGTCTTGGGAGGTTATATGATATTGTTTCCCCGCAATAGTATTCGCATGTTCGTTTTTCCCTTTGTTATAAGGGTGAATGCTTTTATAGCACTAGGACTGTGGATAGCCCTACAAGTGTTAGAAGGTATGGGCAACTTGGGTAGAGAAGGCGGCGGAGTAGCTTATGCAGCCCATGTAGGTGGTTTTCTAGTAGGATTGCTGCTGGTACGTTTTTTCGCTACTACTACTCCTCATCCCAAAACTAAGTACAGACGCTATTAGCTTTTCTTTTAAACAATATATTGCATCTTCGCATTCTAACCTATAATATAAACTTTATTTCAATTAACAACATTAAGCATTTTGTATGAAGTACATTTTTTCAACTATTGTAATCTGGTGTTCCGTACTCTTTGTGTATGGTCAGGATAGTAATACCTACTGGCAGCAAGATGTAGATTACACAATAAATGTTACACTTGATGACAAAGCCAATGCCCTAAAAGGCAACATCAGCATTCAATACAAAAATAATTCGCCGGAAACCCTGAACTACATCTGGTTTCACATCTGGCCTAATGCCTATAAACACGACAGCACCGCTTTGTTCCAGCAAATAAAAACTGATCCTACCTCACAAGAAGATTTATCGAGCATTACTTATGGATATATCGATGGACTCAACTTTAAAGTAAACGGCAAAGCAGCGAAAACCGAACCGCACAGCAATCCTCAATATATCGACATTATTAAAGTAGTACTCCCAAAAGGATTAAAACCGGGAGAGTCTACCAATATTCAAACAGATTTCTACGTAAAACTCCCCTCCTATTTTTCACGATCGGGTTATGCCGATGGTCAGTTCATGGCTACCCAATGGTATCCCAAACCCGCAGTGTTTGATAAAAAAGGGTGGCATGAGTTTCCTTATCTAAGCATGGGTGAATATTACAGTGAATACGGAAACTTTAAAGTAAATATTACACTTCCGGGAGAATATGTAGTAGGTGCTACCGGTGTGTTACAAAATGAAGACGAACGGGAGCAATACAAAAAAATAGGCACATTCAACGCTACCTACCGCGATACAGTTCCGCAGTTATACCAAGGCAAGCCCGGCAATAAAACACTTACCTATATTGCGAAAAACGTTCCGGACTTTGCATGGTTTGCAGAAAAGAATGTCGTAATTCAATACGATACATTGGTACTTCCATCAGGAAAAACTGTAGATGTATTTACCTACTATAAAAATAAACCTGAAACTATTTGGAAAAACAGTGTGGACTATGCCAAAGATGCTACCAGATTTTATAGCATGGCTATCGGCGAATACGAATATCCCACCGTGCAAGTTTTTGAAGGCCCTAAAAACAATTCCAGTGGCGGTATGGAATATCCCATGATTACCTTGATTACAGTACCAGGAGCCAGCAAAGAGTATTTGGACGGTGTGATTGCACACGAGATCGGCCACAACTGGTTTATGAGTATGTTGGGGAGCAATGAAAGAGAACACACTTGGCAAGATGAAGGTCTCAACACCTATTATCAGTTTCGATATGAAGCCGAAAAGCACCGATATAACTCCATATTTGGAGATCAAATCCCCCCCGAACTGAAAAAGTTGCCACTGAATCAATTCCAATCGCTTTTATATAATGCCATGAAACAGATTCCGATGACACAGGTGATTGACCAGCCTGCTGCCAATTTTAAGTCAGCAGAAGAATACGGCATTATATCTTATATAAAAACAGCCGTTTGGGTTTACGAGATGGAAAAACGCTTTGGGAAGGATCAGCTGGATGCAGCTTTTCAACAATACTTTAAAGAGTGGCGGCATAAACATCCGCAACCCGAGGACTTAAAAGCCTCTTTCGAAAAATCGTTAGGTACAAATCTGGACGAGTTTTTCGACAAACTGAAAACAGAAGGAAACCTATAATTTTTATAAGCATCATATAAAAATAGGGAACTATGAATATTGTTTTAAATGGCCGTAAAGCTTTAGTGGGAGGAGCTAGTCAAGGGTTAGGAAAAGCTATTGCTATGCAGCTTGCAGCCAGCGGTGCATCGGTAACCATTGTGGCGCGCAATGAGGAAAAACTCAAAAAGGTGTTGCAAGAACTTCCCGTGACAGAAGAACAGCAACACGGATATATTGTTGCAGACTTTTCAGACTACGGGCGCTATAAAGCTATCATGAATGACTACTTCAGCAGTCATAGTGTTGATATCCTAATAAACAACACCAATGGTCCTAAAGCCGGAACCGTTAGTGAGCAAACCGATGCTGACTACCAAGCAGCCTTTTCGTTACTTTTCCAAACAGTGCAGTACACTACCAGCCTAGCATTGCAAGCCATGAAGGAAAAGCAGTACGGCCGTATTATTAACCTCACCTCACGCACTGTAAAAGAGCCGGCCGACAATCTGGCCTTATCCAATACCATCCGTGCTGCTGTAGTAGCCTGGGGTAAAACACTAGCACGCGATGTTGGCAAATACAACATTACCGTAAACAATATTCTCACTGGTAATTTTGATACCGAAAGACTGAGAGAATTGTTCACACTACAAGCTCAGGCGCAAAATACCACCCTCGAAGCTATTACACAAAAAGCCGAGGCCGACATCCCACTGCAAAGACTTGGCAAGCCCGAAGAACTTGCCAGTTTAGTAACATTCTTGGCATCAGAACAAGCTTCTTATATCACAGGAACCAGTATTCCGGTAGATGGAGGACTTTTAAAATCAATATAACTCTCATATTTCGAGTTACTACTTTTACTTCAAAACTCTTTCTCCAACGAAAGAGTTTTTTTATTTTTATCGCTCATTATCAATCAAAACAAACAATTATGACTAAACGATTATTCATCGTCCCACTTCTCGCCCCTCTTTTGCTAAAAGCACAAACTCAAGACTCCACGCTTGCAAATAATTTTTCCTCCGACCATCCTACCTTCTTTCAAAGAGATTGGGTAAAAAAAGCAGTGGCGCCAACAATTCTTTTCGGGGCATCTGCTGCAACATGGAATGACAGAGAAAAAATTCGCGAGTTAAGAAACCGCTATATACCCACCTTCCGAAGACATTATGACGACTATTTACAATACGTTCCCGCAGCAACCGTATTTGGTTTAAAGTTTGCCGGCGTTAAAGGACGGAATAATCTGGGAAGAGCCACCTTATCCTATGCCAGTAGTGCTGCCATTATGGCTATTATTGTAAACTCTATTAAGTATACGGCTAAAGTGGAAAGGCCCGATGGTTCTACAAAAAATTCATTCCCCTCTGGCCATACAGCCAATGCCTTTAACAATGCATCTTTCCTACATAAAGAATACGGACTCGTAAATCCGGCTTACAGTATCGGGGCTTATAGTGCTGCTACCTTTACAGCTCTTGGTCGTAACCTTAATAATAGACACTGGATTTCGGACGTGCTGGCCGGTGCAGGAATTGGGATTTTGTCTTCCGAACTGGGTTATTTCTTTATCGACAAGATATATAAAAACAAAGGCGACTACTTAGGGTATAAAGATAGAACCAGTGACAAACCCTCCTTCTTATCCTTGAAAGTAGGTACAGCATTATCTACTACCAATTTCCTGAAGGAATCTGAATTAGATGATAAGAAAGAAACAGGCTTAGAGGCCGGAATAGAAGGAGCCTATTTCTTCACAAAGAACTGGGGGTTGGGTGGTACATTCTCCTTCACCAGTTTCCCAGTGAAAGGAGTGTCCTTTGAATTAGATGATGAACCTGAAACTTATGATATCGTAACACAATCGTTAGGGTTTCTCAATTTCAGTGTAGGCCCCTACTTTTCGCATTCACTCAGCGACAGGTTGCAGCTTATGGTAAAAGGTTCCATGGGCTATTCTAGTGGCGCTAGCGGTAAGATTTTCATTAAAAGCGATCTTATCGATACTCCCACTAATGAACTCGAAATTGCAGATTACAAACCTTCCAATGGTTTCAGATGGGGAGGCGGCACTACGCTCACCTATAAATTCAATAATCGTATTGGGATAACCGCATATGCAGATTATCATAGAATGAACTCAACGGTAAAATATACCTTCAATGATATCATTGCCGATGATGATATGGACGAGAATCTCAATGCTCAGGCAAAGGAAAAAATGAACTATGTAGGATTAGGTTTAAAATTAACTGCATTTTTCTAATTAAGCGTCACAGCATTAATAGCTATTTCCCGGAACGGAATCTTGCAAAGTATCACTACTTCAGATTACCTTTCCGGGATTTTTATTAGGGTAATATTTGCAATATGCTTTGTACATTCTACCTACCTTTGCGCATTAATCAGTGTTCATCAACACTGATAATTGAAGGATTGAGTATAATTTGAGTCATGCATTACGTATCTGCGGAATCTTTAGAAAAAAGCTATGGCATCCAGCCTTTGTTTTCCAATATCTCGTTTCACATTGAAGAAGGCGATAAAATTGCTCTTGTAGCCCGCAACGGAACCGGTAAGTCTACCTTACTAAAAATACTGGCAGGCAAGGAAACACCCGATAATGGAAAGCTATGGATTCATAAAGATGTAGATATCGTACTTTTCGAACAGGAGCCCGATTTAGACCCTGAAAAAACAATTGCAGACAATATTTTCTTTCATAACAGCCCGGTCATAGAGGCCATTAAAAAGTATGAATCGGCCAGTGAAAGTAATAATCCCGATCTCATAGCCGAAGCCCTTGTGGCTATGGATGAATTGCAGGCATGGGATTTTGAGGCAAAAGTGAAGCAGATTTTTGGCAAGCTCAACATTCATCAGCTCGACACCTTAGTGAAACATCTCAGTGGTGGACAAAAGAAGAGAGTGGCATTAGCCAAAACGCTTATTGATATCGGTTTTGAGCATAAACATATACTACTGATTATGGACGAGCCTACCAACCATCTGGATGTAGAGATGGTAGAATGGCTGGAACATTATCTTAATAAAGAAAATCTTACGCTTTTACTGGTTACGCACGACAGATATTTTCTCGATGCTGTATGCAACGAAATATGGGAAATGGATGGCGGCAATCTATATGTACATAAAGGAGATTATGAAAATTATCTAGAAAAAAAAGCACAGCGGATAGAAAACGAACAAGCCAGTATCGATAAGGCCAAAAACCTTTACCGCCGCGAATTGGAGTGGATGCGCCGACAACCCAAGGCTCGTACCACCAAGGCGCGCAGCAGAGAAGAGAACTTCTATAGCATTGAGAAGAAGGCGAAGCAAAAAATTGTAGATGAGCAGTTGCAATTACAAATGAAGATGAATCGCCTAGGAGGTAAGGTAGTAGAGATGAAAAAAGTGTATAAATCTTTCGGCGAGAAAAAAATATTGGCAGGCTTCGATTATACTTTTAAAAAAGGGGAGCGCGTGGGTGTTGTTGGTAAAAATGGTGTGGGGAAGTCTACATTTCTCAATATCCTGCAAGGCCTCACCCCTCCAGACAGTGGTAAAATCAACATCGGAGATACAGTTGTATTTGGCAATTACTCGCAGCAGGGGCTGGAGCTAAAAAACGACATGCGGGTTATTGAATTTGTAAAAAGTATTGCAGAAAATTTTCCGCTAGCCAAAGGTGGTACTTTAAGTGCAGCACAATTTTTAGAGCTCTTTCTGTTTAATGCAGAAAAACAATATTCCTACATCAGTAAATTAAGTGGAGGTGAAAAACGCAGGCTGCATCTACTTTCAGTATTGTTTAAAAACCCTAATTTCTTAATACTGGACGAACCTACTAATGATCTTGACCTTCCTACGTTGGGTGTGCTGGAAAATTTTCTAATGGAATTCCCGGGGTGCCTGCTGATCGTAAGTCACGACCGCTACTTTATGGACCGCTTGGTAGACCATTTGTTGGTTTTTGAGGGGGATGGCGTCATCAGAGATTTTCCCGGCAACTACACCCAATACCGATTGGAAGAAGAGGTTAAAAAACAAGTTGCTAGTACCGTTCAGGCAACTTCAAAAACGGCTCAGCATGGCTCCCCTGCTTCTGAAAAGAGAAAGAAAGTATCCTTTAAGGATAAACGCGAGTTTGAACTATTGGGAAAAGAAATAGAAGCACTTACTCAGGAAAAAGATTCCATTACCGAACAACTCCATCAAGGCAACCTACCTTACGAGACATTGCAACAATTATCGGAAAGGATTGCAGAGATTACCTCCCTGTTAGACGAGAAGGAATTGCGCTGGTTGGAATTGAGCGAACTCATCGAAGGTTAATCCCTTGAAATCCTTATCAACACTGCCTTTCATGTGACAAAACAGTTTTGGAGACAAGAAAATTCGTCCTAATATGAATTTTAAAATTGAAAACATTTATATACATTTACCCGCAGACCCTATACGGATAAGATGATAACAGAATCTTCAAAATCAATCAATTACTTCCGTATAACTGTCGTTTTTGTTCATTGGGCTCTTTAAAATAACATGTTATGACAGGATGGTGCAGAACTGTAAATGAACAAGGTTTATAAACATTTCACAGCAATAAAAACCTGTACCGTAGAGAGGTATCAACATCCGAAGGCTGACGTTTCCCCTTCAGAAACTATCAGTAATAGGTTTTCACCTCAACATAATGTGGAAACAGTTAAGTCATATATTACATAGGTTATAAAACAATGAAAGAAACATTAGAAACAGATGTTGCGCTGATTGGTGGCGGAATTATGAGTGCCACACTAGGAATGCTTATCAACCAGTTTGCTTCCGACAAATCCATTCACATATTCGAACGATTGAACTATGTAGCCGGAGAAAGCTCAGATGCATGGAATAATGCAGGAACCGGCCATGCGGCATTATGCGAATTGAATTATACTCCGGAAGATGAGAATGGTGTAGTACGTACAGAAAAGGCACGTTCCATTATGGAACAATTCGAGGTTTCAAAACAGTTTTGGGCCTATCTTATCGAACAAGAAAAATTGGCTAACCCCAAAGATTTTATTCGCTCGGTTCCTCATATGAGCTTCGTAAGAGGTGAAAAAGATGTAGCCTATTTGAGGAAAAGATATGAGGCCCTTCAGGGGAGCGCTCTTTTCCAGCATATGGAATACACCGAAGATCCTGAAGTAATCAAGAAATGGGCCCCCTTAATCATGGAAGGGCGTGATCCCTCCGAAAAAATTGCAGCCACTTATTCTGCACTGGGTACCGACGTAAACTTTGGAGCCATTACGGGCGCGCTTATCCGTTCATTACAAAGCAGCGGTAAAGCGCATCTACATTTACAACATGAAGTAAGGAATCTCGAACAGCAAAGAGATAAACGCTGGCGGCTCAGGGTAAAAGATCTGAATACCGGAAAAAAATTCAATGTAGTAGCCAAATTCGTGTTCATCGGGGCAGGAGGCGGATCTCTGGAATTGCTTCAAAAATCCGACATACCAGAAGGTAAGAAATACGGAGGTTTTCCTGTAGGTGGACAATGGCTCGTGTGCAAGAATCCCGATGTTAGTAACAAACACCACGCAAAAGTATACGGACAAGCCGAAGTGGGCGCACCTCCTATGAGCGTACCGCATTTGGATGCCCGTATGATCGATGGCAAAAAAGCCTTGCTGTTTGGACCTTTCGCCACTTTCTCTACAAAGTTTCTGAAAGAGGGGTCTTACTGGGATTTATTTGGCACCGTTAAGTATTGGAATATCTTCCCGCTCATCAAAGTGGGCATTAAAAATCTCGATTTGGAGAAATACCTCATTCGTCAATTAAGCCTCACTTTTGAAGAAAGAATAGAAGTACTGAAACGCTTCTATCCTGAAGCGAATCCGGCCGACTGGAAACTACAGCAAGCAGGTCAAAGAGTACAGGTCATTCATAATGATGAAAACAATGGTCCCTCTCTGCAGTTCGGAACCGAAATCGTAACTTCTGCCGATGGCACATTATCTGCACTACTGGGAGCATCCCCGGGAGCATCCACCGCGGTATCCATTATGCTGAGACTCCTGCAAAGATGTTTCCCCGATAGAGCAGAAGCCAATATGGAACGCTTGCTGAAGATCATTCCTTCCTTCGGTCAAAATCTGGAAGATAATCCTCAACTACTAGCTGAAGTAAGAGCCCGTACCAGTAAAGTACTGGAACTGGATGTCTAATAAAAAGTACCGCAGGTGTTACAGCCTGCGGTACATGATATATGCGTTGGTATACCCGTTTGTTTGGTGATTAAACGCCTCCGGAATTTCTCCTATAATTTCAAATCCGATTTTTTTCCAAAGGTTGACTGCATTGGTATTGCTGGCAACCACAATATTAAATTGCATCGCTCTGTATCCCAGTTTACGAGCTTCTTCTATAGAATACAATCCCATAGTTTTTCCTACGCCTAATCCTCGCGCCTCCGGAGCGGTCATGTAAGCTGCATTGGCAATATGTGAGCCTAGACCAGGGTGATTATCTTTAATGATAAAGGTACCTACAACTCGATCATCTATGGTGGCCACATAAGTATGTTTGTCCTTGCTACACCAGAATGCTAGCATGTCTTCTCTAGTGGATTTCGGATCAAATACATAAGTGTCGCCACTGGCAATTACTTTTCGAATAATATCCCATATGGCATCTTCATCTTCGGGACGGGACTTTCTAATCGCAATCATAATGTGGGTTTAAAGGTTAACAAAATAGCATGCTTGTTACTGCAAATGTGCAGATAACAATGACACAATTTCTTGCTGAATACTTAAGGATTTGTCTGCATTGTAATAGTTCTGCAGTGTAACAATCATTTCATCCAAGGAAGCTTTACGAGCTGCTAACGATAAATATAACTCCTGCCCTTGCTTAGGACGCGGTCCCCAATAAAACAGTTCATCTCCTTCTGCATTACGTACGATTAAGATGGGTATGGATCGAGAGCCGTTGGTCAAATATTTATCAATTTCGGAGCCGCTGTCTCGCAACTGAAACCATAAGGTAATCTTATTATTTAATGTGCTCATTAGATAAATAATCGGTACAATGTGCGCAGCGTCGCCACACCAAGGTTCGGTAATCACTACCCACTGCTGAGGAGTATTAATTTGTTTGATTGCAGCAACAGTTTCTTGAGTTAAAGGATTAGCTTTCAACCAGCGCCTCTGACGCGCTTCATTCATTTTTGTGTAATGATGATAATCCGGTTTATCATATGGAGGTTGTGTATAATGTCCATTTACAATTTCTTGCATATAGTCCACATACTCCTTCCAGTTCAATGCACGCATAAACGATCTTCAATAATTTAGTTATAGTCTACTTTTATCTGCCAGTTCACTTGGTTTGACAAAAATTCAATCAGCTCATTGTTCATCTCAAAACCCTTTCCATTAGACAACAGCTCTATTTGCAAGCCATCTTCCTCATCAACAATGGAAAAAGTGAGTTTCGCCGAACCTCTGTGAACTCTAAGATTTTGATGCATGAATTGTATCATCTCATTTGTAACATCAGCGGCAGGCAGCTGAATCGTCAGGCCTTTGGTAAAATTTTTCTTCACACTTTCGGCCAGACAAATGGAGGAAATTTTAAAATCGAACTCTCCGTTAAATCTTTGTTTATAGTAACCCTGGATAAATACAATGTTATCGGGCTGTAGCAATTGAGCAAACTTGATATAATCCTCCGAAAACAGCATCAATTCAAGTTTCCCGCTATAATCCTCGATCACAAAACTACCGAACTTGCTTCCTGTTTTGGAGATACGATGTTGCGCGTCGCTCACCAATCCCATAACTCGAAAAACTTTGGAAGATTTTATTTCTTCCGGTTCTTTCAGTTTATATTCATTTACATGTGCAATGGGCGTAATACCGTAATACTCCATTTCAAATCGATAATCATCCAAGGGATGACCACTAATAAATACGCCTGTAACCTCCTTCTCTTTACCCAGCTGCACCACCAAAGGCCATGGGGAACAATCCGGAATTTTGGGCGGCTCAATTTCCATTGATGTGCCTAGGTCTCCGAACAATGTATTGGTCTGCGTCTGTGCCTGGGTTTGACAAACCTGACCATACTTGATAATCTTCTCTAGTCCGTTGGTATTATCATTCGGCGGAGTAAAGAAATACTGTGCCCTGTGTACTTCTTTAAAGCAATCGAAAGCACCGGCATAGGCCAGGCTCTCCATGGTTTTTTTATTTACCGTACGAAGGTTGACACGTTTTACCAAATCAAATATGGAGGTATAGGGCCCTTTTTGCCGTTCTTCAATAATGCTTTCCACGGCAGCTTCTCCCACCCCCTTCAATCCACCGAGACCAAAACGAATTTCACCTTTTTTATTTACGGTAAACCCTTTTCTCGATTCGTTGATATCCGGTCCCAGCACTTTTAGTCCCATACGCTTACACTCTTCCATAAAGAAGGTGATTTTTTCTAACGATCCCGCATGGTTCAGTACAGCGGCCATGTATTCGCTAGGATAGTGTGCTTTCAGGTATGCTGTCTGATAAGCCACAAAAGCATAGCAGGTAGAGTGAGACTTGTTGAACGCATATTGCGCAAAAGCTTCCCAGTCGGACCAAATTTTTTCCAGTACGTCGATAGGATGCCCGTTCTTCACCGCACCATCGATGAACTGTTTCTTCATCTTATCCAGTACGGCTTTTTGTTTTTTACCCATCGCCTTACGCAGTACATCCGCATCACCCTTACTAAAGCCGGCCAGTTTCTGACTCAATAGCATCACCTGCTCTTGGTAAACGGTAATGCCATAGGTTTCTTTCAAATATTCTTCCATCTCCGGCAAGTCGTACACCACTTCTTCGCGGCCATGCTTACGATCGATATAGTTAGGAATATACGCCATAGGACCTGGACGATACAAGGCGTTCATGGCAATAAGGTCGTCGAAGCGGTCGGGCTTCAGCTCACGCAAGTATTTCTGCATACCGGCACTTTCGAACTGGAATGTACCGTTGGTTTCGCCTCTTTGATATAGTTTATAGGTTTTTTCATCATCCAGCGGAATAGCATCAATATTGATATCCACTCCGTGGTTCAATTTAATCATCTCCAGAGCATCTTTAATGATGGTAAGGGTTTTAAGCCCAAGGAAGTCCATCTTAATTACCCCGGCCTCTTCAATTACACTACCTTCAATCTGTGTTACCCAAAGATCAGAGTCCTTAGCTGTACTCACCGGCATCAACTCAGTAAGGTCTTTGGGCGCAATGATAATACCCGCAGCGTGGATACCTGTATTCCGTACAGAGCCTTCCAAAATTTCGGCTTCGTGTAGTACCCTTCCCTGCAGGGTATCGCTATTATATATTTCTCTGAGTTTTTTTACATTTTCTAGGTCGTCGGAGCCTAATCCTTCTTTTTCACTCAGCGATTTCTCGCCGTCTTTGGAAGTTAAGGGTGCATGTAATACACGTTTAAGACTGATACCCGGTTTTTCGGGAACCAGCTTCGCCAATGCATTCGATTCAGGCAAAGGCAAATCCATTACGCGCGCCACGTCCTTGATACTCATTTTGGCGGCCATGGTACCGTAAGTAATGATTTGTGCCACCTGGTTTTTACCGTATTTCTGTACTACATAATCAATTACTTTCTGACGACCCTCATCATCAAAGTCGGTATCGATATCGGGCATGCTTTTACGGTCGGGGTTGAGGAAACGCTCAAACAGTAGATTATACTTTATCGGGTCGATATTAGTAATACCAATACAATAGGCTACTACAGAACCTGCTGCTGAACCCCGTCCTGGGCCTATAAACACCCCCTGCTCCCTACCGGCTTTGATGAAGTCACTTACGATAAGGAAGTAACCGGCAAAGCCCATGGTTTTGATGGTAAACAGTTCAAAGTCGATACGCTCCTTTACTTCGGGCGTTAAAGATCCATAGCGTTTCTGAGCGCCTTCATAAGTAAGATGTTTCAGATACTCCCATTGGTTCAGCGAATCGGCCGATACCACTCCCTTGTCCGTTTTTTCATCCTGTTTATGAATCTTAAATTCATCCGGTACAGGAAAGTTGGGGAGCAGAATGTTACGCTTCAAATCCAATAGCTCTACCTTATCCACAATAGCATTGGTATTATCAATAGCCTCAGGAATATCGTGAAAGAGTTCCGTCATTTCCTGTGTGGTCTTAAAATAGAACTGGTCATTTGCAAAAGCAAAGCGCATGTTTTTCATGTTCACCTCCTCATCTGAGAAATCTCCCCGATAAGCAGGTGTAGACTGTTTTTCACCTGTATTGATACACAGCAAAATATCATGCGCGTTAAAATCTTCCCGATCGACATAATGTGCATCATTGCTGGCAATAACGGGAACATTGTATTTAGCAGCAAACTTTAAGAGCACCTGATTTACTTTTTCTTGATCGGGAATATCGTGCCTTTGCAACTCTACATAATAGTCCTCTCCAAACAAATCCAGCCACCACTTAAATTCTTTTTCAGCTTCTTCCTCTCCTTTTCTCAAAATGGCCTGTGGTACTGATGCCCCTAGGCAGCATGTAGTAGCAATCAATCCTTCATGATATTGTAAAATCAGCTCCTTGTCGATACGAGGATATTTTCCGTACAAGCCTTCAATAAATCCGAGTGAGGTAAGTTTGGTTAAACTTTTATACCCCTGCTCGTTCTTTGCTAAGAATATCTGATGATATCTTTTATCCTTTTTATCCTTGGTAAAAATTTTTTCGTGCCTGTTTTCAACCAGATAAAACTCACATCCCACTACAGGTTTCACCTTGGGCTTTCCGTTATCGTCTAAATTTTTGTAAGCTTCTGCCACAAACTGGAAGACGCCGAACATATTACCGTGATCGCTGATAGCCAGTGCAGGCATACCGTCGGCAATAGCTTTTTTATACAGGTTGGAGATGGAAGCTGCTCCGTCCAGTAGTGAATATTGTGTATGTACGTGCAAATGCGAAAACTTCATTATGGATATTTTTTAGCGCTCTGCAATAATATCATTTTTTGAACCATTCGGGCGGTGATATCTTTTGGTTTTCCTCCGCTGCCGCCAAGTGTTATATATCAACAACAACTTTTGTTATTGAGGAACAGTTAAAAAAGGTATTAGTTCTCTCTGCTACAATTTTTTCTGGCCCATTCACCAAAATTTAATTTTTTTCAATGAAACTTAAAGCTCCTTTATCCATTTTTTAATACATTTATTTTTTCATAACAAAATATCAAAACGCTTGTCATGGATACCAGAAGAGATTTTATTAAAAAAGCCATGCTGCTTTCGGGAGCGGCCGGTGTTTCTGCCTTTATACCGGATTCGATTAAAGCAGCGCTTGCCATAGATCCCGCACCAGGAAGTACCTTTTTGGATGCGGAGCACATTGTAATACTAATGCAGGAAAACCGTGCCTTCGACCATAGCTACGGCACGCTGAGAGGTGTAAGAGGTTTTAACGACCCTCGTGCCATTACATTGCCCGATAATAATCCCGTTTGGTTTCAGACCGATGAACACGGCGATATTTATGCCCCATTCCGACTGGATATCAAAAACTCTAAAATTACTTGGATGGGAGATCTACCGCACTCACGCCATAGTCAGGTAGATGCTCATAATCAGGGGAAATATGATAAGTGGCTATTGGCCAAAAAATCGGGCAACAAAAAATATGCTTCCATGCCCCTTACTATGGGATACTACACTCGGGAAGATATACCCTTTTATTATGCGCTGGCAGATGCCTTTACCATTTGTGACCAAAATTTCTGCTCGGCAATGACCAGCACCACGCCTAACCGCTCCTTTTTTTGGACAGGCAATATTATGAGTGAGGAAAACGGTCTGCAAAAAGCCAATATTCGAAATACCGATTACGGTCATGCGAAAATGCGCTGGAAGAGCTTTCCTGAACTGCTCACAGAAAACAATATCGATTGGAAATTCTATCAAAACGAAATTTCCTGTGGAGGCGGATTTAAAGGAGAAGAACGCTCCTGGCTGGCCAACTTCGGATGTAACTTACTAGAGTTTTTTGCGGCATATAATGTAAAATTTACCCCTCGATACATACAAAGCCTTATCAACCAAATAGAAACCCTTCCTGGGGAAATCAATGCCCTACAACAAGCAAGCCCTGGTGAAATGGATGAAGAAAAAAATAAGGCTGCCATACGCGACAAACAAAAAGCGCTGGATAATGCACGTGCAGAATTTGCCAAATGGAATAAAGAAAATTTTGAAAAACTCTCCGAAAAAGAAAAAGAACTATTCCGCAGAGCTTTTACCACTAATATCGGAGACCCCAATTATCGTAAACTCACCAAATTTAAATACATCGACAACGGTAAAGAACGTGAATTAGAAGTACCAGCCGGAGACATCTTTTATCAGTTCCGTAAAGATGTAAAAGAAGGCAAACTACCCACCGTATCTTGGCTAGCTGGTCCCCAGAAGTTTTCCGATCATCCCAGTGCACCCTGGTACGGAGCCTGGTATATTTCGGAAATATTAGATATTCTCACCCAAAATCCCGAGGTATGGCGTAAAACCATTTTCATCATCACTTACGATGAAAACGACGGATACTACGATCATATACCGCCTTTCTCTATTTCAGACAACAAAGTGCCGGGTACAGGAAAATGTGCTCCAGAAATAGACACCGAAATAGAACATGTGCGCTTTGAGAACGAAGTAAAACAAGGTATTCCACCCGGCCAAGCACGGGAAGCCCCTGTGGGACTAGGTTTTAGAGTGCCGATGATCATTGCATCCCCTTGGACACGCGGTGGAAAAGTAAACTCTCAATTATTCGAGCACACCTCCACTTTGCAATTCCTAGAATACTTCTGCAGTAAAAAATTCAAAAAAAATATCCGGTTTGAAGGTATCAACCCATGGCGGAGAGCTATCAGCGGCGATCTTACCTCCGTTTTCAGTGCCTATAAGGAAAATGATAAAAAGGTAGATTTTGTGGACCGCGATGAATTTATTAAAACCATCTATAACGCAAAATTCACTCCCGAACCGGCCGGATTTAAAAAAACCAATAAATCCGATCTAGAAAAAGGAAATTATTCCGCCTGGTTGCCCAAGCAAGAAGCCGGTACCAAACGGGCTTGCCCCATTCCTTATGAGCTCTACGTGAATGGCCGCTTGAGCAAGGATAAAAAAACATTCTCGATTAATTTTGAAGCCTCCAAAAAATATTTCGGAGAACGTGCTGCCGGATCTCCGTTCCGGGTTTATGCAATGGGCAAACACAAAGCATTGGCGAATCCCCAAGAATATGAAGTAAACCGTTCTTGGAATTATACGGTGGCGGCAGGTTATAAATTGGAAGACAGTTGGAAACTGGAAGATTTTGCAACCGGTGCTTATCATTTGCGAGTGTACGGCCCCAATGGCTTCTATCGCGAATTCATTGGTGATGCTCAGGATCCCCAGATTACCATCCACTGTGGCTACCAACATCAACGCCGTCTTACAGGTAATGTAGAGTTATCTATTTCCAATGAAGGCACCACAGAACAGGTGGTAGAAATTATTGATAATGCCTATGGCAATGCGCCTATTGTACAAAAAGTGGCCGCCGGAAAAACCGTCAACATTATTCTCAATCTTACCAAATCTCATAGCTGGTACGATTTTACCGTAAAATCGAGAAATAAGATGCAACAGCGTTTTGCGGGGCATGTGGAAACCGGCGAAGAAAGCATAACGGATCCTTATATGGGAAAACAAGTATAAAGGGCAGATGTACTGCCCTTTATACTTTTTAAATAAACTAGCACATATTAGATAAAAATTAAAAAAAATAAATTTTATTAAATAAAATAAAAAAATTAAGCCTTTCGCAATATTATAAGCAAGTCAACGTTTATAGTAACCGTACAACGGAAATGCGTTTTATTACGAGGACTTGATACAAAGGATTGACTTTTATGCTAAGAATAATGATAGGAGGGCTGGTTGTCACGTTGTTTATGACCAGTTGCTCAATGCCCTTACAACTACATACTAAATTTATAAATAAGAAAGCAATTAATACTCCTGCAGACGAGGATGCACTTCTGAGCCAACAGCAGGAGGCTTTTTCGGCATATAGTCAGAGTTCTTATCGTAAAAATGTACTGCATACAGAACAATCGTATGAAGAAACCTTGGAAGTAGAACTCCCAAAAGCCAATCCCACAGCAACATTAAACACGCTGACAATTCCTACAGAGATCCAACTCAAATACGCTTCGTTGTTGAATATTTTGCCCCGCACTCTTACCAATATCAGGTTGTTGGAAGTAATTGACGATTGGTACGGCACCCGTTACCGATACGGAGGCACTACCAAAAGCGGTATTGATTGCAGTGCATTTGTAAGAGAAGTATATAAAAGCGTATTCAATATCGAACTTCCCCGCACAGCCCGTGAACAATATAGAGCCGCTAATCCCATTAGAACTTCTGAACTAAAAGAAGGCGATTTGCTATTTTTTAACACAACGGGAGGCATCTCTCACGTAGGAATGTATCTATCCAATAACAAATTTGTTCATGCGTCCAGAGGACGGGGTGTTATTGTAAGTGATCTGGACGAATCTTATTATGCTGCACGTTATCTGGGAGCAAGAAGAATACAGACCGATAGCAGCTATTATGCAGCCAACTAACTTTAAAACTTATCAATCCAATTAACCATTCCAAAAATTCCGGTATATCCCGGAATTTTTTTTGTGCAATATGAGAGTATACTAACTTTACCATCATTATACAATGCGATATCCTAACCTATTTAGTTAAAATAACATTAGGAGGAAACCACATTGTACTTTGCTAATGAAATGATCTTTGCCGAATAATCGTAGTATAAAATATTTCAAATTATTCTTTTCTATTGTATTTTTATCTTTAACTACATAGTACTTTATGAAAAAAGCGCTGGCAATACTAACTGTATGTTTTTACACACTTACAGTTGCCGCCCAGGAAAAATGGGATTTAAGACGATGTGTTGAGTATGCTTTAGAAAACAATATCTCCATAAAACAAGCCGATATACAAGCCCGTTTCGATAAGCTTACTCACGATCAAAGCGTATTGGCTCAATATCCTAGTTTAAGTAGCCAGCATAGTACAGGGTTTCAATTTGGTCGCTCCATCGACCCCACATCCAACCAGTTTACGAATAACCAAATCTTTTTTGCCAATCATAGTGTGGATCTGGGATGGGACTTATTCAACTGGTTCAGAAAAAGGAATACTGCCGAGTCTAATAAATATTTAGCACAGGCCAGTGAAGCAAGACTTGAAAAAGCTCGCAACGACATAGCACTAAATGTTGCTAATGCCTATCTAGCAGCACTGCTGAACAAAGAACAAGTCAATATCAGTAAAGTACAATTAAGCCAAAGTAGAGAACAACTGGAGCTCATCAATAAACAAGTAAAAGCCGGCGCCTTACCTGAATTAAATCTGGCCGAGGCCGAAACACAATATGCAACGGACAGTTCCAATCTCATCACAGCACAAACCAATTATACCCTGTCTTTGTTACAGCTCAAAGCTTTACTGAATTTAGACGCTGCAATGCCGTTTGACATTGCAGAACCGCCCGTGGATGCCATCCCGGTAGAGCCCCTTTCAGAATTAGATCCTGAAGTGGTATATCAATCTGCATTGGAGAACCTCCCCCAGCAGAAAGCAAATGAACTTACACTGAAAGCTCTGGAAAAAAATGCACAAGCAGCAAAAGCTGCCATGTATCCTTCGCTAATGTTATTTGGAGGACTTAATGCACGTTATGCGAATGCTCAGAAATTGTTACCGCAAGGACTGGAAGTAGTAAACACTCCCATTGGTACTGTAGAGGTGAATGGTGTAGCCTATACCGTTACTGCTCCCATTACCCAACCCACCAGTTACGAACGAAACACCTATTTTCGACAACTGAAAAACAACTTTAATCAGAACATTGGTATTGGGGTTAGCATACCTATATTCAATGGTGGAATGGCTCGAATCAACTGGCAAAAGGCCAAACTGAATGTAGAGAATCAGTCGTTGCAGAAAGAGCAGGAAACCCAAACCCTTAAACAAGATATTTATCAGGCACACACCAATGCCGTAGCAGCCATTGAAAAGTTCAATGCCTCGCGTACGGCAGTGCAGGCAGCACAGAAAGCTTACGATTATGCACGAAAAAGATTTGAAGTGGGTTTACTGCAACCTATCGACCTTATCACCACACAAAACAATCTATATCGTGCCAAGATCAACATGGTTTCAGCTCAATACGATTATGTATTTAAGATGAAACTACTTGAATTTTATAAAGGCAAAGGATTAAAACTAGAATCAGATACATCAAATTTTTAAACACCCAAATAATTATCACACGTGAGTAAACGTTGGCAGAAAATATTAATCATCGGAGCAGCTGTACTAGCAGCTATTTTCCTATTTGCCGGAAATTTTGGAAGCAATCGTAAACTCATCAACATTACGGCAGAGGAAGCAACAGTACGATCCATCACCGAAACCGTAACTGCAAGTGGGCAGGTGTATCCCGAAGTTGAGGTAAAAATAAGTCCGGATATCAGCGGTGAGATTATTGAATTGAACGTAGAAGAAGGTGATAGTGTAACAAGAGGGCAAATCCTGGCACGCATATATGCCGATGTATATGCGTTACAGAGAGACGAAGCGGCAGCAAGAGTTAGCCAGTCTATGGCCACTGTAGCCAATAGTAAAGCCGCATTAGGTGCTTTAAAGGCCAATCTAGAACAGGCAGAACTTCAGTACAAACGCAACAAACAGTTATACGACGATAAAGTAATCTCCAAAGCCGAGTTCGAGCAGCACGAAACCAATCTAGCTACAGCCAAAGCTAATTACGAAGCTGCACTGGAAAACATCCGCAGCCTAGAAGCTAGTGTACGCTCTTCCCAAACCGGCCTTACATCGGCCGATAAAACGCTGAGCCGTGCTACCATTGTTGCGCCCACAAGCGGTATTGTATCTTCTTTAAAGGTAAAGAAAGGTGAAAGAGTAGTAGGTACAGCCCAGATGGCCGGTACCGAAATGATGACCATTGCTGATATGAATACCATTGAGGTAAGAGTAGATGTGGGTGAAAACGATATTGTAAAGGTAAATATTGGCGATGTAGCCGATGTGGAAATTGATGCTTATAATGATAGAAAATTTAAAGGTGTGGTTACTAAAATTGCCAGTAGTGTGAAGTCTGCTTTGGCAGGAACAACCACAACGAACGATGTAACCAATTATGAAGTACGAATACGTTTGGATAAATCATCGTACCAGGATCTGTTGGATGCATCCAAAGGTAAAAAGTTTCCCTTCCTGCCGGGAATGAATGCAAGAGTTGAAATCAAAACCAAACAAAAAGATAATGTAGTGTCTGTACCTATTGCAGCAGTAAATGCACGCATTAAAGGCAGTGATAAAAGCGTGGCTGAATCCCAAAAAGAAAAAGCTGATAATAGCGATGCCGAAGAAAACAGCTCTGAAAATGATTTGGAAGAAGTAGTGTTTATCGTAACCAAAGATAATGTCGTAAAAAAACAGATTGTCAAAACCGGTATTCAGGATATTAATTATATAGAAGTTACGCAAGGACTAAAAGCCGGAGATCTTGTGGCTACAGGACCTTATAGCGTTGTTAGCCAAACCCTCAAGGATGGGGATAAAGTAAAAGTAGTTCCAAAAGAAAAACTTTTCGATAAAAAATAAATGTATTTGGTAATGCGTCAATATATAGTAGTAATTCTGTCATTATTATTTACCATCAACAGTGCATATGCACAAAATAAGGAGCAACCTAAAGCCATCCTCAACCATCAGGCTTTATATGTGACCGATTTAAAAAAGTCGGCTGAGTTTTATAAAAATATTATTGGCCTGGAAGAAATAGAAGAGCCGTTTAAAATAGGACGACATGTATGGTTAAAAACAGGGGCCCATACATCGCTGCATCTGATTGCTGGGGCAGAAAACAAAAAGGAATATTTCAAAAATCATCATGTATGCTTTAGTGTACCCTCTCTCGAAAACTTTATCAAACTTTTAAAGAAACACCAAATTACCTGGGAAGATGCCGCCGGTAATAAAAGCGGTATTACCAAAAGGCCTGATGGGGTACAACAAATATGGATTCAAGATCCGGATGGCTATTGGCTCGAAATTAACAACGATCAGCAAGGATTTGAATAGCGGCGAGATATCATTTATCCCACTGCTTTCAAATAATATTCGAAAGAGAAATCATCGCCCAGTTGTTCTGCGGCCTCCTCAAAAAGTTGAATCAACCTATCGAAGGTTTCCAGCTGATTCATGGACATATTGATAAACTTAACCTCAATCGGCAAGGCGATATCGCCGGTAATACAGTCCCATAACGCATCCAGATTATTTCCGAAATGAGAAGGCAGTTCCAGCTGACTTTGAGCCATTTTATAAAAATCACTTAGGGTACCGATACGTTCAAAATCGAATGCTACCTTCTTCATCTTTTTTCAAAATTTTTGTAGTGATCGTAAGTAACATATATCAACCCATCGTTGGAGTATAATAAACGATGCGCATTTCTTCTGCCACAACGATAATTCAAGTCGGCTTCATACCAAACTCGCTTGGCAGCCTTGGGCAGTTGGCCTTCCCTATTGGCAAATACATCGCCGCCTATAGCCTTACCAGGCAACACTTCACACAAATTTCCTTCCGATGCTATCCAACCCCGCTTCCGGGCCTCACTTTTGGTAACATAATAATCCGGCAATTTTTTATGCATGCGCACATAGGGCACTACCACATCCTCTCTCGTTAACTCATCAATAGCTATCGTATCCGTTATTGGGTCGCTAATAGCTCCACCATAAGGTAAGACCTCATCATGGCCTTTTTTCAAAAAAGCATACAAAGCCAGAAATACCAGAAAAAGGGTCGAAAATGTTACCCATCTATTACGCATCATGATACAAACTTACTTAATAAATTCCCTTTAGCTGGGCTGGGTTGCTTAAATTTGTTACAAGTATTTAACACTAACAATCCTATCATATGATCAACAACGTTGCTGTCATAGGGGCTGGCACTATGGGAAACGGTATTGCGCATGTTTTTGCTCAACACAATTTTCATGTAACACTTATTGACATCTCCTCTCAACAGCTAGAAAAGGCTCTGGCCACTATTTCAAAAAATTTGGACCGACAGATAACTAAAGGGCAGATTACGGAGGCAGAGAAACAATCCGCCTTACAAAACATTGTAATAAGTACCGATATTGATCAAGGCGTGGCAGCAGCGCATCTCGTAGTGGAAGCCGCTACAGAAAATGAAAACCTGAAGCTGCAAATATTTAGGCAAATAGATGCTATAGCGCCGCAGGACTGCATATTAGCTACCAATACATCGTCCATATCCATTACCAAAATTGCCGCAGCCACCCAACGGCCGCAACAGGTGATCGGCATGCACTTTATGAACCCCGTACCGGTGATGAAACTGGTGGAGGTTATCAATGGGTATCACACCAGCAGTTATGTTACAGGCACCATTGTGGAACTAAGCAAGCAGCTAGGTAAAATTCCGGCTCTGGCCAATGATTATCCTGGCTTTGTTGCCAATCGTATTTTAATGCCGATGATTAACGAAGCCATTTATACACTTCAGGAAGGTGTAGCTGATGTAGAAGCTATTGATACGATTATGAAACTAGGCATGGCACACCCGATGGGACCTTTACAGCTGGCCGATTTTATCGGACTAGATGTATGTTTATCTATTATGAAAGTACTGCACGAAGGCTTCGGAGATCCCAAATATGCCCCTTGCCCACTATTAGTCAATATGGTGCACGCGGGACGGCTAGGTGTAAAAACAGGCGAAGGCTTTTATGTATACACACCCGGCAGTAAGGAACTAGTGGTGAGTGAGAAATTCAGGAAGTGAGTGGATTTCCTGCAACTGGCCATCTTTTTTCTGCCATCCATAATTATAATTACCGTTGGTTAATATTAAATATTCTGCCGGCATGGCAATATTATAACGGAGTACCTGGTGCAGTACATTTTGCGTAATTGGTACATCGGGGCCCTTGCATTCTATGAGCATCCAAGGTTTGTGTTGTGTATCGTACACAAGAATATCAAACCGCTTTTTCAGTTCTCCTACAACAATTTCTTTTTCCAGCGCAATGAGTGTTTTGGGATATTTCATTACCTGCAATAAATACTGAACGAAATTCTGACGCACCCATTCTTCATCCTGCAATAACAGCCATTTGCGCCGGATATGGTCAAATATATACGGTTGATCGCCTCTAATTTCTATTTTAAAATCGGGTTGAGGATATTTAATAAAAATCATTAGTCCAAAAATAAATATTAATTTAGCGAAAGTGTTTCTTATGAAGACTAAACAAGAAATTGTACAAAATTGGTTACCGCGCTACACCGGTGAAAAGTTAGAAAATTTCGGGAAATACGTTCTACTCACCAATTTCAGCAACTACGTAAACATGTTTGCCGCTTGGAACAAGGTGGAAGTAGTGGGTAGAGACCGACCTATGCAATGCGCCACTGCGGACAACATTACCATTATTAACTTTGGTATGGGTAGTCCCACCGCAGCCACTATCATGGACCTCCTCACTGCCGTAAAGCCTGAAGCAGTACTATTCTTAGGCAAATGTGGCGGTTTAAAAAAACGTAACAAAGTAGGTGACCTAATATTACCTATTGCTGCCATACGAGGAGAGGGAACGTCAAACGATTATTTTCCGCCCGAAGTACCAGCATTACCCGCATTCGCCTTGCAAAAAGCCGTTAGTACCTCGATTCGAGAAGCGCAGACCGATTACTGGACAGGCACCGTATATAGTACCAACCGCAGAGTATGGGAACATGACGAAAAGTTTAAGGAATACTTGAAGAAAATACGCGCCTACGCCATCGATATGGAAACCGCCACTATCTTTTCGGTAGGATTCTACAACAAGATACCCACAGGTGCGCTACTATTGGTAAGTGATTCACCTATGATTCCGGAAGGAGTAAAAACCGAAGATAGCGACCGAAAGGTAACCGAAAACTTCGTAGAGCTTCATCTTAAAATTGGCATCAACTCCTTAAAACAACTTATTGAAAACCGTCAGACAATAAGACACCTGAAGTTCTAAATAAACAGCCCTAAGAATAGTTGTTTATACATGCATGTTGCGATAATGCCGTTGCAAACGTTATCAGAAATAATAACTCTTTTCTCATTTGTAAAGAGAATATGAGCATATTTGGCTTATCTTCACTATTGAAATAAGCCCACCCCCAATGAAAGGGATAATATAATAACAATTTAAATGGGTATTTATGAAACAATGCATCGCATTTTTGTTCATTGCAACAGCCGTAACCTTGACCGCCTGTCATAAAAGTGTGTCAGTCAGTCAGCAGCACAAGTTGAAAGCACGTTTTGAAATAGCAGGCTTATGTTCTAACTATACATTTAGTCTAATTGAAGGTAATCTGGATACATCTTTGGTAGTAGGATCGTGGACTAATCCTTCAACAGATAAAACATATAAAAATGCTTTTGGTGTAAGCAATCCTTGCTCATTGCCCTCTAATCTCAAAGAAGGCGATGAATTTTACTTTGAGATAGTTCCCGAAAGGCAAAGTAATTGCGCCGTGTGTATGGCCTATTATCCAACTCCCCCTAAAAAGCTTAATATCAAAGTACTGGAAGTAGTAAAAAAATAATGTCGTATCCTTTATTATCCATAGAAAATCTCACCGTCAATTTTATAAACGATGGCGCTGTACATCAGGCCATAAAAAACATATCATTCACAGTTAATAAAGGCGAAATCGTTGCACTTGTAGGAGAAAGTGGTTCGGGTAAATCGGTCACCTCACTTTCCATCCTACAATTACTTCCCGAAAGTACTTCCCAGCTGGCTAGTGGAAGAATTTTGTTTAGTGAAGACGGTAATACAGTAAAGGATATTACAAAAATTAGCAAACAAGAACTGCAGCAGATACGGGGCAATACCATCTCGATGATTTTTCAGGAGCCTATGACCTCGCTGAATCCCGTATTCACTTGCGGAGCGCAAGTATCTGAAGCATTATTACTGCATAAAAAAATATCTAAAAAAGAAGCCCGACTACAGGCCATATCCTGGTTTGAAAAAGTAAAGCTACCTAATCCCGAGGCCATTTACGATCGCTATCCGCATCAGTTAAGTGGTGGACAGAAGCAAAGAGTCATGATTGCCATGGCTATGTGCTGTAGACCATCTCTACTCATATGCGATGAACCTACTACAGCACTAGATGTAACCGTTCAAAAAAGCGTATTGGAACTCATCAAAGAGCTACAGCAGGAAACGGGGATGGGTGTCATCTTTATCACTCACGACTTAGGCGTAGTAGCTCAAATAGCCGACAGAGCCGTGGTAATGTATAAAGGGGATATTATCGAACAGGGGTTAGTTAAAGATATATTTACCAACGCCCAGCAGCCTTACACCAAGGCCCTGATAGCCTGCCGCCCCGACAATCATAAACGCGGAGAAAGATTGCCAGTGGTGAGTGATTTTTTACATAATGATTCTTTTTTGACTACGTCCCCTCCTCCATCCCTCCACCGCACCACTACTCCCAGTTCTGGTCAGGTGCTCATCAAAGTGGAAAATCTTTCCGTTCACTATCCTAATAAAAAAAATTGGTTGGGACAACCGATGTCTTATGTGAAAGCGGTGGACAATATCAGCTTTGAGGTATACGAAAACGAAACCTTAGGCATTGTTGGGGAAAGCGGTTGTGGCAAAACAACTTTAGGAAGAACACTACTGCAATTAATTCCTGCCACGGAAGGAAATATATTGTACAAAGAACAAAACCTTCGAACATATTCTCCCAAACAATTAAGAGCCTTAAGACAACATCTACAGATTGTATTTCAGGATCCCTACTCCTCTCTAAATCCACGTAAAAAAATAGGGCATGCCATCGAAGAACCGCTGGCTGTACACGGAATTATTAAAGATCCTACAGCAAGAAAACAAAGGGTAATTGAACTATTACAAAAAGTAGGATTACAGCCCGAGCACTATGACCGCTATCCACATGAGTTCAGTGGTGGGCAAAGACAACGCATTGTCATCGCTCGTGCCTTGGCATTACAGCCTTCTTTTATCATCTGTGATGAATCCGTATCTGCATTAGATGTTAGCGTGCAGGCTCAAGTGCTCAATCTACTTAACGACCTTAAGAAAGAATTCGGCTTTACTATTGTTTTTATTAGTCATGATCTGGGCGTGGTACGTTATTTTAGTGACCGCATTATTGTGATGAATAAAGGGAAAATAGAGGAAATGGGGCCTGCTGATGAAATTTATGAACACCCTCAATCCGCTTACACTCAAAAGCTCATTGATGCAATTCCCCACGTAGCAGTGTAGCAACTCTTTTTGCAAAAACACGGAATTAATAATGGATTTTATACTGTTCTAAGTTAAAGTTGGGGCTGGTGATAATTTCTTGCTTATCGGTAATAACGATGGCTTTATAATCAGGAAACTTTTTCAGCATCCTTAGTCCTTTCTTCACACCTAACACCATTATCGAAGTACTGAAGGCATTAGCCTGTTCAGCACTGGGGCCTAATACCGTCACACTAGTCAGCCCCGATACGGGGTATCCGGTCGCCGGATTGATAATATGGGCATATCGTTTGCCATTAATGATGGCATACTTCTCATAGTTGCCCGAGGTTGTTGCAGCACCTTCCCAGCTAATGGCAGCTATAAGCTTATTATTACTAAAAGGATCGTTGACCCCAATCTTCCAGGGAGTTCCATCGGGGCGTGTACCCCAGGTCAGCACATCTCCTGTAGCATTTACAATGCCTGCCGTTATCCCTTTTTGCAACATCAGTTCCCTACACTTATCAGCCGCATATCCTTCACCCAATGCCCCAAAGCCGATTTTCATACCTTTTGTTTTCAGAAAAATCGTACTGCTATCCCTGTCAATAATGATATTCTTATATCCCACATTAGCTCTGGCTTTTTTCACCACCTTTTTGGAAGGCATTTTCATCTCACTGCCGTCAAACTTCCAGATCCTTTCCATCGCGGCAAAACTGATATCAAAAGCTCCATTTGTTAACCGCGACATAGAAATAGCGCGCTCAGTAAGTTCCAGCACTTCTCGATCCACCTTCACAGGGCGGATACCCGCCTGTTGATTCACTTTTGAAATCTGGGTTTCGGGCTTCCAGTCCGATATTAGATATTCGATACGCGAAATTTCCGCTATAACTGTATCGATATATCGCTCGGCAGTAAGTGAGTCTCCTGCAACAATAGTAATAATGAACTTTCCCCCCATTAGATAGGCGTCGCGGGTGCGCTGCACTTGGGCATTAGCATAAAAATGTAGAAGAGATAAGAACAGTAATAATACCCCTTTTTGGACCTTCATCAAAAACCATCAATTTTAGATTCCTCGAAATACTCTCCTCTGCAGATTACCACTCGCACCTATTCTTACCCCCGAGAGCTTTGGAATGGCCTCCTCCCCTACGGAGATCATCATATCCTATACCCACCTTGCTTAAAAACTCTTGATCCGATACTTCCATTCCACAGAGGCCTATAGCCAGGGGCCAAGATAATGATTTAGCCCTCCAAAATGCCAATACTTTCAGAATTTATGCGCATTCAGGCACCGAGTCTTTTTATATTAAAAAAGTACTCACAACCCTCTGTTATAATTTTAAAAAATTTTCATTTAAACATCAAAATATACTACCTTTGCAGCCACAAATTCGAAAACCGGTGCCGTAAGACCGGGGCTCGGGATTGTAAAATACCTTATACGGGTAACTTTACTACGTACCGTGAGCTTCGTTCTACTGCTTTTACAGGTTTTGACCTTAAAAAAGAAAATCGATACATGAAGCTTTCACAATTTCACTTTGATCTTCCCCTGAACCTTATTGCACAGTACCCCGCGAAAAAAAGAGAAGATGCCAGAATGATGGTGGTGCATCGTCAGACAGGGCAAATTGAAAACAGATACTTCCGCGACATTCTAGAGTATTTTGACGATAAGGATGTATTTGTTGTAAATAACACCAAAGTATTCCCGGCCAGAATGTATGGCCGCAAGGAAAAAACAGGTGCCAAAATCGAGGTTTTCCTGCTGCGCGAGCTGAATAAGCCCAACCGCCTCTGGGACGTTATTGTGGACCCGGCACGTAAAATCCGCGTGGGTAACAAGCTTTACTTTGGGGAAAACGAAGAGCTGGTTGCAGAAGTGATTGACAACACTACCAGCCGTGGTAGAACCATCAAGTTTTTATGGGAAGGTGATGAGGATAGTTTCAGAGCCCAATTACAGGCTCTAGGAGAAACACCATTGCCTAAATACATTAAGCGTAAACCAGAAGAAGAAGATAAAGAACGCTATCAAACCGTTTACGCTAAATACGAAGGCGCCGTAGCAGCTCCCACTGCCGGTCTCCACTTCAGTCGTGAGTTGATTAAGCGCTTGGAGATTAAAGGTATCCGCTTTGCCGAAATCACCCTGCATACAGGACTGGGCACCTTTAGACCCATCGAGGTGGAAGACCTCAGCAAGCACAAGATGGATGCCGAGTACTATCGCATCGACGAGCAGGCATGTAAGATTGTAAACAAAGCTAAAGAAACAGGTCATCGTATCTGCGCTATTGGCACCACTACCATGCGTGCGCTGGAGTCGTCTTTTACCGCACAAAAATTACTGAAACCCTCAGAAGGGTGGACCAACATGTTTATTCATCCTCCGTATGACTTCAGCATCGCAGATGCTATGGTTACGAACTTCCATTTACCGAAAACCAGTCTGCTGATTATGACCAGCGCTTTTGCCGGTTATGAACTTACCATGGAGGCCTATAAAAAGGCGATCAAAGACAAATACCGATTCTTTAGTTATGGAGATGCGTTGTTGATTCTGTAAGCTAGATTTGATCTTCATATATCATAAAAAAAGCTGCATATCTTACATATGCAGCTTTCTTATTTTATGTTAGTTTGAAAAACTGAGCGGTTGTAATCTATGCTGAGTTTCTTCCAGCATTGATAATTCCGAAAGAACAACGCATAACTAGCTTACCGTATACTTCCTTCAATTCTGCAGCCGACTCGCTGTCACTAGCCTCCAACTCTCTTAATTTACTCAACGCATACTGCTGAATGGTAAGCAGGGGCAATACAATACGCTCCCGCATGTAAATAGATAGTTTATCGATCGGATAATTTTCCATCAGTGTACTCTTGCCCGAGAGTTTTAAGAGGTAATCATGAGTAAGCTGATATTCCTCATATATCATATTCCATATTTCCCCATAGGTTTCGTCTTTTGCCATATAAGCCGTAAGCGGGAAATAGGATTTAGACATAGACATTTCACAGTTATCCATCAGCGTTTTAAAGTACAGCGACTTATTGTACAACTGCTTCACTTCCTCAAAACGTCCGATATACTCCATTTTTTTAAGGGCAGTACCTACCCCAAAGAATCCGGGAACATTCTGCTTTAGTTGGCTCCAAGCGCCTGCAAAAGGAATCGCCCTTAAATCAGAAAGCGAAATATCTGTTTGAGAAGGCCCACGTTTGGACGGACGACTGCTGATATTGGTTTCGCTATAAAAACGCAAAGGACTCATCGTATACAGATAGCTGGGCAACAGTGGATGCTCCTTCAGTTTCTTATACGCATCAAAACCATAGGAAGAAAGTTCCTGCATCAGCTCCTCCTCCTTACCGGAGAAAGGTGGATGCCTATCTATATACAAGCTGCTGGAGATGCCTGCATTTAACAACTGTTCTAGGTTATATTGTGCAGAGTCGATAATCCCAAAATTAGAGCTAATGGTTTGCCCTTGTATCGTTAGCTGAATTTCGCGGTTGGAAATATTTTTACCCATCGAAGCATAGAACTTATGGGTTTTTCCACCACCCCTAGAGGGGGGACCACCTCTTCCATCGAAAAATATTACTTCAAAGCCACTGTTTCGTGTAATACGGGTGAGCTCTTCCTTGGCTCGATAAATACTCCAGTTGGCCATCAAATAACCACCATCCTTGGTACCATCACTAAAGCCCAGCATGATGGTTTGGGTGTTATTCCTACGTTTTAAATGGGCTCTATAAGCAGGAATAGCATACAGTTGTTGCATTACATTAGCGGCATTGCTCAAATCCTCCACTGTTTCAAATAGCGGAACAATATCTAAATGAATATCTTCTTCGGCAAATCCCTGCATCTTGAACAGTCCATACACCTCCATCACATCCAGTGCACTGGTAGTATGGCTGATGATATAACGATGACAGCCTTGCTCCCCATTCACCTGTTGAATGCTATGAACAGCAAGAGGTATTTCGGCAGTATCTTTCACTACTTCATCTTCTGCGAATATCGAAGTATCGATCTTTCCTTTAATATTTAGTATAACCTTAATCTTCTCTTCATCCGGCAGCGAGGGATAATTTTCGGGAATAATGCCATTGCTCTTACCCGCTGCCATTTTATATATTTTTCCATGGATGCTGCTATCCTGCCTAATGTCCAAAGAAGCAAAGTACAATCCGAAGATATCTACCTTATTAATAAGGCTCTGAACAAGGGACACAAACAGGGAATTATGCTCTTCTTCCAGAATTTTCTTAATCTGCTTCAGCTTTCCCTTAATCTCCGCTACCGTAATATTGGGTATATGACCGGGAATAAAGAGATTTTGATATAGCTTTTCCTCAAGCTCTGCAATAGGCTCTTCCACTCCATGAAATGTAAGCCGACGTTTAAGGCGACGCACATCGAGGTAATAACATTTAATAATAGCCCCTCTTAAAGCTTCTGCCACCTTTAAAGTAGTTTCATTGCGCACATAGGGGTTTCCATCTCGGTCACCGCCCGGCCAGAAACCCATTTTAAGAACAGGGTTCTCATCGGTAATCACATCCGGAAAATGATTTTTCAATTCATCCAAAATTCTGCCTGCAGCCGTATAAAAAACATTTTCCAGATACCAAATAAGACTTACGGCTTCTCCGTATGGGGTAGGTTTTTTCTTCTTCAGAAAAGGAGTTTTACCTAGTTGCTGCAAAAAGGTATTAATCTCCACCGAGTCATTCCGCATCAGCGCCCTGCTCAGGTCGTGAATAATCCCCAGTACCGATCCGGGATAAAACTGAGTGGGATGGGCTGTAAGAACAGGCCTTACACAAAAGGTTTTCAGTGTTTCTTTCAGCTCCTCAATCTTGTTATACTGTAAGGCATCAGCAATCAATTGCTTTAAAGTACCCGGACCGCTCAGATCATGTGTATGTTTATATGCAGCATCCTCTAAAGCATCAAATAACACTACCTGCCGCTCTACATACTGCGTAAACCTGAAAAGTAAATCCAAACGTTCCTTTTCAGAAGTGATAAGCGTATGTTTATTAAAAAATTCATTAATAATATCGATAGGACTCTTAGACTTCTCATACCCCTCCTCACAATTATTGGAAAAAAGGGATAACAAAATCCCGGTCTTTTCCATTTTGTGAAACGGAAGTGATGTAAAAAGACTGTTGTACAATTGAAACCTTGTCCCTACTTCTGTCTTAAAATGATGTAAATTCTTACTCGCAGCAATATCCATTTTCCAAAAATTTGTACTTAATACCCAACTATTTGCAGGCAACAGGGCGTTAAGATAATATTTTTTATGTAGACGGAATAGTTTTTTTAATAAAAACTAATATATTGCTTATTTTATTGAAATAATTCTAATAAGAAAGACACCTAGGAGCTACGCATTTACTATTTCTTACATCAGCAAACACATTGGCCATATGATTACCATTCGACCATTTAAAGCACTAAGGCCCCGACCGGAATGGGCATTGCGGGTTGCAGCACCCCCTTATGATGTAATGAGTCGTGAGGAGGCAAAGAATGCAGCAGGTGATAATCCCCACTCTTTTCTACATGTAACCCGATCTGAGATCGATCTACCGGAAGTAGCCAACCCCTACGACCCTAAAGTTTATGAAAAAGCAAAACAAAACCTTCAGCGCATGATAGCTGACGGCACGCTGATTAAAGAGGCGCAAGCCTGCTTATACATCTATGAACTAACGATGAACGAGCGCAGCATGACCGGTTTGGCTTGTTTATCCTCAATAGAGGATTATCAAAACGGACTCATCAACAAACATGAACTTACTCGCCCTGAAAAAGAAAATGACCGTATCCTCCATATCACCATCACGCGAGCACAAACCGGTAAAGTGTTTCTGGCCTATAAAAGCGTGCAGGAGGTTGATGCAGTAATACATGATTGGAAAACACGACATGAACCGCTATATCATTTCACAGCTGCCGATAACGTCACGCACGCAGTGTGGAAAATTGACGATGAGCGTACGATCCAACATATCATTACACTTTTTAAGGAAAAAGTTCCTGCCACCTATATTGCAGATGGACATCACAGAGCAGCCTCCGCAACGCAGGTGAGCAACGTATTGCCGGATAACGAATCCGCCCGATTCTTTCTTACTGTTATTTTTCCCGATAACCATCTTCATATTATGGATTACAATCGGGCGGTTACAGATTTAAACGGGCTAACGCCTACTGAATTGCTTACACGTATCCGAGAAGATTTTGAAGTATCTGAAAGCACCGAAGCTGTAAGTCCAACACGCCCTCATGAAATAGGCATGTATCTCCAAAAGCGCTGGTACCGGTTATCAGCACGACCCGGCACTTATGCAGAAGACCTGATAGGCCAGCTGGATGTAAGCATTTTGTCCGCAAACATTTTGGACAAGCATTTAGGCCTAAAAGATATCCGTACCGATAAAAGAATTGATTTTATCGGTGGCATCCGTGGCTTAAAGGAACTAGAAAGGCTTGTGAATGATAGCAAAATGCAAGTATCCTTCAGCCTGTACCCGGTAACAATTCAGCAATTGTTCAATATTGCCGATGCAGGCCTTATCATGCCGCCCAAGAGCACATGGTTCGAGCCTAAGTTGCGTGACGGGCTATTAACGCATCTCTTGGAGTGAGTTACTGTACTACTTTATTGGCACAGCAGGAACTGGCAAAAGCCTCAGGTTTCACTTTAAAATTGAAACCCATACCGGAAATATACCCTATCGCCTCCTTCAATGCATCATTGCTCTTGTAAATAGGGTTAGTGTTGATATCCACATGCACCTCCATGTCAATGTTGTGGCTGGTGAACAAATCACAGAGACGGTAAGCCACTTCGATACTTCGGGATACTTCTGTCATCATACGCTGTTTAATGGTCATTTTCTCTTGAGTGGTTTCATTATTAAGGTACATAAAACCACCCTTACCCTTGCGTATGAATACAATGGCTGTTGCAAATTCGGTAAACGTGCCTTTTACCTGACTGTCTGTGCCAATGCAAACCTTTAGCGAGTGCCCCTGCTCTTTTTCACGAAGAATTACGCCCAGCACCTCATCCTCAAGATAGTTGGTTAGGTACTCGCCCGTCAACTTCCTCCATTGTTTTGTATGATGTTGCATGGGACTAGTGTTTCACAACGTTATTATTTATCCTTCTAAAAAGCAAGTAATTTTATTCACAATTGTGAATGAAGCACACAATACCGAAACTATTCTATAAATATATAAAATTATTAATTGAGATTAAACATCCGTCCCATGTCTTATCTTAAAATAAAGCCATCTGCTGTCCAGGCCTTCTGAAAATGGTTGTATCCAATCCTATACGCTCCTCATTCATATGATACATTTTACCATATTTGACGTATTGTTGCGCAACCATTTCTGCAATGGCTCCTTCACCGCGCATACGCAAACCCCAGCGGCTGTCATTCACCTGACCGTCATGGCTTTGCTCTATTAGATGCCATACTCTGTCTGCTCGATCCGGAAAGTTCTTATAAAGCCAGTCGCGAAATAAAAATTTAATTGCACCGTTCAGTCTTATAAATGTATAGGCCGTAAATGTAGCGCCCGCATCAGCAGCCGCTTTCATAATACGCTGCATTTCATGTTCGTTCAACCCCGGAATCATAGGCCCCATCATAATACCCATCCTTACTCCTGCCTTACTTAACTCTTCAATCACGCGTAAACGCTGTACAGCAGTAGCCGTTCTAGGCTCCATCACCCTTCTGAGCTCTTCATTAAAAGATGTGATAGAAACCATGGCGCGCACCAGGTTCTTTCGGGCTAATTCTTGAAGAATATCTTTATCATTTAGTATGGCTGAGTTTTTAGTTAGAATCCCTACAGGCTGATTGAACTCATTACACACTTCCAGCAGTCCGCGCGTCAAACGATACTTACGCTCTGCAGGTTGATAGCAATCGGTATTGCCGCTTAACATGATGGGCATTACCTCCCATTTGGGATGCATGAGCTGTTTGCGCAACAATTGAGGCGCATTTATCTTAACAATAATCTTTCGCTCAAAATCCAATCCTGCACTATATCCCCAATACTCATGCGCATTGCGTGCATAACAGTAGATACACCCATGTTCACATCCGGCATACGCATTCATACTGTACGACATCCCCACATCAGGACTTTCCACTTTATTCACTATCGTCTTCGCTTGTTGCTCTATGTACTGAGTAGCGATATTTTCTTCCTCCCAGCTATCAATTGCTTCTATATGCTCCCTCACTTGCTCGTTTTTTAAGAATCGATTGCGCGTGTTGAACTGTGCACCTCGTCCCTGCAGGTAGGTATATTCCTCGCCTTTTTTAACAGCAGTCACCTTAAAGTGATCTTGTTGTAATTGCTTTTGCATAGTCCTTGTTTTCGTAATAATAACATGTATTAAAACAACATCGCCTGCGTGGCACTTACAGGCATATTCATAAACTCAAATCGCTCCACAAATGTGAACCTCTCTCCATCTGCTTGTTTGCGTAGCAATACCATATGATTTGCCATAAACTTGGCTGAAAATGAGCGTGTATTATATTCGCTCCAACTTTTCTCATATTGCCAAGGTTTAAGCCTGCGTGCTATGGTAATATGAGGTTCCATGATGAAATGAGGCTTATGCTCCTTATCCGGCTTGAGGAGCGACTGTACCTGTGTTCTCAGTTTTGTTACTAGATTTTGTACCGTAGTCCTTGTTGTTACTTTAATGAAAAGAGTGTGAGTAGGAAAAGAGCCAAAACCCTCTAACTCAATTAGCATGGGGGCCCTTTCGGTTGCAATTTGCCGAAACCGCTGTCGGATGCGACTTTCAAAAGCCATATACTGTGTAAAGCTCACCAATGTAATATGCGGTTTGCTACTCACCGCTTGGGGGGCTTGGTACTTCTCACTAAATTCTTTTTTGATTGCCATAATATCATCTGCCAAATCCTCTCGAGGTTCTATCAACAGCAGATATTCGTATGGATTAGAGGGCTGTATGTAGGGGGCATGAGATGACATAAAAGTTGATTTTACTAAAATAATTAGCGCAATATTACTAATATTTTTAGTAAAAAAATGAAAACTTTTTTGCCTTTTACAATCTGTTGAAAAAGAAACAAGGAAGCAATAGAAGTTAGTTGGCCTTAGCAGGCGCAATCATTTCAAATTCGGGAATGATTACCTGAAATTTCTTTTTAGTGTCTAGATTTTCCATTTCATAAAAACCCTTCATTTTGCCCATATCAGTATTTAAGTTACACCCACTCATATACTGATAGCTTTCACCGGGATGCAATACAGGCTGCACTCCCACAACACCTTCGCCTTCCACCTCTCTATACAAACCGTTGCTATCGAATATATGCCACTTGCGACGCAATAGCTGCACAGGATAGGAATTATAATTTTCGAGAGTGATACGATAAGCAAACATGTATTCGCTTTGCAAAGGATTGCTATACTCCGGTTGATAGAATACCTCCACGTTTACCATTATCCCGGCTGAAATCATGTTGCTCATGAGAAAGGGTTTTAGTAAAAATACGGAAATAACAAATAACTGAAAAAATTATACAGTGTTAGCCGCCGCTCTTTTTAGTGTTGGTATATCCCTGTTGTTGCAACCACTGTAATATTTTATCGCGATGATCGCCCTGAATGATAATTTCACCATCCTTTGCTGATCCGCCTGTACCGCAATAAGATTTTAGCTTTTTGGCCAGACTTTCTAAATCAGCTTGCGTACCTACAAAACCTTTAATCACACTGGCTGTTTTACCCCCCCTATGCTTGGTTTCTAATTGTATACGCAGTTTTTGTGCACTGGGAGGTAACGTTTCTGCCTCTTCGTGTTCATCCTGAAATTGGAAGTTGGGATCGGTACTATATACAAAAGGGCCATTTGATTTTTTCTTTGACATACGTTATGATTTTAGTTTTAGCGGCTATACAATGGCTTTTAAACTCAAATCGAGACTACGCGCTTGATGTATCAATCCGCCCACGCTCACATAGTCTACTCCGGTTGCTGCATAGCTTTCAATCGTATCTAAATTGATGCCTCCGCTAGCTTCGGTTTCGAAAACACCATCAATAATCTTCAATGCTTCTGTTATCTGTGCAGGGGTGTAGTTGTCCAGCATCACTCGAAAAACCTTTCCCACCCCCACTTTCAGCACTTTCTTTACATCGTCAAGCGTTCGGGTTTCTACTTCTATTTTAATGTTTAGATTATTCTCCTGTACATATTGATACGCTCTGTGGATGGCCTTTTCTATTCCTCCCGCATAGTCAATATGATTATCCTTCAGCATTATCATATCGTATAAACCGAAACGGTGATTTACACCACCACCAATGCGCACGGCTTCTTTTTCCAGCAACCTGAAATTGGGAGTGGTTTTGCGCGTATCCAGCAGTTTTGTTTTATAAGGCCGTAACTTGTCAGCATACTGGCGGGTTAAGGTAGCAATACCACTCATTCGCTGCATACAATTGAGCACCAGCCGCTCACAAGCCAAAATGGTATGCTCATGAGCCGCAATTTCAAAAGCCTTGTCACCAGCCTTCATACTGTCGCCGTCTTTCTTAAAAGCAGTAAACTGACACCCAGGTTCTCTATATTCAAAAATAAAACGCGCCACCTCTACACCTGCCAGAATACCATCCTGCTTTATTTTCAATTCTGCCCTACCCTTTTCATTAGCACTAATGCAAGAAAGCGAGGAATGATCCCCGTTACCAATATCTTCTTCAAGTGCTGCTTTTACAAGCTGCTCCAATTTTTGCCGAAACTGCAAATCCATCTGATTATACTTTAAAAACATTGTTCTCTCACACCTACATCAAATACCACAGTACTTAACAAATATAGGGCTTTAGCTATTATGCCACCTACCCCTTTGTCCTACGGCTAACAAAAAGGCCTCTCGATTGAGAGGCCTTATACATTTTTCAAAACGCTTTATTCGATGAGCTGAAAACGCAGCTCTTTAATTACTTCCCGACCACCCTCTTTCTTCATAAAAATATTCACTCTATAATTTCCTCCAGAAGTAACCAGCGTACCAATAGCGTACTGACCGCTTGGAGAGCTACCTTTATGCTTTACATCGAAACCTTTTACCGAATTCTTACCGAAAAAGTCTTTAATGATTTGCTGAGCCTGATCTTTACTATACGTATTTTTTTTATCCAGTATAGCAAGAGAAAAATTACCGTTTGCATTACTTACTACTTGTACTGCATCGCCTTTTTTTAAACCAGCCACCACTCCATCAATACTTTGTGCGCATACCGTTGAAGTAATGAACATTGTTGAAGCCACAAATAGAAAATGCAATATCTTTTTCATTTCACGCATCATTTTATATCATCTTGACCAAAAATATGCCAAATTACCTAGTTTCTATCTTTCTTTGTTCCGATATCATTTTTTACCTTTACGGGATTTTTTGAGCATCAAAAATATTAATTTACTGATAGTCAACAAATTAAAGAAATGTCGAAACAAAAGAAAGCGATCCTTATTATAATGGACGGATGGGGACTAGGAAAAGTTGCAAATGCAGATGCAATTCAAAATGCAAATGTTCCCTTTACCAATTCTTTGTACAACAAATATCCCAATACTACCCTTACTACTTTTGGCGAGCTGGTAGGTTTGCCTGAGGGACAGATGGGGAACTCAGAAGTAGGACATTTAAATCTGGGCGCCGGACGTATTGTTTATCAAGAACTGCAGCGCATCAATGTGGCCATCCGTACCGGCGAACTCGCTAACAATCCAGAAATGGTACGTACCCTGCAAACAGCCAAAGCCAATAATAAACCGTTGCACCTGATGGGACTTGTGAGCGACGGTGGTGTACACTCACACATCAATCACCTAAAAGCGCTGTTAGATATCAGCAAAGAAGCAGGACTCAACGAAGTATATGTGCATGCCTTTACCGACGGGCGTGACACAGATCCCAAAAGTGGTTTACAATTTATCGAAGAACTACAAAACCATATCGACAAAATAGGTATTGGAAAAATCGCTTCTGTGAGCGGGCGTTATTATGCCATGGATCGCGACAAACGTTGGGAACGTGTTAAAAAAGCATATGATGTATTGGTGAAAGGTGATGGCCCTACCGCTACTAGCGCAGTAGAAGCCGTGAAGCGTAGCTACGACGAAAACATTACTGACGAGTTTATTCTTCCTACTGTCATCGTAAATGCAGACAATACTCCTGTTGCAACAATTAAAGACGGAGATCATGTGCTGTGTTTCAACTTCCGTACAGACCGTTGTCGCGAGATTACCGAAGTATTAACCCAGGCCGATAATGACGAGTTCGGCATGAAAAAACTGAATCTGGATTATACCACCATGACAGTATACGACCACAAATTCGTGGGCGTACATACTATCTTCAAAAATGAAGATATTACCAATACTTTGGGAGAAGTGATTGCCGCTAACGGCCTGAAACAAATCCGCATTGCGGAAACCGAAAAATATCCGCATGTAACCTTCTTCTTCAGCGGGGGCCGTGAACAACCATTTGAAGGAGAAACCAGAATCTTAAAACCCTCTCCTAAGGTAGCTACCTACGACTTGAAGCCCGAAATGAGTGCTTACGAACTGACCGAAGCCATTCTAGAAGAAATTAAAAATCAGACTGCCGATTTCATCTGTTTGAACTTTGCTAACGCAGATATGGTGGGACATACAGGCGTTTTCGAAGCGGCGGTGAAAGCAGTTGAAACCGTGGATAAATGTGTGGAGCAAATCGTAACCGAAGCACTAAAACAGGACTATGTCATCTTCCTCACAGCCGATCATGGTAATTCCGACTACATGATTAATGAAGACGGCAGCCCTAACACAGCACACACCCTGAATCCGGTACCTCTGTTCATTATCGATAATCAATGGCGCGGAACTATTAAGGAAGGTAAATTAGGCGATATCGCTCCTACTATTCTCACCTTCATGAAACTGACCATACCTGCAGAAATGAATGGTGATGTATTGGTAGATCCCGCTACCATCAACTACTAATAATTAATATCGTTTATACTATAGTTAAATCTCACAGGCATTGGCCTTGTGAGATTTTTCTTTATACAGTAGCTCCATAATAGTTTGTAATTTTGCCATTCTTATGACGCAGGAAGCATTTTCGAAAATAGCACCGACCATACCCACACAGCCCGGCGTTTACAAATACTTTGATAACACAGGCACCATTATTTATGTAGGGAAGGCCAAGAACCTGCGCAAACGGGTGAGCTCTTATTTTAACAAAAACATCACCAACTATAAAACTCATGAACTGGTAAAGCGCATTGCTAAAATTGAATTTACTATTGTTGATAGCGAATCGGATGCCTTTATTCTCGAAAACTCACTCATTAAGGAATTTCAACCCCGTTATAATATCAGCTTAAAAGATGATAAAAGTTATCCCTATATTGTTATCAAAAACGAGCCCTTTCCAAGGGTGTATCTCACCAGACAACCGGTGAACGACGGATCTGAATATTTGGGACCTTATACATCGGTTTTTAAAGTAAGGGAACTACTCGAATTCATTCGTCGAACCATACCCTTGCGAACCTGCACGCTTAATCTTACCCCAAAGAATATAGAGCGAAAGAAATTCAAAGTGTGTCTGGAATATCATATCGGTAATTGCAAGGGGCCATGTGAGGGATTACAATCTCAGGAAGAATATGAAGCTAATATCCGTCAGGTAAAAAATCTGCTCAAGGGTAACCTTGCTCCCGTAATCAGGCAGTTCAAAGAAGAAATGAAAGCTCTGGCAGCAAATCTGGAATTTGAGAAAGCAGAACAAATAAAAAAGAAAATTGAGTATCTCGAAGATTATTACCAAGCAAAGACGGTCATCACAGGCTTAAAAGGTGGCGACAAAGATGTCTTCAGCATTATCAAAAACGATGATATTGCTTACGTAAATTTTTTAATGGTGCGCAATGGCACGATTGTACAAACGCATACTAACAAACTAGAGACGCATCTGGACGAACCTGTTGAAGAAGTTTTAGTGTATGCCATAGAAAGATTACGTAGCACCTTTAATAGCGATGCCAAAGAAATTGTGGTACCCATTCCTATTGATTATCCCGAATCGGATGTAAAAATTGTGGTACCCAAAGCCGGCGACAGAAAAAAGCTGATTGAGCTATCGGAAAAAAATGCCGGCTACTTCATTGAGGAACTTAAAAACAAAGAGCGCCTGAAAATTAACCGCAATGTAGATCAGGTAAAAGTACTTGAACAATTGCAGGCCGATTTGCAATTACAACAATTGCCGGTACATATTGAATGTTTTGACAATTCCAATTTTCAGGGTAGCTACCCCGTAAGTGCCATGGTGTGTTTCAAAAACGGGGTTCCTAGCAAAAAAGATTACCGACATTTCAATATAAAAACCGTACAAGGGATTAACGACTTTGCTTCAATGAAAGAAGCCGTGTATCGCCGCTATAAAAGACTGAAGGAAGAGCAACAACCCTTACCCCAACTGGTCATCATCGATGGAGGTAAAGGACAGCTAGGTGCAGCCATGGAAGCAATTGAAGAGCTGGAATTGCATGGAAAAATCACCCTCATAGGCCTTGCCAAGAATGAAGAAGAAATATTTTTCCCCGGCGACCAAGAATCTTTGAAATTGCCGTATAGTAGTCCCAGCCTCAAATTCATAAGATTTATTCGCGACCAAGTGCATCGCTTTGGGGTGACATTTCACAGAGCCAAACGCAGCAAAGGCACTTTCAAAAACGAGCTGGAGAGCATCAACGGCATCGGCAAAAATACTGCGGATATGTTGCTTAAAACATTCAGGTCAGTTAAAAATGTTAGCCAGAAGGGTGTGGAGGAACTGGCCCCTGTAATCGGCAAAGCCAAAGCACAAATCGTATGGAATTATTTCCATACAGATAAAGAACCACAAAAAGATTAAATCTTATCTAATTTTAAATACCCGATGTGCAGTTCATCTTCCTTTTTAGTGGCAGCCGGTTCGATAATAAGCGCAAATCTTTCTTTCTGTTGTGAAGGAAGAATATCTTCTACATTGAGAATTTCATCCACGTCCACACCATACTTATTATCCACATGACTCACGCCGCTTCTATCCTCAGTATTGTAATCGCGGTAAAATTCGGTTTGCTTTGCGTTGCGAATGGCTTCCGACATATCAGTAGCAATGGTGAGCAACTTATAATGATGTTCTTCAAATGAGTTTGGTAAATATCCTCCCAAATTAATGAAGAAAAGATGTTGTGATTTGGTATGGTGGACTTGTCTTTCTGCAACTGTAATACTATAACCGTCAACAGTAGTTACTTCTCGCCAACAGTCTATATGTATTTTGCCTGCATCGGGCCAAAAAGCCTGAATATCGGGTACAATATCCTTTAGTGATGTTCCGATACAAAAGAAAACATCATGCTGCTCTGTATGTCTTCCAGGAGGTGTACATCCCAACAGTAAGTAGAATAACTTGTACGCCATATCAATCATTTAACTGTTGTAATAAACTTTCAATATCAAATACGGGTTGCTTACAAGCATAATTTTCACACAAGTAAATAGCAAGAGGATTTCCTACAACCTTTCCTTTTAACAATGGATACTGCTCATCCTCTTCGTGTGTAGCCATAATAATATTAAAAGGCAATGGCTGTTGCAATAAAGTACTTAAGTCTCGCTCGTACGCTCCACATAGCACTATTTCTTTAGTTCCTTTGATGAGCTGATAATATCCCATCAACCACATTCCAAAAGAAGTTGGATACTTCACGGCAAGAGTACTTACACCGGTAATCATTTGCTGTGCCTGCTGCACCCAATCCCGCTTGTCGAACAGCATACCCAATTCCAATAAGTTTAATGCCATAACTGCGTTGCCGCTGGGAGTAGCACCATCGTATACTTCTTTTTTTCGAATAATGACATCTTGCTGTTGTTGCGGTGTGTAGTAAAAATATCCACTCGGCTCTACAAAATTTTGAAGCACCTTTTCGCAGAGCTTTTTGGCTCGTTGCAACCACTGTGGATGGGCAGTCACCTTATACAATTGCAATAAAGCCTGAATGAGATAAGCATAATCATCCAAAAAGGCAGGAAACTTAGCCTCATTATTCTTCCATACATGCATCAGTACACCATCGGCATCGGCAAAATTTTCCAGTAGAAACTGCATATTACGAATGGCCGTTTGCCTATAAGCATCGATGCCTGTAGCCGCGTAGGCATGACTGTAAGCAGCATTCATCAATGCATTCCAACCTAATATGATTTTATCATCCAGAGCAGGCCTTATGCGCAAAGCTCTAGCCTCCAACATTCTTTTATTGCAACGCTTCAATAAGTTTTTCAATGTTGTAACATCTATTTTCTTTTCCGCAGCAAATACTGCCAATGGTGTTTTTATTCTTAATATATTACGGTGCTCCCAATTACCCTCCGCAGTGATATCATAAAATTCACAATAGATATCCGCATCAGTTCCTAGTATACGCTTTACATCCTCCAACGTCCATACATAAAACTTTCCTTCTTCTCCTTCACTGTCGGCATCTAGCGCAGCATAAAAACCATAAGAGGGATGCAACATTTCTCTTTCTACAAACTCCAGCGTTTGCTGAATAACTGTCTTGTATTGTTCCCAACCTGTGATGCGATAAGCTTCACTCAGCGTTGTAACCAACAGTGCATTATCATACAACATCTTTTCAAAATGAGGCACTAACCACTCCTTATCGGTTGCATACCGGGCAAAACCACCACCAATTTGATCATAAATGCCTCCCTCAATCATTTTATTCAGGCTCAGGAAAGCATGCTCGTGCGCAGCCTTAGCCATCTCCGGTCTTCTTTTTTGCTCCAGTAGTCCATACTTCAATAGAAATTGTATAGCAAATGTCTGTGGAAATTTTGGCGCTGCTCCAAAGCCGCCCCATTGCTTATCACCCTGCTTTAAAAGATTTTCGCAAGCGGCATCGATTTGTTCTATCGAAAAATCATTGTGTGGTGTATTAATACCAAAATTGTTCGAGCTCATTAAATGCGAAGTAAGCCCTTCTGCCTGCTCTTCTATTTCCTTACGTTTATGCTGGAATGCTTCTGCTACTGCATGCAATACCTGCTTCCACGAAGGACGATTCACCATCGGAATGGGAGGATAATAAGTACCTCCATAAAAAGGTTTTTTATCGGGAGTCAAAAAAACATTCAAGGGCCAGCCGCCACTCCCCGTCATCACCTGCACCGCATCCATATAAATATGATCCAGATCGGGGCGTTCTTCTCTATCTATTTTAATATTTACAAAAAACTCGTTCATGATGGCAGCCGTTTCAGGATCTTCAAAACTTTCACGCTCCATCACATGACACCAATGACAGGCTGCATAACCTATACTCACGAGAATGGGCTTGTCCTCCTCTTTAGCTTTACGCAAAGCTTCTTCACCCCAGGGATACCAATTTACCGGATTATGTGCATGTTGTAACAGATAAGGGCTGGTTTCATTGATTAGTGCATTGGGCATAATACTGCATTCTGTAATGAAAAAATTAATGCTTCCTATTTTATAAACGCACCAATATACGACTTATTTTCCCCATCCCCATTTTAAAAATACAGGCATAGCTTTCCCCCAGGTAGGAACATCGTGTTTTCCATCGTCTAGTTCCAGATAAGAGATATCTTCCGCACGATAGCCTTTTGCCAATAACTCTTTAATGTGATCTAATGTATCATCAATAGAGTCGATGATACCATTGTTATTTCTATCGCCGCTTTCATCCAGTTTTCCGCACTGGAAGAAAAATTTTAGTCCGGGAGCAAAATGTCCATTGCGGATCACCTGTTGCATGATGCGGTGTTTATCATCCTCATAAGACGGATCGTCCTGATCTACACTACGCCACCATAATGATCCCGAAAATACACCCACTTTTGAAAAAACATCTGGATGATTCCATACAATATCCAATGCAGTCAAACCACCCAAAGAAAATCCCGCAAATGATAGTTCTTTAAACGCGCTTACCTTAAAGCGCTTTTTGATATAAGGCAATAATTCTTTTAAAACAAAAGCGCTATATAAATCGGCTTTAGCGCCGCGTCCCTTGTAATCTACAACACCCGCCACGCCATACTCCATGGTACGCTCCTTCCCTGCCGTAATGCCTATAACAATCAACGGATGTATCGAGCCCTGTTCGTACAATTGTTTTAGCATCTCATCAAACTGCATAACGGGCAAGTCTTGTCCGTCATTTATTAGTAAGAGTGGCAATGCTGACCAATCGGTGATAATGTTAGGAAAATAAAAGCGCAACTCCACATCCCTTTTCAGATTTCGGGACTTCAGCATCACGGTTTCAATAGTCAAAATTGCATCTGTAGCCGTTTTCATGTAACCTCCCAAATTAGCGCTAAAAGTAGCATGAATCAATCTTATAAACAATTTTGTTTATAAGATATAAAAAAATATATTTGATAGAGACATCTACGCCTCCGTAAAAGTACGTTACTACCATAACATTAAAATACAAACCAAGCAATATGAAAAAAATCGGTATCCTTTATGGCAAAGAACGATCTTTTCCGCAAGCATTTATAGATCGTGTAAACAGTAAAAACGTTGAAGGCATTATCGCCGAACCGGTACGCATCGATAAAGCCATACAAGGAGTAGCAAGCGGTTATGCAGTAATCATTGACCGTATCTCGCAGGACGTACCCTTCTATCGGACCTGGTTGAAAAACGCCGCATTGACGGGAACTGCCGTTATCAATAATCCTTTTTGGTGGAGTGCAGATGATAAATATTTCAATAACTGCCTCATGACACAGATTGGAGTTCCGGTACCCAAAACAGCTATTATCCCTTCTTACGAAATGCCTGATGATACCTCAAGCGAATCATTCACCAATTTGGCCTATCCGTTGGACTGGGAAAGCATCTTTAAAGAGATAGGGTTTCCAGCCTATATGAAACCTTTTGCAGGTGGAGGTTGGAAACATGTGTACAAACTCAATAGCATCGAGGAGTTTTTTGAAAAACATAAAGAAACTGAACAGTTGGTAATGCTTCTTCAGGAAGAAATTGTTTTTGAGGAATACTACCGCTGCTATTGTATCGGAAGAAAATACGTGCGCATCATGCCATATGAACCCCGCAATCCGCATCACCTACGCTATCAGGCTAGCTTTACTCCCTCGCCGGAAAGATTACAGGAAATGACGGATATTGTTTTAAAAATAAACCACTATTTAGGGTATGATTTCAACACGGTGGAATTGGCCGTTCGCAATGGGGTGCCTTATGCGATTGATTTCTGCAATCCGGCTCCTGATGCTGATATTGCTAGCGTAGGAGCAGAAAACTTTGAATGGGTGGTGGAAACTGCTGCCAACTATGCCATTGAAAAAGCATTAGCGAATGACGGAGTAAACCATCTCAGCTGGGGAGCATTCGTAAGAGATAGTGCAGGAAAATAAGCCTGCTTTATCAGCAAAAGATTTCGCCCTGATGCTATATGCAAAAGGCGTAATATCTTGCAGTTGTATTTTTTTACATTTAGTATCGCAACGAATATGGTGTTAAATTATAAAGCTTTCACTTTAGGGATCGAAGAGGAGTACATGGTGCTCGACCCTGAAACATATGAGCTTAAAAGCCATGACCAGAAAATTGTGCAAGAAGGTCAGAAAAGTATCAAGGATAAGGTAAAGGCCGAAATGCACCAGGCTGTAGTAGAGGTGGGTACTGACATTTGCCAGGATATTGATGAAGCCTATAAAGATGTAGCGTTGCTGCGCAAAACGATTAGTGACATAGCCGAAGGGCTGTCGTTCAAACTGGGTGCTTCCGGCACGCATCCGTTTAGCCACTGGCAAAGCCAGCTTATTACTGATCATCAACGTTATAATGAAATCATCGCCGAGCTACAAGAAGCGGCAAGAAGCAATCTAATTTTCGGACTTCACGTACATGTGGGCATGGAAAGCCGTGAGTTGGCCAACCATATTGCCAATTCTACTCGCTATTTTTTGCCACACATCTTTGCACTCAGCACCAATTCTCCGTTTTGGGAAGGCCGCCTCACCGGATACAAATCCTTTCGCACTAAAGTCTTTGATAAATTCCCGCGCACCGGAATTCCTGATGCTTTTGAAAGCATAGAAGCATATGACAATTACGTTAAGATGCTGATCAAAACGAACTGTATTGATAACGCCAAAAAAATCTGGTGGGACCTAAGGGTGCACCCCTTCTTCAATACAGTGGAATTCCGAATATGCGATATTCCCATGACAGTGGATGAAACCATTGCCATTGCCGCATTGTTTCAGGCCATATGCGCCCGTATCTACATGTTGCGTAGCAAAAACCTGAACTTTATTCAGTATTCGCGTGCATTGATTAACGAAAACAAATGGCGCGCCAGCCGCTATGGATTGGATGGCAGACTGATTGATTTTGGCAAGGAAGAGGAAGTAAATACCCGTGCTTTGATTTACGAATTGCTCGACTTTATAGATCCGGTTTTGAATCATCTGGGAAGCCGCCATCGTGTAGAATATGTACACCGCATTTTGGAACAAGGCACAGGGGCTGACAGACAGCTGGCTGTTTATGAAGCAACAAATAATCTTAAAGAAGTTGCTAGATATATTAGTGATAGTTTTCTTGCCATTTTATAACTGATCTGTTTATCGGACGGGAAGTACCTCGTACACACCGCTAAACAAATACACTTTATTAGTGGCTATTTCTACACAATTATAGCGCTTGGTACGTTTATTCCCCTTCTGAAATACACGGCCATCATATATCTGGAATAACGCACCTGCCGGAAGCCGTTCCAGTAGCGTATAACCGTCTTTTCTTTCATTATAATCGTAAAGTACACGCTGCAGGTCTTCTTCAGCACAACTAGAGGCTCCAGGATTACGTAGACTTTTGAGCAATTCGTATTCGATATCCGCAGGGAAAATTTTTTTCTCGATAAACTGCGCCAGAAGCCGGGCATAAATATTTTTCCATTCCTTACCATGCGCCTGCACCCGATTACCGTACTGCTCAAAGGTAATGAGATGTGCCAGCTCGTGAAGTAAGGTTATCAAAAAAGCATATCTATTCAGATTGCCGTTAACACTAATGCGGTGATTCGCAGAACCCCATTTATGCCGATAATCGCCCAGAACCGATTTACGGCTTCTTGCTATGGTAAGATGTACCTTATAAAAATTCAAATAAGCGATTACAGATTCGTAAGTGTTATCGGGTAGATACTGTGCCAAATGATGCAGAGGCACTTCCTTTTTAGCCATTACTATTTTCTCTCAGCGCTTTTTTTAAAGAAAAAACTTCGATAAACGAATACAAAACATATATACCCAAACAAGCAAATAGCGAAGGTTTACTCACCCCATCTTTACTCAAATAAATATAAATAAATGCTGCAAGGGCACAAACGAAAAGACGGATGATAAATCCCGCATAATACACTCTTACAAAAACATGAGGGTTGGGATTACGAATAGCCTTCAGTCCGCTTATTATAGTAAAAAGACCTACTATAAAAAGAATAAGATTTCCGGCCACCATTACATAAGGGTCCACACCCGATTGTAACAGTATATCCTTGCAAACAAGAAAAAACGCAGTCAGTAATACAAATACCAGAATCATCAGCTTTACCGGGTTCAATTTTCTACTTGTTTGCTCCATCTTTATTCTTTTTTGAAGTTTCTTTAATCAGTTTATAAAATGTTGAGGCTAATATCAGCAAAGGTAAGATTAGTGTAAATAACGGACTTACACTAAGTTTTTCGTCAAGTTTTATACCGGCATACAATGATAGGCCTATTAATACCAGTAACTGTGCTGTCAGTCCCAGATATCTTAACCAAGGGGAGACTTTTTTAGGTTCCACGAAGCGATTATTTTGGAATAAAACTACTCGAATCCAGTGAAATATTTACTTTTTCAATAACATTACGCCGGTCTATTCTTAATTTTAAGAAATAAATAATTGCTTTAAAATGTAGTTTTACTGCAATTTTGTTAGTCTGTGGTCGGTATTAACATACATACTACCACATTGAATATAAAATATGATTGAATGAAGAAAACGGTAAAATATTTTTGGCGATTGTTTTTTTTGGGATGGGGTGCTTTTATTGCAATTATACTAATGGCCAATTTTGGCCTACTAGGAAAAATGCCCTCTATGGCTGAGCTCGAAAACCCCACCATTGCACAAGCGTCAGAAGTGTATGCAAGCGATGGAACCCTTATGGGGAAATTTTATCTCCCTTCAGGAAACAGAAGTATCGTAAAATACAAAGACATATCCCCGCATGTTATAAACGCATTAGTAGCCACAGAAGACAAAAGATTCTATGATCACGCCGGTATAGATATAAAAGGCACGATGCGGGCTATTATTTACGGAGGCTCTGCCGGTGGTGGTAGTACTATTACCCAACAACTGGCTTTGGCACTTTTTAATAAGCGCGCCAGCAATCCATTTTTAAGAATTCTCCAGAAACTAAAAGAATGGATCATTGCTGTTAAGCTGGAAAGAAATTTCACCAAAGAAGAAATATTGACGCTTTATCTCAATGCCGTTCCTTTCCCGGATAACGTATTCGGTATCAGAAATGCTTCTAGAACTTTTTTTCAAAAAGAACCTAGTCAACTCACCATAGAAGAAGCTGCGCTACTGGTAGGAAGTATCAACGGCCCCGGCATCTACAATCCGCGTCGCAATCCCAAAGCGGCCATGGACCGGAGAAACCTGGTACTGTCGCGCATGGCTGAAAATGGCAATATCACTGCCGATCAGGCAATCAGTTTATCGGCGCAGCCTATTAAATTGAATTATAAGAAACCTACAGAAGACCTGGGTTATGCGCCTTACTTTAGAGAAATATTACGTGAAGAAGTAAAGAAAATATTAAAGGATATCACCAAACCCGACGGCACTCCGTATAACATATACAATGATGGCTTGAAAATCTACACAACCATCAATCCCGTTATGCAGCTCTATGCCGAGGAAGCAGTAGCGCAACAGGCTCCCAAACTATATCGCAATGTTATCAACCAAGGCTTTATAAAAAACGGTTCGGTATGGAAAAAATATGAACACGTTTTGGAAGCGGCTATGAAAAATAGCGAAAGATGGCGTAATCTAGCCGAGGACGGTCTGAGCGATAAAGAAATTAGAGCCACCTTTTTTGTAAAAACACCTATGAAGGTTTTTGCGTGGAACGCAGCCCGTTCCAAAGACACGGTCATGACGCCATACGACTCTATTAAATACCATCGGCTATTTACGCAAGCTGGTTTCATGGCTATGGATCCTATCACCGGTGAAGTAAAAGCCTGGGTAGGAGGTATCGACTTTAAAACTTTCAAATACGACCACGTCAACCTCAACACTAAGAGACAAGTAGGATCTACCATCAAACCGCTGCTGTATAGTGAAGCAGTGGATGAGCTCAATTTTTCTCCCGATACACCTGTAGAGGATGTACAACAAAGTTTTGGAAAGGGTCAGCTGGTGCCGGCCACTTCTGCTAGCTGTACCGGTCGTACGATGAGTATGGCCTCTGCACTTACTTGGTCACGCAACTGTGCCACCGCCTATATCATGAAACAGGTAGGCCCGGCAAAATTCGTAGATTTCCTACAGAAAATAGGGCTCCCCACAGAGGTGAAACCCTTCCCATCCATTGCCCTGGGCTCTTGCGAGCTTTCATTGTTTGAAATGATGTGGGCATATTCCATATTTGCCGGACGGGGCTTTTCCACCAAACCCTACTTTATTAGCCGCATTGAGGACCGCAACGGCAATGTAATAAAACGATTGGATTACAGCGCAAACCGTAGAGAGGTTATTAGCGAAGCCGCTGCATACATCATGACACGTATGATGCAAGGAGTGGTAGATGTAGGAACCGCTGCCGGATTGCGTGCCCGCCTAGGAGCCGCAGAAATGGCCGGTAAAACGGGAACTACCAACGATAATAGTGATGCTTGGTTTATAGGTTTTGTACCGCAACTGCTCGCCGGCGTATGGGTGGGTAGTGACGACCGATTTATCAGAAATGAAGGTGCGGGTGGTTTCGGAGGGCAAGCAGCACGCCCCATATGGGAGTATTTCTTTAAAAAGGTATATGCCAACAAAGATTTGGGCATTAGCAAGGAGGATCGCTTTATTGAACCACCCAGCTTAAGCAATGATGCCGTAAGTGCCGATCCATCCTTATACGTAACTGATATTAACCCTGAACCCTCTGCCGAAGGTAAAGATATCGGAGTAGGTACAGAGGAAGATTACATGCAGAACCTGGAAGAGTATATCGGTCCAGAATCGGCTCCATTACCTGAGGATCCAAAATCCAAACAACAACCTAAGGACACCTCCAAGAAAGTAACTCAAGACAAGCCCATTGGTGCTCCTGAAGAGCCTAAAAAGAAAAAAGGACTGTTTAATAAAATCTTCAAAAAGAAAAATAAAGAGTAACTATGGTCCGAATTCTTGATTTGTGTTAGTTATAATAAACACAAGGATAGTATAAATATCTGTATATCAACTTATAGCAGATTGGAAAACATTACCAGCGTCAAAAGTTCTGACTGCGCTTTGGCCAATGGTTCTTATATTTGCGCAATTTTTATTCAAACCAATAAATAATATGGCGGATATTTTTGATAGACTTCTGAAAAACTACGGCCCGATTGGTCAGTATAGAGAAAGAGCTCATGGCTATTTCGCGTTTCCCAAGCTCGAAGGCGAAATTGGAAGCCGTATGAAATTCAGAGGTAAAGATGTTATTGTTTGGAGCTTAAATAATTATTTGGGACTGGCCAATCATCCGGAAGTAAGAAAAGCAGATGCTGAAGGTGCTCAACAATTTGGGCTGGCTTCTCCAATGGGAGCTCGGATGATGAGTGGTAATACCAACTATCATGAACAACTGGAGGCAGAACTGGCTGCCTTTGTGAGTAAGGAAGATGCGGTACTGCTCAACTACGGCTACCAAGGAATGGTAAGTATTATCGATGTATTGTGTAGCCGCCACGATGTAATTGTTTATGATGCCGAGTGCCATGCCTGTATCATTGACGGACTAAGGCTTCACGCAGGTCATCGCTTTGTGTTCAAACACAACAATCTTGAAGATTTTGAAAAACAAATGCAGCGCGCCACTGCATATGTAGAAAAACAAGGTCAGGGCGGTATCCTCGTCATTACCGAAGGCGTTTTCGGCATGGCCGGTGATCAGGGCAAGTTAAAAGAAATAGCTAATCTAAAAAGTAAATATAATTTCCGACTGCTGGTGGATGATGCGCATGGATTTGGAACGTTGGGAAAAACCGGTGCCGGAGCAGGAGAAGAACAGGGAGTACAACATTTAATCGACCTTTACTTCTCTACTTTCGCTAAGTCAATGGCTTCTATTGGGGCTTTTGTAGCAGGCGAAAGAAAAATCATCGACTATATCCGTTATAATATCCGTAGCCAAATTTTCGCAAAAAGTCTTCCCATGCCGCTAGTAATCGGCAACCTGAAAAGACTGGAACTGCTGAGAACCCGTCCAGAACTAAAGGATAAGCTGTGGGAAAATGCGCTAAAATTGCAAAATGGGCTGAAAGAAAGAGGTTTTGATATCGGTAAAACAGATTCTGTTGTAACGCCAGTTTATATGAAAGGTGGTGTAGAAGAAGCCACAGCAATGATAATGGACTTAAGAGAAAATTACAGAATCTTCTGTTCGATTGTGGTATACCCCGTAATTCCGAAAGGTCATATCATTTACCGTCTTATTCCTACGGCTGTTCATACCGATGAAGATATACGTATCACACTGGAAGCATTTACTGCGGCTAAAGAAAAACTGGATGCCGGAGCTTACAAGACCAATGCTATTCCAGATATGGCTGAGAAAAAATAAATACTTTACATAACTACAAAAAATAACCCCGGAGTTCCGGGGTTATTTTTTTAATACAATCTAACAACAATTACTTCACTTCATTTACAGAAACCTCACTTACCACTTTGTTGCTTTTTGAAATATCGTACGAAGCCACAGTTTTACCTTTCAAATCAGTTACAGTAAGTGTAAGCTCGTACTCATCGCTATGCTCTTGGCTGTTGAATTGATAGTTACGCACAATATTAGCGCCCTCTACTTCCTGACAGTAGATCACGTTGCCTTCTTTATCAGTTACAGATACGAAGTACCTATCATTTGTTTTGTTCTTTAAAGACAAACGATAAACAGGCAGATTATTAACATCACCAACATACTCCAAATCAGGTGTGGTGTCATTTTTCAGCTTTACGGTAAATACCGAAGCAGCAACAGTAGTGGTGACGAGGGTAATGGCTAAAAGAGCAATAAATTTACTCTTAGAAAAATACTTCTTCATAAAATAAGGGTTTAAAATTTTTACAATTCATTTATAGTATAAACCAATAATTAGCTATGCTATTAAGCTATGATGCTGTTTAGAAAAACATATCACTACTGCTAATTCTTAGCTTTGATGGATCAAATGCACACAAAAAAACAGCTTCGGGTTGCTCGCGTATATTCCGTTTCTGAATCATCATATTTTCATTTCCAACGGAATATTAACTTTTATCAACTCATTTAATTGACCGCAAAGGTATAAGCTAAAACTATAGGGATAAAGACGATTATGGCGTTGAATAAAGAAGTCTAAAAAGACAATAGAAATTATAACTATATCATAATCAATAAGATACAATATTCTGTTTTATGATATCCAAAATTTTTTATCCTATACGAAACTTAAAAAGCCCTGCTATTCAGCAGGGCTTTTATCCATCCAAAACGATTGTACCCGATTATTTTACTTTATTTACTGCAATCTCGTCAATTACTTTATTGCGCTTGTTTACATTATATACACCTACCACTTTCCCTTTAACATTGGAAATGGTAAAGTTAAAGTTGTATTCGCTATAGATATCTGTATCAAACTGATAGTTTCTTACAATGCTAGTACCACTTAATTTTTCGTTATACAGAATATTACCGTAGTTATCGCTAACTGTAACGAAAAGCACTTCATTGCTTGGATTGGTTAAAGAAAGACGATACACCGGTAAATCATTCAGATTGCCAATGTAACTAACTTCAGCTTTCGCTACAGTTTCTTCATTGTTTGCAAATGCAGGAACTGCAAGAGAAGCGGCAAAAAGGGTAACTAATGCCAGAATTAAGGCTTTAGTGTTGGTAAATACTGTTTTCATAATTAATAATTTTTATAGTGTGATAAATATTTTTACCGAATAAGTGAAAAGGAAGTGCAAATGGTTTAGAATTATTTGCTGCTTCCGTACATGGGCTGAGATGTCAAAGTGTTCGCAAATACTACTCCCAGAATGTAGGCTATACTTTTTGCTTTTGATAAAATCGCTTTCATATTGCCTCCTTTTTTATTTTTAATAGTTAACAAATATTTTTATTCATCTACATGGTCAGCATCGTCGGGGGCAAACAAAACGTGCAAGCGAAAGTTTTCAGGGTAATCGTATTTTTTAATTCCAATTTTACAATGCAGCTGCAGTGTATGTGAATTATGTATTTCTGACACAAAAATACTTCGACTTAAAGCCTACTACAAACCAATCTTGTTAGAATAATAGGAAGCTAAAATTTTCAGAATACTACATAAGATATTGAAATACAAATAATTGCAATGGCATTTTTTATGATACCCAACTATATTATAAGAAATAATATATATGGTTTTTTATGCCTAAACATAACATTCCCTTCATTATGAAAGCACTTATTAGAATACTTATTTGGATGCGCGCCGAACTTGAATGATTTATGCAAAGGAAAAAAGTACAATAGTCATCCACCTTTATCCATTCCCTCGCGGCTTTTAAGGTACCATCTTTGTACTATTAATCTTAATAAACACTCTTAACCTTCAAAAGCACTATTATGAATCGTTCAGCTACAGCCGTATGGAACGGCACTATCAAAGAAGGAAAAGGAATACTTAGTACACAAAGCCAAACGCTTAATCAAACTCCGTATTCCTTTGTGTCTCGTTTTGAGAATAAACCAGGAACCAATCCCGAAGAATTAATGGCTGCAGCCCATGCAGGATGTTTTACCATGAAACTTAGTGCAGACCTGACTGCTGCGGGCTTCACCCCGGAGGAGCTTGTAACAGAAGCGGTTGTCTCTTTAGAGAATGGAGCTATTACCAGATCTGCATTAAGTGTTCAAGCTAGGATACCCGGTATCACCGACGAACAGTTTCAGCAAATAGCTGCTGATGCCAAGGCAAACTGCCCAGTAAGTAAAGCCTATAATCTGGAGATTACCCTACAGGCTCAACTTATCGCAGCTCCTTAATTAGGCAATATCCATACTCTCTATATATATACGTTGTAATCCCTGTTTTTTTGTAACTTGGATTACAACTTTTTTTATGCCCGCAAAGGAAAAAAATACAACAAAGGAGTTTTGTTGGGAAAATATCATGATAAAGAGTCAAATACCCCTACTTTTGACCTCATTGTATATAATTTTTAACATATATATGATAACAAATGATAACACCCATGCATTCAATCCCTCTTTTTAAAAGCGACCTAAAAACACTGGGAATAATTAAGCTCGATGAAACAACTATAGAGGAAATTAATAATGGAACGTATAAACAATTTATCAGAGTATTGTATATTCCTAAAGGTTATTCATTGCAGATTGACCTCTCCTCTTACAAAATAAGCCGTGCATCGCTATTTTTTGTAAATACAGATCAATATTTGTATATCAACAAATCTACTCGAGAACAGGGATATCTTATCTTTTACAATCGGGATTTCTATTGTATCCAGATTCACGACCACGAAGTAGCTTGCGATGGCATACTATTTAACAACATTCATAATATCCCCTTCGTGCAACTCCCTTCCGAAGACCAGCCTTATTACAGCGCTATTTTCGAGGATATGCTCTATGAACTGGAACAACAACAATCTTCTCAGGAAGAAATGCTACGTACGTATCTGAAACAATTATTTATAAAGGCTGCCCGATTATGGAAACAACAACACTTACATGAGACACTTTCCAAGCAGCCCACCGATGTAGAGTTCTTTCGGAAATTTACGTTGCTGGTAGAAAAGCATTATAAAGAAAAGCACAATGTTGCCGATTATGCAGCCATGTTATTTATGGCTCCCAAAACACTTACACATAAATTCAAAAAGCTGAATCTTCCTCAACCTAACGAGATCATCAAAAACAGAATCCTGCTGGAAGCCAAGCGGCTCCTGGTGCACACAGATCTTACAGCCAAAGAGATAGGATACGAACTGGGTTATGACGATCCGGCCTATTTCAGCAGACTTTTTCTGCAAAAAACCGGCACCACACCATCGCACTACAGGACCAGTTTTCTTAAAGAAACAAACTGAGCTGTCCTGCTTATGATAACAAGGAGGGACAGCTCAGTTTCCACAAATACTATCTTAGAGATTATTTCTTAGAACGTTTCTGAAGCGCTTTTGCATTCTTCAGCAACTCTTCTGTAAGCTCCTGTATAGCCGATTCTTTGTCTCTTTTTAAAGCAGAAGCAAACTTCTTTCTGGTATTCGAACCACCATGCTTCAAACCCCACAAATACATTTCGGCAATAATGGGTACCAATTCAATGCCTTTTTTGGTAAGATAGTAGCCGGTACGGTTTTTACCTTCCAGAGGATACTTTGCAATAAATCCTTCAGCCTCCAGTTGTTTCAGGCGGGAAGACAGGATATTTGTTGCAATACCTTCTCCTGACTCAATAAATTCGCCAAAGGTAGTTTTACCATCCAGCGCAATATCTCTGATAATTAGCAGAGACCATTTATCCCCTACAAAATCCAGACAATTGCTTATGGGGCACTCCGATCTTTTCATAACATCTTTCATAACCGTTCTAAAATTTTTGTATCGTTAATTAAACTTTTCCCTTGCAAAGGCCAAAGTTACAATTACTTTTAATTTAAATGTTTTAAAAGAATGTAAACATTCTGCGCAAACGCTTGCACATAGCAAGTCTGAAAGCACATTTGGCTATTTTCATGCATCTTTTTTATATAAAAAAAGAAAAACCGCCACAAGGCGGTTTCTACAATGGTGTATTAATATACCTATCTTCTGGCTCTGTTTCTGGCAATGATTCGATCCTCATGCGTACGATTGTTGCTTTCTAAATATCTTCTATCCCTGCTGTCACGAATCACCACTTGATTTCTGATATTTTTATATCTGCTATACTTAGCGATATCAGCACGATTGTCACGATAAGGAGGATAATTGCGGTTTATCACAACCTTATAGGTTTTGTATAAATCTATATGGCCATAGTTACGAGGCAGATAGCGCGCAGTAACCCATTTACGACCCGAAGGATAAATAAACATTTTCGCATCCACATCGTAGTACACATTAATTTCTGGGAGATAATAATAACGCACATAGTTGTATCCTACAGGCCCCCATGCCGGCTGGTTACCAATATTAATATTGATGCTTAATTGCGCAGTAGCATTTTGCATCATTAAGATTCCAGCAAGCATAAACGAAACGATAATATACTTTTTCATGGCCTTAAGTTTTAAAGTGAATAATCTGAATTCATCTTCTACACTTTAGACGGAGAGGGAAAAAGAAAGGATGACTGTCCTAGTCATTTTATAAAAACATTAAGATTTGCACAAAATCAGCATATCGCAATCATTTATGATGTACTTCCGTTAAATCCTCATGTAAGAGCACAATATCATAAATTTGCTTTCTATGGCAAAGAAAAACAAACCAGTTATCCTCATTACCAATGATGATGGCATTTCCGCTCCCGGTATCAGGGCATTATACGAAGCTGTAAAGGAGTTTGGGAAAATAGTAATTGTAGCCCCTGATAAACCGCAGTCGGGAATGGGACATGCCATTACGATAGGGCATCCTATACGATTGGATAAAGTGGATACATTTGAGGGAGTAGAAGCATACGCCTGTTCAGGTACGCCGGTAGACTGTGTTAAACTTGCAGTAGACAAAGTACTGCATCGTAAACCCGATTTATGTTTGAGTGGTATTAATCATGGACCGAACCACAGCATAAATGTAATTTATTCGGGTACCATGTCTGCAGCTATGGAAGCTGCTATTGAAAGCATCCCTGCGGTAGGGTTTTCGCTGATGAGCTACGATCATCACGCCGATTTTTCAGCAGCACAACATTATGCACGGCTCATTACCGAAAAAATGTTGAAGGAAAGAACCACTAAGCATATGCTGTTGAATGTAAACATACCCGATCTTCCCTTATCCGATATCAAAGGATATAAAATATGCAAGCAGGCTTATGCAAAATACCAGGAGAAATTTATAGAAAGAAAAGATCCTGGAGGCAGAAAGTATTATTGGCTCACGGGAGAGTTTCTCAATTTTGACAATGCACGTGATAGCGATGTATGGGCACTTGCAAATAATTATGTAAGCATCGTTCCGGTACAGTTTGACCTTACTAATTACACTTTGAAGAAACGACTGGAAAAACAATGGAAAGATACTACTACGCGCAAGGGAAAAGAGCCCGTAAAGAAAATTGTTAAACGCAGCATGCGAAAATCAGAATAGGAAATCATAAAAGATAAAGCATTGAATACCGGATATCGCAGATATTACATTATTGCCGGAGAGGCTTCGGGAGATTTGCATGGAGGCAACCTAGTTGCTGCACTCAAAAAAATCGAACCTCATGCCCAAATACGGGGCTGGGGTGGCGATAAAATGCAGCAGGCCGGCATGGAGCTGGTTAAACATTATAGAGACCTAGCCTTTATGGGTTTTATTGAAGTAGTAAAAAACCTTCGTACAATACTCCGAAATCTCAAACAATGCAAGCAGGATATTCTATCATTCAAACCAGATGTACTGGTGCTTATCGATTATCCGGGCTTTAATCTTCGCATTGCCAAATGGGCTAAACAACAAAACCTAAAGGTGGTTTACTACATTTCTCCGCAGGTGTGGGCATGGAAAGAAAATCGCGTAAAGATGATGAAGCAATGTATCGACAAAATGCTTGTCATCCTTCCTTTTGAAAAAGAGTACTATCTCCATAAATGGAACTGGGATGTAACTTATGTGGGGCATCCCCTTATTGAAGAAGTTACTAAAAAACAACAAGCAGGCACAGACCTGATTATCCGCAACCGCCAAGGAGAAGTTAATCAAAAGCCCATCGTTGCACTTCTTCCGGGAAGCCGCAAACAGGAGATAGAAAAAAAGTTGCCGGTAATGCTGGAGGTAAGCAAAACTTTTCCGGACTATCAATTTGTTGTAGCGCAAGCCCCCTCGCTCGACACTTCGTTTTACGATACCTTTACTGCCCCCTACCCTAATATAAGTTTAGTGCAGAACCGTACTTACGACCTCCTGATGCAGTCAAAAGCTGCTTTGGTCACCTCCGGAACGGCTACCCTAGAGACAGCCCTGTTTGGTGTTCCAGAAGTAGTATGTTATAAAGGTTCTGAAATCAGCTATCAGATTGCCAAACGTGTGATTAGCATCCAATATATTTCGTTGGTAAACCTGATTATGAACAAGGAAGTGGTGAAAGAGCTGATTCAGAGGGATATGAATGTACCTAATCTTATCAAAGAATTGCATTTGTTGCTACACGATGAGACAAAGCAAAAACAGATTCAAGAAGATTACAGCCGGTTAAGGGCTTTACTCACCACCAATAGTATCGCCTCGGAAAACGCAGCGGCCATTATCAGCGAATTAGCTGCGCAATAGTTTTATTGCCAAGATAATCAAACAAATAATAAACAGAAAAAGGCTGATACGGTTAATCCCGTGCATATACTTTACCCATGAGCTCTTCGGCCGATTGGGATCCTTCTTACGAAGGTATAAGTATTCTGCCAGTTGCTTTAAAACACCCATTAGTTTGATAACAGATTTATACTAATGAAAGTTTAATATTGAATAAAGCCGAAAATAAAAGAATAGTTATCACCTAGTCATACACACCATAACGTCCTTGGAACAATCCTACATTCACACCGGCACGAATCACTGGAACAATCCTTACCTTTTCATTGGGCGTTCCATAATAATCTACATCTACATAAGGACTATTTCTATTTTTCAATACATCGGCCAGTACAGACAAATAGAAGAACGTAGTACCACCCTTCAGACGTCCTGTAGAAAGGCCTCCTCCTAATAAAAGAGATGTAGCATTGGCTCTAAATTTACCGCTGGCATAATAAGCACTACCGGGCTTTGCAGTGTAATTCTCTGCAATAAAATTATGCTCTAACTGTCCTTGTACAAAAATAAATGGCACAGGATACACTCTTGTAAAAATACCCGGACCATATACATGTCTTCTAAACTTATCATTTATCTCGCGCCAATCTCTGGCTCCATGATAAACATAATGGAGCAGAACGCCACCATCTACATAATCATTGAATTTATAACCCAAAACAGGACTCAATCCTAATACGGTACCACCGGTATAAAAAGATGCGGTTACACCACCTCCGGTAAATAAGTGATGCTTTTTAAATCCTTTTTCTTCCGGTACTGAATTATCACTAGCACGCTCTTTTCTTTCCTGTTGAGCAAATGCGTTTAAAGCAGTAACTACAAACACAGTCAATATAATCGCAAAACGACAAGTCTTCATTAGCATTCAATTTTCGATGAGGTAAAATTAGGATATATTTTTTAGCTAGCACTCATGAAAACAAAAGTTTCAAATAATTACATATTAATCAAAAATCTTTCCCGGGTTCAAGATATTATTGGGATCAAAAGCCCGCTTGATATCGCGCATGATTTGTAATGTGCGCTCTTCAAACATAATATCCATAAATCCTTTTTGGATCAATCCAACACCGTGTTCGCCTGTGATCGTGCCCCCCAGAGCTTTTATCTGCTGAAACAATTCGCGCAGTATCAGCTGCATTTCGGGGTTTTTATAGCTATCCGCTACCGAATCCTTTTTAATACGGATATGCAAATTCCCATCACCGGCATGCCCATAGGCTACAGATTTAAACTGATGCTTATGCCCCATTTCTTTCAATACTTTAATTAAACGGGACAATTCTGCACGTGGCACTACTACGTCCTCTTCAATCGTATAGCCACACATCTTTACATATTCAGCCATGCGGCGGCGAAGCTTCCAAAGTTCCTCTTTTTGTTGCGCATCCTCGGCCAAAAGTAAATCGCCCGCTCCATGTTGCTCCATTAAGGCAGCTATTTGCTCCATTTCTCCCACCAACACATCTTTGTTATTTCCGTCCAACTCAATAAGTAAATGTGCGGCAATACTGCTGTTTACAGGGGCCGCATGAGTACCCACCATCTGGCTTACAATAGTTAGGGCATCAATCTCCATCAGTTCCAATGCACTGGGTGTACATCCAGCTCTAAAGATAACACTTACTGCTTCACATGCTTTATCCAAATCATTAAAAGGTGCCAGCATCAGTATATCATACTTAGGCAGTGGTATCAATTTCAAAACAATTTTGGTAACGATGCCTAAAGTACCTTCGCTTCCAATAATGAGTTGAGTAAGATTATACCCTGTTACATTCTTCAATACATTGGCACCGGTCCAAATGATCTCACCTGTAGGCAATACTACTTCCAGATTCAGCACGTAGTCCTTTACTACACCATATTTTACAGCGCGCGGACCACCGCTGTTTTCGGCAATATTGCCCCCGATAAAGCACGAACCTTTGCTCGAAGGATCGGGTGGATAAAACAGCCCTCGAGCCGCTACTTCTCTTTGTAATACCTCGGTAATGACACCCGGCTCGGTAGTGACCTGCAAATTGCGCTCATCGATATGAAGTATTTTATTCAAACGCTCCGTAGAAATAACAATACCGCCCAGATACGGAAGCGCCCCACCGGAAAGCCCTGTGCCGCCACCACGCGGTGTTACAGGAATTTTATACTGATTACAAATTTTTAAAATGGCGCTAATTTCATCTGCAGTTGCAGGTTTCAAAACCGCTTGGGGACTAAATTGCAGCGTTTCAGTTGCATCCTTCGAATAATCCTGTAAAGTTGCTTCATCGGTAAAAAAATACGCCTCTCCTACAATTTTTTTGAACGATTCGGCAAGATCAAGTGTTATTGTTTTTTGCAATGCGCTCATTGTTGTAAATATATAAACTTTTTAATGCTTGTTGCTTTTCGACAATCTGTTAAAAACAACATACTTATCTTTGGACGATTATAATAAAATATTCATAGACAATGTCCGGAATTTTAGAACAAATAGGCAATACACCACTAGTAGAATTAAATAAGATATCCGTAAATAAAAATGTAAAAATATATGCCAAACTGGAGGGTAATAATCCCGGGGGCAGCGTGAAGGACCGTGCAGCTTATGGCATGATTAAGGGCGCTCTTGATCGTGGCGAGTTAAAACCGGGCATGAAGCTCATTGAAGCTACCAGCGGTAATACAGGTATTGCCCTAGCAATGATAGCGAACTTGTTTGGAGTTGAAATAGAACTGGTAATGCCCGAAAACGCAACAAGAGAACGGGTGCTGACGATGCGTGCCTTTGGAGCTACCGTTACTTTAACTCCCAAAGATAAAGGGATGGAAGGCTCTATCGATTATGCACGTGAAAAAGCTGCGCAAGGGGATTATCTAATGCTGAATCAGTTTGGCAACCCTGATAATCCGGGAATGCACTATAAAACAACCGGACCAGAAATCTGGCGAGATACCAACCATCAAATCACCCATTTTGTTTCCTCCATGGGAACTACCGGAACCATCATGGGAGTAAGCCAGTATCTGAAAGAAGTGAATAGTAATATTCAAATCGTAGGTTGTCAGCCTACAGACAATTCCAATATTCCAGGAATACGAAAATGGCCTGAAGCTTATTTGCCCAAAATATTTGATCGCAGCCGTGTAGATCGTATCATAGAAGTGGATGAGCAAGACGCGAGAATAATGGCGAAAAGATTGGCCCGAGAAGAAGCAGTGTTTGCTGGCATGAGTAGCGGAGGTGCGGTTCATGCAGCCCTAGAACTCTCTAAGGAACTGGAATCGGGAGTGATTGTATGTATCATCTGCGACAGAGGCGATCGTTATTTGTCTTCTGATCTATTCGATTAATTGCTTCGTTTCTTTTTCCCTACTACGAGATCGTAGGAATGATCGATCCACTCCTTAAGTTGCTTAAAAGAAACGGAACCATCAACGATGATGGTATTCCAATGTTTCTTGTTCATATGATACCCCGGCATTACACATGGGTAACGTTCTCTTAATTCTATCGCAACATCAGGATTGCATTTTACATTAAATGAGAGTGGGACGTTATCCATTCTCATCAGCAAAAAAATTTTGCCATTGACTTTGTACACTAGCGTATCGGGACCGAATGGCATTGTTTCCGCTACATCAGGTTTGCTTAAACAATAGTAGCGTATAGTTTCTATATCCATCGTAACTAAAATAATAAATATTGGTTAGGGGGTCAAATAGAAACGATTCGCTTAAATCCCAAATTCATGGAATTGATGATTACTCTGAAAAATCATTTATAATTTCTTAACGATAACACTGATACCATGGTGTTTATTTATCCTTTTCATAACTATTTGCAGTTTTATTATTCTCAAATAAAAGTTACCTCATAAAATACTTACGCAATGCAAACAAAGATTAACACCCATACAATTGAACAATGCTCATAGAAAACGGATAGGAGTAAACGACATACTCTTTCTTGGCCACTATTATTGTCAATCACACAAATATTTATTGATTAGTGCAACTGCTGAAATAAGCAGTAATAAAATCGTTCTCAATAAGCTTTCAAAAAATTTTCTTCAAACTCAGAAACTCATTAATTTCAATCCTCATTTATCCACATAATAAAAAATCATTCAACAATGAATTGCTTACCATTCAACAAAAAAGTCCTCGCATGTCTTATTAGTTTTCTGACAATTTTAGCATTTCATTTTTCTTCATATGCCCACATACGATTGCCGCATATAATTGGCAGCAATATGGTGCTGCAGCAGAAAAGCGAAGCTTACTTATGGGGTTGGGCTAACGCTGCTGAGAAAATATATGTTACCACTTCTTGGAACAATCACACTGACTCAGTGGTAGCCGACGGAAATGCAAGATGGAAGATTAAATTACAGACACCGGCTGCGGGCGGCCCTTACAGCATTACATTAAAAGGGGACAACACCATTGTTTTAGAAAACATCATGATTGGTGAGGTGTGGGTTTGTTCCGGGCAGTCCAATATGGAGTGGAGTAGTCACCAGAAGTTAAAACAAATTTTAGATGAGCTACCCGTAAGCCACAACGACAATATCCGGCTGTTTCATGTAACTAAAACTACCTCTCCTTATCCTCAAGATGATCTGGAAGGGAGCTGGAAAGTATGCGGCCCTGAATCTTTAAAAGGATTTAGCGCTGTAGGCTACTTCTTCGCAAAAGAACTGCAACAAAAACTCAATGTGCCTATCGGTGTTATCAATTCCAGTTGGGGTGGCACTCCGGCAGAGGCATGGACACCTGCAGAAATTATCAATAACAATGAAACATTACTTCAAGCAGCGAAAATGTTAGGTACTACGCCATGGTGGCCCACCCTACCTGGCTACGCATATAATGCCATGATATATCCACTTACCCAGTTTTCCATTGCAGGGGCCATCTGGTACCAGGGAGAAAGCAATACCACCATGCCCTTTACCTATAGCCAGCTTTTCTCGTCTATGATTAAAAGTTGGAGAGCTGCGTGGAATAAGGAATTTCCTTTCTATTATGTACAAATAGCCCCCTACACATACGGCAATCATAATGTAGGTAATTTGGTAAGAGAGCAGCAAACAAAAGCCCTTAGTACACCTAATACAGGAATGGTTGTTATTACGGATTTAGTAGAGAATGTAAAAGATATACATCCCAGCAATAAAATAGACGTTGCAAAGAGATTGGCCGCATACGCATTAGCCGAAACTTATGGCCAGCAAGTGGGCATCTACAAAAGCCCTATGTTTACCCGAATGGATATAAAAGGAGATAAAGCGCACCTGTTTTTCGATAATGCACCTAATGGGTTTAAACTGAGTAATGGTAAAACTGCCACAGAATTTTATATCGCAGGTTCTGACAAAGTATTTCATCCTGCGGATGTGAAAATTGAAAAAGATAGATTAATTGTTTCCAGTAAAAACGTGAAACAACCTGAGGCAGTAAGATTTTCATTCAGCAATACATCTATATCCAATATTTTCAGTAAAGAGGGACTTCCTGTAGCGCCGTTTAGAACCGACAATTGGAGCGTTGATACCACTAAAATTGTAGAACAACCTAAGTAATCTGTGATATATCCCGATGTGTGCGGTATATCATACGCCGTCCACATCGGGTATTACAATAACAGATTTATATCTTTTTTCCTGATGGAGGACTGCCACCTGATATAAAATATCTTTTTTACATTGTTCGAGTACCTTAGCACTCCGTGGCAACTTTAATAACAACTCCATTAAATACTGATTACGCACTTTATTGACAATTGGCTCTGCAGGCCCTGTAAGATACTTTCCATATTTACTGGACAACGCACCGGCAAATAACTGTGCGGCGTCGCGCACCACCTCCTTCTGCTTATTCTTAAAAGTGAGTTTAATGATGCGGGAGAAGGGAGGATAAAAAAACTGCTCTCTTTTGCTTATTTCATTTTCATACAATCCTGTATAATCGTGCTGCTTTACCTGCAACAATACAGGATGTTGCATTTGCGAAGTTTGAATCAGTACTTTACCTTTACCATGCTTTCTGCCTGCTCTTCCACTCACCTGCTCCATTAACTGATACGCCCGTTCATTCACTCTAAAATCGGCAAAGGATAGAATCCCATCTGCGTCGAGAATGCCCACCAGACTTACGTTTTCAAAATCCAGTCCCTTTACTACCATTTGCGTACCTACCAGAATATCAATTTTATGCTGCTCGAAATCCTGAATCAGCTGATGATGGGCATTTTTTCCTCTTACCGAATCAATATCCATTCTTGCTGTACGTGCATCAGGAAAAAATTCTTTTAATGCTTCTTCAATTTTTTCCGTTCCAAATTGCTTTTGAATAAAATCGTGGTTTCCACAACGCGCACAGGTAATAACAGGCGGATAACTGGTTCCGCAATAATGACAAACAAGCTTATTATAGAACTTATGATACGTGAGTGATACGTCGCAATGCCTACACTGAGGCACCCAGCCACAAGTGCTACACCGCTGATATGGCGTATATCCTCTTCGATTTTGAAACAGAATTACCTGTTTTTGATCATTCAGTGCAGCTTGAATAGCCTCGCGCAAAGGCTGTGTAAGAATATTCTCTGCATCATTGGCCGATCGATAACGCCGTGTATCTATCATCTCGATTTCGGGCATAGCAATATCGCCATAACGTTGCATCAGCTTCACCAATCCATATTTACCTGCAGTAGCATTGTAATAAGACTCTAACGAAGGTGTAGCACTACCGAGCAGCACTTTACAATCCTCATACAAAGAAGCCATATAAATAGCAGTATCCCGTGCATGATAGCGGGGCGCAGGCTCCATTTGCTTATAAGAAGTATCGTGTTCTTCATCGCAGATAATAAGTCCCAAATCATCAAATGGCAAGAACAAGGCCGAACGGGCTCCTAATACCACTTTAACTCGCCCGTCCTTCACTTTATTCCATATTTCAATGCGCTCGTTTTGAGAAAACTTAGAATGATATACTCCAATATGTCCTCCAAAATGTTTTTCTAATCTTCTAATAGTCTGGGCCGTCAAAGCTATCTCGGGCAACATATATAATATCTGTCGACCCGCTTTCAGATACCGCTCGATCAATCTGATGTAAATTTCCGTTTTACCACTGGAGGTTACACCGTGTAGTAAACAAATATTCTTTGATGTAAACACATCGCTAATTTCTTGCAATGCATTCTCTTGAGCCGATGAAAGTTCAAAATTTACTTCGATCTGTTTAGCAGCACCTTTAATTCGATCAACTGTTCTTTTTTCTGCAATTAATATCCCTTTCTCAATTAATCCTTTTAAGTGCGCATCAGTGGCCCCAGCCTTTTTCAGTAATTCAGCTTTGGTAATCTCGCCTTCGGTTCTTTGAAAATGCAAATAGGCTAGTAATAACTGCATTTGCTTTTCAGCACGCTGTAACCGCTTATCCTCATTCAACAAACGCTCTAATGCAGCTTCAGAATCATAATCGGGATGCAATGCAATATATGTTTCTTTCTTGGGGTTGTAGGTTTCTTTTAATGCTTCCCAAACGTAGCAAATCCTTTTTTGTATCAAGCGATTAATGACAGGATACACATGCGTAGCATCCAATATCTGCTGTACTTCGGGTAGTCTTAATTCTCTTCGGATGTGCAATGCTTCTGCAACCAGATATTCTTCTGTATCCAAATTGGTAAAATCATCACCTGCTTCTTCATTAAATACCAGAATTGTTTCGCTAGACAATTTGAAATGCGCAGGTAGTGCTGCAGCCATTACTTCTCCTTCGGTACACATGTAATAGCGCGCCATCCACTCCCACAAGCGTAATTGCTGCTCATACACAACAGGTTGCGCGTCCAGCACATTTAACACTTCTTTGGTTTCCACAAAATCCGGTGGCTCATGATGCACACGTTTTACTACGCCCGCATATCTTTTATTCTTTCCCAAATTCACTTCTACCCGGCATCCCGGCTGTATCGTCTCTTGAAAACGCTGGGGCACCACCCAAGTATAATTCAAGGGCAAGGCCAATGGTATGATCACCTCGGCATAAAGAGTAGTATTATCGATATTTTTTATTGACGCCACTTCCAATCCATCTGTTTAGTCCAAAATGAGCACACTTAATCCTTAATCCATGTTGCACGATATTCTCTCAAGGCTTGTTCCATTGCTAAAAATACTTCTTCTTTTACTGTATGCATACTTTTATTGGCAACAGAAACGGTATCCAGAAAAACAACTCGACTAATGCCCGGGTTTAAAGAGAACACGCTGCTATAATGCATTCTATCAAAAGTATCTAAAAAAAGTACCGGTTGTATAGGAGTTTGTGTTTCTACAGCTAGCTTGAATGCTCCGTTGTAAAATTCTTTTAATGGTTGATGAGTTTCATTGAAAGTTCCCTCGGGGAATACGAATATGGATATCCCTTTATTTAAAATAGAACGCAAAATTTTCAGACTGGCAGCACGATGTGCCGCATCACTTCTATCTACCGTTACGATGGCATTCTTATAAATAAATCCAAAAATGGGCACTTTAGTCATTTCAATTTTTCCTAGTGGACGCACCGGCTCCCGAAATACCTTCACCAACATAGGAATATCCATGTAGGAAATATGGTTAGCCACAATAATACTCCTTGGCGTTTTGCGATAGCCTGGTTGGTATATTTTCTTGACACGTATACATACCAAGGCAAACCACACATCGGCCCAAAATGTACAAAGCCTGTAAATCATATTCCCTCCCTTGATACGCCCCCAAAGGCTTGCTATCACCACCAAGGGAAAAATTAGCAGCATCAATACAACAAAAATGATGGCGGCATATAAAGTGAAAAGAAATCGTAAAAACTTCATATTCTGTAACAAATGTAGCAGGAAAGTTGATAGAATGGTCTACCTCCCCTCCAAAATACGCATTCATAAGCCCCGTGGTGTCGAGAATTTACCGTTAGTTACCCGGAACGCTAAACCGCGTAAAATCCCGATAAAAGAAGTACCTTTGCAGACTTATGCAAGGCGCGAAAACTGTAGCTTTTCACACATTAGGCTGTAAATTAAACTACTCTGAGACTTCCTCGTTGTCCCGCTTGATGGAAAATGAGGGGTTTGAGAAACGTGAATTTACGGATGCTGCCGACATATACGTAATTAATACCTGCTCGGTGACGGAAAATGCAGACAAGGAATGTCGGCAATTGGTACGCCGTATTCAGCGTAAAGCGCCAGCAAGCATTATCGTTATCACGGGTTGCTACGCACAATTAAAACCTAAAGAAATTGCTGAAATTCCGGGAGTAGACCTTGTATTGGGAGCCGCGGAAAAATTTAATATTGTTAAACATCTCAGAGAAATATCCAAAGGCGACTCGGCTAAGATATGCAGTTGCGATATTGAAGATGTCACCGGCTTTAATGCCTCCTACTCTATCAACGACCGCACGCGCACTTTTTTAAAAGTACAAGATGGATGCGATTATAACTGCTCTTTCTGTACTATACCCATGGCTCGTGGAAAGAGTCGTAGTGATAGTATTGCCAATGTGGTTAAAAATGCCGAAGCGCTGGCAGCTAGCGGAGTCAAGGAAATTGTACTTACGGGTATTAACTTAGGAGATTTCGGAAAAGGCCCTGATGGTAATGGTCCAATAGGACTCAACCAGCGTGAAGAAAATTTTTATAAACTAATTCAGGAACTGGATAGAGTTGAAGGAATTGAACGTTATCGTATTTCGTCTATCGAACCCAATCTGCTTACCAACGAGATTATAGAGTTTGTGGCTAACAGTCGTAGGTTTATGCCGCATTTTCACATTCCTTTGCAAAGCGGTAGTAACAAGGTTCTGGGAATGATGCGTCGTCGATATAGACGCGAATTATATGCAGAACGTGTAGGGCTTATTAAGCAATTTATGCCACATTGTGCTATTGGTGTGGATGTCATTGTAGGTTTTCCGGGAGAAACCGATGAAGACTTCCAAGAAACTTATAATTTCCTTCACGAACTGGATATTACCTATTTGCATGTATTTACTTATTCTGAACGAGATAATACACACGCCCTCACGCTGAAACCGGTAGTACCTATGCATGTTCGTCACGAGCGAAATAAGATATTGCGCAATTTATCCTATATGAAATCGCAGTATTTCGAGGCGCAACACGCCGGACAAACACGCAAAGTGTTATTCGAACACCATAATAAAAATGGTATGATGGAAGGTTATACCGATAACTACATCCGAGTTACCGCTCCTTTTAAAGAGGAATGGGCCAACCAAATCGTAGAGTGGACCTTATAATTACAAAGGGTCTTATTTTTCTTTTTTCGAAGCTGTTTTATATTCTTCGTTGAGTCCCTTTATAACTTCCTTTGTAATATCATAAGCGGGGTCGCTATAATAAAAGAAATTTTCGTGCGAGAAGATAAAAGTATACATGCCGTTGGCATTATACTTCTTTAAAAATTCCTGTATTTTTTTGCGTACACTTACATTTCTGGATGCTATCCACTGGCCAAACTCCTCTTCCAGTGCCTGTTTCCGTTCAACCATTTGTCTTTGGGTTACCTCCATATCCTGTCTGGCGGCATTCATTTCTTCCTCCGTCATGGTAGGAGCTTTCTCTTGATATTTTTCCAACTTCTCTTTATATGCGCGCTCCATTTTGCTGATTTCATTATTCAGCGCTTCACTTTTTCTTTCAAACTCTTTGGAAACTTCTTTTGCCAGTATATATTGATTCTGTATGGAATCTGGATTAATATAAGCAAACAAAATACGCTTGTTTGCGAGCGAGTCCTTATCGATTGCTTGGGCTGCAGCAGCACTTGGAACGGTATCTTTCCTTGTAAAATCCTTATACAGTAAGTAGGAAACTGCAACCAGCAAAAACGCATTTACCACCAATAAGGCTTGCTTCATAGTTATATAGATTTTAAAGTTGCAATATAAGGATCAATCCTAAAAAAAACGAATATAAAGCCGTTTCTTAGGAAAGGGTTAACGGAATCCGTCGCCAATACTTGAACCCAAGCAATAGGGTTGCTTTTATAATGTTATGATTATATAACACTACAAATAATAAAAAAGGAGCAACCTTATCGATTGCTCCTTGTATAATTTTCTGAGTAACACGATTACTCTTCTTCGTCAAAAGACATGGCTTCACGGGTTGTTTGTAACAACTCGTATTCCTCTTTGCTGCCCACAATCATATTCTCAAACTCACGCAATCCTGTACCTGCAGGGATATGGTGACCGGTAATCACATTTTCTTTCAAGCCCAGCATTTCATCGGCCTTACCTTGAATAGCTGCAGCAGAAAGCACTTTGGTAGTTTCTTGGAACGAAGCTGCAGAGATCCAGCTTTGTACTCCCAGAGAAGCCTTAGTAATACCTAACAAGGTAGGCGCTGAAGTAGCAGGTCTTGCATCCCTATACTCTACCAGTTTCTTATCTGCACGGCGCAACAGTGAGTTTTCTTCTCTTAACTCGCGCAGGCTTACGATTTGTCCTGCACGCAGCTTAGTAGAATCTCCCGGATCTGTTACCACCTTTTTGTCGAAGATATAATCGTTCTCTTCAATGAATTCGAATTTATCTACCAAATCATCCTCGAGGAAGCGAGTATCACCCGGATCTACGATGCTTACCTTACGCATCATCTGACGCACAATCACCTCAATGTGTTTATCGTTGATCTTCACACCCTGTAAGCGGTATACCTCCTGAATTTCGTTCACCACATATTGCTGTACCGCAAACGGACCTTGGATGGATAAAATATCCTGAGGCGAAACTTGACCATCACTTAACGGAGTACCGGCTTTAACGAAATCGCCATCTTGAGCCAGGATTTGTCTGGTCAACGGAACCAGATATTTTCTGGTTACGCCGTCCTTAGCTTCAACGATAATTTCACGGTTACCACGTTTTACAGCACCCATTGTTACCACACCATCAATTTCAGAAACTACAGCAGGGTTGCTTGGGTTACGAGCTTCAAACAGCTCGGTTACACGCGGCAGACCTCCGGTGATATCTTTTACCTTTCCTAAGATACGAGGTATTTTTACCAACACTTTACCGGCTTTCACTTCTTCGCCCTCTTCGAGCATGATATGGCTACCGGTAGGCAAGTTGTATGATTTGGAAGTCTTACCTTCTATGATAATTGAAGGAATCTTAGTTTTATCTCTGGTTTCGATAACCACTTTTTCGCGGTGTCCAGTTTGTTCATCCGCTTCCTCACGGTATGTAACACCTTCAATAACGTTTTCAAATTTCAGTACACCATCTACCTCAGCAATGATTACGTTATTGTAGGGGTCCCAAGAGCAAATCACATCGCCTTTGCTCACCTTCTGCCCATCTTTCACCATAAGGGTAGAACCGTAAGGAATGTTATTGGTGATGAGCAGTCTATCGTTCTTAGTATCGATGATACGTACTTCACCGGTACGACCAATCACCACTTTCACTTCCTCTCCTTCAGCATTAGTAGTTGTTACAGAACGTACCCCGTCGAACTGGATCACACCATCGAACTTAGCCGTTAATGTAGATTCTACAGATGCAGAACCGGCCACACCACCCACGTGGAAGGTACGAAGTGTAAGCTGAGTACCAGGCTCACCGATGGATTGAGCAGCAATGATACCCACTGCATCACCTTTTTGAGCCAGATAACCAGAAGCCAGGTTCTTACCGTAACACTTCACACAACATCCGCGTTTACTTTCACAAGTCAGTACAGAACGGATTTCAATAGACTCAATACCGGCATCTTCAATCTTCTTGGCAATGGCAGGAGAAATTTCCTTACCAGCTTCAATGATCAGCTCATCAGTTAGAGGATGATATACATCATGCAATGAGGTACGGCCCTCAATTCTATCTGCTAATGGTTCTATAATATCCTCATTGTCTTTCAGAGCTGAGATGCTGATACCACGCAGTGTACCACAATCTTCTTCTGTGATTACCACATCTTGTGCTACGTCTACCAGACGACGAGTCAGATAACCCGCATCAGCTGTCTTCAACGCTGTATCCGCAAGACCTTTACGAGCACCGTGTGTAGAAATGAAGTAATCCAATACGTTCAGTCCACCCTTAAAGTTTGACAGAATTGGGTTTTCGATAATTTCTGAACCGGTAGAACCAGATTTTCTAGGCTTAGCCATGAGTCCCCTCATACCGGCTAGCTGTTTAATCTGCTGCTTAGAACCACGAGCTCCTGAATCCAGCATCATGTATACGGAGTTGAAACCTTGTCTGTCTGATGCCAGTTCACGAATCAGTGTTTCTGTAAGGCGGGTATCCACACGGCTCCAGATATCTACTATCTGGTTATAACGTTCGTTGTTGGTGATCAAGCCCATGTTATAGTTATCCCACACTTCATCTACTTCACTTTTTGCATTTTCGAGCAACTCTTGCTTAATTTCAGGAACAATCAGGTCGTTGATGCTGAACGACAGACCACCTTCGAACGCTGTGCGGAAACCTAACTGCTTAATATCGTCAAGGAATTTCGCCGTTTTGGGAACATTGGTAATTTCGATAATATCACCAATGATTTCACGCAGGTTCTTTTTAGTCAATAGCGCATTTACAAAACCTACTTCTTCAGGTACGAACTGGTTGAAGATCACACGACCTACTGTGGTTTCAATCAATTGGGTCTTCAGCTCTCCGTTTTCTTTTCTTACTTTAGCTCTTACCTTAATCCAAGCGTGAAGATCTACGCGCTTTTCGTTATATGCGATAATTACTTCTTCGGCGGAATAGAACACTTTACCCTCTCCACGCACAATCTCAGTATCGGTAGATTTTTTACCCTTAGTCAGATAATACAGACCAAGTACCATGTCCTGAGAAGGTAGTGTGATAGGAGTACCGTTCTGAGGGTTAAGAATATTGTGTGAAGCCAGCATCAGCAGCTGTGCTTCTAGGATAGCCGCATTGCTTAGCGGTACGTGCACCGCCATCTGGTCACCATCGAAGTCGGCGTTAAACGCGGCGGTTACCAGCGGGTGCAGCTGAATAGCTTTACCCTCAATCAATTTAGGCTGGAACGCCTGGATCGACAAACGGTGCAGTGTTGGGGCACGGTTGAGCAGAACCGGATGTCCTTTCAAAATATTTTCGAGGATATCCCAAACTACCGCTTCTTTTTTATCTACCAGCTTTCTTGCCGATTTTACGGTTTTTACAATACCTCTTTCTATCAGTTTACGAATGATAAACGGCTTGAACAGCTCGGCCGCCATATCTTTTGGCAGACCACATTCGTGAATTTTTAATTCGGGACCTACAACGATTACCGAACGACCTGAGTAGTCAACACGTTTACCCAGCAGGTTCTGACGGAAACGTCCTTGTTTACCTTTCAGCACATCGGAAAGCGATTTCAGCGCACGACCACCTTCTGCTTTTACGGCATTGGATTTACGGCTGTTATCGAACAGAGAATCGATCGCTTCCTGAAGCATACGCTTTTCGTTACGCAGAATCACTTCAGGAGCTTTGATTTCAATGAGACGTTTCAGACGGTTGTTACGAATAATTACCCGACGATATAGATCGTTCAGGTCTGAAGAGGCAAAACGACCACCATCCAGTGGAACCAGCGGACGTAGCTCCGGTGGAATTACGGGGATGTATTGCATCACCATCCATTCAGGACGGTTGGTAATTCTGGAGTTAGCATCGCGGAAGGCCTCTACTACACTTAAGCGTTTCAATGCGTCGGCCTTACGTTGTTGTGATGTTTCGGTGGCAGCAGCATTGCGCAGATCGAAAGACAGTTGGTCTAAGTCTATTCTCTGCAGCAAATCGTGAATGGCTTCTGCACCCATTTTGGCGATGAACTTTTGAGGATCATCATCAGGTAAATACTGGTTGTCTTTGGGCAAAGCATCCAGTATATCCAGATATTCCTCTTCTGTTAAGAGGTCGCCATAGTTTTGTCCCTTATCGGCTCGTACTCCCGGCTGAATTACCACATAGCGTTCGTAGTAAATAATGCTCTCCAGTTTTTTGGAGCTCATTCCCAGCAGGTAACCGATTTTGTTAGGGAGTGATTTAAAATACCAGATGTGTACTACAGGCACCACCAATTTAATGTGCCCCATACGCTCACGGCGTACTTTCTTCTCGGTTACTTCTACACCACATCTGTCGCACACAATTCCTTTATAGCGTATACGTTTGTACTTACCACAAGCACATTCGTAGTCCTTTACCGGACCAAAGATTCTTTCGCAGAATAAACCATCGCGCTCCGGCTTATAAGTACGATAGTTGATCGTTTCAGGCTTTAACACTTCGCCATAGCTTCTTTCCAGAATAGAGTCGGGAGAGGCTAAGCTAATTGTAATTCTTGAAAACGATGCTTTTGGACGATTGTCTTTTTTAGTAGCCATTAGATTTATTTCTAATTTAGAATTTTTAATTTGATATTGATTCCTAAGTTCCGAATGAGGTATTCCCTGAAGGTGGTTCAGGGAATAATGCGATTATTCAAAAGTTAAGTCTAATCCCAATCCTCTCAGTTCATGCACTAATACATTGAACGACTCAGGAACTCCGGCGCGAGGTATATTCTCACCTTTCACAATACTTTCGTATGTCTTAGCGCGACCCACAATATCATCGGACTTAATGGTCAACAACTCTTGCAGGATGTTGGATGCACCGTAAGCTTCCAATGCCCACACTTCCATTTCCCCGAAACGCTGACCACCGAACTGTGCTTTACCACCCAACGGTTGTTGTGTAATCAAGCTGTATGGTCCTATAGAACGGGCGTGCATCTTATCATCCACCATGTGGTGCAGTTTAATCATATAGATAACACCCACGGTTGCTTTCTGGTGGAAGCGTTCGCCGGTTTCACCATCATACAAATAAGTGTGACCGAATTTCGGAATACCTGCTTTTTCGCAGTACTCCTCGATTTCGTGAGGCTCAGCACCGTCAAAAATCGGTGTTGCGAATTTTACGCCTAGTTTCTGACCGGCCCAACCCAGTACGGTTTCGTAAATCTGTCCGAGGTTCATACGAGAAGGTACCCCCAGCGGATTCAGTACGATATCTACTGGTGTTCCGTCTTCCAAGAACGGCATATCTTCCTCACGAACGATTTTGGCTACGATACCCTTGTTACCGTGACGGCCCGCCATCTTATCACCCACCTTCAGTTTACGTTTTACGGCCAGATATACTTTAGCCAATTTCAACACACCGGCAGGTAACTCGTCACCGATAGAAATATTGAATTTCTCTCTCTTGTAACGACCCAGCTCTTCGTTATACTTAATATTGTAGTTGTGCAGCAATGTGTTCACCTGCTCATTAATCACTTCATCATTAGTCCATCCTAGCGGGTTCACATTGGTATAGTCAATAGAAGCTAGGTTTTTAGAAGTAAACTTCACGCCTTTACCAATCACGATTTCGTCGAAGTTGTTTTTCACTCCGGCAGAAACCTGATTTTCCAGTAAAGTGCCCAGTTTATCTAGCAAGATGTTTTGCAGATCCTGAACATTCTTCTCGTGTACTTTTTCCAGCTTTTCCATGGCCGCTTTTTCACGGGCCTTAGCATTTTTATCTTTCTTAGCACGCTGGAACAGCTTTTTACCAATTACCACACCTTCTACTCCGTTTGGAGCTTTCAGCGAGGCGTCTTTGGCATCTCCTGCTTTATCTCCAAAGATAGCGCGCAACAGTTTTTCTTCAGGTGTAGGATCGCTCTCTCCTTTAGGAGTAATTTTACCGATTAGGATATCACCTTCTTTAATTTGCGCACCTATACGGATAATACCGTTTTCGTCCAGGTCTTTAGTCGCTTCCTCAGAAACGTTAGGAATGTCGGCTGTCAGCTCTTCTTCTCCTAACTTAGTATCGCGTACTTCGAGCTCATATTCCGAAATGTGGATAGAAGTAAAGAGATCTTCTTTTACCACACGCTCACTAATCACAATCGCATCCTCGAAGTTGTATCCTTTCCATGGCATGAAGGCCACTTTGAGGTTTTTACCCAATGCCAGCTCTCCGTCGCGAGTTGCATAACCTTCGGTAAGGAAGTCACCCGCTTTTACTTTTTGTCCTTTCTTCACAGCAGGCACTAGGTTGATACAGGTTTCTTGGTTGGTTTTAATAAACTTGGTGAGCTTGTATACTTTCAGATCTTCTTCGAAGCTTACCAGTTTTTGGGTGACATCTCTTTCGTAACGCACATGAATTTCGTTAGCATCCACATATTCTACTACACCGTCACCTTCTGCATGAATTTGGATTCTAGCATCACGTGCCGCCTTGCCTTCCAATCCGGTACCCACAATAGGTACATCTGGGCGCAATAATGGAACAGCTTGACGCTGCATGTTGGATCCCATCAGTGCACGGTTGGCATCGTCGTGCTCAAGGAACGGAATTAAGGAGGCGCTCAGACCCACAATTTGGTTCGGAGCCACATCCATGTATTCCACCTCGCTTTTATCCAGTACAGGGAAATCTCCTGTTTCTCTACTTTCTACTCTATCGTTGATGAAATTACCGTTGTCATCGATTGGCGCATTGGCCTGTGCGATCTTAGCGGTATCTTCTTCTTCAGCACTCAAGTATTTCAGCTCCTTCATATCTACCTTTCCGTTCTCTACCTTACGATAGGGGGTTTCGATGAAGCCCATTTCGTTAATCTTAGCATGAACGCAAAGTGTAGAAATCAAACCGATGTTGGGTCCTTCAGGAGTTTCAATGGTACACAAACGACCGTAGTGTGAGTAGTGTACGTCACGCACCTCGAAGCCTGCACGCTCACGGCTTAAACCACCTGGACCCAAAGCTGAGATACGGCGTTTGTGGGTAATTTCGGATAATGGGTTGGTCTGATCCAAGAACTGAGACAACTGTGATGTTCCGAAGAAAGAGTTAATCACAGAAGAAAGTGTTCTGGCATTGATCAGATCCACAGGAGTGAACACCTCGTTGTCACGTACATTCATTCTTTCGCGGATGGTACGGGCCATACGAGCCAACCCTACACCAAACTGAGCATACAACTGCTCTCCTACGGTACGCACACGACGGTTACTTAAGTGGTCGATATCATCAATCTCCGCTTTACCATTGGTAAGGCGTACCAGATATTTGATGATTTCGATAATATCTTCTTTAGTAAGTGTTTTTTGCTCAAGCGATACGTCGATTCCCAGTTTACGGTTGATTTTATAACGACCTACTTCGCCTAAGTCGTAACGCTTGTCGCTAAAGAACAATTTATCAATAATACCGCGAGCAGTTTCGTTATCCGGAGCGTCAGCACCTCTCAATTGACGATAGATAAACTGAACCGCTTCCAGCTCGCTGTTCGAAGTATCTTTGTTTAAAGTGTTATAAATGATGGCATAATCACCGCCCACATCTTCTCTTTGTACAAATACAGTATCGATTCCCATATCTACAATGGTTTCGATAGCTTCTTCATCCAATACTGTATCGCGCTCCATTACAATTTCGTTACGCTCGATAGATACCACCTCTCCGGTATCCTCATCCACGAAGTCCTCAACCCAAGTACGTAGTACACGAGCGGCTAGGCGTTTACCGATATGTGCTTGAAGCGATTTTTTATCTCCGGGAACTTCATCAGCCATACCAAACAGCTCCAAAATATCCTTATCGGTTTCGTAACCGATAGCACGTAATAAAGTCGTTACCGGGAATTTCTTTTTACGATCGATGTAAGCATACATCACGTTATTAATATCGGTAGCGAACTCCATCCATGCTCCTTTAAACGGAATCACACGAGCTGAATATATTTTAGTACCGTTAGGGTGTACAGACTGACCAAAGAATACACCGGGAGAACGATGCAACTGAGAAACCACCACACGCTCAGCACCGTTGATCACAAAGGTACCGCGGGGGGTCATATATGGAATATTACCTAAGAATACATCCTGAACAATAGTCTGGAAGTCCACGTGCTCCTCGTCATTACAGCTCAAACGTAGTTTAGCCTTCAGAGGAACCGCATAAGTTAATCCACGTTCCATACACTCTTCGATGGTGTAACGGGGCGGATCGATGAAGTAATCCAGAAATTCCAGCACGAAGATGTTCCTGGTATCGGTAATCGGAAAGTTATCCTTGAACACACGGAACAACCCTTCATTCTTACGCTTATCTGGAGTAGTTTCTAATTGAAAAAATTCTTTAAAAGATTGGATTTGAACTTCGAGCAAATCAGGTGTTTCAGCTAAATGTTTGATTTTTCCGAAATTAATTCTCGATTGTACGCTTGTAGCAGACATAAATATTAAACCGGTTTTAATGATTGACCTGTAGAAATGCCAATAGGATCACTTTTATTGCTAAAAGAAATCCTATTGAAATTCAATTACTTGAACACATTTCGTAAAGTCAAAATTTTATTGGCCAAAATAAAAGGATTGCAAAGTTAGGGGAATATCCGGTAAAGAAAAAACTTATCCGCAATAATTCTGCCAATTTTTAACATAATACATCATATAAGTTTATTTGTATATTTGTTAAAAACCCTATGAAAATGCGCTCAACCTTTGTAAATAAACACCTTACATTCTCAAAAAAAGAAAGAATTGCCATCCTTGTTCTACTTTTAGCCATCTGCTGCGTTATCATATTACCTTACATCACCACCAGTCATAGAAGGTATACCGATATAACCACTTCAGCTGATACAGCTTGGTTGATGGCAGCTAACGCATTGCAGCAGAAGCCCATGTCTAACCCATCAAAAACGAATAGTGAAGATAAGAATAAATATCAGTATATTCAATCCGAAAATTTTTCCCAACCTACTCCTAATACCCCACTTTTCGTCTTTGATCCTAATACGGCAGAAGTAGAGGATTTACGCAGGCTAGGCTTACGCGAAAAGACCATACAGATTTTAGTCAACTACCGTAATAAAGGAGGCAAGTTCAAAAAAGCTGAGGATTTACAAAAGATTTACGGGCTCAAGCAGGAGGAATATGAACGATTACTGCCTTATATTGTCATTACCCCACCCACTAGTGCCCCCAGTTCTTCTTTGCCATTACGCAGCACATATATGGAAGATGTGGTAAAGTCGCGTCCCACGCTTATTGAAATCAATAGTGCCGACCGAGAAACCTTTAAATCCCTATACGGCATCGGCGACAAGCTAGCAACACGCATCATTAACTTCAGGAATAAATTAGGTGGTTTTTATAGTATAGAGCAGATAGGAGAAACATATGGGCTGGCCGATTCAGTTTTCAATAAGATCAAACCTCATTTGCAAGTAAATGCCGAAATGGTGCAGAAAATTAACGTTAATACGGCAACCTACGATGAATTAAACAATCACCCCTATATCAATTCACAAACGGCCTATCAGATTCTAAAATACCGCAAAGAAAATGGTAGTATTAACGACATAGAAGCAATAAAAAGCCTGGTACAGCCTAATGATGTCTTTGACAAAATCAAGCATTATATCAAAACCGAATAAGCCGCTGTACCAGGCATTTCCCTATTTGCACTAACGGATCACCTGTATGGTTTTGCTGTACTCGTATTTTCCGTCAACATCCACCTGCTTGATGCGCAGAAAGAGCTTACCATCCATAACACTGTCAATTGCGGAGCTGTCCTTACTACATGCAGTTGCCCCCAATAATCCTCCCATCAATATAACTGTAAGCATCTTGGCAAGCGCGCTTCTTCGAGAACCCCAGCACAAACTTAATAGGAGAACGGGCAATACCATCAGGCCCTTCCATTGTTTTAATGGCACCATCACTTCATAATGCTGAGGCCTATCGGAGTTTCCATCTTTCGACTTTAAAGTAGCAATAGTTGAAAAATGCTTACCATCATCCGACAGTTGCACTTCAAAATAATCGTTATTAATCTCCTGTAAAGTGGTCCAGCTAGCATACAGGTTTTCACCATCCAATAAAGCAGCAATATCCCCGAAAACAACAGGCATGGGCGTATCAGAAAGTACAGCTATATCATCAATACGGTAACTTACAGAGTTTTCGGGTCCACTAGTATTGTAAAAACTAATACTGAGAGATGAACCGGAGGGAATAGATACGGAAGAAACGATATAATACCATTGCGTAGTACCAGCTCCAGTCGGTAATGAAGGCGAAAAACTTATAGCCCCCGACCCATCAACACTTACTTGCACCGTTAAGGTGCTTCCATCGCTCGCTGTACTGGTTTTGCTAACCCCGAATGCTACGCGCACATTTGTAGCTCCTAAGATGGAGATGTTCTGAATTGTGAAAAAGGAGCTGTTATTGCCGCTTAGAAATAGAAAGTTGCCACCCGATGCTGTGGAATAACCTGATGAACTACTGCTGTTACTTCTTATTGAAGCAGTACTACTACCTGAAGATGCTGCATAAGCCACTGCTCCATAATTAAGATAACCTGTATAACTGTTTGCTGACAAAATGGATGCTCCTACAGAAGTGCCACCCATATTTTCTTCGAAAAAAGTGTACTGGGCAAAAACAGGATGAGAAATGGCAAAAAACAATAAAGTAATTATGTATTTCATAGGTAACAGATTTTGGCACTACTAAATTACAATATGTATACAATAAATCAAATATGAAATGAAGATAATTTATACAATATAAAAAAAAGCCGCCCTTTCGGACGGCTTTAGATACCACTTTAGGTTAGGTTTATTTCTTTATCACTTTTACTACTTTAGAGTAGGTAACATCCCCATTTTTATCTACCTGTGCGATGCGTATGTACAAGTCACTCACATCGGGGTTGCTGATATAATCTTTGTTCTTGCTGCATGATACACCTACTAAAATCAAGAATGCTACCAGCAAACCACCTCTTATAAAACGGTTTCTGAAGAATGGCATGCTTAAAAGAGCCATAATACCAAATCCTCCTAAGACTAATCCTCCCAGCCCTTTAGTAAAGGTGTATTCTAGGGTAATATCTGAATTTCCACCATTAGCTTTTGTGTTGAGTTTGCCAATCTGAGTCCAATTTTTACCATCAGTAGAAGCTTCCACAATAAACTCTGCATTGTTGGTTTCCTTGAGGGTTGCCCATTTAATAAAGAGGTTGTTGTTTTCCAATGTAGCGTGTACATCCCCAAACGTTACAGGGAGCGCTGGTGGCTCATCAGCATTTGCAAAGGCTGCAAATACCTGCAATTCGTCGCCTACGCCCGCCAGATCATCTACCTCCATTCTAATTTCGTTGAATGGCAGACTTGTTGTCATATACACAGCTTCAGCATCCGGTGGGAAATCCCCAATATTAATTAAGTTGAGAACATTAAGCTTAAGCAAATTATTGTCCACACTAGCCTCTTCTTGTAATTGCCCATTATTGTAAGTTTTGATCTTCACTCCTTTCATTAATACTAAATCAAGCAGCGGATTAGACCTTTTGATGATAAATCCAGCCAACTTAGCGGGTTGATTAAATGTGTATCCAGGAGTTGCTACAGACAGGGTGGCGCCATTTGCTAACTGAGCACCCAGCAGGCTGCTTATTTTTACAAAGTTACCAAATATGTTGTCGATCAATCTACCCATGGTAGCACCAATGGACTCATTACCCACTAAAGCAATATTTGCCAAACCTGCATTCCGAGAATTTACAGTTATGCCCATTCCATTGGTGGAAGAATGTCCATTGGCTAAAATTACTGTACCATTCAGTGATCCACTAGGCGGGCAAAATTGTTTTACTACAACTCCATAGATACGTGTTTCGCCTAAAGTGGCCAGAGCAGAAAGCACTGCATTTCCAAACTTCAATCGCAATTCATTATATTCCCCATTGGTGACTAACATACCCACGGTATGTCTTTCCGTTTCCGCTCCAATAACAGTACCCGATAACAAGTTAAAGCTCCCTTCCTCTTGCACTAACGTACCGTTATTATATGCTTGAATTGTTATCCCCCCTAGTAAATTCAAATTAGACAACAGCCCAATTGTATTAGAGATTTCAAAGCCGGCATAGGTATTATTAGGAATAGTCCCTGCTAATAACTTCACAGAAAGATAAGTATCTCCTAACACGGTAACGTTTAACGGAGATAAACTAGCATAATCATCAACATCTGACGATACTACGTTTGCTACATTTGACATTGAATTGATAAGATTAACCGCATCGGCATTGGCAATCCCATCCAAAAGGGCCGGACTAGTATAATTAGCTACAGCGGGAAAATCAGTTTGATTAATACGTACTTCGGCATTACATTCGTTGGGATTAAATACACCAGCTTTAGGCACCATCACCTCTGCATAATACACGCTCACCGTAGCATCTGCGCCTAAGATTGAAGTTAGTACACTTAGATTTACCCCACTAACAGTGAGTCTTACCCGATTAAAAGCCCCTTCAGATACCAAGCCTATTTTATCCTTACCACCGAGTAATGAAATACCCAGAAGACTTCTACCACTCTTTTGAGACACCTGAGTATTGCCATTATAGGTGGTAAGTTCAAGTCCGCCAAAAAGTGATACATTCAGCAAGCCTGCGCTAGTTATAAAACTCACCTCAGTACCAGCCGGAAACACGTCGTCATACTCTACTTCAATCCATGCACCTAATAATCCCCCAAGACCCAAAGTTGCAGCGGAGTTGGGATTTCCATTAATTACATGACTCGCATTATTAAACCCCAGTAGAGAGGTTCTAACTGATAGATCATTTCCAAAAGGACCCGTATTAGAAGCGACATGTAGATACTGATTCTTGTATTCATCTGGTATTGCAGCAAAAGCTATGCTAGTAATGCATAATACTGCCACTATGAAACTGATGAGTGCAGGCAATCTTCTCCTGCTCTGATTAACGGTGTTAGAGCTTGATAGGTTAAGTCGTAAATGCTTATTCATAATTAAAATTGTTTTAGAGTTTATTAGTTAGGAAGTCAATATGTGCAAATGCAGTCGCGGATTTTTTTTAGAAAAGTAATTCAAAACAAAGGGGGTAACACAACCTACCTTAAGGGCTAAATTATTTAGAGTTTAAGGATTACAATTCTATCCTATTTATTATTTTAATTGCTGTCTAATCATACTACACGGCTAGAAACTAATACAGATTCATGTAAAGCAGTTCATAGAAAAAACTTTTAACTGATAGCCGATGTAATAAATAATAAAGTTTTCAGCCACTTTACTTTTCAATAATTCTATAAACCGATTAAGTTTCAAATACGTAGTTGAGGAATACATATCCAATCTATTGAGTTAGGTTAAGAGTCATTAAGGTTTAGAGGTCATTCTCACTGAACGCATACAGCAAACACTCATACTAAATGGTCTTATTTGATTATTATCATCTGACTTAATGCTTCAATGAACATGATTTCTCATGCTAGGCATGAGATAAGGGCTACAGAATCCTGAAATACAAATCTGTTTCACCAACAAAGATAATGATCCATATTAGAATTAACAAATTATTTTGGTATTCTCAAAAAAAATCCCCTGCTGAATAATCAGCAGAGGATTTTTTATCGATTAGGACAATTCCATTAAGCTATTTCTACTTCCGCACCAGCTTCTTTTAATTTAGCTGCGATATCCTCAGCTTCAGCTTTAGAAACACCTTCTTTAACTGGTTTCGGAGCACCGTCTACTAATTCTTTAGCTTCTTTCAGACCTAAACCTGTAAGATCTTTAACAATCTTAACAACATTCAGTTTAGAAGCCCCTCCGTTTTTCAGAATTACATCGAACGCAGTCTTTTCTTCTGCTGCGCCAGCGCCACCACCAGCGTCGCCAGAAACTACCACTGCTGCAGCAGCAGGTTCGATACCGTATTCATTTTTTAAAAGATCTGCCAGTTCTTGTACTTCTTTTACAGTTAAACCTACCAGGCTTTCTGCTAATGATTTAATGTCTGCCATTTTGTTTCTAATTTTTACCGTCTTCATTCCCCTTGCGGAGTCCGACGGCGGGTTTAAAAAAATTGTTTCGGCCCCAATTTATTTACAACTCACTTGGGGAAAATGAGTGTTTATATTCCAGTAGGAATCTCAAAAACAAGTTATTCAGCTGCAGGTGTATCTTCTGCTGCAGGAGCTTCGGGAGACGCAGGAGCTGCGTCAGCAGCCGGTGCAGCAGCCACTTCACCTTCAGGCTTGTTCTGCAAAGCTCCAATAACACGCTGAATCGGAGAAAGCAACAGGGTAATAACTTCGCCGATAAGTTCGTTCTTAGTCTTAATCTGAGTTAATGCTTTCAGATTATTATCGCCTGCATATAATTCGCCGTTAATGAAGGCCAGTTTCAGCTGAGGCTTTTCGCCTTTGGTTTCATTACGGAACGAGCTTAAGATAACAGCCGGTTCTTTCGGATTCTCGGAGAACATCAGCGCTGTTACATTATGCAGGGCATCGTATACGCCCGAGTATTTTTCTGCATCGAGAGACTCTAATGCTTTTCTGATAAGTGTATTTTTAGCCACTTTCATTTCGACATTCTTGTCGAAACAAGCTCGGCGCAGTTTATTTACCTGTTCTACGGTAAGCGATTCTGTATCGGTTATATAGAAATTGTCGTATTGAGAGAATTTACCTTTCAATACTTCAATTATCTGGTTTTTTTGTTCTTTAGTCATTTTATTACGATTTGACTGATTTAAAATTTTTGGGGGAATTCAACCATTAATGAGTAAAGCTTTTAACATCCAAAGGAATACCCGGACTCATGGTGCTGGCCATGCTTACACTCTTCAGGTAAGTTCCTTTTGCGGTAGCAGGCTTAGCTTTAATCAGTGCATTGATGAGTTCCATTCCGTTTTCAGCAATTTTTTCCGGAGGGAAACTAACACGACCAATAGAAGCGTGTACAATACCTGCTTTATCCACTTTGAATGCAATTTTACCCCCTTTCACTTCGTTTACCGCAGCAGCCACATCATTGGTAACGGTACCTGTTTTAGGGTTAGGCATCAGGTTACGAGGACCTAATATTTTACCCAGTTTACCAATTTTAGGCATTACCGCCGGAGTAGCAATAATTACATCTATATCAGTCCAGCCGCCTTCGATTTTTTGGATATATTCATCCAATCCTACATGATCAGCGCCGGCTTCTTTAGCAGCTGCTTCTTTATCTGGAGTGCAAAGCACTAATACGCGTTTTGTTTTACCGGTTCCGTGAGGCAATGTAACCGTACCACGAATGGCCTGATCAGCCTTCTTAGGATCCACTCCCAGGCGCACGTGTAAATCTACAGAAGCATCGAACTTAGCAATATTTACTTCTTTAACCAGAGCAGATGCTTCGTTCAGTGTATAGGTTTTATTGGCATCTACTTTGGCGTTCGCAATTTTTCTTTTTTTAGTTATAGCCATTGTAATTCTTTTAAAGGTTCTTTAATGGATTAATTTTCCCAAGGAGCTTTACCCTCAACTGTCAAGCCCATACTGCGTGCAGTACCAGCTACCATTTTCATGGCGCTTTCTACTGTGAAGCAGTTCATATCAGGCATTTTGTCTTTTGCAATAGCCTCAATCTGCTCCCAGGTCACTTTACCAACCTTAGTACGATTGCTTTCTTTAGAACCCTTTTGAATCTTAGCCGCCTCCATCAACTGCACTACTGCAGGAGGAGTTTTGATTACGAAGTCAAAGCTTTTGTCCGAATAAACTGTGATTACTACGGGAAGAACTTTTCCCATTTTGTCCTGAGTGCGCGCATTGAACTGCTTGCAGAATTCCATGATGTTGATACCCTTGGAACCTAGCGCCGGACCAATCGGAGGTGCGGGATTTGCCTGTCCACCTTTACATTGCAGCTTTACGAAGCCGCTGATTTCTTTTGCCATGTCTTACAATTTTTAATTGGTTCAAACGTGACGTTAATAGGCGCCACTCCCAATTCCGATATTCCTATCGGGCCCTTTCATCCCTTAACGGGTTTTCGACCATTATTATCAACAGAACTTAAGCCTGCCGGGCAATAGTCGCATTTGAAAGAACTAATTGGGGGTGCAAAGGTAAGGAGATTTGTATAATTGCAAAAAAAATTATAACCTATGGCGTTCCCACAAATTTACACGGCTATAGGCTATACTACCCTAGATTTTGTAATTTCATGGTTATGAGAGCTGTAATTTTAATGATATTGCTGAGCATAGGACATATGCTTTTCGCACAACAAGTTGTGTTTGACTCACTTGGTATTATAAAATCAGGAGCAACACTCCAGCGCATAAGTAATGAGTTTAGCTTTACGGAAGGTCCCGTAGCCGACCAATATGGGAATATTTATTTTACCGACCAGCCGAATAACCGTATATGGTACTACGACGTTGAAAAAAATGCGCTTAAAGTATTTAAGGATAATGCCGGCCGAGCTAATGGACTGGCTATTGACGCTGCAGGAAACATCATCGCCTGCGCGGATGAAAACAATGAATTGTGGGCGATTGCCCCCGACGGTGAGGTGAAGGTTTTAGTAAGTAGCATGAATGGTAAAAAATTGAATGGACCAAACGATTTATGGATTGATAAAAAAGGAGGTATCTACTTTACCGACCCCTACTATCAGCGCAATTATTGGTCGCGTACCGAACCTGAAATAAAAGAACAAAAGGTCTATTACCTCCCCAAAGGCGCCACAAAACCTATTGGGGTAACGGATGAGCTGGTCAAACCCAATGGTATTGTAGGCTCCGCTGATGGCAAGTATCTGTTTGTTGCAGATATCGATGGCCACAAAATATACCGATTTGACATCCGACCCGATGGAAGCCTGGGCAATAAACACCTCTTTGCTCCGCAAGGTGCCGACGGCATTACATTGGATGAAAAAGGCAACCTATATCTGGCAGGACGGGGCGTAACAGTGTATAACCCCCACGGTGTTAGAATCGCACACATTCCGGTACCGGAAAAATGGACAGCCAATATTTGTTTTGCCGGCAAAAACAAAGACATATTATTCATTACCGCGAGCAACAGCATTTATATACTAAAAATGAATGTAAAAGGACAGTAAACCCCATCCCCGAATACACGGTTTTACTATCGAATAGTGTACATTTGTGGCTATCCAAATTTTTACAGGCTCAAAAACATTTATTAACCTTCATGACCTATCGTTATCTGGCATTTGGTATTCCCGTGCTCTCCGATATTGAACTACCTGCGTTATTGCCATTAAATAAAAATATATCCCCAGAACGTCCTGTAACGGTTAAACTAGGTAAGGTGCCTCAAACACTGAAAACTCCCGGTATCCAGGCCGATTATTTCACCTATTGCAATGCCGAAGAAATGATCTTCACATTGCCGAAAAAAATAAAGTTCTACATATCTAAAGGGGAAAACATCATTATCGAACCCATCCATTACGATTATAGCAGATATTTACTCTACTTCTACTCCAATTGCTTGGCAGCAATGTTATTGCAACGCAATTTGATTCCTTTTCATGTATCGGGCGTTTTTACACAGCCTGGCAAAGTAGTGCTATTTGCAGCTCCCTCAGGTACTGGAAAATCCACGCTCGCAGTAAAACTACAGGAATTAGGATTTGCACCATTCACCGATGATACCGCCATTCTTTTCGTAAAAGACGGTAAATGCTATGCACAGGCATCTTATCCTATGATAAGGTTATGGGAGAATGCATTGGACAAACAAAAGATGCTCGATATTGATGAAAAACAAATTATATATGATGGAGAAAAAGATAAATATGGCTTTTTGTTCCATAGCCAATTTGCAGATACCCCGGCAGAAGTAGAACGTATTATTTTTATGCAGAAAGACGCCTATCCGCAAATTCAAACACTGAAAATTAAAAGCACAGATGCCTTTAAAGCATTGGCCGACAATGTATACCGACGACATTGGATTCCTGCCTTTCAAATGCATAAACAGCAGTTTTTATTAATTAGCCAGATACTACAAACAGTACCCAACTTATTAATTACCAGACCATTAAATCACGACACTTTTGATACATTACCACAAATTATAAAGAAGATTTTGAATAATAATGATAATTAGTTATCTTGCGGCTCAATAGAAACACAAACCTATTATCCTTTGTTATTAACAAAAAGTATTAATCATTAAATCAAAAAGTATTATGGAAACTAAAAAACAATGGATTTTACCAGAAGTTACAGAGCTTGAAATCAATGCCGGTGGAAGTGCAGGAGGTGATGCTGCCAGTTTAGAAGAATTAACTAGCTAAGAACAGTTGAAAGCTTGAGGTTGTAGCTTATAATAAAAACTTATTAGCAGAGAATTTCTCTGCTTTTTTTTTGCCATTACCATACCGATATTTATTTTAATCCCAGTCATGAGTCTGATCTTCGGATGTTGGTTATTTGAACCTGGTAAATCCGTTGCAAACACACTTGAGCGGATGTGCACAACTTTGGCAGTACTGTCACAGGGAGCATATAATCAGCGCATTCATAATAATACCGGAGTAGGGCATATTCGAACACTGCCGCATACTACAGATTCGCAAGAAGCATCTATTTTTTTGAATGCTACTTTTCTATTTACAGCACAGGGCAGAATAGACAATAGCCCAGCCTTATGTCGAAAATTGGGAATTGAGATATCCGATGGCTATACCTCTGAATACCTTATGTGGCAGTCCTTCCTCAAATGGGGAAAAGACTGTGTAAATGAACTAAGAGGTGATTGGAGTTTTGCTGTGTGGAACTATGAAACACAAGAACTATTTATAGCCAGAGATCCGATGGGCTATACAGCGCTGTATTACTATCAGGATGCTACGGGGTTTTATTTCAGCTCATCCCTTAAAAACTTGCTGACACTCCCCTCCTATCAAAAGCAACTGAACGAAGAGTATTGGTTGCGGATGCTCACCCTATGGGATCACTTGGAAGCGAATCACCAAACATTCTTTAAAGGCATTCACACAATTCCCCTTGCTCATACGTTAACTTTAAAAAAAGATAGTAAAGTTACCCTAAACAGGTATTGGTACCCACAGCATACTTCAATTAGGATATACAAGAATAAACAGGACTATGCAGAGGAGATGTATGACATTTTTTCTCATGCAGTAGCTGTAAGATTAAAGAGTCCCAAACCGATAGCCTCCATGCTTAGTGGAGGACTGGATAGCTCGGCAGTAAGTTACATTGCAGCACGCTTACTCCAGCAAAAAAACATACCTCTTACCACCTTCAGTCATGTGCCTCTTTTTCAGAAAGAGTTACAAGGTATCGATATAGCAGAGAAACAAATACTGGATGAAACGCCTCTTATCCTGGAAACAGTAAAAGCAGCCGGTAATATCAACCCGATATTGTTGAATTCCGCCAATTACAGCATTCTGCAAGGAATGATAGATGTGTTAAAAATATACGATGCTCCTATTCATGGAGCCTTTAATGCATATTGGATACAGGATATTTTTCGCACAGCTTCACAAAAAGGCTTTGGCGTTCTATTAACTGGTGAGGGGGGAAACGGCAGTATTTCTTTCAAAGGACGTCCTCAATTATTACCTTTACAATGGAAACAGGTACTGCAACATCCTTTCAGATACCTGAAATCTCATATAGCCAAGCCCATAGTAAAAACACTATATCCTCAATATTTTGAAAAGCGCAAACGCGCTCATAATGACCTTGCTGATTATGTTACAATGATATTTGCCAATGAGCAGCTACTGCAAAAATATCAGATACTGGAGGACATTCAGACAAATCAAAAAAGCTTTCAGCTTAACATAAAAGACATTAACGAACTTAAAGAACAGTTCGTATCACTTTACCAAATACGCAGTTTGTTCGGAGCAGCACACAATCATTTTTACGGAGTGGAAATGCGCGACCCTTGTGCAGACCAAGATGTGATGGAATTCTTTTTCAGCCTACCCAATGAAGCCTTTTTTGACGAGCATCACAACAATCGCATGCTGGTAAAACGCATGATGAAAGGGCGGATACCGGACAGCGTACTCTTTGAAAAGAAAAAGGGATTACAAAGTTCAGATATCCTATATCGTGTAAAAGCTCAGCAGCACGAGATCACTGAGGCTATAGCATTGCTCTCAAAAAGTGCTGCCGCAACCTCTTGTATTGATGTGCAAAAGCTTTCGGCAGCGTGGCAAACCTATTTGGCCCAGCCCTATACGTCCCCCTTTCAAATACAGTGCCTCCTGAAGGCGATACATTTTGGTTTATTTCTACAGATGCATTTTGATTAATACGAACCCGAAAACAATTATTTTAAAACCCGTTACTCATTTAATATTTTTGTATCTATGAGTTATCAATTCAATGCCAAAGATGTTTTAGTAACCCAGCTGGGTGAAGAAGGTGTAGCCTTTAACAGTGCTACAAACGAATATTTTTCGCTCAACGAGACTTCTTATAAAATCCTGAAAGGTATTGAAAACAATACTCCGGTCGAGGACATCATCCAGCAACTGGAAGCCGAGTACGATATATCGACAGAAGAGTGTTCCCAAGCAGTGCATAATATCATCCGCACTTTTATAGAAAAAAAGCTGGTAGTGGAGGCATGATAAATAAAATAAAAACATTTGCGAGATTAAGGCCTCAGTTGAAAATAATGATATTACAGACATTTGTTTTTTCGCTGTATACCGGTTTTCTTTTTGCCTTTTTCAATCGATATGCCCGATTCGGAGAAAGATTAGCTTTGACTGAAAATAGTGCGAAAAATACCGTATCATCGTCCATTGCTGCTGATGAAAAAACCCATACAAAAATCAATGATATCGCCAAAGCCATCCATATCGTCTCCAAATATATTCCCTGGAAAAATGTATGCAGGCATCAGGCATATCAAGCTAAGTTATTATGCAATCTTTATAATATTCCTTATCTAATATTCATAGGTTTTAAAAAAGACATAGCAAAAAATGAAATACAGGCCCATGCCTGGACCATGGCAGGAGGAAGAATGATTACAGGTTTTTGTAATCCTGAGGAGTACATCATACAAAGTATCTACAAAAACAGATGACCATTACTTATAAAAACTTTAACCTTAAAGAGCTGAAAAAAAATATTCAACGCTCTTTATTACTGCTATGGCAAGCCAGTAAACGTCTTGCAATACTCAGTTTTGCATTGCATATACTGCAGGCTTTTTTACCTGTGATATCATTATATTTTATAAAAACATTAGTAGAAAAAGTTACCGCCAAGCTTCCCTTTTCCGAAATACTACCCGCAATTATATTATTCCTTGGAGCGCAACTGTTACTTGCTGTCACCCAACAATGCGCTACTTATGTCTCCACAATTTTTCAATTAAAACTCACAGATTTCTTGTCGCAAAAGGTTCTTGATAAAGCTGTACAAGTAGATTATAATTATTATGAAAATCCCGATTATCATGATAGCCTGCATCTAGCACAACAACAATCTCTATATCGAGCAAGTATGCTTTTGACCAGCTACAACACCTTTATTACATCGGGATTTGCGCTTTTGTTCCTCTTGCTTTTATTTATTAGTGTGCAATCCTATTTTGCTATTTTATTTATTGCTTTTTCGCTACCCTTGGCCATTATTAAATGGTATTTTGGCATTGCCACTATGCAGCAAGAAAGAAAACTTGCACCCCTAGAAAGAGAAGCTAATTATCTGCATTACACCTTAACGGGAGTAAGCCCTGCAAAAGAAGTACGTGTTTTCAACTTTGGTAAGTTTTTCATTGAGAAATTTATCAATATTCGCCACTATATCCGCTTACAAAAACAACAACTCCACAAACGCCTTACGCGTTACAGCCTTATTGCTGAATCAGCAGAGATTGTGGCCATGGCTATAATCTTTGCATTACTTGCTAAAGAAGCTGTAGCTGGTGCTATAACACTCGGCCTATTTGTGATTTACATACAAGGGTTTCAAAGTTTACAGAACAATTCCAAAAATTTTTTACAATCCGTTGTTCAGATCTTACAACAACGTATTTTCTTACAGGACTTGTTCGCCTTCCTAGATATTAAAATCATAAACAACAACCATCACACATTACCCTTCCCCTCTACCGATAATAATCTCTCTGTAAGTAATATAAGTTTCCGTTATACGCCTGATGGTAGAGAAGTGTTGCAAAACGTTTCCCTCACTTGTAACAAGGGACAAATCATCGCTATTGTAGGAGAAAATGGTTCTGGAAAATCTACCTTGATCAAAATTCTAGCCCGACTTTACGAACAGAAATCGGGCACTATACACTTTGGCAATACCGAACTCCAACATATTGATATCCCTTCCTACCGACAACATACGGTATTTTTATTCCAAGATTTCGAAAAATATTTCTTTACAGTAGAAGAAAACATTGTTTTAGGTGCTTCAGCTACACAAAAGACAATCGACGATGTAAAGAACGCTGCCGTATTATCCGGGGCTGATAAATTCATCAGTAAATTATCAAAAGGCTATCAGACACGCATGGGACGCACATTCCATGAGAGCGAACAATTAAGCGGAGGACAATGGCAAAAGCTGGCACTGGCCCGTGTTTTTTACAGAGATGATGCTTCATTAATCGTACTGGATGAACCCACCAGTGCATTGGATGCTCAGGCAGAGTTTGAGATTTTTACGCAGATAAAAAATCTGGCAAAAGATAAGATGGTTATCCTTATCACACATCGTTTATATAATCTGAAAATTGCAGATTATCTCTATGTGATGGATGAAGGTCGTATTATTGAAGAAGGTACATTTGATGAGCTCGTTAATAAAAACGGAGCATTTACCCGGCTTTATAACATGCAGCAATTATGATTGCCATCAGTGACATACAAAAAAAATATGGTAATGAGATAGCAATGTTAATGCTATGCTGCAGGGTATTTCTAAAAACTGAAGATCTGTCGGCATTGGAGCAGTTCGTTCATGCCCATACCCTCGATTGGGATGAAGTGTACCATCTTGCCAAAGTACACCGGATAAGATATATCGTATACGAAACAACCCTTCCTCTTCAAAGTTTAGACCTCAAGTTCAAAGAGCAACTCAAACAGGCATATTTGAACCATAGTGTTCGCGCTTTTCGTTGTCAACAAAAAGCCCATCAGTTGGTCGCATTAATGCAACAACATCAAATACCTATTCAGGTATATAAAGGCATCCATTTATCACAACAACTATACAATCATCTTTCGCTTCGTGAATTCAGTGATATTGATTTTATCGTAAACGAAGAAGATATTCCCCGCCTAGTTGCAACGCTCAAGACTGCCGGCTACAAAGTAGAAGGAGCAACATTATTCGAAGACTCTGAAGAGAAGTACCTGAAGCATCAGAAAGATGTGATTTGCTATGATGACAGCCCAGAAGGTTTTTTCTTGTATGAATTTCATTATAAACCGGTAGGTTCCTACCTGGCTACTAACATTTCCTTTAACGATCTATTCGCCCCATCATGGCAAGTAGGAAAAGACCTCTCCTTGTGCGAGTATCTCCCTTTACTTACTGTCAATCACGGTCTGGTTGACCGTTATCCCACACTCCGGTGCATGATAGATATAGCTCTTCTCACCCAGAAATGTAAGCAAAGCACCTGTTACCGCCTTCCGCAGCTATTAAGCGGTTATTACAGTCTGAATGCCTATATAATCGAAAAACTTTTTAGTGTTCAGGTTACAGAATATCCTGCTTATCCTGACACGCGTTTTATAACACAGCAGGGAGAGCAAATTATTCAATGGTTGCTTAAAAAGAAAGAAGCCGGTCGCGTACCCTTAAGCGCCATCATTAAAGTAGCGTATCGGTTACGATCCGGCTTATTTGAAAAAATAAAACTCGTAAAAGCGGTGGTAAAATACATACTCACGCCTAATTATAACGACACAACCAATGCTCAGCAACAACCCAAATGGATGTATGTACTTTCTCGTCCTATAAGATTACTGCAACACCTCAAACGCTACATCTAAGGTTGCTATCGAATCAGGACCATCTTACCATATCCTTTGTTAAAGTATTTATCGGTATTATCTCCGTTCGCTTTATACTTGTCCAAAGATTTACCATGATGATTAGTTAACACTCGATATAAATACACGCCGTTTGCCAATTTCTGACCATACTGATCAGTTCCATCCCACTTAAACTCGGTGATATTTCTACCGATGCGTAAAGGCCCCAATTCCTCTTTAGTAATCTCGCGTACAATCTTGCCTGTAATCGTCAGGATTTGAATACGAATATTCTGCGGAACCTCTGAGCCCGTCAATGTAAAGACAAAGGCTGTTGAAGTCGTAAAGGGATTAGGATAGTTCAGCAAATTGGAGATCATGGGTTTATTGATCACCTGAAATGCTACTCTGTAATTAAGAACACCTGCATAATTACCACTTTGGTCCTTAGCACTCACAATTAACTCATACTCTCCATCTTCCAACAGATGCGGTTTAAAGTTAATTATAGCCATGTTCTTCGCATCATTGGGCGATGGAGGCGTAAAGATAAGAGTATCGTTGTCGAACTGATAATCACGAAGCAGCCCGTTAGGGAACTTCAATTGCACTTTTATCAACTCCGGATTATCCAACAATAAGTACTTCGCATCATCAGTAAGCTTCATCAATATATCGGGTTTGCTCGATACGATGTCTCGGTTAAGTATATGTATACCATCAAATGTAACATCCAAATAAGGATTGATGGTATCGCTACGTACAAAGAAACTGTGATTTATGAAGTTATTAAACTGATATTGCTCGGGTTGATGGTCATTGCCTTCAGGATTCAATTCTAAGAACACTAAATTATTACCTACAAAGGAACGTGTATCTATGGGAATATTTACCTGTAACGTATCGCCTGCCACTAATGGCCTTACTTTAGGTACAGGGATAACACGTTCGATATTATTCTGATCTCTCACAGTAAGTTTTACAGCAATACTATCGAAATTGCTTGTACTAATGTTCTTGAATGCGAGCCCTAATTGTAATGGTTCTCCGGCCTCTAATGTATCTTTAGCGGAGAAGTACAGATTGGGCGCTACAGCACCTTCGGCCACAGGAGTTGCATAAAGCCTCCAGTATTTTAACTGATAAGGTGTTCTGTCCTCGGGATCCTCGGTATTTATTGCAATTTTTAATCCAGGATAGGTATTCGCGTTAATAGAAGAGATGTCTACCTCTTTCTGAGCCACCGGAATATTTTGCATCAACACCGTCTCCCCTCCGTTTTTATCTATACCGATGACCGACAAAGTGGCCTTATCCGAAGTAGGAGTTTCTTTACTATACCCATCCCACAGCAGTTTATTCCAGGAAGCAGCTTGGGAGAAGATGGGAGAGGTCATCGATCCCTGCACGCCATTAACCGATACTGTAGCCGAAGCTTGTAAGACACCAGTACCACCTATAGCCTGCGTCAGCGGTACGGGATTACCTTTCTGATAAATAAAAATATATGGGATGGGTGAGGTTACAGAATCAATATAGGTAAAGCCAAGCTGTTTAAACTTGTGGTACAACGAAACCCCAGAACCTAAAACAGCCGTATCACCCTGCCAAACCATAGGTAATATGGATGGTCTACGATAATTATTAGATACACCTACATAGAATCCGTCCGGAATAGAGTCGAGGAAATCCATTACTTTTTTACGGGCTTCCAGCGTTGATAGGTCAAATTGAAAGAAATACGGAAGAGCTGTTGAGGTACGGGGAAGTGGGCGATAACTACCGTACAAACCACTGGTGCCTAAATCGCGGTTCTCCACTGGTTTCATGTTTCGGTTATCAATCAGATAGAATCGTATAGATCTTTCATTTGGATTAACACCGTTCATATCAGCGAGTGCCCCTTGCTGAACAATAATGCCATCTATCTGCAGGGATATATCGGAAATAGGGATAGCGGTCCCAGGTTCAACGGATACAGTTTTAATCATTATCTCGGACCTGAGGCTATCATAGATGAATGTTCTAGATTCATGTAATGTCATGTTTTGATAGCTCGCATTCTGGAACTGGTAATAATGCGACTGATTAAATCCGGTATGATTTCCCGGAAGATAGATGAATGAGGCACTGTTCCACACCGGCTCATCCGACGGAGCATTAGGCACAGCAGCTACGCGCCAGTAATAAACTGTACTATCCCTAAAAGTAATGCCCGGACTAAATGCTACAACGCCACCAGCAGAAGTTTTAGTTTGCGAAACTTTAAAAGAAGAATTAAAGAGCATTGTAGTATCAATTTCCATTATATAGCTTCTTTGTTGCGCAAACGGATTACCTGTAGAAGCACTGAAAGTGATGTTCTGCTGATTAACTATTGAATAATTATATGGATAGATAGGCTTTATATCATCTTCATAGATAAATATATCCTTAATACAAATATTGTTACTCTCGAAAAGTTCGTCAATGGTATTATCTGGATCCACAGTAATCGTAAATTTATTCGCCCCTTTATCCCTTAGCGGATCTATATCAATTCTATATGTCAACGAATCCATATAACGAATACCACTTAATGTATCTCTCCTAATTAGCTGCACGGTTAAATCGGGATAAGTCCTTTTTAGCTCGACAATTACAGGAGTATTAATGGCTTTACCCAAATTTGCAATCTTCGCTTTTATGGTAAAGCTGGGATCAGTAACCGACACTACAGCAGGAGTTACAGTAACCATTGCATCTTCTATGGCATAATCAGGCTTGTCAAACTGATACAAGCGAATAGCGGGGTCTCCGTTAAGATTAAAAACCTCATTCTGTACGCGTGTGAAGATATCAGATTCTCCTCCGACAGCTGCATAAGAATTAGTTACCGTCTTTTGCATTAGCTCGCCCAACGTCTTTCCATAGCTATTACGCGTAAGCTCTCTATAAAATTCCCTATTGTATAACTGTAGGGGGCCTACTCTGCCCAGCGCACTACCTGCCATGATGGCAATACTTCCTCTTTCCCTTGCGAAAAGAAATTTTTCTGCAATGGTATTAATAACACTTAATCTACTTTCATCCCAAATGAAAACATCCCCTACATTACATCCCAACATATTGAATATTGGATATTTTCCTTGGTTGGAATATTGTTGGGGGTCTTCAATATTAAATACCAAAGTTGTTGCAGCAGAATGCCCAAAATAAGTAAGTAATCCTAGGCCCGTATTCATTAGCGCACGTAGCCTCTCTGTGGCTGTTTGTTCAGCACCAGGAACTTGACTCTTCACAAAATCCGAAACTATTGCTCCAAATAATGTATCCTCGATTACTCTTTTATCAAGGTTCAAATAAGCATATAACTGATCAATCAGTGCTTGCTCGTTAGCTCCTACCATGTGTATTACATTCTTCTTCCATATACTAGGAGTCACCTCAGGAACAGGTATAAGCTGCTGCTCATACTGTTTTACCTTTTCAAGATATATTGCTAATTCATCTCCGTTTATTACCGGTATACGTCCTATTGGAGTAAGTGGTATGGAGCTACTACCTTCTGCTGCTAACAGCACATCCGATCCCGGTTCTCCAAATGTGGGTACAAGATTTAACCTTGCCATGAGAGGAGATGATTCGTTGAGACGTGCCGATATATACTTTACACCCTTCCCTGCTATAAAAACATTCTTGATAGGAGAAGAAAAGCTGTTTCTTGCGAACCGTATAAAATTTCGTACTGCAAGGGGGCTATTTTTGATACCATATGCAAACTGGTCTGTCAGCTCATCAATCATGTATACTTTGGCATTATAACTTCCTCCTGCGGGAGAGCTACGATAAGCTCTATACTCTTCCACAGGCTGAGAGCCATTTGAAGCATTTAAAATAGCCTTATGAGTGATGATTAAATAATCTCCTTGATTTTCCGAAGCAAGATAATTGGTAAATCGACGTACCTCTAAACTATTAATCGTTTTTACATTAGAAGCCTCTGTATTTACCAATACCAGCTCGGCTTCCATACTGCTGGGTTGCGTATATACTTTGACTACCGAAGGAGTTGCTACATTAGCTTCATAGCGTCTTCCATTGGTGAAATCGTATAATACCGGAGTTCCGGAATAACTAAAACCTGTAATCTCAAGGTATTTTCCGGAAGAACTGGACGAGAGTTTGAATTTAAAATTGCTAGCCCCTCCAAAATTAAAAATTCTAGGATATGTAAGCTCTATAAAAGCTACTTTAATTCTGTTGTTAGCGGTGTTAGTTTCGTTGGTTACCGAAAATGTTTCCGTAGTACCGGTAAGATTAGCTACAGGAATATTTGTACTAAGTTTGGCATAGTTAAAGGAAATTAAAGTAGCATTAAATACTTGTGCGCTATTGAGCCTCAACTGTACCAAACGGTTATTGGGACTGTTGCCCACAACATTCATTCTAATCTGTGCATCCGGAGCACCAGTTCCTTTATAAGGGAAAATATTGGATAGCGTAAAATTCCTTGTTTTATTCGTTTCGGTAATTTCGTTCGAAGTCCACCCCTCCCCTCCTTCATACGATGAAGAATATGCAGCCGAGGCAACATCTCCTCCATAAGGTCCCAGATGTATGGTTTCATTGGGATAAATTCCCACAGTATGCATGAAATACGGTTCAGCAGTTGCCCCCGATGGAATACTGTTTGGTGTAGGCAAAAATCTTTTATTATTGCCAGTCGGATTTACGGTGAGAAAATAAGCAGCAGTATCGGTAAATAAACTTTTACTATCATTGATATGATCTTCGGGTGTACGGTATAAAGATTTATCGGCCTTACCATCATTTACTTCTCCCCAAAACTCTATGTACCCACCTGTAGCCAATGGTCCCGATTGATTGGAGGTATAAATAGGCACTTCCTGCCCGTTTTTCCATAGTTGAAAATGAGATACATCCACATTTCCCAGATTGGCAGCAGCAAGCACAGACTGAGGAATACGATACAAGCCTGTTGCACCTACTTTAAACTTATAATAAGTTTTGGAATAATCAATCCATTCATTATTGAATGGTTGCGCTGCAGCATACCCCCAATAAAAAATAGATAGTATCAATAGCAGTTTCTTCATTAACGTATCCGTTTATTAAAAAACAACAGATTTATCTCTTCTTCTGATATCAACTCTTAAAGAAAAGACATGTGTGAATAATGGGTTAGACTGGTTGGCGAGATTAGCATACGCATAATCTACAACCACCGACTTAATGCGGAACCCAACTCCCACACTGGGCTGGTAAATCCACACCTTTTTTTGATTGAGTGTATCGCCATCTGCTAACCCCTTTTGAAAATTGTTGATACCGCCTCGTACAAAGAGGATATTCTTATAGCTATACTCTAACCCCAGTTTTGGATCAATACTTATCGGATCACCACTGATGACTGTATTTCTTTGCCCATCAAAAGTGATATCAAAATCAGTTTCTGCAAGCAGTGTGGAAGTTTTCCCTATGTTAAAGATACGGGAAGCACCCACCGTTAACCGTGGCGATGTTAACTCTGTTGAACGTACAGGAATATCATTCTGGGTAAGATATAGCACCTCCTTTTCCTTATCGGTAAAATTAAACGACCAAGTATTGAAAGTACTGGTTACATCCTTTGCTACTATCCCAAAACGCCACTTGTCCTTAAAAATCTGTAATCCTGCATCTAAACCAAAGCCCCAAGCTTTTGCAAATTTTCCTACACTGCGATGAATGATTTTGGCATTGGCACCAAAATTAATCATCTGCCCTTCCGTTCTTCTTAAGTTCTGCGCATAAGACAGCAAGAAGGCATAATCAGCCGAAGAAAACGTCTGAATATTGTTATAATCTAGAGAACCATCAGGATTTACCAAAAACAAAGTATTGGCGATATCGTCTACCGCAAACCGCAGCCCCGTAATTCCTAATACACGTTTTTCGTTATTGGTGGGTAATGCAACGCTCGCATAATCGTATTTACCAATGCCCGCAAAATACTCGGAATGCATCAGGTTTACCTGGGTCATATTCTGCACATGCACGAGACCTGCAGGGTTCCAATATCCGGCAGCACCGTCCGTTATGGAGGCTGCCTGAGCACTACCCATAGATAAGCCACGCGCTCCCGCTCCAATATTCAAAAATTCATTGGAGTACTTACGGAACTGTGCATTTACAGACTGCATGGCTAATATCAGCCCCGATATCAAAAGAAGTTTAATAGTTCTGGTTAGTGATAATAATTTGGTTGTCACAGGTAGAAGATTCTTACAACAAATTTATATTTATATAAGCCAATTCTCTCTTAGCCATTACTCTCTAGTGCAAAATAACATTATCTCAGATTATGCAGTTAATTTATTCTGCGAACTAGCAATTATTGAGCCAAATTTTATTTATAATACTTGAAAGCAAAAGTATCAAATTAAAAACTTCTACAATATAAAATCATCAACATTTTATAGTTTTTTTTCGTTTATCGTTCAACAAATTAAAAGTCTATTTTTGCGGTTATGGATCTGATAAAAGAATTAAAGTGGCGGGGAATGGTGCAGGATATGATCCCCGGTACAGAGGAACAGTTGAGAAAAGAACCTACCGTGGGGTACATCGGGTTTGACCCTACCGCTACCAGTCTGCACATCGGCAGTCTGGTTCCTATTTTATTACTCGTTCACTTTCAGCGAGCTGGTCATAAACCCATTGTGCTTATTGGTGGGGCCACTGGTATGATAGGCGACCCTTCGGGGAAAAGTGAAGAGCGCGTACTGCTTACCGAGAACCAGCTAGCCGAAAACATTGCAGGTATTAAAAAGCAATTGGAAAAATACCTGGACTTTGACCCGGCAAACCCCAATGCTGCCGTCATGGTGAATAACTACGACTGGTTTAAAAATATTTCATTCATAGAGTTTTTGCGGGATGCGGGCAAGCACATCACTGTAAATTATATGATGGCAAAAGACAGCGTGAAAAAACGCTTTGAAGGAGATGCAGGTATCAGCTATACTGAATTTGCTTACCAGCTCATGCAGGGATACGATTTTTACCATCTTTATAAGGAACATAACTGCAAACTACAGATGGGAGGAAGCGACCAATGGGGCAATATTACCACCGGTACAGAATTCATCCGCCGCAAGATTCATGGAGAAGCTTTTGCATTTACCTGCCCGCTGATTAAAAAAGCAGATGGTACCAAGTTTGGTAAAACCGAACAAGGCAATGTATGGTTGGATCCCGAAAGAACATCTCCTTACCAGTTCTATCAGTTTTGGCTAAACGCCAGCGATACGGACGCAGAAAATTGGATTAAGATCTTCACCTTCCTGGACGAATCCACCATCAACGATCTCATTGGCCAGCATCATGCAGATCCTTCCAAAAGAGTACTGCAGAAAGCGCTGGCAAAAGAAATCACCACCTTTGTACACGGGAAAGAGGAATATGAAAAGGCATTGGCAACTACTGAGAAACTCTTTGCCAACCAAACCAAGCCCGCCGAGGAAATGACTATTGAAGATTTGGAAGGTATGGAAGGTATCGTAAAGTCAACGATCGAGAGAGAAAAAGTTAATGCTGGCATAGATATTGTTTCATTACTTGCAGAAACAAAAATCACTTCCAGTAAAAGTGAAGCTCGTAAGCTGATACAGGGAGGTGGCATACAACTCAACCGAAGAAAGATCGACGATGTGCAATTCGTTGTAGACAGCGTAAGACTTCTACACGATAAATATCTCCTTCTGCAAAAAGGTAAGAAGAATTACTTTTTAGTAGAAGCCGTTTAGTAAAGCCTTAGTAACAATATAGCAAAAGCATGTGATGCATTCACATGCTTTTTTATTTTAGAAATATAAACAACGCTCCGATAAATGTAAGCGCTATCACTAACTTTCGATAGCTATCATCTTTAATCTGCTTTACCAATTTTACACCTAAGACAAAACCCCCTATTAGAGCCGGCAATAAAAGCAGATCGATTTGCAAGGACGCTAAAGTGATATTTTTCCAGAAAATCACCTGAAATGGCAGCTTAAATAAATTGATTACTAGGAAGACCCATGCTGCAGTTCCAATAAACCGCTCCTTGGGCATACGCATAGCCAAAAAATAAATATTAGCAAATGCTCCGGCCAAATTACCAATCATAGTGGTAAATCCCGATATAAGCCCCATACTTATCACAAACCCTTTATTGGAAGGCACCACCGTCTTATTGCGCATTTCGAGATACAACATAAGAAAAATGGTTACTACAATAATAATAGCCATTACTTTTTTAAATAGCTGCTCGTTCATGTCTCCACCCACATACACCCCTATTAATATTCCTACAGCCATCCATGGAATCAATTTCCAGAAATGATGCCACTGTGCATGACGATGATAATATTTTACGGCCATGATATCGGCCAGACATAGCAAGGGCAATACCACACCTGTGGAGGCCTTTCCGCCTAAAACAATAGCCATAAGGGTAACATTTAGCATGTCTACCCCTTTCAGTCCAGCTTTGGACAATCCGATAAAAAAAGCAGCCAATAGCAGCAGTATCCAGTGTGCTAAAGGATAGCTATGTATCAGTAGTTGCAAATGTTTATTTCAATTTTTTGAGAACCGCCCACATTTCTTGAGCCACCAACAAATTACCCTGATTGTTCAGATGCACTCTGTCGGTAGTCAAAATACCTTTTTCTTCGTTTTTAGGATTGTGCTTGTCCAAATATTCCATAAAAGCTTTGCGCAAATCTACCAGCGGAATATTATTGGCTGCTGCATATTGACGAATCCATTTAGAATAGTAGTTGAGATCGCCATCCTGCAAATTGGTATCATCATTATACTCGCCTATCACGGATGGGGTACAGATTACCGGCTGAATACCTGCCTGCTTCATTTTGGTAATCATCTTATCATAAAATGCTCCAAATTTTTTAAACTCTGTACCTGTACCACTAGTGGTTTTATGCCATACATCGTTTATACCGATGTATACCACTACAATATCAGGCTTCTGATCCAATACATCTTCCTGAAAGCGGAAGAATAAATCATATACGCGATTGCCGCCTATTCCCTTACCTACCCACTCAAACTCATCCTGACGTCCTTCTAGTTTGCTCAAACTGTCGATTTTAGGAATATAACCGCCGGGTTGGGCTCCTTGCTGGGTTATAGAATCGCCAAAGAAGATAACTTTTTTTCTCTTAGCTGGCTGAAAGGCAAACAATGCTAGGACTACCATCAGCAGCAAGTATTGCATCTTTTTCATATTACATTTAATAAAAAAAATTAGAAGTAAAAAAGCGTCACAAGTTTAAATAAAAGATTACGAAATAGCTTCAAAAATTAGAAAAACTTCACTTTGGAGGGATATCGTTTAGCATATGAAAAAAGCATATGTGTAATTACCTTGTTTTCTCTGTAAGGCGTCACCAGCTCTTTGAACTGTTCGGGAGTTTCAATTGCAAGATCAGAAGCAATAAATCCCATGCCATAAAACTTGCCTTGCCATACTAAAATGCAGGACCGCTGCTCATCGGTAATACCTTTATCTATGATAGCAAAAGAAGGCTGCGCTTTTAACTTTTCCAATGCCTGTGTAACACGCTCATTATAAGATTCCACAGGCTCTAGTTTTTCACAGGCGCCTTTGCAATACGCTGCGTGTGCCTGTTCGTCATACAACTGTTCTTTTATAAAACAAAGACGTGGACAAAGATGAAAGTCTTGCACCAGCTGTCTTAACGCCGCACTGGCATTTTCGTAGTGATGGTAGGAACTAATGACTTCCGCTCGACCATTTACCTTGTCTACAGCTAAACGCAGATAGCCGTTCTGATCGGCATAACATACAATACCAAACACGTCTTCCCGTTTTTTCTGAGAAGCATTAAATCTGGGCCACAAACGTTTAATCTCGGACGATTCTTTGATGGCAGCCATCAACTCTGTACCGCATTCTTCAAAACTAATACGATGTACATAGCGCATAAAATTTTGCTTCTGTCTACCAGTAGAGTTGTTACTAAAGTGACTACTCACGCGATGGCGAATATTTTTAGCCTTACCTACATAGACTACCTTACCTTTTTCATCATGAAAATAATATACCCCCGGTGTAGTAGGCAGGCGCTCGAAATCGCTCTTGGGCACATGTGGCGGCAAAACTTGCTCCTTCGAGTTCCGCTTCAGACTTTTGAGAATATGTCCTTCCGTATCACGTTGTAATAAAAGATGAAATAGTGCTGTAGTGGCCTCGGCATCGCCTCCCGCACGGTGATGATTGACATGTCTAATACCAAGACTGTGACTCAGGTTACCCAAACTATACGACCGCAAGCCGGGAATTATTTTGCGGCTCAATCTAACAGTACATAATTTTTGCGCATCATATTCATAACCACAATATCTGAGTTGACTCCTGATAAAGGAGTAATCAAAATTTACATTGTGCGCAACGAATATTCGGTCTTTTAAAATCTCATAAATATCCTCCGCCACCTCTTCAAACAAAGGAGCATCTGCTACCATTTCGTCGGTAATGCCGGTCATGGCCTGAATATACGAGGGAATACGATGCACAGGATTGATGAGTGTTTCATACCGGTCTATCACCTTTTCTCCATCAAACACAATAATACATATCTCGGTAATTCCGTTGGCAGCGGCATAACCGCCCGTAGTTTCAATATCGGTAATGGCGTATTGAATGATTGGGAAATTTTAAAATTCAGTAATGAAGAATGTTCAAAAAAGAGCATTTGCTGCCAATAACTAGCCGGCAACTGCTAAATTCGCAAAAAAATACACTTGATGAGCGATGTGAATAAATTTGAAATGTTTAGAAACCGGTTAACAAAGGTTTTCAAGCATTTACAAAAGATCGCAAGAAAGCAAAATGTTTCCTGCTTCAGGATTTATGATCATGATTTACCTGAATTCCCCTTCATTATTGAAAAGTATGAAGATCGATTATACGCTTCTGAATATAAAAGAAGTCATAATCTTACGGAAGAACAACATCAGCTTTGGGTAAAGGAAAGCATGAAAGTCATGTCTGAAATAATAGGCATACCGCTCGAAAGCATATTTATAAAACTTCGGCAGCGTAAGCCCGGCCGCGAAGGACAATATCAAAAAACAGGCAACACCAAAAATGAATTTGTCGTTAGGGAAAATAACCTGCAATTTATTATCAACCTTAGTGATTACTTAGATACTGGGTTGTTTTTAGACCATCGCATTACACGGAAAATGGTAATGGAACAGGCTCACGGCAAACGTGTACTTAATCTTTTTGCCTATACAGGCTCCTTTTCGGTGTATGCAGCAGCCGGAGGGGCTACGCAAGTAACTACAGTAGATCTTTCCAATACCTATACCCACTGGGCCCGAAGAAATATGCAACTCAACCATTTTAATGAAGGCGATAAATACGCTTTTGTAGTTGCCGATGCCGTGCAATACATTAAAAACTTAAAGCCGGCCTCCTACGATATTATTGTACTGGACCCTCCCACATTTAGTAACAGTAAAAAAACCGATACGATTCTAGATATACAGCGGGATCATGTACAACTGGTGAATGATTGTCTGAAAGCGCTCACCCCAAATGGACTTTTGTATTTCAGTAATAATTACACCAAATTTGTATTGGACACCGCTAACATTCAAGCGGCTACTATAAAAGATATTACCCGACAAACAACGCCTTTTGACTTTGAAGGAAAGCTAAAGCGCTGTTGTTTCCTCATCACAAAGTAAAACTGTTACCTTTGCACCATGTTTGAAAGGGATGATCTGCAGGTAAGATGGTGGCAACTGGAAGCGAAACTGACCGAACGTTTTGGTAAAAAACCGGACCTAGAAACTATTCTGTTTCTTATCGGTATACAAGAACTGGGCGTCATTAAACGCCGATTCACCAAAGAACAGAAACAGGATCTCATGCATATTGCTGTATGCCGTGTGTTAGCCCCCAGCGGTTACTATGAATTAGAAAAAGTAGATAAAGACGGCTGGCCCCATTACCGTCAACTCAAACCTATGGCCAATATGAACCCAGTTGACCAAGAAAACTTCATCAAAGATCACGTATTACTGTACTTTGATGAAAACGACTTCTAATAAGCGCTCCCTTCTTTAATTTAAATCAAATATAAGCAGTCTTACCAGTGAGTATACTCACTGATATAGGACAGAGAAGGTGCTATCTCCGTTGTAATGTCTCTAATTCAGTTAGAGATTATCTCTGTGCTTTTTATCGGCCTCTTCCTTACTGATATTACTTTCCATGATTTTGCCTCCTCTACGCCCCAAGGTAGAAACAGGACCTTTCATCGCATTCTGAGGATCGGTAGTATCCAGCGTTTCAGGATCGGGCTTGATAGGCGTAATATCCTTATCGTCTTTTTTCTTTTTATCGTTATTGTGGTTCTCCATAGGAACTATTTTTAGTGAAATAATAATTTAATTCCTTAAACAGATAATTCAAGGATAGAACTGTAAAGGCTAGTAAATGAAGCTGTTTATTGTATAGTGATATACACATCCCCCATCGGGCTTCCTGATGCCATATTACTTTTACCCACTACAATAACATAATTGCCCTTCTGGGTAGCATTAAATTCCACCTCCTGTCCAAAGGGGCCATCCGCACTCCCGTCCGGCATTACGATTTGATTTACCCGTATGTTTCCATACTCATTACGATGCCGCACATTAATTTTCAAGAGTCCAGGTTGCACATCAATTAAATGAATACGAACTGATTGTGAGTTACTTTTAATCGTCTTATGTATATGTGCGGGTAGATTATTCGCCGCAACCGTCTCACTAATTATTTCCTCAATGGGTAATATAGCAACACTAGTGTCTATAACTTCGGTGCTATCCGCGATATCCAACGTATCTACTGCACTTGCAGCCTGCTCTGGCTGCTCCCCTTTAGAGTTCCGACTAGTATGACAACCATACACCAGTACTACTGCTACAGTAAAAAATAAAACCAGCCATTTCATATTTATACTAAAGCAAAAAAGTTGCCAACATTAGTCGGCAACTTTTACAAAACCAACAAAACTAAGACCTTACTCCTCCCGATGGTTGCAGCCGTTATTCTCCAGCTCCTGATTTTATGCGGTTTTGCTCTTCTCCGGCACTACCTGTACGACGCCGTGCCTGAGAAATTCCATTTTTACCAAACTTATATACAAAGGATACGTTAAATACCGGGTTATCCATTTTACGGCTATTTCTGATATCGATGTTTACATCGGCATAACGGGTAAATCCATTAAAATTGCTCGTTCTGAATATATCTCTTACGCCGGCCTTAATAGTACCTTTTTTATTCAATATCTGTTTCGCCACGGCCATGTTTAGGCTACCCATAGAAGTACCGATAAGCAATCCTTCCGATAAGCGATACGCATACCAACCGCTCAGCTCTGCCATCCAAGTTTTAGCAAACGTAAAGGTGTTGCTCATATTACCCATAAAACCGGTAACATTTACCTCCACAGGAATATTTACAGAACCATTGTTGTAAATACCATTATATTTATTGTTATAAAGATTGGCATAGACATTAGCCATCCACCATTTTTTCACTTGCTTATTGGCAGTAATAGTAATGCCCCACTGACGCATTTTACTGATGTTGTCTTTCACCTGAAATGCAGTCTTCTTTTCATTATCCTGTTGCAGAATTTCGGTAATGATATTATTGGTGAGTGTGTAATTAATAGTAGTGGTTAAAAAGCGGTTAAATGTATGGCTCAGCTCCACATTATTCGAAAACTGCGGCTGCAGATAAGGGTTACCTTGGCCGTAAGTAAGGGAATCTAGAAAGAAAACAAAAGGATTCAGGTCTTCATAATTAGGCCTTCTAATTCTTCTACTGTATGCAAGGCTCAGCTGATTTTTATCGTTTACCGCATAAGTTACCCCCACATTGGGAAACAGATTGGTATAATTTCTTTTAAAGCTGGAGTCATTTTTTATCTGCGTACCTCTAGTTATGGTATTTTCAAGACGTAAACCTGCAGTGAGCTCCCATTTCTTCACTGTAGCGGACAAAATACCGTAAGCAGCATTTATATTTTCCTTATAGATGAAATGATTAGAACGGGATACATCGGGCCACCAACCGGTGCTAGTATCGCGGCGATAAATAACCTCGTTGTCAGTATTCACATAACTACTTTTAATACCTGCTTCTAACTTTAGATCTTTTGTAAAAGGATGTAAATAATCAATTTTACCACTACGGATTTTTATAAAGGAGGGGAAATCGCCATCAAGCAAGATAGTATTACCGATTTTAGTATTATCAGGATTATAAATTTCGGTTGTTAGCAGGTTATCACCATTATTCTTATAATATCCATAATCCAAATCCACAGTGATTTCTCTACCCGAAGAATCAAAAGTGTGTTTATAGTTGACGTTGGTATTGATATTGGAGAAGGATACTGCATTGTAAGCATCAGAAATAAAGGTGGTGGTAGTAATATCGCTTGCATCCTTTAGATGAGATGTAGTATTTTGCCAGCTTCTCCATTTGCTGTCGCTACCGGTAACCACCACTCCTACTACATCCTTATCGCTGAAATAGTAATCAGCACCTACTTTTGCATTGTGCCAATAACTTTTGTTATGCCTGTATGTAAACTGTGCAGAAGCTCCGTTCTGAATGTTATCACTATAAAATCTTCTGTACAAATCCAATGTACTAAGCCCTTCCCAGGTTCCTCCGTTATAGCTTCCGAAGAGATTCCATTTATTATTCCTATAATTGATATTAGCGCCTCCATTATATTTTGGATACAAGCCTTGAGCGTAATTGAGATCTACATTTCCATTCACTCCTTTAATGGAGCCTTTCTTGGTTTTAATATTGATAATGCCTGTATTTCCCTCCGCGTCGTATTTTGCAGGAGGCGTGGTCATAATTTCTATTTGATTCAGATTACTAGATTGAATACTTTTCAGCAGGGATGCTAGCTGTGTGCCGCTCAGATAAGTAGGTTTACCGTCAATCAATACCAATACTCCGCCTTTTCCCTTTAAACTGATATTCCCATCGGCATCCACAGAAACTCCAGGCGATTTCTCTAAGATCTCTAATACGTTTAAGCCGGCATTGGTAGGAGAAGCATCTACGTTTACCACCGTCTTTCCGGCTTTTACTTCTACAGGAGGTTTTTTGGCTGTAACAACTACGCCGGCAAGTTGTGTGTTGATTTTCTCCATGATGAGATCTTTCACTGTCGTATGCTGCAAACTAAATCTATCTGAATATGTAGGTATATAACCTATACTTGTTACCTGCAATAAATAATTGCCCGGACGAATATCTTCAAAGCGATAGCTTCCTTTATCGTCGGCTACGCTTAATTTGACTAGAGAAGAGTCTTCCGCTTTCAATAAAGATACTGAGGCTTTAGATAAAGGCTTAAGTTCAGTATCAGTAATGGTTCCTGAAATCACTTGAGCATTTACTGTTGTACAAAAAACATAAGTAGTAAGAAGCGCAATTAACTGTTTCATCGATGTCCTTTTTAGATTTTCTCAGAGGCACAACCCATTGCTCATTATCGGAAAACGGGAGTAAATCCCTGTGAAACAATTGTGTTGTACAGCTTTTTTTTAAACAAAACTATCTCTGAGCGCTATCGACAAAAAGCACTTAGCGGTGAACGGCATAAAACAACCGACGAACGCAAAAGAAGTCAGCATAAACGGTAATGGAGTTTTTATTTTTCACGAGAAAGCTCACATCAAGCATTACACTTTATTATTTTCTAAACACTTATACCGACAACTTCAGGTGTGAAAAAAATATTTTTATTTTCGGGAAATATTAAAGGGATTTAACCATATTTGTACCTCAAAATCATATCAAGCTATGAGTTATCCTGATACACTGCGCTACACGAAAGACCACGAATGGATTAGATTGGAGGGCAATATCGCCACAGTGGGTATTACCGATTTTGCTCAAAGAGAGCTGGGAGATATTGTATTTGTAGAAGTTGAAACCGTAGGTAAGAAACTGAATGCAAATGATGTGTTCGGCACGGTGGAAGCTGTAAAAACAGTTTCGGACTTGTATCTGCCGGTAAGCGGAACAATTACCGAATTAAATCCGGCGCTTGCTAATGCACCTGAACTGGTAAATACCGACCCCTATGGCGAAGGCTGGATGATCAAAATGACAGTAGATAACCCCGCAGATGTGGATAGTTTACTTGATGCGGCAGCTTATGAAGCTATTACAGGATAATTCTACTACAATACCAAGTTTTGAAAAAAATATTGAATAGTCACTGGCCGGCCCTTTTGTGGTCGGCCATTATCGTAACGCTATTGTGCATACCGGGCTCCTCTGAGCCTGAGAGTTCATTTCTTTTTAGCATTCCACACATAGATAAATATATCCACTTTATACTCTTTGCTCTCTTTGTGATTTTCTGGGGGCGAGCTATCAGCAATAAACCTAAGGCCCTTTTTCGTAAAAAGCTTGTATGGATTACTCTTGCGGGAATATTCCTGGGATATATCCTAGAACTCGTGCAAAAACATTTTATACCTTACAGAAGTTACGATGGATGGGATGTGGTAGCAGATGCAGCAGGAGCTATTTTGGGATTACTTATTAGTCTGAAAATATCAGCCCAAAAATAAACCCCTGTAGAAACAGGGGTCGCAACCAAAACTAACTGCTTATGAGAAAATTGACTATCTTATGTTTGTCTCTATTATAATAACGCTATAGTAAAGACTTTATTTTTGTGCATTTGTTAAAGTAATCAAAAAAACGTTTTTGCTTTATCTCTTCAACTCTTAGGTTCTAAGCAAAAATACATTTCTAATAATTAATAAACACAAATCATGCCAAAAAATTGATTTGTGTTAAAATAATAAGCTATTATAGATTACTGCAATGTGGTTATTTAAACGATTCACTCTTAGCCTTTTCATTTTTCCACCAACGGATTCCAATAATAGTCATTACTATTAAAGGCAAAAATGCAAGATAAATAATGCCCGTATTCATTCCCCGAGCCGGTCCCTCACCCAGTTGCTGTGCGGTTTTTGTACAGATAGAGCATTGTGCTAATAGCACTGTGTATTGTGTAATAAGGAAGGCTAGGAAAAGGACCAATCGCTTAATCATGATGCAAAGTTAGAATTAGATCTTTAATAATCGAAATTCATTAGAATGGAACATACACGTAGTACGTTTCCAATACAACTATTATTGTAACAACTATAGGCTTAAAAGGTTACAATAAAAAATCCCGGTTGCCCGGGAGGTTTATATGATTTAGGTGACTTACCTAAGCTTCTGCAGCCATTTTCTTAGCCTGTCTGTTACGCTCGGTTTCATCTAATATCACTTTACGCATGCGAATAAAATTGGGTGTTACTTCAATGCACTCGTCATGCTGAATATATTCCATACACTCCTCGAGCGTCATTAAGGTTTTTGGTGCAATACGTGTAGCATCGTCACTACCGCTGGCTCTATGGTTGGTAAGCTTCTTTTCTTCTGTGGCATTTACAACTAAATCACCAGGTTTTACATTTTCTGCCAGTATTTGACCAGCATACACTTCCTCACCCGGATCTACAAAGAAAGTCCCTCTATCCTGCAGTTTATCAATGGAGTAAGCTGTGGTTTTACCCTGATTTTTCGAAATCAACACGCCATTATTTCTTCCTGGAATAGGACCTTTCCAGGGTTTATAATCACTAAAGCGGTGAGCCATCACAGCCTCGCCGGTAGTGGCAGTTAAAATCTGAGTACGTAATCCGATTAACCCCCGAGCAGGGATATCAAACTCCAGATGCTGCATTTCGCCTTTGGTTTCCATTACCAGCAGCTCTCCTTTTCTGCGAGTTACCAAATCAATTACCTTGCTTGCAAACTCCTCCGGCACATCCACCACTAAGGTTTCGTATGGCTCACATTTTTTGCCATCAATTTCTTTGGTAATCACCTGCGGTTGTCCTACAGTAAGTTCGTATCCTTCTCTACGCATGGTTTCAATTAATACACCCAGATGCAGAATGCCACGTCCGTATACCAGAAAACTTTCTCCACCTTCTGTTTCTTCCACACGCAAAGCTAAATTTCGTTCTGTTTCTTTTAGTAATCTTTCGCGCAAATGACGACTGGTTACAAACTTACCGTCGCGGCCAAAAAACGGAGAGTTATTGATGCCGAAAGTCATGTTCATGGTAGGTTCATCCACACTTATCACAGGCAGTGCTTCCGGATTTTCCGCATCGGCAATGGTATCACCAATATTAAAATCTTCAATACCTACTACAGCACAAAGATCCCCTGCAGGTACTTCGGCTACTTTTTTCTTTTCCATTCCTTCAAACACATACAACTCTTTTACACGGGTCTTTCTGATACTACCATCGGCTTGAACCAGTGCTACTTGTTGATTTTCCTTGATAACACCACGACTTACCTTTCCAATAGCGATACGTCCCAAGAAAGATGAATAATCTAAAGAGGTGATTTGTAATTGAAGGGTGCCCTCTTGCACGCTGGGCGGTGGCACATGCTTAATTATGCCATCCATCAAAGGCTCAATATTGTCGATCTCAGTTAAGGAATCATTAAACCATCCATGCTTACCTGACCCATAATAGGTGGGAAAATCAAGTTGCTCTTCTGTTGCATCTAGGTGGAAGAACAGATCGAAAACGGCATCGTGCACCTCTTCGGGGCGACAGTTGGGTTTATCTACCTTATTAATGACAACAATAGGCTTCAACCCCAAAGACAAAGCTTTTTGTAATACAAAACGAGTCTGAGGCATAGGCCCTTCAAAAGCATCTACCAATAGTAACACCCCATCGGCCATCTTCAATACTCGTTCCACTTCACCACCGAAATCGGCGTGTCCCGGTGTATCAATCACATTGATCTTTACGCCCTTGTAAGTAACGGCGGCATTCTTACTAAAAATAGTGATGCCTCGCTCGCGTTCCAGATCGTTGTTATCCATAATTAATTCCCCGGTAGCCTGATTTTCTCGGAAAACTTTGGTGGCGTGTAGGATTTTATCTACTAATGTGGTTTTACCGTGGTCTACGTGAGCTATAATAGCGATATTACGTATGTTCATGTGTTCTTTATATAAATGAAAAAGATATAGGGCGGATTTTAATAAATCATCCCTCCTTCTAAAAAGAGCGCAAAGGTACGACTTTTACACAGGTTGACCTAATTGAAACTATTTTGCTCCATTATGAGATAATGGGCTGATTAGCTGGCTATTCACCAGCGAAAACGACATATAGCTTAGACAAACATAAAAAGCTTAGATTCAGATGAGAATAAATTGAAGTATTTATTAACTTGCTGCATTAACAACTGTTAGTATGAATCGCACCATTATTGCCGGAATAGGAAAATATATTCCTGAAAAAGTAGTTACCAACCACGAGCTTACCAAAATAATGGATACCTCGGATGAATGGATTCATGAACGCACAGGCATTCAAACCCGACACTATGCAAAACGATTTGAAGAAACCACTTCCATATTGGGCGTAAAAGCGGCTGAAATAGCCATTGAGCGTGCCGGTATTCAAAAAAGCGATATCGACTTTATCATATTTGCAACTCTTAGTCCCGATTATTTTTTCCCAGGCTGTGGTGTACTAGTGCAACGTATGCTAGGCCTGAAAGAAATTGGAGCACTGGACATCCGTAACCAATGTAGCGGGTTTGTATATGGGTTGAGTGTGGCCGATCAATTTATCAAAACAGGCATGTATAAAAACATACTGCTGATTGGCGCTGAAGTACATTCTTTTGCCTTAGACTTCAGCACCAGAGGTAGAAGCGTATCGGTAATTTTCGGCGATGGAGCGGGAGCCGTCATCCTACAACCATCACCATCAGAGAATCGTGGCATACTAAGCACTCATCTGCACAGTGATGGCGAAGGAGCCGAACTTCTCAGCATGCCTAATCCAGGTTTCCATGCAGGCGTACACAATAAAGAATGGAAACCCCGTGTTGATGAAAATAATCCCTATGCCAATCTTTTTATAAATAAAGACTTGGTAGAGCGAGAAGATATTTATCCCTATATGGACGGACAGACTGTATTTAAAAAAGCTGTAGTCAAAATGCCTGAAGCCATTCAAGAGGCATTAGCGACAAATGGTTATCAACAAAATGATATTAACCTGTTGATTACCCATCAAGCTAATCTACGTATCTCCCAATACATTCAGCAAAAGCTGAACCTCAAAGAGGACCAGATGTTCAATAATATTCAGCATTACGGCAATACTACAGCGGCTTCCATCCCTATTGCGCTTTGTGAAGCTTGGGAACAAGGAAAAATTAAAGAAGGCGATCTCGTTTGCCTAGCGGCTTTTGGAAGCGGTTTTACATGGGGAAGTGCAATAATGAAATGGTAACACTTGTTAATGGCTAGGTGTATAATCCACCATTTACAGACAGTACATGCCCCGTAATGTATCCCGATTCCTTACTTGCCAAAAATCCTACTGCATGCGCTACTTCTTCGGGAGTGCCGAAGCGGTTTACAGGAATCAGTTGTTTCATCTGTGCTTCATCTATATCAGCCGTCATATCCGTTTTAATAAAACCCGGAGCTACGGCGTTAACCGTGATATTGCGCTTACCCACTTCTTGAGCAAGTGCTTTTGTAGCTGCTATGATACCCCCTTTTGCTGCTGAGTAATTGGTTTGCCCGGCAAGTCCTTTTAATCCGCTCAGTGACACTACATTGATAATTCTGCCATATCGTTGACGTAACATGCTATTTACAACAATACGGGTAACGTTAAAAAATCCTCCGAGACTCGTGTCTAGAACATTATCCCACTGCTCGTCTTTCATCCACATCAACAATACATCATCCTTAATACCGGCATTATTGACCAGCACTTCAATTATCTTATCCGAATTGGCTTCTATCCATCCAGTGAGCACACGCTGCACTTCTTCTCGATTGGCAACATCGAATTGCAACAGTTCTCCACTACTACCGGCCTCATTTACTGCTTTGAGTGTTGCTTCTGCTTTTTCTCGATTACCTTTATAGTTGATGAGCACATGGTACCCCATGGTTGCCAGCTTCACACAGATGGCACTACCAATACCGCGCGACCCTCCGGTTACTAAAGCACAATTCATATTATAGTTTTGAAGTTGAGATTTTACAATGCAAGCTAATCGCCTTCGCTAAATTTGAGATACGGCATTTGCCTCCAACCAACTGCGCATTTTAGCAAGGCTTTTATACATCGGACTATCTTCAATAAATTTAGGAAAGATATTCCTGAGGCTATTATAGAGCGCCCGGGTTTTTGAAGACATTAAGTCCTGACAGTTTAAATAGTCCACCCCCTGCAACAAGGTCATAGCTTGAATGGCCAGCACTTCATATGCATTATCAATTACTTTTTTGGTAAGCTGTGCTGCATTGAATCCCATGCTTACGATATCTTGATTATCGTTATTATTAGGAATACTGTGTACATACATGGGATAAGAAAGCGTCTGACTTTCTGCAGTTGTCGATGTAGCCGTAAACTGTATTCCCTGCATACCAAAGTTGAAGCCCAACACACCAAGGTTCACAAAAGGAGGAAACTTTTGGTTCAACTTGGAATTGAGCAAATAATTCAATTGACGCTCACTAAGCATAGTAAGCTTTGTAATAGCTATTTTCAACTTATCCATTTCGAATGAAACATAATCGCCGTGGAAATTGCCTCCATGAAAAATGTTATGATTGGCTACATCTACCACAGGATTATCGTTCACCGAATTCAGCTCATTCACCACTGTCTCCTCAGCGTGTAATAGTGTATCATATACCGGTCCTAACACCTGAGTCACACAGCGCAATGAATAATACTCTTGCACTTTGTCTTCAAACACATCGTGCTGAATATTCTCCGGATTATATAAGTGTTCAGAGCGGCTACGAATCATCTTACTGTCTTTCAGAATGTTCCGAAAAACCTCCGCTACATAATTCTGTCCTTTGTGATGCTTAACGATATTGAGCTCGTAGGAGAAATGATCATCGTATACTTCCATCAGCTCATTAGTAAGAGCCGACAATGCAATGGCCCACTCCACCAAGCGGTGAGCACGAATAATATTCAGCAGGCCTACTCCCGTCATTCCCGAAGTTCCGTTTATAAGCGCAAGGCCTTCTCGTATATGTATTTGCAAAGGTTTTAACCCTGCCAATTCAAACCCCTGTGCAGCCGGCATTAATTGTCCTTGGTACCATACTTCCCCCTCGCCTATCACGCCTAAAGCAAGGTGCGCCAGTTGTACCAAATCGCCACTTGCGCCTACTCCTCCGTGCTCGTAAATACAGGGTATGAGATCGGCATTGATCATATCTGCCAGCAATATAGGTAGGTCTGGGACTACACCGGAATACCCTTGCAAAAAATTATTGAGGCGGGTAATCATGACAGCACGCCCTAATAACGGATTTAATACGGCACCGCCTCCACTTGAATGACTTCTAATGAGATTGTACTGAAGCTGCAGGGTATTTTCGCTACTAATTTTGTATTGAGCCATCGGCCCAAACCCTGTATTAATGCCGTATATAAGTTTATGATCAGAAAACTGTTTGAGAAACTCAAAAGAAGATTGAACCTTCTCCAACGCTTGCGGATCAATGGAAATCTGCTTTTTGTGTAGCAGTATTTCCTCAAAATCCCTCAAAGACAGCTGTTTACCGCCTATCTGTATCATTAGACAATTGTATATTATTAAAACTGAGGAAGCAAAAGAACAAAATATCTGTCTGGCTGCCAAAAATATCCTCTCCTACATACCTAGTCTGTGTAGTAGCGAAGTTTTACCCGATACTAACCTAACTTTTATTTTACGTCTTTCACACAACGAAAACCTGTGTGTTCCAATCCGGTATCCGGACTGCTCTTCATCCGACGTGCAACTCGATATCCGCTGCAATAAGAGTCGTTACATAAGAAGCTCCCCCCTCTCAAACTTCTTTTGAGTGTATAGGGCTCTTGCGGATCATAAGAAGAATCGGGGCCTTTGGGATCTACAGTAAGTTTTCCCTCTAACTGTTTGTAGTAGTCGTAATGATATAAATCGCTACACCACTCCCATACATTACCAGCCATATCATAGAGGCCGTATCCATTGGGAGGATAAGATTTTACGGGTGCTAGTTTAACATAACCGTCTTTCTGTTCATTTAAATATGGGAACTTCCCCTCCCAAGTATTAGCTTTAGGTTTACCCTGGTTCACATGCTCATTACCCCAGGGATAGATATTATTAATAAGTCCCCCACGTGCTGCGAACTCCCACTCTGCCTCGGTAGGCAGCCGCTTGCCTGCCCACTTACAGTAAGCTTGCGCATCTTCCCAGCTTATGTGTACTACCGGATAATCATCTTTACCCTCGATAGAGCTTCCCGGTCCTTCGGGCTGACGCCAATTGGCACCTTTCTTCCATGTCCACCATTGGCTATAATCGTTTAAATCAACAGGACCGTCAGAGGGCTTAAATACGAGCGATGCCGGTACCAGCACACTATCTGGCGGCTTGGGTGTGCCGGGGGGCAATGACTTTTTGATTTCTTCCCAATCGGGTGCCCGTTCTGCGGTTGTCACATACCCGGTGGCTTCCACAAATTTTCTAAACTGAGCATTGGTCACCTCAGTAATATCCATATAAAAAGGAGACACCTGTACCTTATGCTTGGGATATTCATCGGGACTGGCCTGATCGTTATCGGCACCCATTTCAAAAACACCCCCGGGTATTAATACCATTCCTTCTAACGATGAATCCCCACTGAAAGGTATATTGGAAGTATCAGCAGTAATATACCGGGATGGTACCTGCATGCAGGAGTGTGATGAATCTGCACGCTTTTTATCGGCGTCACTTCCCGATTGATTTTTACAAGCAATTAGTAAAACAATAATCGAAAGTAGCGCAAATCTTTTTGTATTCAGAAGCATTATTAATAATTATTCAATCCGAAGAATTAGAGTAAAATCAATGTTAAACCGGATAAAGTTAATTGAAATAACAATTATACAGTTACTGTAAGAACTGTTTTATAAGATTTCTACCGAAAATATTTGCAATCACTATTTTTAGGGAGTCTCCAACTTACCGAATAATTCGGTGGGTTTTATTCGTACCCCAAACGTGTAAGGGGTAATATCCAATCCTCTTTTGTACATGCTTTTAAATGCATAGGAGCCGTACAGACGCAATACTCCTAGATTCAACTCGCCCATATACGCCAGTTTCCAAGGACGCAAGTCAAAATCCCCCCTAACCTTGGACTTACCCTCATCGGAATTAATAAACTTATTTCTGGCTGAATAGAGATATCCAACACTTACACCCGCACTGATTTCGAAGGGGTAGAGACGTGTAGGCGTCAGATTTAAATTCAACATGATGGGAACGGTAATATAATCTGCAGCTAGTTTATTTTTTCTATAGGAGCGGTTGTTTGTCTGATCCAAGTACATTACCGGGGAGTTATGCACAGCCTCGGTAATAGCCTGATAGCGTACCGGTTGCTTGTAATGATAATTATTCAACTCCAGCCCCAACCCATACTGAAAGTTCACATAATGATTAATAAGATTAAACTGCTGGGTCACAAACCATATGTTGATGTTGCGCGATATAAAAGGTTTTAGATCCAGCCATGTTTCATTTGCTCCAGGAGCATAATCTTGTGCTTCCACACCGGTATAATCGGTGTTGTCTGCATAATTAGAAACACCCAAGTCGATAATAGCCCATTGTGTTTTTACATTTCTAGGACTAATACTGCTACTTAATTTTTTTAAAAACCTTCTCCTCCCCGACTCTATAGGAGCATTATCGCGGATAATAGTTACGCCACCTATTACTAGGGTATCTGGTTTGGGTTCGTCCTGAGCTTTACCACATATGGCTAGCATCAGAAAAAGTACGATGCATAAAAATCTGGCTAACATAATACTGTAAAGATACAGCATCGCTTTCATCTACCCTCACGGGCATTATAATCTGATGCCGATGGTATAGGGAGTCATGTCGAGGCCATTCTTGAACATGCTCTTGAAGGCGTAAGAACCGTAAATACTGAAATACCCCAAATTCAGCTCCCCTACATAAGCCAATTTCCAAGGATTCAGGTTAAAGTTATTTTTCAGTTTTTCTTTTCCCTCATCCGATGTAATGGTTTTGTTTCGTGCGCTATATAGATAAGCAATACTGATACCGGCACTGAACCCCCATTCTTTTCCTTTATCCACCTTCACGCCGCACCCTGAATGTTTTTCATTAGATGCGAAACGATTGCTCGGATTTCCAAAATTAACATTTAGCATAATGGGTAGATTTACATAATCCGCGGCCAGTTTGTTTTTCCGATAGGTACGATCGGCGGTATTATCCCAAGAAACATAGGGTTGATTTTTATTAAAACGAATAGGATTGGTATAACGATAATTATTCAGTTCAAGCCCCAATGCATATTTAAGGTTAAGATGCGTATGAATCAGATTGATCTTTTGCTGAAAAACCCAGATGTTTACATTTATAGACTTCCCGTTCTTCAAATCAAACCACTCTGTATTGCTTCCTGGCGCAAAAGCCTGTGCTTCGGCACTATTGTAATCTGTATGGTCTGAAAAATTGGCAAAGCCTAAATCAAAACCCGAAAACCAGCTGGTTTTTACTCTTACTGGACGTTTGTATACTTCCTTCTCAGTAGTTCTATCTGATGAACTTTCTATTTTCACTTCAACACTTACTTTGGTAGAATCAACTTGCCCATAAGCAACAGTTGCAAAAAGCAACATTATTGTCATCACACTAAAATAAATACGCATATACACTGTTTTTATTTTTCTGTATTCCTAAGGTTAGTAATATTTACTGCGAATCCGGCGATAATTACCTCATCCTCGCCATTGGTTAAAATATCCAAGGCCCGATTTTTAATATTTTTACCAAGATTTTTAATCAAAGATTTTTTCTTCTTAGAGGTAGTAACCTCCTGCGGCGATGAGGGAATGATATCTGAATGCACTATCGCAATGCTTTCTCGATCTATATCTACGGCAGGTGTAACATCTAGAGCAAGGCTCTCCGGTTCTTTTACTCGGTGAATATCGGGAGCATCTTTCACAACTGCTGTTAGACCATATAGTGGGTCCTGTACTTCGATGTTTTCTTGCTCCCTAACAATTGCAGTGCTTACCTTACTGCTCTTTTCCTGAAGTATTGTAGATTGCGGCACATCCGTAGAACCACCTTTTATATTTCGCTGCTCTTGACTGTGAACTAGCTTGGTGTGGGGTGAAACGGCTATTGCTAACTTATTGAAACCAGTAGGTACGGTATCTTTTGTAAAAAGATGTTCCTCTGATCTGCTCTGCTGTGATTTAGCAGCGAGAGGGACCGCTTCCTCTTGTTTTCCATAAAAGGTAAAATAGATTGCTAACAATACTCCTGCAAAAACAGCGGCTACCGCAATTTTCAGCCATGTAGAAGATAAATGACTAACAGGAGCTTTTTTATAAAGTTTCTCTTTATGGGGACAAGTTATCGATAGATCCGGTTGTAGATATACTTTTTGTAACTCCTGTAGCGGTTGCGCATCGCCCTGCTCCAGCACTGCTTCTACCCACAGTTTATCTTCCTGAGATAGCTCACCGTCCAGATATAGCATTAGCGTTTCGTCGCTTACTTTCAGCAACTTATTCTTGGCCGGGTACACTATCTCCTCATCCGGTTGCTGCACGGTAGCTTTGAGGATATCCAGCTCCCGCTCCAAATGCGGATGGCGGCTTAAAAATTCATACAAAGCTTTCCGCTGCCCGACATCCCTGAGCTCACCGTCCACTAGTAGTAAAAACCAGTGTTCGTAATTATCAATATTGATATTTGTAAGCTCCTTCACTATAACACGTTTTCCATTTTAACAATATACGCTTTCAACTGCAAGCGTGCACGGTGCAGATATACTTTCACCTGACTTTCACTCAAACCTGTAATGCCACCTATTTCTTCATAACTATACCCCTCGTAATCTTTCAATAACACTAACGCTTTCTTCGTTGCATCCAATTTTTCCAAAGCATGATGAAGGGCATCCTTTAGGTTGGCAGGCGGATGTACGGTACGAGTTTCATGTGTTTCCACTTCTTCTACAAAACTCATTTTTTTGTTCTTCCGAATCCAGTCAATCATTTTCCGATAGGCAATAGTATACAGAAGCGATTTTGCTGTTTCCGGAATAACCGTACTGCGCAACTTCCACAATTCTTCAAAAGCAGACTGCACCACATCTTCGGCATCAGCCTCATTCTTCAGGCTTTTTAGAACAAAACGGTAGAGCCCATCCGCATAATCCCGTACGCAATTATTATACTCCCGTTCTGTCATGATAGCCTGATTTCCTAATTGTCTTTAATACTAATACGGCTAAGGGATGTAAAAAGTTACAGGGAGGGGATTTTTTTATCGAAGGATCATCTGTCGGTCAGCATCTAGGCGTATGAGTATAAAAAGCAGTATCGAAAAAGTTAGCAAGGATGTACCGCCATAGCTGATCAGAGGCAACGGAATTCCAATTACCGGCGCTAGTCCTATCGCCATTCCTATATTAATAGCAATATGAAAGAAAAATACGGAGGCGACTCCATAAGCATAACAGCGACTAAATACACTGCGCTGCCTTTCTGCAATGGTTACAATACGAAATAATAAAAACAAGTAAAGCCCCAACAATACCACACTTCCTACAAATCCAAAACCCTCACCAATGGTATCGAATATAAAGTCAGTTCGCTGTTCGGGCACAAATCCATACCGGGTTTGAGTACCGTTTAGCAGTCCTTTTCCCCATAATCCGCCGCTACCTACAGCAATTTTGGATTGTTTTACATTATAATCCGCAGTATTTAGTTGTTTACCGGTTTTTTCATCAATCTTCACCTCGGACTTCAGATATTCTTCCGGAATATCTTTTCCGATGGTACTGAAAATACGTTCTACTTGGTGCTTTTCAAATACATGCGTGAACAAGAAGGGCACCCCGAACCGTTGAATACCCACACATACTACCCATATCAGTATAATTCGCACCAATATAGCCTTGTTACGCTTGATCTGCCTTCTACTAAACAAAATTACCAGCCCAGCTATCACTGTAAGAATTAGAGCCAACACATTTTTATCCAGCAGTAGGGTTGCCACTATTAGCACGCCAATTCCAATGCCCGTAACAATATAAACAGCGGGTAGGCCTTCTCGGTACATAACTAGAAAAAAAGCAAAGAACACCAGTGCAAGCCCCGTTTCCTTTTGAAATATTGTAATAACGGCTGGTGTGAGCGTAAGTGCCGCGGCAATTAATTGGGATTTGGGTTTGGAAAAGTCCATCTCGGGCAAAGAAAGATATTTAGCCAGTGCCAGCGCCACCGTAATTTTACAAAATTCCGCAGGCTGAAACTGAAAACCTCCGAAACGGATAATGGACTCCGTTCCCTTCACCGAAGAGTGAAAGGGGAACACCAACAACAGCAATATAATTCCTCCTGCATAGCATAAATTAGCGGTTGCGGGAAAAAATTTACTGTCAGTCAGCAAAATAAAAAGTCCCAGTACTAGAGCTACACAGGCAAAATAAAACTGCTTGCTGTAATCTGTCTTATATCCGAGAAAACTCTGTAATATCGGGTCGCCTTCCTTATAAGTAACAGCAAAAATAGCCATGAGTCCGATGGACACCAGCAACAGATATAAAATGATTAACACTATATCTATCCCCTTTGATATTTTGACGTTTTGCTGACTCATGCTAATTATGAATAGTATTCGTTACTTTGAAAACATATGGTCTGGGATTACTCACAATCGCTACCCAATTTTCCTTGCGCACTGGCAACGGCAGCTTTTCTTGCTGTTCCTGTTGCTTTTCTTTATTGTTAGCGGCCTTTAACTGCTTAGGTTGTGATGAAGTCGATGCAGAGGTATCTTTCTTTTGACTTCCTTTTATAAATTGTTTTATACGTGAACTGTCACCATAAGCTTTTAACCATTCGACAGCCCTTACCGAGTCCGTATAATACTGCAAACGAGGAATGTAAGGAGGTAAGATATTAGCCTTTGAAATCCGCTCCAAATCGGCCTTGCTTTTGGGCGTCAATGAATCCAGCAAATACTGCTCCATCAAAATACGGGCAATAGGTCCAGCCCAGGTAGCTCCGTATCCGGCATTTTCCACTACTACAGCCACACAAATTTTAGGGTCATCCTTGGGAGCGAAACATACGAACATGGAGTTATCCTTCAAGGTCCATCTTTTCCCGGCTACATACCTTGAGTTTTGTGCGGTACCGGTTTTGGCACATACCTCAATACCCGGAATATTCGCCACCCTTGCAGTACCGTGTAATACCACATCGTGCATACCATTAATTACCGCGTTGTAAGCAGAGTCGGAAATATGCGTAAGCACATCATGCCTTTGTCTGTATTTATTCATGAAGACGCTATCTTCCGGAGTTTCATTCTCAATACTGTCTACAAAATGTGGCGTGTAGTAATAACCTTTATTGGCAATAATGCACATGCTATTGGCCAGTTGCAGCGGTGTAGCCGTCATTTTATCCTGCCCGATACCTAAGGTAAGATTGGTACAGGAGCTCCAAGAGCCCTTATATTCCTTATCATAGTCAGCTACTGTGGGAATATTGGCCTTATCCTCGCTAGGTAAATCAATACCCAATCTAACGCCGAGCCCGAAATTGTGCATATAATCTTCCCACACTTCAAAACCTTTTTTAGTATTTCCGATACGAGGATTATCTATCGTTTTCCTATAAATATCTACAAAATAGGAATTGCAGGAATTGGCAATAGCCCGACGAAGATTAGCAGCGTGGCCACCCCCGGCATGGGTACAAGCGGGCTTCCCGGTACCACAATTGTAATAACGGCCTCCACAAGGGAAACCGAATGAGGGGGTAATAATACCCTGATCCAAAGCAACAAGTGCCCCTAAAGGCTTAAAAGTTGAGCCCGGGGGGTATTGTCCTTTTATGGCCCTGTTAAGCAATGGCCCCTTCACATCGAGGAGTAAACGACTGTAATTTTTATTTTTTTCAGTGCCGGTAAGATCGTTAGGGTCAAACAAAGGGCCTGAGGCCATAGCCAATATCCCGCCGGTTTTGGGGTCGATGGCAACGACCGCACCCATTTTATTATCTATAAGTTTTTCCGCCAATATCTGCAGATCCACATCAATAAAAGTCTTCAGCCCACGACCTGCTATTGCAATTGTATCAAATGCACCGTTCTCATAGCTACCTACAAGCCGGTTACGATTGTCTTTAATCATATACTGCACCCCACGCTGGCCCATCAGCACCTTTTCATAAGTATATTCCAACCCGCTTTTACCCCGATAATCGCCCATACGGTAAAACCCGCCCGAGAGCTCAATATCTTTGGGCGAAACTTCTCCTACATAACCTAGAAAATGTGCTCCTACATTATAAGGGTATGTACGCACAGGACGTTCCTGCAATGCAAAGCCCGGAAATTTCCAGCTATTTTCCTCAAAACGTGCCTGAAGTTCGGGTGTTAAAAGAGACATGAAAATAGAAGGCCTTACTCTTGTATTCTTGATAATAGCCTCCACGATTTTCTGTCGGAAAGTGGCTGTATCGATCTCCATCAACCGGCAAAAGGCCATGGTATCGATATGTTTTACCTCAGCAGGTGTTACCATCAGGTCATACATGATGGTATTGTTCAGTATAGGGCGACCTTTGCGATCGTAGATAATGCCTCTCTCGGGGTAAACAATTTTCTCAAAAATGGCATTATCTCTGGCTAGTTTATGGTATTTACTACTCAGTATTTGCAAATTCACTAACTGTCCCAGTATCAGCAAGAATACTGAAAGAAAAATTGCCCGAATAATATAACTCCTGGAACGATTAAACACGGACATAGAATAAGGTATGGGAGATTTTTAAGGTTATTTGCAAATATGTTGCAAAGGTATTGTGCCCGCCCATACTTTTACAATTTTATCCCAAAATATTTACTAAAAGAAAATTAAACTGTGTTGGTTCTGTATCTGAGCTTGCGGGGGAAGATGAGCTCGGCGATAATAATCATCAAAAGACTGATAGCTGTGGTCACAAAAATTTTCATTAAGAACACTATAAAAGAACCAAACGACAGCCAGGCCAGAAAAAGCAGATAGAAATTATGACAAAATGAGAGAATTAATGCATACAGTAGATAGGAAGTCCAGCCCATAGCTTTCGGGGAAGGCTCTTTATAACTATACTCTGCAGCTTCTTTGGGTGAAAGCAAATGAATGATAAATGGTCGCAAATAAGCTATCAACACACATGCCGCTGCATGCAAACCCGGGGTAATTGAATAGTAATCGATGGATAAGCCTAGAAAAAAGCCTAAAATAAGCAACCAACCTCGCTTGATATAAAAGGGCAGCCACAAAATGTATAAGAAATACAGATAAGGTGTTATCAGTTCGTGTAATAGCGGCATTTTGTTTAAAATGTATACCTGCAAAAACACAAACAGTATAAAACGTATTGTATTTCTTACCAAATCACTCATTAATTCGCCGGTTTTTTATCTATGAGATTCCGGGTTTGCTGGTCCAGCCCCTCTTGCGTTCTCATACTCACATTTTCCACCACAAATACCTGCTGTACATTGGTCAGATTTGCTGTAGGCTTCACTTTCAGTATAAGAAAATTGCTGGATTTATCGATTAAAACTTTTGAAACCGTACCTACCAGTTGCTCCGGCGGATAACTGAGAGAATAGTTTCCGGTAACAATGGTATCACCTACCCGTACAGAATCGGTTTTGGGAATATTAGTCAAGGTAAGCTCCTGAGGCGACTTACCGTCCCAACTAAGCATGCCGGCACTGCCGGTTCTTTTCAATTGTACATTAAATTTATTGACCACATTCAGTAGGCTCATCACCTGACTGAAGTTTTCGCCGGTATTCACCACCTTTCCTACCAGTCCACCGTTTGAACTAAACACGCCCATATCATCGGCAATTCCGGAGCTGCTTCCACGGTTGATCTGGAGATAATTTTTATCACTGTTTACCGTACTGTACAATACCTGTGCACTACGCCATACATACTGCTTTTGTATAGCGGGGTTGCCCAGTAAAGAATCGGAAAGCGCTATCGTACCGGTATCTACTCTTACAAAATTCTGACGAAGCAAATTCACAAGGGAATCGTTCATCTGGTGTACACGACGGTTTTCCTCCCGCAGGGAGAAAAAATCTTCGAAATAATTATACTTCTGGTTAAAATACGAGGTAATGCTTCCTGCAATTCCCAACCCTTTGGCTCTGTGCGACCTATTATAGGTAAAAAGCAGGGAGAGGCAAAGAACTTGCAGAATTATAAACAGTATAAATACTGAAGACCGTCGGATGAACAAAAATATATTACGCATTGCCCCAACCCCCTGGGGGGATTTTTTTGAATACTTACAATGGTGGATAAAGCGTCGCTCTATTAACGCATTACAAACGGATATTTATCGTAGTTCTGTAATGCAATACCGGTGCCCCTTACTACACTTTTCAGTGGATCATCGGCAATATGTACGGGAAGCTTTATTTTTTGACTTAATCTTTTATCCAAACCACGCAGCAAGGCTCCTCCACCTGTGAGATAAAGACCTCTCCGGTAAATATCGCTAGCAAGTTCAGGGGGTGTTTGTTCCAGAGCCTTTAAAATAGCCTCTTCTATCTTAAAAATGCTTTTATCCAATGCTTCAGCTATCTCCTGATAGCTAACCATTATTTGCTTGGGAATACCGGTTACTAAATCACGACCGTTTACAGGTATATCATCCGGTGGGTTATCGAGATCTTTGGTTGCTGCACCTATCTGAATTTTAATTTGCTCGGCAGTGCGCTCCCCAATCAGCAAGCTATGATACCTTCTCAACGCTTCCATGATATCAGCAGTGAACTCATCTCCTGCGATACGGATACTTTGGTCGCATACAATTCCAGCCAAGGCAATTACCGTAATACCAGTAGTGCCTCCGCCTATATCGATAATCATGTTCCCTACCGGCTCTTCCACATCAATCCCAATACCCAACGCTGCCGCCATAGGCTCATGAATCAAATACACTTCTTTGGCACCGGCTTGCTCAGCACTATCTCTTACTGCCCGCTTCTCTACTTCGGTGATAGAAGAAGGAATACAGATCATCATTCTCCAGCTAGGTGGAAAAAGCGGCTTTTTGGGGTATACTAATTTGATGAGCTCGCGAATCATCAGCTCAGCCGCATTAAAGTCGGCAATTACTCCATCTTTCAATGGCCTTACGGTGCGGATGCTTTCATGGGTTTTTTCGTGCATCATCAATGCCCGCTTACCAACCGCGAGCACTTCTTTAGGATTGTTGCGATTAAGCGCTACAATACTTGGCTCATTTACAGCCACTTGATCATTATGTATAATAAGGGTATTTGCAGTACCCAAATCCATTGCAATTTCCTGTGTAAACCAGTTAAAAAGTCCCATTCTTATATATATTCAAAATATGTTGGCAAAGGTGGAGTAATTTCACGAAAGTAACAAAGCAAAACTATAAATACACCAGATTTTACTCACCAAAATTTTATTAACACTCTCTTGATAAATACTCGCCCTGGCACCATTTTCATACCAGATTTTATAAGTAGAAATAGTATTGTGCAATTTTTAGGAAATATTAGCTATTTTTAAACGCTCTAAAATTAGGAAAATAAAAAATGTATTTCTAACATTTAATGCAAATAGCATTAAATGGATTGACTTTTTTTCATTACGTTTGCTACTAAACTTTTTACGATGGCTTTAAAAGATATTCAATCAACAGGAAGTAAAGACACAAGAAGCGGATTCGGTGATGGTATAGTAGAAGCTGCCCGCAACAATGAAAATATCGTGGCACTTACTGCTGATCTGCTGGGATCAATGAAATTAAATCAATTCGTTAAAGAATTTCCAGATAGATTTATTCAGTGCGGTATTGCCGAAGCGAACATGATGGGTATCGCAGCAGGCCTAGCCATAGGAGGAAAAATTCCTTTCACAACCACATTCGCTAACTTCAGTACCGGCCGTGTATACGACCAGATACGTCAATCTATTGCCTACAGTGGTAAAAACGTAAAAATTTGTGCTTCTCACGCCGGTGTTACGTTGGGAGAAGATGGTGCCACTCACCAGATTTTGGAAGACATAGGTCTGATGAAAATGCTGCCGGGTATGACCGTAATCGTACCTTGCGATTATACACAAACCAAAGCAGCCACCAAGGCCATAGCCGCATACGAAGGACCTGTTTACTTGCGTTTCGGACGTCCTAGCTGGCCTATTTTTACCAAAGAAGAAGATTTTGTTATCGGAAAAGCTCAGTTTTTCTCTGAGGGTACCGATGTAACCATATTTGCCTGCGGTCACATGGTTTGGAACGCCATTCAAGCCGGCGCCATTCTGGAGGAAAAAGGCATCAGCGTGGAAGTAATTAATATCCACACCATTAAGCCATTAGATGAAGAGGCTGTCATCAATTCGATCAAGAAAACCAAATGTGCTGTAACCGCCGAAGAGCACAATATTATCGGGGGTATGGGTGATGTGATTGCCCAATGTGCAGCTAAACATTTTCCAATTCCTATCGAATTTGTGGGCACTAAAGACACCTTTGGTGAGAGTGGTACTCCTAAGGAACTTCTGAAGAAATACGGATTAGACGTTCCCGATATTGTAGCTGCCGCCGAAAGAGCTATTGCAAGAAAAGGTTAATATAATTTTCTTCCGATAAAACCCTATGGCATTTGCCCATAGGGTTTTTTATATGCCACTAAAAAATGCTAGCGTCTTTGCTTTAAACCTTAGTGTCGAAAAATAGTCAATTTATAAGTTAGATGCATCAGCAAGGCCTTACAGATGAAGCCCTACTGGCTCTTTTTCGTGACGAACGCACGAAAGAGAAGGCTTTTTCCCTGATTGTATCTAAATACAAGGAAAAACTCTACTGGCATATAAGGCGACTGGTGGTGGTACACGAAGATGCAGATGATGTACTGCAAAATGTTTTTATAAAAATGTGGAAAGGCCTAGAGCATTTTCGCGAGGAAAGTAAATTATATACATGGCTATATCGCATAGCCACTAATGAAAGTATCACTTTTCTCCACAAGCAGCAAAAGGCACGCATCGTAGACCTGGGAGACACTTCAGACTTACAAAACAGTGTAAAAGCAGACCCCTATTTCGATGCTAGCAAACTGGAATGGAAATTGCAGTTAGCCATTCAAACATTACCCGAACAGCAAAGGCTCGTATTTTGTTTGCGATATTTCGACGAAATGCCGTACAATGAAATCAGCGAAATTCTGAGAGTTTCTACCGGATCGCTAAAAGCCAGCTACCATCATGCGGCTAAAAAAATTGAGGATTATTTGTTGCACCATTAAACTTTTTTATCATCAGTTTGTCTGATTTTGCAAATGGAAGAACGGGACAACATACCGAGTATTTTGATGAAGGTCAAAAACCCTCAACTTTCAGAGCCCCCTTACAGGGTTCCCACCCATTATTTTGAGAATTTGGAAAAAACACTTCTTGATAAAATAAAAGAAGAAGAAGAAATAGAAAATGAATTAAAGACTTACCCATTACTAAAGAGTGTTTCGAGAGCAATGCCCTACGCTGTTCCAGATGGCTATTTTGGAAAAATAAAAGGCCAGCCGGACCGCCGCACCACTGTTATCCGATTACGTAGGTGGTGGGTAGCTGCTGCTGTTATTACAGCATTCATGATTATTACAGCCGTTTTCAAATTCTCCCGTAAGCATAATGAATTAGTGGCTGCATCCAGTTCTGACGCCGCCATTCAGTACGTAAGCGTGGATGAGCTTACAAGTTTTATTGATGCGGATATTGATAATATGCTAAATAGCGAAGATATTTCTGAAGGCAATACCTTATTTAAAAATATCAGCAACCAGGAGCTGCTGAACTTTTTAAATGAAACCAGTACCTATGATGGAATTTTAAACTGACAAAGATGAGATTCATTTTGTCCATACTAACCATTATATATTTATCCCTATCCGTAGCTGCTCAGTCTTCCCCAACAGACTCAGTAAGGATAAATGATTTATTTTTTACTTACGTTAGCAAAAACTTAACATTAAATAAATCCCAGGCATCCAGCCTTAAACCTCATGTGAATAAATATCTGCAGGAGCGCAGGAATGTAATAAAAGCTCATAAAGACCCACTGGAGCGAGAGCGTAAAATTGCAGACTTGAAAATTAAATACCGTAAACAATTTACGCCTATTATAGGAGTAGAAAAGGCCAATGCTTTCTTTGCCCAAGAGCAAAACTTTAGAAGACAGGTTCGAGAAGAATTACGCAAAAGAAAAAATAAAAGTTTAAACATTAATTAAGTAAAATTTTAGCTCAAAAATTTTTTTTGAATAATTGTATTTCTTACTTTTGCTCTTGGTGTTTTTCATAGGTTAGCAACGGCCAGCTCTTTTTAGGGCAGGCCCTTTTTATTTGTAGCAATTAACATACAGAGAAAGACCTCCTTAAAATTCAGTGTTTACTCATTGAATTGGTGTATAGGGGTTTTGATATCATGATAAAATAAAAACTTCCACCCCCCCTCAGCTCCTTCCTTCAGCCATTTTTCTCGCAATTGCATGGCTTTTTTGCCATCGAAATCATATTTAGCTGCAAAGCGAGTGCGCATTTGAGATAGTTGCGGTGCATCATCTCCTCCGAAAAAAGCAATCTCATCCCCGTCTTCTATCCATATTACCCGATGAAACTTAGAATGCGCTCCTGTTATTTCATAACGAATGCCTTCCCCTAATGTGCCTTGCTCTGCTTCAGACAGGACCACATTATCGGCAGACTTTAATAGCTCCAGCATTTCGGTATGATACGAGACTGAACCACCCTGCAGCGCATATTCTAATTCCTGCTTCTGGATATAATGCGTAGCGTTTTCAAAAGACAACTGCCCCGTATAAGGATTGATCAGCCCGCTTGCATGGTCCTTATGCAGATGACTCATGATAACTTTGGTAATATCATCTGCATTTAGCCCATGTTCACTCAAGTTTTTAAATAATTGAAACTGCCCCTGCTCATTTTTTTGCCCCAGGCCGGTATCCAGTAGTATAATGTCATTGTCCGTAATGACCACGAAAGGTTGTATCTCCACCAACAAACTTCCGCGAGAACGGTCAGTCATAGCATCCTGTCCTACATGAAATGGCACAAATTTTTTTGTAGCGTCTACCGTAAAAGCACCTTCAGAAAGTGGAATAATTTTCATAAGCCCAAAAATAGCTGTTATTATTGAGCCTGGATTTATTAACAATGAAAAGATGCTGGGATGTCCCATCAAGTCTAGATGTTCTGTACTACATATTTCTTCTGTACTGCCCCCCCACTTCATATAGAGCGCGTGTAATTTGTCCGAGCGAGCAGTATTTCACACATTCCATCAACTCGGCAAAAACATTTCCATTATTTAAAGCAACTTTTTTTAGCCTCTGTAAAGCCGATGTGCTCCGCTCATGGTGTCGTTGCTGAAAAGCCCGCAAGTTTTCCACCTGCTGTTTTTTCTCCTCTTCAGTACTACGGGTAACCTGATGTGGCAATAGGGTTGGACTTCCTTCTTTATTTAAAAAAGTGTTCACACCAATTATCGGAAGTTCACCTGAATTCTTCTGCGTTTCGTAATAGATGCTTTCTTCTTGAATTTTATTTCGCTGATACATTCGCTCCATGGCTCCAATAACGCCTCCTCGTTCGGTAATGCGATCAAACTCTTTCAATACAGCATCTTCTACCAAATTCGTTAATTCTTCCACAGCAAAGCTGCCTTGTAAAAAATTTTCCGATTTCACACTGCCCAACTCTTTATTGATAATCAGCTGAATGGCCATGGCACGACGTACGCTTTCTTCGGTAGGCGTGGTAATTGCCTCATCATACGCATTGGTGTGAAGCGAGTTGCAATTGTCGTAAATGGCATATAATGCTTGCAGCGTCGTTCTGATATCATTGAAATCTATCTCCTGAGCGTGCAAACTCCTGCCTGATGTTTGAATGTGATATTTCAATTTCTGAGAACGCTCATTCGCACCATACTTTTCCTTCATGGCTTTGGCCCATATGCGCCGTGCCACACGGCCGATGACGCTATACTCAGGATCCATTCCATTACTAAAAAAGAAAGACAGATTGGGAGCAAAATCATCAATATGCATGCCGCGGCTCAAATAGTACTCCACATATGTAAAGCCGTTTGCCAGAGTAAACGCCAGCTGTGTTATAGGATTTGCTCCAGCCTCCGCGATATGATAACCGCTGATGCTCACACTGTAAAAATTGCGTACCTTATTGGCGATAAAATATTCCTGTACATCGCCCATCAATTTCAGGGAAAATTCGGTAGAGAAAATGCAGGTATTCTGAGCTTGGTCCTCCTTTAAAATATCAGCCTGAACCGTTCCTCTTACTTTTAACAAGGTATCCGCTTTAATTTTCTCATACACTTCAGGGGGCAATAATGTATCTCCACTAAGCCCCAGCAGCTTTAAACCTAACCCATTGTGACCTTCTGGCAGCGTACCTCTGTATATGGGAACATTATTTTCGGTATTACCATCGATATTCCATTTGTGGCCATTATTAGTAAGCCATTTTTCACACTGCTGATCAATCGCCGTGTTAAGAAAAAATGCCAGTATGATAGGCGCTGGGCCATTAATTGTCATCGAAACTGAAGTGGCTGGATCACATAAATCAAAACCGCTGTAAAGCTTTTTCGCATCGTCAATGGTAGCCACACTCACCCCGCTATTACCAATTTTTCCATAGATATCAGCTCTGTAATCCGGATCTTCTCCGTATAGGGTTACACTGTCAAATGCCGTGCTCAATCGCTTGGCCGGTTGTTGCAAGCTCAAATAATGAAATCGCTTATTAGTTCGCTCTGGAGTTCCTTCTCCCGCAAACATACGCGTAGGCTCCTCTTCGTTCCTTTTCAGCTCAAATACGCCGGCGGTAAAAGGAAATTTTCCCGGCAAGTTTTCTTGCAATCGCCATTTTAGAATATCTCCCCAATCCTTATATGTAGGAAGCGATACTTTTTTTATGGTAAGCCCACTTAGCGAAGTGGAGATCAGAGACTGATGCACAATTTTATCTCTGACTTTATATTCTAGATAATTTTTCGCATAAACTTCTTTCACCTTCGGCCACTCTTCTATCAACTCTTTACATTGCGGATGCAACTCATGCTGTAGTTCCCGAATTTTTTCATCGATTAGTGAATCGTTTTTTATCAGTTCTTTCGCTCCATATAACTGGTACAATGCAGAGGCAATGCCGCATTGCTTCTCCACCCAGCTATCGTAATTGTGAATACACTCTACAATCTCTGATAAATAACGACTCCGCTGGGGAGGAATAATCTGCGATCTATTAAAAGTTTCTCCTTGCTGCTGCTGTGTTGCTGAGGAATAAAACGTCACCCCCGTTTTTTTAGCAATAACATCCATCAACTTTTCAAAAAGTTTGTTAACACCTGCGTCATTAAACTGTGCTGCGATGGTACCTATCACAGGCAATGTCTCATCTGGAGCATCCCACAACTGATGATTTCGCTTGTACTGCTTGCGTATATCATGAAGTGCATCCATTGCTCCCAACTTATCAAACTTGTTTATGCAAACTAAATCTGCATAATCGAGCATATTGATTTTTTCCAGCTGGGTAGCTGCGCCGTATTCGGGAGTCATAACATACATACTCACATCGCAATAGTCAACTATAGAGGTATCGCTTTGCCCTACACCGGCACTTTCCAAAATAATCATATCAAAGCCCACTTCCTTGCATATCGCAATAGCATCCCGAGCCGTAGCACTTAATGCCATATGCTCGTTGCGGGTGGCGATAGAACGCATATAGGCTCGGGGATGAGAGATGCTGTTCATTCTGATACGATCGCCCAGCAATGCCCCACCAGTCTTTTTCCGAGAAGGATCGATCGAAATGACCGCAATGGTTTTATCCGTATAATTCAAAAACCTTCTTACGATTTCATCGGTAACGGAAGATTTTCCAGCTCCTCCCGTACCGGTAATCCCTAATACTACACCCTGCTGCTTTGCCCCATCATTCACAAGCTGATGCATCAAAGCCGTATAATCCACCCCACTCTCTGCAAGGGTGATAGCTCGAGCTATGCGCCGTACGTCTTTTACTTTTTCTAGCGGCGCGACACTATGCCAGTTTTCTGCAGCATTGATATAGGGAGCATTATCCAGTGCACACTTTGCCAGCACATCCTCGATCATACCCTCCAGTCCCATTTGCCGACCATCATCGGGAGAATAAATTCTGGAAATTCCATAGTTATGCAATGCATCTATTTCTTCGGGCAGAATGGTACCCCCACCTCCGCCGAAAACTTTTATATGCCCACACCCAGCATCCTCCAGCATATCTCTTATGTATTTAAAAAATTCCAAGTGTCCCCCCTGATAACTGGTAATGGCAATTGCATGAGCATCCTCCTCAATAGCACATTCCACAATTTCATAAGCACTGCGGTTATGTCCCAAATGAATTACCTCGGCGCCCTTAGCTTGCAGAATGCGACGCATGATGTTAATAGCAGCATCATGACCGTCAAATAATGAAGCAGCAGTAACAATACGAATGATGGTATGCGGATTGTTTTTCATATGGTCAAACAGATATAAACAAACTTACATGAATTTTTTCATCTATTTCCGGATACTCAAATTATGTATTATGCATCTTACTTCTCTCTAAACCGCTATCCTTTTCTTACTTTTGACCCGCTATGAATCAACGAGAACTTTTTCTAAGACATGTAGCACAAACTTCTACTGCGCCACTTGCATTGGAGATAGTGAGAGCCGAAGGCTGCTTATTGTTTGATACTACAGGAAAAACATATATCGATTTGATAGGCGGCATTAGTGTAGCGAATACCGGGCACAGGCATCCGAAGGTGATTAAAGCCATTCAGAAACAACTGGATGCCTACATGCACATTATGGTATACGGCGAATTTGTAGAAACCCCTCAGGTACAGTACGCCACACAGCTAGTACAACACCTCCCCTCCACTTTAAATTCGGTATACTTTACTAACTCCGGAGCGGAGGCTGTGGAAGGAGCTATGAAATTAGCCAAACGCGCCACTAACCGAACCAAAATTATCGCCTGCAAAAATGCTTATCATGGGTCTACACAAGGCGCACTGAGTATCATAGGCAGCGAATATTGGCGAAATGCTTTCAGGCCGCTGCTGCCTGGCGTTCTTCATCTTCCTTACAATAGCGAAGCATTGCTAGAAGCAATTGACGAAGATACTGCTTGCGTAATACTGGAAACTGTTCAGGCCGAAGCCGGGGTTATAGCCCCCGAAAAAGGCTGGATACAGGCTGTGAGAGACAAATGCACTACAACAGGCACACTGCTAATTCTCGATGAGATACAAACAGGTTTTGGCAGAACCGGCAAACTGTGGGGCTTTGAAAACTTTGATGTCATACCGGATATACTACTACTAGGCAAAGCTATCGGTGGTGGCATGCCTTTGGGCGCTTTTGTTGCAGACAAAGCCTTGATGATGCAATTAGCTGAAAATCCTGTATTGGGACATATCACCACATTTGGTGGACATCCGGTTTGCTGCGCTGCGGGGCTGGCAAGTTTTGAAATGCTGATTCAAGAGAAATTATATGAAGATGTTGCCCGTAAAGCCGGACTTTTTTTATCGGCATTACAACACGCAAAAATACAAGCGGTAAGAAATGTAGGACTGTTAATGGCTGTGGAATTTGAAAACTTTGAGACAAACAAAAAAATCATTGACGCCATTATTGCAAGGGGAGCTTTGACAGACTGGTTCTTATTTGCATCATCCTGCTTACGCATTTGTCCCCCCCTGACAATAACTGATGAAGAAATAGAAAGAGCATGCCATATCATACTAGAGGTCTTAAATGACGAAATCTGAAACGAATAAGCACTAACGACGAACTATAAAGAAAGAATATGAACCCCAACAACGAAAAACAAAGAGCGGCATTAGAAGCCGTAAAAGAAATTCAAAATGGTATGATTGTAGGACTGGGAACGGGTTCCACTGCCTACTATGCGATACAAGCCACTGGCGAGCTGGTAAAACAAGGCCTACAGATACAAGCTGTACCTACATCAGAGCACACACGCGAGATGGCCGCTTCACTGCAAATCCCTTTAGTAGATATCAATACCATTGATCACATTGATCTCACTATAGACGGAGCCGATGAGTTCACGCCCAAGCTAGAACTTATAAAAGGGGGCGGAGGAGCATTGCTACGAGAAAAAATCGTAGCCTCTATGACCAGAAGATTCATTGTCATCACCGACAGTTCCAAAAAAGTAGACAAACTGGGGAAATTCAAAGTTCCTATAGAAGTGATTCCTTTTTCGTACAATTATGTTCTCCGCGAGTTACAAAAATTAGGAGGCCAAGGAATTGTACGCAAAAAAGAAGATCAACCATATCAAACAGATCAAGGCAATTACATTATTGATGCGGATTTCGGGCTTATTGAAGATCCTACTGCATTAGAAAAACAAATCAATAATATCGTAGGAGTAGTTGAACATGGCTTATTCCTTAACCTCGCATCCAGGGTAATCATGGCGCAGGGAGATGATATAGTAGTATTTGAAAAGTAATTATAATTGAGTTTGCAAATAAAAGCACGAAGCAAAATGCCTCGTGCTTTTATTAATAATCTTTATTATTCTAACAGGATGTTCACCTTTGGCTTGCAATAAGCAAGTTCAAGTCTGTGTACTTAAGATCAAAACGTTGGCTAAGATAGAAATTGGTCAGGTATCCTTTAAATAGATAAATACCATGACGTAAATGTACTTTATGCCAAGCCAATTCTTCGACACCTCCAGCCTCACCGGCCTCAATCAGTAGAGGCATTAATACATTACTAATAGCCTGAGATGCTGTGCGTGAAAAGCCCGAAGGGATATTGGGTACACAATAATGAATCACACCGTATTTTATAAAAATAGGTGCCTCATGTGAAGTCACTTCTGATGTCTCAAAACATCCGCCACGATCAATGCTTGCATCAATGATTACCGAGCCGGGACGCATACCGCTGACCATTTCTTCTGTAACAACCATAGGCGTACGGCCGTTCTGATTGGCCAGAGCACCTACAGCCACTTCGCAAGTGCGTAATTGCTTAGCCAGCAGTTTAGGTTCAATAACCGAGGTCCACAGACGTTGTCCAATAGTATTCTGCAAGCGTTTTAATCGACTAACATTATTATCAAATACTTTTACCGAGGCACCGAGTGCCAGTGCGGCTCGAGCTGCATACTCTCCTACAATTCCTGCCCCAATAATAATCACCTTGGTAGGTGCAATTCCGGAAATTCCTCCGAGCAATACCCCTTTTCCATGATTGGCAGAGCTTAAATACTGTGCTGCAATCAACATCACCGCACTACCGGCAATCTCACTCATACTACGCACTATGGGATAGGAGTCAGAATCATCTTTAAGATTTTCGAAGGAGATAGCCGTTATTTTCTTCTGCATCATCGTACACAATACCTCCTGCCTGAGCACGGATAAATGCAAAGGAGATATAATGCATTGATTCATCTGCAGCAATGGCAAATCCTCCTCCACAACCGGCGCACTCTTTACCAATATAGGGGCTTTAAAAACTTCTTCGCGGCTATAAACAATCTTAGCACCTGCATCGCTATATTCTTGGTCTCTGAAATGGGAAGCGTCTCCCGCATTATGTTCCAGAACCACGGTGTGTCCATTATTCACTAATACACTTACTGCATCCGGTGTCAACGCCACTCTGTTTTCTTGAAATGCAATTTCCTTAGGTATGCCAATCGTCATTCCTGAACCTTTCACTTTTATATCCAGTGTTTCCTCTAGTGTTTCATAGCTAAATGACGGGCTAACGATAGGCTTCTTTTTACTCATATGTACAATGGTGTGCTATAAAATTCGGGTTTATAATGGATGCCATTTTGAAAGGTTACCTTCTTCAAACTTACTGAATCTTTTCGGTTCTTATTGCGTAATTTCAATAGTACGGGTATTACCTTCATCCTGATGTAGATATACATGTATCGCATCCGGAGGTAATAAGTCTGGTATACGCTCCGGCCATTCCACAAAGCAATAATTGCCACTATATAGGCAGTCTTCCACTCCAGCCTGAATGGCTTCTTCCTCGTCTTTTAATCTATATAAATCAATATGAAATATTACATCTTGCGCTTCATTATGCGAATACATATACTCATTAATAATAGAGAAAGTAGGGCTACTTACTGCATCCTGAACACCCAGCAACTTGCATACCGCACTCACCAGTGTTGTTTTGCCTGCACCCATATTACCGTGCAGTGCAATTACTTTATGATCTTTCACCTGGTTCCAAAACCACTTTGCCACACTATCTATATCCTGTATGCTATACTCTTTCGTAATAAACGACATAGTGTAATTAAAAACGCAAATATCCGTCTTTAAGAAATATAATAATTCAATTAATCGTCTTCATTCCCTATGAAAGCAAAGCTCGATAACCAAAGGGAGTTATTTTCAAAACCCTATTCCACCACTCTAAGTTTTGCATAGTTAAGTAAGATCTTTTTCTCGCCATTATGCTCAAATCTGATCAACGCCATAGGATTATGGCTGGCCCCCTCCATTTTAATCACCTCCCCAAAACCAAATTTCTGATGCTCTACCCGTTTGCCCACCTGTATTTCCGAAACATCACTTGCAACAAAACCCGGTGTAGGGGTATGTTCTTTTACCTTAGGCTCCGGTTTGGGAGAGAGATAAGATGGTGTGGTCTTTTTAGAGGGGGGTGGTCCGTATTTTCTTTCTGCATCCAGTACGGTATCCTGCCCCCAACCTCCATTCAAGCGGTCAAAAGCGCTGCCTCCTGGAGAGAAGGATGATGACAAGCGTGTTCCTCCGCCGGCATAAGTTCTGTCCAAAAACTCTTCCGGCAGCTCTTCGATAAAGCGGCTAGGTTCGTTTTGCACCAAAGAGCCGAATTTATATCGGGTATGTGCATAAGTTATCCAGAGTTTTTTCTTAGCCCGGGTAATGACTACATAAAATAAACGACGTTCTTCTTCGAGTTCTTCTCTTGTATTAATACTCATAGCATTGGGGAACAACATTTCCTCCAATCCGGCCGCAAATACACATTCGAACTCCAATCCTTTCGCCGCGTGAATGGTCATTAGTTTTACCGTATCAGCATCAGGATCTTTTTCGTCCGCATCGGTAAGCAGGGTAATCTGTTGCAGATAGGCACCCAAGGTTTTATCTACAACTTCACCTTCCTCGTTATCCGGGCTTTCGACCCATTCTTTGATGGAGTTCAGCAATTCCTGAATGTTTTCATACTTCTGAAGCCCTTCGGTACTCTTATCATTGAATAGCTCTTTTACCAGGTTCGTTTGTTTACCAACGTGGAAAGCCACTTCATAGGCATTATGCTTACCCAGCATGCTAATGAAGCTCTTAATCATGGTCACAAACTCATTGATGGCTTCCAGTGTTCCTGACCTGAACCCAAACTGAGGTGCATTTTCTAGCACCTCCCACATGGTAATATTATGCGTATTAGCTAACAGAATAATCTTATCTACCGTAGTCTTACCAATGCCGCGGGTAGGATAATTGATAATGCGTTTTAGCGCTTCCTCATCCTTAGTATTGATGATTAATCGCAGATAGGCTAACAGGTCTTTTATTTCCTTTCGCTGATAGAAGCTAATCCCTCCATAAATAGTATAAGGAATGTTCAAACGCCTCAATGCCTCCTCAAAAGCACGGCTTTGGGCATTGGTACGATACAGAATAGCAAAATCTTTGTTGGCAAAATGATTCCGCAATTTCTGCTCCTGAATAGTGTCAGCTATAAACTTTCCCTCATCATTGTCAGACATCGTCTTGACAACTTTGATTTTTTCTCCACTAGCATTCTCGGTAAATAATACCTTGGGAATTTGCCCCTTATTTTTGCTGATGACGGAGTTGGCTGCATTGATGATGTTCTGAGTACTACGATAATTTTGTTCCAGCTTTACCACCTTCACATCATCATAATCTTTCTGAAACTGTAATATATTTTGAATAGTTGCCCCACGGAAACTGTAAATACTCTGCGCATCATCCCCTACTACGCATACATTCTCATGCATGGCTCCCAGCATTTTAATAATTGCATACTGAGCCGGGTTAGTATCCTGATACTCATCAATTAAAATAAATTTAAACTTATGCTGGTACTTACTCAGCAAGTCCGGAAAGGTTTTTAACAACTCATAAAACTTCAGCAAAAGGTCATCAAAATCCATCGCGCCGTTCTTAAAGCACCGCTTGCAATAAGCATCATAAATTTTTGCAAGTGCCGGTCGATTAGCCCGCATATCTTCTTGTTGTATGTAATAGTCGTTGGCGTAATCTAGAGGGGTAACCAATGCATTCTTGGCAGCCGAAATGCGGTTGTAAACCGTAGCCGGCTTATACAGTTTGTCATCAAGATGCATTTCATTGATTACGGTTTTCACCACGCTTTTGGCATCATCGGTGTCATAAATAGTAAAATTGTTAGGATAGCCCAGCCGGTGAGCATCGGCTCTTAAAATCCGCGCAAATACACTGTGAAAAGTACCTATATATAAATTGCGAGCTTCATTATTACCTAAGATATGTTCCACCCGCTCCTTCATTTCCTTAGCGGCCTTATTAGTGAAAGTCAATGCCAGAATATTGAAAGCATCCACCCCACTAGCCATTAAGTGTGCGATTCGCGTGGTAAGCACTTTGGTTTTTCCGCTTCCCGCTCCTGCAATAATCATGATCGGGCCATGTATATGCAATACCGCCTCCCGCTGTCTTTCATTCAATCCTTGTAAGTAATCCTGCATGGGCGCAAGTTACGAATAGGTACCTAAAGCTTTCACATAAAATTATCATTTGGGAGAATTTAGCCTATTAAACCATGCTCATTACGAAAAGTCACATTTAAGGTTTCTATAAATCTTAACAATATGATGTAAAACCTTTCAGGTACAACCTTCATCTTACTTAAAAATAGAGTACATATGGAGACATTACATTTATTAAAATCTGGTCTTTTAGCTATAGTATTGGGAAGTGCTACTTTCATTAATGCTCAGGAGGTTTCTTCTGTAAAAGAACGTCCTCGCACCTATCGCCATATCAAAAAAGACCATTTTTCGAAAGAGCTGAATCTGTCTGAGCAACAGCAAAAAGAGCTACAAACGCTCAACACAAATATGAGAGACAAGTTAAAGGCTATTGCAAAAGACAGCAGTCTTTCCAAAGAGGAAAAAAGAAAACAACTGGCCGCAGTAAGGGCTGAATTTAGTGATAAGAGAAAAAATGTACTGACGCCCCAGCAAAAAGAGCTAATGGACAAAAAACTACAGTCCTACAAAGAGTATCGTAAAAAAAGAGGATTTGCGAAATGGGCTCACCGAGGAGCTCACGGCTGGTCAAAGGATGGCTACGCCAAGAGCAGGAAGTTTTCAAAAAAAGCATCTAATGCCTATGCGGACTCCTTACGATTGACTGACAGTCAGAAACAAAAATTAAAAGCCATTATGCTGGATACTAAAAAGAAAGCATTAGATATCAGGCATAATACCGCTCTTAACGCAGATGAAAGACGTCATCAGTTTGAAGCATTGAGGAAACAGCATAGTGCTGAAGTGGATAAAATATTAACAGAGGAACAAAAAGCGATTTGGCAGCAATATAGAAAACATCGCCGCCCACATAAGCCTAGCAATGCATAACTATAAAATTGCTTTATAAAAGTTTTTAACAATACATTTTAAAAAACAGAAATATGAAAAAAACAATTCTCCTAGTAGCAATCATAGGCGCTTTTAGCCTTACATCTACCTATGCACAAAATGCTCCAGCAAAAGAAGATAAAAAAGAAGCCCGTGGGGAACGTCGGGGCCCTGGAGGCGGGAATATGATGGCCATTTATAAGGACCTGAACCTGACCCAGGAACAAGAAGGTAAAATTAAAGCCATCAATGATGAGCAAAGAGAAAAAATGATGGCATTGAGAAACGATAACTCACTGACCGATGATGCCAGAAGAGAAAAAATGAGAGCATTAATGCAAGAAAGACAAGAAAAAATCAATGCCGTATTAACAAAAGAACAGCAGGAAAAACTGGCAGCAAAAATGAAAGAAAGAGGAGACTGGAACGGCCCTCAAAGAAATAAGAAGAAAGAAAATTAATCTCATTTTCATCTAATCATTACAGCCACCTCTAAAAGGTGGCTTTTTTACGCCCAATAGAAGTATCTTTGCAGCCATTCATCTACTGTTGAAAAACAGCAAAAAAATTTATAATGGCAAAAATTGACCCCCGCTTTGCAAAATTCGTTCTCAAAAAAAGCAACGCTGCAATAAAAGAAGCTATCAAGCAAGAAAAAAGAAAACAAAAACAGGAGCGCGCTGCTTTCTTTGAACAAAAGAAAAAAGAAGCGGCCCAACAAAAGGCCAAAGCTGCAGTAATAGAACGCCCCGCGATTAAGGAAAAAATGCCGCTCAATAAGTATATCGCCCATGGCGGTATCTGTAGTAGAAGAGACGCGGCCCAGCTGATAAAAGACGGATTAGTTAAAGTAAACGGGAAAGTTATCACCGAGCCGGGATACAAAGTACAGGATGGCGATGTGGTCATCGCTAACGGGAAAAAGGTGGTACCCAGCAAAATGCTAGTATATATTCTGCTTAACAAACCCAAAGATTATATTACCACTACTGAGGACCCCAAAAAACGCAAAACTGTTCTAGACCTCATAAAAGGAGTAACTACCGAAAGAGTTTACCCGGTTGGTCGCTTGGATAGAAATACTTCGGGGGTTTTGCTGATTACAAACGATGGGGAGCTGGCCCAACAACTTACACATCCCAGCAGTGAAGTGAAAAAAGTGTATGCTGTAACGCTGGACAAACCGTTGGCAAAAGCCGACTTTGATAAAATACTCAAAGGCGTGATATTGGAAGACGGACCGGCTTATGTGGATGTGTTGGCATATAGTGACCTGAAGGACAAAACACAGATAGGTATAGAAATTCATAGTGGCCGTAACCGCATTGTACGCCGCATTTTTGAAAGCTTGGGCTATAAGGTAAAAAACCTAGATAGAGTAATGTTTGCCGGGCTTACCAAGAAAAATGTTCCCCGCGGCAAGTTCCGCTTCTTAACAGAAAGAGAAGTAAGAAATCTGAAATACCTAGGTAAAAAGAATAAAAACAAACCTGCAACCGATAAATAAAAATCGGAAAGTAATAACTTTATTACCCTTTAATTGGCTTACCCTAAAACATTTGATATGTCATTAGAACAAACCATTAATGCCGATATTAAGGCCGCCATGCTGGCCAAGGATGCTGATGCTTTAAACGGATTAAGAGCTATTAAAGCAGCCATTTTACTGGCCAAAACTGCAGAAGGAGCCTCCGGAGAATTAAGTGAGGATGACGAAATTAAACTCTTACAAAGACTGGTAAAACAAAGAAAAGACTCGCTGGAGATTTATGAAAAGCAAAACCGGCCAGATCTGGCAGCGAAAGAAAAAGCTGAAATAGCTATTATCGAAAAATACCTGCCGGCACAACTTTCGCCCGAGGAACTGCGCATCGAATTACAGAAAATCATTGCCGAAGTAGGTGCTAACTCTCCTGCTGATATGGGGAAAGTAATGGGTGTTGCTACTAAGGCTTTGGCTGGAAAAGCTGATGGCAAGACTATCTCCGGCATTGTAAAAGAATTGTTGGCGTCTTAAACCAAGGTTATAGTAATCACTTAAAAGCTTTTCACTTGGTTATCGACATTATAGTCATCATCATTGGAGTTCTTGCTGCCATCAGGGGATTACGTCAGGGATTGATTGTGGGCGTCTGCTCTTTTCTGGCGATCATTGTAGGCCTGGCGGCAGCAATGAAACTGTCTTCCGTTTTTGCGGAAAAAATTGGCTCAGCGGCTAACCTTACTGGTCGCTGGGTTCCGTTTGTTGCCTTCTTACTCGTATTTGCAGTAGTAGCACTACTGGTACGCTCATTATCGTCCATTGTGCATAATGTATCTGAAAAATTATTTTTGGGCATTTTTAACCGACTTGGCGGCATGGTGTTTTTTGTACTCATCTACCTTACTCCTGTCGCCATTCTATTATTTTACATTACACAACTCAAGTTGCTTTCTGCAAGTTATATAGAAGCGTCTTTCACCTATCCCTTTCTAAAATCTTTGGGATCCTTTACTATCGAAAGTTTGGGCAGCATTATACCGGCTTTTAAAAACATGTTTAGTGCATTAGAACAGTTTTTTGAATCAGCCGCCCATCGCATTCAGGAACACTGAGACATAAATTATTTTTCAGCGAAGTAAGATGATGGGATGGGAGTTACTGCAATTATTATAAGCGTATTAAGGATATCTTTCACTATTACTGGTTCAGGTATTGCTTCTTTATCAATAAATAGTATGCGTCAAACTGATGATGCACAAAATAATCCTTAAACTCAGAGCCCTTTTCTTTAAAAATCTGGTGGTACTCCTCATCGGGCATTAGTACAATAGGAGTGCCTGCTCGCATATAGTTTACCGATGCCACGTACTCCGGTTCCTTAAAGTCCTTTAATTCCTTATTGATAGACTTTTTATACAAAACCTTACCTAAATAGTGGGTATACACTTCCTGCGCCTTGCGCGGCTTTCGATACAATTTGTTATACAAAGCACCTCCTACAATTCTTACCAGTAACGACTGCTTCTTCAGCAAACTCTTAGTGTGTATTAAAGGATTTAGATCGTTCATATCTTGAAGCCGTTGTATGGTATAGGGAGACTCCGGAACCCAATCGGACCGATTTACTACAGTAAAGGCCCAGCCACCCCGGTTGATAAACTCATAATCATAAGCATAAAACATGTTACCGGGTTTGGGAGCCGCACTGCAATAGGTTTTAAAAACAATATCGTTAGGTAGTGTTCCATCTTGTTGTAGATAATACAGATAAGATCGTAACAAGTAAGTAATGGCTCCACCCTGACTATGACCAGATAGATAAAAATGGCGCACTCCTTTGCCGTATAAATCTTTTATCTTGGCAACTATATCTGGAGCCATGGAAGCTAGGGCTACCGTCCACCCTACATGCACATAAGCCTGCTTATCTGCAGCCAGCTTATATGAAAAAAGAGTAGTATCGTTCAGCTGTAAGGTTCCTTGAGCTGCTATCATAGCTGCGTAAAAATTAGCCGACCAGCTTACCGGACTTGCTACCGTACCGCGCACTGTTATCGCCGCCACATTGTCCTCACGCAGATAAAGGCTCCATTGATTTTTAAGTCCTACTTCTGGCGAGGTATACAATTTAGTGTAAACATCTTTTTGCGTTTTTCTTACATTAGAGTCGGCAATACTGTTGCCATAAAAATTTAGCGACAGTAACGCCAAATATTCTTCCGCATCAAAACCCGGTTTTAGTTGGGGTTGAGCATAAACGCACAGGGTAAAAGTTATAGTGAGGATAGATACAAAAAAAATAGAGGCGGTGTATTGTTGTTGCATCTGTTCTTCTTATTAGCATAAATATACAAAAAAGCTCCGGCTGTTACCGGAGCATTAGCCTAAAAAATCCTTTATAATGTTTTCAGCACATCATTCATTGTTCTTACGGCATCAGCACTCTTTTGGAATGCAGCCTTTTCTTCTTCACTAAGATCGAGCTCAACAATCTGCTCCCAACCGTTTCTTCCCAGTACTACGGGTACAACTAAGGATATATCTTGCTGCCCATACTCCCCTTCGAGATACACTCCACAGGAGATCAATTTTTTCTCATCACGTAAAATACTTTCTACCATTGCTGCAGTTCCTGCACCCGGTGCGTACCATGCCGATGTTCCGATAAGCTTTGTGAGCGTAGCACCACCTACCATAGTATCGGCTACAATTTTTTTCTGCTGTTCTTCAGATAGAAAATCCACAACAGGCTTGCTTCCCCATGTAGCATGCTTAATCAAAGGAATCATGGTTGTATCGCCATGCCCACCAATAACTACCGCATTTAAATCAGCCGGAGAGCACTTTAGCTCTTGGCTTAGATAATAACGAAAACGTGCTGAATCCAGCGCTCCTCCCATACCAATTACCTTGTTCTTAGGAAGTCCCGAGGTTTTATAAGTAAGATAATTCATGGTATCCATAGGATTGGATACAACTATAATGATGGGCTCTGCGGAATATTTGAGAATATTTTCAGTAACACTTTTAACAATACCGGCATTGACGCCAATGAGTTCCTCGCGCGTCATGCCCGGTTTGCGTGGCATACCGGAAGTGATTACTACCACGTCTGAATTGGCAGTAGCCGCATAATCGTTGGTAACCCCTTTGATCTTGGTATCAAAGCCTAACAGTGCGGCAGTCTGCATCATATCAATTGCCTTCCCTTCGGCCACACCTTCCTTAATGTCTAATAAAACAACTTCGGAGGCGAGCTCTTTGCGGGCTATATTATCGGCACAGGTGGCCCCCACTGCCCCGGCTCCTATTACGGTTACTTTCATGTGCTTTTCGGATTTAATGCGTTAATAATTATTACAAATCTAACTCATAAGGCCATAAAGAACCCAATCTTATTCCTGAAATTAAGCTTTGAAATTTTTTTTAAAAAACCTTTTGCTTGAAATATTCGAAATACTTATTTTTGCAACCCGATTGAAGATCGGAGATGGTAATGACCCATGGTGTAACGGTAGCACTACAGATTTTGGTTCTGTCTGTTAAGGTTCGAATCCTTATGGGTCAACAAAAAAGCAGGTTTCTTTCGTAGAAATCTGCTTTTTTGCTTTTAGGGCGCCTAACCTATTTTTGATTAAAAATGAATACTTTTGGCTATGCTTAAAGTTGGAGTAGTAGGAGTTGGCCATTTGGGAAAATTTCACCTGAATAACTGGCTCGAAATAAACAATGTAGAAGTTGTGGGCTTTGTAGACCCCAACGACGAAGTAGCTACCGAAGTAGCTGAAAAATACAAGTTGAAACGATTCTTCGACGTGGATGAATTCCTCCAGCTTTGTGATGCCATCGACATTGTTACTCCTACCAACTTCCACTACGAATGGTGCGAACGAGCTATCAAACTGGGCAAGCATGTTTTTGTTGAAAAACCTTTTGCCCACACGATGGACGAAGCCCGTCAACTGGTAAAACTGGCCAAAGAATCCAACATTAAGCTACAGGTAGGTCATGTGGAAAGATTTAATCCAGCTTTTTTGGCGCTGAAAGAGGTGTCACTCAACCCGATGTTTATAGAAGTACACAGATTAGCACAGTTCAATCCTCGTGGTACAGAAGTAAGCGTAATACTGGATCTGATGATTCATGACATTGACATCATTCTCAGCATCGTGAAAAGCGATGTAAAAAAGATATCAGCTAGCGGCGTGGCAGTAATGACCGAAACACCCGATATTGCTAATGTGCGGATTGAATTTGATAATGGATGTGTAGCCAACCTTACCTCTAGCCGCATCTCCATGAAGAAAATGAGAAAGATGCGCATCTTCCAAAAAGATGCTTACATTGGCATTGATTTTCTAGACAAGAAAACAGAAATCATCAAACTTAAGGAACCGCAGGATAAAGATGTATTCTCTTTCGACATTGCTACTCCTTCCGGTAATAAAACCATCGCCATCGCCAACCCTCCAGTTCCCCAAGTGAATGCTATCAAAAAAGAACTGGAAGAATTTAGAGATGCTATCCTCAACAATACCCAGCCTATCGTAAACGAGATAGACGGCCTGAAAGCGATGGATGTAGCACACCAGATTCTGGAGAAAATTGGCAACAACCGTATTTCCCGTTAAGGTTGTATAATTCGAGCTGCAATTTCTAAATCTAGTGGGTGGGTGATTTTGATATTATTTTTTTCACCTTCTACTAAAGATACTTTCATTCCGAAAGCTTCTACTACCGTAGCCTCATCGGTAAACCAATCTTTATAATCGATATTAAAAGCGGGTAATAATATTTTGCTATGAAACACCTGAGGTGTCTGAATTAGCACTACCTTCTCTCTGTTTAATGCTTCACTGTTTCCGTCTTCACCTAACAAACGCAGACTATCGCTACATTTAATAGCCGGCACTGCACTTCCTGTTTCTAATGCTGTTTCGTAACAACGTTGGATAAGCTCCTTGGAGACGGTGCAGCGTACCGCATCATGCACAAATATGATAGACTCTTCTTCTACTAAAGCTAGTCCGTTTTTCACGGAGTCGAAGCGGGTGGGCCCGCCTATAGTTATTTTGATGCGTTCATTATCAAACCAAGCATCAATGATCTCTCGCCCCATATCCACATATTCCTCACCAAGCACTAGTACTACCTGCATATCATCATATGCCGATAAAAAAGTCTGCAGGGTGTAATACAAGACAGGTTTATTATGTACCAATAAAAACTGCTTGGGTAAATCCGTTCCCATTCTTCTGCCCGATCCACCGGCAACAATAATCGCAACTTTCTTCATGCGCCAAAAGTATTTTATTTTTCATTATCTGATGATATATATAGTATTAAATATCGCGTACAGCAGCCCATCGGCAAGCTCGCAATCGATACGAAGTTTTTCATCACTCACAACATAACTCCGTTATTTTTGCTTATGAATTATCAAGAAACCATCGATTACTTATATCAGCAATTGCCCATGTTCAGCCGCATTGGCAAAGAAGCTATCAAACCCGGATTCGCCAATATTATAGCCCTTTGCGAACAATTGAACATTCCCTATCAGAAAAATAAATACATCCATATAGCCGGCACAAATGGTAAAGGTTCGGTAAGTCATATGCTGGCGTCTATATTACAAACCGGCGGATACAAAACAGGGTTATACACATCTCCACACTTAAAAGATTTTAAGGAGCGCATACGGGTAAACGGCGTCATGATGGAGGAAGACGAAGTGGTAGCTTTCGTAGCAAAAGCACAGTCATTAATAGAATCGCTGCATCCCAGTTTTTTTGAAATTACTGTAGCGATGGCCTTATATTACTTTGATAAATGCAAGACAGATATTGCTGTTATTGAGACTGGACTGGGCGGCAGACTGGATAGCACTAATATCATCACTCCTGAACTTTCCATTATTACCAACATCGGGTACGACCATATGCAGATGCTGGGTGATACTTTGGAAAAGATCGCCACAGAAAAAGCCGGAATCATCAAACCCCATATCCCCGTAGTAATAGGCGAAAAACAAGAGGAAACATCAGGCGTATTTGTCCAAAAAGCGGCAGAACAGCAAGCTCCTATAACTTTTGCTACAGAGCACTTTCAAATTGCGAACTGGCAATCCGACAACCATTTTTTAAAAGTGGAGGTGGCCATAAAAGATAAAACCGATCATCAGGCTTATTTGTTGGACTTAACCGGACAATACCAGCTTAAAAATCTTCTCACCGTATTAGAATCGTGCAGACAAATGCAACAACGCGGCTGGAATATTAGCGAGCGGCACATTGCGGAAGGTCTTAAACATGTAAAAAAACATACAGGTCTTCAAGGGCGCTGGGAAGTAGTGCACCAACACCCGCAAATCGTGTTGGATGTAGCCCATAATGTAAATGGCATACAGGAATTACTCAATCAGCTAGAAATAACCTCTTATCATCATTTACACATGGTTATAGGAATGGTAAAGGATAAAGATGTGGACCAGGTATTAAAAATGCTCCCTCCATATGCTACTTATTATTTTACTAACGCACATATACCTCGTGCATTATCTGCAGAAGCACTGAAAGCTAAAGCTGCCCATTATAATTTACAAGGGAAATGTTATTCATCGGTCGACGAAGCCATTGCCGAAGCTAAAGCACATGCACATACAAATGATTTGATTGTAGTATGCGGCAGTGTATTTCTAGTAGGAGAAGTGAGTAGAATATAACAACTTGCTTTATTCGCTTCTTAAAGATATGACCTGTCGCGATGCTTTCACAGCCGGGAACCATGAAGCCAAGAACGAAACTACTATTACAGTAAGTGCTACCAGAAAGAAATCGCCAATTCGGGGTTCTACGGGAAAATAATCAATTAAAAAAGAACCGCCTTCCAAAGGTACTAGGTGATAATTAATTTGAAGGATAATGAGTACAAGGGCAATCAGCATACCGATGATACCACCGATGAATGCCAGTAAAAAACCTTCACCTAGGAATATCTTTAAAATAAAATTTTTATCTGCACCTAATGCATTGAGTATGCTGATGTCTTTTTGTTTTTCTAATACCAGCATAGTTAAAGCACCCACCATATTGAAAGCTGCCACAATAAGAATAATACTGAGGACTGCATAAAACAACCATCGTTCCAAATTCATAATCGCATATAAGCTCTCATTCTGTTGATAACGGGTCTGCACTTTATACCCTTCGAAAACTGTGGCAATTTCTCTTGCAATGGCATCCACTTTTGCAGGATCATTCACGGCAATCTCCACTGCACTATACTCATTTTCATCCAACTGCATAGCTTTTTTCAAATAGGCCCCGTTCACCATTGCATACTTATTATCAAAATCCTGCTGAATCATAAAAGAACCCGAAGTATGAATAGTATCGCTGGAAATACTTTCGAACTCGTCAAAATGCTCCGTACGTGATTTTCTCGGAACATAGATCATGAGAGGGTTAGCATTATTACCAGCTCTGATGCCCAACGCACTTTCTATTCCCACCCCCAAAAATAATTTGGGACGCGAGGCCGTACCTATATCGTATTTTCCGGAATAAACAAACTCACTTACCGAGGTAGTAGTTTTATAGCGATCATCCACTCCTTTGAGATGTACGATAGCCTGATTCGCTTTATTTTGAATAATGGCTTTTTCTTCAATTACCAAAGAAAAATCTGCAACGCCTTTTACATTGCGCAATTGATTTAATTGTTCCTCGGATATAGTAATGATTTTGCCTGATGGTGCACCCACTCTGATATCAGGATAAAAAGAAGCGTATAGCGACTTTACCAATCCTTCAAACCCATTGAAGACACTCAATACCAAGATGAGAGAGGCTGTGCCCACCACAATAGCCACAATGCATATCCAAGAAATGATATTAATGACATTGGTGGACTTTTTCGCTTTGAAATAACGCCAGGCAAAAAGTGTGTACAATGATCAATAATTATTAATAATTACCAATGAATACCGATGCTTATTCTTTTTTATTCTTTCTCTCCTCATCAAGTTTTTTAAACAACTCTTCCATTCGAAAAACATGGTCGAGAGTTTCATCCTCAAAAAACTTCAGTACAGGAACATTGCGCAGCTGATGTCTTATAGCTGCGGCTAGTTCTTTTTTTATCTCATGGTGCCGTTCCTCGATTTGTTGCAATGCAGCGGTTTTATCCTTCACCTGAAAAAAGCTCAGATAAAAACGAGCCTCCAGCAGATCGGGAGTAACTTTTACGCCGGCTATCGAAACCATTCCCCCTTCGATCATATTTAGACCTAACCGTTGAAAGATCCTATTCATCTCTTCATTCAACAAACCCGCAACCTGCTTTTGACGTTTACTTTCCTGCATAACCTTACGTTTAAAGTGTAAAAATACTCACTAATATTTACAACTGCCCATTAAAAGACATTAGAGAGCTTATATGCCCAAGCATATGGGCTTGGGTTATTGTTCGGGTCTAGTTGTGGAGCGGTAATTATCAGACTATTACCTTTTCTTGAAAAACGCACATTGCCCTCATACCCTAAAAGCTCGACCTTGTCGGCTTTTACCTGAGGTAAGATAATTTGTTTTTTCCATTTCGTTACTAAAACATACAAATCCCGACCTTTTTTGGTAAAGTAGATATCTTCCAGTGTGGGAGCCGATAGCCAGGCTGTTGTGCCATAAATCGCCTCTCCATTAATACTAAGCCAGTAGCCCATATCTTCCAGTCTTTGCTGCATAATTACGGGAATAGTACCGTCTGCAGCTGGACCGATATTCAACAACAGGTTTCCTCCACGCGCCACAATGTCTATCAGCATATGAATAAGGCTTTTACTGCTTTGATACTGCTCCAGATTTTCATTACGATTATAACCAAACGACTCTCCTATGCCACGACACTCTTCCCAAGCACGGGTGAGACTGGCATTACCCTTTCCATACTCTGTGGTATTAAAACCTCCATGCTTGCGTTCGGAGCTCCATCGATCGTTTGTTACTACAGTATTTTTTACGGGAGATTCGTTATACAGCCAGCTCAAAAATTCACGGCTTTGCCATACTGTATCACTATGCTCCCATTCTCCATCAGCCCATACCACATCTGGCTCGTAACGTGTTACCAGATCCTTCAGTTGCGGTAACATATGTTCACGTACATATTTATGTACGTCTTGCCTGTACAAAGGATTATACCACTCGTACAACGAATAATAAAACCCCATATGCAATCCCGCTTTCTTTACAGCAGTAGTCAGCTCACCGGCTAAGTCGCGTCGAGGCCCCACATCATAGGCATTCCAGTTCCAAGCTTCGCGACTGGGCCATAAAGCAAACCCGTCATGATGCTTGCTGGTAAGTACAACATATTTAGCGCCAGCATTTTTGATAAGTTGTGCCCAAAACTCGGGATCAAACAACTCTGCCTTAAACTGTGTTACAAAATCCTGATATTTAAAGTTTGGACCATAGATTTTGTTATGAAATTCCACAAACTCCTTATGAATTTTTAGCTTTTTATTATTCAATCGTTCCCAATACCATTCGGCATAGTTACTGCCAAAACCATCAGCATTGGAGTTGGTGGCCCAGGCCGGCACACTATATAATCCCCAGTGAATGAATATGCCAAATTTAGCATCGGTATACCACTGAGGTATGGGACGGGACTCGAGCGATTCCCAAGTAGGCTGATAGGGCTGACTTAAAAGCTGACTCGACAATAGGGCAGCAAACAGGGTAGTAAGGATTTTATGCATCTTGTATATTAATATCAGTGACCAAACATACATGATTTTTTCTATCTACTACACATAATCTTTGTTATCAAAAACTGTAAAAAAAAATCAAAAAAATAGTGTGTATGCTGCTTTTTAAGGATTCTTATCGTCCCTAAGAATAAAAAGAGCACTAAAATGAAAAAGCTGTTTTTTATTCTGTCCGTATTACCCTTGGTGTATAATCCAAGACGGATAAAAATTGACCATATTTTATAATGTAACCCTATTTTAACATTGTCGACATTTGGCAGTCCTGTACTGTCACTTGTAATATTTTCAACTTCTGCCTACCTTTGTCGCTCGATGAGCCAGGAGGTGTTGCAGAATTTTTATAAAGATGACCCCCGCTGTTTACAGATAGCGACCGGGATTTCATTGCAACAACCTTCGCGCATAGCGCTTACAGGGCTTTTTGGCAGTTCGGCAGCTTTTGTACTGGCGGCCTGCGCAAGACAGCTGGAAGACTATAATCATGTTATCATCCTGAATGAGGCAGAAGAAGCCGCTTATTTCCATAATACTTTCGAAAATATTACGGGCCAGCTGGATATCTTCTACTTCCCCTCTTCCTTTAAAACGAGGAAGAATTATCGACTATTGAACGCTTCGCATGTGATGTTACGAACAGAAGCGCTCACTAAACTAGCTTCTAGAGAAGGACGCGAGGTAAGAAAAAAAGTGCTGGTGACCTATCCCGAAGCATTATTCGAAAAAGTAGTTATATCTAAAACGCTCTCGGAAAACATCATCCATCTTAAGACCGCCGACTCGATTGATTTGGGCCAGCTACTATTAAAACTCGATAGTTTTGGCTTTGAAAAAACCGACTTTGTTTACGAACCCGGTCAGTATGCCATCCGTGGCGGTATTTTTGATATTTATTCTTTTGGGAATGATAAACCTTACCGTTTTGAACTATTTGGTGATCAAATAGATTCTATTCGCATTATAGACCCGGAAACACAGTTAAGCGAAAGAAAATTGCTTTCTGTAACTATTATCCCTAATGTAGATACCCTGTTTACCAATGAAGAGCGTGTATCATTATTCGATTTTCTTCCGGGGAATACGGTGTTTTGGATCCAAGATAAAGATCTCGTCACAGAACGTTTGAAGGATTGTGAGGAAGAGCTACAATATTTTTTGGCACACAACGCAACATCTACAGCATCTACAGAAGAGGAAGATGCTGATAAATTTTTCAAAAAAGATATTACAACCAGTGATTTCATTACTGCTGATACATTTGTAGGATCGCTTCAACACAGGTCAGTAGCGTATTTCGGGGATCAGTGCTTTGATGCAAAGGATGAATATGCCTTCCATACCAAATCACAACCGGCGTTTAACCGTCAGTTCAATTTGCTGATCGAGGATTTAAAAGATAAAGAAAATAAACAATACAGCATTTATATCTTCTCTGAGAATCCTAAGCAATTGCAACGGTTGCAGACGATTTTTGACGATCTGAACGCTGGATTAGTATTCAATCCTGTAGCCTGTTCTATACATCTGGGTTTTGTAGATGAGGATCTTAAGATTGTCTGCTATACCGATCATGAAATATTTCAACGCTATCATAAATACAAAGTAAAGCAGGCATACAATAAAAATAAGGCCATTACCCTACGTACGTTGCGTGAGCTGCAACCGGGTGATTATGTTACACATATTGACCATGGTGTGGGTGTATACAGCGGTTTGCAGAAGATTGAGGTAAATGGCAAGCAGCAGGAAGTAGTGCGCATTATCTATAAGGATAAAGATGTATTGTATGTAAACATCAACTCACTACATAAAATTGCCAAATACACCGGGAAGGACGGTAGTGTACCCAAAGTCAACAAACTAGGTAGTGATGCATGGAATCGTCTGAAAGAAAAAACCAAAACCAAGGTTAAAGAAATTGCTTTTGACTTAATCACGCTTTACGCAAAAAGAAAGGCTCAGAAGGGATTTGCACATAGTCCGGATACCTACTTACAAACCGAGCTAGAGGCATCATTCATATATGAAGATACACCTGATCAAAGTAAAGCAACAGCCGATGTTAAGAAAGATATGGAGTCTCCCTCTCCGATGGACCGCCTCGTGTGTGGGGATGTGGGTTTTGGAAAAACCGAAATTGCCATCCGTGCTGCGTTTAAAACCTGTGTAGATGGCAAACAGGCTGCCGTACTAGTACCAACTACTATTCTGGCTTTTCAACACTACAAAACATTCAGTGAACGGTTGAAAGATTTTCCGGTAACGGTTGATTATCTGAATCGCTTCAAAACAGCGAAGGAGAAAAAAGAAACCTTACAAAAATTAAAAGAAGGTAAAATAGATATCATCATCGGCACCCATGGTATTATCGGGAAGGATGTTAAGTTCAAAGACTTGGGATTACTGATTATCGACGAAGAGCAAAAATTTGGCGTTGCACATAAGGAAAAAATTAAAACCTTACGCACCACTGTTGATTGCTTAACGCTAACGGCAACCCCCATACCACGCACATTGCAGTTTTCTTTGATGGGTGCAAGAGATTTAAGTATTATTAACACTCCCCCACCCAATCGCCAGCCTATTCAAACCGAAGTGCACGTATACAATGAAGACTTTATCCGCGATGCCATCTATTTCGAAACAGAACGCGGCGGTCAAGTATTCTTCATTCATAACCGTGTAGCAGGACTGGCAGAGATGGCGGCGACCATTCAGGGACTCTGTCCGGACTTATCCGTAAGCTATGCACATGGCCAAATGGATGGGCATACACTGGAAGAAAAAATTTTAGATTTTATAGATCGTAAATATGATGTGCTGGTTTGTACCAATATTGTAGAAAGTGGAGTAGATATACCGAATGTAAATACCATTATCGTCAATAATGCACACCACTTTGGCCTTAGCGATCTACATCAGTTGCGCGGCCGTGTAGGTCGGAGCAATAAAAAAGCCTTCTGCTATCTGCTGGCGCCTCCATTAAGCACGTTGCCTAGTGACTCACGCAAGCGCTTACAAACACTGGAACAACACAGCGAACTAGGTAGTGGTTTTCAAATTGCCATGCGCGATCTTGATATACGCGGCGCAGGAAACTTACTAGGAGCCGAACAGAGCGGCTTTATGGCAGAAATAGGCTTTGAAATGTACCAGAAAATTCTGGATGAAGCTATCCGCGAACTGAAACGCACCGAATTTAAAGAGCTGTTTAAAGAAGAAATCAGCAAGCAAGACGATTATGTAAATGATTGTACCATTGATACCGATTTGGAAATATTGATTCCGGATGAATATGTTGAAAACATCACGGAGCGTTTATCGATCTACCAAAGATTAAATAATTGCGAAAAAGAAGAGGAACTGAGCACCATCCACAATGAACTGGTTGACCGCTTTGGTCCTATTCCTCAACAGGTAGTTGATTTATTTGACACAGTGAGATGTCGCAAGTTGGCTATCGATTTAGGTTTTGAGAAAATCAGTCTGAAAAACGAAACCGTACGTTTCCATTTTATCAACAAACACGACTCTCCTTATTTTGAATCTGCCGTGTTTCAAAAAATACTGGATTATGTACAGACTCAGACCAACAAAGCACGATTAAAACAAAGTGGAAAATTATTCTTATTAATTGCCCAGCCCATTACTTCCATGAAGGATTTACATGCATTCTTAGTAGATATGCACCGTTTTTGCGTAGGAGCGCAATAAACCTTTAATAAAAAAGCACCAAGCTTAGTGCGTCATACCACACTCGCCTAGTGCCTTACTACAGAATAAAAACTTATTTATCCCAGATTATATTTTGTTTTTCCCGGAACAGGAATTGGATAGGTTCCATCAGGATTAGGAACTACCGGAGGAGTAGCAGAGAAGCTGAACTCCTTAGGCATAATATCGATACCGCTGTTTAAAGCTTTCTCAAAATCGATTACTTGTCCACTATATGTAGCCATGCGGCCGATAATGCCTGTAAGTGTACTTTTTGCGCCATGTTCGGCATCGGCAAACTTGTACTCTCCCTTAGCTATAGCAGCAAATAATTCGTCATGCTCGGCCTGATAAGGATTGTTTTCTCCATTCTTATCGAAAGCAAAAAGCACATTGCCTTTATTATCTACAATCCTTGCAGCATCAGCATAAATCCTTCCTTTGGTACCAACAATTAGCTCGTCCACTTTGCCCATTGTACCAGGTATATGGCGGCATTGGCTGTTCATGATAGAGCCATCAGCATAGTGAAACTCCACATAGTGGTGATCGAAAATTTCGCCATACTTTTTATCGGTACGCACCTGACGGCCACCCATACCCTGCGCCTTTACAGGATAAGCGCCCTTGAACCAGTTTACCACATCAATATTGTGTACATGTTGTTCTACAATATGATCACCGCAAAGCCAATTAAAGTAGTACCAGTTGCGCATCTGATATTCCATCTCTGTTTGCCCCGGTTTACGATCGTATACCCACACACCCGAGCTGTTCCACCAAGCCTGCGCATACATAAAATCGCCAATCAGATCTTTGCGTTCGTATAACGCTTTATATGAGTTCTGATAACGTCTTTGCAGCCCTACCACTACATTCAGTTTTTTCTGTTTGGCTATCTCAGCTACATCCAACACTTTTTTAATACCAGCAGGATCTACAGCTACAGGTTTTTCCATGAATACATGTTTCCCTTGTTTTACCGCTTCTTCGAAATGAATGGGGCGGAAGCCGGGAGGAGTGGTAAGTATTACTACATCTGCCAGAGGGATAGCTTTCGCATAAGCATCAAAGCCTACAAATTTTCTTTCTTCCGGAACATCAAACTTACGTTTGGCATCTGTGACGCCAGCTTCGGAAAGACTATTGGCAATAGCCCTGTAACAACTGTCAATACGATCTCTGAATGCATCGGCCATTGCAACTAATTGTACATTTTGCTTTGTACTAAGCGCCTGTACTGCGGCTCCGGTACCACGGCCTCCGCATCCTATCAGAGCCACTTTTATGGTATCGTCTGATCCTGAAAAGAAATTGCCTTTACTGAAAAGAGGGGCGGCTAACAAGCCTCCGGCAAGCAAAGAAGTTTGTTGAACAAACTTTCTACGGGTTGTTTTATTATTCATCGTTCGCTGTGTTTAATATGACATTAAGACGTTAATTTTTGAAAAAACCAGCAAGGCTTGGTCATTTTGATAAAAAAATCCTGAAAGTTTATTGCATTTCCAGAAAAGTTTTGAAAAACTTTTCTACTTCCTCTGCAGAAGGTTGTTTTAATGGTCTTACTAGTCTGAAACCTACAAATGGAGCATCTGCATTCCACCATTTACTTTTGGGAATCTGCGGATCGCGACGATTCCATACTAAGTCAGAAACACCTCTACTGGCAGAACGAAGCGCATCGGCATTATCATCATAATCGCCTCCTCTTAATACCAAGGGATGTCTCGTTATAGGTATATTGACAGGATCTGCAGTTCCATCCTCCAGTTTACTGTATGCATCTGCCACATATTGATCCAATACCCATTCCTGTACATTTCCCAGCATATCATATAATCCCCAAGGATTAGGCTTTTTTAGGCCTGTTTTGTGATACTTCATACCACTGTTAGCGGCATACCAGGCATAATCTTTTAGCTGAGCACTATCATCTCCGAAAAAATACTTCGTAGTCGTTCCCGCACGGCAGGCATATTCCCATTCCGCCTCGGTAGGCAGACGATAAAAAATTCCGGTTTTATCATACAGCCATTTGCAATACATCAAAGCGCTGTATTGCTTCATGCTATTCGCCGGGTATCCTCCTTCTTTTCCCATACCTCTTGTCATATCGATATATGGAACAGAAGGGCGGGTAATGGCATCCACGTCGTTATTCTGACTATAATTTTCATCATTCAAAAAAAGTACAAATTCATCATATGTAACTTCTCGGGCACCCATCCAAAATGCACTCACTTTTATCTTGCGCGCCGGCTTTTCATCTGCCTTACCCGATTTATCATCACCCATAACAAAAGTACCTTCCTTAATGGGCACCATTTCAAATTTTACATCTGATCCCGGAATAGTCTGTTCGTATTTTTGAAAGGAGTTACTCTGGGCACATACCGAATGGAATGCAATCGCTACTACAAATGACAAAACAACTGTTCTCATAATTATAAATCTAAACTAGCCCCCAAATATACAGAGCTACCACTATAAAATGCCAAACAAAATACACACGTTATAACAGAGATCTACTGACAATAAAAACATTATCAGAAGTTTGTTTAGGATGAAATCATAAGATTTATTATTTTTCCCCCAAACATATTAGCATGCAAAGAAGATCTTTCATAAAGAACGGCTTATTGACAGCCGGTTCACTAGCGCTTGCCAATAAGGGATTCAGCAAGAATGTTTCATCAAAAGGACAACCTTTTAAACTGGATTATGCACCGCATGACGGCATGTTTGCCGCTAGTGCCGGTAGAGATTTTATAGATCAGATAAAATACATGTACGATTTGGGATTCAGATCTATCGAAGATAATGGCATGCCCAATCGTCCTCCAGAAATGCAAAGCAAAATCGGAGAAACGCTGGCAAAGCTAGGAATGCGTATGGGCGTTTTTGTAGTACCTAAAGGTGGTAACGGCGCCAACACGCTTGCGGCAAGAAAAAAAGAACACCTCGATATTTTCCTCGACGGATGTCGCAAGTCGGTAGAAATTGCAAAACGCTGTAATGCTAAATGGGTTACCGTTGTACCGGGAGATTTTGATAGATCACTGCCTTTAGCCATCCAAACCGCCAATGTTATTGAAGCATTGCGCCGCGGAGCCGAAATATTCGAACCACATGGTATTGTAATGGTATTGGAACCGCTGAGTGATACTCCGGATCTCTTTTTGCGTTATTCAACTCAGACCTATGAAATATGCAAGGCTGTAAATAGTCCCAGCTGCAAGATTTTGTATGATGCTTACCATATGCAGAAAAACGAAGGCAATCTTATTAAGAATATAGAACTCTGTTGGGATGAGATTGCGTATATACAAGTAGGTGATAATCCCGGCCGAAAAGAACCAACCACAGGCGAAATCAATTATAAAAATGTATTCAAATTCCTTCACCAAAAAGGATATAAAGGAATTGTAGGTATGGAGCATGGAATGTCTCAATCCGGCAAGGAAGGTGAAGAACGCCTGGTTCAAGCTTATCGAGAAGTAGATAGTTTCTAATTGAAAACACATAAAAATGGGGCTTAACACAAAGCCCCATTTTATTTATTTTACATCCTGCATCAGTTTTCTGACCACAGGTGATATCACAATCAATATTACACCGGCAATAACCGCATAAAGTCCCAATTGTTTATAACCTTCGGTATAAGTCATCAGTTTTTCCACCAAACCTGCATTCTCATTAGCCCTTGCCATCCCTGCGCCTAATAAGCCTGCCACATATTGACCGTACGCACTAGCCAGAAACCACATTCCCATCATCACCCCTTGCAGTCTTGCTGGAGAAAGCTTAGTCATTATTGACAATCCTATTGGCGATAAACATAGTTCGCCGAAGGTTACAAAAAGATAAGCCAATGTAAACACATCCAGACTTACAATACCGGTAGCCAGCTGAAAGAAACGTGTGCCGAAAAAAGTATAGAATCCTAAACCCAAAAATAAAAAGGCTAACCCGAATTTTACAACAGTATTAGGCTCCAGTTTTCTTTTTGCCAATGCTAACCAAAGCAAACCCACTAAAGGAGCAAATATGATGACAAACAGAGAGTTTACCGAATTATTTACACCGTTAGGATCCAGTGTTATCATGCCCAATAATTTATTATCCAGATTATTGGCAGCAAACAGACTAAGCGACCCCCCACTTTGTTCAAAGAAAGCCCAAAACAAAATGGAAAAAATGATAAATACCAACGCTGCTATCAGCTTCTTTACTTCTTGCTTCGTATGACGCGTCATTTCAAAAAACAAGTACAATAAAGTAGCAGGACCAATGATGTACATGAACCAGTCTGTGTACTGTGTTTTAGACACCATAGTCATAATAATGGGAATTACTGCCAGAGAGCCGATATATACTAGATATTCATACCACTTTTTCGATTTTGTAACGGTACCGTCGACATTTTTGATCAACAAAGGCGAGAGCCCAATAGGTCCCAAATTTCTTTGTGAAAAAACAAAAGTGAGCAAGCTGATGGTCATCACAATGGCGGCCAAACCAAAGGCTACATTCCAGCTTAAATGTTCCGGTATAACGCTAGCAAACATCTGGCGCTTACCTATAGCTACACAAGTATAACCTCCTAGCAAAGCGCCTATATTAATACCTGCATAGAATAAGGAAAAACCTGCATCGCGCCGGGAATCGCCTTGTTTATACAACTGTCCCACCATCGTGGATATATTAGGCTTAAAGAAGCCCGTACCAATTACCGTAAAACTGATGCCCAGAAAGAAAAATTTATGCGGATCTGTTGCCAAAATCAAACTTCCGGCAATCATTAGCATTCCACCCCAGAATAGCGATTTTCTAAAACCGAGAATTTTGTCCGCAAATAAGCCTCCGATAAATGTAAAAGCGTACACAAAGGCCTGCGTGGCTCCGTATTGCAAATTCGCCACATCTTCTTTCATAAATAACTGGTCCACCATAAAGAAGGTGAGCATCCCTCTCATTCCGTAGAAGCAAAAACGCTCCCACATTTCCGAAAAAAACAAAGACCAGATTTGTTTAGGGTACTTTCCCTTGAAGTCTTGGATTGCTTCTAATGTTTGCATAGTATACAAATGTGTGGGAAAGATAGTAAAAACTAAGCGCCTTAAAGGCAACTTTCGCCCATTTCTTTATTTTTAAGCCATTTTTTTGACTAAAATGAAGTTTGAGCATAATAAAAAACCGCCCATTGATCAAGGGCGGCTTTTATTATCACCCAAAGAAAGTTTATCGAACCCCATGCATCAATTTCCTAGTCACAGGAGTAAAGATGATGGCTAAGGCTGCCACAACAAAAGATATAATTGCCAACATCCAGAAGAAATAAGCCATACCTTTTTCATCGGCTATTCTATCAATATTCTCACCAAATTTTGCCGCTAATTTCATTCCTATAGCAACTGCCAGATACCAAATACCAAACATCACGGCAATCATTCGCGCAGGGACCAATTTACTTACATAAGACAATCCCACCGGAGAGATACATAGCTCACCCATAGTATGAAACAGGTATACCAGTATCAACCATATCATACTTACCGAAGCTGTTTTAGCCCCAGGAACGATGGAACCTGCTCCTATCGCTACCCAAACCATACCTAATGCCAGAAAACTCATCCCAATCGCATATTTCATATTGGCAGAAGGATTGTATTTGCTGCTCCACCATTTGGAAAACAATGGTGCTAAACTGATAATAAATAAAGAGTTTAATGTAGCAAACCAGGATGCAGGTACTTCCAGCGTGGTTTCCGAAATCTGATTGTACAACATCCATATAGCAATACCCCACACGATTATAAAGCTGGCACTCAAGATCAGATTGGCTGCGGCATATCTTTTAAAGGTCTGTTTGAATAGCTTCAAAAGCACCCAGGAAATAATAGAGAGCGGCACTATGGTAATCAAACAATTCACTACTTTAAAAATAATTCCTGCATTACCCTCCAACACACGATTGGTGTAATCACGAGCAAAAATGGTAAGTGTTCCTGGAGCCTGCTCAAATATTGCCCAAAAGAATACCGTAAGAAAGGCAAAGAATGATACGGCAATCATTTTGTCCCTAGTTATGGGGGAATAATGAACCAGCCTGTATATCAATAATACTATAAACAATACAACGGCCAGCACAATGGTAAAGTTATTCCCCGTCATACCCGCTACTGTAAAATTGAAAATATCCACCTTCCCATCTGAAATAATCTTGGCAGGTTCAAATACAACCCATATCAGCCCTAACAATACCATAATACCTATTAAAGCAAGCTGCCACACGGGGAAAGGGTTTAGCTTGTCTTCATCTTTCACCTCTGATGTCGGCATTTCAGCATCTGCATTTTTTTTCTTTGGTTTTAAGCCAATGGTACCAAAAATATCCTGCCCCAACCAGAATTGTACTAATCCGAAAAACATAAATATCCCGGCTAAGCCAAATCCCCAGCTCCAGCCCACTTTTTCACCTAAATAACCGCATAATAAAATACCCAAAAAGGCTCCGGCATTTACACCCATATAAAAGATGGTATAGGCACCGTCTTTCCTTTCCTGGTGATTTTTGTACATTTCGGAAATAATAGAGGTCATATTGGGTTTAAAGAAGCCATTTCCAAAAACCAGTAACACTAATCCTAAATAAATGGAAAAATGTGTTTCAATAGCCATAGAAGCATGCCCCATCGTCATCAACAAAGCTCCCACCACTACAGCCCATCGATACCCAATGATTTTATCCGCAAAGTATCCCCCCAACATTGTAGAAAGATACACCAGCCCTACATAAGAGCCGAACAGCGCCATGGCCTGCTCTCTTGTCCACGCCCATCCTCCGTCTAACAAAGAAGCAGTCAGAAACATTACCAATAAAGAACGCATTCCGTAAAAGGAGAAGCGCTCCCACATTTCTGTAAAAAACAATACAAATAAACCTGCAGGATGACCGAGTACAGGATTCTTAAAAAAGTCGTTTTCGTTAGCAGACATATATAAAGTTTTTATAAACGATGTGGTAAAAATAATAAGTTGTAAGTAACATTTAATTAATAACAAAAAAATAGGCATTTTTTTCTATGTATCAAAGGCGCACCCCCTTTTCTTTTTTATTACCTTCACCCCCGAAAAATTCAATAACAGATGAAAATATTATTACTTGGTAGCGGTGGTAGAGAACATGCGCTGGCATGGAATATTACGGAACGCGAAAAAGGGAAACACGAATTATTCATCGCACCGGGCAATCCCGGAACTGCTCAATGTGGCACCAATGTTCCCATTAGCATCACCGATTTTGAGGCCTTGGGTAAGTTTTGCTTAGATAATAATATCGAAATGGTTATTGCAGGCCCCGAAGAACCCCTAGTAAAAGGCGCTTGGGATCACTTTCAGAAAGATGAACTGAAACACATCTACTTTATAGGTCCTTCACAGTTTGGAGCACAGCTGGAAGGAAGCAAATCTTTTGCTAAAGCCTTCATGCAACGTCATGATATCCCTACTGCTTCGTATCGTGAGTTTACGGAGGATCAATTTGAAGAAGGTATCGCATATCTGAAACAACACCCCCTTCCCATCGTTTTAAAAGCCGATGGATTAGCTGCAGGCAAAGGGGTGGTAATTTGCGAATCACATGATGATGCCATTGCGGAATTTGAAAACATGCTCATGAAAGCCAAATTTGGTGAAGCAAGCAAAAAAGTGGTGGTAGAGCAATTCTTAAGCGGCATCGAAATGAGTGTATTTATCCTTACCAATGGTAAAGAATATATATTGCTCCCCGAAGCCAAAGACTACAAACGCGTGGGCGAAAAAGATACCGGACTTAATACAGGGGGCATGGGTGCTGTTAGCCCCGTACCGTTTGCGAACGAAGCTTTCATGCAGAAAGTAAAAACTAAAATCATCGAACCCACCGTTAAGGGTCTTCAAAAAGAGGATATCAATTACACAGGCTTTATTTTCATCGGATTGATAAAAGTTGATGAGGAACCTTATGTAATTGAATACAATTGCCGCATGGGTGATCCGGAAACCGAAGTAGTAATGCCCCGACTGAAAAATAATATTGCTGATTTGTGCGCAGCCGCCGTAGAACAACGCCTTAAAGAGGTTAAAGTGGAAACCGACGAAAGATGCGCCGTTACAGTGGTGGCAGTAAGTGGTGGTTATCCGGGCAGCTTCGAAAAAGGTTATAAAATTGAAGGACTAGATGCTGTTAAAGATAGTATCATCTTCCATGCAGGCACTAAAGCAAATGACGGACAAATCGTGACCAATGGGGGACGTGTTCTTTGTGCAACCTCTTTTGGTAATACGATTCAGGAAGCAGTGGATAAATCTAAGCTTACCCTATCTGGCATTAAGTTTGACGATATGTATTATAGAAAAGATATTGGATACGAATTTCTATAGCCCTTAGATTTTTATTTCACCCACATATTGCGCTATTGTCGTTATAAAAATTGTACCGGTTATGAATAAAAAGATGCTATGGAGTTTGCTGTTACTAGCAGGAACACAGATTAAAGCGCAGATCATCAATGTAGACAGCGAGACTCGGAAACAACTGGCATCACAGCCCCCTGTGACGGTGCAAACTGCAGTAGGCCCGTTGGTGTTAGAGCCACCTTTCAAATCAGAATCGGCTGTTAAAAACAGTAAAACCATCGGGTGGCCCGAAGGCACTACTCCCAAAGCCCTTGAAGGCTTTGTTGTTACTCGTTTTGCAGACAACCTGCAAAGTCCCCGATGGACCTATGTAGGCCCAAACGGTGATTATTTTGTGGCCGAAGCAGGAACCCGTAATAGTGCCAATCGCATCACCTTGTTAAGAGACAAGGATAAAGATGGGATAATAGATGAACGCCATGTATTCCTCAGTAACCTCAATCGTCCTCTGGGCATGCTGATTCTGGGCGATTATTTTTATGTAAGCAATACCGACGGGGTATATCGCTTTCCTTATAAAGTGGGCGATACCGAAATTAAAGCCAACGGCGAAAAGATTATTAGCTTGTGGGAAGGCGGTTATAACAACCACTGGACCCGAAATATTATTGCCAATAAAAAGGGAACAAAAATTTATATCTCTATAGGCTCGGCCAGCAACGTGGGCGAACGGGGTATGAACATTGAGGATGGAAAGCGAGCGCTGATTTTTGAAGCCAATCCCGATGGCAGCGATCTTCAAATTTATGCTAGCGGCTTGCGAAATCCGGTAGGAATGGATTGGAATCCCGTTACAGGCGAACTATGGACCGCTGTAAACGAACGCGACGGTCTTGGAGACAATATTGTTCCGGATTATGCTACCAGTGTAAAACGTGGTGGATGGTATGGCTGGCCCTACAGTTATTTTGGAAAAATTAAAGATCCACGCTGGGCGCATGATCCTCATGAAGACCTGGTGAATAAAGCTATCATTCCTGATGTGCCTTTGGGACCTCATACTGCTTCGTTAGGACTAGCATTTTACACCAAAGACCAATTCCCTTCGAAATACAAGAATGGAGCATTTGTGGGGCAGCATGGCTCTTGGAATCGTTCTCAATTATCAGGTTATAAAATAGTTTTCATTCCTTTCAAAAACGGGAAACCACAACCCCCTGAAGATTTTCTCACAGGGTTTATTGCCGATGAAGCAAAAAGCGAAGTACACGGCAGACCAGTGGGAGTTACCGTTACTCCCGATGGCTCTTTATTAGTAAATGACGATACTGCAGGCATTATCTGGAAAGTAAGCTATAAAAAGTAAAGCCTTAATTGATATTCTTATATAAAAAAAGGAAGGAGCATTGAGCTCCTTCTTTACATGAATATACTTTTCCAGTATTATCTTACATCCTTCCACAACGACGACGCCAAGCATTTTTAAACGCTTCGCGCTCTTCTTCGGTCATTTGCTTGAACTTTTCACGCCAAACATGCGGCGGCGGCCCATGGCGTTTGGGTCCTCCCAACCCACCAAATAAGATTTTCGATAAAATAAGTATCCCTAATGCCTGCCAGTAGCTTACCCTTCCCACATTGAATACGGATGGTAGAATAGCATTCCATAACCACATCACTAGGGCGCCAATCCCTAATACGGCAACCAATCCGACAAGGACGCATATCCATACTGGGGGCTTTTTATTACTTTTTCCTCTCATACAAAATATTTTTAGTGATGAACCAATTCTTCATACAGATGGGATAAACGTTTGCGCAAATGCAATACAGCATAGCGCTTACGGCTAATGATCGTTTTTATGTTCTCTTGTTTCTGATCCGCTATTTCCTGTAAAGTCATATCCTCCAGCTCATTCAAGACAAAAACTTCTCTTTGTGCTTCGGGCAATTCTTCCAAAGCATCGAATAAAGCCTCCCAAAATAAATCTTTGAAATTTTTTAACTCCGGATCTTCCTTAATGGCCAGTAATACTTCACTGAAGCTCAGTCCTCCATCTTCATCCTCATATTGATAGTCCTCCAGCAAATCAGGTTTTTTCTTGCGATAGCGGTCGGTGATCTTGTTGCGCGCTACTTTAAAAAGCCAGCCGCTCACCTCTTCGATAGTTTGTGTAGCAGAAACATGTGTAAATTGATACCATACATCCTGTAAAATGTCTTCAGCATCGGCGTCAGTATTTACTTTTGCCCGAATAAAACTAAACAGCCGTTTACTGTAATTTTTTACAGTATTTACGATATTTTGCTTCTTATCATCCGCCATTATGACTGCAGCATTGCCCATCTTATTTAGTAAGACGAGGATAAAAGAAAAATACTTTAAAGCAATAAAATTCATTTAGCGTCTTAGCAGCCGACTTTTTCAAACTCTGGCTGGTACAATTATACACTCTATCAAAATGAGCAATGCCAACAGAAGCAATTCCTAATTAAAACTGAAGTGTACCAGCTCTCCAAAAGGCACCTGAGTTTGGTCGCCACTCGAAAGGTTCTTGATATTAACCACCCCCTGTTCTAGCTCCTTGCTGCCTAAAATGGCAACATAGGGGATTGTTTTTTTCTCCGCGTATTTAAATTGCTTGTCGAATTTGGTGTTTTCGTGATATACTTCACAAGCAATACCGTGAGCACGCAACTGCTGCGCAAGTTCCATAGCTTTCTGTACTTCTGTATCGCCAAGATTAAAGAATAACACTTTGGTACCGGCTGCCACGTCGGCAGGGAATAGATGCAGCTCGCTCATCACATCATAAATTCTATCTACACCAAAAGATATGCCCACACCCGGCACGTTAGGCACACCAAAAAGGCCTGTCAGGTCATCATATCGCCCTCCTCCACCAATACTACCTATTTGAACATTTTGGGCCTTTACCTCAAAAATGGTTCCTGTATAGTAATTCAGCCCTCGGGCCAGTGTTAAATCCAGTACCAGAGCTTTTTTAACATCAGGCTGCTGGCTGTGTGTAATCAGATACGTTAATTCCTCAATGCCTTTTATGCCTATCTCATTTTCGGCAAAGAGCGTTTTAAGTTGCTGTAGTTTTTCCTCATTCGTACCGTTGATATTCAAGAAAGACTCTATCCGGCTGATTTGCTCCTCATTCAGCCCTCTGGATTTTAGTTCTTCCTTTACCTTATCTATACCGATTTTATCTAACTTGTCAATTGCAATTGTGATATCGATCATTTTATCTGCTCCACCACAAGTATCTGCCAGTGCCGCCAGTATTTTGCGATTGTTAATTCTAAGTTCAATATCGATTTTCAGTTGCTGAAATACGCTTATATAGATATTGATTAGATCCAGTTCGTTCAGCAATGAATAACTTCCTACCACATCCGCATCGCACTGGTAAAACTCGCGATATCTTCCCTTCTGAGGTCGGTCGGCACGCCATACAGGCTGCATCTGATACCGCTTAAAAGGCATAGGTAGCTGGTGGTGGTTCATGGCCACATAGCGTGCAAACGGAATGGTAAGATCATACCGAAGGGCGCGCTCAGTAATATCCTTACTGGTTTTGCCTTGCAGCACGTTCTCAAAGCCTGCCTTTGCTTTCTCTACTTTAGCAGCATTATCCAGCCCGTTGTTAAGAATCTTGAATATAAGCTTATCGCCTTCCTCCCCATACTTCCCCATGAGGGTATCTATATTCTCCATGGCGGGAGTTTCCAGAGGTTGAAAGCCATAGAGTTCGAATACATTGCGAATGGTATTAAAAATATAGCTACGCTTCCGCACAACATCGGCATTAAAATCGCGCGTACCCTGTGGTATTGTTGGTTTCATTGTTCTTTGGTGTAGTGATTTGAAAATACTATCATGCTCGTAACGCCATGGTTATATCCGCTTATTTATACTTACTAATAACGGCATCACATGCTTTATCGATCATATCAAATACTTCGTGATAGCCGGGTTCGGGTCCGTACCAGGGATCGGGTATATCCATGTCGCTACCCGGATATACTTCATTCATCAGCAAATCGACTTTCGAGGCATCGAATTTATTGCGAGCAATCCATTGCATTTCATCAATAACATCTGATGCCATAGCATAAATTTTATCAAACTTATCAAAGTCAGAAGGAGTAAATTTTCTGGCACGCTGTCCACTAATATCGATACCATGCATGCGGGCCACTTTCTGCGATAAGCGATGCGGCGCTTCGCCCACATGATAACCATTTGTACCTGCACTATCCACTTCCCAGTCCAACCCCATTTGCTGTATCTTCTGCTGCATAATTCCTTCTGCCAGCGGACTGCGGCAGATATTACCTAAACAAACCATCAAAATCTTCATGGGCGCAAAGATAACCGATTTATTATTGAGAGAGTTTTTGTAAAAATCAAGCAAGCACATTGAAAAAAGAACCACAAGCTTTATTGCCTGTGGTTCTCAACACTAAAACCAACCCATCACTATCTGTCAATAGATCCCATCACCTTCTGCATAAAGCTGTTGAGTGCGTCCTTTTCAGCCATACCCGCATTTATCATTTCATGCACTTCCAGCGCACCACAGCAATTAGAAATAATCTCACCGATTGCATCCAGCTCATCATCTTTAATAGAGGGCAGTTCACTTAATCCTTCTAACACCGCAATGGTGTTCTCAATCTGCTCAGGCGTATGGTTCTGACGTATATGTCTAATTATTGGTAATTTCATGGATCAACGATTTTAGCTGCTCTTCTTTATTAGTTTGAACCTGATTTACCAAAGCACCGTTCTGAAAACCTGCAAATGTGGGCAAGTTGTTCACGGTAGCCAACTTGCGGCTTTGAGGAAACTTTTCAGCATCCACAATAACAAACACTGCATCCTCGTGATCGCCAGAAAGTCTTTTGAATTTCGGCTTCATGAGTCTACAATTACCACACCATCCTGCAGAATATTGAACGATTACTTTGGGATGTTGGCTAATGATTTCTTGTAAATTATCCTGTTCCAGCTCAATCAACATACGATTATCTTTTTTAGTTATTAGAGAAATATTCAATAACTCCTTCTGTAGAAGCCTTCATTGCCTTCTCACCTTCTTCCCAGTTCGCAGGACAAACTTCTCCGTATTTCTCTACGTGTAACTGAGCATCGAGCAGACGCAGGTATTCATCAATGTTTCTACCTAAAGGAAGATCGTTGATGGATTCATGACGGACAATCCCTTCTTTGTCGATCAGGAACGTTCCTCTGTAAGCAACAGGAGCTCCTTTGAAAGACCATAACTGCGTATCGGCATCAAATTCATATTCGCCAGCCAGTACACCATAGTTCATGGCAATAGTTTTGCTGGCATCTGCTACAATGGGATAGGTCACACCTTGAATACCACCATTGTCTTTAGGAGTGTTTAACCATGCCAAGTGTGTTTCCTCAGTGTCTGTAGAACAACCCACTACTACAGCACCTCTTTTCTCAAACTCAGCCAGCTTTTCCTGAAATGCATGCAATTCAGTAGGACAAACAAACGTAAAGTCTTTGGGATAGAAGAAGAAAATAACATGGTTTTTACCGATGTACTGATCCAAAGAAAAATCAGTTACAATTTCCTCACCGTTAATTACTGCGCCGGCTACGAAAGAGGGCGCTTTTTTTCCAACTAATGCCATTATAAACAGTTTTTAATTAATTACACAATAGTATTTACGCATTCATAATGGCAAGCTCGAAATTGGCCGCAAAACTACCGTTTCCAGCAACTCATGTCAATCGATTTTCTCAATAGTACTATAGACAAAATCTATTAAGATTTGTTTAAAATAGACAGTATATATGACACTCAATAGCCAAATGAGAGGGTTGCCGCCCCTCCGAATGTCTTAAAAAGATGATGTTTTTAAAAACGTTTCAGGTTAACCTATCTTTGCACAATGGCTGTTGTAAAACAAAATATCAGAGACTTGTCCCTGCAGGAGTTAGAAGCATATTTTTTGTCTGTTGGAGAGAAAAAATTCCGGGCAAAGCAAGTGTACGAATGGCTTTGGCAAAAACCTGTACAAAGCTTTGAGGCGATGACCAACATCAGCAAAGCATTGAGAGAGCAACTGGCTATGCAGTTTTCGCTGCCAGCCATCGGAATAGATACTACCCAGCATTCACAAGACGGCACCATCAAAACAAGATTCCGCACTTTTGACGGCCATCTCACAGAAGGTGTACTGATTCCTACTGATGAAAGAAAAACAGCCTGCGTAAGCTCTCAAATCGGATGTAGCCTCAGCTGTAAGTTCTGTGCTACAGGTTATCTGGAGCGTAAACGCAATCTCAACTTTGATGAGATTTTCGACGAAGTTGTACTAATTAACAAACAATCGGTCGAAGCTTATGGTAAGAAGCTTACCAATATTGTTTTCATGGGCATGGGCGAGCCGCTGCTCAATTACAAAAACGTATTAATGGCCATCGAACGGATTACTTCCCCAGAGGGACTGGGAATGAGTCCGCGCCGTATTACGGTATCCACGGCGGGTGTAGCCAAAATGATCAAAAAGCTGGGAGACGATCAGGTAAGGTTTAAGCTGGCATTATCACTACACGCTGCCAACGATAAAAAAAGGCATGAAATTATGCCCATCAACGAAAGCAATAATATTAAATCGCTGGTGGAAGCATTGAATTATTTCTATAAAAAGACCAAGAACGAAATCACTCTTGAATATATTCTCTTCAATAATTTCAACGATTCTTTACAAGATGCGGATGAACTGATAAAGATTTACCGTCAGGTACCCGCCGACCTGATCAACATCATTGAGTACAATCCTATTGAATTTGCTCAGTTTACCAAACCTTCAGAAGAAAAGGTAGAGGCGTTCATGCGCTACCTTGAGCATCACAAGGTGAATGCCCGCTTGCGTCGCAGCCGCGGAAAAGACATAGATGCCGCTTGTGGACAGCTGGCCAATAAAGGCTAAACTCCTCTACCTTTTAGTAATATTAATAAGCGCGAGCAAACAGTACTCTTTGCTTAGATGGCTTTCCTGTAAGAATACAGCTTCCTTCTTCCACTCCGCTTCCATCGATAGGAATGCAGCGGATAGTGGCTTTGGTTTTTTCTTTAATCTCGTTTTCGGTTTCGGCGGTGCCATCCCAGTGAGCAAATACAAAACCACCTTTTTCATCCAGAACCTTCACAAATTCATCCCAAGTGTCTACGGGTGTGATATGCTCATCGCGGTAAGCCTTCGCCTTATTGAAAATACTATTCTGGATATCCTCCAATAATTTTTCAATATACGCATACATGCCATCGGCAGAGATCGTTTCTTTGGCTTTGGTATCTCTGCGCGCAATTTCTACCTGATTGTTAGCTAGGTCTCTTGCTCCTAGGACAATACGTACTGGTACGCCTTTCATTTCATACTCGGCAAATTTCCATCCAGGGCGTACATTATCCGAGCCGTCGTACTGAGCACGAATACCCATTTTTCGGAGTGTGGTCAGTATTTCTTCGGCCTTAGCGTCAATCATGGCTTTCTGCTCATCGCCTTTATAAATAGGTACAATTACTACCTGTAACGGAGCTATCTTAGGAGGCAACACCAATCCGTCATCATCGCTATGAGCCATCACCAGTGCTCCTACCAAACGGGTACTTACTCCCCAGCTGGTAGCCCACACATACTCCTGTTTATTTTCTTTGTTCAAGAACTGTACGTCGAAAGCTTTCGCAAAATTCTGCCCCAAGAAATGCGAAGTTCCTGCCTGCAGTGCCTTACCATCCTGCATCAATGCCTCGATACAATAGGTATCTACCGCTCCGGCAAATCTTTCTGTTTCGGTTTTTACACCTTTAATTACCGGAAGTGCCATGTACTCTTCGGCAAACTGTGCGTATACCTCCAACATTTTTTTTGCTTCTGCTTCGGCTTCTTCCTTAGTAGCATGAGCGGTATGACCTTCCTGCCACAAAAACTCTGCGGTACGCAAAAACAAACGGGTACGCATTTCCCAACGAACCACATTAGCCCATTGGTTCACTAGAATAGGTAAGTCACGGTAAGATTGTATCCAATCTTTATAAGTATTCCAGATAATGGTTTCACTGGTAGGACGAACAATCAGTTCTTCTTCCAGCTTAGCTTCAGGATCTACAATTACGCCGTTCCCATTAGGATCGTTTTTCAATCTGTAGTGTGTAACAACTGCACACTCTTTGGCAAAACCTTCCACATGGGCCGCTTCCCTACTTAAAAAACTTTTGGGTATAAACAGTGGAAAATAAGCATTCACATGTCCTGTATCCTTAAACATTTTGTCCAAAGCATCGCGCATATTTTCCCAAAGAGAAAAACCATAAGGTTTAATCACCATACAGCCTCTTACAGCAGAGTAATCTGCCAGTCCACCTTTTAGTACCAAATCATTATACCATTGTGCATAATCCTGCGCTCGTGGTGTAATTTCCTTACTCATATTTTTGTAATACAACTTTATTTTTATTGCTAAAAGCCTTTCTCAAGCAAACAACTGCGTCCTAATTTTACAATTTTATCAACCTCACACTTCTATACAAATACAAACAATTGATAATCAATCAAAAATTAAATTATTATAAAAATATTTTTTTAACAATTCTTATTATGATTTCTCTAACAATCTTGCATCCTTTTTATAAATATTGACGTCTCATATATACGAAGGAATACCCTAATTTTACAGGCTAATCCTTCATATCTGGCAAATGTAAAATTTTAAGGATTAACAAAAACAATTAATTAACTAAATAAATATAATTGCCCAATGAAAATAAAGAATTTAAACCTCTGGTTACTGTTGGGTGTGGTAATCGCCTTGGCAAGCTGTTCTACCGCTTACCAAGCGGGACAAACTCCTGACGATGTGTACAGCTCTCCGGAGCCGCCTGCCCAGGAGTATGCTAAGGTTAAAAAAACAGACGAGAAACGCTATCGTGCTTACGACGATGAGGATGAGTACGAAGACTACGACGATCGTTATTTGCGTATGAAAGTACGCAATCGCTATCGTTGGAGTGCTTTGGATGACTGGTATTTCTACGGCGATAGATATAACTTTAGCTACTACAACAACTGGGTGTACTGGAATGATCCTTTCTTCTGGAACACACCTTGGAGTCCGGTTAGTTACTGGAACATGTGGTACAACCCCTGGTACTATAGATGGTATGCAGGGTGGGGTGGCTGGTATGGTCCCGGATGGGGTTGGTACGACCCTTGGTGGGGAGGTTGGTACGCCGGATGGTGGGGCAGCTGGTATGGTCCCGGATGGGGTTGGTATGATCCCTGGTTCTACGGCTGGTATGGTGGTTGGTACGGCTACGGGCCTGGTATTATAGTGGGCCGCAGAGCTAACTATGGTCCTAGAACTACTAACTACGGCGCTTATAATCGTACTTCAACCGGTACTACCAATTACAGAAGTACCTATGGCGTACGTTCCAATAGCAGTACGTATACCCATAGCGGCAACTCCAATGTAAATACTGCTAGAAGTTATAATTTGAACCGTGGATCGTCTAATTATTCAACCCGATCCTACAGTACAGATACCTACTCCCGTACTCCAACTACTGAAACCAGGAGCTACTCTTCTCCATCGTATAACAATAGCTCTTCGGGAGCAGGTTCTTCCCGTAGTATTGGAGGCGGCGGAGGTGCAGGCAGTCGGAGATTTTAATGTGACGAGTTTTAATTATTAATCCAAATCAAGGTAACTAATGAAAAGAGTTTTTTTAGCAGTCGCACTGTTAACTGCTGCAGGCGCAATATATGCTCAAACGCCGGAAGATGCGTTGCGCTATTCCTGGTTGCAGAATACGGGAACAGCCAGATCGCAAGGTATTGCTAATGCCAATGGAGCCATCGGGGGAGAAATTTCAACCATCTTCTCTAACCCGGCGAATATAGGATTTTATAAAACCAGCGACTTGGTGATAACCGGAGGCTTAAACCTCATGAATAATAAAACCTCTTACCTGGGGGTAACTACCAAAGACAATAAATCAAGCGGCTTCTTAGGTACTTCCGGGTTTGTAATGGGTAACCCCACTTATGGTAATGGCTCGCTGAGAAGCTCTGCCTTTGGTTTTGCCATCAACAGAGCGGCGGACTTCAACAACCGCATTACTTATACCAATAAAGGAGGTACATTAAGCCGTACTTCTATGGCCGATTATTTCATGGAAGATATTGATAAGTACGGTGATAGTAACCCTTACGGCTCGGGGCTTGCTTTTGAAACTTATTGGGTAGATACTACCTCTGGAGGAGCCCTATTTTCTTCGGCTTCTGAGTTAGCACGAGCATCAGGTTTGGAGCAAAAGCAAGAAATAATCACTAACGGAGGCATCACCGAATTTGCTTTTGCAGGTGCCGCCAATATTAATGACAAAGTATACTTAGGTGCCACTATTGGGCTTCCGGTATTGAGGTATGGTGCTACCAGACGTTATACCGAGCAGGATCCTTCAGAGTCTGCAATCAATCAGTTTAACTATGCTTACTTTGATGATGATTTAGTAACGAAAGGTGTTGGTATCAACCTTAAACTAGGTGCTGTATTCAAAGTAAACGATAATGTGAGACTCGGTGTTTATGCGCACACTCCTACCTGGTATTCTTTAAGCGATACTTACTATGCTGCTGCCGGTGCAGACGTAGAAGACTATCCTACTCATGATGGTAATAATGTACACGAAGTAGCTACCAGAGACCCACTGGTGTTCGATTACAACCTTCGTACACCATTTAAAGTGGGCGCTAGCTTCTCTGTACTGTTTGGCAATGTGTACGATGTAAAAACTCAAAAAGGTTTTATATCCGGTGATGTAGAATATGTCAATCATGCAGCATCTACTTTCAAAAACACCTCAAACAATCGTACTATAGGTAATGAAAATATTTACAGAGAACTGAATCGGGCTATTGACAATGCCTACCAAGGAGCAGTGAATGCCCGACTGGGTGCGGAACTTAAATTCAACCCTGTAATGGTACGTTTGGGTGGAGCTTACTATGGCAATCCCTATAAAGATATTGCGGGAGAGAAGGGAAGCATTACTCAGATTACCGGTGGTTTAGGTTACAGAAACCAAGGTTTCTTTGTAGATCTGGGTTATGTACATACTTTGGGTAAAGATGTAGTGTTCCCCTACCGCTTAACCAGCGCCTCTTATTATCCCGCAGAGGTGAAAAGCAATAATTCCAGAGTGGTATTGACTGTTGGAATTAAAATTTAAGTGCAATCAAACTTTAGTATAAAAAAAATCCCGCTCAGTTGAGCGGGATTTTTTATGATGTAGGCTCTATTTTATTTTCATCCTCGAAAGAAGATGTATCGCTAACTCTTTCGGGATCTCGGTCTTCAGGGGCCACATATTCCAGGATAAAATTATTCCTACCCTCTCCCACCATAATTTTGAGAAAATTTTGTTGCACCAGCTCCAGTACCGATAGGAATAGGAAAATTGCGTGAACCCTGTTCTCGGCTCCTTCAAAAAGCTTTTCAAATGACAAATTCTTTTCTCTCTCTGTAAGCTGCAGCACATGCTCACGGCTATTTTCCATGGTATAATTATACCTTACTACAGTATGGACAGGTTTATTTACCCTATCACTATACCGTTGTAAAACTCTTTCAAACGCTTTCATGAGCTTGAAAAGCGTAAGCGTCTGAATTTCCGTACCCTCGCTCGCCTCTTCCCCTATTTGAGCCAACTCGCGCTGAATGTTGCCGCGCTTAATCATCAGCATACGTAATGCTTCTTGCTCGGCCAGTTGTGCTGCTGCTTCTTTGTATTTTTTATACTCGAGTAGTTTATTTACAAGTTCTTCACGTGGATCAATTTCATTGCCGTTTACATCCAGCTCCTTACGCGGAATGAGCATCTTGGCCTTAATGCGCATCAGCGTAGACACAAACAGAATAAATTCGCTGGAGAGCTCTATGTTCAGCGCCTCTTGACTATGGATATAGTCCAGAAAATCGTTGGTAATTTTTGTAATGGGAATATTATAAATATCCAACTCATCCCGCTCAATAAAGAACAGCAAAAGATCAAACGGACCTTCGAACTGCGACAGTTTTATCTGATAAGTAGGTGTATTTGCCACAAGTAATTTTTTAGTAGAAAAATAATAAAGTCCTGCATAGAGCAGGACTCAAAAGTAAGAAATATTATCCCTTAAATAGTAAAATCAAAAATTAGGGTCTTTTCTTTAACTCATCACGAATTTCGGCCAACAATTTATCTGTTGAAGATGGCTCAGCCGGAGCTGCTTCTTCTTGTTTCTTAAATTTATTAGCTAATCGAATTAATAAAAACAGCACAAAAGCAATCACAATAAATTTGAGAACTGCTGCCAAAAACTTACCATAAAGAATACCATTCCATGCCAATTTTTCGATATTCTCGGCTCCTGCAGCTTTTAAGGCCGGATTGAGGATAACAGGTGTGATTAAATCTTCAACCAAGGATGTGACAATTGCCCCAAACGCACCTCCGATAATTACTGCCACAGCGAGGTCGACGACATTTCCTCTTAATGCAAACTCTTTGAAGTCTTTGAGCATTCCCATAAATATAGATTTTAGTGTTAGAAAATATACAAAAGTGCAGTTGTTTTGTCGCATTCCTCGGAATACTCGTTACCCTCTAACAACAACCGATAAATTAAATGGCCATTATTTCCTTTTCCTTGGCAGCCAGATGCTTCTCAACCAAAGCAATATATTTATCTGTAAGCTCCTGTACAGCAGCTTCGGCATCCTTGGCAGCATCCTCGCTCAATCCGTCTTTTTGCAGCTTTTTTATAGCTTCAATAGCGTCGCGTCTTGCACTGCGCACCCCTACTTTAGAATTTTCTCCCTCTGCAAAACTTTTCTTAACCAACTCTTTTCTGCGTTCTTCAGTTAGAGGAGGCAAAAACAGACGAATGTTGACACCATCATTTTGAGGGTTAATGCCAATATTGGCAGCAATAATGGCCCTTTCTATGGGCTGCAACATATTTTTTTCCCACGGTTGAACGTTCAAAGTTCGAGCATCCAATACTGTAATATTGGCTACCTGATTTAGAGGAACAGGGGCTCCGTAATATTCTACCGTGATGCCATCTAACATTTGAGGGTTGGCCTTACCGGCTCTAATTTTAGTTAACTCAGCTTCCAGAAAGGCGATAGCCTTCTTCATGCCTTCTTCAGCGGTGCTAATAATCTTATCTACCTGATCTTGCATTCTTAACGTTTTTTAAAATGCAGCAAATCTAATAAAATCAGTGTAAAGAGTAATCATTAGAAAGAAATTACCCTTTTACTTTTTCATTTCCCAATTCTTTTTTGGTAGAAAGATCTATAACCTTTGAAGCCGGTTTCTTTTCTTGAAGGCTGGATATAATCTGTCTTTGAATAACCAATTTACGGCGGGGAAGGGTATAAAATAATGCTCCTAATATTACATAACAAATGAAAAAAAGGCCTATGACGAGGGGAGTATTTCCTAAGGAGCGGCAAAAATATACCCACACAATAAACAATATATTGGCAGCTACACAAATAGTAGTAACTCCAGAGTGATTAAAACCATGATCGAGCAATAAATGATGCACGTGATTTCTATCGGGAAAGAAGGGGGAACGTCCTTTCAAAATCCGAATTGCAAATACTCGGACAGTATCAACCAAAGGCACTAGTATTACAGCAATTCCCAAGGCTACTGATGACTCAATGGGAAAAGGAGATGCCGGATTGGCCGCCACATTAATAAACTTCAACACTAGAATACCACATATGAGTCCTACCGTTAATGAGCCGCAATCGCCCATGAAGATTTTTGCGGGATGAAAATTGAAAATAAGAAAAGCCATTAATGCTGCCGATAAGGAGAATGCCAACAACGCATAAGGCATCATACCGGCCATATAAAAGTAAGTACCCAACAATGAAGTAGAGAGTATACCCAGACTTCCCGCCAATCCATCTACCCCATCAATCAGGTTAAATGCGTTAATAATTAAGATAAGAATAATATAGCTTAATGCAAGCCCGTAAACCGGACTGATATCATAAATCCCAGCAAGCCCGTATAAGCTCTCAATTCTTATCCCCCCTAAATGAATTACTAATCCCGCAGCTATAATTTGTACTACAAACTTTTTAAAAGCTGATAAGGCAATAATATCGTCCTTTAATCCGATGAAAAACATCAGTAGCAGCGCGGCTATAAAATACTGAAATTCGGGACTTTGCTGGAAGTTGACGCTTAATAGCAGTGCAAAAGTTAGTCCGATAAAAACTCCTATTCCCCCTAACGAGGCTATAGTATGGGTATGCAATTTCCGTTCATCCGGTATATCAAATAACTTTTTCTTTTCAGCAACTAAAATAATTACCGGAATTGCTAAAAAAGCAACTATAAACGAAATTATAGCTGTTGCCAGAATTTGGAGCATTCAATAAGGTTTAATAGTTTAGCAAAAGTAAGTATTTTATGTATCTTAGGCAATTTTTAGGACTCATACTCATATTATGAGTAAAAAATAGTGCATATTTGTAACACACATAAACTTAATGACTAATGGCAACTTTGCAAGAAATAGCAACTCAAGTGAGAAGAGACATCGTACGAATGGTTCATGGCGCCCAAAGTGGTCACCCGGGAGGTTCCCTTGGCTGTGCCGACTTTTTAACTGCATTGTATTTCAAAGTGATGGAGCACAATCCGTCCTTTAATATGGAGGGAAAAAATGAAAACCTGTTTTTTCTTTCCAACGGTCATATATCACCGGTATTTTACTCCGTTCTGGCCCGCTCTGGTTATTTCGATGTTAAAGAATTAGCCACTTTCCGTAAAATAAACAGCCGCCTACAAGGACACCCCGCCACTCATGAACATTTACCCGGCGTACGTGTAGCTAGTGGCTCTTTAGGACAAGGCTTAAGTGTTGCCATTGGTGCCGCACTTTCCAAAAAATTAAACGGCGATTCCAAACTGGTATATGCACTGCTTGGTGATGGTGAGTTGAATGAAGGACAAGTATGGGAAGCCGTAATGTTTGCTGCAGCTCATAAGGTAGATAACCTTATTGCTACTGTTGACTGGAACGGCCAACAGATTGACGGTCCTACCCAGAAAGTATTGGACTTGGGCGACCTGAGAGAAAAGTTTCAGGCATTTGGATGGCATGTCTTGGAGATGAACGGTAACGATATGGACGAAGTGGTAGCCGTACTGGAACAGGCTAAAGAAGCTACCGGCAAAGGCAAACCGGTAGGTATTATGATGCGTACCGTTATGGGTAAAGGTGTAGACTTTATGGAAAATGATCACGGCTGGCATGGAATTGCGCCTAATGATGAGCAATTGGCTAAAGCCCTGGAACAATTACCCGAAACACTAGGAGATTATTAAACCATCTACATAGAAAAAAAGAGGTGTGGTTAACCACACCTCTTTTTTATTATCCAGAACCCGACTTTAAATACCGCATTCTATAAGCGTTAATGGCAGTTTCGCCCAACTTTTTTACTAGCTTGTAGTTCACAACAAATCCTACAGGAGCGCCAATTATCGGAAGCAGCTGTGCCATTTTAGCAATATCCAGATAATCTCTGTACTCTTGCTGAAACTTTCGCCAGTCAAACTGATGGATGTCTTCAGGAAGCTCTTTTGCATATTGCTCCCAGTTTTCGATTTTTAAAAACACCTCTCTACTATGCGCTTTACCCGAAAAAGCCAGTTCAAAAACATGTAGTAGATAAATGCGTTCTTTGTAGTCATTCAAGTCAAATCCGTACACGGTGGCAATTTCATAAAGTAGTTTCAATTTCAAAGCCAGAAGCATGGGAAAGTCTGCTAAACCTAGGAAGATACCTCCGGCCCCGGTTACACCACCTTCAATAGCTGCTGTGCTGCGGTAAAATTTTATTTTTTCCTGTATAATCAACTCCCGCTCACGCAAAGTAGCATTTTCAGGAGGACGCGAGGTAATATACTTGGCACCGAACAATACGCCGCGAATCATTTGCTTAATGATGGCAGTGATGGTATTGTGCACCTTTTCGGGTATCGCAGCATTGAGTTTATCTTGGGTGCGCTTAGAAAGCTTGGCCATTAATCCCGGCTTTTTCAGCATTCTTACTTTCCAGGCGGCAAGCTCGCGGGCTATTATCTGCTCATATTGCTCCATGCTTATGATTTGTCCGTAGTAATGCTTAAATATACTCCGCTATTTCCATTTAAGCATAAAAAAACCGGCCAGGATAAAACTGACCGGTTCTATAGAAAAACAGATTATTTCTTACCAGAATCTTACATACAGTGCAGAAAGCAATAACAGAATTATTACAATCAACACAATCGTTCTAGGATCCAGCTTAAACATGCTTCTGTCGATAACAAAGGCCTTTGGATTTACTTTAGGACCTGCAAGGCTGATCAATACCATTACAATCACTGTAATCACAAAGGACCAACCCATATTGATCAAAAACGGAATTTCGGTAATGGTATGTACAACCCCGTTCTCCATTTTTTCGTAAGTGAAAGCTGTGTACATCCAGGTTTCTTTACCAAAAATATCCACGGCGTAACTATTGAAGAATATCGCTAATACGAATCCCAATATCACACCCACCAGAGCGGCAGTACCTGTAGTACGCTTCCAGAACATACCCAACAGGAACATAGCAAACACACCCGGGCTGATAAAGCCTGTATATTTCTGAATAAAGGTAAAACCACCCTCACCACTGATGCCCAGTACATCTGTCCAAGTAAATGCCAGCGCTACCAGCATAGCCACGATAATGGCCCATCTTCCGGTTCTTACCAGCTGTAGCTCTGTAGCATCTTTTTTCAGATACTTTTTATAAATATCCAGCGTATAGATTGTAGAAATACTATTTACTTTTCCGGCTAAAGAAGCTACAATGGCAGCAGTAAGCGCCGCAACTGCCAGCCCTTTTAACCCTACCGGCAAAAAGCCTAAAATAGCTGAGTAGGCACTATCCTTCACACCGTTAAACCCTGGTAATTCGCCCTTGGTGTATAAAACGTATGCAGCGATACCAGGCAGCATTACAATTACGGGCATGAACAACTTCAGGAAGCCGGCAAAAAGAATACCGGTACGGGCTGTTTTCAAATCAGCACCCAACGCACGTTGTGTAATATATTGGTTACATCCCCAATAGTTCAGGTTTACAATCCACTGACCCGCAAAGTACATTGCCAAACCGGGCAGTACCACATACTTTTGTACATCCAAATTCTCTGGCATGTTCAATGTGGTGGTGGTTACCTTGGGTTTATCCAAAATCAGCTTGAAATGTTGAGGCGCTTCATTGAGCAGGGCCTTAAATCCTGCAATAGCACTTCCGGTAGCTGCTCCGTTAACCCGTTGGTCTACAATTTGCAAAGCCATATACACCGTTGCAAATCCACCAATAATCAGCACTGCCACCTGTATCACATCGGTATAACCAATTACCTTCATACCACCCAAACCAATCAGCAATGCCATTATCAACAGGATTACCATGATTGTATGCAAATAACCTCCCCCAAGTAATGCATCTATGGCCAGAGCGCCCAGATACAGAATAGAAGTAAGGTTTACAATTACATACAAGAACAACCAGAACACAGCCATGATGAGCGAAACGGATTTGTTATACCGCGTTTCTAGGAACTGCGGCATGGTGTATATTTTGTTCTTTAGGTAAATAGGTATGAACCATATAGCAATGATGATCAATGCTACGGCAGCGATCCACTCATATGCTGCCACGGCAACACCTACGAAGAAACCTTCACCACTCATTCCAATAAATTGCTCCGCAGAAATGTTAGAAGCAATTAGAGAAGCCCCGATAGCCCACCAAGACAAAGAACCCTCTGCAAGGAAATAGTCGTGTGAAGCGGTAACTGTAGCTTTCTTTTTACGCAGATATACCCAATATCCGTAAGAGGCTACGATGATGAAATACACGAAAAAGACGATGTAATCTGCAGTTCCTAGATATTTACTCATATGGCTGAAATTGTTATCATTTTTTTAAAACCTCGCGAATATAAAAATAATAAGTTCATTAAAATGTAATATTCTCACATTTGTTTTACCGGTTTTTAAGATTTATTAAGCTGATAATATACCTCGCTCCACCTCAATTCGTTCTTGAAATGGTAGAGGTCTGTGTTTTTGCCGATAAGTGTAAACTCAATGCCGGCCATATCAGCAAAGTCTTCCAGATGCTCAGCCGTGAGGTTTTGTGAGTAACAGGTATGATGCGCGCCCCCTGCCAATATCCATGCCGCACAACCTGTATTCATATCAGGATAAGGACGCCATAATACACGGGCTACAGGCAGCTTGGGTAAATCGTGCTGGGGCTCAAGCGCTTCTACTTCATTCACCAACAATCTAAATCTGTTACCCATATCCACAATGGATGCATTTAACGCAGCCCCTCCTTTTGCATTGAATACAAGACGCACCGGATCTTCCTTGCCACCAATACCCAGAGGGTGCACTTCTACACTAGCTTTGCCACTAGCAATGGAGGGGCAGATCTCCAACATGTGCGCACCCAACACAAGAGCGTTCTGCGGATCAAAATGGTAGGTATAATCTTCCATAAAACTGTTACCTCCCGGCAGTCCTGTAGCCATTACTTTCATAGCGCGTACCAGCGCTGCCGTTTTCCAGTCACCTTCTCCCGCAAAACCATATCCGGCTGCCATCATGCGCTGGGCTCCGATGCCCGGCAGCTGACGCATACCGTGTAAGTCTTCAAAAGTATCGCTGAAGCCCTTATAGCCGCCGTCTTCCAAGAAATGCTTTAGCCCCAGTTCAATTCGAGCGGCCACCTGCAGCGATTCGTGGTGCGATTTACCTTCCTGCAACACATCCATTACCTCATAAGTGTCGAAATACTCTTTCACAAGAGCCTGCACTTCTGCATCAGACACTTCATTAATCACTTTTACCAAATCACCTATGCCGTGTGTATTTACACTATAACCAAAACGCATTTCGGCCTCCACTTTATCACCTTCGGTTACTGCTACGTAACGCATGTTATCGCCAAAGCGTACAAATCTTGCACCCTGCCAATCGTGCCAGCCGGCTGCGGCTCTAGCCCATGCAGCAATACGCTCAATAGCTTGATCATCTTTCCAGTGCCCTACTACTACCTTGCGACGCTTGCGCATACGACTTACCATGAATCCAAACTCTCTGTCGCCATGGGCAGACTGGTTGGTATTCATGAAGTCCATATCGATATCACTCCATGGTATATCGCGATTGTACTGTGTATGAAAATGGAGCAAAGGCTTATGCAAAATACGCAAGCCGTTAATCCACATTTTCGCCGGAGAAAATGTATGCATCCAAGTAATCACCCCAATACAACTTTCATTATGATTAGCTTCCGCACAAAAAGCAAAAACCTCTTCGGTAGACTTCAAGGTCCCTTTATATACAACCGTTACCGGAATGCTGCTATGGTCGTTAATATAACCTGCTATTTCTTTTGAATGCTGATCTACTTCAATTAGGGTTTGCTCCCCATAAAGGTTCTGACTACCGGTTGCAAACCACACTTCCAGTTGCTTTAAATCTGTCATTGAGTTCTTTTTTATTTTGTTACAAACTGTTTACGGTTACGCATCGCTCTTGCGTCGCACACTTGTACTACCGTACAAATGGCGGCTTTAAAGAAGATAGCACCATTATGAAACTGGCTGCCTATCCTGTGTTTTCCCACAGTTTTTAATGATAATCTGACTGTCCGTAATAGCTGTCAGGTCCATGCTTTCGTTCATAGTGCTTTTTAATGAGGGCATCCTTCAGTCGCGGAGCGTTAGGATTGATTTGCTCTGTAAGGAAAGCCATCTTAGCAATTTGCTCCAATACAGCACTATTGTGCACGGCTTTGGTGGCATTTTTTCCCCACGTAAAAGGAGCATGATTACCCACCAAAATCATTTCAACTTCCTTGTAGTCCAGTCCTCTTTCCTTAAAACAGTTAATAATTTGAAATCCCGTTTCGTACTCGTAATTACCTTGAATCATTTCATCACTCATGGGTGGCGCACAGGGTATATCCACCGTATTATAATCGGCGTGCGTAGTACCGAAAATGGGAATATCACGCTGCGATTGCGCCCAGGCTGTAGCATAGGTAGAGTGCGTATGTACAATACCACCTATCTCTTCCCAATGCTTGTACAAAACGGCGTGCGTGAGTGTGTCCGAAGAAGGGTTCAACGACCCTTCTACTTTATTTCCGTCAAAGTCGACGATAACCATTTTTTCCGGAGAGAGCTGTTCATATGGCACTCCACTAGGCTTAATGGCAAACACACCTTTATCGCGGTCCGCCTCACTTACATTACCAAAAGTAAACAACACCAATCCCAATTTGGGTAGCTGCATATTGGCTTCGTATGCAGCTTCACGAATATATCTGTAGTTCATATGCTTATTTCATACAGGGCATCACAATACAAGAAAAAACACTTTTCTTTTGCAACCCTGATAACATCTATGCACTTAGCGATGTTTCTATAAATTTTCCAAACGCCTCATATTCCTTCATACGCTTAGCATAGTATGCTGTATGCTCTGGAATAGGACGATACTCGGCATCAAAGCCTTGCCCCATAGCATTCATAGCTTCATTCACATTCGGATACAGGCCGGCGACCGTAGCAGCAAACATGGCTGCTCCTGCAGCACAGGTTTGTTCCGACTTGTGAATTTTGATAGGCATGTTCATAACATCAGCCATCACCTGCATCACATAAGGCGATTTCTTAGCTACTCCCCCCACTCCAATCAATCCTTTCACCGGAACGCCTTCGGCATTAAATCGGTCTACAATGGCTCGTGCACCAAAACAACTTGCTTCCACGAGGGCTTTAAAAACGGCCGGAGCATTACTACCCAGATTTAAACCGGCGATAGCCCCTTTCAACTTTTGATTAGCATCGGGCGTGCGTCTTCCGTTCAGCCAATCAACAGCTAGTTCGTCTTCTTCATTCAAAGGCAGTTGGGAAGCGGCTTCAGAAAGCTCTTTTATAATGCGAGATTCGATAGATTTTCTAAGCGTATTATCCTCCACAAAACGAAGCGGCCATGCAATCAGATTCTTAAACCATGCATAAATATCACCAAAAGCGCTTTGGCCAGCTTCCAATCCCATCATTCCGGGAATGATAGATCCCGGAACCTGCCCACAAATACCACGAACAAGCTTATCTCCAAACTCATCCTGAGGTACTACCAACATATCGCAGGTAGAGGTCCCCATCACTTTACTTAAGAAATAGGGCTCTATCTGTCCTCCTACAGCACCCATATGCGCATCAAAAGCACCAATACCCACTACTACATCGGTATTCAATCCCAGCTTTTCTGCCCATTCTGCGGACAGGTTTCCCGCAGGCTTATCTGCAGTATAGGTGTCTCGAGGAAGTTTGGATGTAAACCCATCTAGCAACGGATCTAGAGAAGCAAAAAATTCATTAGGAGGAAACCCTCCAAACTCCTCGGACCAGATACCTTTATGTCCAGCAGAACATACTCCTCGCTTAATTTCTTTTACATCCTTTCCTCCGGTTAGTAAAAAAGGTATCCAATCGCAATGCTCTACCCAGCTTGCGGTTGCATTTCGCACCTTTTCATCCTCACGAAATACATGCAGCAGTTTTGCCCAGAACCACTCACTGGAGTAGATGCCTCCTACATATTTGAGATAATTGGTTTCGAACTTTTGAGCGTGCTGATTGATTTCTTCAGCCTCCCTGATGGAAGTGTGATCCTTCCATAATACAAACATCGCGTTAGGGTTTTCCTCAAAACCCGGCGTGAGGGCCAACGGTGTTCCTGTATGATCGACGGCTACAGGTGTGGAACCAGTTGTGTCTACAGAGATGCCCTTAATATATTTTGCAACATTTCCTCCGGCTTTTTCAATACAGTCCTTCACGGTATATATCAGGCCCTCAATATAATCCAGCGGATGCTGACGAAACTGATTGGCATCCGGATTACAATATAATCCGTCCTTCCAACGGGGATATTCAAATACCGATGTTGCGATTTCATTTCCATTACGGGTATCCAGAATCACCGAACGAACCGAATCTGACCCATAATCCACTCCAATTACAAAAGCATCGTGAGACATGGCAGCAAATTTTTAGCGCTAAAATAATGAAACAATTAGTATTAATTGTAAACTATACAATTATTTTAATTTCACAGGTTTTACACCTTCCCGGGTAATGACCACCGGTTTAATAAGTCCGTTTTCATCAAACTCCATCTTATCAATACATACAACACGAGAATTTCCGTGGGTTTCCGTAATAGGCCGGCGGTGATACACAATATAATATTCCTCCTTACCTGGTATCTGCAACACTGAATGGTGCCCGGCTCCGGTGGCTATGGTTGTATCCTGCTCCAAAATTTTGCCTATTCTTTTAAAAGGGCCTAAGGGCGAATCGGCTATCGCATATGCCACGCTGTAATCCGGACCCGTCCACCCTCCTTCAGACCACATAAAATAATATTTTCCGTTACGTATAAACATAAAGGGACCTTCCACGTATTTCTCTGGGGTTACCTCTTTATAAATACTTCCATCTTCAAAGGGAATAAAACCGGTAAAATCATCTTTAAGCTTGACTACATTGCAATGACGCCAACCTCCGTAGTACATGTAATACTGTCCATCACTATCTTTAAATACAAACTGATCGATAGGTTGCGCCCCGTTGTAAAATTTATCAATCAATGGCTTTCCCAGATAATCTTTGTACGGTCCTTCCGGCTTGTCTGCCACAGCAATACCTATGCCTCCTATTTCATTATCATTTTGAATATCATTAGCAGCAAAGAATAAAAAATATTTATTGTCTTTTTCTACTATCGCAGGTGCCCACATAGCACGCTTGGCCCATTTAATAGCTGCAGTATCTACTATTCGCGGATGCTTCTTCCAATGCACTAAATCGTCTGACGAAAAAGCATCCAGAAATACCTGCTTCTCATAAACATCCGAATAAGTGGGAAAAATCCAGTATTGCTTTTTAAACACTGCTACTTCAGGATCGGCATACCAGCCCGGAAAAATAGGATTTCCGGAAGTTTGTTTTTGGCCATACAAACCCATGACTGTCATAAAACCCATCAAAACGAATATTACTCTTTTCATTATGCAAGTGATTTTTATAAATGATTTAAGAAACCAGCTTGCTAAAGGTACAGAACCCAAATTGATTTCAAAAGGCCGTGTAATTTGTAAGTAGTAATGCCATCTTTCAGCGTCAGCACTTATATAAAAACTACATCTAGCTTACATTATATCCCAGCATGTTCAGCTACTTACACAATAACTAAAATAGTTCAAGTAAGACATATAGTGTAAAGCAATATTGTTTAATGGCTGTTAAATGTTTGGCGAAGCTTAAACTGTAGATCAAATATTCGTTAATAAAAACGATCTATTATTTATTCTAATAAAACTGTCGATGAATATCTTCCTTACCAATACATTCATTACGAATCCAAAATTTCCTATCTGGGAAAAGTATATTAATCCATAGCAAGGCTTTTTATCAGGCTGATAATTATATTTCTCTGAAAGAAATAGTTTTGGTGTGCTAATTATAAAGCCTCCAAATACAGTTCTCTGTTTATTCGTAAATCACCTTGCATTTTAGTACCCTTCCGATAAAATCGAAATAAAGTATCACAACAACTCGATGTTTGCAACTAATCATTCCATCTGGTAATCCACTCGCGCATATATTTAGAAAAACAAGAGTGTTAAATGAAATATTGAATCCATTTGGGTTCTATCAAGCGATGGAATACATGCTTTAGTCTAATCCCAGCTATACCCTTATACATGCTCCATATCAAACTGCACTCATTATGCAGGATGTAATAGTCTAGTAATAAGCTTTTTAAAGAAATTTTTCTTACAAAATATAATCATTTAACTTTTTTTTAACATTTTTATTAAACAACTGCTTATACCTTCGTCCATTAATCCGTTTTTAATCATTTTAAACAAAACCCTATGAGACAACTTAACCTATCTCTAAGGACAAGTGCGCTTGTTCTTATCGGACTCCTATTATTTAGTTTCTTGTCAGTAAAAGTTTCTGCACAATGTGTCATTGGCGCTTCGGCCAATAATACCGGGACAATCCCCATTCTTTCAAGTGCTGCTAGCCCCCAGCAGGCCATCGATGGCAATCACAATACAGCAGCCACATTAACCAATAATCTTGTTACTGGTTTGGCTGTGTTGAATGTGACCTTTGACAGAAACATGAATCCTGGCGATGTCGTTGAAATAGATCTTCAAGTTGATGGCGTAAATATAGTAGACTGGGGAAGTATTGGAGGTATTTATATTACCCCCTATACCGAAACTAATGCCAGCGGTTCAGCAGGAACTAGGCAGAACATCTTAGGTATTGGCTTTATCATTAACCTAGGCCAAGGCCGTGCTATTGTAAGAGTTCCTGTAACAGGAATTCCTCACATCCGCTCTATTAAAATTGAGTATGTAAGTTTAGGATTCTCTCTGTTTAAAACTGCTCGCATATTCGAAGTGACTGCTAAAACCGGTAAACCTGCCTCTGCAAACGGAGAGGAAGTAACAGTATGTGCCAATACAGATGTTAACTTAACGGCTGAGTATACCGCAACCAATACACCTGTAGATATTCTGTGGTATGACTCAAATGCGGATGATGCAGCTCCAATCAAAGTGGATTTAGGCCAACAGTCCAGCACCTTGGCCGTTAATTCGGGAACCCAAAGCAAATCCTATTATGTACGCACGAGATACAGCGATTGTGTGAACTCTCTTTCGGAGCCTACTGAAATTAAAGTAAATATTGATCCATCCTGTGCACTGCCGGTTACATTTGGTCCACTCGACGCCTACATCACTAATGGTAAATTAAATGTATTATGGCAGACCGTAACCGAAGAAAACAACAAAAGATTTGAAATTCAGGCATCTACCGATGGAAAAACCTTCAAGTCTATTGGAGTTGCAGACACCAAAGCACTTAACGGAAATTCTAGCACTCCTCTGAGCTACAACTTTAGTACTGAGCTAAGCGGAATCATTGCTCTAAGTTCCGTAGCTGGATTAGGGGTATTACTGCTGTTAGGCGGTATGTTCTACAGAAATAAGAAAAAATGGGGCGTTTTGGCTACTGTATCATTACTCATCATCAGCGTAGTAACCCTTTACTCTTGTAGTAAACAAGCAGATTATGTACCTACTAACACTCCAAAGAACGTTTGGGTGCGAATCCTCCAAATTGATATTGATGGAAAATCGAGTGCTTCTACAGTGGTAAAAGCCCGCATCGTTGAATAATTAATTGATAAATCCAGTTTATATTGAAGCTGTCTCAAAGTTTGAGACAGCTTCTTTTTTTAATGCGCAGGAAAGGCTATTATAGAGCACATAAGCTGATGTATAGAATCATTAAGAGATGGATCCCACTTATATCATATAAATAGCCAGTCTTTTTGCATTTGCGACCGCTTCATACATAATGTTTTATATAAATACCTCCCATTTGCATATATTTTAAAATGTGAATCCAATTTGATGACAGAACATGATGCCCAGAATTAAATCGCAAAATCGTAATATCTTCGCAGCCTTTTAAGAAAGATATACAATGAAGTTTCACGACGAGATAATGAGAAGGCGTACATTCGCCATTATCAGCCACCCTGATGCGGGAAAAACCACCCTCACGGAAAAATTTCTGCTTTTTGGTGGCGCCATACAGGTTGCCGGGGCCGTAAAAAGCAACAAAATAAAAAAGTCTGCCACCTCCGATTTTATGGAAATCGAGCGGCAACGTGGTATTTCCGTTGCTACCTCGGTAATGACCTTTGAGTACCAAAACATTTTAATCAACCTCTTAGATACACCGGGACACAAAGACTTTGCAGAAGATACCTACCGCACCCTAACTGCTGTAGACAGTGTAATTTTAGTAGTCGACAGTGTGAATGGTGTGGAAGAGCAGACACGCCGCCTTATGGAAGTATGCCGGATGCGCGATACTCCTGTAATCGTGTTCATCAACAAACTGGACCGAGATGGTAAAAACCGATTCGACCTACTGGAGGAAATTGAAAAAGAATTGAAAATACAATTGCATCCTATGACCTGGCCCATTAACAGTGGTAAGGATTTCAAGGGTGTGTACAATATTCATGATAAAAGTCTGCGGCTTTTTGCCCCTAATACCAAGGCTGATGAGGAGGATGTTATTGCCATCACAGATATCAATGATCCTATTTTGGATGAAAAACTGGGCGATAGAGATGCGGCAATACTCCGAGAAGACGTAGAACTGGTGGATGGTGTGAACGGCCCATTGAATGTAGACGATTATTTAAAAGGAAAGGTATCTCCTGTATTCTTTGGAAGCGCCATCAACAATTTTGGAGTAAAAGAGCTATTGGACACTTTCATAACCATTGCACCGCCACCGCAAGGCCGTGATACCACAGCTCGCAGAGTGGATGCAGAAGAATCTAAGCTAAGTGGGTTTGTATTCAAAATACATGCTAATCTAGACCCCAAGCATCGCGACCGTATCGCCTTTTTTAGGGTTTGCAGTGGAAAGTTTGAGCGTAACAAATATTTTCATCATGTAAGACTGAATAAAAAGTTGCGCTTCAGCAACCCCTACTCTTTCATGGCACGTGATAAAAGTGTGATTGAAGACGCCTATGCAGGAGACGTGGTGGGTTTGTTTGATACCGGCAACTTTAAAATCGGTGACACCCTAACGGAAGGAGAAGAGTTCTACTTCACCGGTATTCCTTCGTTCTCTCCGGAAATCTTTAAGGAAGTGGTGAATAAGGACCCGCTAAAAACTAAACAGCTGGAAAAAGGGTTGCTACAACTTACGGACGAGGGTGTGGCACAGTTATTTACCCAGTTTGGTGGTACTAAGAAAATCATTGGATGTGTAGGAGAACTACAATTTGAGGTGATTCAATACCGTTTGCTGCATGAATATGGAGCTTCTGTAGAGTTCAGAGCGCTCCCCTTCTATAAAGCCTGTTGGATTACAAGTAAAGATCCTAAAAAACTGGATGACTTTACTAAGTTTAAACAAGCCAATGTTGCAGAAGATAAAGATGGAGCGTTGGTGTATCTGGCACAAAGCGAATGGTTCTTGAATACCGAAATCACCAATAATCCGGACATTGAGTTTCACTTTTCAAGTGAAATACATAAAACCGGTCCTAACTTTTAGAAAATTTCAATAATAGGAAAATACAAAATCCTGAGTACAGACATTCTAAAGCTCATTATGGCCTGTACTCAGGATATTTTATTATTTAATTATTCCAATATATTAGGAAGGATTTTGCATGAGGTTAGCCCCTCTACACGAGACCCTAAAAAGCTACATTTCAGATGCTCAACTAATACTTGGCAACTACCCCTGTGTAATTATGAGGCGTTATCTTTTTTAGCTCCTCCTTAACAGCTGCAGGTATTTTCAGCGAACTAATGAATTTGTGTAGGGCCTTTTTAGTAATGCCGTCCTTACCTCTTGTCAGTTCCTTTAAAGCTTCGTAAGGATTGGGATACTGCTCCCTGCGCAAGATGGTTTGTATTGCCTCTGCCACTACCGCCCAGTTATTATTCAAGTCTTCGTTCAGTGCGGCTTCATTCAATACTAATTTGTTCAACCCGCGTTCAATGCTTTTCACAGCAATGATGGTATGTGCTATAGGCACCCCAATATTTCTCAAAACAGTACTATCTGTTAAGTCGCGTTGCAAACGACTGATAGGCAACTTGGCAGATAAATGTTCTAACAGCGAATTCGCTATACCCAAATTGCCCTCTGCATTTTCGAAATCGATAGGATTCACTTTATGAGGCATGGCGGATGAACCTACTTCACCGGCTTTGATTTTTTGTTTAAAGTACTCCATGCTGATGTAGGTCCACATGTCTCTACAAAAATCTATAAGAATATTATTAATGCGCTTAATAGCGTCGAAATGTGCCGCCAAATTATCGTAATGTTCAATCTGAGTGGTAAACTGCAATCTTTGCAGTCCCAGTATTTTTTCTACAAAATGATTTCCGAACTTAATCCAGTCGGTTTTGGGATAAGCTACATGGTGGGCATTGAAATTTCCAGTGGCACCTCCGAATTTTGCACACACGGGTATGTGAGACATTTGCAGAATCTGATTTTCCATTCTTTCTACAAAAACCATGATTTCTTTACCCAATCTGGTGGGGGAGGCCGGCTGACCATGAGTTTTAGCCAACATCGGCACATCGCGCCACTGCTTAGCCAGCTTATGTAGATGATTTTTTAGGTTAGCATAAGCCGGAAGCAATTCATATTCCATGCTGTTTTTCCAAAGCAGCGGAATGGCAGTATTATTGATGTCTTGTGAAGTAAGACCAAAATGCACCCACTCCTTGGCATCCTTGCAATCTGTTTTATCCAGTTCTTTTTTGAGGAAGTATTCAACAGCTTTTACGTCGTGATTAGTAACTTTTTCTATTTCTTTAATAGCTTCTGCATTTTCCACACTGAAGTTCTCCATCACATCCCGCAGATGCCTTTTGGCGGCAGGTGTAAGTTTCAGAAACTTCTTATCTGCCAGCAGAAAAAGATATTCTATTTCTACAATTACTCTGTATTTAATAAGGGCATACTCACTAAAATATTCCTTCAGATTCTCAATCTGCTTACTATAACGACCGTCAATCGGCGAAATGGCTGTTAATGACATCATACTTTACCGGTAATTATTTTAGGGGAACCGCATCAAAGCACCCTATACGTGCAGGATGCAATTCCTTCGAATGTACATAATATGTTCTTATGGCAAAAATAATAGGCCCCCTCTTTTTAAGGATGGAACTCCCTTTTTCTTATGAATGTTAATAGAACGTTAGCTTTTCCGCATCACTCCGTCTTAGCAGCAATTTGGCAGCCATATCCCAAAGCTATTAACAATAGTAACCTATCTTTGCCGCGCAAAAATAAGCATTCGCCGTGGAAGAAAAGATAAGAGTTGGTATTGTAAGTTATTTAAACTCCCGTCCCCTTATATATGGCTTACAACGCCTACCCATCAAAGATAAAATAACGCTGATAGAAGAATATCCAGCTTTGCTAGCCGACATGCTCCAAAAAGGGAACATAGATGTAGGTTTGGTGCCTGTGGCAATTATTCCGGAGTTGCCTCAGAGCTACATCTGCGGTAACTATTGCATTGGTTCGGTAGGAGATGTCGCTTCCGTAGCGCTGTTCAGCGAGGTGCCTGTGCAGCAGGTCGAAACTATCTATTTGGACTACCAAAGCCGCTCTTCGGTAAAATTGTTGCAATGGCTGGTACAACATTACTGGAAGATCAATCCGAAGTACGTAGAGGCCCAAAATGAAGATTATATTCAGCAAATAAGGGGTAATACAGCAGCCCTCATCATAGGCGACAGAGCGCTGAAATACCGAAGCCAGGCCCAATATATTTATGACTTGGCCGGAGAATGGAAAGCCGCAACCGGATTGCCTTTCGTTTTTGCGGCCTGGGTTAGCTCACGTCCTTTACCGGAAGCCTTTATTCAAGAGTTTGATGAAGCCAATAGTTACGGATTACTGCATATAGACGAGATTGCCCAAGCACATAATAACGGAGTATATGATTTAAAGAAATATTATTCTCAGGATTTGAGTTACGAACTGGACGCCGAAAAAAGAAAAGGTCTTGAGCTTTTTCTCAATACTATTTCTAAATAAATACGGGTTTTTCCTGATTCATCAGTACTTCTTTCCGGAAAGGCTTCTTTATTCCGCACAGCTTCCTAAATTTACAATCGGCTAATCAGCCCAATACATTCACCTAAAGTAATATGTATGAAGTGCCGCATCTGTTTACAGGAAGGAGATTTCAAACAATTGAAGCTACGAGAAATGATGTTCGGATTTAGAGATAACTTTGACTATTTCGAATGTGGCAATTGTGGTTGTATTCAAATAGCTAAGATTCCTGCTAATATTGAAAAATACTACCCCTCGAACTATTATTCCTACACTGCAGCTGATGTACCCGTAAAGCGCAGCTTCATAAGACGGATACATTTCGAATATCACAGTTTTGGTAAACATCGACTGCTGGGAGGTTTGCTGGCACTAAAATTCAAGGCTTCCAAATTTTACACATGGCTGAAGGAACTACAGCTATCGAACAAAAATGAAAGCATTTTGGATGTTGGATGTGGCAACGGCCAGCTGTTAAAACGTATTTACCGCTTGGGCTTTAATGATCTTACCGGCATCGATCCATTTATGGATAAGGATGTGATATACAATCCACAGTTGCGGTTGCTTAAGAAAGATATATTTGACATTCAAGGCCAGTTTGATGTGATTATGATGCATCACAGCCTAGAACATATGGACCATCAGAACGAAGTCATCGGCAAAGCCGCTTCCCTACTCAGCGAAAAAGGAAGACTCTTAATTAGGATTCCCATCGTAAGTAAACCTCTTATGGAAAAATACGGAATCAACGTGGTTTCGTTGGATCCTCCTCGCCACTTCTATATACACAGCCTAAAAAGCATTACGCATCTTATTCAGCAAAATAATCTTAGCATTTATAAAACTGTTTTTGACGCAGATCCGTTTTCCATATTAGGGAGCGAGCAATATTCAAGAGATATCAGTAATGTAAACGACGATAGGAGCTATATTCAAAATCCTCAAAACAGCATCTTCACCCAGGAAGACCTACAGCGTTTTCAACAAGAAATTGATCAATATAATCAGGCAGGAGAAAGCGATTCGGTGGCGTTGTATATTCGGAAAGCGCAGGTTTAATATTTACAACATCAGTTTTCCCATCTTACCTGATTTGTAATGTCGATAAGCCAGCCATATATACCGAAGCAATTTCGTTTTTTCTTTACCATACAGCAAATTGTTTTTAATCCTATTCAAAACTGTTTTGCGTCGTAAGGGAAAGGAAGCGGGCAGGTTATGCTTGTATTTCTCTGCAACATATAGTGAGTTGCGCACCATATAATAAATTCTAATAGGAGCATGCAATGTACGCACGCTCTTTTTAAAATTTTTTAAAGAACGATATGCTCCTGCTATACCTAAGGAATGATGTAAATAAACATTGCTTAATTTAACAGTTTTAAATCCTTTCGAATTTGCTCTAAAGCAATATTCCGAGTCTACTTCATCAATAAACAAAGCTTCATCGAAGCCTCCCAATTTCTTGAGCAAACCCAAATTCACCAAGCTCCCTGATGTAATCAGCATATCTGTTTCAAAGTACTCGCAATGGATTGCCTGTGGTCGCTGCTCATATTCTACGCCAAACATCGCTACTTTATCCTTCCCTTCATAAGCATCAAAACATTGCCGATAACGATTAATATTGTCTTCGTCAAAAAATGAATCCTGATCCATAGTTAGCAACCATGTTGCCCCCTCGGCTACTGCGTAACTAGCCGCCTGATTGAGACGAGCAGCAATACCCTTATTTTCTCCGTCAGCAATTATTATAACCTTATCTTCAGGAAAATCAAATGATATCTTTGCAGCAGGCTCACTATTATCAATTACCAGCAATTTTTCTATAAAAGGTAAATAGCTGGCAATGTTATCCTTTATTTGAAAATCGGGATGATACAGTATTACAACGCCAAAAATTTTTTCCATTGTGCTACAAAACAAATTAATTTGCCAATTTATAAAATCCATGCGAGAGCAATGAAAAATAAATAGATGATGATACCTTTTATTTCCATTTGCATACCCGCGTATCAACGACCTCAGTATTTACAGAGGTTATTAGACTCGATAGTAGAACAAACCTATCGGGACTATGAAGTAATTGTTACAGACGACAGTCCTGATGAAACCGTAAAGCATCTTTGTGAGCAATATAAAGACCGTATCCCACTGCACTACTATAAAAATCCCACTCCATTAGGCACTCCTGCCAATTGGAACGTTGCTATAAAGTTAGCAAAAGGAATGTGGATTAAGTTGATGCACGACGATGATTGGTTTGCCTCTCCCAATGCTTTACAGCAGTTTGCTGAAGCTGCCCAAAACAATGATGGAGCCTTTATTTTTTCTGCTTATTGCAATGTATATGAAGACACAGGCAGACAGAGCATTTGTTTTGCTGATAAAATAAGGCTCAATCAACTGAGAAAAAAGCCCGAATCCATCGTATCGAAAAATATTATTGGTCATCCGAGTACGACCCTACATCCCAATCACAGACATTTTTACGATGAACGCCTCAAATGGATGGTGGATATCGAATTTTACATCAGAGAACTACGTCACTCGCGTTTTCATTACATCAATCAGGTATTGGTAAACATAGGCATGAGCGACTCGCAAGTGACGGCCCAGGTAAAGATGCATCCCGAAGTGGAAGTGCCAGAACATTTGTACTTTCTTGAAAAAATGGGCGTTGAGCACTTGAAGAACGTTTTTGTATACGATTATTACTGGCGCTTTATCCGTAATTTTCGCATTACTACCAATGATTTTCTTACGAAATACGCACCCCATAATACACCTCACCCGATACTGACAAAGATGATAAACTTTCAACGCAAAATTCCTTATTCACTGCTCAAATTCGGACCCATATCCAAATTTTTAATGTTATTACATTATATTTTTAATAAGAACCACATAAAGCAACAATAATGACAATAGCCGTTAACTGCTGGACACTGCGTAACAAGAACATTGATGGCATAGGCAATGTCATTATTGAAAGCATGCGACCGATGATTCAACAGCATCCAGAAACGCATTTCATGATGCTGTGTGATAAAAACTTTACGGAGGACTATTTTAGCTTCCCTAACGTATCCATTCATCGTATTTTCCCTCCTTATCGACATCCGTTACTGTATATCCTCCATATGGAATGGACACTTACTCGTTTTTTAAATAAACATCAGCCGAATGTTTTTGTGGGAATGGATGGCATGATTAGTTTAAGTTATTCTGGTAAACAAATCGCCCTTATTCACGATCTAAACTTTGAGCATTACCCTGAAACGCTCCCTCTACGCAATCGGTTATACTACCGCTATTTCTTTAAAAAATTTGCTCATAAAGCTGATAAAATAGTGGCAGTATCAAAGTACACAAAGAATGATATTATTACCACCTATAATGTAGATCGAACCAAAATCGATGTTATCACGTTAGGTGCGAAAAAAATTTTCCAACCTCTATCTACAGATAGGATTACATCCACCCGACAACAATATGCTAAAGGGCAACCTTACTTCTTCTTTGTAGGCTCGATGCATGCACGCAAAAACATTCTGCGACTCATGCAAGCATTTGATTTATTCAAACAAGCCACCGGAAGTCCATTGCAACTGATGCTGGCAGGCAATATTCTGTGGGAAGCCGATGAAATAAAACAGGTATATCAACAACTTATTTTTAAAGAGGATATTATATTTCCGGGCAGGGTAAACGACGATGAACTAGCTGCATTGTTAGGAAGCGCATATGCCTTAGCATTTGTGCCTTTGTTTGAGGGTTTTGGCCTACCCATTGTAGAGGCATTTCGAGCGGGTATTCCCGTTATATGTAGCAATACCTCCTCTATGCCCGAAGTGGCTGGAGATGCGGCTCTACTTGTAGACCCACTGGATGTACACTCCATAAAAAAGGCGATGATACAGCTTGCTACTGACAACACATTATACCAAAATCTACAGCAAAAAGGTTTGGAGCGAAGTGTCCTATTCGAATGGGAAAAAACTAGTCAAGATTTGTGGTATAGTATCACACAAATATAAACGTGCTATAACCGCTTTAGAATATCAGCAGCTTTATGCACTACGGCTCCCCAATAAAAATGTTCAAAAAAAAGAGAAGGAATATTTTCACTTTTACTTTGCAACTTATTGATTATCGCATCAACAAACTGCTCATAATTCCCATCAGCAACTACTGATAAATGATTGCCTGTTACGGCAACAGGTACACCCCAAGCTCCGGTTTCAAACGAAACACAAGGAGTATTAGCTGCCAAAGCCTCTACCAGCTTGGTTTTAATACCTCCCCCTTCGGTTATTGGGTTGATGAATACATCTGCTGCTTTAAAATACTTATGAATATCTTCTACAAATCCTTTGTAAAGGATATGCTGCTTGGCATATGTACGCAACTCATCATATTCGGCAGGCAATCCCGAGCCACAAATAATAATCTTATAAGGATCCTGAATTTTATGTTGCAATAAAGGGTTAATACGATGGAGTATAGCCTCCAATCCCGTTCTATTAGGACCGTAGCTCAGCGAGCCATTAAATAAAATCAATCGAGTGTGAGGTGGTAGTCCTAGCTCCTCACATACTGTCTGATGCATCTGAGCTTTTTCTTCTAAAGAGGGAGCCATGTTATTCTCTATTCCGTAAGTAATGACCGCTGTTTTAGATGGATTTACTCCATAATGAGCTATGGCATATTGCCGATCCTCTTCTGTAATAAAAAAACTATAATCGGCATAACCATGAGCAAACTTTTCATACTTATGTAAAATACGCCACCACCATTTACCTATGGTTTTAAAACGGATAGCTTCGATATTGTGTGAGCGTATGATCCACTTTATACCAGCAAACCGCTGCAATAAGTAACCCAACCATGCGTAATAGGGATGTTCCATTACAACAGCATTCACTCCATGTCGCCTACAATATTTTTTCACTTTAAAATACAATGCCGGATTTACATAGCGCCATTTATTGTGTGTAGAAGTCAATATTGGAGCAATCGGCATAAAACTGTCGCGCTCCGCATTTTCCTTCACGGAGATGACATGCAGTTCGGCGTGTTTGGAAAAGTATTTCCAGAAATAAAAGATCGCCTTTTCCCCACCCTTTACCGGTGGCAAAATTTTGTAGGGAATTATTGAAGCAATTTTTATCAATGCCAACGACGGACTTAAAGTGATCCAATAAATTAATTGCGATGATTATTCGCCAATGGTTACATCGGCCTTAGGATGCTTTTTATCGGTTTTCCATTGCAAGAAGCACCCACCCAGCACAATGATGATCAACAGCCAAGAACTTAGATAGGAAATATTATCCCCCTTCTTGAATGAAGTCGGCTCAAATACCAGCTTAATTTGATGTTTCCCTTGAGGTACTACCAATCCTCTTAAAACATAATTCGTACGTATAATATCAGCTGGCTTTCCATTTATATAAGCATTCCAACCGGCAGGATAATATACTTCGCTCAATACAATCAATCCTCCAGTTGCAGATTCGGCTTCGTATTCTATTTCATCATTAGTGTATTTTACAAGCTTCACTGTAGCTGTACTATCCGCTGATATTTGTAATCCTGCAGGAATATTCTTTTGCTGCACCACTGCGGTATCTTTCAGATTGGTGATGCCAATAGCCTGTAACTCTTCCACATCGTCGGAAACCGTTTTTATTGCTTTGACAAACCATGCTGCTCCATAAGCGTTTGAATTGGGAATTAATACTTCTTGTCCCTGCTGATCGCGACTAATGATATAGCGGACATCCAGAGCGTTTAAAAGCTGTTCATTAGGTGTTCCGGAGAAATATCTTTCTATCACATCTTGATATAATCTGAGCTTAGCCGGATGATAGCCTAGTGCAGAACGATGGAAATACGAAACTCTGTTACTATTCATTCCTGCTACATCATATACTCGGTAATGAGGATCTTTATCTTTTAAGATTTCCTGATCGATGGCAGTGGGCGTTACTTGAACCTGTACATCATCTTTATATACGTAATGATCATCGCTGAAATATTGCTTGTCAATTACCCACAAATCCAAAAGTGTTACTACAGCCAGTAAGGCCACCCCCACAACCGGACGCAACCAATTTTTCATACAAGCGAATATTACACCCAATACAATGGCCATAAACACCACGCTTCTTAATACCTGACCACCAAACATACTTTGTCTATCGGCCTTTAAGCCCGCCACAATAGCTCTATTGAGCCGGTCCCCACCGTTGGGATCAAGTTGCATTTGCATAATCTGCTGGTCAAAGCCCGAACCATAGCTTTGTCCGATATACAACAGTAACAATACTGCCGTAATACCACCCAAAGTATATAATATATTTTTAAACTGTAATGTTAATTGCTGTCGGGCATCTTTAGCGAAAAACAGGGTATGTACGGCCAACACGGCCATCAATGGGAGGGTAAGCTGGCAAATGACGAGTGCCATAGATGGCGCCCGAAATTTGTTATACAAAGGCAGATGATCCAGTAAAAATTGATTAAAGCCCAAAAAATATTTACCCCAGCTCATCAGTACAGACAAAATTGTTACTGCTAGAATGGTCCATTTTACAGGACCTCTTACCACCACAAACCCAATAATCGCCAGAATAAAAATAATCGCGCCAATATAAGCAGGTCCCCCCGAATAATCAGGAGGCACCATTCCTCCCCAGTAGGCAGGTAATTGCGATGCAAACTGCGCAGCCTGCATTTCAGGTACCCCAGTCTCTACCAATTTTTCTACAACTTTAGAATCTTCTTTCAATGGAGTACCGCTACTACCGCCCACGGCTTTGGGCATAAGCATAATAATAGGCTCTACTTTGCTCATGCTGTACTGCATAGCATAGTCTGTATCCAGACCTTGAGTAGAGGTAGCTTTTACTTCATTGCCCTGTATTTCCACACTCTTACCGCCGCGCATAGTATATCTTGCATACTCTGTAGTGGTTAAATAAGCCAGGGAGTAACATCCCAATGCTACAAGAGCTGCCACCGCACTAAGCGCCACAGAAATTGCAAAATGTTTAAAGTCTTTATTTTTTATCCAAATAATAATGTAACCAATGGTTACGGCTCCTGCAATCAAGAAAAAGTAATAGGCAATTTGCGGGTGATTAGCCATGAGCTCAAAAACAGCACCGAGCGTAGCTACAGCCAAACCAATCCAGTACCTTTTATTGAAGATTAGTAGCAATCCTCCTAATAGCAAAGGCATGTAAGCGATAGCCATCATCTTGGTTTCGTGGCCGGCACTTACAATAAGTGGATTATAAGTAGAGTAGGCAAAAGCTAGCGCTCCGAATATACCTACCATCGGATTAAATCGCAGAATAACACATAAAATATAAAAACACACGCAGGCGATAAAAAAGAAATTCATCGGTTTGGGAAGCCATAACCCAATTACTTTATTCAAGTCCACAGGAATAGCACTCCGCCCCTCCATGGCTATCTGATAATTGGGCATACCACTGAACACATTTGTATTCCATAACGGGAGCTTGCCTGTTTTTTCTTTCACTTCATAGGCATTTTGTGCCGACCCCCGCCAACCGATTACTCCCGTATCGTGCTGATCAAGGGTTTTCCCATCCATTACGGGCTTGCAGAATAATGCGGATACTATTAAAAAGACAAGAATCGCTACTACGTGAGGTAAAGCATTTTTAAGCCAACTATTATTCATTATAATAATTTTATTATAAACGAAACCAGAACCTGCAAAAGCGCAAATTAAAAATAAAACTATTCTATCTCTCTTAATTTTATACTAAACAAAGTAATGTTATTTTGTACGAAATTCGCCTATGCATTGGCTATTATTTTTGTCTAGAGTAGCGTTTCTTAGCGGAATCGTAATGTTGATAGCCCTCTGCCTTAGCAGCAGTTCATGGTATGATAATCATACATCATTGGAGGTACTGACATTGGCGGGTTATGGACTTGCCGCAATTGCGTTACCCCTTATCAGTGTACTTTATCTCATCATAACACTACGGGATCGCAAACGCATGATTATCGTACCCCGATGGTTAATGCTTTGCAATATTCTTTTTTTCATCATATTTCTAATATTCACCTTCTACATCAATGATCCATACTATCATTAAAGACAAAGCCACGCGGCTATATATTCTGTTAGGCGGATTTTTTATTGCCAATGCCATTGTTGCCGAAGTCATCGGAGTGAAGATCTTTTCTCTTGAAAAAACACTGGGGATTACGCCTTTTGATATCAACATTCTGGGCACCAGTTTTTCTTTCAATCTTACAACAGGTGTATTACTCTGGCCTGTAGTGTTTATCATGACCGATATTATTAACGAGTACTACGGCATGCGGGGAGTACGGTTTCTATCGGTATTGGCAGCTGCTCTTATTGCTTACACATTTATTATGTTTCAAGGAGCAATAAGCCTGAAGCCGGCCGACTTCTGGACTGTCAACTACATGAATCAGCATATTAATGATGCCAACGATGCCTACCGTGTTATTCTGGGGCAAGGTTCCTGGATTATTATCGGTTCGCTTACGGCATTCTTGGTAGGTCAGATTCTAGACGTCTTTATTTTTCACAGCATAAAGAAAGCTACAGGAGAAAAAGCTATATGGCTGAGAGCTACTGGTAGCACGCTGGTTTCGCAGCTGATAGACAGCTTTGTGGTACTGTTTATTGCATTCTACGTAGGTCCGCGTGTTAATACGGATCAAGGAGAACCCTGGAGCTTAAGATTGGTGCTGGCTATTTGCGTGGGCAATTACATTTATAAATTCATCGTGGCAATAGTTATGACGCCGGTTATTTATCTGGCACATGGACTGATCGATAAATATTTGGGGACCGAACTTGCCGCTAAAATGAGAAAAGATGCTATGCTGAAGGATAACTCCTAAAAATTACCTACGACGACGCATATCGGTATTTTTATCATATACAGGAAGCGGAGGGTCGGGTTGTTGCTTGATCCAGATAGTTACCTGTTTGGTTTGCAAGGTATCGGACCGAAGTGTAGCAGTAACCGTCACTTTTTTTACAGCAGGCGATTCGGGCAAGATCAAATTATTACCCTCGAAAGTACCATAGTCTGATTTAAAGAGGATATCGCGAGAAGTAAGCGGACGCCAACTACCGTCAGTCATTTTAGCATCCACATTGATATAATTATGCGTTCCTTTTTTTAGGCTGTCGGTGTATAAGTGAAAATGAATACTCTCTATCTTCTGCCCTTGAACAGCTAATGAAAACAAACACAATAGTACTCCAAAAATGTATCGCATCTTATATATTATCCTCCCTTTATTTGACGATAATTAGGGTTCAAAGGTTGTGAGCACATAGGAAACGTGCAGAACAAGCTATGCCTCCTCCATCTTAGGATCCCGACACGTTTAATTGTCTTTTATAAAGCTGAATGGTATTCTCAAATCCATAATACAATGCATCACAGATTAATGCATGTCCTATGCTCACCTCATCCAACCAAGGTATTTGCTGTGCCAGATAACGAAGATTCGTAAGATCCAAATCATGGCCGGCGTTCAGTCCCAACCCTAATGCTTTAGCCTTTTTCGCCGCTTCGAGATAAGGAGCAATAGCTTTCTCGCGATTGGCAGCATAATGCCGGGCATAACCTTCTGTATACAATTCAATCCTATCGGTACCGGTTTCCGCAGCTCCTTCCACCATTCTAATGTCTGGATCTACAAAAATAGAAACCCTAATGCCCGCATCTTTAAAAATACGAATGGTATCCCTAAGATATTGTTTATGTGTAATGGTATCCCAACCATGATCGGAAGTGAGCTGATTTAACGCATCCGGTACTAGAGTAACCTGGTGAGGCTTCACCTCCAAGACTAGATCAATAAACTTCTGCTCCCGACAGTTGCCTTCGATATTAAATTCAGTAGTTAGCACTTTTTTCAGCTCCCGTACATCGGCATAACGAATATGGCGCTCATCAGGCCGAGGATGCACCGTAATCCCATCCGCTCCAAAGCGTTCAGCATCAATAGCCATTTTAACTACGTTGGGATTGTTTCCGCCGCGGGAATTTCTGAGCGTAGCGATTTTGTTTATATTTACCGAGAGTTTGGTCATTTTACTTAATATTTTTGCTGTTATTCGTATCCCAAAGCATTGTAAAAAAGATGCGTGCTTTTATAAATAACAACTATGATTAAAAAACTGTTCTTCTTATTATTGATCAGCACCGTAATGATTAAAGCTGACGCACAACAAACACCTCCTTCCGCTCAGACGGTTTTATCAGAAACATTTAGCAAAGCTAAAGCAGAAAAAAAGAATGTATTCATAATTTTTCATGCATCTTGGTGCGGATGGTGCCGAAAAATGGATGCTTCCATGAATGATACCACCTGCAGAAAGTTTTTTCAGGATAATTATGTAATAGAACATCTGACCGTATTCGAATCACAAGACAAAAAACATCTTGAAAATCCCGGTGCAGAAGCGCTTATGCTAAAACACTCTGGTGGTAAAACAGGTATTCCCTTCTGGATTATTTATGATCCCGCCGGAAATGTACTGGCCACAGCGTTGACACCCGAGGGGAACAACACTGGCTGTCCTGCATCTGAGTCGGAAGTCAGCTACTTTATTTCGGCACTTAAAAAAAGTGCTCCCTTGGACGAAGCCATGGAAAAAGCGATCTATGAACGTTTCAGAAGAAATGAAATAAGGCGCAGAGCGCAATAATTTCTCTTCTCTTGACAAAAAGCTGTGAAAACTGTCCTCCCGAATAAGGCTGATTCTTATTGGTAGTTAATTGTGATGAATAGTTTATGATGAGCACAACGGCTCTTTATGTAATGTATTAACCGCCTCATACTTCGAAATATTACATGGCGGCCTTTAAAACACCATAGGTCCGCGGAGTATGTTTCGATAAGACTTGTTTTAATCAGGAGATATCAGCTTTGTACGTCTCAGGTTGAGATGGCTCCTGCAGCTCCCCTGCTTTTCTATAAAACTTCTTTTGAAAAACAAGTAAGGTGATGACACCGGTAGAGATCGCCACATCAGCCACATTAAATATAGGACTAAAAAATTCGAAGTGTTTGCCCCCTAGCCATGGAATCCATTCAGGATAGGTAGTACTAATAATGGGGAAATACAACATATCCACTACACTTCCACGCAGGAAGGATGAATATCCCTTACTACCCAGCGTGGCCACCCCAGAATAATACTGATCTACGTAATCCCCAATTACAGGATCGTAATGATACCCTTTATCAAATATCATCCCGTAAAACATGCTGTCGATAAGGTTTCCCAGTGCACCAGCATAAATCAACGATACACAGATCATGAAACCTCTTGAATATTTCTCTCGGGCAAACTTAACCAGTAGCCAACTACCGAAAATTACGGCAGCCAATCTAAATAGCGTTAAAGCAATTTTTCCGCCATCATGACCAAACTTCCATCCCCAAGCCATACCGCTATTTTCGATAAAATGAATGCGGGCCCAGCTCCAGCCAAAAATGCGAGTAACTTCGCCTATGGGGAAGTGGGTTTTAATGTAGATCTTAGATGCCTGATCCACAATTAGCACCAATATAATTATGAGTATACACGTACTTAACTTTCCTACCTTCATAGTCTCGCAAAGATGCCCTTAATTTTTATATTTTTCGGTTAAAATTTACGGTTTATTCGCTCCAATATACACGTTTTACCCGTTGCGAAATGCCCGTCATGATTTCATAAGGAATTGTATCCATTCTTTCTGCAAGCTCTTCAAGGGGAAGTCCATTACCGAACACAATCACATCATCCCCCTCCTTCACACCTTTGATGTGAGTAATATCAATCATGACCATATCCATACAAACGGTACCTACTACGGGAGCCTTTTTATTCTTAACCAGCATATATCCTACCCCATTACCCAAACGCCGATAATAACCATCGGCATAACCGATACGTACCGTAGCGATCACTGTATCTTTCTTAATTACACCACGTCGGTTATAACTCACCGTATCGCCTTTTTTCAGCTGTTTAACCTGAGCAATGGTAGAACGCAGTGTCAACGCAGGCTGTAATTTTTTACGGATTCTTTTATCGCCGATACCGTATAGGCCTATACCTAACCGCACCATATCCAATTGCAATTTCGGGAAACGGGCAATGGCCGATGAGTTGGCAATATGGCGTAGAAACGAGTAACCCACCCACTCCTTTATGGTCTCTGATGCAGTCATCAGCTTTTCATACTGCTGCAGCGTAAAAGCATCTTCCACTTTATCCTCGCTCGCTGCCAGATGAGAAAATACAGACTGAATATGCAAATAAGGATTATTTTTCAAACGTTGTGCCAGTAGGGGAACATCGGCCGTATCAAAACCTAAACGGTTCATGCCGGTTTCCACCTCAATATGTATCGGATAATTTTTTACACCAATTTTTTGTACATGCCTCTCGAACGCTTCCAGCATGGTAAAAGAAAAAATATCGGGCTCCAGATTATATTCGGTAATAGAGTCGAAAGCACTTTCTTCTGGGTTGAGCACCATTATCGGTAAGGTGATGCCGGCCTTACGTAGTTCAACACCTTCATCAGCATAAGCTACACCCAGATAATCGGCTTTATGGTATTGCAGTAGACTTGCTATTTCCGTACCACCACTTCCATACGCAAATGCTTTTACCATTACCATCATCTTAGTGGTGGGCTTCAATATTTCTTGATATATTCTGAAATTATGAGCAATTGCATTTAGATTTATCTCTAAAATAGTTTGATGCAATTTCTGCTCCAGTTGGGCTACAATCTCTTCAAATTCGAAGATACGCGCTCCTTTTACCAATATAGCCTCATCCTTGAAATGAAGCGTATGTATATGACGAAGAAACTCCTTCGTAGATGCGTATGTGGAAAAATCAGTTAGTGACGACTTCTTTTCACCGATAAGCCTGGGCAACCAAGTCTGCATTTGTGGACCAATGCCAATCAATCTTTTTATCTTATGCTTTTCTATCTGACTTAAAATGGTACAATAAACCTCTTCCACATTTTTGCCGGTCTGCAGAAAATCGGATAGAATAGCAGTTTTATTAAATCCCCGCGATTGTTGTTGCAAAAAGTCGAGTGCTATAGAAAGAGAATCTGTATCGGCGCTATAACTATCGTTAATGATAATACAGTTGTTGATCCCCTTTTTAAACTCTAAACGCATATTTACCGGCTGTAAATGGCGCATGCCGGACTGAATATCCGCAATATCGATTTTCAAGCACAACAACACGGCACAGGCAGTAAGGGCATTTTCGATAGAAGCATTATCAGTAAAAGGAATGGTTATTTCGAAACGCTGCTTTTCGTATCGCAACCGTATGGTGGTATCAGACTTATCATTTTTTATACTTGCAATACGCAATTGACTATCGCGATGTTTTCCCCAGAAAAACGCAGGCAGTTGTTTTTTGACTATCGTATCTCTTATCAAACGATCGTCTGCATTAGCAATTATAATTTTTGCTGTCTTAAATAACTCCAGCTTTTCTTCCAATTTTTCTGCATTGCTTTCAAATCCTTCACTATGCGCTGCACCGATATTGGTAAGGACCCCTATTGTAGGCCTGATAATGCGATAAAGTCGTTCCATCTCGCCACGGCAACTGATACCAGCCTCAAAGATTGCCAAATTGTTATGTGGTTCCATCTGCCACACACTTAGCGGAACGCCTATCTGAGAGTTATAACTTTTAGGACTTCTTACAATATTATAATGATGTTGTAATAATTGATACAGCCATTCCTTTACAATGGTCTTACCATTGCTTCCTGTTACGCCGATTACCTCCCATTGAAACTGCTGCCGATGATAGGCCGCGATAGTTTGCAAGGCCTCCAGTACATTCGATACTTTTAAAAATACAGCCTTAGGAAAGTTTTTTTTAGAGAACGGCTCCGATACCACAAAGTACCGCACCCCCTTTTTATATAATTCGGGTATAAATGCATGTCCATCGCGTCGCGGACCACTTAAGGCAAAAAACAATGATGAATCGGGATGTACGAGCTTACGACTATCGGTAAGCAATGTATCAATCATCACATCCGGTATATCGTGTAGGGATAATTTTAAAAGCTTAGCTATTTGGGGTAATGCGTACATGCTTACTTAATTACTATCTCCGGTATTTTCAGGCACCTGCTTACGTTTATCATAAATGGAATAAACCATACTGCCTGTAATACACACCACAATCACCACCAGCGAAATCAGCACCTGCTCAAATTTAGTAAACCATTGAGAAATCCAGTGTTCCCCTAACATTTTCAGGCCTATAAAGACCAGCACTATAGCAATTCCCTGCTGTAGATAATCAAATCGTGTAGCAGCTCCTTTCAACAAAAAGAACAAGGCTCTTAATCCCAATACAGCAAAAATATTGGAGGTATATACTACCATTTTATGCGTAGAAATTCCCATTACAGCCGGAATAGAATCCACTGCAAAAACCAGGTCTATTATGGCAAGCATCATTACCACTACAAAAAGTAAGGTGTATTTCTTTTTACCATTCTCACGGATGATATATCGGCCTCCTCCATCATGAGGAACTAGAGGTAATGCTTTTTTCATCCATTTGTATGCAGAATGATTGTGTGGGTCCATTTCCTCCTCCTCATCCGTGATGAACATTTTAATACCTGTATAGAGTAGGAATGCCCCAAACAAATACAATATCCAATGAAAGCGACTCACCAACTCCACGCCAAGCGTTATAAAAATAATTCTGAAAATAATGGCCATCAGCACACCAAATAACAGCACCCGTCCATAATAGATCTCTTTTACCTTAAAAGAATTAAAAATGAGAATAAAGACAAAAATATTATCAATACTGAGGCTTTTCTCCATTAGATAGGCACTCAGATACTCCAAGGCAACCGTCTGATCTTCCTCATAAAGCAGAAAAACACAAAACCCCAAACCCAGTACCAACCAGAAGACAGATTGCCACAATGCTGTTCTAATAGTAATGACGGTGTTTTTTTTGCTGAATAGCCCCAGATCAAATATTAAGGCAATAATGATGACAATGAAAAAAACTAGATAAGAGATCTGATCGGGTGTCATGTATATGCAGGAAGAATAATTTGAAGATTTTATTTATACAGAAAAACTCTCTCCGCAAGCGCAGGTGCGTGTTGCATTGGGATTATGAAAATGGAAACCCTTTCCATTCAGCCCTTCAGAAAAATCCAAGGTTGTACCCAAGAGATACAACAAGCTTTTCATATCGGTAACAATTTTAATACCGTTGTCTTCAAATACGAGATCCTTGGGTTTTTCTTCGCTGTCAAAATCAAGCTTATAGCTTAGCCCGGAACAGCCCCCGCTCACTACACTGACGCGCAAAAAACGACTTTTATCCTTGTTGTCATCTTCAGCAAGAATTTGCATAATGCGCGCCCTGGCGGCATCACTCACTTTGATACTATCTGAAGGCCATGTATTGTTCATAACTCAAACTTAAAACACATCTATGCGTCACGCTCCAGGTTTCCAGCAACGAAACACTGATAAATTTAGTAGCCTACAAAGTTACCATAAATATCAATAAAACAGCTAAGCGGAATTGTTAATGAACGACAGTCCTCATCATCAATATATATTTAACAATGACTTATAAGTATTTACGACACAACATCCTATATTCACGGCATTATATGCTGGCAGATATATGGAATTGCTTTATATTTAACCTATTCATATACTATCCGTAAAATATTCAATTAAGACCATGAAACTACTTTTACCCATTTTCAGCCTGCTTTTGCTCTGCTGTACATCGTGCGGACTGAATGAGCAACAACAATTGCTGAAACAAAAAGAAGCCGAAATGCACCAAAAACAACAGGAGCTTTTGCTTTGGGAACAAAGGTTGCTGGAAAAAGAAAAGCTTCTGGACGAACGTGAATATAAACTGGATAGCACTAAAAAAGAACTGGATTCCGTAGCCATCCACCGGCCTTCCATCGAAGGTAGGTGGCAGGTAAAAATGCAGTGTGTAGAAACATCCTGCGACGGATCGGCCATCGGTGATGTAAAAATCGAGCAATGGGAATTTGAACGCAGCGATAATGATAACATTATTATAGTAAAAGCCTACACTGGCAAAAATCTTACCCGAATCTATAGCGGGTCTTATACCTATAGTGGCCTAAAATTGGTGGATAACGCCTCTGCAGGCGGCTCTACTGCAATTGAAGCAACACTCCGCATTCTTAAAGAAGGGAAAATGGACGGGTTGCGTGAAATTATAGCGCCAAACTGTAAAACGACTTACTCGCTATCGTTGGACCGCATTAAGACGAACGAATAACTTAATGAAGCATTCCGAACTTAAAAAAATTATATGGTAGCATTACTATCATCGCTGGATCTATCCTTACCACTGACAAACCCGGTTATCATTTTTGCCCTGGTGTTGTTTATTATCCTATTTGCACCCATTTTATTCAGCAAGATAAAAGTTCCCCATATTATTGGGCTCATTATAGCCGGTGTATTGGTGGGCCCTCACGGTCTCAATCTGCTAAGGCGTGATACCAGCATTGTATTGTTCGGAACAGTAGGGTTGCTATACATTATGTTTCTGGCGGGTTTGGAAATTGATTTGGCCGAATTCAAAAAAAATAAAAAAAAGATTCTTGTATTCGGATTAATCACCTTCCTATTGCCATTTATATTCGGCACCTTGGCATCTTATTATATATTGGGTTATAGTTTGCTATCGTCCATGCTGCTAGCCAGTATGTTTTCTTCGCACACGCTGGTGGCTTACCCTATAGCCAGTAAATATGGAGTAATCCGTAACCGCGCCGTAGCCATGGCGGTGGGAGGCACTATGGTTACAGATACCGGTGCCTTATTGATACTGGCGGCTATAACAGGAATGGCTAAGGAACAAGTATCTTCTGCATTCTGGGTACAGTTGGGGCTTTCGGCGGTGATATTTGTATGTATTGTGTTGTTTCTGTTTCCTATTATTATACGTTGGTTCTTTAAAGAATTTGAAGACAGTGTATCGCAATACATTTTTGTGTTGGGGATGGTATTTCTGGCTTCGTTTCTGGCAGAAGCGGCAGGTATTGAAGCCATCATTGGAGCGTTCTTTTCGGGGCTGGTATTGAACCGCTTTGTTCCCCATACTTCGGCCTTAATGAATCGTATCAATTTCGTAGGTAATGCCATTTTCATCCCATTCTTTTTGATCAGTGTGGGTATGCTAGTGGATGTAAAGGTGTTGGTAAAAGGCTGGGGAGCACTGAAAGTTGCCACTGTTATCATTTTTACGGCGGTCATCACCAAGCAGCTTGCTGCTTGGATTACACAAAAAATATTTAAGCTAACCCCATCGGAAGGGAAAATGCTTTTTGGACTGAGTACCTCGCATGCGGCAGCCACCCTAGCCATTATCTTGGTGGGTTATAATATCATCATCGGGGAAACCATGACGGGAGAACCGATAAGATTATTGAATGAAGATATACTGAATGCTACCATCTTGCTGATCTTGGTGAGTTGTGGTATTGGTTCATTTGTCACTGAAAAAGCGGCCAAAGATCTAGCCTTGCAAGAAGAAGCCGGCAATACAGAAACTACTAGCGATACCGGCGAAAAAATATTGGTATCGATGGCTTATCCGGAAATCATTAATGCTTTGGTTGACTTTGGCATCTTACTTAAAACCCAAAAAAGTCAAGCTCAGTTATACGGTCTTCATATAGTAGACGAAGAAGGAGAAACTAAGAACACTGCGGGGAAAGGCAAAAAAATGTTGGATCAAGCTGTGTCTTATGCCATTGCTTCCGACACGAAAATGACACCCCTCATACGTTACGACTCTAGCATCAGCAACGGAATTGTATACACGATCAAAGAACAAAGCATTACCGATATAATCATTGGCCTGCACAAAGGAGCTGATGAAAAAGTGTTCTTCGGAGACATCACCGAAAATATTCTGAAACGTGTATATGAAACGATATACATCTACAAACCTGCGCAGCCGATTAATACATTAAAGAGAATGGTAGTGGTCATACCTCCAAATGCCGAAACAGAGCCGGGATTTGTTCATTGGGTGCACAAACTTTATGAAATGGCCAAAGAAGCCGGCATGAAAATAAATTTTTACGGCACAGACGCAACCCTTTCTGCCATTGAAAACCTGATACGCCATAATAACGGTTCTTTGCAACCGGGTTATAATAAGTTTGATCAGTGGGACGATTTTCTAATATTTACCCGAGAGCTTACTGCAAATGATTTGTTTATTATCATTTCATCGCGTCGGGGCTATAGCTCCTATGTTCCACAACTCAATAAACTTCCGTATTATCTGTCCAATTATTTCAGCAAACACAGTTACCTGATTCTTTATCCCAAACAACTGGATACAGGCATTAATATGGAAGATATTCAACAAGCGGATGGCAAACTTATCGAAACCCTTAGCGAACAACTGGATGTCATCAATAAAGCCGGTAAGTTTATCCGTAGAAAACTGTGGAAGAAAAAATAAACTAGTATTTATACATACCGTATGCATTCGCCTTCCCATGGTCGGCTAAGGCTGTGCTATAATGCATTTTCTTACCACTCAACAGTATAATAATACAAACAGAAGTGTAAGCATGTATATAACTACCCCATAACAATGAATTCTTCATAGTTCGAGCTATTCACACGCCAAACTGCTGCAGATGATGATCCAGATGCTTGGAGTATAAATTATTCCATTCCTGCACCGTTAGCGGCCCAAAGGATGGCGATTCACGGCCATCAAAAAAAGCGGGCCCTAATTCCAGCGTTCTCTTTAAATTCTCGATAAGACGTTGTTTTTCTTTTTGAAAATCTCTTCTATCTGCGATTATAAAGGAAGGAGCAGTACGTGTATTACGAGGATAAGGCTTTTCTCCTACCACCAGTTTTTTCACAAAGGTCTTAAGCAGCCACCGCGTGAGACCTTTTCGCCTAGGATGTTTCTCGGGCTCGTATACCATTTCATAGGCTACATTCAGATGGGCAAGCATTTGATCCACGCTCATCTTTCCCCATAACGGTTTCGATTCGGGAGTGAGTTTTTCAATACGATCAATAAATTGCTGTACTCCCTCCTCAGAAAAAATATTAATCATATGGAAGATTTTTTGCGAATGTACACCATCAATAGATGCCAAAGAATAACAAACCGATTCTGCCCCTAAAAAATCCCCTTCGAATTCCTATGCTTTTAAAAATGAAACTTCTTATCTTGCTGACAGAAAAAACATCAAAGTATATAAAATGAAAAAGATTCTTTTCCTCATTGCGATAGCTTTATTTACGTTGACTACCGTACAGGCTCAGCGTACCATTGCGCTTTTCAACGGATATAACCTAAACGGATGGACCGTTCACGGCACCGAAAAATGGTATGTTGAAAAGGGGCAACTGGTGTGTGAAAGCGGCCCTGACAAGCAATACGGATATTTATCTACCGACACTTCCTTTAAAAACTTTGAACTCACCCTAAAATTTAAACAGGAAGCCAACGGCAATAGTGGTGTATTTTTTCGCTCTTCCATAGAAGGCGTGAAGATCAGCGGCTGGCAGGTGGAAGTAGCCCCTTTGAACCAACATACAGGTGGTATTTATGAATCTTACGGACGCGGCTGGCTGGCAAAACCTAAACCCGAAGATGAAAAATGGCTCAAACCCGGGAAATGGAATACCCTGAAGATTCGGGTGGTGGATGATAGAGTCACTACTTGGTTGAACGGGCATCAAATGGTAGATCTTACCGATTCTAAAATCGGTGCCGGCCGAGGATTTATCGCTTTGCAAATCCATGATGGCGGTGGCATTAAAGTGCGCTGGAAAGATATTTTCCTTACCGAACTGTAATCTTTTTCTAAAAGTCAGATAATAGTCAAATACGCAGCCGATTTCTACAAATCGGCTTTTATTTTGCGCTTTTGTGTACAAATGCAATGTACATTTGCGCCATGAGCGATAAAAAAGTTAGAGTACGTTTTGCCCCCTCTCCAACAGGGGGATTGCATCTTGGTGGCGTTAGAACAGTTTTGTTCAACTATCTTTTTGCCAAAAAGCATAAAGGCGACTTCATATTACGTATAGAAGATACCGACCAAACCCGGTTCGTTCCCGGAGCAGAAGAATACATATTTGAATGTTTGAAATGGACAGGCTTACAACCCGACGAAAGTGTAGTGCATGGCGGTAATTACGGCCCCTATCGGCAAAGCGAAAGAAAAGAAAAATACCGCTTATATGCTGAGCAATTGGTAGCGCAGGGATATGCTTATTATGCATTTGATACACCGGAAGAATTGGAGAAAATGCGCACACAGAACCGAACTGAGGATAATCCTTCTCCGCAATATGACCATAAGGTACGTATGAGCATGCGCAACTCACTTACCCTTTCTCAAGAAGAAGTGCAGCGCCTGATAGATAGCAATACCCCTTATGTTATCCGTATTAAAATGCCCGAAAACGAAACCGTAACTTTTACGGATATGATTCGCGGCAAGGTAAGCTTTAATACTTCTTTAGTAGATGATAAAGTGCTGTTAAAGGCCGATGGCATGCCCACCTATCATTTGGCTGTAGTAGTGGACGATTATTTGATGGAAATATCACACGCTTTTAGAGGGGAGGAATGGCTGCCCAGCGCGCCCGTGCATATTTTGCTGTGGGAATATTTATTTGGATTGGATAAAATGCCCCAGTGGGCACATTTCCCACTTATCTTAGGTCCTTCAGGTAAACTCAGTAAGCGAGACGGCGCCAAATATGGCTTCCCGGTATATGCTATGAACTGGACTGACCCTCGTAGTGGAGAACTGACGGAAGGTTTTAAGGAAAAAGGATTTTTACCCGAGGCTTTCATCAACCTACTGGCATTACTGGGATGGAACGACGGATCGGCACAAGAAATTTTTTCCTTAGAAGAGCTTATCGACAAGTTCTCTATGGATCGTATACATAGTGCTGGCGCAAAATTTGATTATGAAAAAGCCAAATGGTTCAATCATGAATGGATAAAGAAATCCGATGCATCTCATTTATTGCCCCATGTAAAACAAGTTTTGAAAAGCAAGGATATTGCTGTTGCTGACGATACATTATTGCAACAAGTTATTAACCTTGTAAAGGACCGCTGCACACTGCTTACTGACTTTTATGAGCAGGCAGCCTACTTCTTCCGTCAGCCTCAAGAATACGATCTGCAGGCCATTCTTCCTAAATGGAGTGCAGAGAAGAATTTGTTCTTTGCCGAACTGATACGTAATTACCAACTGGCACCGCTTTGGGATGCACAGGAACTGGAACGCAACTTTAAGGAAATTGCAGCAACGAATCATTTAAAACCCGGAGAAGTGATGTTGCCACTGCGTATTATGCTGGTAGGGGGAAAATTCGGACCGGGCGTTTTCGACATAGCTCAGTTTCTAGGTAAGGAAGAAACTGTCAAAAGAATCGAACACGTATTAGCGCTGATTGCATCAGCAAAATAAGACTATACATAATATATATTTCAACCATGAAAAAAGTAAAGGGTGTTTACGATTTTCATGGTTGATTTTTTATATCCTTATAAGCCCAATACGGCTTTTAGTTTGCCATAACCATTACGGCTTACATTGATTTTTGCACCGCTTTTGAGTATGGCTACATGCCCATCTTTCTCATAAGGATCAATACGGGTAATTTCTTGCACATTCACAATGTAAGAACGATGGCAGCGCACAAACATATCGGCCGGCAGGAACGACTCAAAATAAGTCATGGTTTTATTTTTCAGAAAATACCCCTCCTTGGTAAATATTTTTACAAAATCATCTGCGGCTTCGAGATACAACACTTCTTGTACCGGAATGATTTTAATTTTACTTCCGTTCTTCACCACAATCCTGCTATTGATGCCGGGCAACTGAGTATCGTTCAACAATTCTTTAGTATTTTCTACATTGGGCTTGTGCTGTGCCAGAAACTTTGCTACGGCCTTGTCAAAACGCTCCTGATCGAAAGGCTTTAGCAGATAATCTACTGCATGCGCTTCAAAAGCCTTGATGGCGTACTCGTCAAATGCTGTAGCAAATATTACAGCAGGAGGATTTTCAACTAGCTCCAACATTTCAAAACCCGTAATCTTAGGCATCTGAATGTCCAGAAAGATTAGGTCTGGCTGATGTTCCTGTATAGCTTTTAACCCTTCAAAACCATCACCACACTCTGCTACCACCTCCAATTCGGGATGCTTTTTCAGATATTCCTTAACCATACTTCTTGCCAGGAACTCATCGTCTATGATAATTACTTTACTCATTGCTTTGGGGTATTTTTACTGTAGTATCAAAGATAGTATCTTGAGCGTTAGTTACTAACAAATCATTTCTTGCAAACAACAAGTACAATCGCCGCTGTATGGAAGAAAGCCCAAAACCGGTGCCTTTCTTGGGCATGGCCGTTTCGGGATCAAAAGGATTTTTAACACTAATTACCAGATAATTCTGCTCCAACATGCAATCAATAGTAATCAGCGTCTGTCCGGTTGTATCATACAAGCCGAATTTAATAGCATTCTCCACAATTGGCTGCAACAATAATGTGGGTAAGAGCGCTTGCTTACATTCGTCTGGCACGTTTATAGCTGTTTGCAATCTATTTCCGAAACGCACTTTTTCTATTTCCAAATATAAATTCAGATACCCAATTTCTTCCTCCAGTGTTACCATCTGAGATTCTTCTTTCTTAAGTGTACCACGCAGAAAATCGGAAAGTTGTTGCACCATCTTTCGGGCTTGCTGAGGATCTAAGCCTATCAGTGCATTAATAGAATTAAGACTATTGAATAAAAAGTGAGGCTGCAACTGTTGACGCAGTTTGAAGAGTTCTGCTTCGCGCGAAAGCGCTTCTACATCTAACTTCCGCTGTTCTTCCTTCTGTCTCTCCTGCCAGCTATACCATAAAATGGATGCAGTAACTACTATGGTTAATATCACAAAGGCAAAAGCAAATCTTACGATAAGCGAATTGCGCAAAAATGATAAATAAGCCACTTCATTATTAAATACAATGCGCAGAAAGCTATTGGAGATAAACAACCATAATAGCGATAGTACCAATGAGGATACCAAAATGCCTACAAACTGATAGGCTGTAGGCATGTAATATTTTATAATATTCAATACGAGTAGGCTGCTCAGTAGTAGTAGCGTAACACTGATAAGGCTATCTCCCCAGCAGATACCTGTAGGGAACCCCAGTCTTTTTAAGATGTACACCTGAATTCCTACAAGCGCGGCCCAACCCGCCAAAAGAGATATAATGACTTTTTTTTCTGAAAGAGGAGAAGACATTAATTATCCGGATAAGTAATTAATAACCTAATAATAGCTGCATCAGGCTGCAATATTGTTTAAAAACTTTTGATATCAACTCCACCAAAAATTACGGTGCCTTTTATAATCAATGTTTTACTATTCTCAGAAGGTGCAGGTGCTAGGCGCTTGCGTTTATCCTTCACCTCTCCCATTACGGCTACGGCTTCCGATATTACATTCCAGTGCGAGGGAATGATCAACGTGGCGCCACCAAAGAATACGGTCACATCTAGCACGGCAATTCCTTGAAGATCGGCCTGAGAAAGATCGATTTCACTACCCCCGAAAATATTAGTCATATCTCCGCCCTGAAAGGTCTTGGAAAAAATTTTCTTCTTAGTACCACCAAAAACGGAGGTAATGTCCAGAAAGTCCTGACCGCTCAGTCCAGGTACAGGATTTCCGTTTTCATCCAATATAAAATATTCCTTGTTGCCTCTAGGGCGAAAAATAAAGAATAGCCCGGCACCTATAAGTACTATGGGTAAAATAAACTTCTGCAATCTGCCGAAGACAAAATATTCATCTACAAGAAAAAGTACGCCAATCATGGTAAGCACCAACCATGCAGCTCCCTCAAAATTTCTACGTGCCCCTACAAAAGCTCCCAACGCTATGAGAAACATCTGCCAGGAGAGTATGAAATCGGGTATGCGCACCCCCATCATATTCAATAATAAAATCATACCAAGGGCTACCAAAAAACCGCCAATCCATATACGGCCCTTTGATCTTCTGGGACGAAATTCCGGAGCAGGGGGCTGACCTGTCGGCTCATTATTATTATATATTTCAGTACGGTATGTATTCTCGCTCATTTTTATAAATTTTAGGTAAAAATAGCAACGTATTGCTGTTGCTACAACACATTTATTGTGTATAAACTTAATATATCGGTGAACGACATACTAATGGCGGTGAAAAGACGGTGATTTTTTCAATTTCCTCATAGCAACCGACTAAATAAAGGCGAATTTTACTCCGTCAAATAGCCCTTTATCGCTTAGTTTGAGCTCTGGAATTACCAGCAAGGCCATAAAAGAAAGCGTCATAAAGGGAGCGCTTAAGGTACTCCCCATTTCCTTGGCCATGGCATCAATAGCCGTATAAGCTTGGGCCACCTTGTAGCCATCGTCCAAACTCATCAATCCGGCCACCGGAAGAGGTAATATCATTTCCTGCACTTTTGCACCAGAAGTTACAGCGCTGACACCTCCTTTATACTGTATAATAAGATTTACTGCACGACAGATGCTTGCATCGTCGGTACCTACCGCAACAATATTATGGCTGTCATGCGCCACTGACGAAGCAATAGCACCGTTTTTTAAACCAAAACTTTTAATAAACGCTCTAGCCACCGGAGCCTCAGCATAACGGTTCACCACAGCAATTTTGAGAATATCACGATCTATATCGCTCACTGCATTGCCGTCCTGTATTTTAGGAGTTTCCTCTATACGATGCGTAATTAATTGTCCATCCAATGCCTCAATTACGTGAATTTTCTGCGAGTCGGACAAAGGGATAGCAAAATCTTCGGGAGCTTTAAAGGAACAATTAAAATTATTAAGACTGGTGGCCTGAGGAGATGTAATCAATGTTTTACCATTATTTGCCACCAGCTCTCCGTTGATATACGTTTGAAGTACTTCAAAACTTGTAAGGTCTTTAATCAAAACAAAATCAGCCGGATCTCCTTCCTTTAACAACCCCACATCGAGGTGGTAATGGCGAACGGGATTGACACAAGCTGCCTGTAAGACCTGAAATACATCAATACCTTTCGCTACTGCCCGTGCACAAAGCTGATTGATATGCCCTTCAGCAAGACTATCCGGATGTTTATCATCGCTGCAAAACATGATTTTGTCGGGGTATTCATGTAGCAGATCGATCAGTGCTTCAAAATTCTTAGCGGCGCTACCTTCCCGTATCAGAATCTTCATTCCTGCAGATAGCTTATCCAGGGCTTCTTCAGCAGTAAAGCATTCATGATCGGTACTGATACCGGCGCTGATATACTTCTGAGCCGCCTCACCTCTTAATCCCGGTGCATGACCATCGATGGGCTTTCCCAAGTCTTGAGCAGCTTTTATTTTGTGCATCACTTCGGCATCTCCATTCAGCACGCCCGGAAAATTCATCATTTCACTCAAGTATCTTATTTCTTCTTTCTGAAGTAGTGCTTTTACTTCATTTACTCCCAATACGGCACCTGCGGTTTCAAAGGTAGTAGCCGGCACACAGCTAGGGGCACCAAAGTTGAATTTAAAAGGAACTGTCTTGCCATTTTCAATCATGAACTCCACTCCCTGCATTCCGCATACATTGGCTATTTCATGAGGGTCGCTTACAGTAGCCACTGTACCATGTACCACTGCCAATCGCGCAAACTCGGAGGGAATGAGCATGCTGCTTTCGATATGTACATGACTGTCCACAAAACCCGGAAGTAAAAACGGAGCATGGGGCTCAGAAGCAGTAAGGGGAACAATGGCACTAATCCTGCCGTTTTCAACCTGTACTTTGGCCGGATATATTTTCCGTTGATCTATATCAACCAAATTTCCAGTTATTACAAACACATTAATGAGGTTTAGAAATAACGAATAATCATTATGGTAATATCGTTACCACTGCTTCAAACTTACTCATTATTCCTAATAAAAAGTACAGCATGAAACGTATAGTAATAAAATGGATGTTACTATTTCCTTTTGAGAATAAAGAAATAGTGTCTACTTAGTTTTCGGTAAAGGGCTTTGTTAAATTAGTTTTCTTGTAAACCGGCTTCCAGTTCTGCTACCAGTTGTTCCTTATGTTGTCCGATCCATTCAGGAAGTGGTTGATTGGCGGTTAATGACCATTCGTTATCTTCCTTACTCAGTCTGAAAAAAAGACGATTCCCTCTTTCATCAGCCGTATCTACATCAAATACATACTCTCCAGCATTATTGTTTTTCTTGTAGTTAAACTCTCTTAATCTGCCTTGTATCTTTACTAATCTGGTAAAATGTATTACTTTGACAAACGAAGTGTTCATTTTCCCTCCTTTTTAACCTAACTTAATATTGCACTTCTCATCATTATTTTAAGAAAATACAATATTGGCGAGAACGCCATTAACCCGTCTAAGGTAAAATAAAATAAGTAATCATTCTTAGTTTTTATGGCACGATGATACAATACGTAAGTTAAGAATGTAGGAATCAATAAAATAAAATTATCCACAGTTCCTTCCAGATAATAATAAGAAAGCACTATTGATAAAATGATATTAAGTATGATAATGATATCAAAAATAATTTTCAGTTTAGAAAAAGGTAGTAACGTAACCAAACTCTTAATGCCAATAGATTTATCAAATTCTTTATCTCTGATATCAAACAAAATGCATATTGGAAAAATCAATGTAAAACGATTGAGAAAAAACAAAGTATGAACTGTTTGCCACTCCCTCTCTGTGATAAGAAGCGGCAGTGCTGAGGTTACATAGGTCCACATCAATGCCAACAAAGCGGTTTTGGCTAAAATAAATTTTTTCAAAGAAGTAAAAGGACGAAAAGGAAATTTCGGTGCAGTATAAATGAGAGTGAGGACTACTGCCGGTAGGATCCATTTGATGTAACTCAACTCCTTCATCAAAAAATAAATACATCCCACTGCACTAATTATAAAAAACAATGCATGTACATTTTTATATTTTGCCAGCCATGATGTACGCGCATCCGTTACTTCAACAGTTTCATCGGTCAAATACCAGTGAATACTATAACTCGCTAATGTAGAAAAAAAGATAAAGCCTATAAAAGACAACGGCGGGAACTCATCTGTGAATAAATGCATAGTATATGCTGTCATCACCACAGCACATAAGGCTATGAATATATTGCTGAATATAATAAAATCAAAAATGCTGTTCTTATAGGGAGACGACAATTATTAGAGTATTTTTGCTGGTCAAAATTATTTAAATCTGATGTACAATCATAAAAATCTGGAAGAAAAGGTTTTTGATGGCCCTTTTGACGAAGTGGTATTGGAGGTATTCAGATTTCAATATGAAAACAATCAGATCTATCGTGCTTATGTAGATGCGCTGGGTAAAAATGTTGCCAATATCCATACAGCTGATGCCATTCCTTTTTTACCTATTCGCTTTTTCAAAACGCAGCGAGTAATAACCACACAGTTTGATGCAGAAGTAGTATTCGAAAGCAGTGGCACTACCGAAACCACCAATAGTAAACATTTCATAAAAGATAAAAGCATTTATGAAAGAAGCTTTTTAAACGGATTTCGGCAATTTTACGGTGATGTGAAAGATTGGTGCATTCTAGGCTTGCTACCTTCTTATCTGGAACGCAGCCATTCGTCGCTGGTTTATATGGTGCAGCAACTGATAGAAAAAAGCAACCATCCGAAAAGTGGATTTTATTTATATGATTTTGGACAATTGGCGTCCGTAATACGGCAACTCGAAGCAGATAAACAACGCACCTTGCTTATTGGCGTTACCTTTGCCTTATTGGATTTTGCGGAGCAATTCCCTATGCCCCTGAAATATACTACCATTATGGAAACGGGCGGCATGAAAGGTCGTAGAAAGGAGCTGATTAGAAACGAGGTACATGACTACTTACAAAAAGCTTTTGGCCCTCAGCCTATTCACTCAGAATATGGTATGACCGAGCTCCTGTCTCAAGCGTATTCTAAAGGTAATGGTATTTTTAAATCACCACCATGGATGCGCATACTGATAAGAGATGAAGATGATCCACTAACGATCAAACAATCCATTAACGGAAAAGCACGCGGCGTGATTAATATCATCGATCTGGCCAATATCTACTCCTGTAGTTTTATTGCTACAGACGATTTGGGCGTTTTATATGAAGACGGTTCGTTTGAAATTACCGGCCGTAGGGATCATAGTGATCTACGTGGATGCAGTCTTCTGACTTTATAAGATCGAGATATCATACATTAAATCTAAAGTGCATAATATCTCCGTCCTGCACTATATACTCTTTGCCTTCTATCCTCAGTTTTCCTGCTTCTCTACAAGCCGCTTCGCTCTTATACTGCATAAAATCTTCGTAAGATATTACTTCAGCTTTGATAAATCCTTTTTCAAAGTCTGAGTGTATAACACCGGCACATTGAGGCGCTTTCCAACCATTGTGAAAGGTCCAGGCTCGCACTTCTTGCACACCGGCTGTAAAATAGGTCTTCAGTCCTAACAGTTTGTAAGTAGAGCGAATCAAGCGGTTCAGTGCGGGTTCTTTCATCTGATACTCTTCCATAAACATCGCCTTATCATCTGCATCTTCCATTTCGGCAATCTGTGCTTCAATGGAATTATTCATCACAATCATTTCCGCACCTTCATCATCGGCCACCTTTTTAAGCGCCTCAGAGAATTTGTTACCTGTATGCATAGAAGGCTCATCCACATTAGCTACATAAAGCACCGGTTTTTCAGTAAGCAGGAATAAATCGGCAATTACGGCTTTTTCCTCTTTGCTCAGATCTAATGAGCGAATGCTCTTTCCCTGCTCCAGGTGGGCTTTACAACGTTGTAGTACAGCTACCTCATCTCTAACTTTAGGATCACTTTTTGCCTGCTTCTCCTTCTTTTGAATTTGCTTTTCTACGCTTTCCAGATCCTTTAACTGCAGCTCTGTATCAATAATTTCCTTATCTCCAATCGGATTGATAGGCCCTTCCTCACGTAGGATATTTTCATCCTCAAAACAACGAATCACGTGAATAATGGCATCTACCTCTCGAATATTAGCTAGAAATTTATTTCCCAAACCTTCCCCCTTACTGGCACCTCTTACCAGTCCGGCAATATCTACGATTTCGATTTGTGTAGGCACGGTACGCAATGGTTGTACCAGCTCGGCCAGTTTATCCAGTCTCTCATCCGGTACATCTACCAACCCTACATTAGGTTCAATAGTACAGAACCTATAGTTACTAGCCTGAGCTTTGGCGCTATTGCTCACTGCATTAAACAAAGTTGATTTCCCAACATTGGGCAATCCTACTATACCTGCCTGTAATGCCATTATTTATGTACGATTTTTAGTTTTTAAATAAAGTTCGCAAAGGTACGATTTCTAACATTGATATCACAACCTATTCGGAGATAGCAGCCAGTTCAACGACACACAGTTTGTTTTTCGGTCATTTTTCTATTAATAGGCATCTCCCCCTCACAAAAGTTATTTTTGTACCTGCAGTTTTGTTATTTTTACTGCTTATGGTATTAAGCAGAATATGGAGCGCTTTTATTATCATAGCGCTGACTGTAGCCTTAGGACGTTATGTCTTCCAACCCGATCAGAAGCAGATTTTTACGCACATGGTCACGGGAAAAAGTGGCGATACAACTTATGTGAAAGATATTGACCCTTCGCAATTACCTCAACATATACATGACCAAATCGCAAACGGTCAGATTGTTAAATGGGATGGACATAATATTGTAGCTACTGAAGACGGACGCTACAAAGCATTTGATTTGCAAGCTACCAATGGTGTTTTTGAAACTACCAAGGATGCAGTCAACCTCTGCATCAATCTTATTGGTATTATGGCCCTATTTCTGGGTTTTATGAATATAGCCGAACAGGCTGGGGGTATACGATTTCTGTCGAGAATTATAGGACCTTTTTTTTCAAAAATATTTCCCGATGTACCTAAAGATCACCCCGCCATGGGGCATATGGTAATGAATTTCTCGGCTAATCTGCTAGGTCTCGACAACGCTGCCACTCCTTTTGGTATTAAATCGATGGAAAGTCTGCAGCAGTTAAATCCTAACAAAGACCGAGCTACCAATGCTCAAATCATGTTTCTTTGTTTACATGCATCAGGACTGACCCTGATTCCTACTACCATCATCGCAGACCGTGTAGCATTGAAGTCGCAGTTCCCTACAGAAATCTTTATTCCTTGTATGATTGCCACTTTTGTGGCTACTATAACTGCACTTACTGTGGTTTCGTTTAAGCAAGGTATCAAAGTATTTCAGCCTGTTATAATAGGATGGGTAATGGGTATTACTGCCCTTTTTGTAGGGTTGATTTTATACGTAAGAACTTTGGATATAAAAGGTGTACAACTATTCTCCAGCAGTCTCAGTAACGGGCTTATTCTGCTAATTTTTCTACTCATTATTGCCGGAGCCCTTTATAAGAAAGCCCCCATTTTCGATGCTTTTGTTGATGGTGCGAAGGGAGGATTTGAAACCGCAATCAAAATCATCCCTTATTTAGTAGGACTGCTAGTTGCAATTAGTCTATTACGCAACAGTGGAGCCTTTGATTTCATCATGGATGGAATCAAGGCCGGATTTACTTTCCTTGGAGGAGATGCCCGCATTGTAGATGCGCTGCCAACGGCTATTCTCAAGCCGTTTAGCGGTAGCGGCGCCAGGGCGATGATGATTGATACGCTCAAAACCCATGGAGCCGACTCTTTTACAGGCAATCTGGCATCGGTATTCAGAGGCTCTGCCGACACTACTTTCTATATTATTGCTGTATATTTTGGTGCTGTAGGTATCAAAAATACACGCTATACTGTGGGCGCTATGTTGCTGGCCGACCTGGCTGGTGTTATCACTGCTATTGCTATAAGCTATCTGTTTTTTGCGTAATTTAATGAGAGGAACCGCTAATAGTTTTTGACTGATGCGTTATTAGCAAAATTCCTTATGTATGAAAAATTTTATGTACGTTTGAAGCAGTATATCAATAGAAAAGGAGCATGTAGCCTGTAACGCTTCAGGCCTCTGTTTCGGATTATAAACTTAATGCTTGTACATGCAACAGGTAGATTTCTTAGTAATAGGCACAGGTATAGCCGGCCTTACATATGCCTATAAAATGGCATCCCGATACCCCGATAAAAAAGTCCTGATACTTACTAAGGCCGATGCCGAAGAAACGAACACTAAGTATGCACAGGGCGGGGTGGCTGTAGTGCGAGACTGGCAGAATGATAGTTTTGAAAAACACATAGAAGATACCCTGATTGCAGGCGATGGGCTGTGTAATGAGAAGGTTGTGGAAATTGTTGTAAAAGACGGTCCCGAACGCATACAGGAATTAATAGACCTAGGCGCTAATTTTGACAAGGAAGAAAGCGGCGATTACAAATTGGGTAAGGAAGGTGGGCACAGCGAATCGCGCATCATTCATCATAAAGATATTACCGGCTGGGAGATGGAACGCACCCTGCTGAATGCAGTAGCCGGCATGAGCAATATCGAAATCATCAATCACTGCTTTGTCGTAGACATTATTACCCAACACCACTTGGGCTATCTGGTCACCAAAGCCACTCCGGATATTGAATGCTACGGCGTGTACGCTTTAAATCAAAAGACAAACGACATAGAAACCATCCTTGCCAAAACCACTTACCTAGCAACAGGAGGCAACGGTCAGGTGTATAGAACCACAACCAACCCTGCCATTGCTACAGGTGATGGCGTAGCGATGGTATACCGTGCCAAAGGACGTATCGAGAATATGGAATTTATACAGTTCCATCCCACAGCCCTATACGAACCCGGCCTGAGAGGGCAGGCTTTTTTAATTACAGAAGCTGTGCGCGGCGACGGTGGTATTCTGCGTAATAAAAAAGGCGAAGCCTTCATGGCTCGCTATGATGAGAGAAAAGATTTGGCGCCTCGCGACATCGTAGCACGTGCCATCGACAATGAAATGAAAACTGAGGGAACAGAGCACGTATGGCTGGATTGTCGACACATGGACCAAGAAAAATTCATCGAACACTTTCCCAATATTTATGAAAAATGTAAGAGTATCGGTATAGACGTAAGCAAGGACATGATCCCTGTGGCTCCTGCAGCGCATTATAGCTGTGGAGGTATTAAAGTAGATGAGTGGGGACAGACCTCCATCAAAAACCTTTATGCCGTGGGCGAATGCAGCAGCACCGGACTGCACGGTGCTAACCGCTTAGCAAGCAACTCCCTACTCGAAGCTATGGTATTTGCGCACAGATGTTTTCTACATGTATCGCATAAAGTAGATAATAATCTACTTTCGGAACACCCCACTCGCAAGCTGAACATACCGGCGTGGAATGCCATGGGGACCAGCACGCCTAAAGAGCTGATACTTATTACCCAAAGCCTTAAAGAGTTGCAGCAAGTAATGAGCGATTATGTAGGTATTGTACGTAACAACATCAGACTGGAACGCGCCATCAAAAGAATCGATTTGCTCTGGGAAGAAACAGAGCAATTGTATAAAACCAGTACACTTTCACCCAATATCCTGGAACTACGCAATCTGATTACAGTGGGCTATCTGATTGTGAAAGGAGCTATCTTCCGTAAAGAAAGTCGCGGACTAAATTATAATACCGATTATCCTTATAAAAGCAAGCTGATACAGAACATCGTATTATAATTACTGAAGAGCATGTACTTCAGTGATACGATTTAGGCATTATACTCATGTACTATATTGTTTATACTTTTTTTTATTTAATGTCATTACTCCCACTTAGGGTGCTTTATTTCATTTCCGATGGCATATACGGCATTCTTTACTATATAGTCCGCTATCGCCGGGAAGTGGTAATGAACAATCTGCTTATTGCTTTCCCTGAAAAAAGCGAAGAGGAAAGAACTGCTATTGCAAAAAGCTTTTATCATAAATTAATCGATTCGATGATAGAATCGTTAAAACTGCTTTCAGCATCCGACGCTTTTTTTGAGAAAAGATTTAGAGGGAATTGGGAGGTAGTAGAGCAATTCTATCAAAACGGACGTTCGGTGCAGCTACATCTAGGACATAATTTTAACTGGGACTGGGGCAATATGATGATAGCCCGCAAAACCTCTTTCCAGTTTATTGGTGTATACATGCCTATCCACAATAAAGCATTTGAAAAACTATTCAAGAAAATACGTAGTCGCGGTGGTGCTCATCTCATCAATGCTACCAAGATGGCACGCGAATTTCTGCCTTTCCGTCGTTCGTTGTATTGTCTGGGTTTGATTGCAGATCAAAGCCCAGGTCGCATAGACAAAGCCAAATGGTTTTATTTCTTTAACAGAAAAACCGCTTTTACCATAGGCCCTGCTAAAAGCGCCATTACCAATGATGCAGTTATAGTATTCGCATTTATCAAATGTGTAAAGCGCGGCTACTATGAAGTAGAGTTTACCGTAAACACCCAACATCCGCGCGAGCAAAACGCAGATCAGCTCACTTTACAATTTGTTAAGTTTTTGGAAAATAACATTAGGCAATATCCGGATATGTGGTTGTGGAGCCATCGTAGATGGAAACATGAGTGGAAAGAAGGTGATACTGTAGTCACATAAATAAAACTGCCCCATAAAACCTTTGGCAGGTTGCCCCCGATACACTATTTTTGCGGCGCAGGTCTCATACGGCCAGCTCCTGATGAACCTCCCCAGGGCCGGAAGGCAGCAAGGATAGTCGGTTGTAGCGGCGCGATGTGAGTAGCCTGCATTTTTTATTTTAAATATTTCAGCCCGGATTTATTGATTATTGCCAATCTTTTCTAAACTTTGATAAGGGCAAGCTTGTTAGTTTATTAAACCTTTATACATCCGATTGCTGACACAAGGACCCACAAGCCCTGATGTTATGCTATTTATAAAAAAGGTGAAAAAAGTTCTTATAACAATTTAAACGTTTACGTTTTATGAAATTCTTTATTGATACGGCTAACCTCGATCAAATCAAAGAGGCCAACGACTTAGGTATCTTAGATGGTGTGACCACTAACCCCTCCTTAATGGCCAAAGAAGGGATTAAGGGACAGGAGGCCATTATGAAGCACTACCTCGACATCTGCGAAATCGTAAATGGCGACGTAAGTGCCGAAGTGGTAAGCACCGATTATGAAGGCATTATTGAAGAAGGGAAAAAGCTAGCAGCCCTTCATCCTAATATTGTGGTAAAAGTACCGATGATTAAAGACGGTATTAAAGCCATCAAATGGTTTACCGACAATGGTATTAAAACCAACTGTACACTAGTATTCAGTGCCGGACAGGCTATATTGGCTGCAAAAGCCGGAGCTACTTATGTTTCGCCATTTATCGGCCGTATTGACGATAGCGGCTGGGATGGTGTTCAGCTAATCGAGCAAATCGCTCATATCTACAATGTGCAAGGCTTTAAAACCCAAGTATTGGCAGCCTCCATTCGCAACACAAATCATATCATTCGCTGTGCCGAAGCCGGAGCTGATGTATGTACCTGTCCGCTGGAACCCATTTTGGGCTTATTAAAACATCCGCTTACTGATATAGGTCTGGCTAAGTTCCTGGAAGATGCCAAGAAATGGCAGTAATTTTTGGTTATTTGTTTATGAGTTGAGAGGTTAGCAGCATAACAGATCATTTATTTATCATTCAACTTTTAAACTAAGCAGACCATAGGACTATCATCGTTTATAGCGAATCGGATAGCATTTAATCAAAACCGATCATTTTCGAAATTTATTATAAGGCTGTCCATAGCCGCTACCACCATCAGCGTAGCGGCTATGATTATTACTTTGGCTTTTGCCAACGGCTTCCAGCAAAAAGTTAGTGAAAAGATTTTCAGTTTCTCCGGACACATAAGGGTGCAGTATGTAACCCCTTTTGCATCCTTAACTTCAGAGGAAATTGCCATTAATGCCGACAGTAGCACCATGCTGAAAATCAAAGCCGACCCTGACGTACAAACTATTCATCCCTATGCCACACGTTATGCCATTCTAAAAACACCTGAAGACCTACAAGGGGTACTCGTGAAAGGTATAGATAAGCATTTCGATTTCACCAGGCTGGAGGAGTTTATGGTTAAAGGCCGTTTTCTGTCATTTAACGACAGTTCTTATAGCCGGGACATTGTTATTTCCCAAAAAACTGCATCTGAATTAAAACTCGATGTAGGCGACCGAGTGCTCATCTATTTTATCCGACCCGACGGTTCTAAAAGACCTGATCGCCTCACTGTGAAAGGGATATTTAAAACCGGTATTAGCGACTTTGATAACACATTTGCACTGGGCGATTTAAAACTCATTCGCAGACTTAACGGCTGGGAAGAAGACGAAATAGGCGGATATGAAATTTTCCTGAAGGATTACAGAAAAGTCGATGAAGTAATCCAACACCTCGAAACGCTGCCCGACCTTCCCGCCACATGGAGTGTACGTAATATCAAAGAGCTGGCGCCCAATATTTTCGATTGGCTTAATATGCAAAATGTAACACGCAATGTGCTCATCGGTATCATGATTATTGTAGCTATTATTAATCTCATTACCTGCCTCATCATATTAGTACTCGAACGCATGCGTATGGTAGGTATTTTGAAAGCCGTTGGTGCTACAGATTGGATGGTACAGAAGATATTTTTGCAACACAGCACATTCATTGCCCTCACCGGTATTCTGGCAGGAGCTGCAATTGGCCTAGGTTTATTGTATGCCCAGATAAAAACAGGTTTTATCAAGCTTAACGAAGAAGCATATTATCTCCATACCGCAGCCGTTAAAATATCGGCCTGGGAAGTGGCACTTATCTGTTTCAGCACCTTTATCATTTGTTTTTTGGTACTGATGATTCCCTCTTACATCGTAAGAAAAGTGCAGCCGGTAAAGGCCATCCATTTCAGATAATATTAAGTGAGGTGAGAAAGAATAATGCCTGTAGCCACTGCCGCATTTAGAGATTCGGCAGCACCGATTTTAGGAATTGTAATTTTCTCATGAAGCAGCGGCAGCACATTTTCCCTAATTCCGCGAGATTCGTTACCAATAACTAGCAATCCTTGGTGTAGAGTTTCGAAGGTTTGCAAGGGTTTTCCGTTTAAAGAAGCACCGTAAATCTTTACGCCAGACTGTTGCTGTAGCCAAGCAGCCAAATCGGTATATAACAATTCAATCCTAAAAATGCTACCCATAGTAGCTTGTACTACTTTAGAGCCATACGCATCGGCACAGTCTGTACTGCAAATAATCTGTCTAATCCCAAACCAGTCAGCAGTGCGTATAATAGTACCCATATTGCCGGGGTCCTGAATACCATCCAGTACCAGAGCTAAATGGTCTTTCTTAAATTCAAATTTTTGGTGGAAAGGTTTTTCTATCAGTGCCAATACCTGATTGGGAGTAGTGAGTTGGGATATTTTTTTTAATTCGATATCGGTTACTAGCTGAAATTCTCGCCCAGATATGGCGGTTTTGTTCTGTAATAACCATTCTTCCGTAGCATAAATCTTGCGGATACGGATATTTTGTGCAGCAAATGCTTCACTTACTATCTTGGGGCCTTCCACAACAAAAAGGCTTTCGGCATCCCTTTGTTTTTTTTGGCTTAAAGTTTGAATATATTTGGCCTCAGATTTAGTAAGCATTTACATTAATTCAGACAATTGCTTAACAAAGTATCAGTATACAAAAATACAGGACTTTATCTCTTACCAATAGTATTGGTACTGTTTTTTTCATCCTGTACCATCTTCACTGTCGTAAAGAATGAGCCGGCAGGCAAACCCTATATTTTCGAAACCAACATTAAAGTAGATGACGCCCGGCTTACGAAAAGCGAAAAGCTCCGACTGGAAGGAGGATTGTATCAGCAACTTGATGACAGCATTGCCGCACGCAAATTAGATAAGGTATTCTGGAAAGTTTTGAAGAATCCGCAGGTATTAGATAGCAGTCTTATTACAAAATCCATGGAGCATATGAATTACTACCTCAATGGCGAGGGGTATTTTCATGATTCCATATCATTCACCACAGCAATAGAGAATGCCGGAGCGCATCAGAAAGCACGTATCACCTTCCATGTAAAACCCGGCCCTGTTACACGCATCGACTCTCTAGCATATACGCTTTTGAATGACAGTATTAAAAACCTTGTTGAAAAGAATACCGATGCTGCGTTTGTCAAAGAAGGCGATCCCTTTGCCCAAGCACCTTTGTCTGCCGAACTGGACAGACTCGTAGAACTCCATCGCAATAATGGATATCTTTTGTTTTCTAGAAACCAGCTTTACGTATTATGGGATACGATGGACCTGGAATTGCTGGTACCGGAGTTCGATCCTTTTGAGCAGGCCATGCATTTGCAGAAACTCAAGGAACGGGTAGATAATCCCATCGCCAACATTGAAATTAGGCAAAGACCCGATAGTACTTTTAAAAAATATTATGTAGGCAATGTTACGGTATATCCCGATACCCGAACCGACACCTTGAGGAGTGCAGGAAAAATAACTACCCTAGATAATGTAACTGTTATACAGCGCTCCAATAAATTTAGACCTCATATATTTCCTCAATACATTTATCTGAAAAGAGGTGAGCTATACAGGCAAAATCGTTATATGCGTACGCTGAACCGCTTTAATGCATTAGGCACATGGCGACTGGTAGATATTGCGCAGATTCCGCGAGATAATACCGATACTGTGGATTTTGAAATACAACTCAATCCTGCTCCCAAATACAATTTTACTACCAATTTGGAAAGCAGTTTCAGCGAAAGTGCCATCAGCGGTCGCTTTGTAGGTATAGGCGTCAATGTAGGGTTGCAAAACCGAAATTTTCTCCGGAGTGCCAGTCAGTTTAACACCAATGTTCGCTATGGTGTCGAACTGGGAGGGATTATCAATTCCGGAGAATTTATACAAGCACAGCAGGTAAGCCTGAGCAACTCTCTTGTTTTCCCACGCTTTGTATTTCCTGGTATGCACAAATTGAAACGCGACTTTAGAGGAAATATCCAGTCAGTTCTTACACTGAATGCAGCGAATACCGAAAGAAGATACTTATTCAATCTTACCAGCTTTAATACGGCCTGGGGATATGACTTCACTTGGCGTGCCCGTCCCGAAAAATATGCAGTAAATAATCGCACCTATTCCATAGGCATTAAAATTCCCAATATTGAATACTCTTATATCAAGAAAAGAGATCGGTTGCTCACGCTTATAGATAGCAATCCTTCTATCAAAAATCTATTCTCAGATGGTTTAATTACCTCGGTTATTGCCAATTTTTCCATGCCTTGGAACAGCAGCAACAAACGTAGTATTAATGTGCTGAAATTAAACCTGGAAGCATCGGGATTGCTTACGGGCATGGTGCATAGTAAGTTTATCGATGAACAATTGTATCGCTTTATAAAAGCAGATGCAGAATATGCGAAGTTGCTTAAGCTGGGCAGCCAATCCGGATTGGTATTACGTGGTTTCGCAGGGATAGGATATGAACTAGAGTCCACACCCAATCCAGAAAAGCGTACACAATTACCATTCTTCAAACAATACTTTAGTGGAGGTCCCAACAGTATGCGTGCATGGCAATTGCGACGACTGGGTCCTGGCTCTACCATTAAAAAATTTGATGGGCCTTATAGTGTGCCCGACCGATTTGGAGATGTTCAGCTGGAAGCTAATATTGAGTACCGGATGCCATTGTTCAATATCTCAGGCATTCCTATCAATGGGGCATTGTTTACCGATATCGGAAACGTGTGGCTGCTGAAAAAAGACGCCGGGCTGGAGAATGAGACCTTCAAATTATCGCGTTTGGGAACCGACTTGGCTATCGGAGCCGGAGCCGGTATCAGAGCCGATTTCGGCTTCTTTGTCATACGCTTGGATTATGCCTATAAAGTGAAGGACCCCAGCCCCGACTTAGAGAATGCGGCATATCAAAACAAATTCTTTGCTTATCCTTTCTTCAAAGGAAGTCAGTTGCAGGTGGGCATCGGCTATCCTTTCATTTTCTAAGCAGGCTCATCGCAATCCTCTCTTTGCTAACTTTTCTCAAATAACCAAGGAATACGTTTTCTTCTTTTGATTTTATAGTTAGAGGTAATATACTTGCGAATATGTTCCATTGCCTCATCAATATCATCTGTAAGCAATACCAGCTCCAAGTCTTCGGGGGATATCGTTCCTTTTTCGGCCATATCCTCAATGGCTGTCATTAGATCGGCATAAAATTCTTTTCCGAACAACACGATAGGAAACTCGGTCACGGTTTTGGTTTGCACCAATGTCAGGATTTCAAAAAACTCATCCATGGTACCAAAACCACCGGGCATAATGATAAAAGCATAACTATACTTAATGAGCAACGTCTTACGGGTAAAAAAATGCTCAAAGGTTACCGCTTTGGTGAGATATTGGTTGTAGTGTTGTTCAAAAGGAAGTTTAATATTACATCCTACCGATTTGCCTCCTGCTTCAAAAGCACCGCGGTTAGCAGCTTCCATAATACCGGGACCACCACCAGTCATGGTAGTAAACCCCATCTCGGCAATACGACGACCAAACTCTCTGGCCTTTTTATAATAAATATGATCTTCCGAAAAACGGGCCGAGCCAAATACGGTAATACAAGGCCCTACGAAGTGCAAACTTCGCAAGCCTCTAAAAAGCTCCCATGCTACTTTACACAAAAACACAAATTCGTATCCGCGACTTTTGGGACCTTCCAGGTACACGGCTTCTTTAGCAGGTATAATGGGTTCGGCAATTTTTCTAGCTTTCCTTTTTTTCGCAAACTCGTGTGTAGATTCTTTTGTAGATTCCATAAACAGCAAGAACAATTTTACAATACGAATGTTTCATCCGGCAAACTACCATCTTCAAGAAAGGTACTTTCCTTCAGCGAATATAAAGGATAAAAAATTGTAGTGAAATATTAAGCATCCAAATAAAATCCTCATAATAGCTAATTAATAAGTTCAAACTATATCCATAACTACTAAATACTATTAATAGCAAGATAAACTTATTTTTGTTCCTCACCGATCAACTCACTATCATGCGTATCATCAGCTACAATGTAAACGGCATACGTGCCGCTATTAAGAAAGGGTTTATAGATTGGCTACAGTCCGATCCGGGAGATATCATCTGTCTTCAAGAAACCAAAGCCGAAAAGAGCAACATTGACTGCTCCGTTTTAAATGAAATGGGCTACCATGATTACTGGTTCTCGGCCCAAAAGAAGGGATATAGTGGAGTAGCCGTATTTACCAAAATAAAGCCAGATAATGTGGTTTATGGAACCGGCCATCAAGTAAGTGATGAGGAAGGACGTGTTATACAGCTAGATTTTGGCGACGTTCGTCTTATCAATGCCTATTTCCCTTCAGGAACCAGCGGGGAAGTAAGACAAGCCTTTAAATACGCATGGCTAGACGAGTTTTTCGACTACGTCAATGAGCTTAAGAAGAAGCATCAAAAGCTGATTATATGTGGCGATTACAATATCGCACACAAAGAAATAGACATTCACGACCCAAAGGGCAATAAAAATTCTTCAGGATTTTTGCCCGAAGAACGCGCTTGGATGGATAAATTGCTAAGCCATGGCTTTCACGACACCTTTCGCATTGTGCACCCTAATGAAGCGCACCGTTACAGCTGGTGGAGCCAACGCTTTCCTAGCGTACGTCTGAATAACAAAGGCTGGCGTATTGACTATATTACAGTTACGGACGCTTTGAAAAACAAAGTAGAAGATGCTGAAATTTATCCCGATGTAAAGCACAGTGATCATTGCCCTGTGTATTTAAAACTGAAAGTATAATGCAACCCCGTATTGTATATAATGTTACCAGCAAAGTAAGCCATCAGATTCACGAAGCTTGGCTACAGTGGATGCGAGAGCATCATATTCCCGCTATGTTGGCAACAGGTTGCTTTATAAAAGCAACCATCTTAAAACTAAAAGAAATCGACGAGAGCGAAGGACCTACCTATGCTATTCAGTATTTTGCCGCCTCTGAAGCGGATTATCGACGCTATCTTTCACAATATTCAGATGCCTTAAGACAGGAAACCTTGGACAAATGGGGTGATCAATACATCGCATTTCGCACTGTAATGGAGATTGTGAATTGAATGTGCATAAGATTTTTGAGAGTGTTCGTTTATTCAAAAAAAAATGTATATTCCTCTATAAGCCTCTACAGTAGCGTATTTGAAGCAACTCCTTCCAAAATCCTTGTCTGTAGCGGATTTCAGCCGATTCGCTCATTTCATACCAACCTATTAGCCTCTCCCGTCTTTTGCGCAAATCCTTACTCCGTCTAGCTTTGACAGCAATTTTCTGAGGAGATTTATAACAAAATATTTTGTTAGTATGAGATAAAACCCTCTAAATTTGTTGTACTTAAAAGTAAACACACTAAAAATTAAATTATGAACAAGTCTGAATTGATTGAAAAGCTTGCTAAAGATGCCGGCATTACTAAAACACAAGCTAATGCTGCCTTAGATTCATTCATTGATGCTGTTACTAAAACCTTGAAAAAAGGAGATAAAGTAACTCTGGTAGGTTTTGGTACTTTCTCTGTATCTAAAAGAGCTGCACGTAACGGACGCAACCCACAAACCGGTGCAGTTATCAAAATCAAAGCTAAAAAAGTGGCTCGCTTTAAAGCTGGTAAAGAGCTTGCTTCTAAGCTCTAACCGCGTAGTCGCACAAAGTATTGAATGCCCTGCCTTAGTCAGGGCATTTTTCGTGAATTTTATGTAGGTTTGCGGCAAAATTGAAACAACTATTATATTATGGGTAAAGGCGACAAAAAAACCGTAAAAGGTAAACGTTTTAAAGGTTCATTTGGAAAATGCCGCCCGCGTAAAAAGAAAAAACTGGCGGCGAAAAAAGTTGCTGAAACTGAAGCGGCTAAGTAATTTCAACTTACGAAAAAACAAATTGCTAAACAGGAGCTCTAAGCTCCTTTTTTTATTATCTGTCTTCTCTATCCGAACAATCCTAGCAATTCCTGCACCTTTATTTCATTATCCGCCTCCTCGAGCATTCCGTAAAGTCTGGAAAGCTCGTTGGGTGTAAGCAACAGATTCACATCACTCGCAGATGTAGGAATGATAATAATTTTGGCGTCTCTATTGATATAAGCGTAGTTATGAGCTGCCTTATTTCGAACATGACTGCAGAAAACAGTAAAGTTTGCTTCATCCACTGTAATCAGAGTTGAAATGAAAGCAATCTGATAGTGCCTGCATTGTTTACAGCGCACTATATACCCTTCATCACAATAACAAAGGAATTGAAAATCGCAGGACATAAGCTGTTTTCCTGCAAAAGTTCTTCATCTCCCCAATTTTATAGCTTCGCATTCGGGAAAAGATTTTACCATATGCGGAAAAATAATCGATGACTAAGGAGCTAGGCGCTGAATGAGCCAATCACCCTTATCCTGCAAAGTGTATAGAATTCTATCATGTAGCCTGTTTGGTCTTCCTTGCCAAAATTCGAGGCTCTCCGGCTTCAAAATATAACCACCCCAGTAGTCGGGTTTTTCAATCTTATGTCCTTTTTTAACAGCTTCTTCTAAAGCTTGTACTCTCGATTCTAACTCCTGTCTATCGGCAATTACACGGCTTTGTGGCGATGCGCAGGCCCCAATTTGACTGCCTTCAGGTCGGGAGAAAAAGTATGCTTCACTTTCTTCCTTAGACACTTTTGACACTACCCCTCTAATGCGCACTTGACGCTCCAGTTCCTTCCAAAAGAAAACTAGGCATGCACGAGGATTTTGCGCTAACTGTTGGCCTTTCTGACTTTCATAATTGGTAAAGAAAGTAAAGCCCTCTTGAGATACTCCCTTAAGTAGTACAATACGAGCGTCAGGAACTCCATCTAGCGATGCGGTTGCAAGGGTCATTGCATTAGGCTCTGTAATCTGCGAATGAATGACCTCATCCCACCATTTTTCGAACTGCGCTATAGCGTCTGGCAATACATCTGCTTCAGAAAGGCTTTTCTGGGAATATTGGGTTCTGATATCAGCGATGTTCATATGATGCTATTAAACAGCTGTGGACCATTAACTGATGAGTGTACCTACATCTTCTCCAGCCACTACTTTTGCCAAATTGCCTGGTTTATTCATATCAAATACAATAATCGGTAATTTATTTTCCATACACAAGGTAAAGGCAGTCATATCCATAATGCGTAGATTATTGGTAAGACACTCCTGATAGCTTACGGTTTTATATCGGGTTGCGGTGGGGTCTTTTTCTGGGTCGGCGGTATATACGCCATCTACGCGGGTACCTTTTAAAATTACATCAGCATTAATCTCTATTGCTCTCAGTGAACCTGCCGTATCAGTAGTAAAATAGGGGTTTCCGGTTCCGGCTCCAAAGATGACCACTCTTTCCTTCTCCAAATGCCTAATGGCTCTGCGACGAATATAGGGCTCTGCAATCTGTTCCATTACAATAGCGCTTTGCAGGCGTGTAAACACTCCGGCCTTTTCCAGGCCTGCCTGAAGAGCCATACCGTTAATCACCGTTGCCAACATTCCCATATAATCGCCATGCGCGCGCTCAATTCCCGTCTGAGCTTCATTCATTCCTCTGTAAATATTACCACCACCGATTACTATAGCAACCTGAACACCCATGTCCACTACAGCCTTGATTTCCTGTGCGTATTGGGTAATAATATCGGGGTCCATTCCATAATTTCTATTACCCATTAAAGACTCTCCTGAAAGTTTTAACAATATCCGCTTGTATTTAGGTTGCATTTCAACTTATTTTTATTAGGATAATTGGTTTTTTACAAGGCGAAGATAGGGAACAGTTAAAAAGTTTGCAGACTTAAAGCTTGAAAAGTTTTCATCAACTGATGGAAGAGGACACTAAAGCTGCCATATTATTAAGCTATCTTTACAATATCTTTCATTCACATTGAAAAAAATGATATCATGAAGAGAAAATTAGGTACTACAGATGTTGAAGTAACCCCCATTACCATGGGCGCCTGGGCTATAGGCGGTTTCATGTGGGGAGGAAACGACGAGAAAGATTCTATCGAAGCTATACAGGCGTATATTGACAATGGTGTTACATCCATTGATACTGCTCCTATTTACGGATTTGGCTACAGCGAGGAGCTGGTAGGTAAAGCCATAAAAAAATACGACCGCAGTAGAGTGCAAATACTTACCAAATTTGGTATGGTATGGGATATGGAAAAAGGTGACTATGCCTTTGATGGCACGGATAATCAGGGGAACCTGAAAAAAATATACAAGTATGGCGGTTATGAAAAGGCTTTGCGTGATGTGGAAGAAAGCCTGAAAAGATTACAGACAGATTACATCGACCTTATACAACTTCACTGGCCCGACTCTACCACCCCCATCGAAGAAACCATGCGCGCCATGGAAAAAATGCTGCAGGATGGAAAAGTAAGAGCTATTGGAGTATGTAACTATAATGCAGCACAGCTCAAAGAAGCTGAGCAGACGGTAAAACTAGCCAGCAACCAAGTACCCTACAGTATGCTGAAACGTGATATTGAAAAAGAAGTTGTTCCCTACTGTTTGGAAAATAATCTTTCCGTTATCGCATACAGCCCCATGGAACGCGGATTGCTAACGGGCAAATATGCTACCATGCAAACCTTGGCAGAAGGTGATCATCGCAATCACTATTTCAAGCGTTTTGATTTTGCTGCAGTAAAAAGGCTCACCGATAATCTTGCTGATTTAGCTGCAAAATACAATGCCACCACAGCCCAATTGGTACTGGCGTGGACCTTCCATCAGCCTGCCGTAGCTGCTGCACTTGCCGGTGCACGGAATGCAAAACAGGCCGAGGAAAATGCAAAAGCCATGTCCATTTCTATTACCGAGGATGACTTGAAATTGATCGAGGGCTGGCTAAACGATAAATTTTTGCTTTAATTCATCCAAAGGAGGGTGTATGGAGGGGATACATTTCTGCATCCTCCTTTCTTTATTTGTTAAAAGAAGCTATATGAATGCTATCTGTTTTGGCGAAATTCTCTGGGACATATTACCAACCGGAAAAGTACCCGGAGGTGCCCCTATGAATGTGTGTTATCACCTAAACAGGCTGGGACAACAGGCAGCTTTGATTTCGAAAATAGGCGACGATGAAAACGGGAAGGAGCTGATTCGTTTTCTGCAAGACCATCAAGTAGTCACATCTCATATTCAAACAGATGCTGAAAAGCCCACCGGAACGGTAATTGCCACTCAAATTGGTAATGAGATGAAATACGACATCGTACAGCCAGTAGCATGGGATTATATCGATATTACTCCTTCGCTATTGCAGATGGTAAAAGAAGCAGATTATTTCATATGTGGTAGTCTGGTAGCCCGTAGTGAACACTCACGAACAACTTTATTTGAATTATTAAAAAGTGCAAAAAACAAGATTGTAGATATCAATTTACGTCCACCCCATTATACCAAAGACACTGTAACGGCGTTATTACAACAGGCAGATATTTTAAAATTGAATGACCACGAACTTACTCTTATCGCTTCTTGGTATACCGATACAGATACTTTTGAAAAGCAAGTACATATATTAAGCTCAACATTTACCATTCCCACTATACTGGTTACCAAGGGAGCACATGGTGCAACACTATTTTATCAAGAACAGTTTTATAATCATAACGGCTATAAAGTACAAGTGGCAGATACTATAGGAAGTGGGGATGCCTTTCTTGCCGGTTTTTTATCCCAACATGTATCGGGAACTTTGCCAGATGCATCTCTGGACTTTGCCTGCCGCATAGGTGCATTTGTGGCATCAAAAAAAGGAGCTTGTCCAGATTATACTCTTCAAGACATTTTGAATGTTATCCAATAATTGTAACATCTAATAAAAGAGGCCGCTTTACAGCGGCCTCTTCATTTTAGTATTTTATTACCTGTACTGTTTTACTGTACTCATATTGATTATCCAAATCTATCTGTTTGATGCGGATAAACAGCTTGTCTGCATCTTTTGTAAATGCTTGATCGCTCTTCTTACAAGAGTAAAAGCCAAATGAAGAAACCATTGCAAAAAGCAAGGACAATGCCCATAATTTATTCTTGCGGTTAAAGGCAAATAACATCAACACTACTGCAGCTAGCACAGGAATAAATAACAAACTTGCCGATATTTTCTTCTGGAAACTATACTGTAGCTCTGAAGAAGAATTACCCCCTTCTGCCAGGCTCGCTACTTCGCCTATTTTGAAGAAGTTTTTACCATCGTAAGAAGCTTCTATTTCAAATCTGGAATTGCCAACCTCTGACAGCGTGCTCCACAATACAAACAGCTCATTATTTTTTATGTACGCTTGAATAGAACCGAAAGTTACAGGAAGCGAGTGTTCATCAAGAACACCAAAGTTCACTTCTGTAATATCATCACTATTACCATCAATGGCGCCTATATTGATAATACCACTTTTATTCGATACATCAGGCACTCCTCCCACATTCACTCCTGTATATCCATATCCATCGGGCCTTTCAGAATGTGTCAATACATCACCTTCGTAATATTCACGGGTTGTAAGAATTACTTTGTACCCACCGTCCACCAAACTGTTATCAGGAGTATACAAGGTATAACTTCCATCATTTTTGGTTTGTACGGAGCTTACTACTTTCCCGTTGGGGTCTACAAGGTTTACCCATATACCGGCATCAATGCCGTTCTCTCCGTTATTAATAATGGCATCTAGACTCTCATCTTTCCATATTTTACCTTTTACCAAAATAGCGCGAGTAAAAAAGCCACCTCCAGCCATTAAATCAAGGCCATGGCTATAACCGCCGCTATTCTCCTTGGTGTTGGTAGGATATTTACTAATGTTGAGCAAGTCTGCTCCAGAAAGATTGACATCTGCCGCAAATAAACTCAAACCGTATATTGTTTCTCCCGCTGAAACATTCAACGCTGACAGAGGGATAAACACGCCACTCAACATTTGAGTAGAAATGTTTTGACTGGGTTTGAGAGCATTAGGCTCACCTTGTAGTACTATTGAGGGGATTTGTACACCCGTAGCACCCCAGTCCGATTTTTTTACAAGACTTGGAGTGGCCAATTTAGTAATATTGTCGCCACTAAGACCGGTAATGGCTGCAACTTTAAAGTCATCATTACCACCACGCTCCATCAGCAAAAAACCCGAGGTATTCTTAGTAACAGCATGTACTGATACCGGATTTTCCAATATCAGATCTACTCGCTCAATATTAGTGGTAGTAGCTGCATCATTAACGAAAACATTGTCGGTTCCTCGATTGATGGTGTAACTGTTAATTAGGTTTTCCATAGTTCCTACATAATCGGGAACCATGTACACCTTATAGTTATTGGGGAAAACGTTGGTAGGTAACTCATTAGGGATTTCAAAAAGTGCTGTTGTTTTTGTAGAACCTGAGCTACGTCTTATAATTACTTTTTTAAAAGGTTTTTCGCCAGGCACCCCTTTAGTTACGCTGTAAGACTCTCCCTGAATATCAAAAAGCTTTACAACCCTGTTGAAGCCAGGAGTATTAGCATTCTTCTGCCCGAAAATTAACTCGTAATTGCGATTGGTTGCATAGGTTCCGCCATAGCCCTTAATAGTGTACTTATAGGCTGGACTTTGGGTCGGAGTGTTTCCAATAACAAAATTGATAGGCTTTTTAGGCTGTGCATTAGCCATCAAGGAAGAAAAAACTAAAAATACGGGTAAGGATACTATTAGTTTTGTCAATCTACTCATGATAAGATTAAGTTTGTGGGTTATAGGATTAAATAAATAGGGCAAATCTTATATATACGGATACATATAAGGGTAACGGTTAAATCCGGCGCAAGTTAATTCAAAATTGAATTTTGAAAAACTACTTTCCGACAAATACTGTAAAAGGGTTATATAATATATGTTTTATACCCTTTTTAAGTTATTATTATTATCTTTAAAATTTATACATTATGTGTACAAGTGCCTTAAGATAATATCCGATACCCAACATATAACGAAGAGGCCGCTTTACAGCGGCCTCTTCATTTTAGTATTTTATTACTTGTACTGTTTTACTGTACTCATATTGATTATCCAAATCTATCTGTTTGATGCGGATAAACAGCTTGTCTGCATCTTTTGTAAATGCTTGATCGCTCTTCTTACAAGAGTAAAAGCCAAATGAAGAAACCATTGCAAAAAGCAAGGACAATGCCCATAATTTATTCTTGCGGTTAAAGGCAAATAACATCAACACTACTGCAGCTAGCACAGGAATAAATAACAAACTTGCCGATATTTTCTTCTGGAAACTATACTGTAGCTCTGAAGAAGAATTACCCCCTTCTGCCAGGCTCGCTACTTCGCCTATTTTGAAGAAGTTTTTACCATCGTAAGAAGCTTCTATTTCAAATCTGGAATTGCCAACCTCTGACAGCGTGCTCCACAATACAAACAGCTCATTATTTTTTATGTACGCTTGAATAGAACCGAAAGTTACAGGAAGCTGGGCTTCATCAAGAATACCAAAGTTGACATCGGTAATATCGCCGTTGCCATCAATTTCTCCTATATCAATAATTCCACTTTTGTTAGAAGTGTTGGGTGTACCGCCTACATTCACCCCTGTGAAGCCGTATCCATCAGGTCTTTCTGAAGCTGTAAGCACATTTCCCTCGTAATATTCCTTAGTAGTAAGGATTACTTTGTAGTTACCGCTCACGATACCATTATCAGGTACAAATAAAGTGTAACTTCCATCATCCGCAACCTTCACAGAGCTTACAACTTTATCATCAGGATCCACAAGGTTTACCCATAAACCAGCACCAATGCCGTCCTCATTTCCGTTAAAGACAGCATCTATATTTTCATCTCTCCAAATCTTTCCTTTTACCAAAATGGCTTTGGTAAAGAATCCACCACCCGCCATCAAATCAAGACCATTATCCTGACTACCAATAGCTTCAGGAGTATTAGTAGGATATTTATCAATATCTAACAGATCTTCAGGAGATAAATTGACATCGTTCGCAAAAACACTGATACCGTACAAGGTAGCACCATCAGGCAAATTATTAAAAATAGACAGAGGTACAAATACCCCACTCAGTGACTGCAATGAGATAGTCTGGCTGGGATAAAGCTCTTCAGGTTGTCCTTGCAATACAACGGAAATAATATTAACCCCTGTTTGTCCCCAATAACTTTTACTTACGGTAGCTGCTGCTGTTAATTGAGTCACTTCATCGGTTACATCATTGAAACCAATGATCGCTGCCACTTTAAAATTATCATTACCTCCACGATCCATTAGTAAGAACCCCGATGTTTGCTTATTAAGAGAAGCTACACTCATAGGGCTATCCAAGATCATATCCACTCGCTCAATATTGGTAGTAGTGGAGCCCACGTTTACGAAAACATTATCAGTACCGCGGTTGATGGTGTAAGTATTAATCAGGTCTTCCATATTACCTGAGTAATCAGGAAGTATATACACACTACTTCTATCAGCTACCGGATTACCTAGTGCACTAGGTATTTCAAACAGAGCTGTGGTTTTTTGGTCATTAGAACTACGTCTAATGATTACCTTTTTAAAAGGCTTCTCTCCAGGTACTGCCTTTGTAACACTATAAGATTCCCCCTCAATATCGAATAATTTTACAACCCTGTTCCATCCTAGAGTAGTAGCATCCTTTTTCCCAAAATATAAATAGTAAGTAAAATTACTCCTAAATTGAGATGTTGGTAAATAACCAGAACGGGTAAAATATTCAGGAGACTGGGGCTGGGCAGGATATTCTCCAAGAACGAAATTGATAGGTTTCTTAGCCTGCTGTGCGTTGGCTAATAATACCGAAAAAATTAGCACTAAAAATAGTGGCGTCTTGATTGCGATTTTCATAATAGTAAAATTTGCTATATTTAAACGTATAATAAATAATTATAACATGTATAAAATAGCAGGTAGAGAGAACAGGTGGCGAAATTATTCTTGAAAAATTATAGAGGTGTAAAACTATTTAACAAATACTTTAAATAGGTTATATAAAAAATATTGAATACCCTTTTTAAGTTATATGAAACTTTTTTAAGTTTACAATAGTAATTAAGCCTAGCACATCATAAATATCTTATCTTTAACCGATTAATAAATCAAAACCGCAAGATGTGAAATGAGACTTTCATTAAATGAAAATGGTCCTCTCGCTATTTTACTGGATGATCATAAGTTGTTTACGGACACTTTTGCACGTACGCTAGAAACCACCCGATTATTCAGTCATGTCTTTTCATTCTATGATGAAAGGGAAGTTCTAGAATTTGTCTTTAAGGAAAAACTAACCAATGAGATAGTATTCTTCATGGAATATTATATCAATAATAAAACTACTTTAAATCTACTTAAAGATATCAGACGTATAAAACCTAAATCTAGGGCTATTATCATCTCTTCTATAACAAACCCTTTATTGATAAAAGACCTGATGCGATATAAACCTCACGGGGTTATCAGTAAATACTCGTCTTTCGACGAGATTATAAAATGCCTGTACTTCGCCGGCAAAACTAAGCCTTATCTCTGCCCCGTTATACAGAAATTGCTCAATGACACCTCTGCTGACCAAGCACTCTCTCTTACTTCGCGGGAAATCGATATTATCAGAAGATTTGCCACAGGAGAATCTGCAGCTGAAGTGGCCCAATCGCTTTCTCTTAGCCCACACACTATTGCCACACACAGAAAGAATATCTTTAAAAAGATGAGATGTAATAGTATTACAGAGCTATTGGCTATTGCAAGGAACATGGGAATTATATAGAAAGCAGATTCGTCCAATTTTTACATTCAGCCCGTATTTATTATTATTAATTAGCACAAGCTGATTGACACATCTTAGCATACCCCCTCAAGTCCCACTAAAATAGCAAAGAGACATACCACGTACATACCCATAAGATTTTACTATTTTTATAGCATGATACCTCAGTCATTTAAAGATTCTTTATCTCACTCCGCTCCACCCTCAGCATACAATGCTCTACAAAGCGCCCTCTGGCATGCTGCAAAAGGTAATTGGAATAAAGCACATCAAATAGCACAACAACACGAAGGCGCAAAAGAGTTCGATCGCCTGCATGCCTTTCTACACCGACAAGAAGGTGATGATTGGAATGCTAACTATTGGTATCGGCGGGTGGGTATACCCATGCCTTCGGTAAGTCTGGAGGAAGAACTGAGCATGCTGATACAACAATGGATACCCTCTTAAAAAATTAAAGCGCCCCACTCGGGAGCGCTTTAAAGCTATGTTAGTATCCTGATAGGTTTAACCTAATGCTACGCGTTTAAATTCTAATACTTTCACATCACCATTCTCCTTCAGGTAGTCTCCTACGGATTTACTAGAATCTTTTACGAATGCCTGAGCTACCAGTGTACTTTCTTTAAAGAAAGCGTTCAGTTTACCATCTGCAATTTTTGCCAGCATATCTTCAGACTTACCGGCCATTTTCGGATCAGCCTTGATCATCTCCATGATAACTGATTTCTCACGCTCCAGAATGTCAGCCGGAACACTGTTAGCATCCACAGCTACAGGGCTTAATGCAGCTACTTGCATGGCCACATCTTTACCTACCTGAGCAGCTTCTTTATCGAGTCCTACCAGCACACCAATACGGTATGCACCGTGAATGTAAGCAGCTACATAAGGAGCTGTTACTTTTTCAAACTTGGTGATACCAATTTTCTCACCGATAGAGGCCAGTTTATCATTTACCAGTTCAGATACTTTAACACCGTTTACCACCACTTCGTTCAACTCATCAATTGAGTTTACGTTATTATTGAGAGCTGCGTCTGCAATAGTTTTCACGAATGCTACGAAATCCTCATTTTTAGAAACGAAGTCGGTTTCGCAACTTACGCACACTACAATACCGGTTTTGTTATCGGCAGTGGTTTGCGCGATCACCACACCTTCTTTAGCTTCACGGTCGCTACGCTTTGCAGCGATTTTCTGACCTTGTTTTCTTAACCAGTCGATGGCTGCTTCAAAATCACCATTAGTTTCAGTAAGTGCTTTGCGGCAATCCATCATACCTGCTCCAGTAGCTTGGCGCAGTTTATTGATATCCTGTACTGTTATAGTTGTGCTCATTCTTATATAAATTTCAAAGTTTCAGACCAACAGGCTGTTGTAGCAACAGCCCGCTTGCCTAACTTAGTTTTTGAATAGAATTATCTGATATATCCCTAAAAGGGAAATGTGCATGCTTATCTTTTAGCTGCTCCACTTCTGGCACCGCTTCCGGAACTTCTTCTACGGCCACCACCCTGAGATCTAGCACCGCGGTTGCCTTCAGCTTCTGCTTCGGCTAGCAATTTAGCAGCCTGTTTTTCTTTTTCGTCAGCAAAGTTGTCTTCTACTTCCTCATCTTTAGCGGCCTGTCTTTCAGTCAATCCTTCCTGAATAGCGGCGGTGATATAGTTTACGATGATAGCGATAGACTTTGTTGCATCATCGTTAGCAGGAATGGGGAAGTCTACTTTATTAGGATCGCAGTTGGTATCTACTACGCCAAAAGTAGTAATACCCAAGCGTTTTGCTTCTGAAAGAGCAATATGTTCGTGTCCGATATCAACAATAAACAACGCTGCAGGAACACGGCCCAGCTGAGCAATACCACCCAATACTTTTTCCATTTTCTCCTTATCGCGGGTTAAGGTAAGACGCTCTTTCTTGGTAATGCTGTCCAGAGAGCCATCGTTCAGCATTTTTTCAATGCTCTGCATTTTCTTAACACTCTTGCGCACGGTATTGAAGTTGGTAAGCATACCACCCAACCAACGTTCAGTTACGTAAGGCATACCCACTCTTTGTGCGCACTCGGTAACGATATCTTTGGCTTGTTTCTTAGTACCTACGAATAATATTTTTTTACCGCTACGGGCAATTTGTTTCATAGCTGCTGCAGCCTCCTGCAGGCATTCTACCGTTTTGTTCAGGTCGATAATATGAATGCCTTTTTTCTCAGCAAAAATGTAAGGCAACATTTTGGGGTTCCATTTCTTCTTCAGGTGACCGAAATGAACACCCGCCTCCAGAAGCTGCTGTTGTAATGATGTATTGTTATTTTCCATCGTATAAATTTGAAAAGGATTTTAAATGCTTTCATGACCAATAGCAGGGGGTTGTAACAACCCTCCAACCACAAGCCATTATCTTTTAGAGAACTGATAGCTCTTTCTCGCTTTTTTGCGACCGAATTTCTTACGCTCAACTGAACGAGGATCACGTTTCAGCAATCCTGCAGCTTTTAACGCAGGACGATACTCAGGATTCAAGTCTACCAATGCACGAGCAATGCCCAGCATGATAGCCTCGGCTTGTCCTTTAATACCACCTCCGGTAGCATTTACCTTAATATCATACTTATCGGTTGCCTCAATAGCTTTTAACGGACGTTCTACCTGATTTTGTAAGTACACCAGGGAGAAATAGGTTTTATAATCTTTACCGTTTACAGTAATATTACCGGTGCCCTTGCTGATAAAAACACGAGCAACAGCTTCCTTACGGCGACCTACTGCATTTTTTTGTTTTTCCATCTATTTTATACGCTTAAGGCTTAAAGCAAATTGCTTAAAGCAGGTTTTAAAATTTTAATTCTTTAGGTTGTTGTGCTCCATGAGGGTGATTGGGCCCTGCATACACAAATAACTTTTTAAACATCTTACGTCCCAAACGGTTTTTAGGAAGCATTCCTTTTACCGCTCTTTCAATAATTACTTCAGGACGACGTTTTAAAAGGTCTTTCGCCAGCTCTTCTTTACGACCACCGGGATAACCGCTGAAAGTATCGTACACTTTTTGTTCCAGCTTGTTACCGCTTAACTGTACTTTCTCACAGTTTACTACAATCACATAATCACCGGTATCAACGTGTGGTGTATAATATGCTTTGTGCTTACCGCGTAAAATAGCGGCTATTTTTGAACACATACGACCTACGGTTTGATTAGTACCGTCTACAACGTACCAGTTGCGCTGTACGGTAGCCTCGTTCGCATGTTTCGTGGTGAAATGTTGCTTACTCATTTTTATATTTTCAATTTATGACTAAAAAACCGGGCTAACCCCCGATTTCCCTTCCATATTGGTTGGGGGTGCAAAGGTAGATTAGTATTTGATAAAAACAATGAAAAAGACAATATTTTTTAAAGACACCCTCACAATTAATTGATTATCAGTAAAATTTTTGACACAAAATTTTACTGCCTATCTTATTTTACAATTTTTCTGCGGGTTGTAGGTTTATAATAAAGGTAGCATTGCTGCTACCTTTATTATAATTATACCTGAATAATAAAAATAATCGGCTCCTTATTCAATCGTATAAGTGTATTTCAGCGGACTGCTTAAATCCAGCCAAACGGTTTTAGTAGCTGCTGAAACCGGGATATCCCCTCCTCCATAACTCAGATATGCTCCTCCATTACCTAAATTGATATCCCAGCCATTGTTCGCCCGAAATTTAAAATACCCCTCTGTAAAAGTTACCGTAACTTTCCATTTGCCCACTATCGGGTCGTAAACCATAGGTGTAGAATTATCCCACCCACCGGGAGTGGCATTCCCAATCAATCCCCACTCGGTTTTGGTAATTGTCCATTCCATTGTATGAACATTGGCCTTTAGTAAGTAGTAGGCACCAGTTTCAGGAAACCTCAGATTATCGCCATTAGAAACTAAGGTGCCTCCGGTTGCAGTAGAAGTGCCTCCGTAGTTGAGCGAAGACCAGTTGGGCTCGGTAGTGATTTTAAACTCACCGTTACCACCTGCAGGTATCCAGATGTATCCTTCGTAGTGAATACCGTCGGATGAAGCGATGCGCGAAGCCGTTTCAGGATTCCACCCTTGATAATCACCGGGCACATACATATATAATGTCATCTCAACAGGTGTTACACGTAAAGTTTGGACAGAAGAATAGGAAGTTTGTCCTGTCTTATTAATAATGGCTTTCACACGCACTTCAATATCATCGGTAGTATTTAGCGGTATATCCACTGTATTAGCCATCTGAAATATTTCAAATCCTGTTAGAGATTTGGAGAGGGAATCAGCAGCTATTACAATAATACCCGGATTACTAAAATTCGTTCCAGCTTTAGCATATTCCAATTCGTAATGCAAAGTGGCATTACCATATGAAGGAACCGTCCACGAAAGGGTGGTAAAAATATCGTCCTTTGTTTGCGGTGTAGGAGAAAAAGTTCCGGTTGCAGTAGCCGACAAACTAAAAGGTATCGCATAAGGCGTAACTTTCAAGTCAACAGCCGGAGAGATTTTCATATCATTGTTATTGGCATAAGAAGTTTTTAACCTCGCTTCCAAATCTACCACCTCCCCAAACGATTTTCCCCAAGCAACCAGAGCATTATTCAAATCTGAACCTTTTACCGACAAACTGTTATGCTTACCTACAACAACAAAAGCTACTGCATTAGTAAAATCAGCACCTTTAGGTGCTAGCTCTACCACATATTTATACTGAGCCTCACTAGTGGCAAACTCCGGATTGGTCCAGCTAAATGTAATTACCTCCTGCTCTGCATTCTCGTGTGATAGAGTAACGGTAGTGGTAGATAATGTTAATGCCGACTCCTTGCCAGTATTGTAATAAGGCAGCGGATCCACTTTTTCACAGGAAGCCAAACACAACAGGGCTCCCATGACACCTATGAAGAAATTGAAATTATTTTTCATAACCAGGATTTAAAGTGTTGATTATTGTCTTACCACAGCGTACCTTCCTGTCTGAAAGTTTATTGTAATCTTATAAGTACCGGCTGTAGGTGCACCCGGGAAACCGGGATCTGCATCTCGCTTTTCAAATGCGCCACCTTCCCAAGTTCCACCATCCAAAGCGTGATACTGTGTGCTCCAATCACCCTGTTTTTGAATAATCTTATACGCGCCGCCTCCTGCCATCTCTACCACTAGTTCATAATGCATAATATCGATTCTTGTAAACCGCTGTGTTACATCATAAGGCGAAGGCAACGGATTGCTCCATCCCGAAGCAAAGGCATCCCCTACCACCCACAGCTCACCATCCTCATAATTGTTGTCGGGTGTTCCTGGTGGTTCTACTGCAAAGTCCAGATAAGGATTCACTTTCAACGTAAGCGTATTGGAATAAGTAGGCACGGTACCATTGAGTAGGGTGGCTTTGATGCGTATATCTATGGACTGCTCTACACCGGGAGTAAACTCCATTTTTGATAGAAAAACATTCAGCTCTTGCACACTAAGGCTAACGCTTAAATCACTAGCGATAGACATTTCCTGCAACTTCGGACTGGTAAAATTTTTACCGGCAGTGTCGATCTGCACGATATAATAAACATTTTGCGAGCTAACGCCCGTATTAAACATATAATTGGGATTGGTCCACGATAGTACTAGTGCCACTTCTTCTTTCTTATCCTTTTCCAGTACAATCGTTCCCGATGCCGTACTGGTTAATACTGGAGGAGTGCTTCCCTCGAAGAACACCTTGTTTTCTTTCTTTGTACAAGCAAGAAAAACAACAGACAACAGCGATAGCTTTAAAAATATATTTAGTGCTTTCATTATTGCTCAGATTTATATTCAGGATGTTGAGTAAGATTGGGATTAGAGTTTAAGTTTTCAGCGGGTATGGGATAAATATTATACCGACTATTTACTGCCGTTCCCGATGCAACGCCACCTTTCCAAGGCCATAAGTAAGTACCGGTAGTAAGCTGATTGTATCTTACCAAGTCTGTTCTGCGATGTCCTTCCCAGTACAGTTCTCTGCCACGCTCATCCAACACAAATTGCAAATTGAAATCAATAGGACTTATAGGGGCGGCACCCGATCTGGCACGTAATGCATTGATATAACTCAAAGCTGTGGTGGCATTACCTCCAGAAGCTCCACGTAATACTGCCTCCGCATAAATAAGATACATCTCTGCTAGACGGAAAACAGGAAAATCAATGTCTGCAAACTCCTTATTCAAATCACTTACGGCACCACCATCTGATCTGATATTTCTCCATTTTATTACATGAAGTCCGTTATCAAACACGCCGATGTCGTTAATTACAATCTGCTCTGGCGATGTACCATACCGACTGGTGGTAAACATAGCACGCTTATCCGTATTTCCGGTTAAATCGGGGAACAAGTCTGCCAATCCTTTGGTAGCCCTATAACCAGCCCATCCGCTGTTAACACCGAAGTCCTCATTATCCGCACCGGCAGCAGCATGCACTATAAATGTAGTATTTCCAAAAGCCTTGGTTCTGGCACCATCACAAGTGATGACAAAGATGAATTCATTACGACCCTTTACATCATTATCTGCCATGAACAGCTCACGATAATTGCTATGCAGTGTGTATCCCGCATCTATCACTTTCTGAGCATAAGTGAGCGCTTCTGTATAGCGAGGCGTACCAGTGTATACATTAGCATTCAAATACATTCTGGCTAGTAGCGCCCATGCGGCACCTTGATCTACGCGTCCATACTCGGCAGTTTTGGCTGGAGGCAATTCCGCTTCGATGGCTTTCAGTTCCGTTTCGATATAAGTGAATAAATCCTCACGACTAATTTCCGGTGGCATAAAGGATCCTACCCCATCTTCTTCGGTAATGAAAGTGGACTTACCAAACAAATCCATCATCACCCAATAGTTAAAAGCACGCATAAAACGAGCTTCTGCACGGGATTTACGAATTGCATCGGCATCTGCACCCGTAATATTTCTTTCTGCAAGTTTAGCATCTGCCGACTCTCTGATATATTCATTAATTAATGTGATGTTGTAAATAGGACGCGCATACATTCCTTTTAAGAAAGGATCGGAGCTGGTCCATTGCAATGCATGAAAGTCCTTAATCGTCTGATCGTTCCAGGCTACTACCGCTTCATCTGTAGGCAGTTCCTGCAGATTAAAAAATCCTCTAATGAAGGCCACCTGCGACCCCTCATCCAGCCCACCTCCAATATCCGGATCACCTGCCGGACCATTATTACCTGTAATAGACAAGGTAGCATAAATTTTAGCCAATACGGCTTTGTAACCTTCGGGCGTACTATATACCTTTTCAGGAGTAAGGTCGTTTTTGGGAAATATATCCAGTTTCTTAGCACAGGAAGCCAGAAATATTGCAAGGGCAAGCGCGTGGATAAATGTTGTCAATAATTTTTTGTTCATATTTGACAGAATTAGAATCGTTAGAAATCGATACTGGCACCTAATGAGTAAATTCTTGGTCGCGGATAAATATTATTATCTACACCGGTGCTGCTGGCATTTTCAGGATCTGCACCTCGATACTTCGTAATCACAAAAATGTTCTGCACATTACCGGTAAGCCGCAAGGATGCCTTACCTTTTAATATCTTACCCAAATCATATCCGAGGTTAATATTATCCAATCTAAAGAAGCTAGCATTCTCGATGTAATAATCAGATAGGTACATGTTATTGCTGAACTCGGTCTCCAGATAATTCACTGATGCATTACCAATATGCTTAACCGGGTTGAGAATATTTCTCAATGTTGCCGAACCCGATAGATAGTTGTTATACAAATAATTGCCGATCATCCCATGACCTGCAACTCCTGCAGAAAATTTGCCCAGTGTAACATTGGTGCTTAAACCGTAGATTACATCAGCTGCTGGCTTCATATAGTAATACCGATCGTCATCGGTAATTTGGCCGTCTCTGTTAATGTCCTCGTACAAACCTTCGATAGGACGGCCGGTTGTAGGATCATATACTTGTTTGTACGGATAGAAAACATAAGGAGCATATCCTACAGCAATTTTTCCAATATTGTTTCCGGTACCACCTGATACGCCACTAGTCGAAATACCCTTGTAGTTGGGATCAATAAAATCAATTAGCTTAGTAACTTCTGTTTTGTTATATGCCATATTAAAGCTCACATCCCAGGTCGTTCGGGCATTACGCACCGGCACAACATTGAGTAAGAACTCCACTCCTTTATTATTCAGATTTCCTACATTCTTTAAAAGCTCCACATTAAAGTTGGATCCCGGAGGTACAGGAACAACACTTAACAGGTCTTTGGTCTTCTTACTGTAAATATCAATGGAACCAGAAATTCTGTTTTGCAAGAATCCGTAATCCAAACCTATATTGGTAGTTTGTGTGGTTTCCCATTTCACATCAGGATAATACGCTGTTGGCCTTAGAAAGCGAATAAACTGATCGCCAAACTGATACTGAGCACTACCTGAACCATAGGTATATCGTGGCATATAAGAGTAGTAAGCAATGCCATCCTGTTGTCCGGTTACCCCCCATCCAATGCGCAACTTCAATTCATTGATATTATTCCCTGCGTCCGGAAAAAATTCATCCTTCAATTTCCACGCGAATGCTACAGCAGGGAAATAACCTACTCTGTTATCGCGTGAGAATTTGGAGCTAGCATCTCTTCTTAATGAAGCTGTGAGCAAATATTTATCCGACAGAGTGAAATTTACTCTTCCCAGATAAGACTCGATAGCAAATCCATTTCGGTCGTCAGGGAAGTCGGGTTTATTAGCAATGACGGTATCGATAGAACCGTCATAAAATTTTGAATAGAAGAATACATCATCGGTATAAAAATCCTGATATCCATGTCCCAGTAATACATCGATGCGAGTTTTTTCTGTAATATCTTTCTGATAGAATAGCTGAATATCGGCCAGCTTACTTGCTTTGGTTTGCTGATACTCCGAAATTCTACCCCTACTGTTAAACCCTAGGACGGAAGCAGCCATTTCGGGACGGAACTTATCTTTTCCTGAACCGGCCGAGCGATCCATGCCAACATTCAACAACAAGTGCAGATCGGGAAAGAAATGCAATTTGTAATCAGCCTGAACATTTCCAATAAATCTGTTTACAGTAGAAGTGTTATTACGTAACATCAGCATGGCTACCGGATTGCGAGTTGCAAGTGCATTCAATACACCATTGGATTGCTCCCACTCGAAAAAGCCACCATATTTATCATCGTTACGATATATAGGCTGGGTGGGATCGAAATTAACGGCAGATCCTATCGCGCCTTCATCGGCAAATCGATTATTAGTACGTGCGTATTTAGCATTAATATTTAAGGTCAAATAGTCATTAAACAATTTGGGATTAAGATTGGCCGATGCCGTATAACGATCAAATTTATTAGTAAGCAATACTCCCTCTTGTGTATAGTATCCTCCTGATAAACGATAGGGCAGCTTTATGCTTTTACCGATATCGGCACGACCCGATACGCTTAAGTTATTATCGCTACCAAAGGCTTTCTGATAAATCGCATCCTGCCAATCCGTGTTGGCGTTTCCTAGAAACCCTTTGAACTCATCTGTGCCTTTTTCGTTTACAATCCTTCTTATCTCATCAGCCGACAATACATCTACTTTATTAGCCACATGACTTAATGAAGCTCTAGTATTAAAATTGAACTTCAGTTTTCCAGAAGCGCCTTTTTTAGTAGTAATAATAATAACACCATTTGTTGCTCTTGAACCGTATAAAGCTGCAGCAGAAGCGTCTTTTAAAACGCTGATACTTTCAATATCATTGGGATTAATGGTATTGAGTAGATTTGCAGAACCCGATACTCCATTGCTTTCAACGGGTACTCCATCAATCACAATCAACGGATCATTGCTAGCATTTAACGATGCGGATCCTCTAATACGAATTTTACTTCCGCCACCGGCAGCTCCCCCACCGGGTGTGATTTCCAACCCCGGCACCTTACCCTGCAGCAATTGCTCGGAAGATGCAATATTTCCTTTCTGGAAATCTTTTTCCGAAACGGCTACCACCGAACCGGTAAGATCTGTTTTCTTACGGGTACCATAAGCGATAACCACTACGTTTTCAAGAGAGGAGGTTATGCTGGTAAGTACAATGTGCATTTCATCGCCGGTAATATTGATATCCTTAGCAGCATATCCGACATGTGATACTACTAATACATTTGTACCGGAAGGCACATTCAGTTTAAAAACACCTGTACTATCGGTGATGGTAGCATAGTGGGTGCCTTTTATTTCAACAGTAGCGCCAAATACAGGCTGGCCTGTAACTTCATCTATCACTGTACCTTTTATTTCCCTGGTTTGTGCCAATAGCGTGTTGGAGCAAATGAGTAGGGATAGCAATAGGGTAAAGAGGAATGGCAAGATGTTTTTAAATAGCATAGACAAACAATGTTATTTTCTCATTAAATATGTGTACCCAATACACAATAAAAATGGAACACAAATACAAAGATAGGGTGCAGAATGTGTATTTGATACACAAAAAGAAAAAATTTTTTCTTACCCTATTTTAGAAAGAAGGGATTTAATCACTTTGGGCTTGAATTTGTGTAACTTACCTGGCCGATGCGATACATCGTCTTCTAGCTCATCTAGTTCCTGTAACCAGTTTTTCAATGCAATTTTTTTACGGAAATTGCGTCGATCCAGCGATACACCTAATATGGCTTCATATACTTCCTGCAATGCGCGGAGGGAAAATTTTTCAGGCAATAGATTATACACTACTGGATAATCCATCACCTGGCTACGCAATAATTTTAAACAGGTATCCAAAATTTCTTTGTGGTCAAATGCAAGTTTTTTAATACTGTTGACCGAATGCCAGTGCAGGTTGCTATCGTCTATGCTAAGTTTGTGATTGTTAATATTAATCAGAGAATAATAGGCTGTACTTACTACTCTTCCCGAAGGATGGCGGTTTACCCTGCCGAATGTGTGTACCTGTTGCAGAAATACATCGTCCAACCCCGTGCGCTCTTTTAATACCCGATAGGAAGCAGCGTCTAAATCTTCATCGGGCCGCACCAAATCTCCCAGTAACGAATACAGTCCCGAAAATTCTTTTAAATCAGATTCGATCAGAAGTACTTTTAACTCCTTATTCTCATATCCGAAGATTACGCAGTCTACGGATACAGCTATATTGAAGTATTCAAGATGGCTGATTTTCTCAACTTCGGCAGTTTTCAAAACATTACTGGGCATAGCAATAACTCTTCTTTAACGTACACGTACAAAAGTAAGCATTGAAACAGCCCAACGCAAACTTTTTAAATGCTTCTTAAAACGTTTGAATTGGATAAAATTAAAATACGAGATTTTTTAATATCGATTATATACTTATATTTGTGTACCAAGTACACATTATGAAACGATTTATCTTGCCATTTTTGCTACTGTCTCTTTGCTGGGCATGCAAAAAAAATAACCTTACAGAAACACCACCACCGAATCCGGAACCCCCTGTGCAAATACCAGCACAACAAGGTATGATTACCACAGATAAGAATTTCTATACTAGCTCCGATGCAATCACTATTACATATAATCCGGCCAAAGGCAATGCAGCCTTAAATGGATTTACAGGAGATGTATATGTACATTGGGGGGTCATTACCAATGCTAGTGCAGGTGCTGCGGATTGGAAATATGTCAAGAGCAACTCTTTTACTACTCCTGATGCAGCCTCAAAAATGACCCGCAACGCCAACGGAACGTACAGCATTACCATCACTCCGCAAAGTTTTTTCGGAGTACCTTCGGGCGAGCAAATTCGCAAACTAGCCATGGTGTTTCGCAATGCCGACGGCTCCATTGTAGGTAGGAATTACGATGGCAGTGATATTTATTTGCCCGTATATAGCAATGGGGTGAACGTACGCTTTATCCGACCGGAATTACATCCCACCTATACACTTACTCCCGTTCAACAAACTTACGCAATCGGTCAACAGATAGAAGTAACCGGTATCGCTTCTACATCTGCCAATTTAAGACTTACATTAAATGATAAAGAATTCGCTACAGCCAACAGCAGCACAATAATAACGGGCAAAGCCACTATAACAGATCTAGGAACACAAACCATTAAACTCATTGCCAACGGTACCGTACAGGAGTCTTTCAGTTTTACAGCCAATGGCACGGTTGTTACAGAGTCATTGCCCGCAGGAGCTAAACCCAATGGCGTTACTTTTATCAATAATGGAACTTCGGCCATCTTTGCTCTGTATGCACCCCAAAAAAATTATGTATACGTTTTGGGAGATTTTAATAACTGGACTGCTACAGCATCGGGTTATATGAAACGCACGCCGGATGGCAATACGTGGTGGATACAAATTGACGGGCTCAATCCAAACGTCGAATATGCCTATCAGTATTGGGTGGACGGCGCCATACGAATTGCAGATCCTTATACTGAAAAGGTACTGGATCCTGAACATGATCCTTACATACCTGCTGCCAATTATCCTAACCCAGGCATTTATCCCATAGGCAAAACAACAGGTATTGTAAGTACTATCAAAGCACAACAAGAAAAGCACAGCTGGAGCTATCCATCTATCACCAAACCATCCAAAAACAACCTGGTGATTTATGAACTGTTATTAAGAGATTTTCTTGGTGCCAATAATTATCAAACACTCAGAGATACGCTAAATTACCTAAGCAATCTAGGTGTCAACGCTATTGAACTGTTACCTATCAACGAATTTGAAGGTAACAGCAGTTGGGGCTATAATCCTTCATTCTATTTTGCGCCGGACAAATACTACGGCAGTAAAAAATCATTACAAGCATTTATCGATGCCTGTCATGAAAAAGGTATTGCCGTAATTTTAGATATCGTACTCAACCACGCTGAAGGACAGTCGCCTATGGTGCAATTGTATTGGGATGCGACCAACAATCGCCCTGCTTTCAATAATCCATGGTTCAACCCAACAGCGCCACATAGTGCACTTAGTTTCGGATACGATTTCAATCATGAAAGTTCTGCTACACGTGCCTTTGTAAAAGACGTATTAAAGTTTTGGTTGGATGAATATAAAGTAGATGGATTTCGCTTTGATTTTACAAAAGGCTTTACGCAAAAACCCTCAAACAGCATAGACGCTATGAGTGCCTATGATGCAAGCCGCATCATCATTTTAAAAGAGTACAACAATTTCATAAAATCTATTGATCCCAATGCTTATGTAATTCTGGAGCATTTGTGTGCCGATGAAGAAGAAAAAGAATTGGCTGCCGAAGGCATGATGTTGTGGAATAATCTCAATTATGTGTTCAACGAGGCCAGTATGGGTTGGCTGAGCAACTCCAATTTCTCCAGAGCGGATTACAGAACACATGGCTTTACACAGCCTGATGGCTTAATCACCTACATGGAAAGTCATGACGAAGAACGCATGATGTTTAAGAACATCACTTACGGCAATGCTTCCGAAAATTATAACATTAAGCATCTCGAAACCGCATTAAAGCGCCAGGAATTATGTGCAGCTTTTCTATTTGCCATTCCGGGTCCTAAAATGATTTGGCAGTTCGGCGAACTCGGGTACGACATTTCCATCAATGAAAATGGTCGCACCGGTGAAAAACCTATTCTATGGCAGTATAACACACAACCTGCACGAGTGGCACTAAAAAATGCATTTACATTATTTATCAATTTGAAAAAGAAGAACAGCATTTTTTCAACAACAGACTTCACTCATAATTTGGCTGGGGCCATTAAGTATATAAAACTAAGAAATGGCAACAATACCGTAGTTGTTGTAGGTAATTTCGAGGTTGTTCCCCAAGTAGCCTCTATCGATATGGGCAGCAGTGGCACTTGGTATGATGTAGCTCGTAATAACCAGGCATTGACGATTTCGGATGGGACTTATTCAGCTACATTAGCACCTGGTGAATATCATATATTTTCCAACTTTATACTGAATCCGTAAGTATATACTCTGAAAGCCTCCTCCTGTTTGTTGGTACGAATAGGCGGCATTATACCCTTACAGGAAACAAAAACTGTCATGGGTAAATTTTTTCTGTACTCCAAAATTTTTACTTTTAATTGCAGTTTTTTACCATCATGTACAGTAAGGAAAATACCATAGCATTACAGGACAGCACGCAATCATTTTTGAAAAATATTCCAGATGTCCTCACGAGTAAAGAAGAGACAGAAAAACTAAGAGATGTTTTACGGTTTCACGAATACCGATACTATATCTTAAACGATCCCTTCATATCTGATGGAGAGTATGACCAGCTTTTTAAGCTACTCGAAAGAACCGAAAAACAACATCCCGACTGGATTACAAAAGACTCTCCTACTCAAAGAGTGGCCAAAGAGTTGACCGGCAACTTCCTTACCGTACAACATCTGGTACCCATGTTATCGCTAGACAACTCTTACAATGAGGAAGATTTGCGAGACTTCGACCGTAGAGCCAGACAACTAACAGGGTTAGACAGTATCGTGTATTCGGTAGAACCGAAATTCGATGGAGGCAGTATCTCATTAGTCTACGAAAATGATTTATTAGTGCGTGGTGCTACCCGAGGTAATGGTGTGCAAGGCGATGATGTGACCACCAATATCAAACAAATACGCACAATTCCGCTCTCTGCACGTTTCAGTGATTATGGTCTGCAGCAAGTAGAGATAAGAGGAGAAGTGCTGATGAATAAAGAAAACTTCAAAAAGTACAACGAGGCTCTTATCGAAAAAGGTCTCGCCCCGCTGGCCAATCCGCGTAATGCGGCAGCAGGTACTTTGCGCATTAAAGATCCATCAGAAGTAAGAAGAAGAAATCTTGAGGTATTTGTTTACCACATTAGTGATTATACCTTGCTACCAGGAAAAGACACTCCTAAGGCATTACTATCGCACGACGCATCCTTACAACTACTATGGGAACTGGGTTTTCGAAGCCCAGTACATGAGATGCACGTATTTCGTAGTATTGATGAAGTGATTGCTTATTGTCGGGAATTTGAAGAAAAAAGAGATAGCCTTCCTTATGAGATAGACGGAATGGTGATTAAAGTAAACGACATACAGCTGCAAGAAGTACTGGGCATGACCTCTCACCACCCACGCTGGGCCATAGCCTTTAAATTCAAAGCCAGACAAGGCACCAGCAAGCTGCTGAATGTAGAGTTTCAAGTAGGCCGTACAGGATCCATTACACCTGTGGCAAAAATTGACCCCGTATATATCGGAGGTGTCACTGTAAGCTCTATATCGCTGTTCAATGAAGATGTGATTCGAGAAAAAGATGTAAGGATTGGTGATACTGTATTAGTTGAGCGTGCCGGCGATGTAATTCCGTATATCGTAAAACCATTAACCGAACTACGCAGTGGAACCGAACGACCTATCACGTTCCCCAGTCACTGCCCTGCTTGTAACAGTACCTTATTTAAGGAAGAAGGAGAAGCCGCTTGGCGTTGTGTAAATATTGAATGCCCTGCACAAGTAGTAGAGCGTATGATTCACTACGTAAGCAAGGATGCATTAGATATAAGAGGGCTAGGCGAAGCCAACATTAAGAAGTTCTATGAACTAGGGCTTTTAAAAGATATTCCAGGCATTTACAAGCTGAACTTTGCAGCCATATCCCAACTTGAAGGTTTTGGGGCAAAATCGGTTGAAAAATTGAAAGAAGCTATTGAGCAAAGTAAAAAACAACCGTTGCACCGACTCATTTTTGCCCTAGGCATCCGCTATGTAGGTGAAACAACCGCCAAAGTACTAGCACAAAAAGTCAACCATTTGTTGGAGTTGAAAGATTTGTCTCAGGAAGCATTACAAACGCTGGAAGACATAGGACCTAAAGTAGCGGGAAGCATTGTACACTTCTTTAGTAATGAGGATAACCTGAAAATGCTTCAAGAGTTAGAAGCACTGGGTGTGGAAATGAACAATGTACAGAAACAAACCCATGGCAGCGGAGAACTGGAAGGTGTTACCTTTTTATTTACAGGAACACTTCCCACCCTCAAACGCAGCGAAGCTGAGGCCATGGCCGAAGCTAAAGGAGGTAAAATCCTAAGCGGTGTAAGTGCCAAATTAAATTACCTAGTAGTGGGCAAAGATGCCGGAAGTAAACTGGACAAAGCACAGAAACTGGGTACTGTAAAAATCATTACAGAGGAAGAATTTCTCAAAATGATTAATACCTAAGCTTTTGTAAGTACAAAAGCTTAATCCAGTATTTTCACATTACGGGAAAAGCTTTCCTCTAGCGAGATGATGGTTTCGGTACGTTCTATCCCCTTTATTTTTTGCAACTTTTCATGCAGCACATCTCTTAGTTCTGATATATCTTTGCACACAACTTCGGCAAACATGCTATAGTTTCCGGTCGTATAATTCAACCGTACTATTTCTTTTATTTTATAGAGCTCTTTGGCAACTGTATCGTAGAGAGAACTTTCTCGCAGATAAATTCCGATAAAAGCAATAACGTCATAACCGAGCAGCTTCAAATCGGGATGTAACCGGGTACCCTTAATGACCCCATCCTTCTGTAGCTTCTTAATTCGCACATGAATTGTGCCTCCCGAAACGAAAAGCTTCTTACCCAAATCGGCATAAGAGATTTCCGCATCACTCATCATATGCTCAATGATTTGCAGATCCAGTTTGTCAAGATTTAATTTTGCACTCATTTTTAGCAGTTTTAATTTAATTTATTTCAACAAAAATACGGTTTTATTAAACAAAAACTATATTTTTAAAAAAAACATTAAAATATTTGGAACAAATAAGACATTCTCTTTATTTTTGTTCTATAAATCTCAAATATCTGAGAAAAACAAGTTCTTCTATATTGTGGGGTGATGAAACTTTGGCAGACATGCCCTCTTGTCTCGAGGGTGAGGAGCACGGGATAAACGCAACATAGAGCCGACCGTCAGGCCGACCAGGGTTGACCACTAACTTTGTGTTGTAGCTAACCGCCTCGTGGAGGTTCGATTCCTCCCCCTACAGCATTTCACCTTCACTGTGTTACAGTGGAGGTTTTTTTGTGTCCTCTCATGTAAAACATCACTCCGAAATAAGCACTCACATAGTGACAATATCAGATATTTAGCGCTTTTTTCGGAAAAGCAGTGTTATTGCGCTCTGCCTTCACACCCTAAATTACAACCCAGCCGCTAAAGCAGAAAATTTATCTTTCACTTGCTTGAAATACTACAATAAGCAAATCGAATATAAGAAAGCATCTCCGTATAACACAAAAAAAATTTACAAAAGCTTAACATTCAACCTTATATTTGCCAAAACTTCATACTATGAAAAAATTGCTGTTTTTAGTTTTTGCATTAGGCTCCTCTTGCTTTTTATTTGCTCAGGATGAAACCGTTCAAGCGCTCAAAAAAGATGCTGAACGTACCATTCAGAAAGATCCCAATGACACTACCTCCAAAACCTGGAAAACCGGAGGATTTGTAGGTATCAACGCCGCTCAAGGCTCTCTTAGCAATTGGGCAGCAGGGGGAGATAAATTTTCTCTGGCAGTAAACGGCAATTTAAGTCTGTATGCTTTTCATAAAAAGAATAAACATACTTGGGATAATACCTTGGATATCAATCTAGGTTATATTAATACCACATCATTAGGAAGTCGTAAAAATGATGACCGTATTGATCTGTTATCGAAGTACGGATACGCCATCGGCCCTAAATGGAATGTAGGCGCCTTATTCAATTTCCGTTCGCAGTTGTTCAAAGGATATGCGTACGATGATGATGGCAATCGCACTTTTAACTCTAATTTCTTCTCGCCCGCATATGTGCTGCTGAGCCCCGGCGTGGAATGGAAACCCAATAACGAGTTCTCCGCTTTCATATCTCCGGCAACTGTAAGATGGACTATCGTTAAAAACGATTCGCTCGCAGCGGTAGGTGCTTATGGTGTGGATCCGGGCAAACACTCCCGTACAGAGTTTGGAGCTTTTGCATCATTGAATTACATGAAAGAAATCAACAAGATGTTTTCTTATAAAAGCCGTATGGACCTGTACTCCAACTATCTGAAAAATCCTAAAAACATTGATGTGTACTGGACCAATATGATAAACATGAAACTTACTAAGTTCCTTACTCTTACCTATAGCTTAGATTTAATTTACGATGATGATGTGAAACTCTTCGGAGAGAATAACGACTCTCCGGCAACACAAATCAAATCTATGCTGGGATTAGGATTCTTGGTGAAATTCTAATAGTACATTATTTACTCTGATTTTGCTCGCACTGCAGCAAGAAGGCGTCCATTGCATTTTGCAACAAACCTGGTTGTAATGCAATACCTCCCGAATAAGGAAATTCAGCCGCTTGCTGCAGTATTTTTTTTAGGTCAAACATATCCTGACTGCAGCAGAAAGCAAATTGCTCCTGCATCAGATATTGCCCCAGATATTCTTGCTCTGTTTGCCCCGGCGTAGGAATTAATATAGATTTAGCACCAATACTATTAATATCCATTATCGAGCTGTAACCACTTCGACAGATAACATAAGAAGCAGCTGCCAGTTCTTTTTCCAATGCATCCTTTGGTAAATGATTAAACACGCGGGCATTAGCACATTCGGGAGCACTTCCACCATTGGGCACACCCCTCACTATGGTAACTTTAGCTTCGTATTGTTTTAGCTGAGAAAAAACGATTTGCTCCAATACACTTCTTTGCGGTTCAGGACCTGAAATCAAAAATAGCAGCCCCTTCTGTTCTGCTCCAGTAGGAACTGCACTAAAACGTGATAAAGCCCCCACATAAAAACAGGGAATACTAGGCATTTTATTTGGATGCGATAAATCGCCTGCCAAATTAGGTTGTTGGGGAAAATCGGGAATCCAACAGTAAGTGTACTTATTAATAAATCGATAGTTCAACTGCTGAAGCATGTTGTCGGCCAATGCGCTTAATCCCGTTTTAATTTGCAATTGATGGGTCATAAACACACAAGGTACAGCATCGGTACAAAGTCCATATCGGTTATCGCTAATCACCCCATCTATCTGATATTCCTTCACAATTTTCTGCAACCAACTGTGCTCCTGCTTTATCCGAGATAATATACGAGGTACTTGAGCCAGCATTTTCACAGCCAGCCCTTTTCCTTTGTGGTGATAGCGCACATTGTATCCTTTCAAAGGCAAAAACGAACATTGGGGGAACTCCTTCTTTAGAATAGCTTGTTGCGTATCATTGCCTGCCAGCCACACCTCCACCTCTCTGTTTAGCAATTCGCTGATTACAGGTATACACCGGGTGGTATGCCCCAAACCCCAGTCCAACGGGGCTACCAATATTCTCAATTTCCGGTTGGGATGATTCATATTTCTAGGCAACGAATGCAAAAATGTGCTTAAAGTAAAAACTTTACGGCGACTTATTTGTAAAATACAGTAAATTTATTACCGGAAACACGATTTCCGGGAGAGAAAACATGAGCACGTACAGATATCAACGCGATATTATTCTGATTATTAATGATGAAACTGTGCGCCCAGAAGCTATCGATGACAGCAGGGTGGATGCTATAAATAGTATCATCTCTTACGTCGACAATATAGATAGTTTTTGCAGGGCTCATGAACTGGTGTGCCGTAATAAAATCACTTCCAAAAGATCGAAAATATTAGATGCAATAGAGCACGAACAGCTGAAACCTTTTAGATTTTTGATTAATAAAAATTAAAAGCCCCGATTAAAATCGGGGCTTTAGCATTATAATTTAATCTCTTCATCCATTTCGTTAAAGAAATGGTACTCGGTAAGATGATAGGAGGAGTCTTTTTCCAAACGGGTTTTTTGCCCGAATTTTCTGTTCCATTTAGCAATCTTGGTATTCCACCAAAGTCCCTTAGTTAAGTAAGCGTGCATAATAGGATGCACCACAAGTTTTAGATTCTTATGCTTATGTGTAATCAGGTATTGAAGATTTCTTTCGATCTCATCTTCCAATACCAAAGTGGAAGAAATTTTTCCGCTACCGTTACAGCTGGGACACACTTCCTGTGTGTTAATGGTTACTTCAGGGCGCATACGCTGACGCGTGATCTGCATCAGGCCAAATTTGGAAATAGGTAGCACGGAGTGTTTGGCTCTATCAGCCTTCATCACCTCCTCCATCCGCTCATAGAGTTTCTTTTTGTTTTCGGGAAGCTTCATATCGATGAAGTCCACCACGATAATACCCCCTATATCCCTCAATCGTAGCTGTCTGGCTATTTCAGCTGCAGCTTCCAAATTCGTTTCCAGCGCGTTCTGCTCCTGATTGTTGCTTACATTTTTATACCCACTGTTTACATCAATTACATGCAGGGCTTCAGTATGCTCTATAATGAGATAGGCGCCACTATTCAGCGTTACCGTTTTTCCAAAGGAGCCTTTAACCTGTTTGGTTATACCCATGGAATCGAATACATTTCCATGAGCCTGATTTACGATTTCGACTTTTTCCGGGGCTATACGCTGTATATAGTTTCTAGTTTCAGCGTAGATATTTTTATCGTTGGTTACGATACGGTTGTAATCTGCACTCAGTAAATCGCGTAGTATACTATGCGTTTTGTTTTGCTCGCTGTAGATTTTGGTGGGTGCTGTAGCGCCTCTTAAATTTTGCTGTACGGTGTTCCAGATATTCACTAGATGTTCGAGATCCTCGTAGAGCTCTGCGGTATTTTTACCCTCGGCAGCGGTTCTTACAATTACTCCGAAATTTTTAGGCTTTACAGCCTCAATAATTTTTTGTAAGCGTTTCCTTTCTTCGGAAGAATGAATTTTTTTGGAAACAGCCACAATGTTATTAAACGGTGTGATCACAACAAACCGACCCGGAATGGAAAGCTCACAGCTTAAGCGAGGTCCTTTTGCAGCAATCGGTTCTTTGAGGATTTGTACCAAGATATTGGGTTTTCCCCCCAGAACCTCACTAATTTTTCCGGTTTTTACGATTTCCGGTTCTACTTCAAATTTTGAAAAATCTAAAGGATTTTCATTGGTGGCGTTCATAGCCATTTGAGTAAACTTGAGCAATGAGCGCGCATAGGGACTTAAATCGGTGTAATGCAAAAATGCATCCTTTTCAAAGCCCACGTCTACGAATGCTGCATTGAGACCCGGCATTAGGCGTTTTACCTTTCCCAGGTATAGGTCGCCCACAGCAAACCGGGCGTCACTTTTTTCACTATGCAGCTCAACTAATTTTTTGTCTTCCAGCAAGGCTATTTCCACACCGGTAGGAGCTGCATTAATTACAATTTCTTTGTTCATTACATTCTGCACATAATGCTATGCCTTAAAGTAAAATACACCTACTTTATGCGTTATACAATGCAAGAAGAAAGAGTTATATGGCATTATAGAGACGGGACAAAATGCATATAACGCTAAAGTAGCCGAAAAGAAAACATTGCATAAACCCCGCACAAGAAAGTTACGGGGTGTATGCAAATAACTTATCTAAAAAGAAATACTGATTATTTCTTTTTATGGCGGTTTTTTCTAAGTCTTTTTTTACGCTTATGTGTTGCGATCTTATGACGTTTTCTTTTTTTACCACAAGGCATAACTAATAATTTAATCTGTTTACTAATATATTTTTTACCAACAATTTTTACTTAAGGTCCTGAATTCTCTTCCCCAACTCTGCTTTCATTTCGGGATACTGATCGGCCAGAGGTAAGGCTTTTTGATACCATGCTATTGCTTTCTCTTTGTTTCCCTGTTTCTCATAAATATCTGCCAGCAATAAGACGGCCTGAAGGTTTTCAGCATCGATACGTGCCACAGTTTCCAGCCTTTCTCGGGCCTTTTCTGTTTGCCCGCTCATGAGCGATCCCATAGCGAGCGTCATTTGGGCATATACATTGCTGCTGTCCTTATCCACTACTTCCCTAATCTTTGCTATTCCCTGCATAGGAGCATTGGAAATACCACCAAAAATATAGGTAGCTCCTAATCCTACTTTTGCAGAGTCGTTATCGGGATTTACCTGCAGTGTTCTTTCGAACAAGTCTTTTGCCTGTAAAGCCATCCACTTTCTCAATTCATTATCCTCGGCTTCCTGCAGGTTATTAAGGAACAAATGGCCTGCAAAATTGAGGTTTTTTTCTGAATTTTCCAACCTAGCCCCTTCTGCGGTATACCAGGCAAAGGGAATAAAAGCCCTCCCGGTATCTTTCCAGAACTGGGAAAGTTGATGATACACATGCGTTTTTTCTTGGCTGTCGGTAACCGATTGAAGAATACGATTCAGCTCTTCAACCCGTTTTTGATAGCCCTCAGATAACCTTTGTTGCGAGGCAAGTAAATTACTATCTATTGAAAATGAGGTACTTAACAATTCGGCATTGAGGTCTGATACCTCATGCTGATGTCCTTCATGGGTATGAGCCGATTGATGTTTCCGAGGTTTTGTACTTCCAAATGCCCATAAAAGGCATAGGCCCAAAAAGGCAAATATAATTGTCAGATATTGAGGTTTCTTCACAATCAAATTATTTAAATGGATTGCAAAGTTAACCCCCAACAGGCACAAATTGTTTAAAAACTATGCAATAAGGTTACCAACAATGTCAAATTTTTACTCTCAGCATGGTCAGTATAAACTAATCATCTGCATCTTCGCCCGGGCCACTATCCTTCTTAGGCTCTTTTAATTTTTTCACTTCCATGCTAAACTCCTTGGCCGGCTTGAATGCAGGGATATAATGTTCCGGTATATGTACCGCTACATTTTTCTTAATATTGCGACCTATTTTAGCAGCACGTTTTTTGGTGATGAAACTACCAAATCCTCTAATGTAGATGTTTTCACCGGAAGCCAGTGTATCTTTAACTTCCTTAAACATGGTTTCGAGTGTTACTAACACATCTACTTTCGGAATTCCGGTTTTGTCGGATATTCGGTTAACTAAGTCAGCTTTTCGCATAGTAAACTAAGTATTAATTTTTAATAATGTTTTAAACAGGTATATAAAGCTTGCGAACATTACATAATCAATTATTAATCCAAACTTTACGCTAAGTAAAAAAATTTTTTACATATTCATCAACATAACACATAATAAATTGATAATCAATACATTTTCAAAAACACTTTTAAAATGGAATAAATCGCAAAATTCTCGCTCAATGCCTTGGAAGGGAGAAAAAGACCCCTACAGGATTTGGCTGAGTGAGATTATCTTACAACAAACTAGGGTTGAACAAGGTTGGGAATACTATACCCGCTTTATTACCACATTCCCCAGTGTTAAAGAGCTAGCTTTGGCTTCCGACAAAGAGGTTTTTAAATTATGGGAAGGGTTGGGTTATTATTCCCGCTGCCGTAACCTGATAGCCACTGCACGACACATCTACCAAGAAAGAAATAGTGTTTTTCCTCAAACTTACGAAGAAATTCTTAAGCTTAAAGGTGTTGGGCCTTACACTGCTGCCGCCATTGCTTCTTTCAGCTATAACCTCCCTTATGCCGTAGTAGATGGCAACGTACAACGAGTACTGGCGCGGATATTCGGGATCGAAGACCCTATTGATAGTACATCCGGCAAAAAGAGATTTCATGCGCTGGCTCAAGAACTTCTGGATAAAAAAAATCCGGCTATATACAATCAGGCTATCATGGACTTTGGTGCCACCGTATGCAAACCCCTCCAGCCATTATGTTCCCAATGCCCTTTTGCCTCGGACTGTGTGGCATTCAAAGAAAATAAAATTGCCCAATTTCCCGTGAAAAGCAAAAAACTTATTATCAAAAACCGATATTTCTATTTCTTTTTTATTCGCTGCCGTAACAAAATTGCCATCCGGGAAAGACTAACAAAAGATATATGGCAGCATCTGCACGAATTTCCCTTGATGGAACTGGAAAAGGAAGGGAGTTTAAATACAGCATTAGATGCCGCCCGCCAGGCAGGATGGTTCCATGCCAAAGATTTCATAAGTTCCATCAGTAATACCTATAAGCAAAAACTTACCCATCAGCACATACATGCCGTATTCATTACTGTTCAGGTAGGCAGAATGCCCTCTACTCTTAAAAATTATGACTGGGTGGAGGCTGATAAGCTCGCACAATATTCCTTTCCGAAGGTGATTAATGATTTTCTGAAAACAGCCTTATAACCCCCTATTTTTAATAACTCCCTGATATAAAATGATTAATTTTTTCAAATAGCTAAAAAAAATTAATTTTAATGTGCATTTGGATATATACATACTACTTAAGAATTAAATGATACTTACATGAGAGGTGTTAATAGGGTAATGCTAATCGGGAATTTAGGAAAAGATCCTGAAGTACAGGTTCTGGAAGGGAATATCGCTGTAGCCAAATTTCCGCTCGCCACAACAGAGACTTTTAAAGATCGTACAGGCAAGTTAGTATCTCAAACAGAATGGCACACCGTCGTACTATGGAGAGGGTTAGCAGAGCTTGCCCAGAAGTATCTTCACAAATCCAGTCTGGTATATATCGAAGGCAGATTACGTACCCGAAGCTGGGAAGATAAAGATGGTGTAAAAAAATACATCACTGAGGTGGTAGGCGAAAATCTGATAATGCTGGATAAAAAAAGCGAAACTGCCTCTCACGAACAGGACGAAGCCAATTCCAGTACCAGCGGTCCTACTGATGCTCCCGGTGAAAACACCCCAGAACAGCCAGGCTTTTAAATTTTCATTAATAGTAATAATATTGCATCTGGATTAAGTAATAGGCATTTTTGTTTTCAGTTCATCAACAGTTAAAGTTTTGTATACCCTATTTTACGCTACTCTATATAATAGCCTGGGACAGCTACAATTAGAGGCTAGTACGCAAAGCAGCACCTTATTGGTAATAGGTCTGTTGGTGCTTGTTTTTTTATCCTTTTCCGTATCCGGATCTCAGGCAGCCATCTTTTCGCTAAGCGAAAAAGATATTGATGTTTTAAAAACCAAACAACAACAACCTGCCGCACGCAGGATTATTGATTTACTGGATGAGCCTAAGGAGATATATACTTCCATGCTCATCTCCAAAACGATTTTGAATATCTGCCTTATTATTTTAACCAATTATCTTATCAATCTATACTCACCACCTGAGTATTTTCATAACATTTACTTTATCATTCTCAAATGGCTTTTAATTGCCTTTCTGATTATTTTTCCGTTGGAAATTTTTCCGCGTGTATGGGCGCGGCAAAATAGTCTTCGATTTGCTTATGAGTGGCCAATTCTGCTCTTCACAGTAGAAGTAATGCATCTGTTATTAAGACGCATCAGTAAAAGCATTGTATTAGTAGCCGACAGCATTGGGAAAACTATAGGAACCGATAACGCCGAGCAAAATAGTTTGCAAGAATTTGACGAAGCCATTGATGTACAGACTGATGAAGAGGCCTCTCCCGAAGAGAAGAACATCATGAAAAGCATCGTGAAGTTTGGCAAAATTTCGGTGAAGAAAATCATGCGCAGCAGGCTGTACGTAAGTGGTGTTGAATATAATACTCCATTCCCCGAACTGGTTAAAAAAATTCAGGAATTACAATACTCTCGCCTTCCGGTGTACAAGGAAAACTTGGATGAAATAGAGGGTATTATCAATACCAAAGACCTGATCCCACATCTCTATGAGGAAGATTTCGACTGGCATTCCGTTATCAGGCCCCCATACTTTGTGCCCGACTCAAAACTCATCGAAGATTTGCTGCTAGAGTTTCAGAAAAAACGCCTGCACTTTGCAATAGTAGTGGATGAGTTTGGCGGTACCAGCGGTATTGTGACACTGGAAGATATTTTGGAAGAAGTTATTGGCGATATTAAAGATGAGTTTGACGAAGTAGAAGACGATAACAAAAAAGTGGATGATAACACTTATATCTTGGAAGGCAGTACCATGCTGCACGATGTATGTAAAACATTGTCAATTCCTACCAATACATTTGATAAAGTAAGAGGAGATAACGAATCGTTGGGCGGTCTTATTAACGAAATCGCCGGCGATTTGCCACAGGTAAACTCGATAGTTACTTGCGGGGATTTTGAATTCACCGTTCTGGAAACAGAAAGAAACCGTGTGAAAAAAGTAAAAGTCGTTATAAAACCCCGCGAATAGGTCTGCAAAGCATATTAAAGAATTACCTTCGCACCAAAAAGACAATGATAATTATAGACAACAAGATCATAAGTGATGATATTGTGGAGGCTCAGTTTGTCTGCGATCTTACCAAATGCAAAGGAGGCTGCTGTGAAGAAGGAGATGCGGGCGCCCCGCTTACAGAGGAGGAACTAAAAGAGGTTGAAAATAATTACGACGCTATAAAACCTTATCTGACTCAGGAAGCCATTAATCATGTAGAGAAACATGGTAAGTACTACCATGATCAGGAATTTGGATGGGTGACACCTGTCCTGCCACAGGATAATGAGATATGCGCTTACGCTTTCCGCGAAAAAAACGGATTAATAAAATGCGCATTTGAACAGGCTTATAATGAAGGTAAGATCAAATGGAAAAAACCCATCAGCTGTCATCTCTATCCTATAATAGCCTATCGTGGCAAATACGGCGATTACGAACGGCTGAATTATGAGCCGCGTAAAACCCTGTGCAGTCCTGCCTGCAAACTGGGTAAACAATTGAAGGTTCCCGTATATCAATTTTTAAAAGAACCTCTGATACGTAAGTACGGCGAAGAGTTTTATTCTATATTGGAAAAAGTTGTAGCGTCGCAGGAAAAAGAAATGTAACGCTTATTTATTCACTAATAAGCTCAAAAACATGTCACAAACATCCGACATCTTTCATAAAAAAAGTAAAGAATTAGCAGCCGACCGGGCTCACCGAGAAGTAATCAATTTTAATATCGGTAAGTACAATGCAGCAGTTCCCGGAGGGAAAAAACAATATATCAACCTAGACCTAGCTCGCGAGCGCGCCAAGAACATCAAGTGGAAGGCCATTGAGACTCTGGACCAACAACTGGAGAACTTTGAGTATCACATTACCCAAAGAGGTGCCAAAGTAATCTGGTGCGAAAACGCTCAGCAGGCTGCAGAAGCAGTAGTAGCCATTTGTAAAGAAAAAAATTGCAAAACGCTCGTTAAGAGCAAAAGCATGGTAACCGAGGAAATCCACCTCAATCAGCATCTTGAAGAAAACGGTATTGAGAGTGTGGAAACCGACCTCGGAGAATATATTCAACAATTAGCAGGCGAGCCGCCCTATCATATCGTAACACCGGCAATGCATAAAAGCAAAGAAGATATTGCCAGATTGTTTGCCGAAAAACTGGGAACAGATCCTACACTGAACCCGCAACAGCTGACATTGGTAGCCCGCGAAAAACTCAGACAAAAATATGCCGAAGCCGAAGTAGGTGTGACCGGCGCCAATTTCATTATTGCAGATATAGGAGGAGTTGCCGTTACCGAAAACGAAGGCAATGCAAGGCTAAGCTGTTCCATGCCTAAAACCCATATTGTTATCGCCGGAATTGAAAAAGTAATTCCTTCGTTCAGTGATTTAGCTTTATTCTGGCCGCTACTAGCTACATATGGTACCGGTCAGCGTATTACATCGTATAACACTATCATTACGGGACCACGTCAGCCGGGAGAAGCAGATGGCCCGGAAGAAATGTATGTGATCCTGCTGGATAACGGTCGTACAAATATTCTGGCCAATGAAAAAACCAGAGAAGCCCTATACTGCATTCGTTGTGGTGCCTGTCTGAACGCTTGCCCGGTTTATAAAAATATTGGAGGACACACTTATGCCACCACGTACAGCGGCCCTATCGGTTCGGTAATTACACCCCATTTGAAACCGATGAAAGAATGGAAGCATTTAAGCCATGCGTCATCGCTTTGTGGTAATTGTACCGAAGTTTGTGCAGTAAAAATCAACCTGCACGAATTGCTCCTCGAAAACCGTCATGAAGCACAACAGCAAGGCCACACATCGTTCTCCGAAAGAATGGTGTGGAAAGTATGGAAAACCGCCATGCTGAAACGCAAGCTGATGAACAAGGGCAACGGCGGGCTGAAAAGTACACTAATAAACACTTTTGCAGGGGCTTGGACCAAAGACCGCAGCCCCCTCCGCTTTCCCCCAAAATCGTTCAATGAACTGTGGGAAGAACGACGCAAACACAATATATAATACTATCTCGCTCCGGGCGGACAGTGCTGTTTCAGATAATTAGTGTACAAGGTTGATAAATGCTCCCAAGTACCCTGTCCTTCCGATATGCTGTGCGAACGATTGGGATAACTCATCAGTTGAAACTGCTTATTATGTTTGATTAATTCATTGATGAGCATTTCGGCGTTATTGTAATGTACATTATCGTCGCCGGTACCGTGTATGTACAGCAAGTTACCTTTTAGATTTTTTGCGTGTGTAAGCGGTGATCCTTCTATATACGGACGTTCATCCATTTGAGGCACACCTGAATAACGCTCCTGATAAATATTATCGTAGGTACGCTGGTTTACTACTGCCGCTACGGCGATACCTGTTTTATAAATTTCGGGATATTGGAATAACAGATTTAAAGTAGTAGAACCTCCTCCACTCCATCCCCAAACTGCGACACGGCTGGTATCGATATAAGGCTTCATACGAAATAAAGCCTGAGCAGCCATTGCTTGATCACGAATATTCAAAATTCCAATGTTTTTATACAGCGCCTTACGCCATGCACGGCCTTTAGGTACAGGAGTCCCCCTACTATCTATAGACACGTATATGTAACCATCGGCAGCCATATTTCCTTTGTAAAGAAAATTATACCCTGCACCAAATTTATCCTGCACAGTTTGACCTGCCGGCTCGGTGTAGACGTAAAATACAATGGGATATTTTTTAGTGCTATCAAAATTCTGAGGCTTCAGCATCCAGGCATCCATTTCCACGCCTTCCTCCGTAGTAATCCTCAAAAACTCTAGGTTTGGTTTGTTGGCTGCACTACGGGCAATAGCTTGGCTCACCTCATTGGCTGCTTTCAAACTTTTATGTGACGGAAGCTCAATCCACGCGGATATAGGGCGCACATAATAATTGGTAAACTGATGCAACGCATATTTTGCATTGGGCGAAATGTGGTAATTATTAGTCCCCGACATGTCGGCCGGCGTAATTCTCTCCGGCTTACCTTTTCCGTTCAGCAACGTACGATAAAGATATTTCTGTGTAGCATTTTCGGGCGAGGCCATAAAATAAATGTACCCTCCTTTTTCATCGATTGCGCAAATATCCATTACGTCATATGTGCCGGGTGTAATAAGGGTTTCTTTTTTGCCATCGCGACTAATACGATACAAATGACGCCAACCATCTTTTTCTGAAGCCCATAAAAATTCCTTCCCGTCGTTTAGCCAATCCCAACCTTTGTTGGCATAATCATGATCCCAAAAAGGCATAATGTCAATCCATGCTTCATCCTGCTCTTTGTATATTTCTTTGGACACCCCACTCTGCACATTACACAGCATCAGTCGGCTCTCGTTTTGCTGGCGGTTCAGCTGCTGAATGATAAGCTCGGTATTATTGGCTGCCCAGTCCATACGAGGTAGATAGGTGCCCCATGTAGGATCATCAGGAATGGACATCCATTTGGTACTAGCCGACTCAATATCTACCACACCGATTTTATATAAAGAAGGTTTTTCTCCCACTACGGGATACTCGATAGGTATCAGCTTAGGATAAATTGAATCGGTGTTGTTGACCATGTGATATACTTTGGTATCGCCTGTAATAATTTGCCAGTAAGCAATTTTTTTACTATCGGGCGACCAACGAAAACCATCGCGACAATAAAACTCTTCTTCATAAGCCCAATCAAAAGTACCGTTGATGTGCTTCCGATCTCCACCTATAGTCATCGGTTTGATGACTCCTGTGGCCAAATCTTCTACGTAGATATTATATTCCGACACATAAGCTACTTTGGTATTATCAGGAGAAAACTTGGCAAACATTAAAGATGAGGCAGGTAGTGTGCGGCCCAACCGATGCAATTTCTTATCGCTGATATGATAGACCCAGTAATCGCCGCGGGTATCATTGCGCCATACGCGTTGAGTATTGGTATATATCATTATTTTTTGCTCATCAGAGCTTACGGTGAAGCTTCTTATTGCAAGTGGCTTTGATGCCCCTGCTGGAATGAGTTTTTCCTTAGCCACAAGCACCGTAGATGTTTGCTGCGGCAACACATATTTTACAATATTTCCCTCTTCTGCTTGATAATAAGCATTGCCATCTGGAGCCCACACAATATCTTGAGCTTGGCTAAGATGTATGCTGCTTACGATAAGGATACAGATGTAAAGTATTTTTCTAAACATGGAATATAATTTTTAAAATGTCTTTGGTGTTTAGCCGCTAAGATATTTATTATTGACGTACTGTTATACTGCATGATAGTGTGGCTCTTTTAACCCATTTATCTAAAAGCAAAAGAGGAATGCATTTTTGGCTACATTCCTCTTTTCGCATTATTCGGCAGATAAATTATTTCACCACCAAAACACCGTCGGCCAAAAATCTTACCTGCTTTTCGGGCTTAGTAATAGCATCTATTTCAGCCTGACTTTTTTTGGCATCCTGTGCATAATGTTTCAGTTCAGCCACAGAAACTTCTTTTTGTGTAGCGATACCATCCAGTACTACCGTTTTTCCTACAATATCAGTAGGTACAAAAAATGCATAATCCTTGAAGCGAACAAAAACAGTACTCTTATCATCCAGCTCTACATTCATCCAGCATCCCTTTTTCGGACAGGAAGACAATACTTTACCAACTACTTTGGCATCAATAGTATCTTTTTGGGAAAGTAACTTATTAAAGTCCACAGCTTTTAAAGTTCGCTCCGCTGTAACTTTCTTTCCATAGGTATCTCCCGGATTGGCAGGACCTGCAGGAGGTTGTGCCTGAACGAGCAAGCCACACAACACTAAAACAACAGTCGTAACTATATTTTTCATAACAGATGTTTAATTATATTGTAAATTTATAAAACTATTTACTTTTGTAGCCATACAAATAAAATTCCGGCTCATGAACAAGATAAGCATGCGCACTCGTATTATCGTTGTAATGATAGTTTTAGCGGCATTAAGCAGACTACTGCCGCATCCCTATAATTTCTCACCATTAGTAGCTATGGCGCTGTTCGGTGGAGCTATGTTTCAAAACAAATGGCAGGCCTATTTAGTGCCCATTGCCGCTTATCTGGTTTCTGATATAGCCTTGCAGATGACTGGAAAAATGGGGATATATAGTTTCTCACAACCTTTTGTACTTATTTCTCAGGCTTTTGTATACGTTAGCATGCTGCTGGTTACTTTATTGGGCACCAGCCTACATCAGCCTAAAACTGTAAAAATATTAGGTTACTCACTTACTGGTTCTACAATATTTTGGGTGCTTTCTAATTTTGGAGTGTGGTTCGGAAATCATTTTGCAGCCGGTACTATTTTGTATGAACCCGGGCTTACTTTGGGTACAACCTACCTGAGAGCGCTGCCTTTTTATAATACCATGAGTAGCGAGCTGTTCCTGAACGCTTATCTAGGCGATTTATTCTACGCTGCACTGCTATTTGGTGTATTTGCCTTAATTCAGAAAAAATACCCGCAACTCAGCTATTCTCGCATTTAATAAGTCCATTGAAGACAAATATTATTGAATGTTGTAAAAAGTAGTGGATATCGACTGCTTTTACGCAACCCTATTATGTCTTCAACCATCTTTTAACTTTTTACGTTTATATATCGGGTTACCTTTGTCATTACTATTAATATTAGCATTATGAGTGGAAAGGCACTGTTGAATATATTTATTTCGTTAGGTATTGCTTCCGGAGTTTTTGCACAGGGTTCCAACGAACCTAAAATCAACATTCCCATCAACCGGCAGTTGTTTCATGATAATATTGTGAAGGAAAAACAATTGTTGCTAGGTAGCGATGGTAAGATGGATAATGAATTTACCATCGAAAGCAATCTCGATATAGCCCAACTAGCTACACAAGCCATTAATCATCAGGTAGATGCAATCAGGTTCATGATAGAAACCGATTCTAAAATTGATGCCCGTCTCAAATCGGGCTATCTGGTAGGCCTAGCTAATATTTTGCGTCACATGCGGCAGGGCTGGCTAAAAAGACAAGTAAATCCCTCACATTTTGCACAAATCTTTTCGGTTTACAAAAAGCTCATTGAAGTAAATACCGAAAAAAAATCAATCATCCCTTATGTTGAGCATTTCCCTTACGATATAGCCTATACGGCTACTTTACCGCGGATTTTTGAGGAAAACCCCAGCTATAATGAACTTAAAGACCTACTACTTGTAAAATTTGCAGCACAATATCCCGATAAAACATTTCAGGAACTTTCCAAATATCCCGACTCCAAACATGCCGATAGCCTTATAAAAGCAATCGGCAGGCAGTATCCTGAACAACTTTATTCGTATGCACAGGCAGGTAATGCTCTGAGCCGAAGAATCAAGAGTATTAAAGAGGATACCTTCGTAAAAACGGTAGTAGAATTATCAGAAATGAAAAGCGGGCAAATCTATTTTCCATTCCTAGACAACCTAGTGAAGGGTAAAATTACTATTGCCGAACTGGATGCTGCCAAAGATGATAGGCTGAAATATTATCGTCTGCTTGTAAAAACACAGATGGATTACGCACGCCGTGCCTTGAACGGGGATATCGCCATTGGTTTTAAAGAGTTGACAGCACGTCTGCAAAGAAAGGGTAATGATGAGTTCGTAAATGAAATTAATGCATTACACGAATCGCCCAACGCCATTCGCTTCAAATGTTTGCAACCTTTAACTGCTCAAGAACTATATTATCTGGCTGTATTTTCTGACGGATTGATTTATACCAGTAGCTATACGCAGGGGGTATTTCCGCTCATGATGAGCAAAATCAACAATAGAGGAGACTCTCTGCTGATGAGCGTATCATTCGATCATTACAGGAAGTTTATCCGCCAGGCTGCAGGATATAATACATTAAAAACCTTCTTTTCAACATTTCCTAATAAGAAAGATGCTAGTGATTTAATGACCGCCTTTGTAAACGGCTTGGAAAAAACCAAAGGACTGGAAGACGGCGTAGATGTAGCCGACTCTTATGCCAGCCTTTACGAAACCATGCCCGAGTTGGCTAATCAGATGCTAAAAAACGTAAAGGCTAATTACGAACGTAATCTGAAAGCCAACAACCGAAGAGGTATTGCTATTTATAATATTCTGTACAAGCTCTTCCTCTCTGCCGATCCTAAACAAAACATCGATTTGACCAAAGAGTTGGGTATCCCTCCGGTATACAATATCCCATTCCAGAGTTTCACCAACGAAAAAGGGGAAGTCATTACTCAAATGTTCTTTTATGGTGATGAGGATGGTATGATGGACTTTGACATTTTTGTGCGCACCTTTGCCAATGACCCCAAATGGAAGCTGGATCAGAGCAATAGTAAATTTGTGGTAGCTAAAACTACCAGCGGAGCTCCTGTATACGTATTCGCCAATAGACCTTTACCTAATACAGAAGACCAGGATTATGTAGCGCAGAACGCTATGCAGGAATATTTGGAAAAAAATAACCTTGCACCTACCGTTACTTTCCACAGAGGGCACAGCTATCACGCGCCTACCAGTGTAAGTTATATTACACCTACATCACGCGTAGTATTCATGGGATCCTGCGGAGGCTTTTTCCTGATTGATTCTATCTTGAAAAAATCTCCCGATGCTCATATTATATCTTCCAAACAAACCGGCTATCGGGACATTAATCTTCCGTTCATCCGCATATTCTTAGAAAATCTGCGTCAGCGTAAGGATATTGATTGGATACCTTTCTGGAAAGAGTTCCGTGCCGCAGCACATATTACAGGTATGGAAGACTACATTCCTCCTTATAAAAATCTGGGAGCATTGTTTATCAAAGCGTATAAAAGGGCCACCGGAGAAGAAGAAATGTAGTAACTTGTAAACTAAACCGGCGATAGCGGTACATTTTAATGCAGAATAAAAAATCATTTTTTGATCTCAGCAAACTGCGGCGCATTTTTCAATATGCGGCACCGTACAAAGCAAGGTTTTATTGGTCGGTAGTGCTGGCAATTGTACTGGCCCTTATTACCCCCGTAAGACCCATGCTCATTCAGCTTACGGTAGATAAATACATAGCGCAGTCCTTAAAGGAAATGGTCGTATACATTACGATCATTCAGATAGGGATTATACTTATCGAAACCGTAATGCGCTTTGCGTTTACTTTTACAACAGCCTGGCTGGGGCAAGCCGTAGTAAAAGATATGCGTTTAGCAGTATACAAAAAAATTCTGGGGCTTAACCTGAGACAATTTGATAGAACACCTATTGGCACCCTTACCACACGCACGATCAACGATATTGAATCTATTAACGAAATTTTTTCCGACGGGTTGATCCCTATTATTGCCGATTTACTATCCATTGTTTGCGTGCTTACCTACATGTTTTGGGTGGATTGGAAACTCACGCTCATTGCGTTAATTCCCTTCCCCATCATGATTATTGCTACGTACTACTTTAAGGAAAGCATCAACAAATCATTCTTTAAAGTAAGAAATGCTGTAGCAAGATTAAATGCCTACGCACAAGAGCATCTCTCCGGAATGGGTGTGGTACAGGCTTTCACCGCAGAAAAGAATGAGTTTGAAAAATTCAGGGCAATTAACAAACAGCATCGTAATGCCAATATCAATGCCATATTTGCGTATTCGGTATTTTTTCCGGTAATTGAAATTGTATTGGCCCTTTCTATAGGATTAGTTGTCTGGTACACTGCTCAAGAAGCATTGCATTTGCAAAAAAGCCAGCAAGGTGTTATTGTTTCGTTTATCCTTTGTCTGAATTTATTGTTCAGACCATTAAGGATGATTGCAGATAAGTTCAACATTGTTCAGATGGGTGTGATCGCTAGTGACCGCATTTTCACAGTGTTGGATAACGATGATGAAGAAAAAGTTCCGCAAGGCGGCTACTTACAGCCGCCCACTCGTATGCAGGGAAAAATCAGCTTTCAAAACGTAAGCTTTGCTTATGTAGATGAGCATTGGGTATTGAAAGATGTGAGCTTTGAAATTAAACCTGGAGAAACCGTTGCCATTGTAGGACATACCGGCAGTGGCAAGACTACCATCATCAGCCTATTGACTCGTTTCTACAATATCCAAAAAGGTCGGATAGAGATTGATGGATATGACATTAATAGGCTCTCACCGGAATATCTTCGTGAAAACATCAGTGTGGTGCTGCAGGATGTGTTTTTATTCTCAGGGTCTATCATGGACAATATCACATTGCGTAATCCCAATATCACTAGGGAACAGGTGATCGCCGCTGCAAAAATGATCGATCTGCACGATTTCATTATGCAACTACCCGGCAATTACGATTATAATGTAAAAGAACGTGGAGCTACACTGTCTTTGGGGCAAAGACAACTGCTATCGTTTATTCGTGCCATATTGTACAATCCATCCATTTTAATACTAGATGAAGCTACCTCATCCATCGATACGGAGTGTGAAATACTGATACAGAGGGCCACAGAAAAACTAATTCATGGCCGCACTTCTATTGTCATTGCACACCGTCTGAGTACGATTCGCAAAGCAGATAAAATACTGGTATTGGACAAAGGCGTATTAAAAGAAATGGGCACCCACGAAGAATTATTGGCCAAAGGCGGTTACTACGCCCGTTTACACAAAATGCAGTTTGAAAAAGAAGCAGTATAAAAATTTACGCCTTATCCTTGGCGTCGTATCGGCGTTTCCATTTAATCAATTGAAGTTTTACACTGTCGTAATATAATCCCGCCAGCAGTATTAGCGCCGGTATTACCAACGCATAAATCCTCATATACGAATAGAATATGCCACCCGCTATGCCACCGATAAAGAAAAATAAAATGATGCGCCATCTCAAGCGGATTACCGAAAACAGCCGCTCTTTTTGTTCTTTCTTTTTATAGAAGAATAACTGCGACATTTCAATTCCCAGATCGGTAAAAAGTCCGGTGAGGTGAGTGGTTCTTACTAATGCACCGGAAATTCGCGTCACCAGTGCATTCTGCAAGCCCATTGCAAAAAGCAGCCAACAGGCAATAAAATTAGGATGCTGCATCGTAAAGGTGGGACCACATAGGGCAACCATTAACAAAATAGCACTTTCACATAAACCGGGTAACACATAAATATAACGATCGCCGCGCTTCATCATGCTTTCCATCATAAAGCTGGAAACAAAGGCACCCAGAAAAAAACAAAATACATAAAAAAAATAAACAAAGCCTTTTGAAAACTCAAGCCTAAATACTTCATCAACAAAAAAGGCAAAATGACCTGTAACATTGGTAGTAAGACGTTGTACAGATAAAAATCCAGTAACGTTTACCACACCTGCAACAAAAGATAGCAGGGAAGCTATCTTTTTGTTATGACTGATTGTTCTGCTTTTTCCCCGATGTCTGAACATGTGTTACTCAAAGGCCCTCGCGTTTTACAGGCATCGCAAAGTTACAAGTTAAGAGGGTTTCATCTTTTGTAAGCAGCAATAAAAAACCCGGCTTAAGGCCGGGTTGTTAAATGTTTTAGGCTTCGCAACTTGTACAACTTACCAAACTTGTAACCAACTCTTTCGAAACGCTTTGGCTACGCTGATAATAAAGCGTTTTGATTCCCAATTTCCAGGCTTCAATAATCAGCATATTCACGTCCTTAACCGGAAGGTTACTAGGAATGTTAAGATTCAAGCTTTGTCCCTGATCTATATATTTCTGGCGAATAGCAGCCTGTTGAATAATCTCTAACTGACTAATCTCTCTGAAGGTTTTAAACACGGCTTTCTCTTCAGTAGTCAGTTGGGGCAGATGCTGCACACTTCCGTGATTCAGCATAATACTGCGCCATGTATCTTCATTATCGATTCCTTTTTCGGCCAGCAGTTTTTTCAAATATTTATTCTGACGCATAAAGTTACCTTTAGCGAGACCAGCCTTGTAATAGTTACTGTTGAAGGGTTCGATACCGGGTGAGGTCTGTCCTAAAATAGCCGAAGAAGAAGTAGTAGGAGCTATAGCCAGCAAGGTAGTGTTACGGCGCCCATAACCCTTCAGTAATTCGGGTTCTCCGTAAATGCGTGCCAGATCAGCCGTAGCCTTTTCAGCCTTTTCTCTAATATCAGAAAAAATCTGTGCCGTAAGCTGTTTCGCACGCATACCTTCAAAGGGAATCATGTTGCGCTGTAAATAGGAATGCCACCCTAACACACCTAATCCTAAGGCTCTGTGGCGTTTTGCAAATCTATTGGCGCTGGCCAGATAATAATTATTTTCGGTTTTGTTGATAAACTCCTGCAGCACGGCATCGAGGAAGAAGATGGCCAAACGCACAGCATCGGTATCTTTCCACTCGTCGTAGAGTTCCAGGTTTAATGAAGATAAGCAGCATATAAAGGACTCATCAACTGTTGAAGGCAGCATAATCTCGGAGCAAAGATTGCTGGCCTTAATGATGTAATTCTGATCTTTATATACCTGCGGCTTATTACGGTTAACGTTATCAGTAAAGAATATATAAGGCAGCCCTTTCTCCTGACGGCTTTCCAGTACTTTAGCCCAAATGGTTCTTTTTTGTCTGTCGCCGTCGATCATATCTTGCATCCAATAATCAGGTACGCACACACCAAAGAAAAGATTCTGAATTGGATGGCCGATACTTTTAATCTGCAGAAACTCTTCAATATCCGGATGATCGATATCCAGATATGCGGCAAAAGCCCCGCGGCGTACACCTCCCTGAGAGATGGTGTCCATCGCCGTATCAAACAATCGCATAAAGCTTACCGCCCCACTACTCTTGCCATTATCAGTAACAGAGCTACCACGGCCACGCAGCTCACCAAAATAGGCTGATGTACCGCCCCCGATTTTGGTCTGCATGATTACTTCACCCAATTTATGTGTAATGCCTTCGATATTATCAGGCACATGCACGTTGAAGCAGGATATGGGTAGCCCACGCTCGGTACCCATATTGGCCCAAATCGGAGAGCTCAGGCTCATCCAACCACGCTCCACCATTTCCATGAATGCCTCTTTCAGCTCGGGCTTATACAAACGTTGCGCTGCAGCCGTACATACACGTTCAATAGCTCCTTCTACGGTTTCACCCTTCAGCAGATAACCACGGTTCAGAATCTGTTCACTTTCTTCATTTTTCCACCACATCTTCTCTGTAACCGGTGCATTCTGTATTATTGGTTCCAATACTTCCATTTTCTTAAGATTTTAACACGTTTGTATAATGAGTTTATATGGCAAGCAGCTCTTTCAGTATTCATCTCTCCCATCCGATAAATTACCGGCATTTCCACCTTTCTGAATACAATGGCATTAGAACAGATCGTCTGCTGTAATGCTTTTATCGTGCTTCGTATAATCCACGGGACGTTTTGCAAAGAAATCGTCCAGACTATTGGCAAATACTTCCTCCTCGAACCAACGCATCGGGCGATACTGCTCAGGGCTGATAAAGTAGATGGAGGACATGCCTATTTTATTCAAACTATCATCTACACGATATTTGATAAAATTGATGAGATCTTTCTTATTGAGAATATCCACGTCACCTTCTTCAAAGATCCATTCTATAATTTCTTCCTCAATTTCGATAGACTCTTTTACCATGTCGGTAATGCGAGACAGCGTTTCGTCGTTCAGTACTTCAGGATATTCTTCTTTTATTTTATTAATAAGATAAATACCCGCATTAGCATGAATTTGTTCATCCACCGAAGTCCATGCAATAATGTTGCTTACATTCTTCATCCAGCCTTTGAATCGGGTAAAGGAAAGTATAATAGCAAACTGGCTGAACAAGGATACGTTTTCTATCAAAATGGTAAACAAAATCAGAGCGAGGCTGTACTCCTGCTTATCGTTGGATTTGGTGTTTCGCAACACGTTCGACAAATAGTCGATACGACGTTTGATACTCGGAACCTTAATGAGTTCTTCAAATTCATCGTTATACCCCAGCACTTCCAGCAGACGAGAATACGCCTCACTATGACGAAACTCACACTCGGCAAAGGTGCTACCCAGTCCATTCAGTTCCGGTTTGGGAAGATGATTGTACAGATTGCCCCAGAATGTTTTTACGGCTACTTCTATTTGGGCGATAGCTAGCAAAGCCCGTTTTACCGCATTGCGCTCCGGATAGGTAAGGTGACTGTGGAAATCCTGCGTATCGGCAGTAAAATCCACCTCGGAATGTACCCAGAACGACTTATTAATTGCCTCGGTAAATTGCAGTACTTCCGGGTATTCAAAAGGCTTGTAATTAACACGTTTATCAAACAGTCCCATATCTAAATCATTTATGCCTTTCGGCAGTTTTTTAAAATATATTAGGGCGACGAAGTACCTTAAGCCTTACAGGCTTTCAAAAAAAACCAGGCTTTACAGCCGATCCCTTCTTATTAGATTCTTATTTTTTACAGTAAGATTTGTACTCTCTTTCTCATCGGCATCCACCCTTGTGCACCGCATATTACAGCATCGGAGAACCAATTGCACTCGGGTAGCAAATCCCTAATGTGTATACAAATTAATCGCATAAAAAAGAGAAATTCTAAAGTTGTTATACACATGATGTGAGAAACTTTGGTTGTTTTTTTGCAATCTTGGCATGCATGCGGATTACAGCCCATACATATAATTTTTTTATAAATTCTACTGCATTTACTGTCATACATGCGTTATAGATTGGTAATAAAAACATAACCTTCTAAACTTTTAAATTGTTATACTGATAAGATGATAATCAGAAAGATCAAAGAATCTGACAACCCTATACTCGCCCAAATAATACGTGACACATTTGACGAGTATAATGCTCCTCGACCAGGTACCGTTTATACAGATCCAAGAACAGACAACCTGTATGATTTGTTTAAAACCCCTCGCTCCGTATTATGGGTTGCGGAAGTAGATAATGAGGTTGTAGGAAGTTGCGGCATTTTCCCTACCGAAGGCTTACCGGCAGACTGTGCAGAACTAGTAAAGTTCTATCTAAAAAAAGAAGCCCGAGGTGTGGGTGTAGGAAGAGCACTTATGGAAAAAAGTGTTCAATCCGCCATCGAGATGGGATACAAACAGCTTTATCTGGAAAGCCTTCCTCAATTTTCGGGGGCCGTTAAAATGTATGAAAAGCTTGGGTTTACGCATCTCGACCACCCTATGGGTCAATCGGGACATGTGACCTGCAATATATGGATGATAAAAAATTTAGCCCCTATCTCCTAAGAAAAAGGGGCTATTTATTTTCAATGAGATTATCAGTAACGATTTAATGCTTGAAATGTCTCATACCGGTAAGTACCATGGCTAGGTTATTTTCCTTACAATAATCGATTGAGTCCTTATCGCGGATGGAACCGCCCGGTTGAATGAAAGCTGTTACTCCTGCCTTGTGCGCAATCTGCACACTATCATTAAAGGGGAAGAATGCATCACTAGCCAGTACAGCGCCGTTCAGATCAAATCCGAATTGCTTTGCTTTTTCAATGGCATGACGCACGGCATCTACCCTGCTCGTTTGTCCGGCACCTTTACCTACTAGCTGTTTATTTTTTACTAATGCAATAGCATTCGACTTCAGATGCTTACAAATGATGTTGGCAAACTCCAGATCAGCTTTTTCCTGCTCAGTAGTAGCTCTGCCTCCCTCCTCTTTCCAATCGGTATAATTACCTTGGTCGGTTGCCTGTACCAGTACTCCGTTAAGTACTGATTTGAACTGTTCTTTGGATTGAGGCAATTGCTTTAATTGAAGTAATATTCTGTTTTTCTTTGACTTTAGAATATTAAGAGCAGCCTCTTCAAAGCCTGGAGCTATCAGCACTTCAAAAAAGATTTCATTAATGGCATTAGCCGTATGCTCATCCACAACACCGTTGGTCACCAACACGCCGCCAAATGCGCTTTCCGGGTCGCCCAGTAAAGCGGTACTCCAAGCGTCGGCAGTAGTTTTGCGAGCAGCAACCCCACATACATTGGTATGTTTAATGATGGCAAATACCACATCTCCACCCTGCGGGAACTCAGCAATTAACTGCACGGCAGCATCTACATCCACCAAGTTATTATACGAGAGTTCCTTTCCGTTCAGCTGAGTAAACAATTGTTCCAAATCGCCGTAAAACACGCCAGGCTGGTGCGGATTTTCGCCATAGCGCATGGTTTTAGGCTTAGGCTCTGAATGGAGGAAATATTCCGCTTCCAGATTATTAGTATTAAAATATTTAGAAATAGCTACATCATAGTGGGCTACTATCTCAAATGCTTTTGCAGCAAAAGCTTTACGTTGTTCTAAGGTAGTTTCGCCGTTTTGGGTTTGCAGCAGTTCGGTTACAGCGGCATAATCTTTTTTAGCAGCCACTACCAACACATCTTTAAAGTTTTTCGCAGCCGCACGAATCATGGATGGTCCACCTATATCTATCTTTTCGATGATTTGCTTCTCATCATTTGTAGAAGCTACCGTTTCTTCGAAAGGATACAAATCCACAATCACTAGGTCAATCTCAGGAATTTTGTATTGAGCCATTTCCTGCACATCGGTTTCCACATCACGTCTGCCTAAAATACCTCCGAACACAGAGGGATGTAAGGTTTTTACACGGCCGCCCAGAATGGAAGGATAGGTGGTAAGACTTTCCACCGGCACCACCTGAACTCCTAAATCTTCAATAAACTTTTGCGTTCCTCCGGTGGAGTAGATGGTAATTCCCAGACGGGCTAACTCTTTTACAATAGGCTCCAGACCGTCTTTATAAAATACTGAAATGAGTGCTGATTGAATTTTTTTATTCATGATTTTGAGAAATGAGCCGCAAAAGTACGCTATTAAAAATTCATGACAAAAGCCCCATCCGCAACTGTATAATGAAAAGGCACCTGTAATGAATCGCAAACGCGCTTCCAATAGCGTGCTTTCCCCGCCGGCACAGAGCCATCGGCTACAATATGCTTTGGAGTTAGCTGGTTAAAAAATTTATCAGTTGTTATGCGAGTATTGCCCGAAAACACTACAATATCAACTGGTATAGTGCCACTTAGATTGGTTTCATTAAGTGCTTCATTTATCCATAAAACCTTCTTGCCCTGAAAAATGATGGCATTTCCATGGCGAGAAAATCCTGCCATCACCTCCGAACGACGCACGCGCTGAAAAGTGCGGGCCGGATGCAGGGTAAATGTTTGCACCGCAAAATCCTGAAAGGCTGCATTATCACCGACTGCATAAAAATTTCTTCCACCAATAAAGTCCATCACACCATAGCGGGGAATATGATATACTACTATTTTACGTTGCCTGTCTACCTCATAAATAGCCCAGGCTCTTATGGCCCAAAAAAGAAATATGGCGGCTAGCGCTGTCCATAAGCCCGCCTTATTTTTTTCTCTCAGCCAAAAAAACATTGCTGCTATAACAATATATAATAATACTGTTTGCCCGACACCTATCTGTATTCCCGACCATACGGCCAAAGGAAAGGTGCCCATTATTTCAATAAATGAATTCAGCCACCATATTAATCCTTCAAGAATCTTACCCATCTCTACTGCCAACAGCCGAACGGGTGCTATTACTGTGAGCAACAGTGTGCCCACGAGTACCATGCTGGATGCCGGCACCACTACCAGATTGGCCAGTAAAAAATAAATGGGGAACTGATGAAAGTTGTAAAGCGCCAGAGGCGTAGTAAGTATTTGTGCAGCCATACTTACTGATGCTAGTTGCCATACTTTATTTAAAATTTCGTTTCGTACATACAGTAAATTATAAATCGGTTTATAAAACACTACAATACTCAACACCGCCATATAGGAAAGCTGAAAGCCTGCATTCCACAGCCAGTAAGGATTATAACAAAGCTGAAAAAAGGCCGCAGCTGCAAGGATATTATAAATAGAGGTATTGCGATTAATTTGTCTGCCTATCGTAATAAAGGTAAACATTACAGCTGCTCGTACCACAGAAGCCGCTCCCCCAGCTACAAACGCAAAACTCCACAAAATGAGCAGTACAAGTAGGGTGTGCAGCCATCGGGTAGTACTTTTTCTTAATAAAGGCTGCAATACGATATTGATAACCCAATACAGCATCGCTAGGTGCATCCCTGATACAGCAATTACATGCACCACGCCGGTATTGGTATAAGCCTGCAATAGTTCCTTATCTAAGTCTTCTCTGTATCCAATAAGCATCGCTTCGGCCAAACCTTGCTCCTTCGGATCTTTGATATATTGGCGGATGGTCTGCAGCACATAGCTTCTCATCTTGAAAATCAGCTTCTTCCAAGCCGAAATATTGTTTTCGGAGAGCTTTACATATTCCGTATCTGTCAGATAAATGGTATGGGTAATTTCATTGAAAAGTGCATACCTTTTATAATCAAATGCTCCGGGGTTACCTGTATTACGAATTTCCTGCAACGACTTTTGAAAAAGTAGTTGGTCGCCTGCCTTTAAATGAGCATTGCAGCTGTCTTTGCTGAAATAAATAATAATACGCCCTCTTACTTTTTGTTTACTATCCTCCGCAATACAGTATTGCACTTGAGCTTCAGCTTTATAAGAGCGTTCCTTCTCTACAGGAAACTCCTGTAAGACGGCCACAATAGCCTGCTCTGCGCTGTAGTGATGCCCCATCCATAAAGGGTGATTGCGGACATCTTTGGTATATGCCAATAACATCCCTACTGCGAGCATAGCAGCACCTAGTCCGGCACCGCTCAGCCAACTATACTTCCATCTCGCAAACCCTTTTAATAAAGAAAAAAAGCTATAAAGTGTTCCCCCAATTAATAGAATCAAGACTCCTATCTTGCCCGGCGGCTGCAGGTACCACTGAATGAGAATGCCCGATGCAAAAGGAATGAGCAGCTTTACAAATGGATTTTGCCTCAAAAACATTTCATCCCTCCATTTTTGATGGTATTTTCCTTAGGTTAAAAATCAGGCTCCACTTGGCAAATCTCCCATCGCTCCGAAATTTTTCATAAACCTACTAAAAATGAGCAACTTATCATATTAAATAAAAAAATACTTTCATCCCGCTTGAATGCCTGTACATTTTTTTGTTATAAACTTCCGATTGCCTACTTTTGCAGCCTGAAAAAACGCTGTATTGCAGCAACCACAATAAATTTTTAAAACAAGAATATATATGCCTGAAATTAAACCCGACGAAATTAGTGCCATACTAAGGGAGCAGTTAAGCAATTTTAATGCTCATGCCGATTTAGAAGAAATAGGAACTGTACTTCAAGTGGGCGATGGCATAGCCCGTGTATATGGACTTGGAAACGTTCGCTATGGTGAGCTAGTTGAATTTGAAAATGGGGTACGCGCCATTGCGTTAAACCTTGAAGAGGATAACGTAGGTGTGGTACTGATGGGTGAAGGCAAGGATATTAAAGAAGGTTCCAAAGTACGTCGTACCGGTCAAATCGCTTCTATCAAAGTAGGCGAAGGCATGGTAGGACGTGTAGTAAATACGCTGGGGCAGCCCATCGATGGTAAAGGCCCTATTACCGGAGAACTATATGAAATGCCATTGGAGCGTAAAGCCCCTGGCGTAATCTTCCGTGAACCGGTAAAAGAACCGCTGCAAACCGGTATCAAAGCTATCGATGCCATGATTCCTATTGGTCGCGGACAGCGTGAGCTCATCATCGGTGACCGCCAAACCGGTAAAACAGCTATTGCAATAGATACAATTATCAATCAAAAAGAATTTTATCAGGCAGGCAAACCTGTATACTGTATATACGTAGCCATTGGGCAGAAAGCATCTACCATTGCCGGAGTAATGAAAACACTCCAAGACCATGGCGCCATGGATTATACCATTATCGTAGCTGCTTCTGCTTCTGACCCTGCTCCATTGCAGTTCTACGCACCTTTTGCCGGTGCTGCTATAGGAGAATATTTCCGCGATACCGGACGTCCTGCTCTTATCGTTTACGACGACCTTTCTAAACAAGCGGTAGCATACCGTGAGGTGTCTCTGCTGTTACGTCGTCCTCCAGGACGTGAGGCATATCCTGGTGATGTATTCTACCTGCATAGCCGTCTGCTGGAAAGAGCTGCGAAAATTATCAACAACGACGAAATCGTTAAAAACATGAACGACCTGCCGGATTCTATCAAACATCTGGTGAAAGGAGGCGGTTCCTTGACTGCTCTTCCCATCATCGAAACTCAGGCAGGTGACGTTTCTGCATACATTCCTACAAACGTAATCTCCATTACCGATGGTCAGATATTCCTAGAATCAGGCTTGTTCCTATCCGGTATCCGCCCTGCGATCAACGTAGGTATCTCCGTAAGCCGTGTAGGTGGTAATGCGCAGATTAAATCGATGAAAAAAGTGGCCGGTACACTGAAACTTGACCAAGCGCTTTATCGCGAGTTGGAAGCTTTTGCTAAATTCGGTGGAGACCTCGATGCAGCAACCAAGAACGTAATTGACAAAGGTGCTCGCAACGTGGAAATTCTGAAACAGGCACAGTATTCTCCGTTCCCAGTAGAAAAGCAAATTGCTATCATTTACTTGGGTACACAAGGACTGCTGAAAGAAGTTCCGGTAAACAAAGTGAAAGAGTTTGAAGAACACTTCTTAATGGAAATGGAAAACAAACTCCCAGATGTACTGACTGAATTCAAGAAAGGTAATCTTCCTGAAGAGGGTATCCAAAAAATGGTAGAACTTGCCAACACATTGATACCTCAGTACAAAGCAAAGTAATTTAGCTTCAACAATACTTTTGACATATTACGAAAGGTCCTGTAAATATACAGGGCCTTTTAATTTTATATTGTAACCACGAATACTTAAATTAGCAGAAAAAGCGATGGTGCAACGCCCTTTAAATTGTCTTATTATCGATGACAATCAGGTAGCAAGGGTCCTACTTAAACAAATTCTATCCAAAATCGAAGGCATTCATATTTTGGCGGAATTTGACAATGGCCTAAGCGCGAAGAGTTATATCGAAAGCAACCCCGTCGATATATTATTTCTAGATATTGAAATGCCCGATATCAGTGGGTTGGAGCTATTGAGAATGCTGAACGAAAGACCCCTCACAATCCTCACTACTGCCAAACAAGGCTACGCTGTCGAAGCTTTCGAGCTAAATGTAGTCGACTACATTGTAAAACCATTCTCCTTAGCTAGAGTGATGTTGTCCATTGAAAGGGCGAAGGAGCTTCTCAGTCATAAAAATGTTGAGATTAGCAAAGAAACCTCTAGCGATTTCATTTTCGTAAAAGACAATAAGATCATTCGTAAGATAGATATGAACGATATCCTTTGGGTTGAAGCCAAAGGAGATTACATCAAAATTTATGTGCCAGAGAAGAGCTATGTAGTACATGGAAGCCTAAAGTCTATCGAAGATAAATTCCCTTCAAACAAATTTATTCGCACCCACAGGAGTTATATCATAGCTTTAAATAAGATCGATTACATAGAAGACAGGGTCGTGTACATACATGATCATCCCATTCCTATTTCTGAATCCTACCGCGATGCTCTACTGAAGACCCTACAGTTATTATAAGTATGGCAAAAAATAAGGAATATTCTTTCTTTTCGATTGTTGTCTTGGCGCTTGCCTTAATAGCCCTCTTTGTAGTTACACAATTTTTTACAAACAAATCCACAAAAGCGCTGAATGAAGGAAACAAACAAGCTGTTGCAACTTTTCTCATTAACAATAGTATACAGGAACTTGTAAACCTGTCTTTCGACCTACAGAGCAAATTCAAAGATCGCAATTTAAAGGTAAATAGTACCAGAATAAGCCAGCTGAAAGACTCGCTCACTATGCTGGGTTATAATACCGATATTATTACATCTTACACTTCATCTAATAGTCATGAGATTTCAAATATCATTAGAAATATTATTGAAGAACAATTGAATATTTCAGAGTCTATTTTAAATACACATATTAGTGGCAATGTGCAGGAAAAAAATAAGCTAATCGATTCTTTATACAAAGTAAGTCCTGGAGATAAGGTATACGCCAATTGTCTTACACTACAGGCTTTTCTAAGAAAGAATCTTCAAGAAACGCTCACGCGAAACTCGGAGCAAGCCGGTCAGCTTTCACTCTATAATAAGATTCTTGCATTGTTTGCCATTATTACCATACTGGTAATGTCAACCATCATTATTAAAAGACAATCCCAACAATTAAAACTGATTGCGGAACTACAAGCTGCAGAACAAGCAGCTCTAAAAAGTAAGAATGCTAAAGATGAGTTTCTGGCCAATATGAGCCATGAATTAAGGACCCCTCTGAATGCCCTTATCGGTTTCGGGAATCTTTTAAAAGATACCCCTTTAAATAAACAGCAGAGAGAATATGTAGACATGGTACGGTCCGGAGCACAAAACTTACTCAACATTGTAAACGACGTACTGGATCTATCAAAAATTGAGGCAGGCAAACTTAAAATGGTACATAAGCCTTTCAATCTGTATCATTTGTTTAACAGGCTGGAGAGAATGTTTTCAAATGCCATTAATGAAAAAGGGCTGCATTATTCCTCTTACATCGAATCCAAAGTACCGGAGCATGTCATTGGCGATAGCGAAAGATTACAGCAAATCTTCGTGAATCTAATTGGGAATGCCATAAAATTCACCAATGAAGGAGAGATAAAAGTCACCGCCAATGTGGTATGGATAGATGAAGATGATAAATATTATAAACTAGGATTTACGGTAAAAGATACCGGTATCGGCATTCCTAAAGATAAAGTAGCTGCCATTTTTGAGCGCTTTGAACAACTGGAACAAGGTGTGCAAAGACAATACGGAGGAACAGGCCTCGGACTTACGATTGCCAAAAATCTGGTGGAAAGAATGGGTGGCACTATCTCGGTTTTTAGTGAAGTAAATGAAGGCTCCGAATTTAATTTCACTTGTATTCTGGAGAAAAATACCAATCCCGTATCAGAAGAACAATCCTTCATAACAATCGATAAATTACCTGAAGGAAAGGTGCTGATTGTTGAGGACAATAAAGCCAATCAGATTCTGTTAAAACATATGTTTGGCAAATACGGATTAAAACCGAAAATCATTGACAATGGCCTGGAAGCAGTAAATCTGTTGGAAAAAGAAACATTCGATTTAATTTTTATGGATATACAAATGCCAGAAATGGATGGATATACTGCCATTGGCATTCTCCGTAACGAAAAACAGATCTCTACTCCTATAATTGCAATGACAGCATATGTATCGGAAACCGAAATTATAAAATGCAAAAATGCCGGGTTTACCGATTATATTTCAAAACCAGTTGATGAGCAATTGCTTATTAAAACCACAGCAAGCTATTTGGAGAATATTCAGAATAACAACCACCATACTCTTAACTATTTGTATGAATTAGTAGGCAATGACCCTGATACTGTTGCAGAAGTAGTACAGGCAATGAAAAACCAGTGGGAACTGGATAAGGCAGAACTTATAGAGGCTTTCTCGCAGCAGGATATTGGAAAAGTTAAAAAGATATTACACAGATTAAAATCAACTTTTTCGCCTTTAGGCGCAGAACACCCTGTTTATAAAGCTATAGGGAAGTGCAATTTCACCACTATGGAAAATAAAACACTCGACTTACAGCAATGCACTTCATTTATAGATGACATAGAAAAAGAGATTAATGTATAAAAATTGCCATTAAAATAATTATCCTTTCATCTCACTCTTAGCCATTCCAATTTTATCTTATGAAAAGAATAATTACGTATCAGCAGACTAGTAAAATATCACTTATCATATTATGGACAGGAGGAATATTACTTTGCTTCGCTATGTTATATGCGTGGCATCAACAAGATAGAAATAGTTCGAAAAAATACACTAACTTCGTACAAAACACTGATATACATGTATACGAATTATTACTTACGTATAAAGATTTTCAATTAGATGAAAATGTCAATCTTATTAATATAAATCTTAATACAGACCCTTCTGCAATAGTTCCAGAAAATATTAATGACTCTACTACATCAGCTAGTACTACTAACACCAGAAAGCTGATTTATTCCAAAATACTCGAACAAAAAATTAAGAAAATATCATCTCGGGAAACAGACTCGCCGGGATTTACAATTAAACCATTACCACAATAAATTCTCGAATTAAAAAATTATGAAGAAATATCATTTAGGTATATTATTTATCTTAATAACCTTTCTTATAAGTTGCGGAGTTAGTAAAAAAGCAGCTCTTACACATGAAAAAATTAGCTTAGCCCGACGAACCATTAGCCAGGACTCTGTATTACTGGACTCTCTGGAGTCAAAAATGGAACGACAGGTTGCTAATAGAAGTATGGACTCGTCTGTAGCAAACAACATTCAAACGATTATTGAAAAGCTGCAAAACGATCTCAAGAATATTGAAGAAACCGTTAATGCAGCCGACCTTATTGCTCAAAATAAAGCCAACCTGAGAGGGAAGAAATATTACCACTATGCCAACAACTATCTGAGCAAAATCGACTCTTTTCACTTAAAAGAAAGCTACAGGGAGCGTGTATATGAGCTATTGAACGAAGCAGTAAGTGTGGATGCCTTTCGTAAATATCAGATGGGGGCATTTTTTAAACCGGGTGCATACAAAATCCCCTATTCAGCTTCAAAAGTGGTAGAAGAGCACTTCAAGCCGGTAATTGATTCCATCATCAATCGATCCAACAAATACGCGGATATTACGCGTAGAGTTCACATTGTATTAGTAGGTTATGCTGATGCACTATCCTTCAGTCCCAACACACCCCTTTATGCACTACTAAAGTCCTATACACGCGAAGAAAATCCAGAAAAAGGTCTACTTAATCTTGTTCTTTCCAATTTAAGAGCTAACGAATTATTGTACCATATCAAGATGTTGGTAAAAGAAAATGCTACCCGATTTAATTCGTATAACAACCTCAATATAGGATATGTGGCTTATGGCCGTGGGGAAGCACTCCCCTTTCCTAATATAACCGATTATCAGGTCGATGATGAACGACGCAGAGTCGTGGTTTTTTACTGGTCAGTATTACCCGATTTGGGATAACGCCAATTAGCTTCCATCGAAAAAATTCGGTAATTTATCTCCATAAATTACCTAGTTCATCGAAAATATCTTCACACGATATTGATATCGCTGTACCTTCACGGCGGTTTAGAGGGCTTAGAGTGGGCAACGGCGTCTGTCTAGACAATACGTATGCCCCTCTTTCTTTTTTAAACCCTAAGCCTCTATAAACTATAAAATAAAAAAGATGGAACTTTCTGTACCAGTAGATGAAAGGCTTATTGAGTTGGCACTTTATTCAATAGGTCAACCAATCCACAAAAGCCAAATAGAACTTGCGATCAATAATATCGTCAAAACTACCCTATCCGAGCTAAACAATCGGTGTAAAAATCCTGAAAAGTCAGTAGAATTTATTCGTATAGCCAGAGAGTGCGCTTCCTTATCAGGCCCCATAAAACTATCATCCTATCAGGATATTCTGGCTAAAGGGCGCAGTTTGAATTCTGAAATCTTTGGTATTGAGCTGGTAAATATTATCGATCAAATAGCAGAAGAAACGCAACTAAAAAGGCAAACGATAAACACCCTTATGGCCATTACGACACCCCTCACCTTATACAAGGTGTACGATAGTAGCAAGAGTGTTGCCGAAAACAATATTGTTCAGGAATTCTATAATTACCTTTCCCAAATAGTCAGCAGCAACATTAATCTGACTGCTCCTCCAATTCTTCGTCAGGCAATTTAGCGGTTACTTCAGGCATCACTTTCTTTATAGGGTTAGCCCGCTGTTGCTGGTATTCCAACCGTTGTTTGATAATATCTATACAATAATAGATGGCACCTGAAAAAGACTGATGATCCGCTACACCCTTACCGGCAATATCAAAAGCCACTCCGTGATCAGGTGAAGTACGCACTATATTCAATCCTGCGGTATAATTTACCCCCGCCCCTATAGCTAGTGATTTGAAAGGAATCAATCCCTGATCATGATACATAGCCAGCACGGCATCGAATTTCTCATACTGCCCTCGGGCAAAAAATGCATCGGCACTATAAGGACCGAATGCAAGGATATTCTCATTTTTAGCTTCCCTGATGGCAGGCTTGATAATAGCTTGCTCTTCATTGCCAATCAACCCCTCGTCTCCTGCGTGCGGGTTAAGGCCGAGTACAGCTATTCTGGGACGACTGATACCGAAATCCTTTTGCAATGAATCGTTCACGATTCTAAGCTTTTTAAGAATAATATCGGTATTCAAATGCGCCGCTATATCCTTTACCGGCACATGCTCGGTAACCAAAGCCACCCGCATATTTTCGGCACACATAATCATTACCACTTCCTCTGCTTCAAAGGCACTCTTTAAATAAGGGGTGTGCCCTGTATAATTAAACGCCTCTGACTGAATATTACTTTTATGAATTGGGGCCGTAACCAGTCCCTGTATATGTCCTTCCTTCAACGCTTGAACGGCCGTCTGAAGAGATATTAAAGCATATTTTCCACCTACTTCGTTCAGCACCCCAGGTGTTATGTTAACGTCCTCTTCCCAACAACTAAAAACATTTATTTGCTTATGATTAATCCTCGAAAAATCTCTTAAGGAGCTAAAGTTGAAATTATTTTCCGATAAGGTTTTGCGGTAAAAGCTAATGGTTTTATTATTAGCAAATATCACCGGAGTACAGATATCCATTATGCGGTTATCGGAAAGAGACTTTATAATCAGTTCAATTCCAATTCCATTTAAATCTCCACAAGAAATTCCAATAACGGGTTTATTACTACTCATAATTTATTAATAATCAAATTACTCCTGAATTTCAAAGTTTTCCTCACAGGAGGCACAGCATCAAAAGTCATTCGGCACTTCTATGGAAAATTCGTATGCAGGGTTGTAAAAATAAAGAAATTCTTTTTAGGCACTGTTTTATTCAATTTTAAGTTACACATTTACCTTTGCACCCATGTATTCACTAAAAAAATCCTTAGGGCAACATTTTCTGAAAGACGAAAATATATGCCGTAAGATAGTGAATGCGCTGGAACAGGAACCATTGACCCATTTATTAGAAGTGGGACCCGGTGGTGGCGCACTCACTAAATATTTAATACAACTCCCCGGAGTTGATTTTAAAGCCATAGAGGTAGACGAAGAGAAGGTTGTATTCCTCAAAAATACCTATCCGCAACTTCAGGATAAGATTGTACACCTAAGCTTTTTGGATGCCACACCTCCTTTTACTGACGAGTTTACCATTGTTGGCAATTTCCCCTACAACATTTCCACCCAGATACTTTTTAAAATTCTAGAATGGAAAGAACAGGTGCCGGTGGTTGTGGGCATGTTTCAAAAAGAAGTAGCGCAGCGCGTTGCAGCTCCTGCTGGCAACAAGGTTTACGGCATTCTTAGTGTACTGATACAGGCTTTTTATGATGTGAAATACCTTTTCGATGTGCACGAAAACTGCTTTATGCCTCCACCTAAAGTAAAAAGCGGAGTAATTAAGCTATACAGAAAAAAAGAAACAGCACTTATGCGCAGCGAACGCGATTTTTTTACATTGGTCAAAACGGCATTCAACCAGCGTAGAAAAACCATGCGCAATGCCACTAGGGCATTATTCGATGATACCATTCTGGTAGATGACCAGTTCAATAAACGCGCCGAACAACTCACAGTAAACGATTTTGCTGCACTTACATTTAAAATGAAATAATGTTTATTTTCTATTAACATATATGAAGAAGAAAAAAGCAATCATTACCGGAAACGCACATCCTTATTTACAACAAAGACTGTCAGAAAAGGGTTACGAAGTGTTATACGAACCCAAAATCACCTACGAAGAACTGAAGGCTAAAGGCGAAGATGTGACAGGTCTCATTCTCACCACACGCATTAAGGTGGATAAAGAACTGCTGGATGCCATGCCCAATCTAGAATGGATCGGAAGACTGGGAAGCGGCATGGAGCTCATAGATGTAGCATATGCAGAAAGCAAAGGAATACTTTGCGTTAGCAGTCCCGAAGGCAACCGCAATGCTGTGGCCGAACATTCCTTAGGTATGCTGCTAATGCTCATGAATAAAATGAATGTGGCCATCCCTCAGGTAAAACAGGGCATATGGCTGCGCAATGAAAACCGGGGTATCGAGCTGAGCGGTAAAACGGTAGGAATTATCGGCTATGGTAATACCGGGAGTAGCTTTGCGCGCTTATTACAACCCTTCGACGTTACGGTATTAGCTTACGATAAATATAAAAGCGGGTTTGCTAGCGGCTTTATTAAAGAGGCCTCGCTGGAACAAGTATGTCGCTATGCCAACGTTATCAGCTTCAACGTGCCCCTAACCTCCGAAACACATTATATGCTTAATGAGGAATTGATAGGACTCATGAAGCAAAAGCCCATTATATTAAGTGCCTGTCGGGGAAAAGTAATCAATACAGCTGCTTTGATTAATGGACTGAAGCAGGAGCAAATTTCAGGCGCCTGCCTTGATGTGCTGGAAAACGAAAAGCTGGATACCTATACCGAAGCCGAAAAACAGCAATTGAATGAACTATTATCATTTGATAATGTGATAGTTACACCACATATTGCCGGTTATAGTCACGAGGCTTTCCTGAAAATGGTAACAGTAACGCTTCAGAAATTGGGACTTGACTAGTCTTTAACATTTCATTATTTGGTTTAAGACAAACGATTTATTATATTTGCTTAAATAGCAACGCTCTGGAATATTATGTGCCGGAGCGTTGTTATTTTTTTGTTGAATGTAAAATGAAAAAATTATGAATGCGATTCAGTATGTTACCAAGGAAACGCTGGAGCAAATGAAGGAAGAATTGCAGCGCTTAAAGAGTGTGGAACGTCCTGCTGCCAGCAAGGCCATTGCAGAGGCCCGTGAAAAAGGAGATTTAAGAGAAAATGCGGAGTACGATGCAGCCAAAGAGGCCCAGGGCTTACTGGAAGCAAAAATTGCTGCCTTAGAAACCGCTTTGGCTAATGCCAGGGTAGTGGACGAAAGCACTATTGACACCAGTAAGGTATCTATTCTGACAAAAGTAAAATTGACTAATCTTAAAACTAATAAACAAGTTACATATCAGCTGGTTAGCGAACAAGAAGCAGATCTGAAGGCTGGAAAAATATCCGTTAACTCCCCCATCGGAAAAGGTATTCTTGGTAAATCGGTAGGTGAAATAGCTGATGTGCAAGCTCCAGCGGGCTTGTTAAAGTTTAGAGTTGACGAAATCTTTATTTAGAAAAATTATCATCTTATCCAGAAACCGGCATACGCCGGTTTTTTTATTATAATTGCGAAAAAATAGCTGCCATGACCATATTCTCCAAAATAATTTCAGGTGAACTGCCTTCTTATAAGATTGCTGAAAATGATAAGTTTATAGCATTTCTCGATATCATGCCGCTGCGCAAAGGGCATGTGCTGGTAGTGCCTAAGGTGGAAATTGATAAGGTTTTCGACCTCCCTGATGAGTATCTCTCCGAAATTCTCGTTTTCGCCAAACCCATTGCAAAAGCTATTGAAAAATCTTTTGACTGTAACCGTTGCGGTATCAGCGTAGTAGGTATTGAAGTACCGCACGCACATGTACATCTAATCCCCATTAACGAAGCCAACGATCTCAATTTTACTCAGGGCAAACTAAAGCTAAGTGAGGCGGAAATGAAGGAAATTCAACAATTGATTATCAGCAACTTATAAATATGCTGTACTTCTTCTAAAAGCTGGTGACATGCTTAACGCAATGCCCAGCTTTTAGATTTTATGCCATATCGAAACATAAAAGTTACAGTAAGTAGCAGACCCATCATAGCCATTAGAGCCCCCACAAAAGCGGGGTACTGGAATCCCAGCCCCCACGTAATGGGCAATCCGCCCAAATAGGCTCCTATAGAATTGGCAATGTTAAACGCCGCCTGCATAAAAGCGGCCCCCATCATAGCCGAACGATCGGCTGATTTAATCATTAAAATATTGATAGGCGACCCTACCGCCATGGCCAATAAACCACAAATAAAGGTAAGAATTACCGAAATTACCTGATTTTCAGAGAACAAAAACACAGCCGATAAAGCCACTGTTAACAACAAGAATAATATTATAGCAGCTTTTTCGGGAGCCATTTTATCGGCCATAACACCTCCCAACAAATTGCCGGCAACCATACCCGCTCCAGCCACCAACATCAGGTATGACACCGCTTTTAGTGAAAAGCCCGAAACATGCGTCATCAAAGGAGATATATAGCTAATCCATGCAAACAGTCCTCCAAACCCGATGGAAGTAATCAGCAAAATCAACCAAGCTTTACCAGTAGTAAAAAACTGAAGTTCTTCTCTTACATTAGTTTTTTCTATCCGAATGTCGGGTAGCCACATTTTTAAAAACACAATGGTCAGTATCCCAATGAGAGCCACAATTACAAAAGCATATCTCCAGCTTGTTACATGTCCTAAATACGTAACCAGCGGCACCATTACTAGATTGGCTATGGTGAGCCCGGCAAACATCATCGATATCGCCTGGGCTTGCTTGCCCTCCTGTGCCATTCTTGAAGCCACCACGGCTCCTATTCCAAAGAAAGCACCATGGGGCAAACCCGACATAAATCGGGCCACCAACAAAGTATAATAACCGGGGGCGGCAGCCGATAAACCATTAAAGATGGTAAACAAAACCATCAGCACCATGAGCACTTTCTTGGGATTGTGTTTTACCGATGCGGCAACCAGCAACGGGGCCCCTACAATAACGCCCAACGCATATGCCGAGATCAGATATCCTGCCGTAGGAATACTAATTTGTAATGAAGTAGCCACATCCTGCATAAGTCCCATAATCACAAACTCCGTAGTACCGATGCCCAATCCTCCTAACGCAAGTGGAAATAGATTCCTATTCATAAACAACTGTCTTTCAATATAATACACCAAAAATAGTCGTGTAAAAAATACACAAAGGTAGGAAGTTCTCCGCACCCTTTTCTACAAACTTTGTAATTTTGCGCTCTTCCTTTAACACCTAAATTCAAAAAAAGATGAAAACAATAGCGGTAGATATGGATGGTGTGCTGGCAAATTGTATACAACAGTTCATCAATTATGAGTTTGCAGAAACGGGAATAAAAAGGCCTATAGCCGAAACCATTGGCAAGCGCGAATCAGAAGCATTTCCTAACGGAAGAGCTTACCTATACCAGCCGGGATTTTTCAGAACCATGCCTGTAATAGAAGATAGCCGAGAAGCTTTATATAAACTGTGTCAAGAATATGAGGTGCTTATTGTAAGTGCCGCCACTGAGTTCCCGCAGTCACTTACCGAGAAACAAGAATGGTTGAATGAGCATTTTCCTTTTATCAGCTGGAAGCAAATGGTCTTCTGTGGTACTAAAACTATGATTAAAGCTGATATCATGATTGATGACCATTTTAAAAATTTAGACCCTTTTAAAGGTCGCACCATATTGTTTACTCAACCCCATAATCAGCTGGCCGATGCAGGAAGACATACACGTGTGCATTCGTGGAAAGAAATCGAAAGATTGTTATTACGTAAATCGCAGCTGGAAGCTATTTGGGATATGGAGCGGGCTTCCGCTCCAGTAACACCAGTCATCAGCCAATACGCCTAATATCGAAAGATAGTAGTAATTAAATCTTGTATTTATTACGAAGGTCCGTTTAATCAGCACGCACAAAAGGATTGTGTTGTTTTTCAAAGCCGATACTGGTGCCGCCACCGTGCCCGGGGTATACTTTTACGGTATCGGGTAGGGTATATAATTGTGTTTTAATAGCATGCTCTAAAGTAGCAAAATCTCCCCCGGGTAAATCGGTTCTTCCTATGCTTCCTGCAAATAGTGCGTCTCCACTGATCACAAAACCATCTTCTTCGTTATAAAAACTAATACTACCCGGAGAATGGCCGGGAGTAAATAATACTTTAAGCTCGCTGCCGGCAATAGTGATAATATCACCCGGCTCTAAAAATTTCTTTTCACCGGTATAGTTTTCAAAAGGCAATCCGTACATCAACCCTGTTTGGGGTGCAACACTCAGCACCACTTGCTCGTCTTCATGCATATATAGTGGAAGTTCCCAGGTTTCACTTACATATTTATTCCCAAACACATGATCTAAATGACAATGGGTATTAAGCAAATAAACCGGATTCAGATTATTGGAAACTATAAACTCCTTCAAGGTTTTTCTCTCTTCTTCAAAATAACACCCCGGGTCAATAATGCAACAATCGCCATTGTCCGCAAATAAAACATAGGTATTTTCTTCAAGAGGATTAAACGTAAATTTTTGTATATGCAGCATGTTTATATTTGAAGTTTTATTAAGCAAATGTAATCAGTATCCTAAAGGAAAGGGGTAATTAAAATTACTGATGCCCCATTTTAGGGGCAATATTAACAAATGAGGATTTAGAAACAACCTTACTTTTGCAGCCGATGAACCCTATCTGGAAAATTGTATTTCTTTTTTTCCTGGCATTAAATTGTACCCCGCTTTTCTCTCAGAAGACAATACGCGGACAAGTAAAAGATGCACATAGCGAAGAAGGAATACCTTTTGCAACTATAACATTTAAAGGCACGCACACGGGAATCATTACCGATTCGGCCGGGAGCTTTGCTTTTCAAATGCACCACTGGCCATCCGATACGCTGGAAATTACATATGTGGGTTACGTGCCTTATTATTTACCCCTCCCTATTGATCAAAATGAAATGGAAGTACTAATACCGCTGGAGCGTGCCACGACGGATGCCGTAGTAGTAAAAGCCAAGATTGATAAAGGTATATGGCTCTGGAAAAAAATTGTTGCGCATAAACCCCAAAACAACCGCTATAAATTCGACAATTTTTCCTACCAGCTCTACAATAAATTGGAAATTGATTTAAAAAACTTCAATAGCCTGGAGAAACTCACTCGACTCAAGCCATTACGACCTATCAACGAACTAATTGCCAAAAACACTGACACATCAGAAGGCATCAAAATATTGCCAACCTATCTTACCGAAGCGCTTTCACATTATTACTATCAAAAAAAACCCTTGCGTCGCCGTGAGGAAATTATTGCAGCCAATACCAATGGCATCAAAAACGAGAGTATGGTGAAGTATCTGGGGGGGATGGATCAGGTATTTAATATTTACAACAACTTTATCAATGTATTCAACAAAAGCTTCGTAAGTCCCCTTAGCGATAATGGTGATTTTTATTATAAATATTCCGTAACCGATACCCAGTATATAGGCAATGAACGATTTTACAGACTAGTGTTTCAGCCACGACGTAAAGGCACGAATACTTTTGAAGGAGATTGCTGGGTACACTTCGGCACTTATGCCATTCAAAAAATCAATCTTGCCCTGGACAAAAATGCTGACATCAACTTTATGGAACGGTTTAGTTATGTGCAGGAGTTTACAAAACTTGCAGATAGCAACTGGTTTATTAGTCGAGAAAAAATGATTGTAGATTTTGCGCCTATGGGCAACAAAACAGTAGGGCTTATAGGACGTAAAACCACTACTTATAGAAACATTGTTGTTAACGACAGCTCTGTTGTTGCCAAACTGAGGGAAAACAAAGTTCAAGAAGAAATAATCACACTTCCGGGGGCACAGGATAAACACAGAAGTTATTGGGATACCACCCGACACGAAGCCCTCACCAAAACCGAACAGGGTATTATCAATATGATTGATACCATATTAAATACCCCTGTTTATCAACGGTTCACCAAACAGGTGATATTCCTTGGTTCCGGTTATTTTGATGTAGGTAATGTGCGTTTGGGCTCTGCCTATAACTGGTTTTCTGCTAACCAACATGAAGGTTTCAGAATGCGTTTTGATGTAGCCAGCAACAAACATTTTAATACTAAATTCATGTACCATACCTATTTGGCTTACGGATTCAGAGACAAAAAGCTAAAGGGAATGGGGGAATTGTTTTATTTACCTCGAAAGCATCCGCGCCAATACTGGTCTTTAGCTTACAAAAATGATCTGGATTTCGGACAGAAATATTATGGGGAAATCTCTTCAGATAATATTTTTTCATTTGCTGTACGCAAGCCTAATATTCCGGTTAAGTTCATTAACCTAGAAGAAGGCAGTTTTGAATTCTTCAACGAATTCCCCAGTGGTTTGTCTGTGAGAGCCACGGCGGCCAATAAAGCCTATACTCCCTTGTCTAATCTGTTACCGGCAGATTCGTTTGGTGTATCGAAGCGTCTGGTCAGCACCGAATTTTCCATAAGACTGCGTTATGCCTTCGCCGAAAAATTCATCGAAACTACTTTTTACCGCGCCAGCCTAGGTAGTCCCTATCCCATTGTGGAAGCTAGTTTCACAAAAGGAGTTTCAGGAATATTAAGAAGTGGTTATAATTATAGCAAGCTCTTATTCTCCGTATCAGATTATATGAAGGTTCCGCCGGTGGGTACTATTAATTATCAGGTATATGCCGGAAGAACCTTTGGAACGGTTCCTTATACTTTTCTGGATGTAGCACCAGGCAATGAGCTGTATTATTATAACAAGTATGCATTTAATACTATGATACGGTATCAGTATATCCACGACCGCTTTGCCGGACTTAATTATGAATATAATATTGGCAATGGCATATTTAAACTGATACCTAAGCTAAAATTTAGGCAGTTTTATACTGTAAAAGCATTATGGGGTTCACTGTCTGATGCAAATAAAGCTCTTAACTTTAAAGACAATGCTAACTTTCAGTCACTCGACGGAAAAACCTATTTGGAGCTCGGAACAGGCGTAGACAATATCTTACGTGTACTTCGAGTAGATTTTATATGGCGCGTACTTCCTAAAGATCAGACGACACTGCCGGGTAGTAAATTTGGTGTTTTCGGAAGTGTGCGCATCGATTTCTAGCTATCTCCCGTACTTGAGTTTCAGAAAGATCATCGTAAGCGATAATACCAGTATTGTAGCGTTAGTAAAAATAATAGCATTATCACGTTGCAATACGCCATAAAAAATCCACAAAATCTGATTAGTGGCAGCTATTAAAAACATAGCCAGTGATACATCTTTTGCTGATTTCTCTTTAAGAGTTTTGATTACCTGCGGCAGAAAGGTAAGCGTGGTAAGTGTGCCGGCGGTATATCCTAATATTTCTACACCACTCATAACAATTGATTTAATGAGGTGATTGGATACACAAACCTACGTGAAATAGTTGTTGTAACAAGAAGTCTTAAGATTAATTACTTTTGATAAATGCCTTGTATACGTAAAAAAATAAGTTATCTCTTATTCGTTGTCTTACTGTTAGGAACAGCTTGCAGCCAAAAAGTAACAGAAGCGGGTAAGGCATCTTATTATGCGGATAAATTTGCAGGACGCAAAACCGCTAACGGCGAAACTTTCAGCCAACGTAAACTTACCGCCGCGCATAAAACACTCTCTTTTGGCACCAAAGTAAAAGTGAAAAATCTTTCCAATGGTAAAAAAGTAAAAGTACGTATTAATGACCGTGGCCCCTTTGTTGAAGGCCGCATTATTGACCTCAGCAAAAGAGCAGCTAAACGGCTCGACATGATTAATGCCGGCGTAGTGAATGTTGAAATAAAATATAGAAAAAAGAAATAAACTTTTTTATTCCAGTACCGGCCTTAACCATTTTTCGGCTTCTTCAAGGCTCATACCTTTGCGTGCTGCATAATCTTCAAGCTGATCCCTATTGATTTTTCCTACACCAAAATAATGGCTTTTCGGATGTGCAAAATACCATCCGCATACAGATGCGGGAGGATCCATTGCCAAACTTTCCGTGAGTTGAATGCCTATGTTTTCCGTCACATTCAACAGATCAAAAAGTTTAATTTTCTCAGTATGATCGGGACAAGCTGGATAACCGGGGGCAGGACGAATGCCCTGATATTTTTCTTTAATTAATTCTTCATTTGACAGATTTTCATTTTTAGCATACCCCCAATATTCCTTACGTGTTTTTGCATGTAAGCATTCGGCAAAAGCCTCCACAAATCTATCGCCTAGTACTTGTACCAAGATTTTATTGTAATCATCCAGCTCAGTGGCAAATTGGGCAACCTTATCTGTTACGCCATGAATAGTAACTGCGAATGCACCCATATAATCCGTACCCTCTCCTACTTCTGAAGGCTTTACAAAATCTGCCAATGAGAAGTTATAATATCCTTGTGCCTTTTTGGATTGTTGACGTAGAAACTCCAGCCTTACCTCACCCTTGTTTGTTGCAAGTGTTACAGTATCTGCATTATTACTTAGTGCCGGCCAGAAACCTACCACACCGTTGGCCGTAAACCATTTTTCTTTTACAATACGATCGACCATCCTAAGGGCATCATTATACAGTTTAGTCGCCTCGCTCCCAAAATTTTTATCTGATAATACTTCCGGGAAACGACCTGGCATCTCCCAGGCGATGAAAAAAGGTCCCCAATCGATGTACTCAGCAATTTCAGCCAAGTCGTAATCTTTCAACACCAACACATCATTGATGGCAGGTCGTACCGGCTGATAATCGTTCCAGTTTAGTACTTCTCTATTTGCCAGCGCCTCACTGTATGTAACCAGCTCTTTCTGATGCTTATTAGCAAACTGCTGACGTAGCGCTTCGTATTCCTGCCGGGTTTTCTCTAGCAATTCCTCTTTTTCTTTGCTTAGCAAAGCGCTTACGACTGTGACACTTCTGGATGCATCCAGTACATGTAGTACACCGTTATCGTATTGAGGAGCTATTTTTACGGCAGTATGCATGCGCGATGTAGTAGCACCGCCTATCAGTAAAGGTTGCTTCATATTGCGGCGCTTCATTTCCTGTGCCACGTGCACCATTTCATCGAGAGAGGGTGTAATCAGTCCGCTCAGTCCTATAACATCGGCATTCACTTTTTCAGCCGTATCCAGAATTTTATCAGCCGGAACCATCACCCCTAAATCAATCACTTCATAACCATTGCATCCTAACACCACACCCACAATATTTTTTCCAATATCATGCACGTCTCCTTTTACAGTAGCCATTACAATCTTACCTGCATTGCCCGATGTGGCTGCCGGATTATCCAGCTTTTCTTGTTCAATAAATGGCAGCAACCATGCAACCGCTTTTTTCATAACTCGGGCGCTTTTTACAACCTGAGGAAGAAACATTTTTCCGGCGCCAAATAAATCACCCACCACGTTCATACCGTCCATTAACGGCCCTTCAATTACTTCAAGCGGACGTGCATATTTGAGGCGTGCTTCTTCCGTATCCTGATCTATATACTCGGTGATGCCATTTATTAAAGCATACTTCAATCTCTCTTCCACTGTGGTTTGTCGCCAGGCATCATCTTTCTTTTCTGATTTTCCTTTGGCTTTTACAGTTTCTGCAAAGGCCAATAGCTTTTCGGTAGCTTCGTTGTTTTCGTTATTTCTATTCAATATCACATCTTCACAAAGCTGACGAAGCTGCGGATCAATTTCATCATACACCACCAATTGTCCTGCATTTACAATGCCCATGTTCATGCCGGCCTTAATGGCATGATACAAGAACACAGAATGCATAGCTTCACGAACCGTATCATTACCTCTGAAGGAGAAAGACAGATTACTTACACCACCACTTACAGCTACCAAAGGCATCAGTTGTTTAATACGTCGGGTAGCATTGATAAAGTCTACCGCATAACTATTATGCTCCTCCAATCCTGTAGCAATGGCAAAAATGTTAGGATCGAATATGATATCCTGCGGTTTAAATCCTACTTTTTCTGTGAGTATTTTATAAGCCCTATGGCATATTTCTACTTTACGATCTTCGGTATCGGCCTGCCCTTTTTCATCAAAAGCCATTACCACTACGGCGGCTCCATAGTTCTGACAGATAATTGCTTGTTCAATAAATTTTTCTTCTCCTTCCTTTAAGGAAATAGAGTTGACAATACATTTTCCCTGTACACATTTCAGCCCGGCCTCAATAATTTCAAATTTGGAGGAATCGATCATCAACGGTACGCGACAGATATCTGGCTCGCTTTGTAGCAAATTAATAAAGGTCGTCATAGCCTTAACACCATCCAGCAGCGCATCATCCATATTGATATCGATGATCTGCGCACCATTTTCCACCTGTTGGCGGGCTACACTTAATGCTTCTTCAAATTTGTTTTCTCTGATAAGTCTTGCAAACTTCTTCGACCCGGTTACATTGGTACGCTCTCCTATATTGATAAAATTCGTTTCTGGTCTTACCACCAGCGGCTCTAAACCCGAAAGACGCAGATATGGTTGTATTTTGGTCAACTTATAAAAGTTTTAATTAAATGTTTACTTATTCTCTAATTATTCTACAAAAAATTTGTCCATCACCGTACGCTTTACGCTATATCTTCCAGTACGGGCAAAGGTCTTGGTCGAATACCCTTTACGGCTTGAGCAATTTCCCGAATATGGTCGGGAGTCGTGCCACAACAGCCACCCACTATATTAACAAATCCCTTCTCGGCCCATTCTTTCAGAAAAGCTGCCGTTTCTGCAGGCTGTTCATCATACTCGCCCATGGCATTAGGCAGACCTGCATTGGGATAGGCCGAAACATAGCAGGCTGCTATTTGAGAGAGCTCTTCGATATGCGCACGCATATCTTTCGCACCCAAAGCACAGTTTAGCCCTACACTCAACGGCTCGGCATGCGCGATGGAAATATAAAAAGCTTCAACAGTCTGTCCGCTTAATGTACGACCCGAAGCATCGGTAATCGTGCCACTAATCATTATTTCACGCTTAGCATCAGGATGTTTACGGAAGTAGTTCTTCGCAGCGAAAATAGCCGCTTTGGCATTGAGCGTATCGAAGATAGTTTCAATGAGCAGAAAATCTGCCCCTGCATCAATTAGTCCTCTGATTTGCTCTGTATAAGCTTCTACCACCTCGTCAAAAGTAATGGCCCGATAACCCGGATTGTTTACATCGGGAGAAAGACTCAGGGTTTTATTCAAGGGACCTATAGCGCCTGCTACGAACAGTGGCCCACGGTCCTTGCCTTCGGGAGTAGTCTGAAACGCCTCAATAGCTTCGCGTGCACATTTCACGGAAGCCACGTTAAGCTCATAGGCCAACGACTGCATATCGTAATCGGCCTGAGCGATGCTGGTGCTACTGAATGTATTGGTTTCAATAATATCTGCACCGGCCTTCAGATACTCAGTATGAATAGCCTTTATAATATCCGGGCGGGTAATGCTTAATAAATCGTTATTACCTTTTACATCGGTATGCCAATCTTTAAAGCGGTCCCCCCGGTAATCTTTTTCGGTTAGCTTATACTTTTGAATCATTGTACCCATGGCGCCATCCAGCACTAAAATGCGCTGATTTAATAAATCTCTAATACAGCTCATACTAAAATTGTAAGCTTTAAAAAATAAATACCGGAGATTGAACTATATGTAAACGCGGGAACTTGGGGGGAAGGGTTCATAACGTTTATTAGTTCAATTTTTTTATACAGGCTGAACAATAAACAAATCCGCCTGATTGCACGCAAATATAAGCAGAAAAGCTCAAATAGATAGAGAACGAACTTCATGCCGATTGCAAAAACAGTTATCTGTTGACTTTCAGTGAGATATCAAAAGAAGCTGCCTACTTCAACGGTGTGCTTTTAGTAGGTGCCATCATACTCTTTTCTATATCTCTTTCTTCACTATTTAACACACATCTATTAAGTCTCCTGAGCATTTTCTTTTCATAAAATATCTGCTTTCTGTATTACATATTTTTTGACCAAAAGCTAATAAACATACAATATCGCCTTTGATTGTTTTTGCTTATGGAGCGAAACTCACATCTTATAGCTGATATATCCTAAAATGAAAAGGTCAGCAATGCCGACCTTTTCACATACTATTTAAAAGCGAAATTAATTCTCAACAATCACTTTCACCACCTTACTGTATTTGTAGCTACCATCCTTATCCACTTGCTTGATGCGAACATATATATCCTTACCTTCCACTAAGGCCACGCTATCTTTTTTGCTACAAGATACCGATACTCCTCCCAATAACAAACATGCCCACAACAGCATAGTTCCCAATTTGCGGCGACCTGCTACAAAACTACCTACTGCTAAGGCCAATGCAGCTACACCCAGCAACAAGGCATTTTTAGAAACAGCTTTACTAAAGGTATACTCCAATGGTTGATCAGAATTACCATCTTTGGCCAGACTGGATACTTTTCCTATCGAAGTAAAGGTTTTACCGTCAGTGGATACTTCTACCTCAAAATAATCATTGTTGAGCTCTGTAAGGGTAGCCCAGTTAACTATCAGACTACCTCCTTTTAATATTGCCTTCACATCTCCAAAGACAACAGGAAGGACTGCATTACATTCCTCGTCATACTCATCGCCCTGAATTATCCATCCATTGGCTATCAACAGCGCACGAACGGAATCCGCAGAAGGACCATAGGTAAGACCGCTAGCACTCACCGTAGCAGGGCTACTACCGTTTGTAGCCCAACCTAACAAGGAATACTGATAATTCTCGCAACTTATACCGGAGTTGTCTAGCCCAAGAATAATAGAAGCCAATTCATTATTAAGATGCAACTCCCAGCGCCCCAGATTCTGATCGAAAGAACTTGCATTACTAAACATTGCCACCATAGACTGCACATTATGCACCTTCCATTGATCCAAGGGTTGATTAAAAGAAGTCGCACTCGCAAACATAGCTGTCATACTTATCACACTACTCACATCCCAACTATTCAAGGGTTGATTAAATGCAGTCGCACCACCAAACATCGCGCCCATATTTTTTACCTTGCTCACATCCCATTTATCCAAAGGTTGATTAAAAGAAGACGCCAGATAAAACATCCACTGCATATCAGTCACATTACTCACACCCCAATCATTAATATTATTAGGACCGGTTAACTTTTCACACTGGGAAAACATAAAACTCATGTCGGTTACCTGCGACAAATTAGGCTTATCCGTTGCCGTTACATCCATTACAGTGGCGCCATTAAATGCAGAAGCCATCGATGACCACACAACATCACCCCATTGCGATATTTCTTTAAAATTAATACCGTACATATGAACCGCCATCAAGTTCTGCGGTCCTAAACGTAATTCGACATCAACTCCTGAAGGAAGGACGGATATAGATACAAATCCCTCAGCATCCTCCATTGTTGGCTTGTTAAAAGTACCCATAATACTATCATAACCACTACCCGTACTAAACTTTGCCGTATAGGTGACATCTCCAGCAGTTTGGGCTTTAAATGAAATCTGACCAGATCCATCAGCTTGCCATTTAGTAATAAAAGGACGGTCTTGAGATAAAGAGAGCTGGGTAAATAAAAGGGCTACGAACAGTCCTAAAGTAAGCTTTCTCATTTTTTAGGAGTAGTTGCTTAATTAAACAATAGATATTATTAAAATAAATGTCTTATACTAGTACAAATGTATATATATTATGTAAATAAAATTCGAAACAATAAATCCATCTTCAATACTTTACCCCTCTTCACTGCATCTATATACACAAAGCAAAGGCTATACAGTGATTCTATATTAATTATACATTGAATAATGTTTTAACATTTAAATTTTATTTTCCCTGCACATTGCATTAATAATTATCATTTTATCCACTTGCTCGATGCAACTACGACATCCAGATATATTTATTTCATCACATCCTCAAGCAACAAACAATTTCCCACCTTGCCGCTCGATTCCAATTTGGCATATTTTGTATCCCCTTAAAGCAACTGCTACAAACGTTGAAGTCTTTAAACTCTTAATATAAAACCGTAGATTGCTTCCCCGATCAATTTCGATATTACCCTAATCTAAAATTTGAGTACAATATCATCAGGAACATGTACTCTATTAGGATCATCTTTTAGTTTCAATCGCTACGAAACAAAGCAAGTGCTTGCTTAATCTTATAGACATTGGGCTGCTTTAGTTAGTTAGTTAGTTTTAGTTATTAAATAGGTATTTGCTCATTACCGACGTTATTCACTAACATAGCACTACGTCATTTTCCCTCATCGCATGAGCATTAAAAAGTAAAAGACATTTCTTAGATAAAAAACCTCCTTAATATCTCATCTAAAGAAAGCAAGTCGAGGCGTAATAAAAATGAATATATTATTTACAATGTCAGTACAAAAAATAAACGCGATAAAAACACCATCTCAAGAGTTCTTAAAAATCTTTCTTAACGCCTTCTAATATTGCTACTACGCGAAGGCTCTGGTCTTCTCATCTCCGGCCTGCGTTCACGCAATTCACTTCCTCCTTCCACACGCACACCACGGCTTCTGCCACCTCCAAAGCGGCGAGGATAATAAGAAAGCGTAACCATGAAAAACTGCCTTAAACCGTTAGAAACAGTAGTACTTAGGTTGTTGACCCCTGCCGTTGTTACAATGTTTTTATTCTGTTTTAGAATATCCATGGCAGAGAATTTTACTTCGGCTTGTTTGGTTGACAAAAAGCGGTAGGTAACAAAGGCATTCCAGAGTGTAGAAGATTGTCCTGTAGTACTATTCTTTACATAGTCAATCGAGTTACTTATGGTAAGATCTTTAATAGGATTGAGGTTAATATTAGCATTGGTAATATAGTTAACGGCTTTCAGAGAGCGCAGGTTATTACCTGTTTGTACACTACTGTTGGTACTGATAGTTTGAGACAGGTCAATTGTACCATAGTCCCCCAATGTATAGAATACACCAATATTATTACGAATATTATTTGCCTTACTAACGGTATAAATAGCATCTACATAGTTAGGAGAAGTAGTATTGGAAATGTTGAAAGCATAACTAAACTGTAGTACTTTGTTATTCTTCAGTTTAATAGAAGTTCTAGCATTCAATCCCCCACTATATACACGACGGCCGCTCATATTAATAAGATAAGTAGTTCTGCGACCGCTATTGTCGTAATAACTACTATCCGTAATAGCATTATCAATACTATTCATACCGGCGTTGACTGTTAAGTGATAATCGGCCTTGCGAGCAGACTGTTCGCGGCGATAGTTGAAAGTGAAGTCCAGCGCATTCGTTTGGTATGGCCTTAAGTTAGGATTACCGAGATTGATGGCATAAGTATTGACACTACTATCGATAATAGGGCGCAACTGATCAATGGAAGGAATACCGGAAGATCTATTTCCCGACAAATTCATCTCAACAGTATATCGGTTAAATCTCTGATAGTTGTACGAAACGGAAGCCGATGGTGTAAAGAAGCGGAAAGAACGGTCCAAGTTTCGATAAATAATATCTGACTCCGTTTTTTCAGAAAGGAACTGTCCCTGAATATTTGCAGCCAGATTGATATACCGCTGAAAACGATCGGACAATCGCTTAGTAAAATTCTTAGATAAACGCAGAGCCGGCCTATCAACCACCCTAACTACCTGCAGATAGTTAGTCAAAGAATCATTTGTAATATATGTCGAGGATAAGGAATCATAGTCGCTTACATTTTTAGAGTCGTTGGAGCGAGAGAAACTAATATTATTAGTCACAACCATATTAATACCCCACAGGTTAAAGTTTCCAAACAGCAAACGTTTCAGGGCGTTGTAATTAGCTCCAAGACTGGTGGTAAAGCTTGAAGAATTATTAAGGTTAAGCCTGTTGAAATATCTATTCTGGGAAGGATCTTCGAAAGACACAAAGTCAGTAATCGTATTACTTTCTCCTTTTGATTCGCTGTAGGATAAGTTATAATTCAGACCGAAGCTACGCAGATTTCGGTCATCATCATCCTTATTACGAAACGAAGTTGAAAAGTTGAGGCTGTTGCTGCTACTATTTGCCTGAGTAGCCGAAGCACTACGGCTCACCAAACCTGCATCCTCTTCCGATTTGGAAGATAGGCTTCTGGAGGTTCGGTCATTCTCAGAAGCATTAAAACTCGCACTGATGTTCAAATCCTTCTCTGCATCACGTTTATTATATCCCACATTCGCTCTATGACTAGAACCGCGTGAGTTACTTTCCTGCTCAGATTCCTGCAAAAACACTCTCGAGCTAGCGCTATTTCTGGAATCTGTATTAGAAGTAACAAAATTGTTATTAGTTCTGAAATTATAGCTGGCCGTCAAAAGATTACTAAACCTGCTATTGGCATCATCCATAAAGTTGTATTGCATGTTCCCACCCAGCGTTAGCACTTTGTTGATACCGGCACTTCCGAAATTTGCCACATAACGGTTGTTAGGATTATAATTTCTATAAGTGCTCTGTCGGAACATTTCCTGCATCTCTGCGGTCTTATTAATATTATTGATACTCCCTGCCAATCCCCCACGCAGCTTATTGGTATACCCTAATACCGATGCATCAGCCTCATACCTTCTGTCCGTACCGATACCCGCTCCGGCTTTCCCAAAATAGCCTTTTCGTTTATCTGCGCGCAGTTTAATATTCATTGTAAGGAGAGAGTCTGCCGGGTTATCATCAAAATTATCCTTCGAGTAATCTTCTTCACGGTATACCTGTATTTTGTCAATGGCGTTTTTAGGTAGATTTTGTGTAGCTAAGGCCGGATCATTACCAAAAAATGGTTTACCGTCTACATATACATTATTCACCACTTTTCCATTTACGGTAATCGTACCGTCGCCCCACATAGTAATACCGGGCACACGCCGCAACATATCTTCCACTACTGCATTGGAATCGAGCTTAAAAGCACCCGGATTAATCTCTAAGGTATCCCCATTCATGGTAATAGGAATGACGGCTTTAACTACCACTTCTTCCATTTCGCCTTGACGTCGGGACAACAGCACATTTTTTAAGTCGTAATTTTTATTAGCACTGTCCAACGTAATCTTCTTAGAAAGCGTATTATAACCGGTAAAAGAAAAATTCAGATACAAAGGTGTTAATAATGGCAGATCAGTGAAATGAAATGCTCCATCATCGCCAGTAATCTTATAATTCAGCAGCGTTGAGTCAGGTGCTTTGTACAAAGTAATGGTTACCGCCTGTAATGCATAATCATCTGCCGAATCCTTCACAATACCCATAATAGAACCTATCTGCGTAGTGTCCTTTTGCGCATGCAACCATGTAGGTATTATCACAAACATGAAAGCTACCAGTAGTACTCGCATCATCCAATTTTATTTTTAAGTTTTAACTGAATGATGACAGGGTTATCCGTACGATCACCTTTGTCAAAATATTCTTTTATCTCGGGAGTGTATTGGGGAGAGCGACGCTGAGTATTGTCCCTCGTTTGAAACATAGTGGATGAGGAGATACTGGTGTATAAATACTCGTTATCACAGTACTGAATACCATTTTGTAATAAAGGCAGATAGGCAGTGCTACTGTCAGTACTTACGCGCCCCATATTGTAAAAGCGCTTTGTACCCTCATCATACATGAAATGCTTTTCTCTGTAGCTCTTGTTATAATCGAGCGAAAAGAACAAATAATTCCCCATTTTATATACGTTTCGTAACTCCCAGACCAAGCTTCCGTTTTTGTATTTATACTCATCGAAATCATTCTTAGAACGAAAAGGCATTTCAAAAAATGATTTGGGCAATGAGTTTTCTAACGGTAATATGAACTTATACAGAAGACTCACAGAGTCCTTTGTCAGTGTATAGATGCTGTAATCATACGGACGCGTAAACAACAACATCTCGTTGTCTTCTACAGGAAAAAAAGAAATCTTTCCTGGGTTATAATAGATGGCTCCGCTTTTTTTATTGTAAGGGAAATATTGTTTAATAGTTTTAGTGCCATCATATATTTTCAATTCATAATCAGTATCCTCGTTCCACCGTCTGTTGGCATAAATAAAGCTGTAAGCCCACCAGTTATCAAAAATGGTTGGGGTTACGAGAGCCAAACTAAAATCTTTAATAACCTCTACTTTTTCTTTATGGATATCACTCAAATCATAGTAACCCGACCAGGTATAACGTGCAAAGGATTTATTCGTGGGATCGGACATCATTTTTTCCACCTCGGCCCGGGAAAAATTGAAATGCTTATTAAAGCCGGAGATGAAAAGTGCATTCCGCTTTCTATCAAGCTGAATGGTTTTGATGATACATTTATGAGGACGAAATTTTTTTACAAATTTTCCATTTTTATCAAAAAAATAGATAGAGTTAGTGTCGGTGTCCCATATAATAAAATACGCATCCGAGACGATCAGTTCGCGTATACGACCAAAAAGACTTTTTTTGGTAGTCTGCAGTGGAATATATTTTACTTCCTCAAACATTTTTGAAGCCGAAGCTCCTTGTGCAAATGAGGGCTGAAAATATAATTCCTTACCGTTCTGGCTGGCAGCTGAAATATATAAAAACAGGCAAAAAATCGCTATCCATTTTCCCATATCCTTGCTTTGACGTTCAAAAATTAGGTTTTTTGTTGAAAAAACCTATAAAAAATCAGTATACTCCCTCTTACTAAAAATAAATATGGCCTGCTGTAAAAACAGCAGGCCTTTAATTGACTGCCAGAATAGGAAAAAGTTTAATGCTTACCGTTAAAAGAATAGCTTAAGGTAAGTCCGTAAGTGCGTGGATCTCCCAACACACCAGCATAATGTCCGGCGTTTCCTCCTGCGGGCAACAACTGCTCGAAGTAATCTTTGTTCAGCAGATTGCGTGCCCATACAAAGGCCGACAGTCCGCGTGTGGCTTTAAAGCCCAGCCGTGCATTTACGATGGCGTAACCCGGAACATTTAAAAACGCTGATGGAGAAGGACTAGAAGAAAAAGAGGAACGAGCAAAGACATCAGCGCCTATAAAGAACCTATTGGGGCGCCCAAACAATGCTGAGGGTGTAGAATATTCACCGCCGGCTGAGCCAGCCCATTTTGAAATACCAGGTAGCGGACCACCTGAAACATCTTTGAATGCCACTTGAACACCTTCTTCATTGGTGGCTCCAGTCTCCTCAAGTGGTAAAGGAGCATTGATAAATTTCACATATTTCCCTTCGGAATAGGTAAGGGCTCCGTAAAAATTAAAATGATGATTGAGCCTATAAGAAGCATCAGCCTCAATACCTCTTATACGTACTTTATTTGCATTTGCAATATAGCCTCTATTAACACCTAATTCAGGCGACTGTACATTGGTCTGATAATCTTTAATATTAGAGTTATATGCAGATATATTGAACGTTAGATCTGCTGTAGGCTGTGTTTTAATACCTATTTCAAAATGCTTAGTGTACTCTGGCTTAATGACAGCTAAATCGGTTGCTGGCTGACCGTTGATAGTAGGTAAGCCTGCCACGTTTACCCCCACCGGCTTATAAGCTGTAGCAAAGGTTCCGTAGGCATTGATTTTAGTAGAAGGACGATATGCAAGCGTAACATTGTAAGTAACGTTGCGTTCATAGGCGTCCGATTCATAGTACTGACTGGTATACACACTATTCTTTAAAGCGAGCAGCGCAGGATCGTCTGTCTGCAAACCTCCATAAGCTTTACGATCATATACTACCACTTTTTCATCGTAGTTAAGGCGGATACCGGGTTGCAAATGCAGGTGCTTAATAAGCTCCCAATCTACGTTGGCAAATACCGCCGCACTTTTGGAGCGAATGGAAGAATTGGTGTTTATACCATAGCCATCAAACAAGCCGGGAGTCTTCCATAAATCGCTATTAGAACTTTGAGAGAATCGCCATTGATCTCTACCCGACTCTTCGGTACCGGTTATTTTTACCTGTTGTCCTAGATAAAATAAACCAATCACACCACTCAAGCGATCTGATAATTCCCCAGCATATCTTATTTCCTGCGAGATATTTTTATGCTTGGCTGGGTTTTGCGATTTAGCCAATGCTTGAAGGCCCGTAAAGTCGCGGTCGTTGGAGGGTTCCCAAATCCAGTATCTCCATGCGGTAGTGGCTGTAAGTGTTCCGGGGCCAATTTTACTATCGATATTCAATGATGCGCCACCAATTTCATTTCCGGAGTTCCATGGAGTATCATGATCAATTACGCGCATAAAGGCATCGATCTTACCGTTCTTATTTATATTGGGTAATGTATAACCCAAATCGGCAATTATGGCATCAAATTGTCTATATGCCGGACGTTTTGTAGTTACTACACCGGCAACAACCTGAGCGTAGCCATCAGGCCTTTGCTTGTTGTACTCTCCGGCCAGCGTAACCGATGTATTGTCCGAAACATTATATAGGAATTGCGTTCTTAAACCCAGGTTATTGATGTCATTAGTGTATTTATCTGTGGCAATGTTATGAATGGTTCCATCTCGCTGGGTACCTGAGAACGAAACGCGTGCAGCAAGATTTCGAGTGAGAGGTCCAGTTACAGAAGCTTTGGCTTGTATAAAACCATAGTTACCATAACTTACTTCCAGGGTACCTCCAGGTACAAAGCTGGGCTTGCGAGAAGTAATGTTAATGGCACCCGAAGCTGTGTTTTTTCCAAATAGTGTTCCCTGTGGACCTCTCAAGACTTCAATTCGCTCGATATCTATCAAATCTAGGGTAGCAACGGCCGGTCTTGCATAATACACCCCATCGACATAGTAACCCACACCGGGATCTAAACCATCATTGGTAAGCCCGAAGGGAGAACCTATGCCGCGGATGTTAATACCCGTGTTTCTGGGATTGGAGGTATACATCTGCAAGGAAGGAACCATTTCTTTAACGCGTGTGATGTTGAAAGCTCCAGCTTCATCAATTTGTTTACCACTTACTACCGAAACTGCAATCGGTACTTCCTGCAGTAATTCGCGTCTTCTTCGAGAAGTGATTACCAAAGTATCTACTTGATACAAAATCTGAAGCCTTACAGTGAGGGTATCTTCCAGCTCTCTAACTGATATATTTCTTGTAGTATAATTTACAGAAGATACGGTTATCGTAAAGGGAATTTTAGGAACAGACGATAAGGTAAATACGCCATTCGCATCGGTTTGTGTACCTTGAGTGGTTCCTTTGATCACTACACTGGCTCCTTCAATAGGATTATTGTTTTCATTAATTACTTTGCCTGTCAATTGAGCATGTAATACTCCGTACAAAAAACTTCCTAGCAGTAAAAACAGACTCTTCAAATGTTTAATTCGCATTGTTATATAGTTATTGATGATTCTTATTTTTTGGATCGTTTTATGACAAAGAAGCCCTGTACCGACCTCTTTCATCCGGTAAAATCTACAAAATCAGTAGACTAATAAACTAAATAAAAAGCTTAGTTATTCAGGAACACATACAACATCGCCATTCGTGTTTCCTATTCATAGGATAAAGCCTATTGCTTGCATGTTGAAATGAAGACATGATATTGAAATTTTGAGGGGCAAAAATAAAGAAATATTATTAGTCTACAAAATTAGTAGGATAATAATTTAAAAAATTTTTATAGGAATAAGGCTCGATAAATAGTAATAATACTCATAATGATCACCACTATGCCCACAACAAAAAACATTTTTCTTGCTGGCAGCTTGGAGGTAAGCATCGCAGAAAAAGGAGCCGTAATGATTCCTCCTATCAGCAGTCCTGCAACAATATTCCAGTGCTGAACACCGATGGTAAATATAAAAGTGATAGCACTCGTAACGGTAAGAATAAACTTGGCCACCGTAGAGCTTCCTACTACATATCGAGGGGTTCTTCCATTTTTCATTAAGGTACCGGTAACCAAAGGCCCCCAACCACCTCCTCCAAATGAATCAATAAAACCTCCTACAAAACCCAGCAACGAAACTTTTGAGGTTTTGTTCTTTTTGATTACTTCTTTTTTAGGTTTTAAAACATTCATGAGAATACGCACACCCAGATACAAAGTATAGGCCGCAATAAATGGTTTGATAATTACAGCATATTTTTCTCCCAGGTAAGTGAGCAATATGGCACCAATAACGGCACCAATAACCGCGGGAATAGCCAAAGCCTTAACCAATTTCTTATTGACGTTACCCAATTTGATATGACTGATACTTCCTGCTGCGGTAGTAAAAGACTCTGCAGAATGAATACTGGCGCTAACAACAGGCGGTGGAACATTCAGCATCAGCAATATAGTAGTGCATATGACTCCATAACCCATACCCATGGATCCTGCAACAATTTCGGCCAAAAAGCCGGTTAGCAGCATCCAGTAAAACATATGGTTATCCTTATTCAATGCTTGCAGAATGGGTAGCATCAAATCAAAAGAATACAAGGCATAGACGCTTAAAGCAATTAATAAGGCCACACCCATTATAATCAGGTACCAGTTGGTACTCTTTTGCGCTTTAGCCACAATTGCTGTAGAACTTATCACATCGGTAGCTACATTGTCATCCGATTCCAAGGCGTCCAATGCTTCCTGAGGCTTTGATACTAAAGAACGGGTTACATTATTTAAGACTTTCACCTTATGGTTAAGATCGCCAGATAATCGATTGCGTAGCTGCTGCATATTATCCAGCACCTCGTCAATCTCTTCGGGAATTGCCTCATTTAGGGTTTCTTTCAGCCGCTTTGCAATTGTAGGAGATTTCCCGTTGGTGGATATGGCGATTTTCAAATTACCTTTCTTTACGATGGAGCCTAGATAAAAATCACAGAGCTCGGGCTTATCAGCAATGTTTATCAGCTTTCCGCAATCAGCCGCATCTTCTCGAATTTGAGCCGCAACATCCAGATCGTTTACAGCTGCAATTACCAAATCTGTTTGTTGTATATCCTCTTTAAGGTAAGGTCGCTGCTCTAGAACTATATTAGGGAATGATGCAGCAAACTCGCGTACCATAGGAGCAATATCGATAGCTACTAGTCTTATGCGCGTTGCGGGAGCATTTTGAAGAACTGCCTGTAACTTTTCAAGCGCTACATTTCCTCCACCGATAATTAGCAGATTTAATGTTTCCAGTTTTAAAAACACGGGAAAAAGGGTATTCTGCGAAGCACGATGCTCCGCTTGTTCTGCTTGTGCAGCAGGGGTATTTTCTTTTTCCCTATTCAATTATCAGCTGTGCTTTTTAGCTGTTTTTAGAATTTTATTTACCGAATCCTTATGTGAAAAATCTGCCTTATTGGTAACTTCACTTTGGTTGTATACTAAAGAATTTGGAGGAACTGAAAATGTTATCCAGGCATTTCCACCGATAACACTGTCATGCCCGATAATTGTATCACCTCCCAAAATAGTAGCACCCGAGTAAATGATAACATTATCCTCGATGGTGGGATGACGTTTTACTTTCTTTTTACTCTTGGCTGAGTTAAGGGCTCCAATGGTAACACCTTGATAGATTTTTACATCATTACCAATAATAGTAGTTTCACCAATTACCACACCGGTGCCGTGATCGATAAAGAAATTCTCACCTATAGTAGCTCCGGGATGAATATCCACGCCGGTACGACTATGTGCATACTCCGTAAAAATTCTGGGCAATGCTCTTATACCTTGTTTCCATAGCTGATGAGAGATACGGTACACCGCTATGGCATAAAAGCCCGGATAGGCTTGAAATACCTCACTTATATCTAAGGCTGCAGGATCGTTGGCGATAAATGCGGCTGCATCTTTTTGTAAGGCTGCATAAATATCTGGCAGTGCATCGAAAAAGCAATCAGCCGCTGCCTGCGATTTAGCACCATCATTTACTACATCGTAAATCAAGGTAGCCAAATGGCTTTTCAATGCATATAGACCTTTTTGCAAATCCTTTTCCTTTTGATTTACCCCAGTTTTGGGGATAAAAAGAAAAGCAAAAATGTCATCCACAAACTGGTGGGCCAGATCTTTATCGGGCAGATTGCCGATTCTGGTATTATTCTGTAATAAAAGCTTTATAAAAGTCTTATTGCTCATTTTATCAAGGTTTTTCATGTATTGCTAATTGGTGTTTTTCTACAAATCTAAGCAATACATGAGTCCAATTAAAGAATCCATTTACGATAAGAAAAATCGCCGAAGTTTTCATTTTCCTTCTTCTCTTTTTGGTACACTGCAAACAGCTCATCTAAAGTTTCGAGTATTTGCGCTTCATCCAGATTCTCTTTGAACTTAGTATTCAGCCTCAATCCTTCGCGATCTCCACCAATATGCAGGTTGTATTTACCATATGCAGTGCCCACAAAACCAATCTCAGCATTGGGCGAACGACCACAACCATTAGGACAACCAGTCATTCGCAGAATAATATCCTCACTCTTCATGTTGTGCTTTTCGAGCAACGGCTCAATCTTTGAAAGAAGAGTGGGCAGATAACGTTGTGCTTCGGCCAATGCAAGACCACACGTATTCAGTGCTACGCAAGCGATAGCGTTTTTTCGTATAGCGCTGGCGTTCTCCGTGTGCTCAATAATTTTATATTTTTTCAGAAGTTTTTCTATTGCGGCCTTGTCTTTGGGGGCAATATCAGAAAGAATAACATTCTGATTAGTTGTAAAATGAAAGTTACATTTTCCAAGCTCTGCAATTTTGTACAGTCCCTCTTTGAGTTTTATTTTTTCATCATCCAGTACCCTTCCATTTTCCACAAAAACTGTGTAGTGCCATTTACCCTTATAGTCCTGCACCCATCCGTATCGGTCTTGGCGCATGGTAAACTGATAAGGTCTTGCAGGCTCCAATTTAAAACCACAACGTTTCTCTACTTCTTCCCGATATCTGTCTACCCCCAGCTTATCGATCGTATATTTTAAGCGTGCCTGTTTTCTATCGCTTCGATTTCCAAAGTCGCGTTGCACAGTAATAATCTCATATACCACTTTTAGGATTTTCTCCTCATCATTTTCAACAAATCCTAATATAGAAGCCAGACGTGCATACGTATTCGGATTGCCATGAGTAGTACCCAATCCGCCACCTGCACCTACATTAAAACCTACCAGCTTATCATTCTCAATAATGGCAATTAATACCACATCATTAATAAATACATCCACATCATTATTCGGAGGAATTGCAATACCCACTTTTAGTTTTCTAGGTAGATATTTATCCTTATACAAAGGATCTTCCTCTGTTTTTTCTGTCAGTCTTTCTTCATCCAGCCAAATCTCGTACCAGGCACGGGTTTTAGGTTTAGCCATCTCGCTAATCTTAGCGGCATACTGGAATACTTCATCATACACCGGCGATTCAGACGGGTTGGCCGTGCAGCACACATTACGGTTCACGTCGCCACAAGTAGCAATAGAATCCAGTCCGGCAAGATTAAATGCCTTCATGGTGGGTTTGATATGCGATTTCAGAATGCCGTGTAGCTGAATGGTTTGACGAGTTGTAATTTTTATAACCCCGGTGGAGTGTTTCCCCGCTACATCGTTAATGGCTATCCATTGCTCTGGCTTTAATAAACCTCCGGGTATACGCAACCGCACCATGAAAGAATACAGCCACTCCAGTTTTTTCATGCTGCGTTCTTCCCTACGATCACGGTCATCCTGCTGATACATGCCGTGAAACTTGGTAATATTGGTATCGTCTTCGCGCACTGCACCTGTATAATCATCAGACAGGCTTTCCTTTAATGTGCCGCGAAGGCCATCACTGGCAATTTTAATTTTTTCTACCGCCGACAAATTTTGCTCGCTCATTTATACTCCTGTGTTGAATGTGTTATAATTTGATGATTGAAGATTGCGTTTTATAATACTCTATTGATTAATAAACGTCTTTTTCCCATCTACCTTCTTCTGCCAGCTGATGCAGATATTTCTCAGCTTCTTCCTGTGTCTTATTTCCATGCTCCATAAATATCTCCACTAGTGCACGTTCTACATCCTTACTGGTTGGCTCGCGCTTACCGCTGATATACATATATGCACCATTCTGTAACCACTCATACAGCTCTGCACCTTTTTGCTTCATACGGTGCTGTACATAAATTTTCTCTTCCTGATCGCGGGAGAATGCAAGATCCAGACGGGATAAAGTGCCGGTTTGCAGGTAGGCTTGCCATTCTACCTGATACAAAAAGTCGGTTAAGAAATGTTGTTCGCCAAAGAACAACCAGTTCCGTCCGCTTGCGCCAATAGCATCTCTTTCGGCTATAAAGGAACGGAAAGGTGCGATACCTGTACCCGGACCAATCATAATAACGTCTTTATCCGGATCAGGTAGGCGGAAATGTTTCTGTTTCTGAATAAAAAACTCTATTTCGGCACCTACAGGTACGGTTGAAAAGAATTCACTGCATACTCCGGTACGTTTTTCATCTCCCACATAATATTCATCCTTGCTCACAGTAATATGCACTTCGGTTAAGCCATGACTTGAAGGAGAAGATGAAATAGAATACATACGAGGCGCCTGAGAAGTTAATATTTTAATTACTTCCTCAAACATGGCCGCATCCTTTACCGGATAAATTTTCAATAAATCCAGCAAGCCAATTCTTGCCTCCTGCGGTACATCATGACCTGTAATTTCAGCATATTGCTTGATGGTACTTTTAAGTGGGTACATGATATTGAGATGCTTCTTTAAAAGCTCTCTTACCGAAGCTGTAACTTTTGCGGTCGTTATTTCTTTGTTCTCATCAATACCGGTAAGTTGAATAATTTCATCCACTACTTTGTCGTTGTTGGGAGGTATAATACCCAATGCATCACCAGGCACATAATCGATATCTTCTTCAGTACTGATTTCTATATGATAAGTTTCTTTGTTGCTACCCCGATCATTGAGATTGATATTCGTAACAACAGTTCCTTTATAAATTTTCTTACCGGCGGGTTTCTTATCTTCTACAGCCGGGCGTGCTATTACAGGCACGCTGCCTACATTTGTTTGTAGGGCGGCTATTACATTCTCAATCCAGTGTAATGCATCCTCTTCATAATCCACATCACATTTCTTAAGCGGTAGGATGCGATGCCCCCCTAATGCCTCCAATCTGGCATCAACATCTTCTCCTGTTTTACAGAACTGCGCATAGGAAGAGTCGCCCAATGCCAGCACTCCGAATTTCATTTTTTTCAGATCCAGTAGGGCTTCATGAATATGATCATAGAATTTCTTTGCCAATAGAGGAGGCTCGCCTTCTCCCTGGGTACTAATTACCACAAAGAAATATTCTTCTTTTGTAAGATCACTCAATCTGTATTGATCCAGTCCGGCTAGTTTAACTGTAACGCCTTTCTTTTTGGCAATTCCGGCCAATTGGGTGGCCAGCTTTTTAGCGTTACCGGTTTCGGTACCGTATACTAAAGTAATTTTTTTATTAAGAGGGGCTGGGGCAGCAGCAATAGCTCCCTGCAAAGCACCTGCCTGTCCGGCAATATAACCGTTCAACCATATAAGTTCTTCTCGTGAAAGTGTTGCTGTAAATTCCTTAATCTTCTGCAGCTTGTCTTCAGATAACATGCTTTATTGGTTTATTAATTTCATTGATGTTTTGAATACCCTCTCCTACCGATGCAAAATATTGTTCTGTATAATCACTGTTTTGCAGCCACCTGAACTGCTGATGCAGTGCTACTACTTTGCCTATTATTACCAACGAAGGCGAGGTAAAAGCCTTATTGCTCAGTTTTTGCTCATACTCGTAAATATTGCATTCATAGACCCGCTGGTAACAGGTGGTTGCCTGTTCGGCTATTGCAACATGCACATCTTTACTAATGCCATACTGAATCAGCTTTTCTACCACTTTCGGCAATGTCGAAGAAGACATATAAAACACAAGCGTATCGTTAGTTTTAGCTAGCTCGTTCCAGTAATCTTCCGTCACTACATCCGATTTATAGTAGGTAAGAAAGCGTACCGAGGTGGCGTAACCTCTTGCCGTCAGTGGAATGCCCGCATAAGCAGCGGCTCCCAACGCAGCCGTAACACCCGGTATAATCTCGTAAGGGATTTGATGCTCAATCAAAGAGTGTAATTCATCCAGAATATTAGAAAACACCGAAACGTCACCACCCTTTAAACGCACTACTTTTTTACCTTGAAGGGCATACTTCACCAACAGCTCATTAATTACCTGCTGCGGGGTGGAAACATTATTCCTGCACTCTTTTCCCACACGAATGATTTCGGCACCCGGAGCCACATAACGATGTAATATTACTTCACTAACCAGCCGATCTATCAATACTACATCTGCTTCTTTTAAAGCATTAGCAGCTTTTATGGTAATCAGGTCGGGATCGCCAGGACCGGCAGCCGCCAATACCACAGTACCTACCTCGGCTGGCCGACTGTAGGAAAAATTCTTAGTATGGTGAGGAATAATCATTTCATATGTTCTAACTCTCCATGGGAGGAGAATATATCAAAGTATTAATTGAGCAATACCGCAGCCACCGTACTGTTGCTGGTTTCATCCACCAAGATGGCATTCCCGTAATCACTTATTTTATCAAATGGATCGTATACCAAAGGTTGGGCTGTTTTTATCTTTGCCTTCACTACCTCATTCAGTTTTACGTTATCCGTTACTTCTGTTCGCTCCAGCGTATTTACATCTACTTTATATTCTATTTCTCTTACAATCGTTCTAAGCAGTCTTCCTCTATGTTGTAAAAGATATTTATTGCCCTGAACAAGTGGCTTATTATCCAACCAGCACAACACTACCTCTATTTCGCTTTCTACTTTAGGTAAATTATCGCTTCGCACAAAAGTATCGCCGCGGCTGATGTCAATATCGTCTGCCAAGTGCAATACTGCGGCCTGTGGCGCAAAAGCCTCTTCCACCTCTTCACCCGCAATCTCAATTTTGGTGAGCGTGGTTTCGATACCTGCAGGCAACACAGTTATTTTATCGCCTTTTTTATATACGCCACTGATGATTTGACCGGCATAACCGCGATAGTCATGCAATTCCTTTGTTTGAGGACGAATTACATATTGTACTTGGAAGCGAGGGTCGGTATGATTGATGTCTTCATACACTTCAACCTCTTCCAGAAATTGCAATAAAGGCTTACCCTGATACCAGGGCATATTGGCTGAAGCCTCTACAATATTATCCCCATGTAAAGCAGCGATAGGAATATAGGTTACCTGAGGCAATCCTAATTGTGCAGCTACTTTTTCATAGTCTGCCTTTATTTCATTAAAACGCTGTTCGGAGAAATCCACCAAATCCATCTTATTAATAGCCACCACTACGTGAGGCATTCTCAGCAGTGAAGCAATAATGGAGTGACGGCGGGTTTGTTCTATGACACCGTTACGCGCATCAATGAGAATGATAATCAAACTAGAGTTGGACGCACCCGTAATCATGTTGCGTGTATACTGCACATGCCCCGGCGCATCGGCGATGATGAACTTGCGTTTGGGTGTATTAAAGTAACGATAGGCTACGTCAATGGTGATCCCCTGTTCACGTTCTGCACGCAAACCGTCTGTCAATAATGCCAGATCGATACCGTCGACATTTTTATTTTTAGATTGCTTTTCCAGTGCTTCTAACTGATCCACTAGAATGCTTTTACTGTCGTACAGTAACCGGCCTATTAAAGTGCTTTTACCATCATCAACACTGCCTGCAGTTATAAAACGTAGAATATCCATTTATTAAAATCTGATAATTTTTTTTAAAGTCTGTTATAAACTATAAAAGTCCGGGAACCGGAAAGAACAAATTGTTGTAGATACCGCGTGCTCTTCCCGACTTCCAGACTAACAACCTGTCTTTATTAAAAATATCCGTTCTTCTTTCGGTCTTCCATGGCCGCCTCGGTCACTCTATCATCAATGCGAGTTTCGCCTCTTTCGGAAATACGGGTAGACATAATTTCATTTACCACTTCGTCCAACGTTGTGGCGTTTGACTCTACCGCGGCGGTACAGGTCATATCGCCTACAGTACGATAGCGCACACGTTTTCTTTCAATTACATCACCCTCTTCAATAGTGATAAAATCAGAAACGGCTATCAGTTGTCCCTCATGTACCAATACATCACGTTCATGCGCGAAGTATATAGAAGGTAATTGAATATTTTCCTTCTTGATATAATTCCACACGTCTAACTCTGTCCAGTTACTAATGGGAAACACACGCACGTTTTCTCCTTTATGAATGCGCCCGTTGTAAATGTTCCACAACTCGGGCCGTTGCAACTTAGGTTCCCACTGTCCAAATTCATCACGTACTGAGAAGATTCTTTCCTTGGCTCTGGCTTTTTCCTCATCTCTGCGTGCCCCGCCAATACATGCGTCGAATTGAAACTCTTCGATAGTATCCAGCAGGGTATAAGTTTGCAGCCAGTTGCGGCTGGCGAACTTGCCTTTAGGTTCGGTCAGATTTCTGGCTTTAATGGTATCTTCTACTTTACGCACGATCAGCTCAACTCCTAATTCCTTAGCGAGATTATCGCGATAGGCCAACGCCTCTGGGAAGTTATGACCGGTATCGATGTGTACTAAAGGAAAAGGAATCTTTGCTGGAGCAAAAGCCTTTTTAGCCAGCTGTACTAATGTTATGGAATCTTTTCCTCCGCTAAATAGCAGAGCAGGCCTTTCGAATTGCGCCGCCACTTCGCGCATAATAAAAATACTCTCAGCCTCTAATTGCTCTAAATAGTCTAATTCGTATCTTTTCATTGTATATCTCAAATGCTAAACGCACAAAGCTGAATAATTACACTATGCTTAGTTAACATGAAGTCCGCATTCTTTATGCGATACTTCCCACCACCAACGGCCGGCACGGGCATCTTCCCCGGGCTCGATAGCCCTGGTACAGGGTGCACAGCCAATACTGATGAATCCCTTGTCGTGTAAGGGGTTGTAGGGGATGTTGTTTGCCTTTATATAATCAATCATTTGATCGTAGGACCAATGTATGAGTGGATTGAATTTGTATAACTGGCGGGCATCGTCCCATTCTAGCATTTTCATTCCTTTGCGATTTTCAGACTGCTCTGCACGCAGACCTGTAATCCAAACTTTAGCGCCTTGAAGAGCGCGATTCAGTGGTTTTACTTTCCTGATAAAGCAACACTCTTTACGATTATCTACAGATTCGTAAAAAGCATTAACCCCTTTTTCATTTACGTATTTTTCCACATCGGCAGTCTCGGGAAAATAAACCTGAATATTGGTTCTGTAACGGGCGTTGGTTTTTTCGAGTAACTCGTAGTGTTCGTTAAACAGTCGGCCCGTATCGAGCGTAAATATTTTTACAGGAAGTTGATTTCTGGCTATAGCGTGAGTAATCACCTGATCTTCCTGCCCCAGAGAGGTGGAGAACACCACTCCTTCAGGAAACAGTTGCGTTATTAAAGTAAGAGCTTCATCCAGTGAAGCGTTTTCTATATCCTGTATTTGTTGTTCTGTCAGCATTTCATTTTAACAATAGTTCATGGTTCATAGTTCACAAAAAATCATGAACTATGAACCCTTGCTGAACTATAAATTGGGTTGAGGAGTATAACGTAAGTAAGGTTTGATTTCTTTTACTCCTTTAGGGAATTTTTTAATAGCATCTTCAGTGCTGATAGAAGGCAACACAATTACATCCTGACCATGCTGCCAGTCTGCTGGTGTAGCCACGCTTTCGTATGCTGTTAACTGCAGTGAATCCAACACACGAAGTATTTCATTAAAGTTTCTACCAGTAGAAGCAGGATAAGTGATGATCAATTTAATTTTCTTATCCGGCCCAATGATGAACAAGGAACGTACTGTTGCCTTTTCAGAAGCATTGGGATGAATCATATCATACAAAGTAGCGATTTCCCTGTTCGGATCAGCCAGAATCGGGAAGTCTACACTACAGTTTTGAGTTTCGTTGATATCATTTTTCCAGCCATGGTGGCTTTCCAGCGGGTCTACACTCACAGCGAGAACTTTGGTATTACGCTTCGCAAATTCTTCTTTCAATTGAGCAGTTCTACCTAACTCTGTAGTACATACAGGAGTATAGTCCGCAGGGTGAGAGAAAAGAATACCCCAGCCATCTCCTAGGTATTCATGAAATTTAATTTCCCCCTCTGTAGATTGTGCGGTAAAGTCAGGGGCAATGTCGCCTAATCTTAATGCCATAGTAGTATAATTTTAAAAGTGGACTGCAAATATAATTCATTTTTCAAAACCCACCAAGTTAGTAGAGTATTATGGCAAAAAGACGGCTCGTTTGGACATATTTTTTAACCTTCTTTACATAATTATTTGAAAAACAGATCCTTTTTCGATGCCTGATTGATAATGTACTCTACAATTAATAGCCTTGGCTAGATCACGAATAAGATGTAAACCGAGTCCGTGGCGTGTGCTTACTACAGCATTCTCGTTATATAAGGCCTCCAATTGTTCCTCGTGCACGCCCGGACCATTGTCGGTAATACTTAATTCTACTTTATTGCCATTTGTATGGCTTTTCCAAACAATTTGTGGATTCTTGGTATTGGCCAATGCCTTTACTGCGTTGGAAGTTAGATTGTACATAATGGTTTTGAGATAATCTTCATCCGAACGTACCACTAACTGACCGGGGTTATGAAATTGAAAATTTATGTTCGGCTGGTGAAATTGTTTTTGAAGAAATTCAAATAAATCCTGCACGGGAATAGTCTTTTGTTGAGGGGCAAACCGCTCCATTTGGCTCTTACTCCACAAAAGCATTGCTTCCATCGTTTCCAATAAATTTTCTGCGGATTCGGTTAATTGTTTTTGGTGATGCGCTTCACGTTCTTTGTCAAAAATATCCGGCATTTCTTTTTGCAGATGCAAAAAGTTAATCAGGTTCACGATAGGACCACGGAGATCGTGGCTAAGGATGCCAAAAAATTTGGTCTTAATTTTATTGGCTTCATCCAATTCGTTATTCAAGGTTAACAAAGTAGTATTTGTTTTACGGCGTACTTGATTCTGGTGAAAAAGAAGGCCTCCTACAACTGCGATGAGTAACAATCCGGCCAAAGAAAGATTTCGCAGGTTCTTTTCAGATTGTATTTTTATTTTATTAGCGGCTTCCTGCTTTTGTTGATGGGCTAATAGCTGCGCCTGTTCCTGCTCGCTTCTTAATTGAGCCATTTTAAACTCTGTCGCTATTGCTTGTCGTTTTAAAGCTTCTTCCTGCTGCAATTTCTGCCGCTCGGCTTCTGATTTTGCCCTTGCCTGTTTTGTTTCATACTCATGACGCAACGATGCCAATTGCATTTCTTTTTGCAAAGCCAATTGCTGCTGCTGATGAACGAATTTCACGGAATCGGCCTTCCGCTCATTAATATATTGCAATTCTAAAGTAGCTGCCTTTTTAATGTTTTTTTCGTTAAAGACTTTCTCTTTATATACTATGTGTTGTTTATAATTATAGAGAGCCCTCTCATAATTACCGTCCAAACTATCAGCCACTGATAGATTTTGATACACGTCGGCATACACTACATCCGAATTGAGCTCTTTTGCTATAGCCAATGCCTTCTCCAACCAGGGACGAGCCTTCGATGGCTGCTGTAGCTTGTTGTACATACTGGCGATATACTGGTAGTTTCCCACCTTTAGCCACGGTAAGGTAGCGTTGCTATTCATCATTTCATCCGCCGCAAGATAAGTTGCTAAAGCCTTTTCATCATCTCCTTCTTCCTCATATATACGTCCAAGGTTCATCTGCGCAGCTTGTAAAGAGGAATAATCTTTCAGCTCCTCAAAAATGGGAATTGCCAATGCCAACTGCCTCCTAGCTTCAGTAAATTTATGTTGACTTTTAAGCACCAACGACATGTTAAGGTGAGAGATTGCCATAGCTGGTTTATCTCCTATCTCCCCAGAAATGCTCAATGATTTTCTCAAATTCCCCAGCGCACGATCCAGTTCATTTATGTGTAAATTAGCTGCACTTAAATTCAAATAGTTATAAGCCATCATTTTTTTGTTTCCCAATGCTTCGGCCATCTTTAATGATGCTAAATAATTTTCTATGGCCATCGGATAATTTCCATCGCGAGAATCATTGGTGCCTAGGTTCAAATAAGCGGTGAGTAGGGCGTTCTTATCATCTAAGTTGGTAAAAGTATGAATAGCTTGTCGAAGTATATCGCGAGATGCAGCGTGATTCCCTTGATCCATATAAATAGCACCTAACGATGTTTGCACTACAGCAATTTCTTTAGCAGCTCCCAGCTGTTTCCAAATCTTAATAGCTTCTTCCAATGCAGACAGCGCAGCATTATATTGCTTCTGGTAATAAAATGCATCCCCTATTCCTTTTAAAGTTGTGGCAATATTTCGTTTATCATCCGCCTTTCTATACTCATGGAGGACTTTTTCATAGTAATATAAAGCAGAGTCGTAACGGAAGGCCGCAAAATATTGCTGGGCTGTGCTCAACAATGAGTCGGTGATAGCTTTTTTTACAGACTGTGTCCAAGAAAACAGGCACGTAAAAAGCAGTCCCACTGTAATAAAGTACCTCATCATGCCGATTGGTTTAAAATATACGCTATCTCCTTATTGTCCCGGTATAAAGTTATAAACAGAGAAAGTGTATAAGAGCTGGAGAGAAAAAAATCTCCATTTTTTACAATACGACTTATAGGCCTATATTACCTTATTAATATCATTTACTTGACTAATAAAATCCTGCGGTGTTATGGCCAGATAACGAGTAAAATCTTTGTATAAATGTGAAGCATCGTAATAACTATACTGCGCAATTTTCTTATCCAGCACCTTGGGGTTAAGGATGTAGTCCTTAACTAAACTGTTAAATCGTACCATAGAAGCTAGTTGTTTTGGTGAAGCTCCTACATATTGTCGAAAGCTGTCTAACAAATTGCGCTGGCTCGTGCAAGACTCTCGCGCTAGGGCTTCAATACTGATCACCCCTGATGTTCTTCTGATAAGGTTTATGGCTCTTTGTACATAAGAAAAATTATAAGGTATCTTCTTTAAAAGTTTGCTAGTAAGAAAAAGATGGATATGCTGCCATTTTTCCTCTATAGTACGGGCTTCCTGTATCCTTTCATTTAAAATACGAAATGACTGACCGTTGTAGCTGATATTACCCGCCCTATTAAAAAAATGAACAGCGTCTTCCTGCCAAAAAACACCTGTAGCCTGCGGATAGAGTAATACAAGTATAACATCCATTTTGGCCGGTATCGTAAACAAACTGGGTAATATGCCTTCCCCACCAAAATATATATTACAGGGTTGAAATATTAATTCAATTCCAGCAAATTGGTTGGTTATATTGAGTGTGTTTTCTAGCGAAAAAATAAAAGCAGGATGAAAACGTGGAAGTATTTTAAAGCTAAAACTTTCCTGAGCATTGCGCTTGAGCCATAAAGCGCTTTTTATATAGGGACTTAAGTGCAACGGTATGGGCAGCGAACGAGCTTGCATCAGCAGGCTGAATTTTTAATTGTGATATAAAAGTTATTATCAATCTTCAGATGCATTGAAATATAATTGTTGCAGCCCATCCTTATAACTTCTCCCTACCGGTATTTTTACATCATTAACCCATACATGCTGGGGTGTTATTCTATCAATAAAATGCTTTTGCACTGCGTAACTTCTGTGTACTCGCACAAAACTTTTAAAAGAAGGGTTTGTAAGTAAGTTTCCTAAAGATATCAATACACAATGCTTCTTTCTTCTCGTTACAATACGGGTATAATCCTTCAATGCCTCCAAGTAAAGAATCTCATGTAACTTTATCTTGATATGGTTATGACCATCTTTAACAAAGATTGTATCGCCATTTAGACTATAATCGAACAACTCTGATTTATACTTTAACTCCAGGTACGCTTGCAATCTCATCATGGCTCTGTCAAACCTTTCTGCCTTCAATGGCTTCACTAAAAAGTCGAGTGCAGCCACTTCGAAACTTTCAATAGCATAATCGGGGTAAGAAGTAATAAATATACAGGCATCTATACTCATAAGTTGCCGACGCAGCTGAAGACCACTTTTTTCCCCCATATCAATGTCCAACAGTAGAACCTGTGGTTTGAGTTGATTCACTTCCGCCAACGCTGCTTCTGCATTTTCATAAACACCCACAATATTTAGAAACGCATATTTTTTTGCAAAGGCCAACGTGGTCAATCTATCTATTTCATGATCATCGGCAATAATGCAGTCGTATATATTGTTAAAAGCCACATAACAAATTTAAACTATTTCTGCTGTTCATCGATTCAAAATGTAGTTGGTCGATTAGCTTTTTTATACCCTTCATCTGGAGCGTAGTTTTACCATGCATCAAGGAACACACACAGAAATAACATAAAAATATGTTCACCAAATTTTAAAAAATAAACGAACTATCATTAATCGCATTGACAATTTACTAAACGTTAAAGCTATAATTATGAAAAAAACAATTCTTATTCCAATGTTACTACTAGCCTTAGCTGCTTGTAAAAAAGACGGTGCTGATACATCGAAAGAACCTGACACGCCCAAACAACCATATATAGTTTTAAAAACGGAAAAAAATGCGAACACCGCAACAATAACATTACTCACCGATGCCGAACCCTCTGATCGTGCAGATGTATGGATAGACTTAAATAATAACAAGATAAAAGATCCTGGAGAAGAAGTAACCAAATTTGACAACTTTAATGAATATGCAACATATAAATTAAAGGGTAGCCAAACCATTACCTTGTACGGAAAGGTTACGGTATTTGGTTGCGGTAAACAAGAAATCAGTAGCTTGGACGTATCAAAAAACCCGGCTTTAGTGACACTTTATTGTGATGATAACAAGCTCAGCAGTTTAGACTTATCGAAAAACACAGCCCTACTTAATTTGCTGTGCATTAATAATCAAATAGCAGGCGATCATATGAAGCAACTCATCAATAGCCTGCCTGCTAATAACGAAGAGAAAATGGCTTTGATAAAGGAAAATGGTGATGGCAATAGTCTACCTGCACAAGCCGAACTACAAGCAGCTAAAGCTAAAAACTGGAAGTTGTACCAATTGACGGGTATCTATGTAGAGTTACTAAACTAACTATCACAAATTTCGGAGCTAATCTGTTAATATCATTATAGGCAATCTTTTATATAATGAATGAGTAGACTCAGAATTAGCAAAAGAAGAAGAAAGATAATGATACTCATGTTACCTCTTAAAACATACTTTCTCCGCAATTCCTCCTAAAGGAAGATATCCTGTAAAGGAATATTTATGATATATCTCCCTGACGGTAGACATGGCGTGAAATAAAAATCAAACACCATGAATTATAATAAACAAATAACCCGCTATTACTGGAGCATTAACCCCATATTCCGTATGTATTCCACCATCTTCTTATATGGGCCCATAAATGGGAGTGAACTTATTGGTCGCTTATACTTTGAAGACGACAATGCGCCTACCCTTACACCTCACCGCTTTGAAAACAATTGTCTTGTTCTTTTTTTCAGATGGAGAGATATGCCATATATTATTGATATGCTACGCAATGAGTCGCCACTATGGCTATGGGCTTATATCAATGGCGATAAAATTGAAAACGCCACCATTTCCACCGATGCAGAGCCTGTGGGTGAAGGAGAATTATTAAAATACGAACAATAATATAGACCCTTTACAGGGCAATTTTATCCAATTATAAAAAGCATCAAAAATCTCTCCGCATCAAGGTTGCCCAAGTTTGCTCTTGCTTAGAATAAATTCCCAATCCACAACAATTCTCTCACTTATCATTCTTAATCATGAAAAATCAAACACCACACATCGAGGCCAGTATGCTTCAAAAGAAGATTACCGAAATTTACCAGCGTTTCAAGCCCGCACCCGATAATGACGATGAAGCTTCATCGCCCTGGTCATTAATTATGCAGATGGCGCTAGAACGCACTACGCATCATCTCTCAAGACTGGAAATACTGGGACGATTCAACCCCTACATATGGGAAGTGATTGGAGATCGTATGCATCGCATCAATACCGACTTTGGGTATCTCAATCCCCAACCCATACCGCCCCGTCAGCTCTTAGCACGTGTGTTGGCACAAGTCGTTGTAGAACGCACCCAACTAATATCAGATATTTCGGAAGGGCTGCAAGAAGGAAGTGCCGAAAAAACTGCAGGCAATTTTATGGCTCAGTTCGTCGATGAAATTTGTGGCACCCGACCCAAGATAAAAATACCTCCGGGTTGGCCTTGGATCTGGCCCCAACCCGAACCCGAGCCCGATCCTCGTTGGCAAATTTTAGAATTGACCACAATTGCTGAGGTACTTATTGCCGCATCCTTGCATAGCAACCTAAAAGACACCTATCAAAAGGCTGCTTCAAAAATTATTGATACCGCATTAAGCAAAACGTAACGAGATATACTATAAAAAAGCTTGTCTCTATGGACGATTTCCACATCAAAAGATGTCCTATTGCTGAGAATGGTGGAGATCTTAGAAGTATCGAACAATACAGGAATTGTAATTATTTCAAATTATAAACTGGAGTTATGTTCTAGTAAATACAAAAGGATATTTGAGTAAAAATTGCTTACATCTTATACTAGAAGCTTCTAACACTTATAGCTTCAAAAAAACATTGCATACTAATGAAACAAGTAGGGATTTAAAAAGCTAGTCAGCTATACAAGGTAATATATTAGGTATCTAGACATTCTTACTCCTTCGCGTTTTAATAATATTTCCAACCATCAATAAAATAAATATGAAACAAAAAACAATAATAATCATAACAGGCATACTGTTATCAGTAACCTGTTGCGCACAGAACCAGTATTTTCAACGATATGACGATAGCATATTACTGAAAAAAGATAACGACGCGCTGATTGATGATTTTGAAGTCATGATAAAACAAGTATCTCCGACTTTTAGTTTTAATGGCCTCTCAACAGAAATACCCGACAGATTTATGCCCGGCATGTATTTACATAGAACTAATAAAATATATCACATTACATGGCAAACAGGATGGCCGCCAATGCAAAACTTTTTGACTAAAATAACCGGCACTACCGACAGCGCGCAATTAATGGGAATGTTGTTTTTTCACGGTTTTTATTTTCCACACGAAGTAGGGCATGCTTTGCAGTACCACACCCAAATGGTTCCTGACAATAAATATGATGAAGAGTATGAAGCTAACGTTATGGCAGTCTTATACTGGCGCAGCAAGGGCAGATATCAAGAGTTGCAACAATGTCTTACTCTGGCCCGGAACGTGTTGGCACATTTGAAGAATCCGGTTCCTGAAAATGAAGATCAGAAAACTTATATAACCCAACATTACGACGAGTTGCTTAAGGATCCTTTTCAATATGGATATATACAATTCTCTCAAATAGCTCAAATATTGGAAGACACAACATTACCAGATTTCAAAACCTATGTAAAAAGATATTTTGACAAATAGAGTGCGGTAGATGTAGCATACCTATTATCATATTATCAGGTAATATGGGTTTACAACTTTTGCAAACCTAACCTGAGTTTTAACTGAAGCATTTAATCTTCCCTTTTCAACAATGAATCTATTAAAAACTATACAACTGATATTGTCTTTAGTCATTGTTTTACATATCTCAGGACAAGTAGCGGTTAAAAAACGTGGGCCGGTAACGGGTTTATACAGGATAACAGAAGTAGCAGATACAAATTTTCATTTGCTTAAAGTAGGTGATATAATAGAGATTTCCTCAACCAAAGGGTTTGTTCACCATAGAAAAGGGAAGCTGCTTCACCATTACAAAATGAAACCCACAACAATAATCACCAAACGTGTAGCGCCTTGTATTTTTCCTCCCTGTCCAGAGTTTAAAGATACCATACCGGCTTTTTATGTTGAAGCCATGAAGCGCATTATAATGATTAGCGACCTCTCATCCAAAAGTTATTTAAATATAACGGAAGCAAGACATGATGTACATACAGCGCAAATACCCCAAGCTGTCCCCATACATCTCGGGTGTGTGATGAAAAAAATTAAAATAAAAAAGAATCCAACAAATACTCATTAGCTACTTCATGCGAGCAGTAGCAAGTGTAAAAGAGCATAGTGGATGTAGTTTATGAATTTAAAATATCGTTGAGATAGGAATAGTTTTCACAATGTCACCACGTTTTTAGTTTTATTCTAAATATAAATTTTCTTAAATCTCCAAAAAATGAAATCGTCTATTCAACTTATCAACCTCTTGTTTATCATTTGCATATTTCAGCAGCAAATGCATGGCCAATCATCATCTAATAAAGTGCGTAAAGATGTCCTAGATCGCCATAATGCCATCAATGAAAACTTTAAATTGCTAAACCCTGCAGAAAAAACCGATATCAGCAAACCTTTCAAAATTTCCGGTTACGGCCTACCCGGTGCCACAGTTGAAGTTCAGGTGCGGCCGATATCAAAGGGCGGAGATAGTGGCCCTGTTCTCGTTTCAGGTGGTGTAAATACTAGAGAACCTCAATATTTTACGGCAACTGTAGATGCCAATGGTGCCTGGTCCTTACCAAAGGCGGTAAGTGTATCATTTAAAAAAAATGCAACCGATCGCCGCATTCATGTAATAGCCGGACAATACAAAGGTGCCTTGAAAATGCAACAACCTGTGGTGCGGGAAATAAAATTGGACAATGCCTTTAAAGTAGTTACCGGTACTATCAACACTCCTTTAAAAATCACATCGCATAAAGATGGCGACCGAGCTGTGGGACCTATCCAAATATTAGGTACTGGTCAACCGGGATTAAAAATACAAGTTAGCCTCTATGCCTATGCATCCGTTACGAGAAAAAAATCAGACTGGGAAAAATTCCATAACCTAATTATTACACCTAGTACACTGGAAAAAGCTCAAATTAAACAACGCCACTATCAAACCTATCATGTTACTATAGATCAAAATGGCAAATGGTATATTCCCGTGTTTCAGCATTTTGGTCATACGGACTGGATGAAAAACGCCTTTATCCCCTTTGCATGGTTGGTAATTGCACAATCGGAAGACCCCAATTATCGCAACGGGCACTCTATCTCTATTAAACTAAGAAGTGAATAAACACTAGTTATGGCAAATCATAAAAGAAAAAAAGTAAATAAAAAAACAGCCAAGCCAAAGCCTGTGATTACTATTTTGAAAGCATTGCCACAGCCTGTAAAATCAACACAACGGAAAAGCAAAAAATAAAACTCATCAAAACACAATGCCTTTAATGCCCTTTTGGTTTTTATTATACCTAGTAAACCGCAAAAAACGACGCCTGTTTTGTTTGGCATTATAAGCGTCCAAAGATGAGGCAGGGGCTGGCAGTGCTAATAAGTAACGATTGCGAATTCCATGATTGCAAAAATGAAAACGCAATATTAATTAGTATTATTTCATTCTACCGCACATCAAAATTGCTTGCGAATAGATTTAATCTTTCAAATCGGCTAATGTTCTATTTTCAAGAATGGCTAAAGTAGCATCACGTACTTGCTTCATAATATCATGCAATCCGCAATGCTTTTCATCGCAATTTTTACATCGCTCATAAAAGTTGAGACTAACACAGGGTAGCATTGCAATAGGACCATCAATCAAACGAATGATCCTCGTCATCTTAACTGAGGCGGGATCTACTTTAAAAAAATATCCCCCTCCTTTCCCTTTTTTACTATCGAGAATATCCGCTCTTTTTAACTCCAGCAGGATGTTTTCTAGAAACTTTAACGGTATTTTCTTCTTTTCAGCAATTTCCGAAATCAAAACAGGCCCTTTCTGTTGCCTTTCAGCAAGATAAGTAAGTGCCTTGAATGCATATTGAGATTTTTTGGTAAGCATATTTTCAACACTACGAATTTACTACACTTTTAACTATAATGCTTTTTATTATTCAGCACATTGTCCAGTGTCCACGCCACCTTTTTCTCAAAAGGTTGTTTGCGTACTGGGCAGTCTTTTTTCAGGCATATAGGACACTGCACCCCTTCTACACAACCATCTGAATGTACAAAAAGTTCTACAGATGCCCCATATGCTTCTTTTATAATGTTCGAAAAAATATCTATCTCCTCATGTGCCTCCCGCACGTTAAAGTACCAGGGTACTGTTAAATGGGCATCTATATGAAAAATACTCCCGTACTTGATAATGCGTAAGTTATGTAAATCAATCCAATTTTCCCTACGATATCCGTTGATATACTGAATCATTTCTTCCTGCAGTACCTTATCTGCCTCATCCATTATTCCTGCTATGGAGCGCCGAATGATATTATATGAAGTATAAAGAATAAATCCCGCCAATATTACGGCCACCATTGCATCTATCCAGTAAATACGGGTAAAATAGATGACAATTAACCCTGCAATTACAGCCAGCGTGGAATAAGTATCGGTTTGTAGATGTCTGCCGCTAGCCTCTAGCGCCAGAGACCGGTTCTTTTTCCCCTTTTGGATGCATACAGCACCTAGCGCGTAATTGATAATTGCGGTGATGGCAATAAGTATAATGCCTAAATCGACTCTTTCGACAGGTACAGGATTGATAAGCTTCCGAATCGCTTCATATAATATAAAAATTCCTGTCGCCCCGATTAAGATACCCTCCACAGCCGCCGACAGAAACTCGGCCTTGCCATGACCATAAGGGTGATTGCGATCGCGAGGCTGTGCAGCTATGAACAAACTGTAAACCCCCACAAAACCCGCTACTACATTTACGATGCTTTCCATGGCATCGGTAAGAATGGCCACCGAAGCCGTAAAGTAGTATGCTGCAAACTTCAGAACTACCAGTACAAGCGATACCGATGCAACCCATTTTTGCATTCTTAAATTTTGCAATGGAACAGAAGGTTGCATCATGTGCTACAATTTGATGTAAAACGAATGATCCCTAGTGCTTTTATTATGAACGCTGCCTTTTTATCAGTTGTACCAGGCTGCGCTTCAGTCGTAAATAAAACTCCTTATTAAACAGATTGGAATCATGCATTGCCTTATAAATCAAAAATACACCTATTGGCACTAATACAAAAGTAGCCAACCACATACCTGTAAAGGCGCTCATCTCCAGCTCTTTCGCCAGCTTTTCCCCTCGGGTAGACACAAAGTAAAAAATCATAAAAAAGATAATGGCAAAAATCATGGGCGTACCCAATCCTCCCTTACGGATAATAGAACCCAGTGGCGCTCCAATCATAAACAACACAATGCAGGCCAACGCTAGGGATACTTTGCGATGCCATTCGATTTTATACTTCTGTAACGTTTTTTGTTGATCTTCTATAATGCTAGTATTGAGTTCTATATTGCTCTTTAAATTACGAATAACCGTCATAGCTCTGGTGCTCACATCATCGCGGGCACTGTCTGGAAGCAAAGCATCAAAACTATTGGGATCTTTCTTCACCGCTGCAGTAGCAGTATGTATACTATCCTTGGGCTTATCGGCTGTATCAGTAGCTCCTTTTGCCACCACAGCATTACTATCAGGGGATGCAATACTGTCTTTCCGTACAGAATCTGCACGGTTCTGTACCACATTCTTTTCTTTTTCGTTGTTTGCGCGGTCCCTTATATCAAGAGCTTTGGAAATTGTAGGGCGCCCTTCCTTGATATTATTTTTCCGCTTGGCAATGGCCGTTGCTGCGGTAGATGTATCAGGGGTTTTGCTACGTGTCGTGTCTTTTATAGCACTACTCGTATCCTTGCTGGATGTAGCGGCTTTACCACTCAAGTAGGCTTTGATGTTGGCATCGAAATTCAGAATAGAATCGGGAATCTTGGTGTCCTTCAACACACTATCCTTATAAATAAGGACCTGTAGCCCCATATACAAATTATCCTTAAAATTTTTTAAGGTGATAGAGTTGTGTTTGTTCATGGAGTCGATGGCCACATCCAGCTGACGCATGTTATACATCCGCTCGTTGATGTTTGTGCTATCCTCGCTTTTTTTAAAGCTGAAAGCACTGATATCCATCTGCATTTTATATTCCTTAAATCCCAGTCTGATGTATTCGGTAACAGAGTCGTTTTTATTGCCTCGCTCCTGATAACGCCACCCGTTTTTAAATACAATATCCAGAAAACGCTTATCGGGCGAGGGTTTCATTACTCCGTCATTAGCAACAAGAAAATTATCCTGCAATCCGTAATCATCATCCTGAAATACGATGACATCTCGAATGATACTATCGTTGGGTTCTTTTTTCCCAATTTTAATCGCAAACCTGTCAATGCCGTCAAAAAATACCCCCTCTTTAATGGCAAACGCGGGTTTAGCTAACACGATATCAGCAAGCAGGGTTCGCGACTTCAGATTGGCTACTGGAATGACATAGTTTGAGAACAAAAAAGCACCTGCACTGATCATGCCGGCCACCACAAATAACGGCATCATAAAACGCAGCAATGAAATTCCAGCCGATTTAATCGCCACCAGCTCGAAACTTTCACCCAGATTTCCGAAAGTCATCAGAGAGGATAACAGAATGGAGAGGGGTAACGCTAAAGGAATTAATACCGCGCTTTGGTACCAGATGAATTGAAGAATGGTTTGTGCATCCAGCCCCTTCCCTACAAAATCGTCAATCCACAGCCAGAAGAACTGCATAATCAGCACAAACAGCGTAATGAAAAAAGTGGCCACAAACGGGCCAATAAACGCTTTTATTATAAGTTTATCGAGTTTCTTCACCTTTGCAATTAATATCTTTACAAATGCAGTTAGCAAAAATACACCTTTCCTCCCAGCAGATGAAGCTTGTTAGCAATCCTGAATGGATTTTAACAAAGAACGCCATCCTACAACATATCCAATCAGCATTTGGGGACCTTTTTGCGGAGCAGCAACAATGTATTTCAACAGTCGTTTTACCGGAGGCCATTCGAAAGACCGGGGGAAAAATATCCAAAGGAGAAAACTACCTAGGTTTGCCGTGGATTGTACTGGATCATCCTCGCTTTTTCACCCGAACAGACATTTTTGCCATACGTACTATGTTTTGGTGGGGAAAATGCTTTAGTACGACGCTGCATCTTTCGGGGCAATGGCAGCAACACTTTTCCGAAAAACTCCTAGCGGCTTTTGAAATACTTCAAAAGCACGATTTCCGGATAGCATACCAAGGCCATGAATGGGTGCACGATGTTAATGATAGCAGCTATCTTTCATTACAGCAAATAAAGCAGGAAGAATTCGGACGCATTTTGAAGCAAGCCTCTTTTGTAAAAATTGCTGCCTGTACTGCCATCACCAATGCGAACACGGCAACAAGAATACTTATGAATCAGTTCGACATACTGGTTAGCGCAATAAAATAGATGAACATGCCGTATCAGCATGCTTATTAATTACCCAGTCGGTGAAACAGATCCTTAACCTGATAATCCCACAATTGCGATTGATCCTTAATATCTTTCTTTTCAGCGAAATCGGTAATAACTAAAATGGTCTGATTGGTAATTTCCGATTTATCAATCCTGAACTCAAAATACTCGTCTTTTGGAGCTCCTACCCACCTGAAGCGTATAAAGCTCTCCTCCTCCTTTTCGAGCACTTCGGCTTCCTCTACACTACCATTCCAACCGAAGTAAAATTTACCGTCGCGTTCATCAACAGTCTCGGCAAACCACTCTCCCAGCCCGTTAGAAGTAGCCAAAAACTCGTATAAAATTGTGGGGGAGCAACGCACAGGATACTCCAGTGTGAACTTCTGTTTACTCATCTTCACATAAATTAGTACTCAATAAGTCGCAATTATATAAAATTTATGATACCAACAAAATTTATTTTTAATACCCCCAGAATACCTCATTCTTTACAGGATATCAGTACATTTTATATTAAAGGACTTACTTATAAACGTTTCTCGTTTTAAAGATGCCTCTTCACGCTATGCGAACTAATAGCTATCTTTGCACCCCATTTATATCAGGAAATTATGTTTAGTAACCTTCAGGATAAATTAGAAAGTGCCTTTAAAAACCTTAAAGGGCAAGCTAGAATTACCGAACTTAACATTGCATCCACGGTAAAGGAAATTCGTCGTGCATTGGTGGATGCTGATGTAAACTATAAAATAGCAAAAGAGTTTACGGACAAAATAAAGGAAAAGGCCATTGGGGAGAAAGTAATCAACTCCATCAGCCCCGGACAGCTCATGGTAAAAATCGTAAAAGATGAGTTGGCCGAGCTGATGGGTGGCGAGGAAGCCCCTTTGAATGCCAAAGGCAATCCGGCTGTTATTCTTATTGCAGGATTACAAGGTAGCGGTAAAACTACTTTCAGCGGTAAACTGGCTCATTACCTGAAGACCAAAAAGGGGCTCAACCCTTTACTGGTTGCAGCCGATATTTATCGTCCGGCAGCTATTGAACAATTGCGCGTGTTGGGAGAGCAGATTGGCGTAGAAGTGCATATGGAACCTGAAAACAAGGATGCCGTAAGCATTGCTCGCGCTGCTGTAGCCGGCGCTAAAAGCAAAAACAAAAATGTAGTTATTATAGATACTGCCGGTCGTTTGGCTATTGACGAGGAAATGATGACCGAGGTGGCTAACATTAAAAATGCTGTAAACCCACAGGAGATTCTTTTTGTGGTGGACAGTATGACCGGTCAGGATGCCGTAAATACGGCCAAAGCGTTTAACGAACGCTTGGATTTTACCGGTGTGGTACTTACCAAATTAGATGGTGATACCCGCGGGGGGGCGGCCCTTTCTATCAAATACACAGTAAACAAACCCATTAAGTTTATCAGCAATGGTGAAAAAATGGACGCCTTGGATGTGTTCTACCCCGAAAGGATGGCACAACGTATCCTAGGTATGGGCGATATCACCTCGCTGGTAGAACGCGCCCAACAGCAGTTCGATGAAGAACAGGCCAAAAAAATCGAAAGCAAAATCAGAAAAAATAAATTCGATTTTGCCGATTTCAAAGCTCAGCTGGAAATGATTAAGAAAATGGGCAACATGAAAGATCTTTTGAGTATGATCCCCGGTGTAGGCAAGCATGTAAAAGATCTGGACATCAGCGATGATAGTTTTAAAGGCATTGAAGCGATCATCGATTCCATGACGCCGGAAGAACGCTCTAATCCCGACATCATCAATGGCAGCCGCCGCAAGCGCATTGCTTTAGGTGCCGGAAAAGATATTGCCGAAGTGAATGCTTTCATGAAGCAGTTCGAACAAATGCGCGAGATGATGAAAAATATGAATAAAATGGGCGCCTTTGGTCGTATGATGCCGGGTGGTTTCGGCGGACTTAAAAGAAGATAATTTCCGGATTTTTCGAATATATATACATTAAAAAAATAAAACCGTGTTTCTCACGGATTTATTAATCTTTTTTCGTTTTTATTTGTTACTACTACAGTAATTATTATTCCGACTGTAAAAAAGCTTTATAGTACCTCATCTTACCGACGAGGTCTTATAAGCTATTATTCTCATACATATGAGAAATCGATATGAAACGATTGGATTTCATATGATTACCAGCATGTTTTTATACGCAGAGACCCTAACTGTATAGACAGGGGTTGCAGTTTTAATTTTTTTACCGAACTCTAAGGTTGTTGCACAACAGGGCGTCATACTTGAAATATAAAAGTGCTGACGAAAGGAACCCTGCCCAAAAATCGTTATATTGTTTACTATGAAAATCAACAAACCCGTTGATATTGTTATGAAAATGCGTGAATACTTTAGCTCAGGACAAAGTCATGACTTTAAAGATGAAGCGCCTTTCAGACTCGATTTACTGAGTAATGCTCAGATGAGGTCATTAGGCGAACGCATCGCATTGGAACATACAATATTAAAAAACCAACAATCCGATAAAGTCCTTAGAAGACTTAATGAAAACGAAGAGGTTATTATAAAAGTACAACAACTACTAACAGAGGCTGTAAAAGACAAGTATACAATAGCGCCAGCAAGTGAATGGTTTCTGGATAACCTCTATCTGATAAAAGAACAAATTAGCATTGCCAAAAAACACCTACCAAAAGGGTATAGCAAAACCCTTCCTATTCTAGCTTCAGGGAAATCGGCAGGAATGCCGCGCGTATACGATATAGCGTTGGAGATTATTTCGCATAGTGACGGAAGAATCGATATCGCAAACCTTACCGCTTTCATCGAAGGATATCAAAGCAATAATATACTTACTATCGGGGAGCTGTGGGCCATTCCCATTATGCTGCGATTTGCAATTATCGAAAACATTCGGCGCATAGCATCCCGCATAGCCATAGATAGACTTGATAAAAACGAAGCCATTTATTGGGCAGAAAAGTTTATTACGATTGCTCAAAAAGAACCTAAAAAAATTATCATTGCTACCGCCGACATGGCCAAAAGCAATGTATTGCTGAGTAGTGCATTTGTAGCCGAATTTACTAGGAGATTACAAAGCAAAGGACAGGGTTTGTCGATGCCACTTTCCTGGCTGGAAGAACAACTGACAGACTCCGGACATTCCATTGCCGAAATGGTAAACCTGCACAGCCAGAATCAAGCTGCAGATCAGGTTTCCATGCGCAATAGCATCGAAAGTATTCGCTTGCTTAAAACAACCGAATGGAAAAAATTTGTAGAGAACGTTAGCATTGTTGACAAAATACTCAGTGAAGATATTACGGGTATCTATCCTAAAATGGATTTTGAAACCCGCGACTATTATAGACATGAAATTGAATGGCTGAGTAAAAAAGCGCAAAAACCCGAGCACGAAATTGCCACCACTGCTATTGCTTTAGCTAAAGCAAAACAAGCTGCTGGCAAACCCTTACGTCAGCAACACGTAGGATATTTTTTTATAGATAAAGGGCGTGATGAACTTATTAGCGCTTGTGGTGCTAAACTTTCTTTTATAGAGCAGTTAACCCGGATACTGGACAAAAAGCGATTCTTCTTATACGCAGGATCCATTTTACTGCTCGCACTGCTAATAGGCGCCTTCATTGGTTCTGTAATTTATAAATACGGTCACCCCATATGGTTGGCAATATTTACAGGAGTACTAGGATGTATCCTCGGTGGCAACTTTGCTACTGTATTTGTAAACTGGATAGCCACCTCCCTCGTAAAACCCAAGTTTTTACCAAAGCTGGATTTCTCCAAAGCCATTCCGGCCGAGTACAGCGCGATAGTAGCAGTACCTTGCCTTATTACCAGTAAGGATGGTATTGCAGAACTCGTAAGCGATTTGGAAGTAAGATATCTTTCCAATCCACAACGCAATCTTTTTTACTGCCTGCTTACAGATTTTGCCGATGCTCCTGAGGAGCACATGCCTAACGATGAAGAACTCCTGAACTATGCAGTTGAAGAAATTGAGCTATTAAATCTTAAATACAGAAAGGAGAATGAGCCTGATCGCTTTTTTCTGATGCATCGACCTCGCAAGTGGAATCCACGGGAAAAAGTATGGATGGGCTACGAACGCAAACGCGGTAAATTGGGCGAACTCAATAGTCTGTTAAGAAACACAGGTCACCACGATTTTTCGAAGATCGTAGGCGATATTCAGCACCTCTCCAATATAAAATATGTAATCACCTTGGATGCTGATACCGTATTACCCCGTGAGTCGGCATGGAAGATGATCGCCACTATGGCGCATCCACTCAATCAGCCAGTGGTGGATCCCCAAAAACGTAGAGTGGTAGAAGGATATGGCATATTGCAACCGCGTACAGCAGTTAATATGCCCGGCAACACCGCTTCTCTATATGCTAGAATGCATAGCAATGATTCTGGCATTGACCCCTACACCATGCTGGTATCAGATGTATATCAAGATCTTTTTGGTGAAGGCTCTTTCATCGGAAAAGGAATTTATGATATTGACGTTTTCGAAGAAATATTAGGTCACGCTTTCCCTGAAAACCGCATACTGAGCCACGACCTTCTCGAAGGTTGCTATGTACGCTCGGGATTACTTACCGATGTACAAGTTTTTGAAGACTATCCCGAAACCTATTGGACAGATGCCAGCAGGCGTCATAGATGGATTCGTGGCGACTGGCAGATTGCATCTTGGGGATTGCCTTTCGCACCCGATGCCAATAATAAACTTAAAAGAAATTACATCTCTGCTTTATCCAAATGGAAAATATGGGATAATATAAAGCGTAGTCTGGTAACACCGGCCTTATTAGTGCTCATTGCGCTTATATGGCTTATATTTCCTCATCCTGCATTATGGATGATAGGCGTATTGGTATTCTGGTTTTTCATGCCGGTACTTACAACGCTAATACAGCTGGCCCGCAAACCCAAAGATCTGGATATAAGATATCATATAGCCGATACGGCAACCACTTTCAAGTACAACTTATATCAGGTGCTTTTTAACATAGCTTGCATTCCTTTCGAAGCGTATCACAATGCCGATGCCATAATTCGCGCTAACTGGCGAATATTGATCTCAAAACGTAAGTTACTTCAATGGACGCCTTTCGCTGCACAGCGCACAAAATCAAAGAAAACTATAGCAGAAGCATATGCTTACATGTGGCCTGCTGTTTTTATTACTATAGGCCTTACAGCACTCATCATTCTCTACAACGCATCTGTACTTCCCTTTGCCTTACCGCTGTTATTATTATGGTTGTTAGCTCCGGTAATTGCTTGGCGAGTAAGCAAACCTAAAACCAGAAAAGCTTTTAGTCTTTCAGCAACCGACCGAGATTTCCTGCATATCATCAGTCGCAAAACTTGGGCTTACTTTGAAGACTTTGTGGGTGAAGAAGATCACTATCTAGCGCCGGATAATTATCAGGAAAAACCTATCGCCGTAACCGCACATCGTACTTCTCCAACAAATATTGGTCTTGCTTGTTTAGCGAGCCTTTCGGCTTATGACTTTGGTTATATATCATTGTGTAAACTGGTTGAGCGTATTCAAAACACATTTTACTCGCTCAATCAGCTAGAACGATACAGAGGTCACTTTTACAATTGGTACGAAACAACTACGCTACAACCGCTATATCCCAAGTACGTATCCATGGTAGACAGCGGAAATTTTGTAGCAAACATGATGGTATTACGGCAAGGGTTATTTGAAATACTCCATGACAAGTTAATCTCTAATAAATTTTATCAAGGATTATACGATACACTCCTTACTGCTAAAAGTACCATTAGCGAAAAAGCACAGCTAGCAGCATTTGCTACAGTGGAGAATTATTTACTGCAATTGTGTAAGTCGCCGGTAACCAGACTGGATATCCAACACACTTATTTCGACAAACTGCACCAGCAAGTACAAGAGCTTCAGGAACAAGTTGGCATCAAGGAAAACGAAGAGTGTGTGATGTGGTTGCAGAAATTTGAACAGCAAATACAGGACATGAGGAACACATTAGCCCTCTTAGTACCATGGAGAGGGCTACTGCCTATACCACAGGAGCTAGAAGAGCTGAAGGTTCTGGAACAGATACCTTCTCTAATAGATATTCATCAATATAAACAATCCGTATTGCCGATTATTGAGCAATACCTCAATGATCCCTCAAAAGCAGCATATAAGGAACAACTGATACAACTATCTCAAACGTTACAAGAGGCACTAAGCAACGTATTACAAAAGTTCAGTAAGATTGAAAAACTGGCTAATGAGTGCTCCGGATTTGCTGATGTAGATTTTGAATTTTTGTACGACAAATCCAAACATTTATTCCATATAGGTTATAATGTTAGCGAAGATGTAAAAGATAAGAGTTATTACGACATGCTTGCCTCTGAAGCAAGATTAGGTATCTACACAGCTATCGCACAAGGAAAGGTACCTCAAGATACATGGTTTTCATTAGGCCGCTTGATTACCAACGAAGGCATCTCTCCCGTGTTACTTTCTTGGAGTGGCTCCATGTTTGAATATCTTATGCCTGATTTGCTCATGCCTTCTTATGAAAATACCTTATTGGAAAAAACTGCAAGAGGGGTAGTGCAAAATCAGATTGATTATGCAAAACGCAAAAATATTCCTTGGGGTATTTCCGAATCAGGATTTAATTTGGTTGATGCACATCTGAACTATCAATATCAGGCTTTTGGTGTACCAGGGCTGGGATTGAAAAGAGGATTAGGACAAGATCTGGTCATAGCACCATATGCAACTATGATGGCTTTAATGGTAGAACCCCAGAAAGCATTAGACAATCTGAAACTAATGGCTAAAAACGGTTTTGTGGGAAGATACGGATTTTATGAGGCCATAGATTATACACCGTCTAGAATGCCGCGAGGAGAGTCGCATGCTATAGTACGCTCTTTCATGGTGCATCATCAGGGTATGGGCTTCCTAGCACTAGCGCAATTATTGCTGGGCGAAAAGATGCACCAACGTTTCGAAAGAGACCCGCAATTCCAGTCTGCACTATTGTTGTTAAAAGAACGTCCGCCCAAAACTTCTACCTATTTTACACAGGAAGAAAGTACGGATAATATGATTGTAAGCAGTTACGAATCGCATATCCGTATTATTAAAACACCGGATACACCGGTACCTGAAGTACAACTACTTTCAAACGGACGTTATCATATGGCCATCAGTAATGCTGGTGGTGGTTACAGCAGATGGCACAAGCTATCGGTAACAAGATGGCGTGAAGATGTCACCAAAGATAATTGGGGAACCTTCTGCTATATCAAAGACCTTGCAACAGGTGAAATCTGGTCCAATACTTATCAGCCTACGCTGAAAAAATTAAAGGTAGATGAAACCATTTTCTCACAAGGACATGTAGAGTTTAGGCGCATGAATGATGCCTTTGAAACAAAAACGGATATTGTAGTATCACCTGAAGATGACATTGAAATTCGACGAATAAAAATCACCAACCGCACCAATAATGTAAAAACCTTAGAGGTAACGGGTTATACCGAAGTAGTAATAGCACCTCAGGCTGCTGATGAAGCGCATCCGGCATTTAGCAATTTATTTGTACAAACAAAAATTATGGACGAAGCCGGTGCAATAATGTGCACACGACGTGCCAGATCCAGAAACGAACAACAGCCCTGGATGTTCTTCATGATGCATGTATCCCAAGCAGAAAAAGAAGAAGTTTCTTATGAATGCGACCGCATGAAATTCATCGGTAGAACGCGTACGCTGGAAGCTCCTGCAAGTGTTGTAACTGATGGTATGCTGAGTGGCTCCAGCGGATCGGTATTAGACCCCGTTGCTGCCATAAAACATAAAATCACACTTAAACCTCGACAAACCGCCGTTGTTGAAATTATTATCGGTATCTCCGAAACTGAAGAAAGAAGCAAAGAGCTAATTTATAAATATCACGATGTACACATCAAAAATAGGGCGTTTGAACTGGCATGGACACACAGTCAGGTATTGCTGCGGCAGATCAACGCTAGCGAATCAGAAGCGCAATTGTTCAACGCCATGGCGGGTCATATCTTGTATGCCAATGCTACACACAGAGCCGATGCATCCATTATTGCCAGCAATAAAAAAGGACAATCAGGTCTTTGGGGATATGCTATTTCGGGAGATTTACCGATTGTATTGCTACGAGTGCAGGACAGCGAAAATATCACACTTGTAAAACAACTGATAAAAGCGCATTCCTATTGGCGCCTGAAAGGGCTGGCCGTAGACTTGGTAATTTGGAACGACGACTTTGGCACTTACCGTCAATTGTTACACGATCAAATTGTAGACTTTGTAGCAGCAATTGGAGGCTCGGTAATGGACCAGCCCGGAGGTATTTTTGTTCGACAAGGCGATCAGTTCACAACCGAAGACAGAGTGCTGCTTCAAACCACAGCCAGACTTATCTTTTATGACAACGGTGGTACGCTGCAAGAACAAATGAGCAGACAAAAACCGCTTAAGAAACTGCCGCCGTTACTAAATATTGCAGGCACCGAAGAAAAATATTCTAATATCGTGCTGGAACTGCCACCAGATTTAATCTTTAACAATGGCATTGGTGGATTTACCAAGGATGGTAAGGAATACTTCATTCTCACAGATGCGCTTCATACCTCACCTGCCCCTTGGGTAAATATTATAGCCAACGAGCAGTTTGGCACTATGATTACTGAAAGCGGATCATCCTACACCTGGGCCGAAAATGCGCACTCCTACAGGCTTTCACCTTGGAAGAATGATCCGGTATCCGATACTACCGGCGAAGCTTATTACATACGCGACGAACAAAGCGGCCGATATTGGTCGCCTTCGCCTCTCCCTGCAAAAAGCGGAGAACGATATATTACGCGCAATGGGTTTGGATATACGGTTTATCAGCATGCCACCAATGGTATTTATTCCGAAATGTGGGTGTATGTGGATGTAGACGATCCTATAAAGTTTGTAGTAATTAAACTCAGAAATCTGAGTCCCAAACCAAGAAAACTCTCTGTAACCGGTTATGTGGAATGGATTTTGGGCGATACTGCTACCAACACACGCATGCATGTGGTTACGGAGAAAGATCTGGAAACCGGCGTACTCTTTGCAAGAAATGCATATAACAGTGTTTTTGCCGAAAGAGTTTCTTTCTTCGATGCAGACGGTCCTAACAAATCTTACACCTGCGACCGAACCGAATTCATTGGAAGAAACGGACTGCTTTCTCATCCAGAAGCACTCCGTCGCGAGCGCTTGTCGAATCGCTATGGAGCTGCACTCGATCCGTGTACAGCCATTCAGATTAGCGTAGAATTACAACCTGAAGAGGAAAAAGAAGTCATCTTTAAACTAGGTAGCGGCAAAAACGAACAGGAAGCCCGCAACCTTGTTGTAAAATATAAATCATCCGAGAAAGTGCATGAAACTCAATCCAAGGTCCATGATAAATGGAACCATATTCTAGGAGCGGTTTATGTAAAGACTCCGGATGAAGCCTTTAATGTATTGGTAAATGGATGGCTGGTGTATCAAGTATTGGCCTGTCGTGTATGGGGACGCAGTGGCTTCTATCAGTCAGGTGGTGCTTTTGGTTTCCGCGATCAGCTGCAAGATGTACTGGCATTGATGCACACCCGTCCTGATATCACCCGTGCTCAAATTCTGCTGGCAGCTTCCCGACAATTTAAAGAGGGTGATGTGCAACACTGGTGGCATCCACCAACAGGACGGGGTGTACGCACTACATGCTCCGACGATTATCTGTGGTTGCCTTATGTAACGACACGATACATCGAAACTACAGGCGACCTAGGAGTATTAGAAGAATACGTCTCTTATATAGAAGGAAGACCGCTAAGACCCGATGAAGAAAGTTATTACGACCTACCTGTTTTCCTCAATGATTGGGAAACTTTATACAATCATTGCAAACGAGCCATTAATTACGGACTGAAATTTGGTGAGCATGGATTACCGCTTATCGGTTCTGGCGACTGGAACGATGGTATGGATAAAGTAGGTGAACATGGAAAAGGTGAAAGCGTGTGGTTAGGTTTCTTCTTATATTATGTATTGATCAAATTTGCCGAGTTGGCCCAAGCCCAAGGAGATGAAGCATTCCATCAAAAATGCATCTCCGAAGCTGAGAAGTTAAAAGATAATATCAACAAATATGCTTGGGATGGTGCTTGGTATCGGAGAGCTTACTTCGACGATGGTACACCGTTGGGATCTGCACAAAACGAAGAGTGCAAGATTGACTCCATCTCCCAAAGCTGGTCTGTAATTTCCGGTGCCGGTCATGTGGAAAAAACTGGTATAGCCATGACTTCACTCAATGAGCATCTGGTTGACAGAAAAAATGGTATTATTAAACTTTTGACCCCCGCATTTGACAAATCAGATCTATACCCAGGTTATATAAAAGGTTATCTGCCGGGTGTAAGAGAAAACGGCGGACAATATACCCACGCAGCCATATGGGCTATTATGGCATTTGCTCAGATTAAGGATAAAGAACGAGTGTGGGAATTGTTCTCTATGGTAAATCCGGTAAACCATACAAAAACTCCAGACGATATCCAGCAGTATAAAGTGGAACCTTATGTGATGGCTGCCGATGTGTACGGAGTAGCGCCACACGAAGGCCGTGGCGGATGGACCTGGTACACCGGTTCTGCCGGATGGACTTACCAGTTGGCCATAGATTATATCCTCGGATTAAAAAGAAAAGGTCAGCAACTTCAGCTTACTCCCTGCATACCCGATAACTGGCCCGGATTTGAAGTAAATTACCGCTTTGGTAATACTTTCTATCATATACGGGTAAATAACGAACATAAAAACGGAAGCATCCAATATACTCTCGATGGCGTCTTATTACAGGAACAGTTTATCCCTTTGCAGGACGATGGAGGCGTGCATGAAGTTGTCATCGATATTTAGCATATATTAGTAAAAGATTTTATTACATTTAAAAAAACTATATGAAAAAAAATGTTTTCCACATAGCAATACTGCTCTTAGCATTGACAGCATTTCATTGCAGTTCTCCATCCAGAAGTACCACTTCGGGAAAAACCGAAATTATAACAGAGACCATCATTCCTAATACCGCTACCAAATCTTTTCAGAAGGAGCTAGCAGGCACGTGGAATGTATTATCCATGCGGCGGCAGGCAAAAGCGAAGCAAGAAACACTTAGCGGTGTTTCGCTTACATTCAACGAACAGGATAATAAATTCAACGGCAAAGCTCCCTGTAACTCTATTTTCGGAACAGTACAATTAAATGGCTACAGCATTCGTTTTCAGGAAGTGGGCGCCACTAGGATGGCCTGTGATAAAATGGAGCAGGAGACAGCTTACCTAGAACTTCTACAAAATAGAATCAGCTCTTTTAGCATAGAAGGCAGCAAACTATATTTAAAAGATGTTGCCTCCAATATTGTCCTAGAATGCGAAAGAGCTAAATAATTCTCGGTATACTTCTAATAAGATGGCTCATGATACTAAGTACCATGAGCCATCTTATTTTCGATTTTACGTACTACTTAAAATTCGTCAAGACTAAATCCATTATCGGCAGCGAATTTTATCTGGGCGTTATTGAGATTGGTCATAATATCTTCCTGAGCATTGATAAGATCAGCCATTTTCTTAACGGCACCCTCACGTTGCTCCTCATCTTTTGCTTCACCAATGTCTTTGTACGCTGTGTAAATACTTTTAATGTACTCAAAATAACGCACAGCCATTGTTTTAAAATCTTCTGCACCATTTCCCACAGCCGGAATATTCTTTAGTGCCTTGATTTTTACATCAAGAGTGTCCTCCATCACTTTTGCCGATGCTGCGATTCCGGCAAAATTATTCTTATCGCTACGGGCTTTTATTTCAGCTTCCGCTTTTAATAAGGGCTCTGAAATACTTTCTTCAATTTCAAGTACCTTTTGGTAATATTCTTTTGCTGTTGCAGGTTGATCCCCACTATTAGTATCTTTTGATTTACAGGAAATGGCCGCCACCATCACCACAGATAAGAAAAATACGGCAATTGATTTCATATCGATTTGCTTTTCAATAAATAAACTAATAAAAATAAACTACTGCAAATACAGTGCTTAAAATGTAAAAGTAACAGAAAACTACCTTAAAAAAAGCTCTATTGTAGAAAACACCCGTTTCATCGAATTATTAGGGCTGTTCATCGAATTTCAAAGGAAAGCACCATGTAATTTATGCAACTTTGTACTGTCAACCACGAAATAAATCCGTACCCTAATAAAACTCTAGAACAACCCGTATCCTATTGAAAATTAGAAGCCGTCTATGAAAGGTGGCTTTTTTTCTTTTTAAAACCCGTATTGATCGATCAGATATATTAAAGCGACCATATTCACAGCGCCCAACTCTAATTCTCTCTTGTTCACAGCTTCAAATACATCGTTGGAGGAGTGATGCACATCAAAATAGCGCTGAGAATCGGGCAAGAGTTCACACAACGGTGTGCCCAACAATGGCTTCAGTGGTGAAATATCAGCACCCCCGCCACCCGCGATAAACTCATTACATCCGTAGGGAGCGATGAGCGGTAACCATCGTTTGGCTTTATCCAATTGTTCTTTACTACAATCAAAGCTAAATGCTCTTGGCGTAAAACCTCCAGCATCACTTTCTACGGCAAATATGTGCTTTTCTCCTTTGGCTTTGGCTTCCTCTGCATATTTCCTCCCTCCTCTTAGGCCGTTTTCCTCATTAGCAAAGAGCACAAATCGAATAGTACGTTTAGGGGTATAGTTCAAAGCCTTCAAAGCTCTTAAAACTTCAATAGTCTGGGTCACACCAGCACCATCGTCATGAGCACCTTCACAATTATCCCAGCTATCCAAATGTCCTCCGATGGTAATGTACTCATCAGGGTACTCATTTCCCTTAAGCTCTCCGATAATATTATGCCCTTGCACATCGGGCAAAAAATGTCCATTAGTCTTTAGAACCACTTTAAGTGCAGCTCCCTGTTCCAATGATGCAGCCAACCAATCCGCATCTTGTAATCCTATAGCCACTGCCGGTATCTTCGCATAAGCACTGTCATAGAAAAGCGCACCAGTATGAGGTACATTATCGATACTATGGCTCATGCTACGTACAATAACTCCCACGGCCCCGTATTTTGCTGCCAGTGAGGGCCCTCTACTCCGATACTTTACAGCATCACCATATGCATCAAATGTTCTGACAAATTTGGGATTGAATTTATAATTGTAGAATACAATTTTGCCTTTAAGCTGATCTTTTTTCATCTCTAATTCGTCAAAATCCCGAATGAGCACCACCGGAGCTTCTAATGGCTTTCCTCCTGTACCTATAGTATTACCCAATGCTATCACCGCGAGCTCTTTTTCTTCCTTATTCGGTAATATAGCCCGCGCTTCGTCCGTACCACCACGAACCCAGCGAGGTACCATTACCGGCTGTTTATAGGTTTTGTCACTCCCAGCTTCTTGTAACAAACGATAACCCCATTCCTCTGCTTGATACATTTGCTTGGAACCGGCCAGACGGGCGCCGATGTTTTTGGTTAGGTCGCGAAGATGATCATAGGCTTTTCCATTGGTTAGTATTTCATCCGCAAGTTTCCTGATAAATGCAGCGTCTTTATCCTGCGCATGAGTTATATCGCCTAAAAATAACAGCGATATGAAAAACAATTTTCTTAGCATACTGTTATGATAGTTTAAATTTTTATAAAGATAAGACAAAGGGCATAGCATGCTGGATGTTTAAAATATAAACAGTAGAGAGACGAAGCCTATCACATATAAAAAATCTTATTATTCATTACACGATAAAAACAAGCTTAAAAAGAATTAATAGCAACAGAACGTTTATCTTTATCTTATGCGAATAGGAATTGTTTGTTACCCGACATTTGGTGGTAGTGGCGTTTTGGCTACAGAATTAGGAAAAGCATTAGCGGAAAAAGGACATCTTGTGCATTTTATTACCTATCAGCAGCCGGTAAGACTCAGCATGTTCATGCCTAATATCTTCTATCATGAGGTACAAGTGCCCACCTATCCCTTATTTGATTTTCCTCCGTACGAAACGGCATTAGCTAGCACCATGGTAAATGTAATTAAAACAAACAATCTGGACCTCCTTCATGTGCACTATGCCATTCCGCATGCCTCAGCAGCCTTTATGGCAAAAATGATCTTACAACAGGAAGGGAAAGATATCCCTGTAATCACCACGCTGCATGGCACTGATATTACGTTGGTAGGAAAAGACAAGATGTTTGCCCCCGTTGTATCATTTTCGATTAACCAAAGTGATGTCATTACCGCAGTATCGGAAAACCTTAAAGAAGAAACCTATGCCACTTTTGACATTCAGAAAGAGATCGAAGTAGTATACAACTTCGTAGATGTAGAACGGTTTAACCGTAAACCATTAGATGCATTTAAAAAAGTACTAGCCCCTAACGGAGAAAGAGTAATACTCCATGCTTCTAACTTTCGACAAGTGAAGCGTATTGCCGACGTGGTGCAGGTTTTTAACGAGATACAAAAACAAATTCCTGCTAAACTATTATTTGTAGGAGACGGACCCGAAAGACAAAACGCAGAAGAACAGGGACGCGCTCTGGGCATTTTTGATAAGATGATTTTTGTAGGGAAGCAGGAGCAAATTGAGGATGTATTTGCTATTGCCGACTTATTTTTACTTCCTTCCGAATACGAAAGCTTTGGGTTGGCTGCATTGGAAGCTATGGCCTCCAAGGTGCCTGTAGTGTCTACCAACGCAGGGGGATTAAAAGAAGTAAATATTGATGGCGTTTCGGGTTATACAGCGGAGATAGGAGATATTGAGACAATGAGTGCAAGGGCATTGGATATTCTTCGTGATGAAGCCACTCTTCAAGGTTTCAGAGAGCGCGCCTTTCATCACGCACAGCAATATCATATCAGCAATATTATTCCGCAATACGAAGCCATCTACCGTAGGTTCTGTAAAGATTGTTAGCCAATAGAGGATAGAACATTTAATTAATACATGCAGGAATTGGCATTACACCATTTCCTGCATATCTACTAGCTTACGATAAATACCGTTTTCTATCTGCATCAGTTCATGATGCTTACCACGTTCTACAATTTCACCTTTATTCAATACTACTATCTCATCAGCATTCCGAACGGTACTCAGTCTGTGTGCAATCACGAGCGAAGTGCGGTTCTTCATCATTTTGTTGATGGCGTCCTGTACCAGACGTTCACTTTCAGTATCCAGCGATGATGTAGCCTCATCGAGTATCAGAATAGGTGGATTCTTCAACACCGCACGAGCAATGGTCAAACGCTGTTTCTCTCCCCCACTTAATTTAGTACCTCTGTCGCCAATATTGGTATCGAATTTTTCGGGTTTGTTTTCAATAAACTTCAACGCATTCGCTACCTTGGCAGCATTTATTATTTCTTCCATGGTAGCATTGGGGTGCGCCAGAGTGATATTATTGGCAATAGTATCATTAAACAAAATCGGCTCCTGGCTTACAATGCCAATTTTATCACGTATCGATTGTATACTATATTCCTTAATGTTGATGCCATCCACTAAGATCTCACCTTCTGTTACATCATGAAAGCGGGGTACCAAGTCCGCCAATGTACTTTTTCCGGCACCACTACTACCCACCAATGCAATGGTTTTACCTTTAGGAATCACCAAATTGATATTCTTAAGCACTGGCGTATCGTTGTAAGCAAAAGATACATTACGGAATTCGATGGAATGTTCAAAAGACTGTAGCTTTTGCGTTCCTGTATCTTCGATCTTAACTGGAGTGTTTAACAGATCTTCGATGCGCTCAACAGCTGCAGCTCCGGCCTGTACATTAAAGAACGAAGAAGACAATGCCTTGGCCGGATTGATCATCATGGCAAACATGGCAATAAATGCAATTAGATCCCCCGGGTTCAACGCATCGCGGTTAATCAGATTAGCACCAAAATAAATCACAATACACAAAACAATTACACCCAACAACTCTGTAAGTGGTGAGGCCAAATCGCGCCTGCGCGACATTTTTTTAGTAATACCTAGCACCATATTATTGAGTGAAGTGAACCGCTTATTTACAATTTCCTCTGCACCAAATCCCTTAATAATTCTTATACCTCCTAGTGTTTCTTCCAGAATGGAAAGTGTTTCACCTACTTTTACGGCTGCCGCATTACTCTGACGCTTAAGGGCACGACTGATACGACCTATAACAAAAGCCGTCAGCGGCAGCAATACTAATAGAAACACGGATAAGCTGGGACTAAGCCATATCATCGCCACCAGATAACTGATTACCATGATAGGGTCTTTAATCAATCCTTCCAGAGCATTCACAATAGAGCTTTCCACCAGGCCTACATCGTTGGTCATACGACTCATGATATCGCCCTTGCGCTGCTCAGAAAAATAACCTACGGGTAAAGACAGTACCTTAGCATACATATCATTCTTCAAATGAATGATAATGGAGCTTCTTACCGGTACCGAAATCAGTGAAGACAGATATATAAATAGATTCTTTAAAAAGATAGCTAGTATAATAAATCCGCAGCAAAGTAATACGGCAGCCATCTGCTGGCCCTGATCTACCAGCTCAATTAATTTATTTCCTAAAATATGTCCTCCAGGAATTTTCCTTAAAATGGTTTCGCCCCCAAATCCATCAACCTTAAAAATAATAGACATTAAAGGAGCCAGAAGGGTCAACGAGAACACAGATAAAAGGGAAGCCAATATGGTCATCGATACGTACAAAAAAATCTTCCCTTTGTACAATCCGATATACTTAAGAATCCGCTTAAATTTTTTCAATTTCCTTACTAATTTTAAAACGCACAAAGGTAATTATTTACAACCGGTTTTTGCTATTTCCGTTCATTAATACGTTATCAATATACAATACTCCTCGGCGCATGCGAACATAATAGGGCCAATCTTAAAATTATATTAAAAGTTTTCCATATACAGCTGCATGATAAAGGACTTTCCACTCAATCATGATCGATACTCGTTAACTTTGCGAATACAATTATGATAGAAAACAAGAACATTATTCAGGATAACGAGCGGGCTGTTATTGTAGGCGTAGTACAGAAGAATCAGACCGAAAGACAGGTAAACGATTATTTGGATGAGTTAGCATTTCTGGCAGAAACCGCCGGTGCCGAAACCAAAAAACGTTTTATTCAGAAACTCCAACATCCCGATTCCCGTACTTTTATCGGAAAAGGTAAGCTGGAAGAGATCCGCCAATATGCGGTAAACAATAATATTAATCTCGTAATTTTCGACGATGAATTATCGGGGGCTCAAATCAATAATATACAAAAAGAGCTGAAAATAAAGGTTATTGACCGTTCCGACCTGATATTGGACATTTTTGCCCGTAGAGCCAAAACCGCACAAGCCCGTACACAGGTAGAGTTGGCACAATATCAATATATCTTACCCCGCTTACGCGGTATGTGGAGCCACTTGGAACGTCAAGGAGGTGGTATTGGATCCCGTGGACCCGGTGAAACCGAGATCGAAACCGACCGTCGTATCGTAAGGGATAAAATCACTTTGCTGAGAAAAAAGCTGGCCGAAATAGAAAAACAGGCGTACACCCAGCGCAAAGATCGTGGTGAATTTATCCGTGTAGCACTGGTGGGCTATACCAATGTAGGTAAAAGTACAATTATGAACCTATTAAGCAAACGCGAAGTATTTGCCGAAAATAAACTATTTGCCACGTTGGATACAACTACCAGTAAAGTAGTATTTGAAAACACTCCATTTTTATTAAGTGATACGGTAGGATTTATCAGAAAACTCCCTCACCACCTTATCGAAAGCTTTAAAAGCACACTGGATGAAGTGAGAGAAGCGGATATTTTATTGCATGTAGTGGATATTTCTCATCCCAATTATGAAGATCAATTAGCTGTAGTAAATAAAACATTGCAAGAGTTGGATGCGGCCGATAAGCCCACCATTACCATCTTCAATAAAATGGACCTGTACGAAGCTCAAACATTCGACGAGTGGCTGAGCGATGAAACAAAAGAAGAAATCTTGCGCGATCTGTACGAACGCTGGCAGCACGAATTACAAGGCAATGTAGTGTTTGTTTCCGCTACAGAGCGCCGCAATCTAGATGGTCTTAGGTCCACCATCTTGAATAAAGTAAAAGAACTGTATCAGATAAGATATCCTTACAAAACCACTTTTTACTAAGCCTTCTGCAGTGTTAATTACATCAATTCCCCTTACCTTGCAGTATGCAGTTTAAAGATGTCATAGGACAACCTGTGTTAAAAACTGAGCTTACACAGCTAATGCAAGAAAACCGGCTGGCGCACGCTATGCTCTTTCTGGGTAAAGAAGGAAGCGGAGCCCTGCCACTAGCTATTGCATTTGCCCAATATATAGTTTGTGAAAAAAATACTCCAAAACCCGCGGTCCCTGTAGGGCCTAGTCTTTTCGGAGAGGAGCTGCCCGCTGAGTCGGAAATTGCTACCGAGTGGCAGACCGACGCCTGTGGTGTTTGTGCTTCCTGTCTTAAAGCCGCTGAGTTGCAACATCCGGATATCCATTTCAGTTATCCAGTAGTAACCAAAAAATCGGGAACACCGCCTATCAGTACCGATTACATTGCGGAATGGAGGTCTTTTATCAAAACCTCTCCATACGGTAATGTATACGACTGGCTACAATTCATAGGCGCCGAAAACAAGCAGGGTAATATTACCGCTCATGAGTGTAATGACATCACCCGAAAACTCAACCTGAAAAGCTTTGAGGGCGGATATAAAGTATTGATTATGTGGATGCCCGAGTATTTGGGCAACGAAGGGAATAAATTGTTGAAACTCATTGAAGAGCCTCCGGAACGCACCGTTTTTTTATTGGTAGCCGAAAATGAAAGTCAGATACTGCCCACAATTCTGAGCCGATGTCAGCTCATAAAGGTACCACAGCTTAGCAACGACGACATAAGGCAGGCTTTAATAAGCCGTAATAATACCGATGAACAAACGGCAGCACGTGTGGCTGCTATCAGCGAAGGTAACTACAGAGAAGCCCTGCATATGGTGCAGTATACTAATGAAGACTGGCACAATTTGTTGAGGGAATGGCTAAATAGTATATTAAAAAATGGCCCCCTAGCTCAGGTAAAATGGGTAGAAGAAATTGGACAGCTAGGGCGAGAAGAGCAAAAACAATTCCTTCGGTATTTCAATCATTTAATACATCTGGCCATACGCATACAGGTGCTACCTCACTTGGCAGAGCAATATCCAGAAAAAGAAAAAGATTTTGCCGTGCGCTTGAACAAATTTACAGGCATTGAACAACAGCAAGCTATCGTCGAAGAATTGGATAAGGCTTCCTATTATATCGAAAGAAACGCCCATGGCAAAATGTTGTTCATGGCACTTACACTAAAAATTTATCATATCATTCAGGACAAAGTTGTACTTTTGGGCGATTGAGATACATTGGTAAGTGAGTTTGGATAACAAAATTTTTGAGGAAAAGGCAACGGAGAGAAAGAGCGAATTACGTGTTAATCATACCGTTAAGGTTTGCATATTTGAATAATAATAAGCTGTATTTCAGCTTTTTATACATATAAATTGCAGCAACAACTAGCTGTCTATATTGTATTTTACGCCACGATTTCGCATACTTCCTCCCGTTATTTTTAATAAGATTGCAAACATGGGCTGTACTAACTGTGGTACTGCTAACGGCAGTAAACCAAAAGGTTGTAAAAGCAACGGGGGTTGTAGTACCGGTGGCTGCAATCGTATGAATACATACGATTGGCTGCGTAATTTGCCCATAGCCGATGCTGACGATTACTGCAATGTAGTAGAAGTCAGCTTTAACAAAGGTTCCCGAAAAGATTTTTTTAGAAATACCACATTACAATATTTTGAAAAAGGCGACCTGGTAACCGTAGAAGGGGTTGGTGGTTTTGACGTGGGCGAAGTTTCTCTTACGGGAGAGATTGTGCGCTTGCAAATGAAGAAGTACGGCGTTAGTGAAATCAATACCGACATGAAAAAAATTCTGCGACCGGCAACTGAGCGCGACCTAGAACTTCGACGCATCAACAAGGCTCGAGAGCCAGAAGCGCTGATTCGAAGCAGAGCCATCGCACGCCAAATGAACCTGGACATGAAAGTAAGCCAGGTAGAAATACAGGCCGACGGCAGAAAAGCCACCTTCTACTATATTGCCGACGGAAGGGTAGATTTCAGAGAGCTGATTAAAGTGTATGCTGCCGAGTTTAAAGTGAAGGTTGAAATGCGCCAAATTGGTGCACGACAGGAAGCCGGAAAAGTGGGTGGTATCGGAAGTTGTGGCCGCGAACTTTGCTGCGCCACTTGGCTCACCGATTTTAAATCTGTCAACACCTCAATAGCCCGCTACCAAAACTTGTCCATTAATCAGACCAAACTGAGCGGTCAGTGTGGGCGTCTGAAATGTTGCCTCAACTACGAACTGGATACCTATCTGGACGCATTACAAGCATTTCCTAACGACTGCGATCAGCTGGAGGTAGCCAAAGGCAAAGCCTACCTGATCAAAAAAGATATTTTCAAAAACCTGATGTGGTACGCGCTACCCGATAGTACCAAACAATATCCACTTACCATAGAGCGCGTTAAAAAAATAAAAGAGCTCAATGACCAGAATATTATTCCGGAAGATTTGGAAGCCGTGGAGCTTGCTGTTGCTCAGCCCAAAGAAGTAGAACCGGAATTTGTGGATGTGGTAGGACAAACCTCACTACGTGCCTTGGAAAGAGCCGAGAAAAAAAGAAAACATAAAAAGGGCGGCCACTCGCAACATAAAGCCTCCGGCAATAAACATCAATCCGGAAAGAAAAAAGACCGACGCTAATCTTCAACTTTTAAGCTTCAATTACCACCACAGCAGCGGCTATATTTTTCAGATGGCTGAGAGAGACTTTAACCTTGGATAGATCCAGATTTTCTAATGTTACGGCGGTGGTACCTTTGAGAGCGATCTCGGGTTTACCTGCATCATCCCCCAAAATCAATATTTCATTATAAGCAGTACCATTGGCCCAGCCAGTTCCCAAGGCTTTAAAAAAAGCTTCCTTGGCTGCAAAACGAGCAGCATAATGTTCGTATTTATGGGTCTTAGGCTCGCAATAGGCTATTTCTTCTTCATTAAATACCAACTCTCTGAAGCCCTGCTCTTTTTCGATTTTTTCCCGTACTCGGTCTACTTCTATTACATCCAGCCCGATTCCAGAAATCATGTGGAAAGTTTTAAGGTTATTTAATACGATCAGGGGACGGGATCATACCCACTTCCTCCCCATGGATGGCATCTTGAAATTCTTTTTATAGAAAGCCAAAGTCCTTTAAAAATACCGTACTTCCTAAGCGCTTCTACTGCATACTGCGAACAGGTAGGGGTATAACGACATTTTGGTCCTAACCAAGGAGATATCACCCATTGATAAAGCTTTATCAATGCAATAAAGGGAAGACTACATATTTTGAGTATCCATCGCATTTTGTGAAGAGAATACTTTCTTTAGGAGGTTACCTACACATTCAAAAACCTGTGCGTATGTGGGCATTTCTTTACCTGTATATAAAAAAAACAGCGCTATGGCTTTATTGTTAGCGGCAGCAAAATTTTTTATCTCGTGCTGTTGCAGGCGGTAGGCTTCGCGCATCAATCGCCGAATGCGATTGCGCTGCACCGCTTTTTTAAAATATTTGCTACTCACTCCTACACTGCACTTTACCTCTCCGGAGGAATAAGGTTCTACAAGATACACCAACCGTATTGGATATACACGCACACTTTTCCCTTGTGAAAAAAGCTGCTGCAGCTTTTTTCGACTCTTTAGACGCTGCGATTTAGGAAAAGCGTTGGGTTTCATGCGCTGAAATTACGGTTTACAATTCATCCCTAGATAACAAAAATAGCCCCGAAATCGGAGCTATTCAATGATTTTGTGCTGACTGTATGCTATATGGGAGTTATTTCAATCTTCTTTCGTCAGAAACAGTCAATTTCTTACGGCCTTTTGCACGACGTCTTGCCAATACTTTACGACCATTAGCGCTTTGCATGCGCTTACGAAAACCATGTACAGTTTTACGACGGCGACGATGCGGTTGATAAGTACGTTTCATAATATCTTCTATTTTTCACTTTTACTGAATGAATAGCATGGGAGAACATGCTGAAATTATTCTTAATACCAGGAGACCACCACATCTCCTGTTTGTGAAAGGATGGCAAAGGTAGGGAAAAGTTCAGAAGTTTAAGCCCCAAATTTAAAACTTTGTGGGTTCGCCTAGGTTTGCACGCTGACTTTTTACCGTTTCTCCAAAAAATAAAGAGCCTTTACGGTCAAAATCCTCGGTAGAATCGGTCGTAAAAAACTGAATTTGGCCATTTTTACTACATTTTTCCTCTATCTCCGGATGCCGCTGTAAGTAATTCTCCAGACTTTGGGCCACTATTTCTCCCTGACTGAGAAGTTTTACAGATACAGGCAAATATTCCTGTATCTTATTGCGCATCAATGGATAATGTGTGCATGCCAATAATACGACATCGATGTTTGGGCCTTTCTGAAGTAAATTATGAATATGCTTTTTTATGAAGTGCACCGTACCGGGATTATCGATTTCGTCGTTCTCGATAATGGGTACCCACATGGGACATGCTTCCTGAAAGGTTTTCACTTCTGGAAAAAACTTCTGAATTTCAATAGGATATGATTCTGAAGCTACGGTTCCCGAGGTGGCGAGAATTCCTACTTCTCCAGATTGAGAATACTCACCAATAATTTCCGTCGTAGGACGTATAACACCCAACACTCTTTTCTGGGGAGCTATTCGCGGCAAATCTTTTTGCTGAATATTACGTAAGGCTTTAGCAGATGCCGTATTGCAGGCAAGTATAACCAGATGACACCCCCGAGCAAAAAACCAATTTACCGCTTCAAGTGTATAGTGGTAGACGGTTTCAAAAGAACGGGTTCCATAAGGAGCTCGAGCATTATCACCTAAATAGATGTAATCATACAGCGGTAGTTGACGAACAAGTTCTCTGAGAACGGTAAGGCCTCCGTAACCAGAATCAAAAACCCCTATGGGCGCCGCCTGCTGCATGTATAAGAAGATTTTGGTCAAAAATAAAAAACCGCTCTTATTTGAGCGGTTTTTATATCGTTATATATCCGAATTCTGTTATTTCTGATTCGAATTATTAGCCGGAGCGTTGTTGGTAGGTATCTTAATACCTAATTTCTGTGCTACAGCCAGAGTAATATCATCTCCGGGAGGAGCTACGATTAGCGCATCTGGGCTCAATACATAAGCATACCCTTTTTCTTTAGCCACGGCGTTTATAGCATCCATCACTTTTTTGTTTAAAGGCTGCATTAATTGAGCTTGCTTAATTTGGTTCATTTGGCCAGCAATCTGGGGCCAGTTTTGTAATTGCATAGACAGATCAGCCAAATCTTTTTCCAGAAGATTCTTTACGGAAGCAGCAGTTTTTGTGTCGCGGTAAATACTGTCTTTTTCTTTGTACTCAGAAGACAATTGTTCGAATCTTGGTCCAATAGAGTCATTCTGATATTTCTGAAGCTCTTGCTGTACCTGCTGAATCTCCGGAAGAGAGAATACCAGGCCTTCTGCATCAACATAACCAATTTTCTGCGCATTGGCGCTGAACACACTTGCAACAACCAATCCTAATGTCAGTGCAAGAAATTTTACTTGTTTCATTTAGTATACTTTTTAATTTTCTAAACTCTGGACAGAACACATCTATACAACGCGTAAGTTAGCTGTACATTGCAGTTCTATCACTTTTGTGTTAATAATAGTTTTTTTAAAATTTTAATTTTAAAATTATTTACGCCGTAGTTCTTTAAGCAGTTCGTCGCTTTTATCCAACTTTGGGTCGGCAAATATAATGGATTTGCCTTCACTTTTATCCAAAATTAAATCGTAACCATTGGCTGCTGCAA